>ERZ772821.37-NODE-37-length-133613-cov-7.486777_pt1 | contig 133613 bp, 116 predicted proteins | sample MGYA00580859_ERZ772821 | MGnify/ENA primary metagenome ERZ772821 (study PRJEB29015, sample SAMEA2737674) | human gut metagenome | biome: human gut; feature: human-associated habitat; material: faeces | place: China | collected 2012 ...
CAACGGTCTCCCAATGTCCTTCCTCGCGGTGCTTGATGGTCTCTTCCCCGACCTTTACCTGCCGGACTTCGTTGTGGTAGCCGGAGCCTTCTTCGGCGAGCATGTGCTGCTTATTGTGAGCAGACGTGTTCCCTGTAATATCGGCGCCGCAGATGTTACAGACTGACCTCTCGACGCTCTTGTAGACGGGGATCGTCTCGACCCATGCAGCTCTGTCGACGACCCATATTCTCTCGGTGTCCTCTACCCAGGTCTTCTGGGAATTGCTAGTGCTACTCGATTGCGTTTTAGCGGAGTCTTTATCCGAGCTTAAGGTGTTCGCGTTATTCTCATTGATGACGGCGGTGTTGCCATCCGCTACTGCATGATCGGCTGTTGTAGATGCTTTTGCACTTTGGCTTTTGGATGGACGGATGTCAGGCACGCCTGCTTCGGTAACGTCGAGTCTCATCTCGGCGTTTTCTTGATCGGCTGGGTTGTCGTCCGATATGCTCGCGCCTTCGGCGGTTATTTGCTCTTCCGTCTTGCTGCTTTCAGAAGACAGGTTGATCTGGTGCGCGGCGATTGCGGGGAAGCATGCCGCGGCTATGAAGACCACCGCGGCGCAGCCTGAGATGACGGCCGTCCTCTTTCTGCTCTCGAAGGCATCGAGCATCTTTTCCCTGAGTTCTCTGAGCTTGCTGTTCATCCCGCACTCCTCTACATGAACCTGAACACGGCTCGGATCAACCAGCCGAAGAACCCCATCGTCGCTTTAATCAGGAACCTCATCGTCCAATCCCTCCATCCAATCCTTTGATTCGTCCGGGCCTTCTTCGGGGTTCTGCCCGCCGGAGGCCCTGGGTGCCGATGCGCTGATCGAAAGCGCCTCGTCGTACGCCTTGAGCCCGAAGCCGAACCTCGAGCAGATCTCCTCGGGGTCCGCCACCGACATGCCGGGCATGCGGGACAGGATGCCGAAGAGCTCGACGGCGCACTGCGCCTTGCTCTTCTGGGAGGCGTCGTTGATACACAGGTCGACCATCTGCTTAAATCTCGCAGCGTCCACGAGTTCTCCGCCTGCCCGGAAAGCCAGCTCCTTCTCGTCCGCCTTTATCTGGACCACGTGGGGGATCTCGTCCCTCTCGGCCAGCAGGAATTGCCATCCGCGGCTTCTCGACGCCTTCGGGGTGCCTTCCCGGGAGTCGGCCCGCGCCGATCCCGGGTCGATGTCGTAGTGGTGGACGCACATCCAGAGGCCCGTCTGCCCGAGGCGGTCGAACCTGAGCTCGTAGTTGGTGATCATGGCGTTGCCGCCGAAGGGCTGCGCCGCCGTGAAACGGCTGTCGTCGAAGACGTCGACCCGCCCGTTGTCGTACGAGATCGTCACCTTCATCGCTGCCGTCCTCCTCGTGTATCGAGCTCACGCTCCTGCGTCTGCAAGCTCTGCGATGGCGTTGTCGGGTCGCTCTTCCAGCCGCCCTTCCCGTCGCCGCGGGCGACTTTCCGGCTCGCGTCGTGGAGGGGCAGCGCATTGTTCTTCGTCAGGAAGGCGCGCGCCCGCTCCAAGGCCTCGAGGCTCTCCAGGACGGCCCTCTCCCGGGTGGCGGGGACGCCGTTTCCGAGCCTTCTCCTTTGCGCCGCGATCGCCCTGTCTATGCCGTCGACGGACGCTATCCCCCATCTGCCGCAGGTCTCCAGCGCCCTGGAGAGCGAGTCGAGCTCGCCGAGGTCCTTGAGCTCGACCGCCTTCCTGGCAAGCCTCAGAAGCTCTCTCGACGATGCGTCCGGCAGGTGCTCGGCCTGGGCTCCGACGAGCCTCCTTTCCAGCACGGCCTTTCCGTAGGACGCCCCAAGGCGCTCTCCCGAGACGCGGCGTGCCGGCGCGTTGGAGAGCGAGAAGATCCAGTCCCGTCTGCGGGCGTGCGGGGAGTTGTCCTCCATGTCGACTCCCATCATCCCGAGGATCCTGCGGAACTCCCGCTCGCTCCTCGCCAGGTTCTTCGCGACGTTCACGCGGCTTCTGATGTCGGCGACCCAGGAGTATCCGCCGGCTTTCTCGGCCCTGCGCTCCGCCCGCCGCGATAGGTCTCCTGCAGGGTCCGCGGCCTCGCTTGGGCGCCGGTTCCGTTCGACGAGAGGCGCTGGAATCCTGTGCGGGGCTTCGGCCTCTCGTTGCTCAGAGCATTGAGCCCCCGCTTCGCCGCCATCTCCTGCAGCGCCCGGTTGAGCTCGAGCGGGTCGTCGGTGTGCATCCTCCTGCCCGTGACCACGTTCGTGTTGTTCACGACGATGTGCGCATGGGGGATGCGGCTCTCGTTGTCGTCGTGATAGACGATCGCGACGTGGTAGTCGGGGAAGAACTTGCGCACCCATGCCTGGGAGAGTTCTCTCAGCGAACGGAGGTCCATTCCGTCTGTGGGTGAGGGGGGACAAGACGAAGTGCTTGAAAGTCCTTGCCTCCTTCCCCTTCCAGGGGAGGTCGTTGCCTTCCTCCTTCCTGATCTTGTCCATGGTCTCGGTCCAATCGAACCTGCTGACCGGATCGGGCTCGACGTTGTGGTCCGGATCGGGAACGCCGTCGAAGTTGAACAGGTCGCGGGCCAGGGCCCGGTCGCTCTTCTCCAAGTACCTTTGAAGGCGGACGCAGCTCCCGTGGCCCGCGATCTGTTTGAGTATTGGCATCGCTATCAGCTCGCGAACATCGCCGTTTCGAGCCGCGACATCTCCTCGCAGAGTTCCCTCTGCCGGAGGTTGACGGCGTCGAGCTTTTTGCGGATCTCGGGCAGTGCCGCGTCGAGGTACTCGTATCTCAGCTTTCCGTTCCTCAGGTAATAGGAAATGGAGTTGAGTGAGTGCGTCGCCTGGTTGAGGTTAGTACCGAATCGGCGCATCTCCCGATGGATCCGAGCCACCTCCTTTCTGTCGATGAAGACGAGGCGGACGTTCGATCCGCGGATCTCGTCTGTGGGGAGCTGCGCCAGGAGGCGGATCAGCTGGGATCTCGTCAGCCCACATTTCTCGGCGACCTCGTCGATGTTGGCGCGCTCTTCGGGGGTCATGCGGATGTGGAAATCCGCCGTCTTGGTGTTCTTCTTGCTCATGGGCGAAACCTTTCGCTTAGGGGCCAGCGGGGGCTCCCCCGCGTTGAGGGAGCGTGGCGTATCGGGGCGACTCCGATATGGCGGGCGACCGAGCCGGTTCTCCGACCCGTTCGCGACGCGACGGGAGGAGGGAGGCGCCTCCCACGGGGGGTTGTATCCACGGGAGGCCATTGGAAGGGACTTGTGTCCCTCCAATGGGATACTTGCTAAATCAACGAGGGTCGATGAGGGTCGATGAAAACCTATATACCTAAATCATCGTCCCTATCGTCCCTATCGACCCTCGTTGATGGGAGTTCCATGCTTCCGCATGCCTAGACAAGCTCCTTTAGCTCTTCAGCGAACTTTAGGATCGTCTCGATAACGTCCTTGTCGGCTTCTGAAACGGGCATGCGTTGCTTGGTGAGATACTTCTGGATCTCGCTTTCCGCGCGTCTCAGATGGGCGTCTGGGCCCGCACTTCCAGCAGTGCTTGTGCTGATGAACTCGGTGGTGTCCCGTTTGCTCATGTCGCCTTTCACGGCCCATTGGGCGTGTAGTTTCGACTGCTCGTCTTTGGGTAGTTTCGAGAGGATCTTCACCGCCTGGCTCGAGAGGCTCCCTTCGTTGGCGGGCTTCTTCCATTCGGGAGAGAGGTCGTTCTCAATCGTCGACGCGAGCGCCTCCTGCCTCTGGATGGATTTGCCTGAAATCTTCCGGCCGGTCTGCTCGCTGATGATCGCTGCCTTGATGTCTTCGGTTCGCGTACCTGAAAGCTCGGGGTTCTCGGCTCGCATGCGCTCCACTTCGAATCCGAGCGCCTTGCTGGCTGCGGCTCGTTCGGTGATGGTGAGGTTCCTGACGAAGTAGTTCGCGGCATGCAGGAGGATGCTGGACTGCTCGTCGCTGATGTCGCGGATGATGCGGCACGGCATCTTCTCGTAGGAGGCGTTCTTTTCGGCAAGTAAGGCGAAAGCCGCCTTGCGGCGATGGCCGCTGATCATCTGCCAGCTGCCGTCGTCGAGCTTGCGGACGAGCGGCAGGTCCGTCAGGCCGTCCTTTTCGATGCTCCTCGCGAGCTGCTCGATGTTCGAGGGGTTCATCGAATATGCGACGTTGTCGGGGTGATCCTGTATCTGTTCGATAGGTATCTCCTTGACGGGGTATTGGCTCCTCGTCTGGACGTTCTGGTCGAGCAGTCCGCTGATGGTGAAGCCTGAAGCGTTCGACTTAGCCATCGAGCACCTCCTTGGACAGTGCGACGTAATCTTTGGCAGGACGGCTGTTGGGCTTGAATGTGGTGACGGGTTGCCACTGCCAACTGCCTTCGCAGACCTTCGAGCTTGCGTGAATCACAGTGGAGAACTGTCTGTCGGGGAAGTAGCGGTCGAGTACATCTGTTCCGGTCGCCTCGGCGTTGGTTATCAGGCCTGGCACGCAGGTCCTCAGGATTTTCCAGGCGGGAACGGGAACGCGCAGGGCATCTGAGATGGATTCGATTGCGTTCACGGTGAGCGCAGTGCCTCGCATGACGGTGGAGTCGAGCTTCACCGGCACGATGACCATACCGTTTCCCGCGGCGGCGAGGTAGGCATTGAACGCCAGGCGCTTCATGGTCGGGCTGCAGTCGACTATGCAGATGTCGTATCGGTCGTCGCAATCGTCGAGCGCGAAACGGAGCCTCTGCTCTCTTAAGAGTAATTCGTTCTGGTCGACGAGCTCGATGGTGGACGCGACGACGGAGAGCTTCTCGACATCCGTTTCGAATGCGACGTCGTCGATTGCTGCGTTCTGGTAGAGCAGCTCGACGGAGCTCCTGTGCGCGTCATGCGCTTGGTCGTAGAGGCCGAAGTAGTCGGTTGCGGATGCCTGGGGGTCGAGGTCGATGAGCAGGACCCGAAGGCCCTGCTTCGCGTAGATCGTGGCGAGGTTGACCGCAGTGGTGGTCTTTCCGACCCCGCCTTTGTAGTTGGATACGGCGAGCGTTTTCATTTCATTCCTCCCTCGCTTGCCGAAGGGTTCGGTCGGCTTTTCTATGGATACAAGTATACCGTAAACAGTTCAATAATGAACGGTTTACGGTTATGAGAAGCTGTTTAGACCCTAGAGACGATCCTTGCAGTGGACGATTCGATTCGGTTGTTGCGGTTCCAGGTCCAGTCGCCGTCGTGGTCGTATCGGGCGATCAAGGGGACGCTTCCATCGAAGCCGACAACGGGGTAGTGCTTCCAGGAGCCGTTCCTCGCCGATCTTGAGCTTGCTGGTTGGCAGCTCCGTGGAATCGAGGAATTCGCCAAGTCTCTCCGTCTGGGGCATGGATCTGTCGAGCGCCACGATCATGTCATCGGGGTCGTAGCAATGCTGCTCGATGAAGCTTTCGTACGGGAGGATCCTGTCGACGATTTTCCAGCCGTCGATGATGTAGATGCCGTTGTCGCCTGAGTTCATTCGCTCGTCGTCGGTGTAGACGCCGATACCGATGCCGGACGTGTCTCCGAAGAAGTTTCCCATCATCTGGCAGAGGCGAGCCCATCCGTAGTCGTTTTGGCTGGGGGCTCGGTAGCTCTTGAGCTCGCAGTATCTCAGGAGGGGATCGATGGTATCGCGGCCGCCGTTCCAGTGAAGGTAGAGGCCGATCTTGCGCTCGGGGGTGGTGATGACTGCTCGGTTTCCCATGATGGATATCCTTTCGGTAGAGTTTCCTATGAGGCACCGCCCCGTATGGGGGCGGTGCCGGTTCCGGCTTCGACCGGGAGGTCTTAGTCGGTCGAGCTGGCTGAGTCGCAGCATCCGAAGCAGTTGATGTGATGCCTCAGAAGCGCGCGGGATTCGCCTACGAGGACCATTGCGATGTTGTCGAATCTGATGGAGACGTCGACGAGCGTGTCGTCTTCGGTATGGGCGGCAAGCCATTTCGCTGCGGCAATCTCCCTACGCTCGCGGGATCCAGCACCGTTCATCTCGGGTAAGCCCTTCTCGATGTTCGTTCTGGCTTCGACGTCGCTGAACACCACGGTGCCGTCTTCGTCTCGTGCGATGACATCGATCGAAAGGTCGCCTTCGGACTTCCACTCGGCCTCGATGACCTCGTAGCCTCGACGGTCGAGGAACTTGCTGGCTGCTTTAATCGCCTTGTTCTTGAGTTCGGACATGATTGACCTCCTAATGTTTCGGCGGTTCACCCCTTTGGCCTTCCGCCTTGTGGCGCGGAAGTTGCGCGGGTTCTGAGGCGCCGGCAAGGGCGGAAAGCGAAGGAGGTCTTGGAAAAGCGGTCTCGCTCCGGTGTTTTCCTAAAAGTTTTTGGAATCTTGAGATCTTCTTCATTGAGAAAAGTTTTAGAAAAACATCGCGAGCCCTTGCCGATGGATCAGGTTCCGTGCGGCAATGCGCGTGCAAGGAGGAGGCGAAGGGGATCTGGTGGGCAGGGAGGCATCAGCCGAATCGGTAAAGGTGCGAAGCATGCAATGAATCTCGTACCAGAAATGAGGAAATGGCGAAATGGGCGTACTAGAAGGTCCGTTTCACCTGATGGTCGCGCGACGAGGTATGCACTCTTTGCTCTCGGCTAAGGCGGATAGCATGAGGGAAGGTATAATACGATGTATTGCATATAGCAAGCGCGAATAGAGGAGCCGCGTATGGATTACGCCGATATGTTGAAACGCGGGGCGTCTGCGACCGAGATGAGGGAATATCTCGTCGACGGAGAGATGACCGCCATCACCATCCGTATTCCAAGGAACCTGAGGGACTCGGCAAAGAAGGCCGCGCAGCTACGCGGGATGAGCTTCTCCGCTTTCATCCGAGAATGCATGATCGATGAGCTCGCAAACGAAGGAGAATAGAATGGTTGAAAGCGACAAGTTAATCCATTCTGTTGGAGTCAATATTCAAGAGAAGGCATCTCTTATTTGGAGCGTTGCCGATACCCTGCGAGGTCCCTACAAGCCGCATGAATACGGTCTCGTTATTCTTCCCATGACGGTGATAAAGCGATTTCATGACTGTTTGCTCCCGACGCGCGCCAAGGTCCTTGAGACTGCGGAAAAATACAAGAACTTCGCCGTGAAGGATGGCTTTCTGCGCGAGGCGTCAGGATATCCGTTCTACAACACGTCGAGGTTTACGTTCGAGACGCTTAAGGCGGATCCGGAGAATATCGAGGAAAATTTCAAAGACTACATCAATGGTTTTTCCGATAATGTGCAGGATATTCTCGCTCGTATGAAATTTTTCGACCAAATAGAACGTCTATCAGATCCAGACGCTCCATTACTGTATCAGGTCGTCAAGGATTTTTGCGCACCGAATGCTGACATGTCGCCGGAAAAGATTAAAGCCGTTGATATGGGCTATATATTTGAGAATTTAATTCAGCGTTTTTCTGAATCATATGACGAGGACGCTGGAGCCCATTTTACATCACGAGACATCGTCTATCTCATGACTGACCTTCTAATTGCGGCTGATCCTCATGTATTCGACGGAGAGCACATCGTTAAGACTGTTTACGATCAGACGATGGGCACTTCCCAGATGCTAGGTTGTACGGAAGAGCGCCTACGTCAACTTGATGCAGAGGCTCGAGTTACTTGTTTTGGACAAGAATTCAATCCGTTCACATATGGAATCGCAAAGGCATCTGCTCTTATTCGTGGCGAAGATGATCAAAATATGCAATTTGGCGACACTCTCTCTGCTGACAAGTTTGGAGGGTTTCAGTTTGACTATTGCATTTCCAATCCACCGTTCGGGGATGATTGGAAAATGGAGGAGGCTGCGGTAAGAAAAGAAGCGAAAGATCCAGGTAGTCGTTTCTCGGTTGGTTTACCATCTCGCGGAGATGGGCAAATGCTGTTTCTGCTCAATGGTGTTTCTAAATTAAAAGACGACGGAATAATGGTGATTGTCCAAGATGCTTCTCCGTTATACAAGGGAAAGCCAGGGAGTGGAGAAGATAGGATTCGTGCGTATATTCTGGAAAATGATTGGCTTGACGCAATTGTTCGACTAAGCGGTGATGCATTTTATAACACTGGACTTGTTACGTTTTTGTGGGTGATTAACAAAAACAAGCCCAATAACCGTGCTGGCAAGGTGCAGCTAATCGACGCTTCCAAATGCTTCGTTTCAAGAAATAGGCCTATTGGGAAAAAACGAAACGATATTACGACAGCCTGCCGTGAACTAGTCGTAAAGGCCTACTCCGATTTCAAAACTGCCACAATTAGGGAGATGGCTGAAACTGGTTCTACCATCGAAGTATCCTCGTTGGTTTGTGATGCAGCGGATTTTGGATATAACAGAGTTGTTATTCATGAACCCTTAATAGATGAAAATGGGGACATCGTTATAGATAAAAAGGGGCGTCCCGTATCAGATCACAATAAGGATGATTCTGAGGATATTCCCCTTTCGATGGATATTGATTCTTACATGCAGCGTTATGTGATTCCGTTTAATAATAACGCTTGGGCTGATACCAAAAAGAGGAAAACTGGTTACACAATTCCCTTTACGAGATTCTTCTACCAGTTTGAGGATTTTCATGAGTTGGACGAGATAGCGAAGAGCCTCGCGGGGTCTCGTAGTCAATCTGCGTGCTCTCTTGCGCATCGTCTTGAAAGCTGTCCCCCGCTCGATATCGAACATAGTTCAAATGAAAGTTGGCTTGGGGATATTCCAAAAGACTGGGAGTTGCTTCGGATTGGAGATTTGTTTGAACTGAGGTCTACCAAAGTCAGTGACGAGGAGTATCGCCCTCTATCCGTTACAAAAGGCGGTATTGTTCCGCAACTTAGTTCGGTTGCAAAGAGTGATAACCATTCAAACAGAAAGTTAGTTTGTAAAGGAGACTTTGCGATTAACAGCAGGTCGGATCGGAGGAATTCGTGCGGATTTTCCCCTTACGAAGGCTCCGTTTCCACTATTACCACAGTGCTATATCCACGCTGCCAGATCGTTTCAAGATATTTTGATCTGCTTTTTAATACCCCAAGATTCGCCGAGGAATTTTATCGGTGGGGGCATGGTATCGATAGTGATATTTGGACAACCAGCTGGTCGGACATGAAAAAAATTGTCGTTCCTTGTCCGCCAATTGAAGTGCAAAAAGCGATTGTTGCATATTTAGCAAATGAGCTAAAGGAAATGCGAGTGGCAAGAATGTTGGTAAAAGCAGAACTGGATAATTCCATATTTGATCTAGTTTCTGATTCTCTTTCGGCTATTGATGCTGTGAAGGCTGATGAAGATCATTCCTCTGCCATTCAGGAGAAACTAGAACATCGGATTGAAAATCTAGAAAATACCTTGAATAGCATTGATTCTGCTGAAGCAACTCTTGTATTTGAGGTTGTGACCGGAAAGCGAGTGGTCTTATGAGTGTTAACACGAAAGAGAAGCGGCTTGAAAGCGATATCGAATCCTTTCTCTGCTCGTCCAAAGGGGGGTACTTAAAGACCACCGATAAGGAATCGCTGCTTTACGTTGATGGCGAAAATTGGCAGGTCGTAGACGGTGGTTACAAAACGCTTCCCGGACGTGGCCTCGATATCACCACTCTTGTGAGTTTTATTCAATCATCCCAACCGAAAAGCTGGGAGCGATTCGAACGCATGTGCAACTCCGATTCCTCGCTCAAGTTTGCAAAGGTGTTTCAAGATCATGTCGAGACCGAAGGAATCGTATCGGTGCTCAAGCATGGATTCAAGCATAGGGGAATCCCGTTCAAGGTTGTTTACTTCATGCCAGAGTCGGGCCTTAACGAGAGCGCCCAGGAACGCTATGTAATGAACGCATGCCGTTGCATTCGCCAGTTCCATTTTTCCGGGAGCGGAAATCAGACGATCGATATAGTTTTGGATGTGAATGGCATCCCTGTAGTCGGAATCGAACTCAAGGACCAGTTCGCTGGCCAAGACGTCGACAACGCTATTTTCCAGTGGAGCCACAACCGCGATCCTCGTGAGACTTGCTTTAAGTTCAATAGCAGAATGATCGCTTTCTTCGCGGTTGATCTTGAGAATGCATATATGACTACGAAGTTGGAGGGCGAGGGGACTCGGTTCCTTCCTTTCAACCAAGGTTCTGCTGGGGCAGGCAATGACGGTGGCGCCGGCAACCCTTCCAACCCGGAAGGATATCCCGTCTCGCATCTGTGGGAGATTGCACTGCAGAAGGACAGTCTGCTCGACATCATCCACAAGTTCCTTCATCTTGAAGTAAAGGAGGAGACTCAAAGAGATTCTCAAGGCCGAGAGAAAAAGCGGAAGAAGAAACGCATCATCTTCCCTCGGTACCACCAACTCGACTCCGTACGGAAGCTTATCGCCGATGTCAGGGCAAATGGAAGTGGGAAGAACTATCTTATCCAGCATTCTGCAGGTTCTGGGAAATCGAACAGCATCGCATGGACTGCATACAGGTTTGCATCGCTATTCGTTAATGACAAACCATTGTTTGACTCTGTAGTCGTTGTTACAGATCGTCGCGTGCTGGATAGTCAGCTTCAAGAGACGATATCCGGTTTCGACCACGCCGTTGGGAGCGTGGTAACCATCGACAAAAGGAAGACATCTGCTGATTTGCGTGACGCCCTCAATAGCGGAGCTCGCCTCATTGTTTCCACTTTACAGAAGTTCCCTGTCATTTATGATCAAGTGGAAAACGAAGGCAAGAAATTCGCGGTTATTGTAGACGAGGCCCATTCCAGTCAGACAGGCACGAGCGCACTCAAGCTCAAGACGGCACTTTCTGACAAGAGGGATGCACTTGAGGAGTATGCCGAAATTGAGGCCGAGGAGGAGGAGAAGATTGCTGACTGGGAGGATGAGCTTGCAAACGAACTAGCATCACATGGTAGGCATCCGAACCTCACATTTTGTGCGTTCACGGCAACCCCCAAAGAACAGACTCTTGAAATCTTCGGAGAAGAGCGTCCAGATGGCTCGTTTCATCCGTTCCATATCTACTCGATGCGTCAGGCGATCGAAGAGGGATTCATTATGGACCCGCTGGCGTATTACGTCTCCTATTCGGAGGCGCTCGAACTTGCTAAGACCGTTCCCGATAATCCTGATGTTCCGTCGAGCCCGACGCTCAAACTGCTGCGTCGTTACAAAGAGCTTCATCCGTACGCCCTTGGGCAAAAGGCGGAAATCATTGTCGAGACCTTCCGATCTGTGACGCGAACCAAGATAAAGGGCAAGGGAAAGATGATGGTGGTTACCTCATCGCGTCTGGCTGCAGTGCGCTATTACCACGAAGTGAAGCGCTACATGCAGAAAAAGGGTTATGACGACATGGAGATCCTCGTCGCTTTCTCTGGTTCTATCATCGACCCAGATGATCCTGATGGAATTGAGTACACCGAGCCATCTATGAATGTCGGTCACGATGGTTCTCGTGTTACAGAGGGTCAAACCAAGCAGGAGTTTCATGACTATGGTGATGTCCTTATCGTCGCCGAGAAGTACCAGACAGGATTTGATGAGCCGTTGCTTCATACGCTTGTAATCGACAAGAAGCTAAAGGATGTCAAGGCTGTTCAGACCATTTGCCGAGTGAACCGAATCCATCCAGACAAGGAGGATACTTACGTTCTGGACTTTGTGAACGACCCTGAGGCAATCCGTAAGGCTTTCAGCAGGTTCTACACTGAGACCTCCTTGTCTGAACAGATCAATACGGATCTCCTCTACAAGGTTGAGAAAGAGATCCGTGACTTTGGCCTCTACGATGAATCGGACATTGAGAAGGCCGCATCAATCGTTTTCGCAGACGGCAAAAAGGGTAAGGATGCACAGGGCCAGCTCGCCTCTGTACTCAAACCTGCTATTATCCGCTATGGCGAGCTTGATCAGGAACAGCGGTATCAGGTCAGGCGCAAAGTACGCAGCTTTTGCAAGTGGTATTCCTATATTACTCAGATTGTACGTATGTTTGATAAGGATCTGCATAAGGAATACGTGTATTTGAGCTATCTGCGTCATATGCTCAAGGCCGAAAAGATTCCTGTAGAGAGCATCGATGACAAAGTAGAGATGCGCTTCTACAAGTTGAAGCGCGAGTTCGAGGGGAGCCTTTCTCTCGAAGAAGGAAAAGGTGAATTAAGGCCATCGAAGGGGGGCGGAAATACCCCGCTGAACAAGAAAAAGGACCCTCTACAGACACTCATCGACAAGTTTAACGAGGAGTGGGCGGGCGTCTTCACTGAGGGAGACCGAGTGGTGATCACAACCCTTTGGCAGCGCTTATCGGAGATGCCGGAGGTCGGCGAAACAATCAGGCGCGATGGGCATCAGGTGTTTGAGAAGAGCCTTCTTCCAAAGGTTTTCGACGAGACGACTCGCAAGGCTTATGTCGAAAACACCGAGGCGTTTACCTCCCTCTTTGAGGATGCAGAGAAATATCGTGCGATGATGAAGACGATAGGCAAACTTCTCATCGAGAAGTTTAACTAGATCAGTGGATGCGTCAGAAGATCGTTCCTTGGTTGGTTCTTCCTATTGCGTCGAGGGTGCTTACTCTGTCTATATTGAGGCAGTAGGGACCCGAAATTAACTTTTAATGGGTGGATGAATGAACAAGATTGACTTTCATATTCACACAGTTGCGACACAATCTGATTCGAAAAACTTTGAATTTGATTTGAAGACACTAAAGAGCTATGTCGAATCAGCACATTTGTCGGCTATTGCAATCACAAATCATAATTGCTTTCTTAGGGATAACTTTGATGATATAAAGGCTAATCTCGACATCCCCGTTTTTCCAGGGGTGGAACTGAATGTTTCCACCGCAGGATCTTTCGGACATGTCCTAGTTATAGCAAACCCTGATGACCTTAACGAGTTTGCAGACGGAATGGATGCTTTATCCTCAGAGTATCCAGACTGCAATAGCCACCTTTCCTGGAGCCGCATAGTTGAAGCATTCCCAAAGATTCGAGAGTGGTTAGTTATTCCGCATTTTCGAAAAAGTAAACAGATTGATTCTGTAACGTTGAAGCAAATTGATAGCCTAACGGGATTTGATGCGTTAGAGGTCGCCAATGCGAAAAAATGGCTTACCGAGACAGATAAAATTGACAAAGCACTTGTGGTTTTTAGTGATTGTAGACCTGGCTTGAGAATGCCTGATGAAGATCCCGAGGATGAGCATCGTTTTGCGTACGGCTTTACGTATTTACAGTGCAAGGAAATGTCTTTCAGTGCAATAAAGCGCGCTTTGTCGAATCCGACAAATGTTTCGGTTTTTGAAAGTGAGCGAGATTTCGAGATTTTGCCCGAAGCTCTACCAGTTTCGAAAAGAATAAATGTCGTTCTAGGAAAAAGATCTTCAGGAAAGACGTTCACTCTTAAACGAATTCTTGATGCGTACGAGGACGATGACGTTCTTTATATTGAACAATTTGAAATTACAAACAAAGCAAAGAAGAGTATTTTTGATGAAAGCGTTAAGAAGGAGGACGAAGCATATTTTGATTCGTATTTTCAGCCTCTTCAGAGTGCGATGGATGATTATTTCCAAAGCGATGAGGAGGCTCATGAAGATACAGTTCGTGCATATTGTTCAGCGGTAATTAGATTTGCGGAATCGCCGGTAGATGAATATTCAAATTGCCCCATCTATAAGGCGGATGAGTATTCGTACGAGAAGGATGACGCTCAAGAAAAAAATGATGCAATGTTAAGAAGGTCAGCTCGTGTTTTGATTGATGGTAAGAACAGAGTTGATATTGTTAAGCAGTACGTAGACCTTGATAGACTTCACTCCTTAGATGAGCGGCTGAGGCTTCTTATGAAGGACGCACACGTTACGCGTTGGCAGAAGAAAAAATGCGATGAAGTAGTAGGCAAAATAAAGAGTGAACTGGGCAAACAATCTGCTCGAAAGCCGCTTCCTAGTTCAGCGCCTATCCGAGATTATTTCAAGCTATGTTACAGGAAGTATAGACTTTCGAATTTGCTTGAAAAGTTTATACAACCAGTGAAGCTGCTAGATGAACCAGAGTATAAATACCTGAAAAGACGACTTCGCCGTATGTCCTCCGATTCGGCAGAGGCTAGAAGATCCTGTCGTGTAAAGATTCCGCAGGGAACAGCTGTTGCTGGTTTGTTCAAAAAGGGCGTAACGTCGCGAGAAAAGCTATCTTTACTCCGAGGCTTCGACCCAATCGTCCGGGCAAATGCTTGTCAGTTGCTGTTTGCTATTGATACGCGTATTGTGGTGAACGATGGTTCAAATTCGAGCCTTTCCGGAGGTCAACGTGCAGAGTATTTGCTTCTTCATAGCATTGCCTCTGCATCGGGCAAAGACGTTGTGCTTATTGACGAGCCGGAGTCGTCGTTCGATAACCCGTTCCTTAACCGTGATGTAATTCGGCTCTTGAACGATATTGCCAAGAATTCAACAGTCTTTCTTGTAACGCATAACAATACTCTTGGAGTTTCTCTGCAGCCGGACTGCATCATTTATACCAAAAAGGCTTCGGATGGAAGTTACCGAGTGTATTCGGGAGAGCTATCATCGACGAAATTGATTGATGCTGAAGGACATGAGATTAGTCGTGAAGAGATCTTGCTGGAAACGATGGAAGCCGGACTCGACGCCTATTTGAACAGGAGACACCATTATGGAATTGCTTAGGATAGACGATAGTCACGATGCTTACTATCTGAAAAACGGAAGCTGGGCTGCGGTTCGGGATATAACGCGAGATGATCTGCTTAAACTGATCCAGGACATAGCAGAGTCTGAAGAGGTGCTGCTTGCGGAGTGCACTCCAGACAATGAAATTAGGAATCCTATAGAGCGTACGATTTATCTTGAGCTATACAAGGTTCTAAAAGATCTCGACGAGAACCGCGAGTTGTATTTATCTGAGATTCGCGATTCGTTTGATGATCTGGAGCGAAGGTATGGATTCCAATGACATTGCCTTAGGAGTGCATACTCTTATCCACGCACCATCTCAGTAATGGCTGTAGACTCTCTATCAAGCAACGACTTTGATTCATTTGCGCCTAAATCCTGGAAAATATTCGCTAGCAGGATTACCTTCTGAACTAGGCCTTCGTCCATATCGCCTGCATAACGAATGCGTTCAAGCTCAACGTAGATCTTTGCCATTTCGTCTTTTAGTGCCTTGTATGTTTTGGTGTTGGGCTGAACGACGATGGTGGTGTCGGTGAGCTTCGACATGATGTATTCCTACTTGGTCATATGGGCGGTATTTGCTAGCAGGTTAATCAGGTCGTTCTCTTCCGGGGTGGCTCGGAAGGCGACAGTCAGGTTTCTTTTCCTGTTCTTGTTCAAGCCTGGCATTAGTTCAGACCTCCTCTTGTTCTATCAAGCGCTGTGGCCATATCTTCTTGTACATTCGGAAACAGGTGTGCGTAGCGGAACGTGATGTCGGTAGCCTCGTGGCCCATACGTTCCGCGATGGCGAGTGCCGAAAATCCCATGTCGATGAGCAAGCTTACGTGGCTGTGTCTCAAGTCGTGAATTCGGATTCTCTTTACGCCCGTAGCTGCACAGCCGCACTTCATCTCATGTCCGAGGTAGTACTTGGCGGCAACGAACATGCGATCTGCAGGTCCAATGTCGGGATTGCAGCTGAGGTATTCCTCAATCTCCTCTTTGATGAACATCGGGATTTTGATGACCCTCACGGACTTCGGGGTCTTGGGGTCGGTGATGAGGTCCCTGCCGCCGACTCGCTGATACGATGCCCGAATGTGCATCTCGAGCTTGTCGAGATCGAAGGAGCTGGGGGTGAGCGCCAGGAGCTCTCCTACGCGCACGCCGGTCCAGTACAGAATCTCGAACATGATGAAAGACTTGGGCTTCTCGAGCATGGCTTCGGAGAACCTCAGGTACTCGTCTTTCGTCCAGAAGTTCATCTCGCCAGCTTCCTTTGCGCCCATCTTCATGGTTTTAACCGCGGGATTTGGATGGAGGCCGTAGTAGCGAGAGGCATGATTGAGGATGGCAGTGAGCTGGTTGTTGATGCTTCTTAGGTAGGTGGGGGAATAGGGCTCTCCGTTCGGGCGCTTCAGCTCCATGAGCTTGTTCTGCCAGCGGACGATGTCGATGCTACGGATGTCCTCCATTCGCATATGCCCGAAAAAGGGCTTGATCTTCGTCCTGATGAGGTTGTCCTTGTTGCCCCAGGTCGTTTCACGGAGGCGAGGGCGCATATCGTCTTGGTAGATCTTGAGAAAGTCGGAGAACTTCATCGCCATCGACTGTCCACGGGATGCCTTGTACTCGCTTTCCCAGGCCTCGGCTTCTTCTCTGCTTTTGAACCCGCGGCGGAACTTGTGTAGGTCGTTTCCCTCTCTATCCTTGCATCGGAATTGGACGGTGAACGTTCCGTTCGGCATTTCCTTAACGGACATCGCTGGCCTCTTTCTCTGCAGGGTACCCGAAGAACACTTCTTCGAAGTATTCGTTGCTGATGCGCCCAGCGATGACCTTGCATCCTCGTCGGCTCATCTCCTGGTTCAGGTCGCGGATGATGCTGTAAGCGGTGGTCCTGCACACGCCTAAGCGTTCCGAGACTTCTTTTGCGGTGAGCATACGTCACTGATCGCTCATATCTTCTCCTAACAGTTCAAAAACGAACGGTACACCTGGATAATATACGTTCATATTTGAACGGTCAATACAAACCGTTCAGATTCGTGCTATCCTTTCCATATCGTCCAATGGGGCGTTTATTGTTAGTCGAGAGGGATTCATGAAGACTGGTGAGCTGATAAGGAAGTACCGCAAGATGAGAGGCATGACCCAGGCTGAGCTTGCTGAGCTCTGCGGTCTGTCAGACTCCGGTATAAGAAATTACGAGCTGGGGAATAGGACTCCCAGCGACAGTCAGCTCGCTTCTATTGCGAGCGCCCTAGGAGTGTCTCAAACGGCGCTTGAAGAGGTTCCGATAGGATCTGCCCGCCAGGCACTTGAATATCTCTTTAGAATCGACGAGGAACTCGGATTGAGGCCTTCTAGGGATGAGCAAGGGAACGTGCTTTTGCTCGTTGATCGCACTTCCCCGAAAGCCCCTAAGCTTGCTGCCGCGTTAGAAGCGTGGATGAAACAAGTTGAGAAGCTCGATGCCGGAGAGATCACCCAGACAGAATTCGATGCCTGGAAGGCGGAGACAAGATAGCTCTGAGGTTTTCCGTATTTTGCTTTCTGTATTTCGCCCGGAAATGCACTTCTGAAACGTCGAAGTTTTGAAACCAACAGGTGCCGCAAATGTGGCACCTGGAATTCATGATATTCGCTTGATTTGATGGAGCGATTCCTCAGGAGAGTTGCTCGACTTTGATATCGAAATTGTCGTAGCAGGAGTCTTCGTCTAAAGGATCGTAAAGGTCTATTTCGACAACCTCTTCTCCTTTATGCCTACTCAGACACTCCTGGATGCCATTTAGCATGTCGTCATAACGATGACAGTCTTTAATACGGTATCTTACCTTCGCCGTCTCGATCAGCAGATCATAAACCTCGGTATAGATATCTTCCCCCGTAAAAATTTTCCCTTTGATGTAACGAGAGCTTTGGAGATCCACTCGAAAGCATATTTCATCAACGTTTTCGATGATGATCGAACCGAAGCATCCTTTGATTAAATATTTCATAGCCTGACCGTCCTCTTAACTCGTTGAGCTCTTGTTTTTCTGGGTTTTTAACCCAGAAAAACCCCTATGTTTCTGATCATAAAGACCATCCTGGGATCATTAGAAGCAGAGAGTTTCTGAACCTGCTAGGGCTTTGCAACAAAGGATTTAAACGTAGATGGATTGGGTTTTTGAATCATTGAGCTTTAACCCTGCCATTTCTGGGAGCATGGGCAATGGGGTTGGGGCAATGCATCCACTAGGTAAAGTTGAACTTTGTAATCACTTCTTGTTAGGTGGATTTTGCAAGCCGTTTATAGAATAAAACCAGGCTGATTACTGCCTTTGAAGGGTCTGTAATCAGTCCTTTTGAGTTTCAGGTTTGACTCGAAATCGCTACTTCCGTCGTTTTCTTATTCCCAAAAGATGACCTGGTGTTCTCTAATTTCGACCTTCCGAATCGGTCGGGTGATTACAGAGTGATTACAAGGTGCTCGGTAAAAGAAGCCGTGCCCTTTTTGGATGATTGCAGGTGGTTTGCTGACGTTACCATGGCTGAGCATGGTTGAACACTGTTTAGTAGTGTTTAGAAACGGAAGCCATTTTTTCGGAATAATCTGAATCAATTTCCCAGATAAAACGGCAAAAAGAGACCCCCTGGATGGGTAAATTTCCAGGGGGTCGGGCTGACTATTATTTCCAAAAGTTGCAGGTGGCTGTGTCCAATGTCAGGTACGGTTGTTCACTGTTGTTAAATGGAATAGCCGCAGGTGGAAAGCAATTTTTTACCCTCAGGCTTACTCCCACTCGATCGTAGTAAATTCAAAATATGCGCCATCTTGTATCATCTCGTTGTTCCTCTTGCAAGGAGTTCTCTACAGAGCGAATCATTTTGTAATCGGGCGGGGTGATTACAAAATGAGGTTTTTGCTTCCGTTTCATCTGATTTGCGACTATTCCCTGGCGACTACTCCCATATTTACGAAGGGGAGTAGTCGCAGGTGGTTTTCAACGGGCGCGCACGCCGTCTCTGATACGGCAATCAGGGGATGCAAACCATGCGCCCTCGGAGGCTTCCTCCCTGACTTTTGTCAAGAGCGGAAGGCGGAAAACATTCTTTTTATGGGATAATAGGACAATAGATTATTCATGAGGCGAGGAGACCCGTCATGAAGAAAAGATTTTTAAGCTTACTCTGTGTACTGGTGTTTGCTTTGCCTTTCGTCGCAGCCACACCATGTTTTGCGAATACAGGTAAAACCACGATAGGCCAAATAACCTATCAATACGATACGGAAACTGATGAGGCGATGGTGACGGGCGCCGACGAAGGTATTTCCGGCGACGTTGAAATTCCTGGAACAATAGAAGTCGAAGGGAAGGAGTATGCAGTCACCTTTATCGGCGATTATGCGTTTGAATTGTGCACTAGCTTGACCCAGATCACCATTCCCGAGGGCGTCACCTCTATTGGTGATGGCGCGTTTTATGATTGCTATGGCTTGACCCAGATCGCCATCCCCGAGAGCGTCACCTCTATTGGGGATTATGCATTTGTTCATTGCTCCAGCTTGAAAGAGATCACCATCCCCGAGGGCGTCATCTCAATCGGGGAAGGCACATTTGTTCATTGCTCCAGCTTGAAAGAGATCACCATTCCCGAGGGCGTCATCTCAATCGGGGAAGGCACATTTGCCTATTGCTCCAGCTTGAAAGAGATCACCATTCCCGAGGGCGTCACTTCTATTGGGGATAGCGCATTTATATCTTGTGCCAGCTTAACCGAAGTCACCATTCCTGAAAGCGTCACCTCTATCGGGGATTCCGCATTTTCCAAATGCAGAACCTTAACCGAAGTCACCATTCCTGAAAGCGTCACCTCAATCGGGGATGGCACATTTGATTCTTGCTCCAGCTTGAAAGAGATCACCATTCCCGAGGGCGTCACTTCTATCGGGAGTAACGCATTTGCCGATTGCTCCAGCTTGAAAGAGATCACCATTCCCGGGAGCGTCACCTCTATCGGGGATTATGCGTTTTGTGAATGCGATAACTTAACCAATGTCTATGTAAGGGAAGGCTTGAGCTTAGGCACCGATCCGTTTATAGATGGGTCACGGGACGTACGCGTATGGCGCTATGAAGTGCTGGAAAGCGCTGAGGTATCCGAAGACGGCAAAGTCCATGTTGCAATCGTTTCCGTAGAAGACAAAGATGGCGCTGGCATCACTGCTTCTCTCGCCATTTCCGACGGCGCTATGGGCGATGGCTATGTGATTGACGAAGTGAAGCCGGAAGATCTTACTCTGGCACATACGCTCACCAAGACCGAGGCGACCTCTGCCACCTGCACCGAGCCCGGCAATGTTGAATATTGGACCTGTGATGCCTGCGGCAAGCATTTCAAAGATGAAAACGGTACGGAAGAAATAGAAGAAAGTCAGTGGATAATTTCCGCCACCGGACATAGCTATGGCGATGACGGGCATTGCATGGCATGCGGCGCGGTCGACTCCGATTTCGCCCCCGCTATCATCGCCGGAGCCAACGCCACCTGGCATAAGGGTAGCGAGGACGGACTGTTTTTTACTTCCAACGCTGCCTTCGCTGACTTCTTAAAGGTGCAGGTAGACGGAAAAGACGTGGACGCCTCAAACTACACGGTAAAGGAGGGCAGCACTATCGTTACCTTGAATGCCTCCTATCTTGAGACCCTGTCTGCAGGCAAGCATACGCTGGCGATCGTCTCCGATACCGGCACCGCTGAAACCGAGTTCACTGTTCTTGCAGCTGAGGAAGAAGTGGCCGACAGCAAAACCGCCAACGACGGAGACAAGGAATCGCTCGCCAAGACCGGCGACGGCTCCATGCTGCCGATAGCGGCGCTCTCCATCCTTACCATGGTTTCCGCCGCTGTGGGCGCACTCTCCCTGAGGAGAATTCGTCTGTAGGGAGTTTCCTGACATCCATATGAGCTTCTCATTCCGCCCTGCAGGCAATCCTGCGGGGCGGTTCTTTTAGGGTGCGCTGGCACTGCGGCATAGGATTGGTTTGACGGGAAAGGGGGGTGCGTCTCGTAATGCTCTCAACGGAAATGTATTATTCCAATATGATTGGAATAATACATCAAGCCAGATATTCTCTTTATTTGCGCTTCGGCGGTGTCTGGCGCTTGCTTTATCAACAGCAGCGCTTTTCCGATAGTTTTCTTGAGGACTGTCATATTGATGTAGAGGGTTATGATATTGAACTCGATTTTCTCGAGAAGAACGGCTCTTTCGTGGAAGTAGCCGATAGTCGCAATTACGAGCGACACGATGAATCCCGTGAATATGCTCACAGTAATATTTTTAGCCAGATCGTTGCTTATGAACGCGATGGATATGCCACTTAAAATGACGATTGCCGCGCAAACGATCATCGTGATTCAATTTGCCTTCATCCGTTTCTCCTAGCTATGCTCGACTTGAAAGTCCTACTGGATTGGGCTATTTTCTTGGACGCTCAATATCTTCGGTTAGCGAGGGGAATTAAGCCCTCATGCCCACAGCTCCATATTCACCATCGCGTACAGCGGGACGTTCCTCATCCAGCCCTGCTCGCGGTATCCCGACAGGCTGAAGCGGACGGCTTCGACGTCCGGGTGCGACTCCTTGAACGCCCGCAGGCTCTTCGACCGTAGGTTCTCTTCGGCCTTCACTTCGATGGCGAACACGCTGTTCCGTCTCTGCACGAGGAAGTCTATCTCGCCCGAGGAGTTCTCCGCCGACCAGTAGTAGGGGACGAGCCCACAGTCGGACACGAGCTGCTGGCAGACGTACTGCTCGGTGAGGGATCCTTTGAATTCCTCGAAGATCCCGTTTCCCCCGACGACCGTCTCCTTGTCCAGCTGCGCCATCGCCCCGAGCAGCCCGACATCGACCAGGAAGAGCTTGAACGCCGCGTCGTCAGCGTAGGGGGCCAGGGGGATTCCGGGTTTGGAAATCCTGCGGACGATCGTTGCGATGCCCGCCTGGGAGAGCCATGTGATGCCGGAGCGGTAGTTCCTCGCGCGGGCCCCCTCCGCGATGTGGCTGAACACGAACTTCTTATTTTCCCGGCTCAGATGCGCCGGTATCGACTTCCATGCGGCGAGCGCGTACTCGGTCTCGGTTCTGCTGAGGTGCTTCGAGATGTCGCGCTCGTAGCCCAGCAGGATCTCGAGCTGGACCTCGCGCGCGTCCTCGAGAAGGCCCCGTTCAAGGAAGGCGCTCACCGCCTCGGGCATGCCTCCCACGTAGTAGTACTGGCGGAGGAGGGGGGCAAGCTTGCCAGAGAAGCCGTTTATCAGGTCGGCGTCTCCCGTTTCGATCAGGTTGCAGAGCACCTGGTTCCCCGTCGCCGCGAGGAACTCCCGGAAATGGAGGGGATAGAGGTTGAGCGTGTTCACCTTGCCCACGGGGTACCCGCTGCCCTCGTGGACCGTGATGCCCAAAAGCGACCCCGCCGCGGCGACCGCGTACCCAGGGGCGTTCTCGCAAAAATACTTAAGGGAGGTGAGCGCCTTCGGACACGCCTGTATCTCGTCCAGGACGATGAGGGTGCTGCCCTCCGAGACGACCTGGCCGGTCTCGAACTGTATGGCGGAGATGATGCGAGGGATGTCGTAGCCGGCCTCGAACTGCTCGCGCATGCCGAGGTTGTCGTCCAGGTTCACGTACGCGACGTTGTCGAAGCACCGCCTCCCGAACTCCTTGAGTAACCATGTTTTGCCGACCTGGCGGGCGCCGTTGAGAATGAGTGGCTTTCGGCGGGGCTTGTCCTTCCAGGCGACGAGCTTTTCCATGAGGAACCGTTCCATGCTTTCCTCCTCGTAAATAGGTTACGGCCTTATTTTCGCACTAATTGGCGAAAATAAGGCCGTAAAATAACTAAAAATGGAGAAAATCAGGCGGAACCTTATTCCCACTCAATCGTGGCGGGAGGCTTTGACGTAATGTCGTAGCACACGCGATTTGCGCCGGGAACTTCAGCCACAATGCGGCTTGAAATTTTCGCCAGTACATCATAGGGCAATTTCGCCCAGTCAGCCGTCATCGCGTCACTCGATTCAACCGCACGCAAAATAATCGGACGCTGATAGGTACGCTCGTCACCCATAACGCCAACGCTCTTAATGTCAGGCAATACCGCAAAGTACTGCCAGCACGCATGCTCAGAATTGCGATCGCCTGTTTCTTCGTACAGGCGCTGGTTGTAGGCATCCAACTCTTCGCGAACGATGGCATCAGCGTTCTTCAGAATCTCCAGCTTCTCAGGCGAAACCGCACCAATAATGCGAATTGCCAAACCAGGTCCAGGGAAAGGTTGGCGATGCACAATGTGATCAGGCAATCCCAGTGCCGTACCCAGTGCACGAACCTCATCCTTAAAGAAGTGATCGAGTGGCTCAATCAAATCAAAATGAACTCCCTCAGGGAAGGGGATCAGATTGTGATGGCTCTTAATGGTGGAAGCTTTACCGCCCGTCTTGCGAGCGCCGCTCTCAATAATGTCAGGATAAATGGTGCCCTGAGCCAAGAACTTCACGCCGTCCAAATCCTGCGCAACGCTGAAGAACTCTTCCCAGAACTGTGTACCAATAATCTTGCGCTTCTGTTCAGGATCAGTCACACCATCCAGCAACTTTGCATAGCGCTCTTCAGCATGAACATGAATGAAGTCCACGTCGAACTGTTTGGTGAATACTTCCTCAACCTCTTCAGGCTCGTTTTTGCGAAGCAGGCCATGATTTACAAACACGCATACCAGCTGCTTGCCAATGGCTTTCGAGCACAATGCTGCAACAACAGATGAATCAACGCCACCAGAAAGACCTAGGATCACGCGGTCGCTTCCAACTTGTTCGCGAATAGCCGCAATGGAATCCTCGATGATGGCATCCATGGTCCAATCGGCACTTAGGTCACAAATATTAAACAGAAAGTTCGAAAGCATCTGATTGCCATATTCAGAATGCTTAACTTCGGGGTGGAACTGGGTGGCGTACAGTTTGCGCTCAGCGCACTCCATCGAAGCAACGGGACATACATCGGTTTTTGAGGTAATCACAAAGCCCTCAGGCACTTCACTTACCGCATCGCGATGGCTCATCCATACGGTTTGCTCAGCAGGAGTGTCTCCTAGAAGAGCAGAAGCGGGCACGCCATCAGTTCCGTCGCAACGCGTCAGTGGGGCAGGGCCGTATTCACCTTTTTCGGTGTGGCCAACGCTGCCTCCCAAGGTGGTAGCCATGATCTGCTGACCGTAGCAGAATCCCAGTACAGGAATACCCAGTTCGAATACGCCAGGATCTACCGAAGGAGCATCTTCCGCATATACGCTTGCGGGGCCGCCACTCAAAATCAAAGCAGCAGGCTTTTTCGCAGCGATTTCCTCGGCGGGAGTGTCGCAGGGAACAATTTCGGAATATACCTTCAAATCACGTACACGACGTGCAATAAGTTGTCCGTACTGGGCACCGAAATCTAGAACGAGAACAGTTTCAGTGGTATTGGGAGCTGTTTTGGCTGTGGAATTAGTCACCGATACTCCTTGGTTTGATGTTGATAGTTTTTAAACAAATTTCCGTAAAATGATACGGTATTTGTCTTGCATAAAGCTTACAGGGCTATCTTACACGAATCTAGCAAAATGGGGTTACGGATATCATATAAGGATAGATGCAATCACGCAGGGAAAATGGGCATCACACACGGATATCGGACATCATTTAAGAAAAGTAGTTGTTTGTGAGCTGACTAAAAAAGTGTTTGTGGGTTTGCGCAAAAAAGTGCTCATGTATTTGTACAAGAAAGTACCCATGGATTTGCGCAAAAAAGTGTTCGTGTGTTGGCGAAAAGATTTGTAGGAAAATGGTTGCTTGGTTTCAGATATATAGTGCCTGATTAGATGCTCAATAGTTCAAAATTGTGCCGCTGATAGATAAAAACTGTTGTTTTGATACGAAAACAACGTTATTTATACCAAAAGGTTCCTTGTTATACCAGGTCAAGGTAGTATAGAGGTGCTCTAATACTTCCCATTTGCCTTTACCGCTTTTGCGGAAAGGCTAAAGCATGAATAAATATATTGTTCGAAATCCTCAAGTGGGATCTCTTATTTCTTCTCATGTAAAGAAAAAAGATTTAATAGAAAGAAAACGACTGTTATTAAATCTTATGGCGACGCGCGATGCCGTACGTGTGGTATGCGCTCCGGCTCTTTTTGGAAAAACCATTCTTGCTCTTCAGTATGCAAAGGTCATATTTGCTGATCAAAGTGTTGTATGGGTAAAGGCAGATGATCTGTGTTTCCTTCGGGATCTTGATGCCCGATGCGTTATGGATTCGTTTAGGCCTGTTTTGGAGAAGGGTCCTACGTGTGAGCTGTTTGTTTTTGATGGTGTTCCTAAGCTTTCAGAAAAGCGTATGCGGGAATTTATATAACTTATTTATTCCTTGAAGCTGTCAGATTGTGAAGTACTAATTACAACACGTTGTAAATCGTTGTTTTCAGGAGAGGGTCTTGAACTGCAAGGTAAGCTTGAGCTGAGCTATGTCACAGCACATGATTTGCTTTTAAATGCTCAAGAAGCTGCCAGTGAATCTCCCGACACATTTTCGTCTTTACAGGGGTGGGTACGACCCGCAGTGCTCTGTGACAAAAACGAAGGAAGCAAGCGGCTTTTCACGAATTTGCAGCACATGGAAGTGTGTTCCTCTGAAGATGCGGTAGCGCTTCTTGCTTTAATTATAGGAAAAGGATCTCAATCAATTTTCAGTTGCTTTATTGTGGGTTTTGCTGCAATTGATCTGCAATCTTTCAATGAATATTATCCTCATGCAGGCTTACGCAATAGGGGATTTGTTGCCCTTGAATTTTCCGCGCAGGAAAGATTTTCTCTTCTTTGGGTTCATTTAGCGAAACTAGTTGAATTAAGTCTTTATCCATCGCAAAAGGAATTCGTATTGGCTCTTCTCGATGAACTGTATAACGTGCAAGATTATGCCTTAATTCAGCTAGTTTTGAAGTTTTGTCTTATTGAAGAAGAACGAACGGCTTTCTACGAAAAACACGAAGTAACGTATGAGTCTATAAAGCGTTGTGCTGAAGAACAGATTGCAGAAAAACAAAAGAATCAAGCATGTGATAGCCCAGATTCGCAAAAACCTGCCAGTTCAGATCTGCAAAAACCGACCAGTTCAGATTCGCAAAGAAGCGACGATTCGCGTGAGGGCAATTTGCAGAAGGATGATCTGCGGAGTGTTAAATCGCAAGGTGGCGACTTGCAAAATAACAGTCTTCTGAAAAGCGATTTGCGCAAGATTGAATCGCCTGAAAATGACTTGCGTGCTATTGATTTTGGAGACAACGATTTGCAAGGGAATAAAGGTGAGTTGCTTGCTCGTAGAAAAGAGCCAATGGCACAATTGGATGCGCCAGAAAAAACTTTTAAGGAATCAGCTTTAGGGGCAGCCCCAAAGGAATCAGGATGTTTTGATAGGTCTGATAGCTATGCTGAATTCAAAAATCTAGCTACAACCGAAAGCATTGCACAACAATCCGAAAACGCTGACAAGTCTGAGCGCTTAGTGGTCAACTTGTTTGGCAGATTCGAGATGAAGCGCGGTAAAAGATTGGTTCCTGAAAGAGGCGAAATTCGAAAACTAGCAAAGATTATGATTGCGCTTTTGGTGATTAATTCTCAGAAAGATTTGCCCCGCACATGGGTTGAAAGGGCAGTATGGCCCGAAAATTACACTTCTACCGTTACTTCGAACTTTTACAACTTATGGTCTTACATCAAAAGAACCTTGAGCGAAACCGATGAGGAACGTCGCTTGCTAGGCAGGACTAGGGACTCAATTTCGCTTCGTGAACTGCATATAGAAAGCGATATTCATACCGTCAACCTTTTATGTAATGAATTTTCTACGGCGCATGAAGTAGAGGATTGTGTGCGGATTTTAAGTCAGCTTGAACGCGTTTATCAAGGTCCACTTATGCCTGGTATTGAAAATGCCCAACTTGAATCCTATAGAAACAAATTTCAAAACAAAGTTCTTGATGTGCTGACCGAAGGGTCTCGCATTATCTATTCAAAAGGCAATCGCTATGTTGCTCTCCATTTTGCGGGGTTTGCCTTTGAGCAAAATATCGCACGAGAAGATGTGTGCTATCTCTACATGTTCATCCAAAAAGAATTGGGGCATTATACCGGCGCCATTAATACTTACGTTGAGTGTCGAGGCGCACTCGTCGATGAATATGGCATTGATGCTCCTCGTCGGCTTGATGTGCTTTATGAAGAAATTATCAAGGAGGTTTCGTAAACTTGGTTTCGTAAATTTACAGCTTAGTACTTGGGGTTTGACTCGACTTGGGGTTTAACCGTTGTATTTAAAGAAATCTAGGGAGTAAGTCGTGCTTTGACGACGTGGCGTCTTCGATTTGGTGTGATATTTGCGCTCTGTTGTCATGGTGTTTTCAAGTTAGCCTGAGTTTTTTGCATTCGTTAAAAGAATTTAACGTGAAAAACCCTTGTGTCTCCTTATTCGAAATCGCTATACAACCCATGCCTGTGATAGAGTGAAGCAGTTATACGAGAAAGTGAGATTATGGGCATTTTTTCTAAGCTTTTAAGCGTGGGCGAAGACAAGCCCCTCAAAAAATATCAGAAGGTTGTTGAAACCATCAATGATCTTGAGCCTCGCATGCAGGCATATAGTGATGATGAACTAGCGCATCTTACGGTCGAATTTCGTGAGCGCTTGGATTCAGGCGAAGAATTAGACGATCTTCTACCAGAAGCTTTTGCTGCCGTACGCGAAGCAAGTGTACGTACCATCGGGCTTCGTCATTTCGACGTACAGCTTATTGGTGGTATGGCTTTACATGATGGCAAAATTGCTGAAATGAAAACTGGTGAAGGTAAAACGCTTGTTTCTACGTTAGCAGGATATCTCAATGCACTTCCAGGAAACAATGTTCACATTGTTACGGTTAACGATTATTTGGCAGCACGTGACTCCGAGTGGATGGGTCAGGTTTATCGTTTCTTGGGAATGAGTGTTGGTCTTATTCAAAACGGCATGGACCCTCTCAAGAAAATTCCTGCCTATCAAGCCGATGTAACGTATGGTACGAATTCCGAATTCGGTTTCGACTACTTGCGTGACAACATGGTAACTCGTGCAAGTAGGCGTGTGCAGCGCGGTCATGCGTTTGCAGTGGTCGACGAGGTCGACTCCATTCTTATCGATGAGGCACGAACTCCTCTTATTATTTCTGGTGCAGGCTCTCAAGCAGCTGATACCTATAAGAAATTTGCTGCCATCATGCCATCCTTGAAGCGTGATATCGACTTCGAAATGGACGAGGCAAAAAAGACCATCTACACCACTGAAGCAGGTTTGGAAAAAGTTGAATTTCAACTAGGGGTCGATGATATTTTTGGTGATCCAACCGGTCAGCTTCCCAACCATCTGCAACAGGCCTTACGTGCACAATTCTTATTCCATCGCGACGTGGATTATGTTGTTACCAACGGTGAAGTAAAAATCGTTGACGAATTTACGGGTCGTATTATGGAAGGCCGTCGATATTCCGAGGGTCTTCATCAGGCTTTGGAAGCAAAAGAGCACGTATTGGTTCGTCAAGAAAATCAGACGCTTGCTACAATTACGCTTCAAAATTACTTCCGTCTTTATGAAAAGCTCTCTGGTATGACGGGTACCGCAATGACAGAAGATGCAGAATTCCGTCAGATCTACAAGCTTCCCGTAATGGCTATTCCTCCTAATAAGCCTGTTATTCGTGAAGACTTAAATGATTTAATCTTCCGCACCATCGATGCGAAATTTAATGCGGTGGCTGACGATATCTCTGAACGTCACAATGCTGGTCAGCCTTGCTTGGTTGGTACGGTCTCTATTGAAAGTTCTGAGCGTTTAAGCCGTTTGCTTTCTAAACGTGGTATTAAACATGAGGTTTTGAACGCTAAAAATCATGAACGCGAAGCTGCCATTATTGCGCAGGCAGGCAGAACGGGTGCTGTCACTATTGCAACCAACATGGCTGGTCGTGGTACTGACATTTTACTTGGCGGTAATGCAGATGTCATGGCGCAAACATTTTTGGCAGAGCAGCTAGGAGAAGAAGTCGATCAGGCAACTCCCGAACAAATTCAAGCTGCGAAGGAAAAGGCTCAAGCTATTACTAAACGGGAAAGTGTTGAAGTTCGCAATGCTGGTGGCTTGTGCGTAATTGGTACCGAACGTCACGAATCTCGTCGTATTGATAACCAGCTTCGTGGTCGTTCTGGTCGTCAGGGTGATCCAGGTACTACGCAGTTCTATCTGTCACTTGAAGACGATTTGATGCGTTTATTTGGCGGCTCACGTATGGATTCCATCAGTCGTATGATGGAAAAAACCGATATGCCTGAAGATATGCCGATTCAGGCTTCGATGGTTTCAAAAGCAATCGAGACGGCTCAGCGTCAGGTTGAATCAGTTAACTTCTCCACCCGTAAGCACGTTCTTGAATACGACGATGTCATGAACCTGCAACGTAAAGCGATCTACGAAGAGCGCAACGCGATTCTTGATGGTAAAGATCTAACTGAGCGTATGCCAGAAATCATTGAGGATGTGGTAGAAAACGCAGTCCTCGAATACTGCGCACCAAAGCAGGCAAGCGATGACTGGGATACCGAATCGCTTGACAAGTGGTTGCTCCAAATGACCGACGATTCTGAAATTACGGTTTCTTCTGTTGACCACGACGATGATGTCAACGAACTCATGGATGGATTGATTGAACTTATTACGCAACGATATAACCAGCGCGCCGAAGAAATAGGACCTCTGTTCTCCGATATTGCTTCGCAAGTTATGTTGCGCTTCCTTGATACAAGCTGGATGGCACACTTGCAGGAAATGGATTATTTGAAAGCTTCTATTGGTTTGCGCGCCTATGGACAGCGTGATCCTCTAACTGAATATCGTGAAGAGGCTCATCGTGCTTTTGCGGCATTGACGGATTCAATCTATGAAGGCTTCCTTCGTTTCTTGTTACGTGCTCCTTTAATGGTGCAAGAAGCTCCTGTCGAAGAAGAAAAAACTCCGCTTGATGGTAAGGTTACCTATTCGAATCCTGAAGAGGCACTTACTGATTCAACTACGAGTTCACAACGGGTACGTCAAGCCCAGGCGCAAGCACAGGGTGTTCCTCAAACTCCGCAGCCTACTCCTGAACAGCCAAAGCCTCATACTATTCAGAAGGACAAGGATGATCCTTACGCTAACGTGGGACGTAATGATCCATGCCCTTGTGGTTCTGGTAAGAAATTTAAAAAGTGTCATGGCGCCAATCGCTGACCAAAATAATGCGTCTTAAAGCGGTAACCTTTACTGTTTTAAGACGCATCTTTTGAGTTAGCGTTAGGCCGTGAAGGGATTAGTATTTTCATGATGACACTTGATGAAGCACAGCAACGACTTCAAGATGCGCGTGCTTATCTTCATATAGATGATCGTGCACAAGAACTTTCAGACCTTGATAAGCAAATTGCCTTGCCGGACTTCTGGAACAACACCGAACATGCACAGCAAGTCTCAAAGCAAGCATCTGCTTTGCGCGACATTATTGATCGTTACCAGGCAGCTTGTGCTCTTTTTGATGACATTCAAACTGCTCAGGAGCTCGCTGAAGAGGACCCAGAATTTGCCCAAGAATTGGAAAGCGATCTTGCTCAGCTAGAAAAGACTCTCGACGATTTCGAAGTGGAATCTTGGTTTAGTGGACCGTATGATTCCGCTGATGCAATTGTTTCTATTCATCCTGGCAGTGGTGGATTGGAAGCGCAGGACTGGACCGAGATGCTCTATCGCATGTATACCCGCTATGCCGACCTTAAGGGTTGGGAAGTCCGAATTTTGGATCTGACTCCAGGGGATGGCATTGGCCTTAATCGTGCAAGCTTTCAGGTTGAAGGCCATAATGCGTATGGCATGTTAAGAAGCGAAACGGGTGTTCATCGCTTAGTCCGCATTTCTCCAACCGACGAAAAAAAGCGCCGACATACCACGTTTGCAGCGGTAGAAGTGGTACCAGTATTGCCCGATGATGACATTACGGTTGAAATTGATCCCAATGACGTACGCGTTGATGTGTATCGCTCAAGTGGTCCTGGTGGTCAGAGCGTGAACACAACCGATTCTGCGGTACGTCTTACTCATATTCCAACAGGTATTGTGGTGACGTGTCAAAATGAGAAATCGCAGCTTCAAAACAAAGAAGCAGCATTTCGTGTTTTGCGTGGCAAGCTCTATGAACTAGAGCAGCAAAAGCGTGAAGAAGAATTATCTGAACTTAAGGGTGAAAAGATGGATAATTCTTTTGGAAGTCAAATTCGAAATTACGTACTTTATCCGTATCGACTGATTAAGGATACCCGTAGTAATATCGAAAGTGGCAATGTTGATGCCGCCCTCGACGGTGATATCGATGAATTTGTAATTGGATATCATCGTTGGAAGGCGTCGTTATAAAAACATCGAACGACTAAACCAGCAGCCCTCGATCGAAAGGAAGCCATGAATTCCCTTACTGCTAAGGAAAAGGCTTGTGCGATTCGCACTGACATTATCGAGATGGTCCATGAGGCGGGAAGTGGTCATCCTGGTGGATCTCTTTCTTGCACCGATATCTTGTCGGCGCTGTACTTTGGTGGTGTGTTGAAACATGATCCATCAAATCCTAAATGGGATGAACGTGATTATTTCATTCTTGGCAAAGGTCATGCGGCACCTGCTTTGTATGCCACGCTTGCTGAAGCAGGATATTTGCCAGTTGATGAATTGAAGACTCTTCGCAAATTAGGCACACGTCTGCAGGGTCACCCCGATTCAAATCTTCTTCCTTGTGTGGAGGTTTCCACTGGTTCTTTGGGGCAGGGACTCTCTATCGGTGCAGGTCTTGCTGCGGGTATGAAGCTTGATAAAAAGCAGAATCGAGTTTTTGTACTTATGGGTGATGGCGAATGTCAAGAAGGACAAGTTTGGGAAGCTGCCACCTTCGCTGCGTTTAAAGAACTCGGTAATCTTATTGCAGTTGTTGATATCAACGGACTCCAGATCGACGGTCATGTAGAAGAAGTATGTGCTTCAGGTGCCCTAAAGGATAAATTTGCTGCCTTTGGGTGGGAAACCTATGAGGTAAACGGCCATGATATTGATGCGCTTATCGAGCTCTTCTCTGCTCTAAAGGCATCTGAAACCTCGAAGCCAAAGCTGGTAATTGCTCATACCGTTAAAGGTAAAGGGGTTTCCTTTATGGAAGACCAGGCTGGATGGCATGGCAAAGCACCTAATGACGAAGAAACCAAGATTGCTCTTGCTGAATTGGCAGCACAGTGCGCTAGCGTGAACGGAGTGAAGTAACGTGGTAAAGCTTGCTAGTCCCGAACAGGCCAAAGAGAAGAAAGCTACCCGTGCCGCATATGGCGTTACGCTTGCTGCTCTTGCAGAAGAAGGGATGAATATTGTTGCGGTAGATGCTGACCTTACCGGTTCGACAACTACCAAGAAATTTGCTCAGGCACGTCCCGAAAACGAAGATCGCCTGTTTAATGTTGGTATTGCTGAACAAAATATGGTCGGTGTAGCGGCGGGTCTTTCCCTTGCAGGAAATATTGCTTTTACCGGATCATTTGCGGTATTTGGCACAGGTCGTGCATATGATCAGATTCGCAATACGGTTTGCTATTCCAACCTCAATGTAAAAATAGCTCCTACGCATGCAGGCATTTCAGTTGGCCCTGATGGTGGCTCTCATCAAATGCTTGAAGATATTTCGCTCATGCGAGGATTGCCTAATATGCGGGTATTGGTTCCTGCAGATTATGCAGCATGCTGTGCAGCAATTCGTTTAGCTGCTCAAACGCCAGGTCCAGTGTATATTCGCATGGGTCGTGCAAGCGTGCCTGCGGTATATGCTCCTGAAGTTGAGCTGGAAATGGGTAAAGCGTATGTATTGCGCGAAGGAACCGACGTTACGCTTATTGCATGCGGTGTGGAAATCGATCAGGCCCTCAAAGCAGCTGATCTGCTGGAGAAGGAAGGTATTTCTGCTGAGGTAATCGATGCGTTTTGCGTAAAGCCTCTTGATGCTGAAACAATTCTTGCTTCTTTGGAAAAGACGGGTTGCGGTGTGGTTGCAGAAGAGCATTCCGTTTACGGCGGACTTTGTTCTGCAGTTGCTGAAGTTGTTGCAGAAAACCATCCCTATCCTCTGCAATTCGTAGGAATGCGTGATCGTTTTGGCAAGTCGGGCGAATTTGAAGAACTTCTTCATTACTTTGAACTTGATGCTGAAGCGATTGTACAAGCTGTGAAGAAGGTTCGTAGTCGCGTAGAGGACTGATATACTCTTTAAAGTCTCACAGAATTGGTAACACATGAACGGAGCATACTGTGACGAATGAGTTTAACGGGGAACCTATGGGCAAGCATGCTCAGCAGCCTCGCGTAAACCAGGTCGCTTCTCAGTTGTCTGAGTCGCTGCCGGTGGTAAACGTGGACACAACTCCCCAATATACGGGTAATCCCGTCATTACGTTTGAACACGTAACCAAAGTATATGAAGCACAACCAAATAAACCAGCTCTCAATGATGTTTCATTGCACATTTTCCCAGGTGAATTTGTGTTCTTGGTTGGTCATTCTGGTTCTGGTAAATCTACGTTTATCAATCTTTTGATTCGTCAGATTAAACCTACCCAGGGCAAAATCTACATCGCTGATGAAGATTTGACCGGAATGCGTAATTGGCGTGTGCCTTATCTGCGACGCAATATCGGTTGCGTATTTCAGGACTTTAAGCTTTTGCCAAACAAGACGGTTTTCGAAAATGTTGCGTTTGCCTTAGAGGTAATCGGAAAATCTCGTCATGTTATTCGCACGCAGGTTCCTGAAGTTTTGCGTCTGGTTGGTTTGCAGGACAAACTCGAGAAGCGTCCCGACCAGTTGTCTGGTGGCGAACAGCAGCGTGTATCTATTGCTCGCGCAATCGTAAATCGTCCACCTTTGCTGGTCTGTGACGAGCCAACGGGTAATCTTGACCCGCAAAATTCTCGCGGCATTATGGACTTGCTGGAACGCATTAACCGTACCGGAACTACTGTTCTTGTTGCAACTCATGACCGTGAAATGGTTGACAACATGCGTCGTCGCGTTATTGCCCTTGACCGTGGCGTTTTGACTCGCGACCAGGACAGGGGGGTGTACGGTTTCGATGTCTAGTCTGTTTTACTTTTTCCGCGAATCTCTTACGGGTTTTACGCGTAATCTTTCTACTACGCTTGGCTCAATTATTACCATTTTCCTGTCGTTGCTCATTATTGGCATCTTCTGTATTGGTGGTGCCGTTGTTAACAACGTGGTGGCATCGGTAGAAAACCAGGTTTCTATTACTGCCTTTGTTGCTGATGAAGCTTCTCAGGAAGATATACAAAACGTAATGAATCAGATTCAGGGATATGCGGGTGTTGAAAGCGTATCTTTCACTGATAAGGATCAGGCGTTAGAAAACTTCCGTCAATCAACGTCAAATCCTGAAATTGTGGATCAGCTTGATGGCCAGAACCCTCTTCCTGCTTCTATTGACGTAGAGCTTGCTGAAGCGCAAAGTGTAACCGATGTAGCAAATCAGATTGTAGCTAATCAGGATTTTGTTTCAGTTTGTGACAACCCTGAAAACCCAGCTGATTCGCTCAATTATGGTCAGAAGACTGTTGATAAATTGTTCTCATTGACGAATGCAATTCGTATTGCGGGTATAGCTCTTATTGCTCTGCTTATCGTCATTGCCTTTATCTTTATCAATAACACCATTCGTTTGGCTATTCTTGCACGCCGCAAGGAGATCGCAATCATGCGTTTGGTAGGTGCGTCTAATGGTTTCATTCGTGGTCCCTTCTTAGCAGAAGGTTCCTTGCACGCAATTATTGGTTCGCTGCTTGCAATTTTGGTTTTGGAAATTGTACGCAATGTGGTTCTTCCACAAATATCCATAGCGCTTCCATGGCTTCCGGTATCGGTTGATTTTTCAATGTTCATGCTGATCTATGTTGCTCTTATTGTGGCAGGTTTAGTAATTGGTCTTCTTGGTTCGGCATTTGCAATGCGTCGTTACTTGAAGGTCTAAGGAAGTTCTAAGAGATAAGAATCGTAGGAATCGTTGGATACGTTTAAACAAACGGCAAAAGCGGCTTCTAAGAATAAGCACAATGCAAGCATCGTGAAAATTCTCGGTGCTTGCATTTTCGTATGCTTAGTCTTTTGTGCGGGCTTTTTGGTAAGGGGAAATACCGAGTTACTATCAGCGATGGGTTTATCTTCGTTTGACATTGATAGTGAAGTTAATCCTGGAATGACGGTTTCAGGTGATACGTATAATTCACTTTCTGCTCGTGTTGCGGAAGTGGATGGGGTATTAACTCAGAACGGCATGGATGAATACGACCTTTCTCAAGCGACTTCCAACGTTCTTTCTGCATTTTTAAGTTCATCAAACGATCCTTACCTTCGTTATTATGATGAGCAAAGCTACCAGGCCTATCTAGCTACAACAAAAAACCCTGAGGCGGGAATTGGTGTGCTATTCGGAGAATCGGATGGCGATTGTTTTGTGGCGGATGTGTTAGAGTCTTCACCAGCTGCAGCTGCGGGTGTTCAGCCTGGAGATCATGTGGTTTCGATTGATGGGGTATCGAAAGATGCCTGGAGTGCCCCCGATGTGCTCAATGCGCTTTCGCGAGAAGAAGGAGAATCGGTATTCATTATCTGGAGCCGTCCTTCTAGTGAGTCAGGGGAAGATGAAACCACGTACAGTACTTCTCTGACATTCTCTTCCGATTCGGCTGTCAACGTAACTCATGAAGTTCGAGATTCCGTAGGAATCATTAAGCTCTCTCAAATTACTTCCGATTCTGCGTCACTTGTATCAAATGCCTTATCGGTATCAGCAAGTGAGGGAGCGCACTCCTATGTGCTTGATTTACGTGATGTACCTGGAGGTTATCTTACTCAGGCGGTGGATATCGCTTCACTTTTCATTCAGAGTGGCGAAGTTGTTCAAATTGAAACAGCGGAGGGAATCACTACAAGGAGCGCAGATGGCTCAAGTGTGACTACCGCGCCTCTTGTGGTATTAGTGAATGGCAGAACTTCGGGTTGTGCTGAAGTCCTTGCTGCTGCACTGCAGGAAACTGGAAGGGCGACGGTTGTGGGCACTACTACGCTGGGTAAAGGGAGCGTGCAGATCATGCAGCCTCTCTCATTTGGGGGAGCTCTGCGTTATACTGCCGCATATTATTTAACCCCTAACGGACGTCAGCTTGATGGAAATGGTGTTTCTCCTGACATCGAGGCAAATAACGCTAACACCCAAGAAAGCGTTGCAATAGATGTAGCCCGATCTTTGAATAATTAAAGCTAATTAGTTGTTTACGTTATAGTGAAAAAAGAGTTGTCAATCAGGTGAGGAAAGGTTGCGCGTATGGCACGACGTAGTTCAAAAGCTCGTCGCCGACCAAAGGCCCGCCCCCAAGGTGTCCTTGAATTACATGCGCAAGGCTTCGGTTTTGTTAAAACAGCTGAAGGGGAATACTTTATTCCTGCATCTAAAGTAAATGGTGCTTTTCCCGGTGACTTAGTAGAAGTTTCACGGCTATCATCGTCTGATTCTAGAAATTATCAAGGTCATACATCTCGAAGACCTACTGCGCGTGTAACGAAGGTTTTAATGCGATGCAAAGATACCTTTATTGGACGTTATGAAATTGCGGAGCCTTTCGGGATTGTGGTTCCCGAGGATCCCGCAATACCTTACGATATTTTTACCTTACGACGCGATGCACCCTCTGTTCAGGAAGGCGATATTGTTGAAGTTCAAATCCAAGAATTTCCCACCCGTACTTCAGCGGCTACGGGAAGAGTTGTGCGGGTTCTTGGTTCGGAAGACGATGTCGATATTGCGATAGATCTCATTATCGCTGAACAGCAATTTGAAACAAAGTTTTCGGAATCTGCCTTACAGGAAGCCAACGCTGCTCAATTTGATGCGAATGAGGCTTTCGTGCAGGGGTATCGTGATTTAACTAAAGAGTTTATTTTTACTATCGATCCTGTCGATGCGCGTGATTTTGATGATGCCGTTTCGCTGGAGCGGGACGGTCAAAACTATCGTCTTGGGGTGCACATTGCGGATGTGTCTCGTTATGTTCCCTTTGGTACATCTTTGGATCTTGATGCGCGTCGAAGGGCAACTTCGGTTTACTTGGTTGATCGCGTAATTCCTATGCTTCCAGAACATCTCAGCAACAATCTCTGTTCGTTGGTGCCTGCACAAAATCGTCCCACAATTACTGTGGAAGCGCTTTTAAGCCCTGCAGGTAAAGTGCTCTCATATGAGGTGTTTCCTTCAGTTATTCGATCATCGGCTCGTTTATCTTATGATCAGGCTCAGGCGATCCTTGATTCATATCATCAGAAAAAAACGATTGATCAAATAAATGAAGCGGTAAGTTCTTGCGAGGTTCCTCATGGGTCAATACCGCTTTCCTTAGAAGTTTTAGAAAAACTTCAACAGAGAATTGTAGGGCTGGACTTTATCGCAAAGGCTTTGTTTGAGCGCCGAAAAAAAGATGGCTGTATGGATTTTGATAGGGTAGAAGCCAAAGTCAAGCTTGATAGTAATCGCAATCCTCTTGAAATTGTGTATCGAAGAAAAACTGATGCAACACAGCTTATTGAAGAGTCCATGATTCTGGCTAACCACCTTGTTGCTGAATGGCTTTTAGGCAAGAATCTTCCTTGCGTCTTCCGTGTTCATGATGCGCCAGATGGGGATGCTTTGCGTTCTTTGTATGCTGTGCTGCGAGAGTTTCCTCTTTTCAACGATATTGATAAGCGACTTTTCTGTGATAGTAACCCTCAAACGCTTCAAGAAATACTTGAGCGGGTAAGTGGTCATCCTTTGCAGGAGTTGGTGAATACCTTATTATTACGCGCAATGAAAAGAGCGGGATACCGCGCCGAACAAGATTTTCATTACGGTTTAGCGCTTGATACGTATTGCCATTTTACTTCTCCTATCAGGCGGTATCCTGATTTGCTTGTTCATCGAATGCTCAAAGAAGGCTTCTTCGGGAAGAGTGAAACTTTTGAAGCGCAAAAAAATGCGCTTCCTTGGATGGCAGAACATTCTTCTGAAATGGAACGAAGAGCGGAAAAGGCTGCGCGCCAATCTCAGCTTGTTAAAATTGTTGAGTATATGCAGGCTTTTATCGGTTCAACCTACGATGGAGTAATTTCGCAAGTTTCAACTTTTGGAGTAACGGTGCGATTGGAAAACACCGCAACAGGTACTTTACCGGTGGAAGAATTGGGCGACGAATACTTTTCTCTCGATCCTGCTCGTCATCTTCTTTGTGGGGTATCGACAGGTAGAGTTTATCGACTTGGCCAGCGTTTGCACGTGGTACTAGTGGGGGCATATCCAAGAGGAAGGCGTCTTTCATTCAAACTGGCTCCAGAAGAGCGTCATGATTCAAGGCTTGTCTACGCGAATGACCGTTGGGGCTAGAGAGGCAAAGCGCCTATAATAGAGAATTATTCAAGAGAGCTTTAAAACCTTGTATAAAGAAGGAAGCCTTGTATAGGTGGTAGATAAAGTTAATCTTTTGAACCTCGGAAAAGACTTCTTACTATAGAGAAGAAAGCTAACATGCTGGTTATAAGAAATGAGATAGCACTCGTTTTGCAGATAGAGAGGCATATATGTCAAAAGTAGATAAAGCATATTTAAAGCAACTGGTAGAAACTCCATCGGTTACGGGAACTGAAACGCGTATTGCTTCGGTGGTTCGTGAGCGACTTTCAGAGGTAGCAGACGAAATCGAAACGAATGTTATGGGGTCGGTTCATGCTCGATTGGCTGGTAGCGGATCAGCACCGTCAGTTATGATTGCTGCCCATATGGATGAAGTCGGCCTGATGGTTACCCATATCTCAGAACAGGGATTCTTAAGCGTTGCAGCTGTCGGCGGAGTCGATGCGGCGATACTTCCTGGCATGCGTGTCGATGTTCATACGAGTACGGAAACTTTACGTGGAGTGGTGGGGCGAAAACCAATTCATCTTATAGAAGCAGAAGAACGAAAAAAGGTTACGCCGCTTACAAGCCTCGTTATCGATTTGGGCTTATCACCTCGCCGAGTTAAGTCTCTTGTTAAAGTGGGCGATGTTATTACCTATGGTGTTGGTTTTGAAAAAATGGGCAAAGGTATGGCAGTGTCCCGCGGTTTTGACGACAAAGCGGGCGTGTACGTTATCACGCGCGTTATGGAGGAATTGAAGAAAAGCGGCAAAGCAAAAGGTGACTATATTTGTGCTGCTACCGTCCAAGAAGAAATTGGCTTGCGAGGTGGAACTACTTCGGCCTATGGAGTAAATCCTGATGTGGCAATTGCGGTTGATGTAACCCATGCGACTGATTATCCTGGCATAGATCAATCTCGTTACGGTAAGGTTATCTGTGGAGAGGGCCCCGTTATTGCGCGTGGACCCAACATTAATCCTGTGGTGTTCGAGCGTTTGTGCGCGGCGGCAAAGAAGGAAGGAATCGCTGTTCAGTTTGAAGCAGAGCCTGGAGTGACTGGCACTGACGCGGGAACTATGCAAGTGCAAAGGGGTGGATGCGCCTGCGGTCTGGTATCAACACCGCTTCGTTATATGCATACGCCTACCGAAGTTTTGAAGCTGTCCGATTTAGAGGAAACCGTTGCGTTGTTAAAGCGCTTTATTCTCGACTTGGATGAAGACGTTTCCTTTGTGCCAGGGATGTAAGAGATGTCAGCAAGAGAAAAAACCATTGCTAAAAATCGTCGTGCGTTTCACGATTACGAAATACTTGATACCTATGAAGCAGGTATCGTATTAACCGGAACAGAAGTATGTTCGCTTCGCGAAAATAACTGCCAGCTTACCGACTGCTTTGCGTTGATTCGCAAAGGGGAAGTCTGGCTGAATAATTTGCATATTTCTCCCTATAGTCACGGTAATCTAAACAATCCTGATCCTGACCGAAAGCGCAAGCTGCTGCTTCATAGAAAAGAAATCCGCACCTTAGAGCAAAAAACGCAAGAAAAGGGAATGGCTTTAGTGCCAATCAAGATTTATTTTGATCACAATTCCCGGGTAAAGCTTGAATTAGCAGTTGCTCGTGGTAAAAAACTTTATGACAAACGTGCTGCTATGGCGGAACGTGATTCAAAGCGAGAAATTGAGCGTGCTTTAAAGCAGCGATATCGGTAGAGGAGTTAGCGTGAACGAAAAGGTTTTCAATATGATTGATACCCTTCATGCTCGTCTTGATGATGTGCGTGCAGCGGTTGAATCTCTCTCATGTGAGGCTCCAGAATATGTTGATAAGCTCGACAAGGTCGATGATAGGCTTTACTTGCTGCAGTGTGAGATTGAAAAACTTGCTCAGTCTGCAGAACCTACTGAGGAATCTTCTAAGGAGACAGTAGAAACTCCCCCAGAAGCATCGAGTGAGTCAGCAGGGGAGTCGTCAGGTAACGATTCAGCGGATTCAAAAGCAGATTCTGAAGCTAGTGATACTGTCAAAAAGACTGAAGATGCTGATGAATCAACTAATAAACAGGAACAGAAAAAAGAAATATTTACCGACGATATGAAAGAAAATCTTGCTGATGCAGGTCGTGCAATCGGAAATATCTATCGTGACGGAAAAGAAGTTATTACTGAACTTTCTGGCACGATGGGCGATCTGAAAGATATTTTCAGTTTCGGAAAGAAACGCTAACGTTCTCTATTGTTTTAACAACGATCCTTCGGCAGGAATTTAATTGAGGGTAAAGTTTACCATCTCAAAATTTCTTATCCTATGAAATGAATACGCCCGCACTTGATGCGGGCGTATTTTTGTGGGCTGCTCTATGGTAATCACTTAAATGGAGGGTGTCGTATTCGATACTACGCAAGTACTGCCGCGCATCTGAGACGGTATTGCATATTTTAGAATTCAACCAGAAAAAGCCACCCTTTCGGATGGCTTAACTTTTAGTTTGGCGAAGTTGAATACCTACTTATAGAGGGATTCTATTCCAGAAGTCGTACGCTGTTATGCGCGCTCGATCTTGCCAGCCTTCATGCACTTAGTGCAAACATTTGCACGCTTAACTTTACCGTTAACCTTGATGGTAACCTTCTGGATGTTAGGACGGAAGGTGCGGTTGCTTACGCGATGAGAGTGGCTGATGCTACGACCAGCGACGGGTGCTTTACCGCAGATCTCGCAAACTTTGGACATTCTAAATCAACTCCATTTACTCTGATATTTGGTACGGTTAGATACCGTTGATTTCCAAAAGCCCAAATACTATACCACAGCAATTTAAATCGTCCAAGTTATTTCTTTGTGAGTTTTTCTTGAAAGTCTTTATCCCATTGTGAAAATAAAGAAAAATAGTTAGTCAATCGAAGTAATAGGTGTTGCTTCGATGCGTAAACGCGCTCTCTCGTAATGTCGAGTGTTGTTTCCGCTATACTAATAACTTGGTCGTAAGTCATTTGATGGCGGTTCGTCATCTTTGAAAGGACAGTTTATATGAGCAACGAAATTGCAGGCGACCTTGTCGTTTCTGAAGAAGTCATTGCTGATGTTGCAGGTCATGCTGCCACTCAGTGCTATGGCGTAGTTGGTATGGCAGCACCTAATGCGGTTGATGGTTTAGCAAAACTTTTGCCTAAGTCTCGTTTGCGTCGTGGCATTGTTGTTTCAACTGACGACGAGGGCACTTTGGTAAGTCTTTACGTCATTCTTGAACATGGGGTAAATATTTCTACCGTTTCTGAAAACCTCGTAGAGCAGGTTTCTTTTGCCTTAAAAGAATTTGTTCGTACTCCTTTTAAAGGCGTGGAGGTACACGTACAGGGAATTAAGGTTCGCTAAATCTTCTAAACAGAGCGGGTATAAGGTCCGCATAACGGCTAGTGCGCAGGGGGGGATAGGCGTACTTGAAACACGTTGTGCGATCAGGTCAATTGAGGAGCTAGTAATAACAAATGAGCAACTATACGTCTAACGATATCGTTAATGCTATCGCTGCAGCAGCGAAAGCGTTAGCTGCTCGTAAAGAGGAAATTAATCGACTTAATGTTTTTCCCGTTCCGGATGGCGATACGGGAACCAACATGTCGCTTACCCTTGCTATGGTTGTTGAAAACTTGGCAAAACTGCCTATCGGCGCTACCGATGAAGAGCGCCGTCGCGCCATTACTTCGGGTGCTTTGATGGGAGCTCGAGGCAATTCGGGCGTTATCACCTCGCAGATCATGCGTGGTCTTTGCGAAGGTATCGCAAATCACGAAACCTTTGATCTCGTTGCTGTTGACGATGCCTTTGATAGAGCGGTTGAAGTAGCTTTTAATGCGGTTCGTAAACCTGTTGAAGGCACTATTTTAACGGTTTTACGCGATACCGCTTCAGCAGCGCGAAAGGCTCGTAAAAAGAAGATGGAGCTTGAAGAGGGGCTTCGTTTTATCGTGGGAGAGGCTTATGCTTCTGTCCAACGCACTCCTGATCTTTTGCCCGTTCTTAAAGAAAACGGCGTAGTCGATGCGGGCGGTTTCGGTCTTGCAATTTTCTTTGATTCCTTTGTGTCTGCCTTAACGGGTCGCAGTGATACTTTAGGTGATGAGCTCGCTTTTGCGCGCACTGCTGCTCCTAAAGTAGAAATCGAGCAGATTAATGACTGGGAGGGCTCTGCCTATATGTATTGCAACGAGTTCCTCGTTGACTCTGATACGCTTGATCCTGAAGAGGCGCTCGATTTCTTGCATACTATGGGCGACTGTGAACTTTGTGTTGGTTCGGTTCCTAAGTTTAAGGTTCATGTTCACTCCAACACGCCCGATAAAGTTCTTGCTTACTTCTTGGAGCGAGGTCAGATTTCTGAAGTATTCATTCATAACATGAAGCTTCAAAGCGAAGAGCGCAGTGCAAAGCTTGAACAGGAGCAGGAAGCAGAAACAAAACCAATCGGATTTGTTGCCGTTGCTGTTGGTTCTGGGAATGCTGCAATTCTCGAAAGTCTAGGCGTTGATTATGTTGTTTCTGGCGGTCAGACCATGAATCCTTCTACGAAGGAATTGCTTGATGCTGTTAATTCCGTAAACGCCGAAGCAGTTATCATTTTACCTAACAACAGCAATATCATAATGGCTGCTCAATCTTGTTCTGAGGTTTCCGATAAACCTTGCGCTGTGGTGCCAACCAAGAGCGTTCCCGAAGCATTTTCGGCAATGTTTGCGTTTGATGAGACAGCTTCGCTTGAAGAAAATGTTGAGGCTATGACTGAAGCACGTGACGAAGTTAAAACAGGCGAAGTTACGCGCGCGATTAAAGATTCAAAAGATGTGCATGGAAATCCCATCCACGATGGCGATGTTATCGGTATTGCTGATGGAGAACTGGAAGTAGTTTCAGATTCAATTGAAGATGCCACTATGCGTATATTGGAAGTACTCGAAGCAGAGGACGCTGACACGCTTACCATTCTTGCAGGTGAAGATTACACCGATGATGCCTTCGAGGCGCTTATCGAACGCATTGAAGAAGCGTATGAGGATCTTGAGATTGATTCTCATCGCGGAGAGCAGCCTTTGTATCCTATTGTTCTTTCTGTTGAGTAAAGCAAAGCGCTTTCCTTTCTACGACAAGTAGAATCGAGATGTTATCTTGGTAAAGGGGCGGCAATCCCTGTGAATTCTAAATCTCATGAATATTCGAAGGCGGAACAAGGTACCAACCTTGACCGCCTTCATGCTTCTTTGTTACTTGATGCTTCGGTTGGCGTGGTAAAACAGATAAGCGATACGCGAGCTCGTATTCTTTATCGATCTTTTGGAATAAAAACCGTTCGCGATTTATTGCAGCTTTACCCTCGACGCTATATTGATATGTCCTGTGTTGTTCCTATTCAGCAGGCTGAAATAGGAAAGTCATATACCATTTTTGGAACGCTTTATGAGATAAAGCAAAAACGCCCAAAACCGCGCTTAACACTGGTTGAGCTATCACTGCTTGATGAAAGCGGGCTTCTGATCGTAACGTGTTTCAACCAGCCTTGGCTTGCTGAAAACCTCCATAAGGGTGAGAGGATTTCGGTATCGGGAAAAATTGAATTTTCATACGGGTTTAAACGGATGGTGAACCCTTTAATAGTGGCGCACGAGGAGGGTGAAGCTGAAACAGGCGTGGTGCTACCCGTTCATCCTTCGGTTGCTAAAATTCCTCGTACCACTATGCGTCGCATGATCTCGAATGCGCTCTCTGGGATACAGGGGCTTTATGATCCGCTCCCTCTTTCTTTGAGGGCGCGTTACCGTCTCTATTCTCGCTATCAGGCTTACCGAGGCGTTCATAATCCCGTTTCTATTTCCGATGCTAACCAGGCGCGAAGGCGTCTTCGTTATGAAGAACTGTTCTTTTTGGAATTGGAGCTTATTGATCAGGAACAGAAACGAATAGCGGGAGTTAAGCCCTTTCAGCACCAGATACAAGGTCCCTATCAAGATGCCTTGCGCGCATTGTTGCCTTTTTCTCTTACCCAGGATCAGGAGACGGCAATAGCTGCGATTTCTGAAAAAATGGCAGAAGACTATCCTATGAATCATCTTCTTCTTGGAGATGTAGGAACGGGAAAAACAATAGTTGCTGCTTTTGCTCTTGCTGCCTGTGCGGACACGGGAACACAGGCACTCATGATGGGTCCAACAGAGGTACTGGTCCAGCAATACGGTGCAACGCTTGGTCCTTTATTTGACCAAATGGGGGTGAGTTGGGGCATCTTGACAGGATCAACCCCCTCATCACAGCGCAACGAGTTGTTGTGTGAACTCTCGGAAGGACGCCTACAGGTCCTTTTCGGTACTCATGCGCTTTTAGAGAAAGAGGTAAGGGTTGCTCGCTGTTCACTTGTTTGTATAGACGAACAACAGCGTTTTGGTGTTGAACAGCGCCAAGCCCTAATAGATAAGGCTCCTGGAGCCGATATTTTATCCATGACCGCAACTCCTATTCCACGTTCATTAGCGTTAGCGTTGTATGGGGGACTCTCGTTGTCGTACTTGCATGCTGCTCCCGCTAAACAAGGGGGACGATCAACGACCGTCTGTCATTTTTCTCAAGAAGGAATAGCTTACGATGCTTTACGTGCAGCGCTTGAGCGTGGAGAGCAGGCCTATGTAATTTGCCCGCTTATCGGTTTGGATCTTGAAGATCACGAAACTGGTCAGCAAGAGGAAGAGGCAGGTAATCAATCCATAATCGAATATGCAGCAATTGAGTGGGATATAGAACATGATGAAGTAGGAGATACTCTTTCGGCGGCTACTCTTCATGCAAAAATCCTCCAAGAACAAATTGTTCCAGGGGTAAGAGTGGGACTTCTTCATGGCAAGATGAACTCGCAAGAAAAAGCTCAGATTATGGAAGAATTTCGACAGGGTTCAATTCAGGTTCTTGTTTCTACTACGGTTGTTGAAGTGGGTGTTGATGTTCCGAACGCTACGGTAATGATTATTGAAGATGCTGACCGATTTGGATTAGCTCAGCTTCACCAGCTTCGCGGTCGTGTGGGAAGAGGTAATCTTTCAGGATTGGTGTTTTTAGTCTCACGTTCAAAAGCTCCTCAGTCACTTGAGCGTTTGCGTATTATGGAAAAAGTCGATGATGGCTTTGCGCTCTCGGAATATGATCTTTCCTTGCGTCGAGAAGGAGATATTTTCGGAAATCGACAACATGGACGTTCACGCCTGGCGCTTGTAAATGTAATACGTGATAAAGCAATTATTGAGGCAGCGTATCACGATGCGCGTGCCTGTTATCGTGGACAAGGTTTATCGCAGGAAGAGCATCGTTTGATAATGAATGAATTGAAGATAGTCGAGAAAGCGAGGGGTTGATGAGAATCATTGCGGGGCAGTATCGGGGCAGGCCACTGAAAACCCTTAAAGGATCTAATACTCGTCCTACCACCGACCGAGTAAGAGAAGCACTCATGAGTTCTCTCTTTAGTGCGCGTGGTGGCTTCGAAGGAGCCTGTGTGCTTGATGCCTTTGCGGGTTCTGGTGCACTTGGCTTGGAATGTTTGAGTCGCGGAGCTTCGTTTTGCGTTTTTTGCGAACAGGATAAAGAAGCCTATCGGATTGTTTCTCAAAATATCGCTGCGCTTGGTATTCCTAAAGATTGTTTTGCGCTTAAAAGAAATGATGCTTTTTCGCTTCCTGAAATGACTAATCCTGTTTTTGATTTGCTGTTTTTTGATCCTCCCTACGCGTATGATCCAGTGGATATCTCCGCTTTGCTTGGTCGACTTGATGAAGCGGGTTATATCGCCGAAGGAGCGCTTATCTGTTATGAGTACGCGAAAAAAGACGCCTCTGCGGTTATTCAGGCTCTTGATGCGCTAAAATACGTGCATGTTTCTGTAAAAAACTATGGAGACACATCTCTTATAACCCTTAGGAAGGAACAGAAATGAAGAGAGCGGTTGTTCCGGGAACGTTTGATCCCATCACCGCAGGCCATGTAGATGTCATCAAGCGTGCTTCGCAAATCTTTGATGATGTGGTCGTAGCAGTAGCTCAGTCGGTAAAAAAGAATCCTATGTTTGATCTCGAAACAAGGGTTAGCCTTGCAACGCAGGCGGTAGCCGACCTTCCCAATGTCAGTGTTATCAGCTTTGATGGATTGCTGGTGGATTGCGTACGCGACCTTGATGCTCATGTCGTAGTAAAGGGCCTTCGTGCTATCACTGACTTTGAATATGAATTTCAGATGACGGCACTCAACTACGAATTGAGTCAAGATCTGGAGACGTTCTTTATTATGTCGCCTCCAAAATTTATGTATCTTTCTTCTTCGATCATTCGAGAAATGGCTTCAATGGGGGGCAGCATCAAGGGTTTTGTTCCTCCTTGTGTTGAAGATGCACTGCGAGAATACTTTGCTGATGCCTACAAAAATTCGGGTAAATAAGGACTTCTTTTTAAATTTATGGAGACAATAAGGCTCTATCAGCGCACATAGCGACGCTTTCTGATAGACTTTAAGGTTGTATGTTAGTATTTTTGCGTTAAGATAACTAATCGCGCTTATTTCCCGAAAAGCTCGGAAAGGTAATTTATGGACGAAACAGGAGTATTGAATCTTATTGATGAGCTTACGATGCTCATTGAAGATTCGAAGCCGGCTTTTGGTAAAAATAACTTAAGGCAGGTTGACGCACAGGCTGCTTTTGAAATTCTTGATGAAATTCGAGATACCTTCCCAAGCGAATTTGCTCAAGCTCGCCAGGTTATCCGTGAGCGTCAGGCTTTATTAGATGAAGCTGAAGCACAGGCAAGTCGCTTGATTGAAGATGCTCGTAGCCAGGCTATTACTATTGCAAGCGAGCAGGAAATTGTTCGCATCTCTCAGCAGCAAGCTGATGCCATTTTGGCTGAAGCGCGTGAGCTTGAGCGTGAAACACGCGCAGGTGCAGAAGATTACGCTGATGAAGTGTTTAGCCATGTAGAGCAAAGCCTCGATACGGCACTTAACAGCGTGCGTCGTTGTCGTGACCGCCTCAATGCAAATTCTCTTAATTCGGGTCGCTAATGAATAAACCTATTATTACTATTCCAGACGAACTCTTCGCTCCTGCGGAGAGCTTGTCATTTTCGGGCACCTTTTTACTTCCCGAATTGACCTTAGGGGCAGATACCTACACCTTTGAACATCCTTTAAACTGGAATGTTTTGGTAAGTAATACAGGTGGTTCTCTGCTGGTCACCGGCATTGTTTCTGGAGATGCGGTAACTACGTGCGTGCGTTGTCTTGACCCTGCAGAGTATCGTCTTGAAGGGGAGGTAGAGGGGTATTTCACTATTCCTGGTTCTGATGTTGAGTTGACAGAAGAAGAACAGGAGGAATGTGAACCTTTAAATGAGGATCACACTATTGATCTCACTTCTCTGTTGGTAGCGGCGTTGTCACTCGAGCTACCTCAAACTCCTCTTTGTGATGATGATTGCAAAGGTCTTTGTTCGGGGTGTGGTGCTAACCTTAATTATGAAGAGTGCACGTGTGATAAAAGCGAAGTAGAAGAAGATTTCCACGAGAACCCGTTTGCAGTTCTTAAGAATCTCAAATTTGATGACGAATAAAGACAAGACTGCAAAGCGTTATCTTGTGATATGTTTTTGACTTCATAAAAATTTTTCTTGCTATTTGAATCTATCGTGTTTACAATGTTTTTTCGCGTGATTGCAACTAACAGGTTTTAACCTGCATCATAGAAGGAGATTAATCATGGCAGTGCCAAAGCGTAAAACCGGTCGTGCTCGTACTCATGCACGCAGGAGCGAAAACGATAAAATCGCTTCACCTTCTCGTTCTGTATGCCCACAGTGCGGTGAAGTAAAACTTCCTCATCGTGTATGCCCTAATTGTGGCTTCTATCGTGATCGTGAGGTTATTCAGACCGCTTAGTGCATGCCTTGTTGGTGAATGGTACCCCCGGCGCTGACCGGGGGTTTTTTATATAAGCGGTTTATGACAAGTCCCCACTAAAGGAGATACGATGTCTGAGAAAGTAGTTATTGCTGTAGATGTACTCGGAGGCGATTTTGGGCCTCAGGTTGTTCTTCCTGGCATTGAACAAGCCCTTGAAGAAGACGAAAATCTCGAAGTTATTGCTTGCGGTCCTAAGGATGTAGTAGTTCCTTTTGCTGAAGCGCATGATCGCGTGCGTGCTCAGGCGACTACTGAAGAAATTACCATGGACGAGCATCCAGCTCAGGCGGTGCGTAAGAAGAAGGATTCCAGTTTAGTGGTTGGAAACCGTCTGGTGAGCGAGGGCGTTGCAGGTGGCTTTTTCTCAGCAGGATCTACAGGTGCCTGTCTTGCTGCTGCCACGTTAGTAGTAGGCCGCATTAAAGGCGTTGCTCGTCCTGCGCTCTGCACAATTTTGCCTTCTCCCTCTAAGCCTGTTGTGATGTGTGACGTAGGAGCTAATGCTGATTGCAAGCCTGCCTATTTAGTTCAGTTTGCCCAAATGGCAATTCCGTATGCAGAAAAAGTTGTTGGTATTACGGAACCTAAAGTTGCCTTGCTTAATATCGGCGAAGAAGAGACTAAAGGCTCGAAATTCGCACAAGAAGCCCATGCGCTTTTGCGTGAATCAGTACCAGAATTTGTGGGGAATGCAGAAGGGCGCGATCTTCTAACCGGTGAATTTGACGTTATTGTTACTGATGGATTTACGGGAAATGTTTGCTTGAAAACCATTGAAGGTGCGGCAAGTGTTCTCTTTAAGAGTATCAAAGATGTGATGATGGCTTCTCCGGTAAGTAAACTGGGTGCGCTTGCGCTGAAGGGCGGTTTGAGCGATCTCAAAAACAATCTTTCCGCCGATGAATATGGTGGTGCTCCGATTTTAGGGGTTAAGGGCGCTTGTTTGGTTGGCCATGGTTCATCAAATGAAACTGCAATTAAAAACGGAATTTTAGTAGCTGCGCGCACGGTTCGTTTGGATGTTTCAGGAATAATTGCACAAACGGTATCAACGGCACAATAGGTTAGCTACAATCAGGTAGGTACCCCCTATAACCTGATGTTTTAGAGGATAAGAACCTTTAAGGTATCAGATAGGCTTGAATACATTGCTTATTTAGCATGAGGTAGGTAGTTGCCAGGAAGTGCGTTGTTGCTTTTTGGCAACTATTAAATCGGACAAAGTTCGACAACAGTACCAAAACAAAACGTTACTTTTGGTACTGAAGGTTTTGAGATAGTAGAGTGATAGGAAACGGTGAAAGAACAACCACAACATACTGAAAAGCTCAATCGAGCGCAAGAAATATTGGGTTATACGTTTTCAGATCGTTCTTTGCTTCTCGCGGCGCTTACTCATCCTTCTGCAGCGGAAGGCCATTCTATTTCTGATTCGTATGAACGACTCGAGTTTTTAGGCGATAGCATTTTAGGAGCTATTGTTTCTTATGAAGCATTCCACGCCTATCCTGATCTTAATGAAGGCGGGCTTACTCGTATCAAGGTTTCTTTGGTTTCGGGCGCTTCTCTTTCTAAAGTGGCAAGTGATTTAGGTATTGCTGATGTAATCTTCTTTGGTTCCTCTGAACGGGGGACAGGCAGACGTGGCTTGCATTCTGCTTTAGAAAATGTTTATGAGTCACTGGTTGCTGCATTGTATTTAGATGGTGGTTTAGCTCCCGCGATCGCTTTTGTTAAACGTACTTTGATCGTGCGCATGAGCGCAGACATGGCAAAGGAACCCGAGAATCCAAAGAGCGTTTTACAAGAACGATTGCAAGAAGATGGTATTACTCCTACGTATCGCCTGGTTGAAACGCAAGGCCCTCCTCATGATAGGACCTTTGTGACGCAAGTTTTCGTTGGCGTTCAGTCCATTGCTCGTGGTGTGGGACGTACGAAAAAAGAATCCGAAAGCCAGGCGGCAAAATCTGCTCTTGAGGTGCTAAGTTCCTTTTTTGAAGCTAAAGATTCGAAGGATAAAAAACGCAAGGCAGATGCTCGTGCTGCAATAAAGGCAGCAAAAGCCGAAGAAAAAGCACGTCGCCAAGCGGCTCAGCGTGCTAAGAAGCAGAAAAAGCAACAACAGCAATAAGGGGCGTCTCGTGTATCTGAAGTCGCTTACCTTAAAAGGTTTTAAGTCTTTTGCTGATCGTACCGTAATGAAGTTTGAGCCAGGGGTTGCCGCTATTGTGGGGCCAAACGGTTCAGGTAAATCCAATATTTCGGATGCGGTTCTATGGGTTTTAGGCGAGCGCAATGCAAAGAATCTTCGCGGTCAGTCGATGGAAGACGTCATTTTTGCGGGGTCTTCAGCTCGAAAACCTGTTTCGGTAGCTGAAGTAGAACTTCTGCTTGATAATTCCGATGGAACGTTGCCTGTTGATTTCAGTGAGGTTTCGATTGGGCGACGTATGTATCGCAGCGGCGAGAGTGAATACCTTATTAACGGTAATGTCGTCCGTCGCATGGATGTGTTGGATATTCTCCACGATTCAGGTTTAGGCACGGGAACCAATTCTATTATCTCGCAGGGCAATTTAGATTCGGTACTTTCCTCTCGTCCTGAGGACAGACGTGCACTTATTGAGGAAGCTGCAGGAATCCTTAAACATAAGGAGCGTAAAGCAAAATCTGAACGTAAACTTGCTCAGATGGATGCCCATCTTGATCGAGTGCATGACATTACGGCAGAAGTGGAGCGACAGCTTAAACCTCTTGAGAGAAAAGCGCGCAAAGCGCGGACATATGAAGCTCTTTCTGCGGAAATGAAAGAGCTTAAGCTTCAGCTTGCGGTCGACGATTTGCGTTGCTTGCAGAAGCAATGGGATGATACCTTACTAAAGGAAAAAACCCTCACTTCTGAACAGCTTCAGGTAAAAGAAGAATTGGAAGTTGCTGAAAAGGCACTTGATGATCTTCAGCAAACACTGCATGATCGAGGAAGCAAAGAGCTTGAGCTAAACGAGCGATATCGTCGTGCACAAGCTTCTTTTGAACGACTAAACTCCACCGCAATGCTCGTAAGGGAAAAGCGTTCTCATTTTTTGTCGGAAACAGAGCGCTTAACGCGATCGGTTGAAGAAAGTCGTCTTCGTCGTAGCGCGGCAGAAAAAGAGCTTGAACAAGCTCACGATGCCGCAGTGGTTGCTCAAAAAGAATATACCCAAGCAGAAGAAACGCTGACACGTCTTGAAAGCGAGCATAAAGCGCAAACGGGACAGCGAAATGCCCTTCGCAAAAAAATCGACACTTTGATGTCTGAGCAACGAGGCCTTGTCCATCGCCAAGAAACTATCCAAGCAACGCAGGAGGCATTGCGGGAGAACTTATCTGAAAAACGTGCTCGTGCACAGGTGATCGATGTACAGGTTGCTGATGCACAAAAACGTTTGGATTCTGCGCAAACGCAAGCTACAGAATTGCAACACGTTTTTGAGGAACTCTCAAAACAGCACGAGCATCTGCAAGAACAAGAAACCTCTGCGCGTAACAGCTTGAATACTCTTGTTGTAAAACGCGACCAGGGGCGTTCTGATCTGGATGCTGCTCGTGAAGCATATACTCATGCTTCTGCCGAACGAACCGCACTTGAAGAGTTGGAGAGGGCTTCAGAATCGGCGAACCCACTCTTGGCCCATGTTCTTGATTCGCGCGCTAACCTTGCCCCCGATTCAAAAGTGCTTTCGCATGTAATAAAAGCGCCATCAAAATTCGACGGACTTCTAGAGATGCTTTTAGGTGACGATGTATATGCCCTTATCACCTCAAAAGCTTCGGAAGCTATCTCTTTGGGTCGTCAAGCGCTCGACTGTCAAGCGTATGGTGCTGCAAGCATTTTTACCTGTGAACATACTGCAGCTTTTTCAAACAAAGAAAACCTTTCTAAGGACAGTCAAGAGGAATACCGCCCCGAGAAGGGTTCTCGCTTAATTGATGAATTAGAAATTGATCCAAAGTATTGCGCGTTGCTCGAAACGTTTTTAGGTGATGTGTATGTGGTTGATACTCTCGCCGATGCTTTAGAGGCACAACGGCAAGATACTAAAGCTTCTCATAGATTTATATCTCTCGATGGTGCAATTGTGTATCCTCAGGGCAAAATAGGTGTTTCAAGGAAGTCTGAAGAGGATCAAAAAAATAGTGCACTTTCACGGAGGAGAGCGCTCGATCAGGCTCGTCAAACTGAACGAGATTTACAAGAAACCTATGAGCGAATTCAAGCAGAAAATAAAATTCTTGAAGAAGAACTGCGCAAAGCTCAAACGGAATCTCTAAAACTTACTGAAGCGCTTGCGAGCAGTAAAGGTCGGTGTGAGTCAGCCGAAAGAGACGCAATACAGTCTGCTCAAAGTGTTGCTGAGTTTAAAAATGAGCTCACTGAACTTCTTCGTGAGCAACAAGCAAACGAAGCGTTTCTTGCAAAAGCCCAACCGGATTCTGACGAATTGGAAAAAGAGCTTGCTGAGGTTTTGGCAAAGCTTGAGCTCAATAAAGAAGAAGTTTCACAGGTTGAAAAATCACTTTCTCCTTTGCGCCGCACTATAGTAAGTCTTTCGGAAAAATTAAGTGACGCTCGTTTAGAGTCTGCTCGTTTATCGGAGCGTTTAGCGTACGCTTTGCGAATGGAGCAGACAAGAAGCCAAGAGATATCTTCCTCAACAAAAGAAGATGAACGGGCGTATCGTCGGATTGCAATAGCCCGAGGAGCAAGCCAGCGAGCTGATGCACTCTTAGCAACCCTTGCTTCGCTTTCTGATGCTGTTTCGCTTGTTTCGCTCCGTTTGGAGCAGGAATCCCAAACTGAGCAAAACGCTTCTCGAGAATTGCATGACAACATTGCTAAAGCAACTCAAACATCGCGTGAAGTTCGCGAGCGTTTTGATGGATGCAGTGCGAAACTTGCAGAGGTCCGCATAGAAAAGGGCCGTTTGGAAATACAGGTGGATGCAGGAATCAAAGCTATTGTTGAAGATTGCGACACTTCACTCGAGCAAGCTCTTAGTCTGGAGGCGCTGCAGGATCGTAGTGCTGTTGAAGAGCATTGTGCTTCTCTTGAGCGTCGTATTAAAAATATGGGCACTATCAATCCTGATGCTGCTCAGGAATATGAAGAGGTTAATAAACGTTTCCAGTATTTATCCGCTCAGCTAGAAGATATGCGTTTGGCGCGTAGATCGCTTGCGCGTATTGTTTCGGTAATTGATGAACGAATGCGCAACGACTTTATAACTACCTTTGAGCAGGTAAATGATAATTTTTCTGAAATATTTTCAACGCTTTTTCCGGGTGGTCAGGCGCATTTATCATTGGTCGATCCCGACGATTTGGAACATACGGGTGTTGATGTTCATGCGCAGCCGGTAGGAAAACGCGTAAAGAAAATGTCTTTACTTTCAGGTGGCGAAAAATCAATGACGGCAATGGCGTTGCTGTTTGCGGTTTATCGCATTCGCCAAACCCCGTTTTATATTTTGGACGAGGTTGAAGCGGCGCTTGACGATACTAATCTGCGTCGTTTGATTGCCTATCTAGAAGTTATTCGCGATCAAACTCAGTTCATTATGATTACTCACCAACGTCGCACCATGGAATCAGCAGATATACTATATGGTGTTTCCATGCAGGCTGACGGCATTACTAAAGTGATAAGTCAAAAGATAGATAACGCAATGCGCAAGGAGGGCTAAATGGGCTTCTTTGAGAAAATAAATGCGGGATTGTCGCGTTCTCGAGAGCGTTTAAAGGAGCAGATGAATATTCTGCTTGATCGCGGTCCTGATGTTGATGAGGATTTTTGGGAAACGCTCGAAGAAACTCTTATTCTTGCTGATCTGGGAGCCAGCGCTGCCGATGAGATTGTTGAAGAATTGCGTGATCAAGCTCGCCGTAAGGCATTGCCTGATGCTTATGCCGTTTTTGATATGCTTACCGAGCAAATTGCCTCAACCTTTACTCCTACAGAGGAAGATGTTTTCGAAAAGAATCCCTCGTTGGTTCTTTTTGTGGGGGTAAACGGTTCGGGAAAAACTACTACGGTTGGTAAAGTTGCGGCAGCTGCCCACGAGAAGGGCAGGAAGGTATTGCTTGGAAGCGCAGATACTTTTCGCGCAGCAGCGATTGAGCAGTTGGAAGTTTGGGCACAGCGTGCTGAGGTTGAAATCGTAAGCCGTGAGCGTGGTAGTGACCCAGCAAGCGTTTGCTATGAAACGATAGAGCGTGCAGAAAAGGCAGGCTCGGATTTGGTGTTGATAGACACCGCAGGACGTCTTCATACTTCCAATGATCTTATGCGCGAACTCCAAAAAGTCGTTAATGTTGTACGCAAACGTTCTTCGATTCCTGTTTCAACGCTTTTGGTAGTAGATGCGACTACTGGTCAAAATGGTTTGCAGCAAGCTCGAGAGTTTGATAAAGCGCTCGATTTGGATGGGGTAGTTCTAACAAAGCTCGACGGTACTGCGAAAGGTGGTATCGCGCTTGCTATATCTCATGAACTTGAATTGCCTATCTGCAAGATTGGCGTAGGCGAGGGAATAGACGATTTGCAGGATTTTGATGCGCATGATTTTGCGCGTGCATTGATAGGAGACATGACCGATGTTCGATAATCTCTCCGATAAGCTTCAGTCGGTATTCAGCGGCCTTCGTAGCAAGGGTCGTTTAAATGAAGAAGACATTGATGCAGCTATGCGCGAAATTCGCATGGCACTTTTGGAAGCTGACGTTAACTTCAAGGTTGTAAAGTCGTTTATCAAGCGGACCAAAGAGCGTTGTCTGACGACAGAAATCATGGACTCTTTGACTCCAGCTCAAAATGTTATCAAGGTTGTTCTTGATGAGTTGACTGAACTTCTTGGACGCGAAGAGGCGCCGTTAAAGCTTTCCAGCCGTATTCCTAACGTAATCATGCTGGTTGGCCTGCAGGGCTCTGGTAAAACTACGGCAGCGGCAAAGCTTGCTTATTTACTAAAAGGAAAAAATCATAATCCACTTTTAGTTGCCTGCGACGTATATCGTCCTGCAGCTGCTGATCAATTGCAGACGCTTGGTGATGAAATGGGCATTCGCGTCTATCGCGGAGAAGGAAAGGATCCCGTTAAGATTGCAAAAGAGGGCGTTCGAGATGCGATCGATTCACTGCGCGATGTGGTGATTGTAGATACGGCAGGTCGTTTACATGTAGATGACGAAATGATGGAAGAAGCTCAGGCAATCAAAGCTGCGGTTGAACCAGATCAAATTTACATGGTTGTTGACGCCATGACAGGTCAGGACGCGGTAAATGTCGCAAAAGCTTTTGCTGATCGAGTTGATTTTGATGGCGTCATTATGTCTAAGATGGACGGCGATGCGCGTGGCGGTGGCGCACTCTCTATCAAGCAGGTAACAGGAAAGCCGATTTCTTTCATATCGTCGGGAGAAAAACCAGATTCTTTAGAAGAGTTCCATCCGGATCGTATGGCAAAACGAATCCTTGGCATGGGTGACGTTGTTAGCATTATCGAAACTGCTTCAAAATTAAAGGCAGAAGAAATTGAGGAAGAAGAAGCTGAGCGCATGGCACGCGGCAATTTGACCTTAAACGACTTCTTGCTTATGAAGCAGCAGGTTAACAAAATGGGTGGCATTCAGAAGCTGGTAAGCGCTCTGCCTGGTGGCGATAAAGCTATGCGTGAAGGTCAAGTCAACGAACATGCTCTTGACGATATGACCGTCATTATCAGTTCAATGACCAAGCGTGAACGCGAGCATCCTGAAATTCTAAACGGTTCTCGGAAAGCTCGTATTGCTGCAGGTGCAGGCGTTAAGGTGTACCAAGTAAATCAATTACTTAAGCAATTTAGTGAAACTAAAAAAATGGTTCGTCGCATGATGGATCAGCAGGAAGCTGCCTATGCCCGAAAGGGTAAGAAAGGCAAAAAAGGTAAGAAGGGAAAGAACAGCAAACGAAGGATGGGAGTTCCCGGTATGGCGGGACTTTCCATAAAGGATATGAAGAAGATGCAAGACATGATGAGTGGTCTTGATGATTCTTCGTCTAAGAGGTAATATCAATAATTGCTGTTTTGCGACTCGGAAGAGAGAAGTTTCCGTACAGTCGCGTGTTAAGTATTAGAAGGAGTACAACTCGATGGCAGTCAAGATCCGTCTCGCCCGTCACGGCGCTAAAAAGGCACCTTATTATCGTATCGTAGTAGCTGATTCTCGCGCTCGTCGCGATGGTCGCTATATTGAGCAGGTTGGCACCTATAATCCTGTTACCACTCCTGCAGCGGTAACTATTGACCTTGAAAAGGTTGACAAGTGGGTTGCAAACGGCGCTCAGCCTACTGACACGGTAGCTCGCCTCATTGAGGCAGAACGCAAGAACGCGTAAATCATGGCGGAATTCCGCGAAGATATTGCTAACTTGGTAGAAGCCTTGGTCGTTCCACTTGTGGACGATCCCGATGCTGTTGAAATTACTTCAACGGATACTGAAGAAGGCGCTCTTTTGGTAGAGATTAGTGTTGCCGACGAAGATGCTGGCAAAGTAATTGGTCGCCAAGGGCGTGTAATTAAGGCTATTCGCACCTTGTGTCGCGCAGCTGGTTCGCGCAACGGCGCTGCCGTTGAGGTAGAAATTATTGATTAAGGTCCCCTAAGATAATGGGTTCCTGGACGAACATTGCTGCGCTTCTTAGCGCTAAAACAAAAGAAGGAGGACTTTCTGTCAAACCGACGGAGGGTCTTCCTTTTTTGCTAACCGAAGGTCTTGAGGTTACTTTTGTTCCGCCTCTTTTGCGTTTTCCTCGTTCTTCTAAAGTAAAGCGTGTTGAAAATCCTTCTCCAGGTAAATACTTGGTGTATTTTGAGGATATTGATTCACGCAATGACGCGGAGTTATTAGAAGGGCATTTTTGCCTTGTGAGAAACAGCGATCTTCCTGAAAACTTTGACATTTCAGATGATCGCATGATAGTTGGATTCGCTGTTTGTGACGAAGTGCAAGGATTCCTTGGTAGGGTTGTTCGCATAGAGGAAAATCCCGCACATCCTTTATTAGTGGTTATGCGAGAAGAAGATGCTTCTTCGATACAAGATCATTCTTTCGAAGATCAAACTAACCTTCAAGATTCTAACAACAATAATGCAGCATACACAGAAGTGCTTATTCCGCTTGTTGATGCATTCGTGGTGGATATCGATGAGAATGCGTGCGTAATAAAGGTTTCGTTGCCTGATGGTTTGCTTGATTTATAGGAGTATTCATTCATGAAAATAGAAACCCTCTCAGTGTTTCCGCATTGTTATGACTCTGTCATGAATGAATCGATGATGCGCATTGCTCAGGAAAAAGGATACCTTGATTTCACTGCTCATGATTTGCGAGATTGGACTCACGACAAGCACCGCACTACCGATGATGAACCATACGGTGGTGGCCAGGGTCTTGTGATGAAATGCGAACCAATCTTTGAAGCATGTGATGATCTTTTTGCTCAATCAGAAGAAAAACCTTATGTTATTTTTCTTTCTCCTACCGGTGAAGTATTTAATGATGCACTTACTTTGGAGTTAGCTCGTAAGCCCCATTTATTTTTTATCTGCGGCCATTATGAGGGAATAGATGAGCGTGTTTATTCTCTTGCAGATAAGGTGATTTCAATTGGTGATTATGTTCTTACAAGCGGCGAGCTTGCTTCTATGGTAGTGATTGATGCGGTGGTTCGTCGTATCGATGGAGTACTTGGTGATGAAGGCAGTTCGGTGGATGAGAGTTTCTACGATGGATTGTTGGAGTATCCGCAATACACGAGACCTGCTGAATTTCGTGGAATGAAAGTGCCTGATGTTTTGCTTTCAGGGCACCACGCTAAAATTGCTGAGTGGAGAAGAGAGCAGAGTTTAATCCGCACCAAGCGCTGGCGACCCGATTTATTGGAGAGCGCTAATATTAATGCATCTGAGCGAAATTTTCTTGATTCTCTTGGAGACTGAGAGCTTGCAGCGTCAACTTTGTCTTAATATGGGAGAACTATCAAAATAATTACTTGTTTCTTTTGGGAATAAGCTTCTTTTTGAAATAAATAACAGTTTACTTTTATTGGAAGATGGTAATGAGAAAGGATGAGGCTTTGTGGATTCCGGACAGCACGCTACAAGGCGACAGCCGGGCATCTTGAGGCGATTTCTCAGCTTTGTTATATGCATAGCAGTGGTACTTGCTGCGGCATGGGGAATTAGAACCTATGTAGTGGAACCGTTTGAGGTTCCTTCAGCTTCAATGGAAACAACCATCATGACAGGTGATAGGTTATTTGCTGAAAAGGTAAGTTATCATTTTACCGATGTTCAACCAGGCGATATCGTAGTCTTTTCTGATCCTCAGGTTCCGTCTCGTGTGTTGGTGAAGCGTGTTATTGCTACTGAAGGACAAACGGTTTCAATGTCCGGTGGCACTCTTTATATTGATGGCGTAGCACAAAGCGAGCCCTATGTTACGGGTGAGACGTATCCGCTCTCACAAACAGCTGGTAACGTATCGATAAGCTATCCCTATGTGGTTCCAGAAGGCGAAGTATGGGTGATGGGTGACAATCGCGAAAACTCATCAGACTCTCGCTATTTTGGCTCTATTGATGAAGACACCATTTTTGGTAAAGCGATACTAACGTATTGGCCGCTTGATCGAATTGGTCTTTTATAGTCAAAGGTATACAGTCGCGTTCAATTTGATAAAGGAGTTTTAATGACTAATCTCGCATCAGACGCATCTGATTTGCGTGCTTCTGACGTGCTGACCTTTCAGGATATGATCCTGTCTCTTCAGCGCTATTGGGCTAATTTGGGCTGTGTAATTATGCAGCCTTACGACAACGAAGTTGGCGCGGGTACGTTCCATACCGCCACCACTTTACGCAGTTTAGGTCCTGATACGTGGAAAACTGCCTATGTTCAACCGTGTCGTCGCCCTGCAGATGGTCGTTATGGTGAAAATCCAAACCGAATGCAGCATTATTATCAGTTCCAGGTTCTTTTGAAGCCTTCTCCTGACAATGTTCAGGATTTATACCTTAATTCTTTGCGTACTATTGGTATTGATCCCGAAAAACATGACATCCGTTTTGTTGAGGATGACTGGGAGAGCCCAACACTTGGTGCTTGGGGTCTTGGCTGGGAAGTCTGGCTCAATGGCATGGAAGTAACGCAGTTTACCTACTTCCAGCAAGTTGGTGGATTCGAATGCAGGCCCGTTCCTTCTGAAATAACCTACGGTCTTGAACGTTTAGCGATGTATATCCAGGGAGTGGATTCCGTTTACGATCTTATATGGGCACGTGGGGATGATGGCAGTGTCTTCACGTACGGCGATGTGTTCTTGGAAAACGAACGTGAGTTTTCTGCCTATAACTTTGAGATTGCTGATACCGATTTGCTTTTCGGCGAGTTTGATCGCTACGAGGCTGAGTGCAAACGAGTTCTTGAAGTAGGTCTTCCGCTTCCTGCATACGATTACGTTCTTAAGTGTTCGCACGCCTTTAACTTGCTCGATGCACGTGGTGTCATCAGCGCAACTGAACGTATGGCGTATATCTTACGTGTTCGTACTATTGCAAAAGCTTGTTGTGCTTCGTATTTGGAGCATGTTGTTGGTGTTAAACCCGCTCAAGATGAAAAAGGAGAATAGGAATGTCACAGCAGAGTCTTGCTTTTGAAATCGGTACTGAGGAAATTCCTGCCTTTGATTTATCTAACGCGGTTAAGCAGCTCCAAACTCTTGCACCACGTCTGTTAGATGAAGCCGCGATTCCTCATGGCGAAACTGAAGTGTATTCTTCTCCTCGTCGTTTAATAGTGGTGGTTCATGATATTCCTGAAGCGACGGAAGAAAAAAACGAAGTATTTAAGGGCCCCTCAGCAAAGATTGCTTTTGATGAGGAGGGCAATCCCACCAAGGCTGCTCAAGGCTTCGCTCGCGGTAAAGGAATAGATCCCTCTGAATTGGTAGTTGAAGAGGGCTATGTGTATGCACGTACCCATACGCCTTCTGTTCAGGTATCAAGCTTATTATCGAATGTGCTTGAAGGTATCGTTCGTGGTATTTCGTGGCCAAAATCCCTGAGGTGGGGAAGCGAATCGGAGTATTTTTCTCGTCCTATTCGTTGGTTTGTTGCCCTTTTTGGTTCGGAAGTGGTTCCGTTTACTTTTGCTGGCTTATCAGCGGATCGCTTGACCTACGGTCATCGGTTTTTAGCACCTGGACCATTTTCGGTAGGAAATGCAGATGAATTAGTTTCTACGGTTCGAAAAGCATTTGTGGTTCCTTCAGAGAGGGAACGCGAAGAAGTTATTCGCGAAGGTGTTTCTGAGATTGAGCAGAAAACTGGTTTCCATGCCGTTTTGCCACCAAAAACGTTAGTTGAGGTAGTCAATTTGGCTGAGTATCCTTCTGCTTTAATGGGTACTTTTGACGAGGAATTCCTGCAGGTTCCTGAAGAGATTATCGTGGATGCCATGTTGATGCATCAACGCTATTTCCCTCTGTATGATAACGATAATAAGTTAACCAACCGTTTTATCGTGGTGGGCAATGGCGATCCTTCATGCGCTGAGACCATCATTGATGGTAATGAACGTGTGGTGCGCGCTCGCTTATACGATGCAAAATTCTTCTATGATGAAGATTTGAAAAAACCACTTGAATCATATGTGGATCAACTCGCACAGGTAGTTTTCCAGGAAAAACTGGGAACAATGCTTGATAAGACTAATCGAATTGGGGGACTTGCAGAGCATTTAGTAAGCGATGCTGGTCTTACGGGTCAAGATGCTTTGGATGCTCTTCGTGCTGCTAAGCTTTGTAAGGCTGACTTGGTAACCAGTGCAGTAATAGAGTTTACTTCAGTCCAGGGCGTAATGGGTTCCTACTACGCGTTGGCTTCTGGGGAAACTTCGCAGGTTGCTCAGGCGATCGAGCAGCATTATCGACCTCGTTTTGCTGGCGATGAAGTTCCAGAAACCTTGGTTGGCAAAGTGGTAGCCCTCGCTGACAAACTAGATACTATCTGTGGACTCTTTGCGGTAAATCAAGGCCCAAGCGGCTCCTCTGATCCTTTTGCGCTTCGTCGCAGTGCTATCGGTATTGTTGCTATTCTTTCGGGAGACAATCCGCTTCCCATCAGCTTGATATCAGCAATAGATGCCTCCTTGGATTTATATGCTAAGGCGGGAATTCAGTTTGATGCGACCGCAGTTCGTAGTGAGGTTATTGACTTCTTTATTACAAGAACGCGTGTGATGTTGCGTGATAGCGGCAAAGGCCTTGATGCGATTGATGCTGTTTTGGCGGCGGGAGTACAAGAGCCTCTTGAACTTATCCATCGTGTAGAGGCTCTCGAACAAGCACGTAGTAATGAGCCTGATACCTTTGAAAATCTTGCTACCGCTTATGCTCGTGCCAATAACTTGCGTGATCCTAATCTGGGAAGCAACGTCGATGAAAGTTTGTTGAGCGAAGTTGAGCATGCGCTCTCATGTGCGGTTGTGCAAGCTGAAAACAGGGTAGCTTTGGCTCTTGAAGCCGACAATTATGCTGATGCGCTAAACGAGCTTGCTGCGTTGCGCGCACCGATCGATTTGTTCTTTGAACGTGTGATGATTATGGACGAAGATCAGGCTCTTCGTGAAAATCGCCTCAGGCTTCTTAATCGCTTTGTGGGGGTATTTACCAACGTGGCTGATTTTTCGTTACTTTCAAAATAGCGTTTTATCATGCGGCCCTTGCATAGAGGGCCGCTTTTTGGTTCTGTAGAGTTTTGTAGAGGAAGGAGAATAATGCAAAAATGGATTTTGCAAGGTAAAAGCTCCAAAACATTGCCTACGGTTCATATTGTGTCTGATTCAGTTGGAACAACTGCGCAGGGGCTCGTGCGTGCAGCTGCGGCATGTTTTGAGGTGTTCGATCCTGCGATTGAAATTCTTCCACGAGTAATTTCTGAAAAAGAAATGATTTCAGAAATCGATGCTCACGTGTCGCTTCATCGTCGCATCGGAGAACATCCTTTCGTTCTCTTTTATACGTTGGTTTCTCCTGCTATGCGGCAGGCTCTTCAGGAGTATATAGACAAGAATAGCGACATTATTATTGCGGTTGATGCTATGAGCCAAGCGCTTGATGCCTTAACTCAAGCATCAGGTCAGGATCCTATCGCCAAGCCGGGAAAAATTCATTCCGTTAATGAATATTACTTCCGCAGAATTGATGCGATGGAATTTACTATTTCGCATGACGATGGTCGTAATCCCCAAGATCTTACGAAGGCTGATATTGTATTGATTGGGGTGTCTCGTTCGTCGAAAACTCCTCTTTCGATTTATCTTTCACAGATGGGGTATAAGGTGGCAAATGTGCCGCTCGACCCTCAATCTGATCCGCCTAAAGAGATCTTTGATGTTGATCCTACTCGTTTATTTGGACTCATAATTTCTGCGGAAATTTTGGCTGATATTCGCAAGAAACGCCTAGGTAAAGCCACTAATGTGGCTGCTTCTTACGCTGATTTGGAGTGCGTATACCAAGACTTGGAAAGCGCTCGAGCGTTAATGCGTAAACTTGGTTGCATTGTGATTCGTACCGACAACAGGGCAATCGAGGAAACAGCGCAAGAGATTTTGCGGTATTATGAGAATGCTCACCCACAAATTGATGATTAGTGTGTGAGGAAGAAAAGTTTAATCTAAGGAGAACATGGTGACTGACCAAGTAAAGCGCGTCTATGCTTTCGGTAAGGACGCAAATGGTAAGAACGTTACTGAAGGCAACACCAACATGAAGGCCATTCTTGGTGGTAAGGGCGCAAACCTTGCTGAGATGGCAAACATCGGCCTTCCTGTCCCTCCCGGATTCACTATTTCTTGCCAGACTTGCATGGAGTATGCAAACTCCGACAATACCTGGCCTGAGGGAGTTCTGGACACTATTGAAGAGTATCGTGAAGATCTCGAAGCCCGTATCGGTAAAAAGATTGGTGACCCCGAAGATCCACTGTTGGTTTCCGTTCGTTCTGGTGCACCAATGTCGATGCCCGGCATGATGGACACCGTATTGAATCTGGGTCTCAACGATAAATCTATTCACGGCTTAATCAAGCAGACTGAGAATCCTCGCTTTGCATGGGACTCCTATCGTCGCTTTATTCAGATGTTCTCTAACGTAGTAATGGGTCTTGATGGTGACCTGTTTGAAAATGCGATCAACATCATGAAGCGTGACCGTGGTGTTGAATCAGATACCGATCTTACGGCTGAAGATCTTGAGCAGCTCGTAGAGGTATTCAAGGGTATTTTCACGGATAACGTAAGCGCAGAAGAATATCCTTCACTTGTCGTTGATGGCAAAGTTCAGTTCCCTCAAAATCCAGACATTCAACTTCGCTTGGCTATCGAGGCAGTATTTGGCTCTTGGAATAATCCTCGTGCAATCCTGTATCGTAAGCAGAACAAGATTTCTGATGATTTGGGCACTGCAGTAAATGTTCAGTCGATGATTTTCGGCAACAAGGGTAATACTTCTGCTACGGGTGTTGCATTTACTCGTAATCCTGCAACAGGTGAAAAGGAATTCTACGGCGACTACTTGGTAAACGCTCAAGGCGAAGACGTAGTAGCAGGTATTCGTAACACCAGCCCTATTTCTGATCTTAAGCATGTGGAAGGCCTCGAAGAGGCAGGTCGTGAACTCGAAGAGGTATTTACTATTCTCGAGAATCACTTCCGTGATATGTGCGACATCGAATTCACTATCGAGCAGGGTAAGCTTTGGATGCTCCAGACTCGTGTTGGTAAGCGTACCGCTCAGGCTGCTCTTCACATTGCTATCGAAATGGAAAAGGAAGGCCTTATCACTAAGGAAGAGGCAGTTCAGCGTGTTGACCCTGAACAGCTCGATCAGCTTCTTCATCCACAGTTTGACACCAAGGCCGAATACGATGTGGTTGCAAAAGGCTTGAACGCATCTCCTGGTGCTGCAGTGGGCGAGGCCGTATTCTCCTCTGAAGCTGCTGTTGAAGCAGCAAAGGAAGGTCGCAAGACCGTTTTGGTACGCTGGGAAACTACCCCCGATGACCTTGCTGGCATGATTGCTGCAGAGGGTATCTTGACCTCTCATGGCGGTAAGACTTCTCATGCAGCTGTTATTGCTCGTGGCATGGGTGCTCCTTGCGTATGTGGTGTAGATACCTTAAAGATTGATGCTGAGGCAAAGCAGGCAGCTATTGCTGGTACCGATATCGTGATCAAGGAAGGCGATATGATTTCCTTGGACGGTACTACAGGCATCGTTGTTCTGGGCGCTGTTGAGCTTGTTGAGCCTGAGATGGCAGGCGATCTTGATACTATTCTTGAGTGGGCAGACGAATTCCGCACCATGGGTGTTCGCGCTAATGCTGACAATCCTGAGGATGCAGCAACTGCTCGCAAGTTTGGTGCACAGGGCATTGGTCTTTGCCGTACTGAGCATATGTTCTTGGGTGATCGTAAGCAGATCATTCAGACCTTCATCTTGAATGAAGATGAAGCAGTTCGTGAAAAGGCAGTAGACGATCTGTTCAAAGCTCAGACTGGTGACTTCTTGGGTATGTTCAAGGCAATGGATGGTTATCCAGTTATCGTTCGTTTGCTTGACCCACCACTGCATGAGTTCCTTGAGAGCGCACGTTCTTTGGATGTTGAAATTGCTCGTCTTGAGGCATCTGGCGGCGATCCTGATGTGATCGAGAAGAAGCGTCAGCTTATGGAGCAGATCGACGGCATGAGCGAGCAGAATCCTATGTTGGGTCTTCGTGGCTGCCGTTTGGCAATCAAGTTCCCTATTCTTCCTGAAATGCAGGTTCGCGCTATTGCAACTGCTGCTGCTCAGTTGAAGAAGGAAGGTCTTGATCCTAAGCCTGAAATCATGATTCCTCTGGTTTCTGTTGTTCCTGAACTTGCAAAGCTTCGTGAACTTGCTGAAAAGATCATTGCTGAGGTTGCAGAAGAGCAGGGTGTCGAGCTTGAGATTCCTGTTGGTACCATGATCGAGCTTCCTCGTGCTGCAGTTACGGCTGATGAAATTGCAACGCAGGCAGACTTCTTCAGCTTTGGTACTAACGACCTCACTCAGACCACGTTCGGTTTCTCTCGTGACGACGTTGAAGCTGAGTTTATTCCTCAGTACCTGGCAGAGCGCATTCTCCCATACAATCCTTTCGCAACCGTTGATCCTGGTGTTGCAAAATTGGTTAAGATGGGCGTTGAGCTTGGTCACCAGGGCAATCCAGACATCGTTTGCGGCGTTTGCGGTGAGCATGGTGGCGATCCTGATTCTGTTAAGACCTTCTATGGAATCGGACTCGATTATGTAAGCTGCTCACCTTATCGTGTACCTTTGGCACGTTTGGCTGCTGCTCAGGCTGCTTTGGCAGACAAGTAAACATTTGAGTTACTTGGTAAATTTGCTAAGTAATCAAACAATATGCGTGTATTTAGATGCCCACCAATCGGTGGGCATCTTTTTGCATATTATGTGACGCGCCATTTATGAAGATACAAGTGATTGTGCAACTAAACTTGCAATATGAACGGGCTTTAGTTTTTTAGAGTTGGCTTGAGTTGTGATTGTCTGAGCTTCGGTTTGACTTGATGAAAAACGTGAATTCATTCGCTGGATTCCTTCTAAGCAGCCCGTGCAATAGCACCCAACAAAAACAGTTGAGTATTGTTCTGCGTGTTTGCTTAGTATTTTTTCTTGCTCCTCGAAACTGCACGGTTTAAAAATCGGGTCTTTAAATAAATTTGGTGCGAGTGTTTTATAGCGAGGGGAAGGCCCTTGTAATAGGCTAGATCCACAATAGTCAGAATGTTCATAATTGTTTTCTAATTCAACTATAGAGGCATTCATTTTTTCAAGAATCTCTCGGACCGAAGCTTGAAGGTTTGGGTGATTTCGGGAACGCCAGCAGTCTTGTACGGTAATTTTTTCCTTTTTTAGATCAACCCATGATAGAGGTTTTTTCTTAGTTGGAAAGCTTTCGTATTCAAGTACCACTTCATAGATGCTCTTAAGTTTTACAGAAGGGTTTGATTCTTGCATGATAAGTGCGCAGGTGGGGCATATGTAAATTACTGTTTCGTTTGCTTTTGGCGTAGCAAACTCTTTTGAACAGCAACCTAATATGATTGCATCAAGCTGTTCTTTGCAAAAGCGAATCAAGGCTTTACTCGCCTGAGGGTCGTGTTTTGTGAATTTACATCCAGGAAGATAAAACGTTGTCATGCGATCCTATCGTTCGGTATAAAAAACTTACATGGAGTTTAGTAGATCACTTAGTTCGATACAGAGGTGTCGTAAATCTCAGTTTCCTAAAAAGATTCCGATTCCTATACTTCATCCCGCTGTATATCTTCGTTTACCGTAATCCACTATATCGTAGAAAATGTGTACTAATTGTGATAACTTTATGAAGACATTTATGTTCATAGACTGACTATACAAGTCATTCAAGCTGATTAAACACGAGATTAATTCATATCAATCGGTGTGAAATATCTCTCGAGGGAGGGGATGACATGGTTTTCAAAAAACTGGGGCAGTCACTGCTGATATTGATAGCAGCTTTTGCTCTTGTGATCGGGCTTACGGGTTGCACGGGTGCACTTACTTCGGGTGGATCAAGTTCATCAAATGAGTCGAGTTCTTCCAGCTCGAGTTCGACGTACTCGGATGATGAAAGCACGACTGAGGATGATACTACCCTAGAAGATGACAGCTCATCTTTGCCTGCTAATTCTGGTGCTTCCTCGGAGTATGGCACGCTTGATCCTGATTGGCGTTCCTCTTGCGTTAACGGATATCGAGTTTTTGATGTTTCGGCAGTAGATGACTGGCAAAGTCCACCTCCAGAGGTTCAAGATCTCGTGGATCGTATTGAGGCTCGTTACGATTTGGGGCTAGAGTTTGTTGATGTCAAGGAAGATAGTGGTGGTTGGCGTTACTACTTCCAGGATGCCGATGCTCAAGATGATCCTTATGGAGGCGATTCCCTTTCCATTAAAGTAATGCCGGGAAGTGGAATGTATGCAGCAATGGGTCTCTATTGCGTCGATGCAGATGATGTAGTTGGTGTTTCGGAAATGGTTGCAGAGGTTTTCGGGTTTGATACATATCCAATCGATGAGGTTGCCGATATCTTTAGCGATCCTAATGCTGATGAAGGTTCTCAGAACCATTATGAAGGTGGACCTGTGTACGAATGGGCTTATTGCAAAGATGCCGGGGGAAGTGCCCTTGAAAAAGGCATTTCGTTTGTTGGATTTGCGTTTGCCTAGGCACATTTAGCCTAAAAAATCCAAAAAAGCCGAACACCAACAAGAGTGTTCGGCTTTTAGTTTGTATTCGAGCAAAAAACAAAAGGCGAACTCTCATTTGGAGAGTTCGCCTAATTCTTCTCTGGTGGAGGCGCGGAGAATCGAACTCCGGTCCATACTAAATCATCAGCAAGGCGCTACAAGCTTAGTCGATGTTTAAGCTTCGAACGGTCCAAGCCCACCGACAGGCCCTAGACGGTTCTAGTTGGTTCAGTCTTAGCTTTGGCCATACCAGCTACGTGCCAAAGAGCGTTCCCCTAAAATAATGCCTTCCCAGTGGCGGGGAAATTCACCAGGTCGACAGCCAGGCATTAATTAAGCAGCCATGGCGAGCGCAGGAGCGCTCTGAGTATTAGTTTTGCCAATTAACTTGACTTTACCCCTGTTTAACGTGGCGAGGAGACCACGGCCTGCTCCTCGAATCCGACTTACCATGTCGAAACCAGTCGCCCCCATTGAAAATCAAGGGGAATAAGTTATGACTAGATAGCTATTCCCTTATAAAGGTGCATGTGAAGTAGATTTATTCTACTCACTTCCGAAAACCTGTCAAATTACCTTACTGAACGTCGAATAAAAAGGTCTATTGGTGTATGGTGATTCCTGCTTCATTTTGAAAGGAAAGTTATGCTTCGAATCAATCACGCTATTCTTCATGTTTTTGATTTTACTTCCTGCGTTAATGTGTTTTCTCAAGGTGAGCTTGATTTAGAAAGCCGCTTAATAAAGGGCTACGTTACAAAGCATGTAAAAAAAGTTTTCGGTAACATCGATAATAAACGGGGAGAGTTTGCTCCCGATAGTATGTTTGCTCCGGAATTGCAGGCGTATTTTGCTGGTCAACGTGATTTTATTGGCTTGTCGGTTCAAATTGCTGAATTTATCGCGTCCGAATTGGGGCGTATGTCTAAATCGGAATCAACTGATCTTTTGGTCGTTGATTTTGAAGAAGAAGAGCAATTGCAAGGCGGAAGCAGCGATGATGATGCAGTAGAAGCGTCGTTTGAAGGACGGGTTAATCGATATTTTGGTATCTTCCTGTTGGAAAGTCGCCAGGCATTTATGCATTCAGTTGCTTATGGTGAAGACGGACAACCTTGTAATGAAATTGAACGTCATCATGCTATTCTGCCTAACCCTTCTCAGAAAATTTCCTCGTTTGCGGTAATTAATATGCGCTCTATGGAAGTTGCCTTTCAGGATAAAAAGCGGGTCATTGCTGGTGAAGAATGTTGGTTGATTCCTGATGGTTTGCTGCAGTGTTCTATCCAGGCATCAAGCAAAGAGGTAATTGATGAAATATCGCGTATAGTGGAAGAAGTAGCAACAGAATACGGTGCTGATCCGGTTGTTGCGTTATCAAAAGCAAAAGCCTATGTTTGCGATGCTGCCGGCGAGCGTGAAGAAGCAGATATTGCGCCTTTTGATCTGGCTCAAGAGGTCTTTGATGATGAGCCTATACGAGAACGTTTCGTTGAATGTGCAGTTGAAGAAAATATTCCTGAACGGGTGCGTGTGGAAAAGAAGGCAGTGGAACGTGTAACACGCAATCATAAAATTCGTACCGATACCGGAATTGAGATTACCTTTCCCTCTGAATATGCAAACAATCCTGATTTTATTGAGTTTGCAAGTACCCCTAATGGACTTATTTCGATTGAATTAAAAAATATTGGGCATATCGAAAACCGACGCTAATCCAAAATAAAAAGTCTACAAAAGAAAAAGTCCGCCCTCTTAGCTCGATGAATAAGAGGGCGGACTCGACTAGATTGTTAGGGTTTACGCAATTTTAGAATACTGCTACTACTGAGCCCTGATAATTTTCGGTGATGTAGTCGCGGACTTCATCGGAATTGCAGGCCTCTGCGAGAGCCTTAATCTTTTCTTGATCCTGGTTTCCATCTTTTACTACGATCACATTGGTGTAGGTTTCTGCTGCCAGGGAATCATTTGCTTCAACGGCGAGGGCATCGTCCATGGTGAAGTCAGCTGCCAGAGCATAGTTACCATTGATTACTGCGATATCAACATCCTGAAGAACGTTAGGCAAGTTTGCTGCTTCAAGTTCTTCAAAGGAAAGATTCTTCGGATTGGAAGTGATGTCGTTGATCGTGGCATTGATTCCTGCTTCGTCATCAACTTCGATCAAGCCTTCCTGCTCAAGAAGAAGCAAAGCGCGTGCTTCGTTAGTTGCGTCGTTGGGAACTGCTACAGTTGCGCCATCAGCGAGTTCGTCAAGAGATGCAATGTTTGAAGAGAAGATGCCCATTGGTTCGAAGTGAACGCCAGCAACTTCAACTAAATGAGTGCCTTGTTCAGCATTGAAGTTCTCAAGATAAGGGCGATGCTGGAAGTAATTAGCATCAACTTCACCTGCTTCAGTTACCGTATTGGGCTGAACATAATCGGTGAATTCCTTTACCTCTAGGGTGTAGCCCTGTTCTTCAAGAATTGGCTTAACGGCATTGTTGAGAATCTCTGCATGAGGGGTAGGGCTTGCTGCTACCGTAATCGTTTTATCTTCAGAAGATTCTTGGCTGCTGTTATCTGAAGAGCAACCGGTAAATGCTACAACTGCGAGGAGTACCGTAAGAAGGCAGGCTCCCAAAAGAGCAAATGTCTTCTTTGATGCCACCTTAATCATGGGGAGTTTCCTTTCTGTATATAAGGTATAAACAAAATGTTGTTTCATCTGCGAAAAGCAACGAATTAATAGTACGAGTTTAAAAACTTTTTACAATGGAATTGGTTATCGATAAAACTGAATACTGGTTATTTATAATATTTTGCTCAAAATTATCTACAGGGACCGTATTTTCGTGACTGTTTGGTAATAAGAGAAGTAAACTGAAGTGATTACTTGGTACACTACTTGAAAGAAGATCATAGAAAAGAAAGCAGCTATGAGGGACAAAAAGAATTCTTCTTCCGCACATAATATGGGTAAGCATGCACATCAAGAGGTAGAAAAAACTGTTTCAATGAAGCAGGGTAGTACCATGAAGCAAAGTGGGATGAAGCAGAGTGGGTCATATGTAAATCATCCTGAATCATCTCCAATGCAAAACATTTCTTCCATGGGAGTTGGTGTTGCAAAAGGAGGCTCTCTTACAGCGCCTCGTCCTAAATCAACCAAGAAGAAGGCACTTATTATTGCGGGCATTGTTGTTGCGCTTTTACTTGCGGTTTATGGCGGCGGTGCGTTGTTTTTCTCTTCCCACTTTTTTCCCAATACTGTTTTGAACGATAATGACTTGTCTTTCCAGCCAAGTGACGCGCTTGCTAATCAAATCCAAGAACAGGCAGATTCCTATTCGCTCTCAATCGAAGGTGAAGGTTTTTCTTATACGTTTGAACAGGGTGAAACTGCAATCAGTATTGATCCTCATAAAATCGCCGAGGACACCACAAAAGCACAGGATATTGCTCTTTGGCCAATAGAGATTTTTCAAACTCATGATATTTCTGATGTAGTTGTTGCTTCGTATGACGAGGCAGGTTTTGCCGATAGCTTGAGTGCTCAGATAGAGGAGTTCAATGCAACGCAAACAGCTTCAGCAAATGCGCATTTTGCATTTGATGAAGAGGCAGGTACCTATACGCTTGTTCCAGAAGTATATGGTACTCAGATAGATGCCGAAAAGCTTTTAGCTAAAGCGGGGGAAGCCATTAAATCTATGCGGACCGATTGTGAAGTAACGCAAGATGATCTTATTAAACCTACGGTTTCTGCTGCTGATCCTCGTTCATTACAGGCTTTACAAAAAGTTGAAGAGCTTTTTCCGAATGCAGTTACGCTTACGTTAAACGGTTCGGTCAAGGCGGCAACGATCGATAAGCCCACTATCGCAGAATGGCTCTATATCAATCCTGATGATTTTTCTCCACAGCTTGATAAAGATGTTTTAGCTGCATGGGTTGATAAAGCAACGTCTGGCATGAATACCGTGGGCACTGAACGCACCTGGACTCGCGAAGATGGAAAGGTGTGTACCGTTTCTGGAGGTACCTATGGTTGGCAGGTAGACACTTCTTCATTGGCGGATACGGTTTACAATACCATGTCCCAAGGTGGTGCCGAGACAATTGACATTCCCTGTTCTCAGTCGGGCGGACAGTATAATGGCGCTGGTAAACGTGACTGGGGTGCTTACGTGGACGTTGATTTAACTGAACAAACAGCACGCTATTATGATGCTAGCGGAAATCTTCTTCATTCCTGTGGTATCGTATCTGGTTTGCCCACCGCTGATAGGGCTACACCTACAGGGGTATATTATTTGAATGCAAAGCAGAGTCCTTCAACCTTGACCGGTTATAAGCCAAATGGCGAGATTGATTACGAAACTCCTGTTTCGTACTGGATGCCTTTTGTGGGAAATTCAGTGGGATTGCATGATGCAACTTGGCAATCCTCTTTCGGGGGATCTCGTTATAAAACCAACGGCAGCCATGGATGCGTAAATCTTTCTTTATCTGATGCTCAATGGTTCTATGAGAATCTCTCTACGGGCACGTGTATTATTACGCATTACTAAACTCAAAAAAGTTTCATGTCCTTAAACATGCGTTATAATATCTGATTTGAGCGCCCATAGCTCAGCTGGATAGAGCAGTGGACTTCTAATCCAAAGGTCGTAGGTTCGAATCCTACTGGGCGCGCCAGCAATTTCTGCCCTCATCTTATGTTTCAAAGATGGGGGCTTTTGGCTATTTGTTATGCTTTCATGCAATTCGGAGAGGAAAAAGCATGGATTACGATAACGCGCCCATTGGCATTTTTGATTCGGGCTTTGGGGGTCTTACCGTGGTGCGTGAAATAATAAAAACCCTGCCTGAGGAAAGTATCATTTTTTACGGCGATCGTGCTAACTGTCCTTATGGCCCCCGTGATCCTGAGCAAGTAAAGCAGTTTGTTCTGAGAATATGTCAGTGGCTTATCGACCGCAAAGTGAAGATGATTGTTATTGCTTGCAACACTGCTACAGCTGCTGGATTGGAAGAAGCTCAGCGATGGTTTGATATTCCCATTATCGGTGTTATTGAGCCGGGGGCACGTGCAGCCGCCCGAGCAACCCACAATAGACGTGTGGGGGTAATTGCAACAAAAGGTACTGTGGAATCAGGGGTTTACACAAAAGCAATTCGCAACATCGATGCAGGTATTACGGTGTTTTCTACGGCAACTCCTCGTTTCGTGGAGATAGCAGAGCTTGGCATTCGGATGGCAAAGGGTCCTATTGAAAGCTACACTTCGTTAGCTTCTAAGGTGTTTATTCGCCCTGCATTTCAAGAGATAGCCCAGGATTATCTGGAGCCTCTTAGGCGCAGCGAAATTGACACGCTCGTATTGGGGTGTACTCATTTTCCACTCCTGAAAACTTTAATTGGTGGAGTTGTGGGCTCGCATGTAAGACTAATTTCTTCAGCTAAAGAAGTTTCTCTAGATTGTAAGGACTTACTTACCCGCAGAGAGGCTCTGGCTCACCCTGGCAATGTTCCAACCTATCAGTTTGCTTCTTCGGATCCTGATATCAAAGAATTTGCATCGTTTGGTGAACGAGTTTTACGGATGCCTTTGGGTGAAGTTCAATATGCTCCACTTGGATAACATCCAATATGCTCCGCTTAAGCAACATTCAATACGCCTCGCTTGGGTGGCAGTATATTTATGTTGGCTTAGATTTTTTACATGGGCAAATAGAGGCCATTTGATAAATCCTTTAGTGAAAGGAACGTTATGACAAAGACAGTTGTTATTGCGACTAATAACGCTCATAAAGTAGAAGAAATAGAATCAGCACTTTCCTTTAAAGGCTGGGAGTTTAAAACGCTCAAAGAAGCTGGAATCGTCTCTAATCCTGAGGAAACGGGTACTACTTTTGTAGAAAACGCTCGTATAAAAGCGAAAGCAGCGCATGAAATTAGCGGGTTGGCAACTTTGGCTGACGATTCGGGTCTCATAGTTGACGCGCTCGACGGAGCACCTGGGGTGTATTCTTCGCGATATAGTGGTGAAGAGGGCAATGACGCAGCGAATAATGCCAAACTTTTACGAGAGCTCTCTCACATTCCTGCTGAAGACCGTAGCGCGCGATTTGCCTGCTCTCTTGTGTTTATCGATGAGGATGGTAGCGAAACAGTCGCAGAAGGCTTTATAGAGGGTTTTATTGGGTTTGAAGAGCGGGGTGATGGGGGCTTTGGATATGATCCACTTTTTTTGCCCTGCGAGTTCAAGGGAGCAAAATCTCTTGCCGAAGTTTCTCAAGCTGAAAAGAATTCAATCTCACATAGAGGAAATGCTTTAAGAAATCTGAAAAAACTACTTCACAACGCGTAAATTATTGCTATAATAACTAACCGTTGCAGTCGGGATGTGGCGCAGTTTGGTAGCGCGCCTGCTTTGGGAGCAGGATGTCGCAGGTTCGAATCCTGTCATCCCGACCATTTTTATTTTTACAGAGTTATTTAACTCATTCGTTTGCGGGTGTAGTTCAATGGTAGAACTCCAGCCTTCCAAGCTGGTCACGCGGGTTCGATTCCCGTCACCCGCTCCAGAAATTTCTTTTACAACGGCTGTTGCCGTTGTTTTTTATTTCTGCACCAAACTGCTAAAATCCGACTTTTTTGAATAAGTTCGATATCTAATGTTCGACAGTCACTAATGTTCAATAGTCGCGCAGCACAAGATAGCGACACTCTACAAAGGGACTGTAATTCATGAGAAAGTGGCACTTACAAAAGGATTGTATTTCCCAAGAAAGCGACACAACACAAAAGGACTATATCTCACGATAAACCGGCACATCAGAAAACGGCTGCAATACGCGAAAGAGCGACATCTCGCTGGCGGTCAGTACTGACTACCTCGTTGTGAAGAATACGAGCGAGTAGCAACTATCTTTTTGCACGTGGGAACACCACGGTAAACTGTGATCCTTCGCCAGGGTTACTTTTCACACTTACGCGGCCTTTTGAGCGTTCTACGGCATGACGTACAAGCGAGAGTCCTAGTCCTGTACCGCCTACTTCACGACTACGTGCTTTGTCGACTCGATAGAAGCGTTCAAAAATGCGAGACTGATCGGTTTGAGGAATACCAATTCCTGTGTCCTGTACTATTACGGCTATCTCATGTCCTCTTGGTTCAAAGGTAACCAAAATGCTGCCTTCATCGGTATACATGATGGCATTTTCGATAAGATTATCAAAAACCAAAGAAGCATCCGAGGGTTCCATATCAGCATAGCAGTCATCACCTGTGACTGAGCGATCGTCTAAAACAAGATCGAGATGCTTGTCTTCAGCTTCGCCCTTGTGAGCCATGAAGCTAGTAACAATAGCACTGTGCAAATCAGTGCGAGGACACCTGTCTGGATCTGGAGTTTCTTCTAAGCGCGATAAGTCAAGCAAATCAATTACAAGACGTTGGAGACGTTCAGCTTCATTATCGAGGCGATCGATAAATAAATTTAAGCTTTTCTTATCCTCAATTTCTGCGGCATCACGAATTGCTTCAGAAAGAAGTCTGATTCCAGCTACAGGAGTTTTTAGTTCGTGACTTGCATTAGCTACGAAATCTGAACGGACTTGATCAAATTTCTTAATAGGTGCGTGTGACTTTTTAAATGCAATTAAGGTAACAATGAGAACAACAATGCATCCTGCCACAATAAAAATGACCGAGGTTGTCTGAGCATTTTGCGTGATCATTGAAAATGCTGTAGAGGGTTCACTGACGCGCACCACCACTTGCTCGTTGTTATACGATGCGGGAACAGCAACGTAAAGCCAGTTTTTATTGTCGGTCGCACTGGTGCGCTGAGCAACACCGATGCCTCCCTGAATAGCTTCGGTAACTTCTTCGCGATCGGCATGATTAGTCATGGTAGAAGGATCTACCTCAGAATCAGATACCACATCACCATCAGAATCGATGATAGTCATACGCAGATCGGTATTGTGAGTTGCAGATGACACGAACTCACTTGCATTGTTTGTTTTGGACAGGGCGTTAGCTGAAGCTTGAGCGGTAGTTATAAGGTTGGTAGTTTGTCGATTTGCTATTTCATTATTTAAAGGCGTATAGATAAATGCGATAGAGCAACCAATAAAAATGAGAGCTATTACCACATATCCTATTAAATACATCCAAGTTAAACGTTTAGTTTCCTTGCCTGAATTTCCTATATCCCTTAAAAATGAAACAAATGGACTCATATAGACTCACTTATTCTTCGATCTTCTTGATTGGTTCAAAACGATATCCCATACCATGGACGGTGTGAATATAACGATAGTCGCTAACCTCATCAAGTACAGAACGAAGACGTCGAATATGAACGTCGATAGTGCGAGAAGTGCTTAGATAATCTTCTTTCCACACTTTTTGCGTTAACCAAGTACGACGGCAAAGCATACCTTGGCGTTCTGCTAGAGCAAACAAAAGAGCCAATTCTTTGCTGCGCAGCTTTAGGGGTTTTCCTTTTACACTTGCTGTGCTGTTTTCGATATCGAGGGTAAGATCGCCATAGGTTTGTGGCTTAGACATACTTACTCCATCCATTTCTGTGCGACGAAGATTTGCACGGATGCGAGCAAGAAGTACTTCAGTAGAAAATGGCTTAGTTACATAATCGTCGGCACCAGCATCAAGACCCTTAATTTTGTCTTCATCAGCGTCGAGTGCGGTAAGCATGAGAATAGGGGAATTGAATCCCTCTTTACGTAGTTTGCTGGCGACTTCAAAGCCATTCATGCCAGGAAGCATTACGTCAAGCAAGATGAGGTCTGGTTCAATGCTTAATGCAGTTTCATATCCTGAAATTCCATCTTCACAGGAACTTACCGCATATCCATGTTTGGTAAGTGAAAATTCGGTCGTAAGACGAATAGTAGGATCATCTTCGATAAGCAAAATAGTGGTCACGATTCGTTTCCTTTCCTAGTGCTTGCATAATTTTGCATCAAATCGAATCGCAATAGGCGTTTTTTACAATGTTTTATCAAAACTAATTTCTCTTAACTATTCTCTAACTTTCTTTCAAATTTGTGTAACCACTTTTTTGATCAATCTAGCGATTATTACTCCTGAAAAGACGCACAAAAGTGTGCGTACTTAGGTATGAGAGAAAAGGAATTTAAAGTGAGTACAGTAAAGAACAAAGTGTTGTTTGGTGCTCTTGCAGTATGCGTTGCATTTGCATGTATGCTTCTTGCAGGCTGCAGCAGCAATTCAGGTGACAGCGAATCATCTGACTCAGGTGAATCTATCAATGTAGTTTCTCGTGAAGATGGTTCTGGTACCCGCGGTGCTTTTGTTGAGTTGTTTGGCGTTGAGCAGGAAGATGAAAACGGTGAGACTGTTGATATGACCACCGAATCTGCTTCAATCACCAACTCAACCGCAGTTATGATGACCACCGTTGCTGGTGATGCAAATGCAATCGGATACATTTCTTTGGGTTCTCTTGATGACAGCGTAAAGGCTGTTAAGATCGACGGCGCAGAAGCTACGGTTGATAACGTAAAGTCTGGCGATTACAAAGTATCCCGTCCTTTCAATGTAGTAACCAACTCCAACACTGAACTTTCTGATGTTGCTCAGGACTTCATGAACTTCATTTTGAGCTCTGATGGTCAAGCTGTAGTAGCTGAAGAAGGTTATATTCCTCTGGACGGTGGCGAAGCTTACACCGCTTCTAACCTTTCCGGTACGGTAACCGTTGCTGGTTCTTCTTCTGTAACCCCTGTTATGGAAAAGCTTGCTGAGGCATATCAGGCTCTCAATCCAGATGTAACTATCGAGGTAAACCAGTCTGACTCCACCACTGGTGTAACTTCCGCAATCGAAGGTGCTTGCGATTTGGGTATGGCTTCTCGTGACTTGAAGGATTCTGAGACCAGCGAAGGCGCTCAGGCAACGGTAATTGCAACTGACGGTATTGCAGTTATCGTAAATCCTGAAAGCGCAGTTGAGGATTTGACCTCTGATCAGGTTAAGCAGATCTTCACCGGTGAAATCACTTCCTGGAGCGAGATTGGCTAAGTAACATGGCACAAACCAAAGAATTGGTTGCCAAAATAATCTTTGCTATAGCTGCAGCCATTTCGGTGGCTGCAGTTGTAGTGATATGTGTATTTATTTTTGGCAACGGCATCCCTGCAATTGCAGAAATCGGCTTTTTTGATTTTCTCTTTGGAACTACCTGGCGCCCCTCAAATGATGTGTACGGCATCGGGGTAATGATAATCGGCAGCTTATATGTAATGGCTGGTGCGTTGGTAATTGGTGTTCCCCTCGGAATTCTCTGTGCAATCTTTCTTGCGTTTTTCGGAAGTAGAAGGGTGGCAAAGATTGCAAAGTCGGGAGTTCAGTTGCTTGCCGGCATCCCTTCTGTTGTGTATGGCTTTTTTGGCTTAGTGGTTCTAGTACCTTTTATTCGTGAAAACTTAGGTGGTACAGGACAATCTATCTTATGTGCTTCTCTGGTTTTGGGAATCATGATTTTGCCTACCATCATCACCCTTTCTGAATCGGCACTTAAAGCTGTTCCAGAGGCTTACTATGAGGGCGCTCTTGCTTTAGGGGCAGATCACGAACGAACGGTTATGCGTGTTATGTTGCCTGCGGCAGTTTCTGGTGTTTTAGCTTCAATCATCTTGGCAATCGGTCGCGCTATTGGTGAGACCATGGCGGTCATCATGATTGCGGGCAATCAGGTTCAAATGCCCGATGCTATTACTGATGGTATCCGTACGATGACAGCGAACATCGTTTTGGAGATGGGTTATGCAGCCGATCTTCATCGAGGCGCTTTGATCGGCACTGCATGCGTGTTGTTCGTGTTTATCTTGATTATTAACTTTGCATTTGCTGCTTTAAAGAAGAGGAGCAAGAATGGCTGATAATCGTGTTTTAACTAAAGCTAAGCCTGCCAGAATATCTTCATGGATATTCCGCTATGCTGTAAAAATCGCGACCCTTCTTACTGTTTTAGCGGTGTGTTTGATTATTGGCTATATCCTCATTATGGGTATTCCTCAAATTAAACCAGAGATGTTTGAGCTGGAATACAATTCCGATAACGTGTCATTTATGCCAGCGCTTTTCAACACGCTCATTGTCATTGTGATGGCTGTATCGTGTTCTTCAATATTTGGTATTGGCGCAGCTATTTTCTTGAATGAATATACGAACAAGCAGAACTTTTTTGTACGAATTGTTGCGCTTGCAACCGAAACGCTTTCTGGTATTCCTTCGATTGTGTATGGCTTGTTTGGCTTGCTGTTTTTTGTATATTACCTGCAATGGGGTTTGTCGTTGCTTGCTGGTGTATGCACCATGGCAATCATGACGTTTCCTATTATCATGCGCGCCTCTCAAGAAGCACTTGCTGCAGTACCTGATCTATACCGTGAAGGTTCATTTGGTCTTGGTGCTGGTCGATTCCGGACGGTTTTCAAGATCGTATTACCTGCTGCAATCCCTGGCATTTTAGGCGGCATTATTTTAGCTATCGGTCGTACTGTTGGTGAATCCGCAGCTCTTATTTATACGGCTGGTTCCATTGCGGCTGTACCTGAAACAGTATTTAGCTCAACTCGTACTCTTGCGGTCCATATGTATCTTTTGGCAAGCGAGGGTCTTCATATTGATGCTACTTATGCAACCGCAGTTCTTCTTCTTGTCTTTGTATTACTTATTAACTTTGCTACTTCTGCAGTAGCTAATAGGATCAGCAAAGGAAATATGTCTGATGAATAATGCCAAAATGGATGTATCACATATGGATCTCTTTTACGGAGATTATCAGGCGCTTCGTGATATTAATCTATCCTTTATTGAACACAACGTTACGGCTATGATTGGTCCTTCTGGTTGCGGCAAGTCAACCTTGCTAAAGTCTTTGAATCGCATGAACGATTTGGTTGAGGGATGCAAGATTACTGGTCGAATTACTCTTGATGGGGAAGATATTTACGATAAGTATGATGTGAATGTTCTCCGCAAAAAGGTGGGAATGGTTTTCCAAAAGCCAAATCCCTTTCCTATGTCAATTTATGACAATATTGCATTTGGCCCTCGTACTCACGGAATTAAGAAAAAATCCGAGCTGGATGACATTGTAGAGGATTCTTTGCGAAAAGCTGCAATTTTTGACGAGCTTAAAGATCGTCTTAAAAAGAATGCACTGGGTCTTTCAGGTGGTCAGCAGCAGCGTTTATGCATCGCTCGTGCCTTGGCGGTAAATCCTGAAGTTTTATTGATGGACGAACCAACAAGCGCCCTTGACCCAATTTCTACCAACAAAATTGAAGAGTTAGTCGGAGAACTCAAAGAAAACTACACCATTATTATCGTTACTCACAATATGCAGCAGGCTGCTCGAATTTCTGATTCAACAGCATTTTTCTTGTTGGGTGAAATGATTGAGTGTTCGCCCACTGATCTTCTTTTTTCTGCACCAAAAGATAAGCGTACTGAAGATTACATCTCAGGAAGGTTTGGTTAAACTATGGCAGCACGTCCCATTTTTGATGACGAACTCTACACGCTGAAAGCTCAAATGGCAGCAATGGGAGAATTGGTGAAGGAAGCCATCGAGGGTTCTTTTGATGCGGTTCAGCAAACCAATCCTACCAAGGCGATGCTTGTTGCTCAAAATGATTCTTTAATCAATGAGAAGGAGCGTGAAATTGAGCGACTCTGTCTTCGCTTGCTTTTACGCGAGCAGCCCGTGGCAACCGATTTACGTACCGTTACTTCAGCCCTTAAGATGATTACTGATCTTGAAAGGATCGGAGACCAAGCAGCAGAGATTTGCGAAATTGCAACAGGCTTGCCCGAGGGGCTTGATCTTTCAAAGTTTTCAGCCTTGGCTGACATGGCAAATAACGCTCAAAGTCAAGTAAATGATGTTATTGATGCCTATCTGAATCTCGATTTAGATAAAACGCAACAAACGATTGCGCGCGACGAAATAATCAATACCTTATTTGAAGACCTCAAGCGCGATATCGCAAATCATATTGCTCAACATTTACCTGATGAAACTTCCGCATTGGATGTTTTGATGATTGGTAAATATCTTGAGCGTATTGGTGATCATGTGGTAAATATTGCTGAATGGGTGGAATATGCCATTACCGGCAATCATAAGGGTATGACTATTGCTGATGAAGCTGAGTAAAAGCTCTTAAAGCTGTGTCATAATAGAAGCGCACCCGAAATACGAGGTGCGCTTTTTATTTTGCATAGGTATGTTTGTCGTATCAGGAGGACCAATGACGACATCACTTTCTGGCCGAAACTTTTTGAAGTTGCTCGACTTCACTTCTGAGGAGATTCTTTCATTGGTTGATCTTGCTCAGGAGCTAAAAGAAAAAAAACACGCTGGTATTCTACATAAGGAGCTTGAAGGCAAGAACATTGTATTGTTGTTCGAGAAAACTTCGACACGTACCCGTTGCTCCTTTGAAATTGCTGGCCATGATCTTGGTATGGGTGTTACTTACTTAGATGCAGCTGGCTCTCAGATGGGTAATAAAGAATCGATTGAAGATACCGCACGTGTGTTAGGTCGTATGTTTGATGGCATTGAGTATCGTGGGTATGGTCAAGAAATTGTAGACACCTTGGCTGAGTATGCAGGAGTTCCTGTGTGGAATGGTTTGACTAATGAGTGCCATCCTACGCAAACTATTGCCGATTTGCTTACTATCCGTGAAAACTTCGGTTCTTTTGAAGGTTTGAAATTGGTTTTCATGGGTGACGCAAAAAATAATGTTGCTAATTCGCTTATGGTGGGTTGCGCAAAGATGGGCATTACATTTGTTGCTTGTGCCCCCGAATCTTCCATGCCTGATCCAAAACTGGTTGAAACCTGTCAAGAGATCGCTAAAGAACATGGGTGCGAAGTTATCGTAACGTCTGATGTTGAAAAAGGAACGAAAGACGCAAACATTTTGTATACCGATATTTGGGTGTCCATGGGTGAACCAGCAAGTTTATGGGAACAGCGCATAAAGGAACTTTCTCCTTATCAAATTAACGCTCACGTTATGGAAAACGCTGCTGATAACGCGATTTTCATGCATTGTTTGCCGGCATTTCATGACACTCATACAACGGTCGCTCAAGAAATTGAAAAACAGTTTGGTTTGACTGAAATGGAAGTAACCAATGAAGTGTTTGAGTCTGACGCTTCGAAAGTATTTGATGAGGCAGAAAATCGCATGCATTCCATCAAAGCAATTGTTTTAGCAACTTTAAGGAAATAAGCACTAAGGGATCAGGAACAGTACATGGAACGTTTGGGATATTACAATGGTGATTTTGGTCCTCTCGAGGAAATGAAAGTTCCTTTTTTGGATCGTGTTTCTTTTTATGGTGATGGGGTTTACGACGCAACGATGGGTATCGATGGGGTAGTGCTCTTTGCTGAAGATCACCTCGATCGTTTTTTTAATAGTTGCGCTAATGTAGAAATTGATCCTGGTATTTCAAAAGCTGAATTGCATGCGGTGTTAACCGATATGCTTGCTAAAGTTGATGCTCCGGTCAATTTTGTGTATTGGCAAGTAACGCGCGGAACCGATTATCGTCATCATTATTTTTGTGATGGACCAGCTAATCTTTGGATCATGATTGTCCCAGACGTGATGGAAGACCTTTATGATCGTCAAGATCTTATTAGTGTTGAGGACTTACGCTTTCAGATGTGCAACACCAAAACCTTAAACTTGCTTCCTAATGTTTTGGCGGCTCAGCGCACCAAAGAAGCAGATTGCTATGAGGCAGTATTTGTACGTGATGGTTATGTAACAGAATGTGCACATAGTAACGTGCAGATGCTCAAGGATGGCTGTTTTATAACTCATCCTGCTGACAATCATATATTGCCAGGTATTGCTCGCAAGCATTTAATTCAAGCTTGTATGGCGCTTGAAATTCCTGTGGTAGAAAAACTTTTTACTCTTAATGAACTTAAAGATGCTGATGAGGTTATCGTAAGCTCTTCAAGTACTCTTTGCTTGCCGATTCAGTCTATTGACGGTTTACCGGTTGGTGGGAAGGACGAAGAGCTTCTCGATAAGCTTCGTTCTTATGTAATGCAGGAATGTGATACCTATATAGCCGAGCATCGTGCATAGCGTGTTACAATTTCATCCGCTGTTCGTAAAAAAAAGAATTGATTAGCCGTAAGCAATAGCTAAAGGTTTTTAATTAAAGCGCAATAAAGCCTGTAAGACTATCGCTGTTGCTTTCGATATTTCTCGAATAAAGGTAGGAAGGATCTTTTATGACCATTCGTGAATCTCTAGAGGTGGTATTACATCAGGCTCTTACTTCAGCTGTGCAAGCAGGAGAATTGCCTTTAGATGAAGTTCCCCTACCTACGTTAGAGCGTCCACGCGAAGAAGGTCATGGCGATTGGGCATGCACAGTTGCTATGCGTCTTGCCAAGGCAGCTCGAATGAATCCTCGAGCAATTGCTCAGATTCTCGTGGATAATCTTCCAGAGAATAACTTAATAGAATCGGTCGAAATTGCTGGTCCTGGCTTTATTAATCTGACTCTTGCCAATGCAGTGTTCCAAAATGTTGTTACTGAGGTTCGTGAGCAGGGAAGTGATTATGGAAAGTCAAGCCTTGAGCATCCTTGCAAGGTGGACTTGGAATATGTATCAGCTAATCCTACGGGTCCTATGCATGTAGGCCATGGTCGTTGGGCTGCTTTAGGTGACGCTATTGCTCGCGTGATGCGTCATGCTGGTTATGAGGTGGATGAAGAGTTTTACATCAATGACCAAGGTAACCAGATGAATGTCTTCGCTGATTCTTTGGTAGTTCGCTACAAGCAAGCGTTGGGACTTGAGGTAGAAATGCCCGAGGCATCCTATGGCGGAGGTTATGTTAAGGATCTTGCTCAGCAAATCATTGAGCGAGATGGAGATAAATGGCTTTCGGTAGATCCTGATACTTGTCGTCATGAGTTTCGGGAGATGGGCTATCAAGCCATGATGAATAACGTAAAAGAAACGCTTGAGATCTTCGGGAATCATTTCAACACGTGGTTTTCTGAGCGTTCTTTATTTGTTCCTGATGAAGAGGGCAAAACTAAAGTTGATCGTGCTTTTGAGGTAATGAAAGAACGCGGCTATATCTTCGAACAAGAAGGAGCAACGTATTTTCGCTCAACTGCATTTGGTGATGAAAAAGACCGTGTTCTTATTAAAACCAACGGTGAGTTAACGTATTTTATGTCCGACGTTGCTTACCATTACGACAAGATGCAGCGCGGTTATGATCATCTTATTGATATTTGGGGCGCGGATCATCATGGATATATTCCGCGTTGTCAAGCGATGATGGCAGCTTGGGGTTACCCTGATGCCCTAGAGGTTGTGCTTGGCCAGCTGGTAACTCTGTTCCGTGATGGACAGCAAGTTCGCATGTCAAAACGTACGGGCGAGATGATTACTTTCCGTGAGTTGATCGATGAGGTAGGCGTTGATGCAACGCGTTATATGATGCTTTCTAAATCTTCTGATCAGTCCATCGATTTCGATATTGAGGTAGCAAAGAAAAAAGACGCTTCCAATCCAGTCTACTACGTACAGTATGCGCATGCGCGTATTTGTTCGATCTTGCGTAAGGCAGCTGAAGCTCGTGGTATTTCAACAGAGAATGCTTCTGTGGCAGATCTGGTTGATGCACTACAGATTTCTACTGCTGATCTTTCGGTTTTAACGCACGAAAGCGAACTTGATCTTATGCGAAAAATGGCTGACTTCACCGATCTTATTGCGGGTGCAGCTCGAGATCGTGCACCTTTCCGATTGACTCATTATGCTCAAGATTTAGCTTCTCTGTTCCATTCGTTCTATACAAATTGCCGTGTTATTGGTGAGGAAGAGGCGGTAGAGCAGGCTCGCCTTGCTTTGGCAGATTCGGCTCGAATTGTTTTGGCTCTTACTCTTAATCTTTTGGGAGTTTCTGCGCCTGAGCGTATGTAAGTACGATAAAGCTTCATTTATCCGATGTTTTAAGCCACCCCCCGATTGTTTGTTTCGAACATGTTAACGTGGGGTGGCTTTATTTATCTAAAGTGATTCTCTTTGATACCATACTCAACGTTGAGTGTTAATCGAGGAGGAATTTATGAGTTACGTTGACTCCGTTATTGAACAGGTTAAGGTAAAGAACGCCAATGAGCCTGAGTTTATTCAGGCTGTTACAGAGGTTCTTACTTCTTTGAAGCCTGTTATTGAAGCCCATCCAGAATACGAAAAAGCTGGCTTGCTTGAGCGTATTGTTGAACCAGAACGCGTTATTATGTTCCGTGTACCTTGGGTTGATGATGAAGGCAAGGTACAGGTAAATCGTGGTTTCCGTGTCCAGTTCAATAGCTGCCTTGGCCCTTACAAAGGTGGTCTTCGTCTGCATCCTTCAGTCAACCTTGGCATTATTAAATTCCTCGGTTTCGAGCAGATCTTCAAGAACAGCTTAACTACTCTTCCTATGGGCGGAGGCAAGGGCGGTTCCGACTTCGATCCTAAGGGCAAGTCTGACGCTGAGGTAATGCGCTTCTGCCAGTCGTTCATGACTGAACTCTGCAAGCATGTTGGTGCAGACACTGATGTTCCTGCAGGTGATATCGGAACTGGTGCTCGTGAGATTGGTTACATGTTCGGCCAGTACAAGCGTATTCGCAATGTTTGGGAAGGCGTTTTAACTGGTAAGGGCCTTTCTTATGGCGGATCTTTGGCACGTACCGAAGCTACTGGCTATGGCTTAATTTACTTCGTTCAGGAATATCTCAAGTGCAAGGGTGACTCTTTTGAGGGTAAGACCGTTGCAGTATCCGGTTCTGGTAATGTTGCAATTTATGCAACAGAAAAGGCTCAGCAGCTCGGTGCTAAAGTGGTAACTTTGTCTGACTCTACTGGCTGGATTTATGATCCTAACGGAATTGACGTTGCTTTGGTTAAGCAGATCAAGGAAGTTGAACGCGGTCGTATTTCTGAGTACGCTAAGCGTCGTGAAGGCGTTGAGTACCATGATGGTCGAGGTGTTTGGGGTATCAAGGTTGATATTGCTCTTCCTTGCGCAACTCAAAATGAGCTTCTTATTGATGATGCTAAGGCATTGGTTGCTAACGGCTGCCAGATTGTAGCTGAGGGTGCTAATATGCCTACCACCATGGAAGCTACCACTTACCTCCAGGAAAACGGCATTGTATTCATGCCAGGTAAGGCTGCAAATGCTGGTGGCGTTGCTACTTCTGGTTTGGAAATGTCCCAGAACTCTGAGCGTCTCTCCTGGTCTTTCGAAGAGGTAGATGCGAAGCTTCAGGGTATTATGGTCAACATCTTCCATGCTGCAGACGATGCTGCTCGTGAATATGGTGTTGAAGGCGACTATGTTGCTGGCGCTAATATTGCTGGTTTCAAGAAGCTTGCTGACGCTATGCTTGCACAGGGCATTGTGTAGTCTCTATTTGAACAGGCATCTTTGACTTAATGCCAAAGTTGAAAACATAGTAAAAGCCCAGGAGCTTCTCCTGGGCTTTTGTGTATTGCGAAGTACTTGTTTAATTTTGTGTTTCCCTTTGATGAACTAGCAGACCTTGTACTGCTCGAATTTGATGCGTTATCATCAAGAAAATGAATACATGATTTCAGAAGTTTTTAGTCTGCTGGTTTAACAAGCGCTCGTAAAGCCATAATGCAATAAGAAACAATCGTGATGCAAAGTCCTCATGTGAGGTTTTATTTTGCAAAATTGATGCTAGTTGAGTCTTGAAGTTAAGTGGGGGTTTCGAAATGGAGTTTGAGTCGGAGTACCGCTGGCCAGGTGTAACGTATAACGCAATACGTGTACTCGAAGAGGTTCCGCAGCGATATCCATTTCGGTCTCATATTTATAGAAGCACGTTTGAGGTTTCTGGATTCCCATTTTGTCGTCGAATAGAGTTATATTGCATTGCTGAACCTGGAAAGCGTGCTTTAATTTTGGATACTGGTCATCCTGATTTGTGCGGATTTGAGGCACTAGACGGGGTGCAAAAGACCCTTCGTATTCCTTGGAGCAACATTGAGGTATTTCTGTCTCACTTTCATGATGATCATGATGGTAATTTGCTTTATTGTGTCCAGAAGGGGGCGTCGAAACTTTATTCGGGACCTACACAAATTGACTCCAGGACTTTAATTGATAATTTTTTGGTTTTAAGTTCTTCTGCCGATTTAAAAAGCGATTCTGCCTCTTCGTTTATTCGCCTAGTTGCTGCTGGAAAAAAAGCGCAGACTTGCACTCAAGGATCGCGAATTGAATTACATGGTGGCGAAACTCTTTCAATAGCGGGTTATCATTTTGATGTTCTTCTAACTCCTGGCCATACCTCAAATCATCTTTGTCTTCTTGATAAAAGCAAGAAAATATTTTTTGCGGGAGACCATATTTGTGATGCTCCTCCAGGTTGTATGCAGTACGCAATAAATGATCATCTGGTCGCACGGTATCTGGAAAGTTTGGCGCAGCTGAAAGAATTAAATCTTCAGGCGGTATATATGTGTCACCATAATCCGTTGAGAGGATCTTTTGAAATAAATCGTTTTATTTCGTTAATAGAAGGTCGCTATGAAACCTTGGTTATTCGTGCGCGCAAACTTTTTGCCGATCACGAAGAATTAACTGTTCGAGAAGCAGCAATTGTGGCAGCTGCCCATTATCCAAGAGGACTAGAAGGTTTTCCTGTATCGACGCAAATAAATCGGATTGCGACCATATTTGGTACATTGGAGTACCTATATGATCTTGGTTTGCTTACGCGCTTTATAAACGATGAGGGCGCTTTAGTATATCGCCGTTCTTGGTAAAGAGCTATGGCATCAACACTTCAAGTTCGCTAGGAAAAACCTGTACGCAAACTTCGTTGTCGTGAAAGCGTTCTCCATCTATCTGTGCAGGTAGAGGATGAGCAAAACTTAACTGAATCCGTTTTGCTTGAGCAAAATGAATAGCTTGATCGTGGATATGCTTTCCTTCTTTTGCCTTAAGGAAGAGTTTTGTGGCAGCGCCGAAAGAAAGTGGCGGTTCTGCATAACAGATATCCAGCAGTCCATCATTGATCTGCGCCTGCGGACACACTTTGAAGCCTCCACCATAGCTTTGTCCATTTTGTATTGCTAAGAGATAGCACGAGACGGTTTTTGTAGGGTGATCGTCTAAAGTGACCTGTACTTTATGAATATCGCGATGATTTTTTAGTTGGTCTAAGCCACATTGAACATAAAGGCTCGTACCAGTGCGGTTTGTTTTCTTTCGAAGTTCTTGGGTTCCAAGAGCAATGGCTGCATCAAGTCCAAAAGAAAGGGTTTCGGCAAACCAGTGGTTGTTTGCTTTTCCTAAATCGATTCTTTTTGGCGTGAGAGTATGAGAGCTAAGTAGCTGTAGAGCTTTTGTGGGGTTACGGGGCAATGAAAGAGTGCGTGCGAAATCATCTCCATTGCCACAAGGAATAACACAAAGCCGAGGACGATGTTGAGACGGCATAGCCATTAGGCCGTTGATTACTTCATTTACAATTCCATCGCCTCCAATGGTGATAATGGTTCGATAATGGGCACCTTCATTGGAGATGAATCTAGTGGCATCTAAAGGTGCAACTGTGTAGTGAAATGCATACTTCTCAAGTCCATGGGGAGACGATGCTTTAATGTTTTCAAGGATACTAGCGGCTTGAGCTGCGATCTGTGCAGCTTTTCCGCTTCGAGCTGCAGGGTTTACGATAACTAGAGTTGTTCCAAGCATTATTTCTCCTGGTTGGTTTTGATGAGATAATAACAAATTACATAAGAAAAAATGGGAAGATATTAGTTGAGAAAAGAAGGAAATTTAAGAAATAAAAAAATTCCTCTTGCAAGAATAGAAAAGTTCTGTAAACTATTTTCTTGCGCTTATGGTGGCTATAGTTCAGTTGGCTAGAATGCCAGATTGTGGCTCTGGAGGTCGTCGGTTCGAGTCCGATTAGCCACCCCAGCGCAACTTGAAAATTAAGTAAATTATTTCTTGCATTTAGAAATACATTGCTTTAAAATATCTTAGCGCTTTGACGCAGATACCATTTGGACCGTTAGCTTAGTTGGTAGAGCAGGGGACTCTTAATCCCAAGGTCCGGGGTTCGAGTCCCCGACGGTCCACCATGAATTTTCACTCCTATTTGGTTCTTTCCAGATAGGAGTTTTTTATTCTTACCTTCGATTTGAAAAAATTAGTCGAATAAAATCACAGTGAAAACCACAGTTATGAAGTTGTCGTAGTAAGTGAACAAATGTTTCTAATCTAGCAGCATTTTACATGTAATATATTCTTTGAAAACTGTGAGTACAAGGTGGTTCTAGAGCGTAGTAGGTTTCAGATATTCCTGAAGGATTATTGCGGTTGTAATTTTCCTTTCTGCTTGAGCGTCTATCGCATTGGCTGCCTTTGTTTAAGTAAGGAGCCTGATTAGTGGAAGCATTTGAGCTCATTCTTTTATTGATGGTTGCGGTTTTGCTCTCTTCTGTATTGGATCAGGTTGTACCACGAATATCTTCTCCTTTAATTCAAATTGGATTAGGTGTCATCATTGCGTTTTTGGCGATTTCACCAATTCAGGTATCTATTGATCCAGAGCTTTTCCTTATTTTGTTTATTGCTCCGCTTCTCTTTCATGATTCTATTGAGGCAAACAAAAAGAATTTATGGGACAACAAAGGCATCATAGTTTCTTATGCAATAGGATTAGTCCTTTTAATTGTTCTTTGCGTTGGCTTTGTTTTGCATTGGCTTGTTCCTTCTATTCCTTTGGCTGCTGCTTTTGCGCTTGGCGCAGCACTTGGTCCTACTGATGCAGTTGCGGTTGCTGCTTTGAAACGCGAAGCCCAGGTAGGGAAGAGGGAAAACGCGATTCTACAGGGTGAGGCGCTTATAAACGATGCATCTGGTGTAGTTTCGTTCCAGTTTGCAATTGCTGCTGCAGTTACTGGCTTCTTCTCTTTAACTGATGCGGCAACTTCATTTGCGTTTAATTTCTTCGGTGGAATTATTCTTGGTATTTTGCTTGCGCTGGTATTTTCGTTCTTTGCTCATCGCGTAAGGGACTTGGGTCTTGAAAACATCACTTTCCATGTGTTCTTGGAAGTTTCAATGCCCTTTATTGTATTTCTCATTGCGGAAACTTTTCATGTTTCGGGCATTCTTGGTGTGGTTGCGTGCGGTATTGTATGGTCGCTTTTGCGCGACCAGCGTATTTCGCCTTATCACTCGCGTTTAAACATTGCACTTTCTAGTGTATGGAAAGTAATAAGTTTCACCTTAAATGGCATCGTTTTTGTTCTTTTGGGTATTCAGCTGCCCAATGCGATGCAATCAACGTGGGATGATGTGTATATCGACAATTTTGACCTCATTGGGTATGTGCTTATCCTTACGGCATTAATTGTTGTTCTTCGTTTTATTTGGGCACTTTTAATGGCTCGAATATTCAGGAATCCTCTTACGGGAAAGCGTGACAAGTTCAATAAAAAAACCGTTAAAGATGCCCTTATTACCACAATAGGAGGACCTAAGGGCGCTATTACGTTGTCTATCGTTTTTTCGATACCGTTTCTCGTTGGCTCCGGCGAAGCTTTCCCTCAGCGTTCGCTCATAATCTTTTTGGCTTCAGGCGTTATTGTGTGCACTTTGCTTCTAGCCAACTTCTTGCTGCCTATTTTGGCACCTAAAAATGAAAAAGAAGTTGATGAAGAGGAAGTGGCTGATTATGAAAGAACACGAATAGAAATTCTTCGTACGGTAATTGAACGTCTTATGGCGGACTCTACGGATGAAAATGATAGAGAAACTAAGCAGGTAATTAAGTCGTATAACCAACGTATACGCAATATTCGTTCTATGAGTAATACCCTTGAAGATGCTCCACCTTCACCCGCTTTAACGTTTGAGGTAATTGAGTATCAAGCAAAACAACTTTACGATGCAGCCAAGCGAAAAGAGATTGAACCCTATGCGGTGTATCGAGTTATCGATTCATTATCCCGTCATAAAAATCTTTTAGAACACGGTAAGGGTCCATCTCTTATTGCAAAGTACAGTTTAGGTCGTTTGCAAAATCTTATTTCACTTGTAAAGCATGGAATATTAAGCTCTCTTCCGTTTAGTCGTGATGAAGATAAAGCTGCGATTGATAAGGCTCGTGTGCTCAGTGAACAATATGCAGTAGAGTACCTTCGTTCCCTGGTCGATAACCCCGACTATCCTAGTGACGAGGTAGCTCGATTATTGATTCGTCATGAACGCGCTTTGGCTGTTTTGGAAGAATCAAATGATGCTACGGTTACTTCAGAAGCAGTAGAAAACGTTATGGTAAGTACGAACGCTATCATGCAGCGTGGCTTGCAACTTGAACTTGAGGTAATCCAAGACTTTTATGCCTCGGGCGATCTGACGCGTGTTCAAGCGAAAGAAATGCGTGACAATACCATGCTTATGCTTATGGATGTTGAAGATCAGGTTTAGAGTTTGTTTTATTTCGTCTCTTTGTCAGAGAACACAACCAAGGGAAGGTATAGGTTAGCGTTTAATGAATGCTGCCAAACTTCAAGAAATAAAAAATCAACTGTCTAGCGTTCCAACCGAACCAGGGGTTTATCTTTGGAAAAATGCAGAAGGCGAAGTTATTTATGTGGGCAAAGCAAAACAACTTCGAGCTCGTATGCGCCAGTATGTCAACTTTCAAGACAGTCGTGAAAAAATCCCTCTCCTTGTCTCTCAGATCGACTCATTTGAGTATGTGGTAACTTCGAATGAGCATGAAAGTTTGGTGCTTGAGCGTAATTTAATTAAGCAATATTCACCCTATTTCAATGCTGACTTCAAGGACGATAAAAGTTACCCTTTCATCGCGTTAACAAAAGGTGATGTTTTTCCAGCAATTAAATACACGCGCGAAACACATAAGCCTCAAACTCGCTATTTCGGACCCTACACTGATAGTCGTGCAGCACGGGAGCTAGTTGATACGGTACGCCGAGTAGTGCCAATTTGTGCAGCTTCGTGCGCTGAATGGCGTCGGATGGCGCGTAGATTAGAACAAACTCCGTATGAAGAATTGGAATTATCGTCTCGTCCATGCTTTGATGCTCATGTCGGTTTGGGTCCAGGTGTTTGTTGTGGCGAAATGGACCCCGTGCAGTATCAAGAGCAAGTGCAAAGGGTTGAGAAGTTTTTATCGGGTCAGCATTCTGAATTTATCGATGAGCTGACTAACGAGATGCAGCAAGCTGCCGAAATGCTCGATTTTGAGCGAGCTGGACGCATTAAGGGAAGAATTGACACCATAAAATCACTCTCTGATACTCAGCATGCAGTTTCGTCACATAGGCTCAATGCAGACGTTATCGGGGTTTACCGAGAGGAAACTATTGCAGGGGTTACCGTTCTTATTTTGCGCGAAGGGCGTATAGTCAATACCAATGAGTTCATTTTTAACAAGGGGAAGGATGTTCCTGAAACCGAACTCTTACGTATGTTTGTGCTGCGTTATTACGATTCTACTGAATCTATTCCTCATGAGCTTATTGTCGAACAAGTTCCTGAAGATGCTGAGGTTATTGAATCTTGGTTAACTGAAAAGCTTGCAAGTAATCATGGAGCAAAGGCTCATTTTACTGTGCCACAACGGGGTGAAAAGAACGCTCTCATGGCAATGGCGAACAAAAATGCACGCCACGTTTTAATGCGTTATAAGGCACGTAGCAGCTACGACGACGATCGTATCAATGCCGCGCTTTTACAACTAGAAAGTGCTCTAGCACTTGATGCGCCGCCTTTGCGTATTGAATGCTTTGATATCTCTACCATCCATGGTCGTCATTCGGTGGCGTCAATGGTGGTATTCACTAATGGTAGACCCGATAAAAGCCAATATCGACGGTTTAAAATTCGTATGGAAACTGATGAAGCAAATGACTTTGCCATGATGAGCGAAGTCTTTGCTCGCCGCTATTGCCGAGAGAGACTTTCCGATAAACGTTTTGGCAAAAAACCTGATTTGATTATCGTGGACGGTGGAAAGCCTCAACTTACTGCTGCAATTAGGCAACTTGAAGAATTGGGCGCAGGCGATATTCCTGTGTGCGGTCTTGCGAAGCGCGATGAGGAGTTGTTTGTACCTTGGCAAGATAGTGGACCTGTTGTGCTTCCTGGTGGTAGTCCAAGCTTGTATATGGTAAAGCAAGTGCGTGACGAAGCGCATCGTTTTGCTATCACGTTTCATCGTGAGCTTCGTGGAAAAGCTATGACAACAAGCATCTTGGATGAAGTTGTAGGGATGGGTCCTAAACGAAAAAAGGCTCTTTTAAAGGCATTTGGTTCTTTTTCGGCTCTTCGGCGAGCGTCTTTAGATGAAATTAAACAAACTGGTGTCGTACCTAGTCAAGTGGCAGAAGATGTGTATGCTGTGCTTAGGCAATATAATGGTAAAAAGGAAGCAAAAACCCTCAACGATTAGCCGTTTGTTTTACTGATTGCGAGATAATAAACCTTAGCATATAGATAAGGTCAAACCGTAGGGCATGAACATAAGGCACTACTTAAAAGATTTTATGAATTGGGAATGTGTTAAGTAATTAATCAGGAGCTTAGGGAGTACTAATGGTAGAAAAGCAGCATGCTGAAGCGATTGAAAACAATCAGGAAGTGCTTACTAATCAAGGTCCTGATGTGGTGATTATAACGGGTATGAGTGGAGCCGGTCGGACCGAAGCAATGCATACCTTTGAAGATTTAGGTTATTTTTGTATTGATAATCTTCCGCCATCTCTCATCATGAACATGATAAGTTTAGCTAGCCTGCCTGGTCATAGTGAAATTGGGCGCAAACTCGCTATTGTTTGTGATGCAAGAAATCGTGAGTATTTCAAGCAACTAGTTGGCGAGCTGGCAAATGTTGAGGCAGCAGGTATTACCTTTCGTATCATTTTCTTGGATGCCCGTGATGAAATTCTTATTGCACGCTATAAAGCTTCTCGTCGTCGTCACCCTCTCTGTGTTAATAACTCACGTTCTATTGCGCAAGCAATTGCTTACGAGCGTAAATTGACCCAAGAGCTTCGTGATGTGGCGCATTCATATATTGACACCAGTGACATGAAACCTCGTGAGCTTCGTGAGGTTTTACGGTCCATCTATTCAAAAGAAACCGACAAGGACGGAATGAATGTAGTTGTTTATTCCTTTGGTTTTAAGCATGGGGCTCCACTTGATGCAGACATCGTAATAGACGTTCGATTCCTTCCTAACCCCTTTTACATTCCGGAACTTCGTGGTTTAACAGGCCTTGATAAGCCAGTAAGTGATTATGTATTGGGTAGGGAGGAAACTACTAAGTTTTTAGATGCATGGGAAAACCTTTTGTCTTGTGTAATGCCAGGATATGTTGCTGAAGGAAAACAACATTTGGCAATTGGGGTGGGGTGTACCGGAGGTCAGCATCGAAGTGTTGTCCTCGCGGAAAAAACAGCGGCACTTTTGCGCGAACAGGGCTATAACGTTCGTGCGTATCATCGTGATATCGCTCTTGCAGATACAAGCAAGGGGGCAACAAAATGAGTGCGCTTTCATTAGGTGGTCATTCGGAAAATGGCTTTAGCCTAGATCCATCTTCTACTCAGGCATTTAAAGCCATTGGTTCTTTAAAAGATCATTTGGTCCATCGAAAAGATTCCCTGGATCCTTCTAAGCTAAAAGCGGTAGTGATCGGCGGTGGCACAGGCGCTCCTGTTTCTATTAGAACTCTATTAGCGTTGGGTGTGCAAACTTCTGCCGTAGTCGCGATGGCAGACGATGGAGGTTCGACCGGTATCCTGCGTGAAGAGGCTCATGTTACTCCTCCTGGAGATGTGAGAAAATGCTTGGCTGCTTTTGCGGTGGATCCTGATGATCCTTTGACTAAGGCATTTAAATATCGTTTTGATTTTGCTCGTAATCATACCTTGGGCAATTTGATGCTTTCTGCTTTGGAGAATGCAACAGGTTCTTTTCCTGAGGCGATTAAGATATGTGGCCAGCTACTGGGCGCTCGAGGACATGTGTATCCTTCCACGCTCAATAACGTTACTCTGTGTGCACGCACTCTTGATGGTCGTGTTCTGCGGGGGCAAGCTTTAGCTTCCCATTCTTCAACTGCGCTTGAACAGGTATGGTTGGAGTCACCAGAAGAGTGCCTTCCTTATATGGAGGCTATTCGGGCGATTCGTCAAGCGGATCTTATTGTTTTAGGACCTGGTTCGCTGTTTACTTCAATTATTCCTAATCTTTTAGTTCCTGGTATTGTTGATGCGATTGCTCAATCACATGCTTATACCGTCTTTGTGTGTAGTCTTGCAGATCAACAAGGGGAAACGTGGGGTCTTTCAGCTCGCGAACATGTGGAAGCACTTTTGCGACATGGAATGCGCGATAAACTGGATTATGCCTTGATTCATAGTTCTGGAAAACCAAAAAAGTCTCGATTTACTACGGGTGCTTTTGAAGCAATTGCTGGTCCTGCTTCTCTTGAAAGTGCAATGACTGAAATGCGTGATGGAAAAAATTTACCTGCACGAGTCAAGATTAGGTCTGTCAAAATCACGCAAGAAGATATAGATGCTATTCAAGATCAAGGTCCTGTAGTCATATTACGCGATATGAAAGATCCTCTTCGACCTACCTGGCATGATCCTTCTGCGTTGGCAGATGCGTTTATGGGGGTGTTTAAGCTTTGTCGTTCACAACAGAGGTAAAAGAGGAATTATCTCGTGTGGAGCCTACGTGTTCTCATTGTGATGCGGCTACCTTAGCTGCTCTTATTCGAATTGAAGGTTCTATTTTCTTTAACGGACCAGGTAAATTTCGTCTCGAGATATCTACCGATGTTCCCCAGGTAGCTCGTTTTATCATTCGTACGCTTCATAGTAGATATGCTCTCAAAACCGATTTAACAATGCGTCGCAGTGTTTTGCATAAAACGCCTAATTGGTTGATTGAGGTTCCTACTCAGCCTCGCTTGACCGAAGCGCTTTTTGATTTAGGCATTATCGGTGAAGAAGGTCTCAATCGGGGGATTGATCCTAGGTTGGTGCAAAAGTCGTGCTGCGCCTCCGCCTATTTACGAGGGGTTTTTCTTGGTAGTGGTTTTATTTCGAATCCACGAGGGGACTTTCATTTTGAATTAACGGTGGAATCGCAAACTATGGCAAACGATATTGTGGAACTTTTGGCAACCAAAGATATTCACGCAAAGATTGTCGAACGGCGCAATACGTATACGGTCTATCTGAAAAGCGGAGCTGCTATATCGTCTTTTTTGGCTTTTGTAGGGGCTCATCAAGGTGCTTTAAAGATGGAAAACGAGCGAGTCATTAAAAGTGTACGAAACGATGTTAATCGTCGAGTGAATGCAGAAATTGCAAATCAAGCAAAAACGGCTGAAGCTTCAGTTGAACAAGTGGCAGCTATTCGCACCTTACTCGATCATCGTGACATAAAATCACTTCCTCGTGGTTTACAAGAATATATTCAACTACGAGTTCGTTATCCAGAGGCAACCCTAAAAGAACTGGGGGAAAGGGCAAATCCTCCACTTTCGAAATCTGCAATCTATCATCGGGTAAGGCGCATTGAGCAAATGGCGCGTGAGGTTTCAGGGCAGCCAAATAAGAAGTGATTATTCAATAATTTGCATAGTTTGTTCCATTTTGATCGCCTTAAGCATACAAAGTTGGGTGATATCCGTTGCCTTGTTCGTTTGCATGTTAGAATGAATAAGTCATGTTTCGTTTGTGCGTTTGCATGGCGCACTTATCTATAACACATCTGAAAGGGGAGCCCTATGGCAACCAAGGTTGGTATCAACGGCTTCGGCCGCATTGGCCGACTTGTTTTTCGGGCAATGGAGAAGGATCCTGCGTTCGATATTGTCGCTATTAACGATCCTGGCAGCATCACCGCAGCAGCTCATTTGCTTAAGTACGACTCAATTCATGGTCGTGTATACGATGAGGTAAGAGTTGACGGTGATTCTATCGTAGTTGATGGCAGAACGGTTAAAGTATTATCTGATCGTGATCCTGCTAATTTGCCTTGGGGCGAACTTGGTGTTGATCTGGTAATTGAGTCAACAGGATTCTTTACCGATGCAAATGCTGCTCATGCTCATATTGATGCTGGTGCAAAGAAAGTTCTCATTACGGCTCCTGCCAAAAATGAAGATATTACTATCGTTATGGGCGTAAATGACGATCAATATGATCCTGCTAAACACCATATTGTTTCTAACGCTTCTTGTACTACCAACTGCCTTGCTCCTTTTGCAAAAGTTTTAATGGATAGTTTTGGCATTAAGCGTGGTTTTATGAATACTATCCACTCTTACACCAACGACCAGAAAGTTTTGGATCAATCTCACAAGGATTTACGCCGTGCTCGTGCTGCTAATCTTTCTATGATTCCAACCACTACAGGTGCTGCACGCGCAGTTTCATTGGTTCTTCCTGAACTCAAGGGCAAGCTTGACGGTTTTGCAACTCGTGTTCCTACCCCTGATGGATCTATGGTTGACTTAACGGTAGAACTTGAACGTGAAGTAACCGTAGAAGAAGTAAACGAGGCTATTAAAGCTGCTGCTGAAGGCCCCTTAAAGGGAATTCTCGCCTATGTAGAAGATCCTATTGTATCTGCTGACATTGTGGGCGATTCACATTCTTCATTGTTCGACAGCAAGTTGACTATGGTTCTTGGCGGTAAGGGTAATCTTGTTAAATGTGTATCTTGGTACGATAACGAATGGGGTTATTCAAATCGCGTTAAAGATCTTGCTAAGATCATGCTGTAAATGTTTTCTACGAAGGATTATTTTCGAAGAGTAAAACTCAAATAAGAGAGCCTCAATTTTGAGGCTCTCTTTTGTGTTCGAAAGATTTGGCTATAGTGCACCAAGCCATTATTTCGATAAGAGAAAGGCATGGATTATGGGTAAAGTAAAGACACTTGCTGATGCTGATGTAGCAGGAAAGCGCGTATTGTGTCGCGTAGATTTCAATGTGCCGCTTTCTGAGGGCGTGGTTACCGACGACACAAGAATTCAGGCTGCATTACCTACTATTACGTATTTAATTAATCAAGGAGCAAAAGTTATCTTGTGTAGCCATTTAGGACGACCTGATGGGACTGGCTATCAAGAGGAATTCTCGCTTGCCCCTGTTGCGAAATATTTGTCAGAAGTATTGGGTAAGCCAGTGGCTTTCGCATCGGATACGATCGGTGAATCTGCCAAACAAGTTGTTAATTCCCTTCAAAACGGCGATGTGGCGTTGCTTGAAAATCTTCGCTTTGACAAGCGTGAAAAGAAAAATGATCCTGAATTTGCGCAAGCCTTGGCTTCTTTGGCTGAGGTTTATGTAAATGATGCTTTCGGAGCAGCTCATCGTGCTCATGCATCCACGGCAGGTGTCGCTTCATATCTGCCTGCTTATGCGGGAATGCTTATGGAAAAAGAGGTAACCACACTAACCTCAATGCTTGATAAGCCTGATCATCCTTTCGTCGCAATTCTCGGCGGTTCAAAAGTTTCTGATAAGGTTGCCGTCATTGATGCCCTTATCGATAAGTGCGACACGCTCATCATTGGTGGCGGTATGTGCTTTACTTTCTTGGTTGCGCAAGGATACAGCGTAGGTACTTCTTTGATGGAGCAAGATTGGGTAGAGCGTGCAGCAGAAATGCTTAAAAAAGCATCAGATAAGGGAGTTTCTATACTTTTACCAACTGACGTGGTTTGCGCCGACGCTTTTGCTAATGATGCTCGTACCGTTACGTGTGGTGTAGATGCTATTCCCTCTGACATGATGGGGCTTGATATTGGACCTGAGTCAACAAAGGCTTATGCAGAGGCTATTGCTCATGCAAAGACCGTATTCTGGAACGGTCCAATGGGTGTATTTGAAATGTCTTCCTTTGAGGCAGGTACCAAAGGCGTTGCCTTGGCAGTAGCAGCTAACAAACAGGCAGACACGATCATTGGTGGCGGTGATAGTGTTGCAGCGGTTAATAAGTTTGAGTTGGCTGATCAAATGACCTTTATTTCTACTGGCGGCGGTGCTTCTATGGAACTGGTACAGGGGGAGGCACTTCCTGGCGTTGAGGCATTAAAGTAGACAGTTTTGTTTCTGTTGGTCTGTTTCTATACCGCAATTTCGCAAACTTGGTAATAATTAAGCAGATAATGTTGTTGTACGTTGTAGTAGGGGGAATGTATGCGTAAGTATTTAATGGCTGGCAACTGGAAAATGAACAAAACGATGTCTGAAGCAATCGTTTTAACTCAGCAGTTGTGTAATCAATATAATCGCAAGTGGGATAACGTGGATATCGTTGTTTGTCCTCCTGCTATTGATATTAAATCGGTATATACCGTAATTGATTTCGATAAAACAAAGATTGCAGTGGGTGCTCAGAATGTTCATTGGGAAGAATCAGGCGCCTTTACCGGTGAAATTTCTATTCCTATGATCAAAGAGGCTGGCTGCGAATTCTGTATTGTGGGTCACTCAGAACGTCGCGAGATGTTTAATGAGACTGACACTTCAGTTAATCTGAAAGTAAAAGCACTGATTGAAGCTGATATTGCTCCTATTGTTTGCGTTGGAGAATCGCTTTCCATGCGTGATTCAGGTGACTATGTTGGTTTTATCGTTGCGCAGGTACGTGCCGCTCTTGCTGGTCTTGATGAAGCTGACATGAAAAAGGTAGTAATTGCTTACGAACCAATTTGGGCGATTGGCACAGGTCGTACGGCAACTCCAGAACAAGCTGAAGAGGTGTGTGCGGCAATTCGTGCCACTATAGCTGATATGTTTGGCAAAGGCGTTGCAGACGCTTGTCGCGTGCTTTATGGCGGTTCCATGAATGTAGGCAATGTTGAATCTTTACTTGCTCAGCCTGATATCGATGGCGGCTTAATCGGAGGCGCTGCATTGCAGTCGGATTCGTTCCGTCAGCTTATCGAAGCGGCGAGTGAAGCCTCGCATTAATCTAACGTGCCATCCTGCGTTTGTTTATCATTTCGATCGCAGATATGTGCTATGTTTCATAAGAAAAGGGAAGCTTAGCTTCCCTTTTCTTATGTCTAGGACAGATGAAAATCTAGGAAGTAATAGCTGAAGCTGCATAGCAAGCAATTAAGAGCGCTGAAAGTCACTTTAACAGTAATTAGATTTTATTTGATGCGCAGTTTAGTTAGAAGGCGATAAGGTCAGGTATTCTCTGATAGTCAACAATGGTATTAACTGTTGATGCGTATCAGCAATCTTTCTCCTAATCAGAATAAAAAAGATACGAATCCGTGCTATGGTAGAAGCCAATTATCGGGATATTTTAGTTGATGGATTCGATTCTCAACTAAGTGCTGAATTGTTTTAGAAAGGGTGGGTACTCATCCATGGCAAAGCTCTGTAAGAGTGGTAGGTTTGCGGTGCTGCAAGAAGTTCCCCACGGTTCTAAATATCAGCATCTAGTTGGAACTATTGGTGTATTGGAAGTGTGGGAATCGGAGCAAAGTTACCCTGGAAAATATGGGGCTCTTTTTTACTTTCCCTTTGTGATCGACAGAAAAAGGGGCAAAGCTTCTCAACGCTATTTAAAAACAAGTTTTTCTTACGACATCTATGAATACAGCGGATTGATAATGTTTAAAAGGGGAGAGAACCAATACACCTTTGAATTTACGGACGACAGTAGGGTTTCCACAACGTTTACAACGATGGATAAGCGCCCATTCTCCATTTTTACGAACCCAAACCCCAATGGGCTCCATATGGCCGCCACAATTGCTTGAGCGATCTCCTGGTTGGTTATCAATATGGAGACTCGTAAGGCAGTTCGGACAGTGGTTTTTTTGTTTTTCTAAATAGGCAACAAAAAAGGTAGCTATCTGAAAGATAGCTACCTGGACGTTTAGCTGGTGTCAGAGGCGGGATTTGAACCCGCACGCCCGTATAGTTAGGCACTAGCACCTCAAGCTAGCGTGTCTGCCGTTCCACCACTCTGACATGTTACTTAAGCTATTGGCTTAAGGGCTGCTCACTTGCAGCGAGGAATATATTAACAGAATGAAAATAAGTTGCAAGAACTTTTTTCAACAAATTTAGCCGATCGTTCCTTGGGGATATACGATCATTAAAACAATAAGAGAAATCAAAAAAACAGCAGCAAGAATAATAGTAATGCGATCCAAATTCTTTTCTACCGTACCAGAACCAGTTTGGTTGTTGTATACCTGAGCAGCAATCATGTCGCTTAAACCAGTTCCTTTACCGGAATGAAGCAAAACGAAAATTACCAGGCCAATGCCGGATATTACCAAGAGAACGGTAAAGATAATTGCGATAATAGACAACGTATTTCCTTATCTTCGTAAACGTTTGTTTGTATGCTTACACAAAATATGAATTATAGAAACTAAACTACCACTTCGCAAGGTGTGCGCAGCTTTATTTTAGATTAAGTATTCATTTTTCATAAATGGAGAACTTATCGTTTTCTATTCTATCGCATAAGGAACTTCACTATTTTCATTTTGAAATTACTGAAAGGGGGATTACGAACAGGCATTTCTATCAAATTCGACTTTTTTAAAGTAGATTTGTAGTGAGTAAAGCAGTCGAATCCTGCCTTCCCGTGATAGGCGCCCATTCCGGATTCTCCAAAACCGCCAAAACCCATGTGATTATTTGCTAAATGAATAATCACATCGTTAATGGTTGCGCCACCAAAAGGAACGGAAGATATAACTTGTTCCTGGAAAACTTTGCTATTCGAAAAGATGTAGCAGGCAAGAGGCTCTGGGAACGATTTGATTACTTTAAGAGCGTCTTCAAAGGTGCTCCAGGTAATTATGGGAAGCACGGGACCAAATATCTCTTCACCCATAACGGGATCTTCTAACGTAACGCCACGTAATACTGTGGGTTCTATGCGCAAAGTTTCTCGATCGCGTTCGCCTCCTAAGGCAATGGAAGCGTTTTCGTTGTGATTATCAATAAGTCCGCACACGCGATCAAAATGATGCTCATTGATCATATGAGGATATTCTTCAGACTCCAGTATATTTTCGCCATAGTATTTATGAAGCCAAATGTCCAATTCTGCTATGAAAGCATCAACGATGTTTTCATGAACAAGAAAGTAATCTGGGGCAACACAAGTTTGGCCTGAGTTGATGCATTTCCCCCAAGCGATTCTTTGTGCTGCGCGTTTTACATTGGCATCTTCGGCAATAATGCATGGACTTTTTCCACCTAATTCAAGAGTTACATCAGTCAAAGTATCGGCTGCTGCATGCATAATTTGTCTGCCAACGCGTGGACTACCAGTAAAAAAGATTTTGTCGAATTTGGTTTCAAGGATCCAGTCATTCATTTTTCCGCCGCTAGGTAGGCAACGAACCAAGTTTTTATCAAAAAGTTCATCGCAGAGCTTTTGTAAAAATGCACTAGTGGCAGGCGAGGTGTGAGATGGTTTTAATACCACGCAATTTCCTGCAGTTAAAGCATCAACGAGGGGAACTAGAGCTAACTGGAGAGGATAATTCCAAGGAGAAAGAACCGCAACAACGCCAAAGGGAGAAGGGTAAATCTTTGAGGAAGAAGGGAAATGAGCCAGCGGTGTGGCTACGCGCCGTGGTTTTGCCCAGGCATAAAGTTTATTTAAGCAGAGGTGGATTTCGTCATACACGATCCCCAGTTCTGTTGCATAACCTTCAAAAGAAGCTTTCCCTAAATCTTCGTGGAGCGCTTTAAGTATTTCATCTTCGTGCTTCTTGAGGTAGTTACGAAGTGACTGTAAAATTCCACGGCGGTAATGAAGGGGAAGTGTTTTGCCGGTTTCAAACCAAGCATGCATTGAATCTACGGCTGCTTGAACATCATCAGAGCAGGTATAGGTGTCTTGTTGTTTTGTAGAGGTGGTGATGTGGGAATCTTTAATGCTCATTAGAGTGCTGCCTCCAAAATTTCAAGTGCAACTTCTTCGGTGATTTCCTGTTTGTTGTAGAGTGCCGCGCCATCATAGCGTGCTTGCTTTGCAACGGCAGGAAGTTGCTCTTTTGTTACGCGTAATTCACTTAAACGGGTAGGTACGTTGTATTCACGATGGTAGAAATCATTCATGGTGAACAATTCTGTCTCGAATAGGGCATCTTTTTCGTCAGCACTGAGACGTGCCGTGTCTAAATCAGGGCGAAGAGCAGCAAGGAGTTCGCCGTAAAGTCCTTTATGGTAGCCATGCATTCGGTTGAAATGAACGCAGTGTGGCAAAAGCAGCATCATTGCCTGGCCATGAGGAATGTGGCATAAGCCTCCCAAAGAATGACCGATGGCATGCACGATGCCCACCATAGCGTTCGAGAATGAAGCGCCAGCAAGTAAGCTTCCCAGAGCAAGATTAGTACGCGCGTCTAAGTCCTGTGGCTCGGCACAAGAATGTGCGAGGTTTTCGTTGATCAAGTGAATTGCCTGTACCGCTAAAGCATCGCTGATAGGGTTTTTCTGAATAGATGTGTACGCTTCGATTGCATGGGTAAGAGCATCTATGCCCGTAGTTGCAGTGAGTTTTGGTGGCAGGGAAGCGGTAAGTTGCGGATCGAGAAAAGCTAAGTGTGGCACAAGACGATACGAGGTGTAGCTTAGCTTCGCATGCGCCTTTGTGTCTGCTACTACCGCAACAAGGGTGACTTCCGATCCTGTACCAGCGGTAGTGGGAATTGCGATGAGGGTATCAAGATCATCTTGAAGTATTTCAGACCCCTGGAGTTCAGTGAAATCCTTTTCTCCTACTGAAACTGCTGCTGCAGCTCCTTTGGCAGTATTGATGGCAGATCCGCCACCAAGAGCAATCCATCCATCACAACCCTGGGTCCTATAAAGTTCAGCAACCTCGTTTACTACGGTAAGAGAAGAATCGGGTGGGACTTTGTCGTAAACAACATAATCTATGTCTGCTTCTTTTAGAGGAGCAAATACGTGTTCGGCGATACCGAGCTTTACAAGATTTTCGTCAGTAACGACAAGTGGCTTTGTTACATTTCGGTCAGCCATTTTGACGGGTAGTTTATGCAGAGCATTTTTACCGCAGATAATTTTTGTAGGGCAGTGGAATTCAAATGCGTTCATTTAGGACCTCCGATAAGCTGAGCGCCAAAAGAAAAATGTTTTAAGAATGGCATTGAATAGATAGGTAACTGCAACACCTTTGTCATTAGGACCATGAGTGGTAAATAATCGAGCTGATAAACCTTCCTTTAAGGTTATGCCGCCTGAGAAAATATCGTAAGCGTAATCTAAGTCACGAAAAGCAATAGTGAGGGTAGGTTTAGTGTCGTTTGATGCGCCATGCCAATTATTGTGAGAATAACGAAGGCTTCTCATATGAGGGAAACCAGTAACAGCGAGGCGTAAAACGAAGCCTTCCCCCACATAAGCTCCTTCTTGGCGTACTGTTTTTGAAAGACGAAATACCTTTAGTAATAAAGGGAGAATAAATAAAAGCAAACAGACATAAAAACGTTTCCATAGTGATCGTTTTGGATGAGTGTGTCGGTTAACTTGACCACGTCCGGAAGTACGAACTTCGCGCAAAGGTGCTCCTTATCTAAATAATTTGATAAACAAACTATTTGATAGTCTAATTATTATTTAGTAGCGAGTTTCGCTGTTCGTTAACTTGCTCAATAAATACACAGATTTACGTTTATGTGGATTAACGTACTTTGCCAATACAGAACGATCCACAACCACTGGGCATGGATGGCTGTTAACATACTAAGTATTGTGTGTTATGGTTCGCCATAGAAGAGATGTTCCCCCAGAAGATAGGCGATGATGGTATGTCATTAGAAGAACTCAAGGATGTTTTACCGAGCTTTCCTAAAAGCGATTCACTTAGTCCGGCAGAAATCGAGGAAAAAGCAGAGGGATTAGGTGTTACTAAGACATCGATGAGTTTTACTCAATCGTTCATGCTCTCGATCATGGCAGGCGCCTTTATTGCGATGGGTGCCATGTTTTTTCTTCTTGTTTCAGGTGACCCAGATTTACCTTTTGCAATCCAACGTGTTTTAGGTGGTGCACTGTTCTCTTTGGGTTTGCTACTTGTGGTGGTATGCGGTGCCGAATTGTTTACTGGAAACACCATGATTGTAATGAGTGCTGCAAGCAAAAAGATTAGTTGGGGTGCGGTACTAAAAAACTGGGTTGTTGTGTTTGTAGGTAACTTCGTTGGAGCCCTTATCATTGTTGGCTTAGTTTATCTCTCTGGTATGCACACTATGAACGGTGGTATTGTGGGTCAAACGATGGTCAATGTTGCTTCTAGTAAGATGACCCCCGATTGGCTTACCCTTTTTGCAAAGGGGATTATGTGCAACTTCCTTGTTTGTTTGGCTGTTTGGATTGGATATGCAGGCAAGACAGTAGCTGATAAGATGCTTGGTATTTTGCTTCCCATTGCGGCATTTGTTGCTTGTGGTTTTGAGCACTGTGTTGCCAATATGTTTTTCCTACCTATGGGGATCTTGCTTAGTTCAGTAGGCATTGTCCCTGCAGGTGTTGATCCTTCTATTCTTACCTGGAGTGGTGCTCTGTGGAATTGGAGCGCAACGGTTCCAGGCAATATCGTAGGAGGAGCCCTCTTTGTTGGTATGGCTTATTGGGTTGCTTACCATAAAAAATCAAAGTAGCATCTACCGAACTCTTAAGAAATGAGAGGCAAGTAACTTGGATAGGTTTCAAGTTTGATTATGCTGTGAGTACGGTTTTAAAGAATAGATTTAATTTACTTTGCTAATGACGTGCTAGCAATGGTGTTGTTTTGCTTGCCTTGAATTTACAGAAGACGTACTAGTGATGGTTTCGTTTAGCTTGTCTAAGTGTGGTGTATAGGAGCGCGTATGCTACGCCCATCACCACAAGCCCTATTCCATCAAAGCATATAAAGCGAACAATACTGTCATAGAGTAGATCGTGTTCAGGTGGCAGCGAAAAAAGAAGAGTGCTTTCTCCGATAAGACCTATCATTTGTTGTGCGAGGATAATAATTCCAAGAGTGGGATATTTTATCGGGTTAATGAGATAAAGGGGATAAGTCGCATTCCACATAAGAAAGGCAATTCCAAGTCCTTGGAGTGCAATAGAACCCGAAACGCCTTCTAATTCATAGGCTGCAAGATAGTGTTCAGGTGAAACGATAAATTGAAAAGCACACTGAATGTTTAAAAAGAAAACCACCGCAAAAATAATTCGGACGATCCATTGAGCTCGGGTTATTTTTGCTGGTGGTTTATTCATAAATAATAAGTTGCTAAATTCTTGTTGTATCGATTTCTAATTTATTAATTCGAAAATTTTAAAGTACCTCTGCAAGTTTTTCTAACTCGATGATTGTTTCATTTGTCATCGCGCCCTCAATAGTAATTTCGGGTTCTAAGAGAGTTAAGTCTTTGCAGTTTGTAATAATCTCCTTCATCGCTTTAGTTGCCATGGGAGCCCAAGATCCGTTTTGAACAAAGGCAACGTTTCGGTTTTGATATTTCTTTTCAGCTAATGCTTCTAAAAATGATTTCATTGCGGGAAATACTGAACCGTTATAGGTAAGGGATCCACAAACTAAGGTTTTATACCGAAAAGCAGAAGCAATTGCTTCTGATTCAATACAGGTTGAGAGGTCAAAAACTGAAATAGACCGACCTTTGTCTTTTGCCATTTGCGCAAGGGTGTTTATCGCCTTTTCTGTGTGACCATATACCGAAGAATAAACAAGGGTTACTCCGTCTTCCTCGGCTTCATAGGTAGACCAGGTCTTATAAGCAGCTATATAAGGACTAATATCGCTTTCAAGAACGGGACCATGCAAAGGATAAAGTACTTGAATATCGTATGCCGTTAATTTTTTGAACAATGCCTGTACTTGTTTTCCGTATGGTGCAACAATGCCGAAGTAATATCTACGTGCTTCGTCTATCCAGGACGTAGTAGTTTCTCGTGGACCAAAAGTGCCAAAAGCATCAGCACTAAAGAGGATTTTTGAGGCAGAATCGTAGGTCATCATAACTTCAGGCCAGTGAACCATTGGGGCAAATACGAACGTAAGAGTACGGCTGCCAAGTGGTAAGGTATCGCCATTTTTAACCATAAGCTGATTTTCGGGATAATCAGAGCCGAAATAATTCTTAAGCATGGTGAATGTCTTAGTATTTCCGACCAGCTTGGTTTGAGGATAAGTTTGAATGAACTGCTGAATGCTTCCTGAATGATCGGGCTCCATATGCTGAATCACAAGATAGTCGGGAGTTTTTCCCTGTAAGGCGTCTTCTAGATTTGAGAGCCATTGGTCAGCAAAACGCACATCGACTGAATCCATAACAGCAATTTTTTCATCGATAATTACATAAGAGTTGTAAGAAATACCTTCAGGAATTGGGAATTGACCTTCAAACAGTATGGTTTCATTATCAAAAACACCGATTTCAACAATATCCTGGTAGTTGCCCATTAAGTAGTCCTCCTGAATCGGATAGTGGTTTTGGCAAAAAGAATACCTAGAGCTCATCTGAATCGAGCCAGATGGTGAAGGGCCCTTCATTGGTTAATTCTACGCTCATCAAAGCACCGAACCATCCTGTTTCCACGGGAATTCCAAGCTCTCCTAGGAAGGTTTCGCAATGATGATAGAGTGTTTCGGCCTTATCAGGCTTAGCTCCTTTGGTAAAGGATGGGCGGTTACCTTTGCGGCAATCGGCATAGAGTGTGAATTGTGAGACAAGAAGAATACTTCCTTGAACATCTTGAATCGAACGGTTTGTTTTACCTGTTTCATCCTCAAATATACGCAGTTTGCTTATTATAGTCATGAGCTTCTCTGCGGTTGCGGTGGTATCTTCGGGGCCAACACCAAGCAAGACAACTAAACCATGCGAAATAAAGTGTGTTTCGTGGTTTTCATTGGAAACATTAGCGCTGCTCACCCTTTGAATTAATGCCCTCATAGGTTCCTTTCAATACTTTAGAATCATCACTATACGGTATCATGAGTTTGTTTAGTTTGCGTGTTGGGGAGGGAACCAGTATGCTTCATCCGAAAATCCTTGCTTATTGTCAAGAAGATGTGGTTGATATTCGTGGATTTGACCGTTGCGAATTGCATGAGGCAGAAGAAGGTCGTTTTGTTCTTCGTGCTTATCCTGGTCTCGATTGTGGTAACAATATTGGCACCATTCACGGGGGATTTTTACTAGCGCTGGTTGATATTGTAGGAACTGGTGCTGTTGATACGCTCGGTCGTGAAAATGCCACTTTGTCTCTTAGTGCGAATTATTTACGTCCGGTTCGTGTTGACGATGAATACATAGATGTAATTGGTACGATTTTGAAATCGGGAAAGCGAATGGTGGTATCGGAGGTTGAGATTCGACGTCCTAATGGTGAACTTGCGGTAAAGGCTACCGTTAATGTTGCAGTAACAGGCAATAATATTATCGATCTATAGTTTACGCTCTTGTTACAAAGTTATGCCATGCTGTTCCTTGATTATATGAGAAGTGATTATCTTAAATTGTTTAGTCATGAGGAGGAACTTTATGGCGCATGTAAACGAGAACTATGCCAAGTTACCTGGAAGCTATTTATTTTCAGATATCGCCCATAAGACACAAGCATACCTAGAAAAGCATCCCGATGCTCACCTGATAAAAATGGGAATTGGTGACGTAACGCGTCCTTTAGTGCCTGCTGTGGTTGATGCCATGCACAAGGCAGTCGACGATATGGCTCACCTTGAAACATTTCATGGATATGGTCCTGAACAAGGATATGACTTTCTGCGGAATGCTATCGCTGAAAATGACTTTCGATCTCGTGGTGTTGCTATAAGCGATGATGAGATTTTTGTTTCTGATGGAGCAAAATCTGATTGCGGTAATATAGGCGATATTCTTTCTGTTAACAATGTTGTAGCAGTGTGTGATCCAGTTTATCCAGTTTATGTTGATACCAATGCTATGGCGGGACGGGCAGGCGAATACGATGAAGCAACTCAGGGTTGGACTAATATTTACTATATGCCAACCACTGCGGAAAACAATTTCGTTCCAGCGCTTCCTGAGAGACCAGTAGATGTTATTTATCTCTGCAGTCCCAATAATCCTACGGGCACCGTATTAACAAAAGACCAATTACAGGTTTGGGTTGATTATGCAAATCAGCATGATGCTCTTATCATGTTTGATGCCGCTTATGAACGCTTTATTACAGAAGAGGGGATTCCTCATTCAATATATGAGGTAGAAGGAGCGCAAACATGCGCAATTGAATTCCGTTCTTTTTCCAAAACGGCAGGTTTTACGGGAGCACGCTGTGGATACACGGTGGTTCCAAAGGCTTTGGTTCGCGACGGGCAAAGCTTGAATGCTCTGTGGAATCGTCGACAAACCACAAAATTCAATGGTGCTTCCTATATTATTCAGCGTGGCGCTGCAGCAATATATACTTCCGAAGGGGCTCAGCAGATTGAAGAAGTGATCGAGTATTATCGTAATAATGCACGTGTTATTAAGGAAGGACTTGAAAGGGCAGGCTTTAGGGTCTTTGGTGCAGTAAATAGTCCTTATGTATGGTGCAAAGCTCCTGAAGGCATGGGTTCTTGGGATTTGTTCAATACCTTACTGGAAAAAGCTCAAGTAATTACTACGCCTGGAGCAGGTTTTGGCCCATCGGGGGAAGGATATATTCGCCTTTCGGCATTTGGTGATGCAGATGCTACAAGAATGGGTGTAGAACGAATTGAAAGGGTAATGGCTCAATAAAGCTATGTATAAGTTAAAGACGGAGAGCAGCTTTGACGCTGCGCATTTTTTAACCGACTATCACGGTAAGTGCGAAAATCTTCACGGCCATCGTTGGCGTGTTGTTGCGTATCTTGCACAGCAAGAGCTTTGCAAAGAGGGTACTCACAAAGATATGGTTCTTGATTTTGGTGAATTTAAATCTGCGTTGCGTAAATTAACCGAGGAATTAGATCATTCTTTTATTGTTGAAGAAGGCTCTTTGATGCAGGAGACGCTGGCATGCTTGGAAAAAGAAGGCTTTGTTTTAACTATCATGCCGTTTAGAACAACAGCTGAAAATTTAGCTCGCTATTTCTATAATCGTTTAGCTGAACTTGGTTTGCCTGTTTCGGAAATTGAAGTATACGAGACACCAAACAATTGTGCCATTTATTGCGGAGACTAGTTTTGATGAGTTCTGAGGTAACATTTCCTGTTGTAGAGCGTTTTGTCTCAATCAATGGCGAAGGGTTAAGAGCGGGAAGGCTTTCGGCTTTTATACGTATGGCTGGCTGTAACTTGGCTTGCTCTTGGTGTGATACTTCATGGGCAAATGAGAAAGACTGTCCATACGAAGAGCTTTCTGTTTCGGATCTAGTTTCCTGGGTGGAAGATACGTGTGTTTCCTGTATCACCCTTACCGGAGGAGAACCTGCACTACAGCAAGGGCTTGATACTTTAATTGAAGCTCTTGCTCTCTCGAATAATTGGGGTCAATTAGAAGCTTTTGATCGCAATGGCTTTTCTCAAAGCGGCAAGAGTCGTTATGTAAAACTCGACGAAAAACAGGCAACACGTGTTATTGAAATCGAGACCAATGGATCTCTTGATTTAAGTTTTCTTCACGATCTGCGTCTTTCGTTAGAAAAGAGAGTATCTACGCCTACCGTGCTTGCGTTTACGGTTGATTGTAAGCTTCCTAGCAGTGGCATGTTTGCTGAAATGCTAGACAGTAACTATGCTCTTTTAACTTCACAAGATGTTGTTAAATTTGTAATAGCAGGTACGCAAGATTTGGAAACAGCTTTAGCTCAAATTCAGAATTATGAATTGCCATCAAAGTGTGAGGTATTTTTTAGTCCTGTTTTTAGTTGCATCGATCCTGCGGATATTGTTTCCTTCATGCAGGCTCATGAACTTTCGACCGTGAGATTGCAATTACAACTACATAAGATAATTTGGCCAGAGAAAGACAAAGGAGTATAACGCGTGCGTGCATTAGTGTTGTGTTCTGGTGGGGTGGATTCGACTACCTTGCTTGCCATGGCGGTTGAAAAATATGGAAGTGACGAGGTCTGCGCGCTTAGCATTTCTTATGGTCAGCGTCACGAAAAAGAACTTAAGGCTGCGCATGCCGTTGCTGCTCATTATGGGGTTACGCAGCGATTTTTGGATTTAGCAGAGATTTTTGCTGATAGTTCCTGTTCACTACTCGCTCATTCTGGTGTGGATATTCCAAAAGAAAGTTATGCCGAGCAACTCAAGGATTCTGATACTGCGCTGGTAAGTACCTACGTACCTTTCAGAAACGGATTGTTTTTATCGAGTGCGGCATCAATTGCCTTATCTTTAGGTTGTTCGGTGTTGTACTATGGCGCGCACCATGACGATTGGGCGGGTAATGCCTATCCGGATTGCTCTCTTGCATTTGTTGAAGCAATGAATGAAGCAATTGTTCAGGGAACAGGTGGAGAGCTTCACATGGAAGCTCCTTTTGTACAATGGTCTAAAGCAGATATTGTTAAAAAGGGTCTAGAGCTTAACGTTCCTTATGAGCTTACGTGGTCCTGTTACGAAGGTGGCGACAAGCCTTGTGGCACCTGTGCAACCTGCATTGATCGTGCTCGTGCTTTTGAGCTAAATGGAACAGTAGATCCTTTGCTTGCGGATAATCTTTAGTGTTTAAGAAAGAATAATATCAATGGTAAACATCTCTCATTCATCTTCTACTTCCCGAAACGACCAAGAAGTATCCGATCTTACGTTGCTTGGTTCACAGAACAATTCCTATCCAGATGATTACGCACCGGAAGTATTGGAAACTTTCGTAAACAAGCATCAAGAAAATGATTACTTCGTGAAGTTTAATTGCCCCGAGTTTACAAGTCTTTGTCCTATTACGGGTCAGCCAGATTTTGCCACGATCTACATTTCGTATGTCCCTGATGTACGTATGGTGGAATCGAAGAGTCTGAAACTATATCTCTTTAGCTTTAGAAATCATGGGGATTTTCATGAGGACTGTATAAATATAATCATGAAAGACCTCATTAAAATAATGGATCCTCGCTTTATTGAAGTTTGGGGAAAATTTACTCCACGTGGAGGAATTTCGATCGATCCCTATTGCAACTATGGACGTCCTGGTACCAAGTGGGAACAGGTTGCCTGGGAGCGCCTTTCACATCACGATCTTTATCCCGAAGTAGTTGATAATCGCTAAGAGGTTTCCTAGAAAGCTGCGTTAAAGGGATCAGAAATGCTCACCTGCTCTTTTCCGTGCATCAATTCCGTAAGAGCCCTAAGTAGTGGTTTCTCTGAGCCAGAAAGCATACGTACAATGACTTCTATCTTGTCTGTGTAATTTGTTGCGATAACTTTTGCTTTTTGGTTGCTAAGCAGGTGAGTAAACTGATCGTAGTGGGAATAGGGTAGCGTTATGGTTAAATCGACACAGAGCGAGATCGTTACCATATTTGCTGCCTGAATTCCTTTTTGTGCTGCCTGGGTGTAGGCGCGAACCAGCCCACCGGTTCCGAGCAAGGTTCCTCCAAAATAGCGTGTAACAACTACGATAACATCGGTAAGTTCAGCATGTCTTAAAACGTCAAGGGTAGGTAACCCTGCAGTTTTCTGTGGTTCTCCATCGTCGGAGTATCGCATGCGTGGTGTTGATCCAGTTCCACGAAGGATATAGGCATATACATTATGACGTGCCATGCGATGATGCGTGCGAATTTCTTCAAGAAAAGAAAGAGCTTCTTCTTCGGTTTCAACATGACAAAGCTGAGCAATAAAACGACTCTTCTTTTCTTCGATTTCCGCCTGAGCTCGTCCTTCGATAGTGAGGTAAGACGTCATATTGATACTCCTTTATTGTTTACCGAAGGCAGTGTGAGATTTTAAGAGAATGCCCAGTTGTCTTAGTGATTGATGGTATCCTAGCGAATACGAGTGCGCTAGACAATCGTTTGAAAGAGGTCTTTTGTGACTGATAGATTTTCAGTTCAGTCTTCACCTCAATCATCTGAAAAACGTCAGGTGATTGATGATGAACAATTAAAAAGGATGATGAAAGCCAACGAACCGTCTTTCATGGAAAAATACGGTTCTTGCATTGTTACTCTAGTCTTAATTGCTATCTGTGTAGTGGTTTATGTTATTGAGGTGCTTCGGTCAGGTTTTAGCACTTCAATTTCAACTATGGTTCTTTTTGATATGGGCGCTCTTTACGCTCCTGCGATAGTAAGTCCTCTAGATTGGTATCGCTTTGTTGTTCCGATGTTTTTGCATGTCGATTTTATGCATTTGCTTTTTAATATGGGTGCTTTGTATAGCTGTGGCGTGCTATTAGAGCGGATGCTTGGTCGTTGGAACTATCTTTTGTTGTATTTTATTGCGGGTATTACCGGTAATGCGCTGTGCTATATGGTCGATATGATGACCGGTAGTTACTATGTAAGCGCTGGTGCTTCAACGAGTATTTTTGGACTTTTTGTTGCAGTGGCATTACTCGGTATCCTATCTAAACAGAATAGGGCATTTTTTATGCAATACAGCAAAGGAATGCTCAGTATTATTGCGATTAACATCGTATATACCTTTTTAATGCCTAGTATCTCAATTAGTGGGCATTTAGGTGGTGCTTTGGGAGGTTTGATCGCTATGTTTATGATCCCGAGCAAAAACCTTCGTGTGCCTCTTCCTGTTCGTGTGGTTATTTTCGTGGTTTGGTTACTTGCGATTGCTCATGTTTTGGCAAGTAGTATAGGAGCGGCATTTATTAGCTTGTTTTGATACACCGTTATCATGATGATGTAACCATTAGGGAAACTTAAGGAAAGTTTTCTTTCAGATTCCAGCGGCGTTTATCGCATATATAAATGGGCTAGGAACAAAAGTTCCCAGCCCATTTTTTTTGTAACAAATATCTCTTTAGTTTCGCAGTTTTTCAGAAGTGTCTTTTATTTTTCAGATGTAATTTATTGAGGGTTTACTCCTTCTAAAAGTGAAGTGAGCTTTTGATAGGCGAGCAATGAAACAGTGTTTGTGGCGCGCGAAATTGCAGTGTAGAGCTGCCTTCTGGCTAAGTCATTATTTGGATACGTTTGAGGATCCGCATCAGGAATGATGACATTATCGAATTCCAGCCCTTTTGCTAACGACAAATCAATAAGCAACACACCGTGATCTGGTAAGGTGCTTCCGTCAGTAATGAAATAGAGCTGGTCTGCGGGAACGATTTTTTGCAGTTTGCTCCACATGGTGGTTAATTCATTGTTGTCTTTTACTACAATGGCAGTCAATCCTGTTGCTTGATGATTTTCTTTAAGTAACCGTTCCAGATTGTTTTCAAGATCAGTTTCATTCGCAAAAACAGTAATTTCGGGTTCTTTATCGCTTCGTTGAACAGAAGAGATGCTCATACCTGAATTGTTTTGAGCAAGTTGTGCAAACAGTTTAGTAATAGCAGGAGTGGATCGATAACTGGTCATAAGGAAACATTCTTCAATGCTACCGCGATAGGTTTCAAATACTTCTTTTACTTCATTAAAAGTGGAAGTTTGATTTCCGATCGCTTGGTTTTCATCGCCAAGAAGAAGGAAATGAGCCCTTTGGTAATAACGAGCCATGATTGCAAGCTGAGCTGGAGAGTAGTCCTGAACTTCGTCGATCATGACAAAACGAGCCTCATCGTTGCAAAGACCTGTGCAGGCAATTTTCATATAGAGCCATTCCATAAGGGAAAGATCATCGATTGAAAGTAAACGTTTCGCGATGCGGTCAACACGTACCCAGTGGTTCAATTGAATGGTTGTTCGTGCTTCACCAAAGCGATAATTGAGATACGTTAGGGTGTAACTTTTTGCTTGTTCTTCAGTATCCATCTGGACAGGTTCACCAAACAAAGCAAGTTGCTGATTGTAATTTAAAGCACTTACTTCATCTTGGAATTGTGCAGTTCCAGCCATTTGACCTAAACGGCTTTCAAAACGGTCTTCCAATTCTTCGCGAATGAGGGTAATGAGACGAGGTCCCGCAGGTACTTTTTTATAACGATTAGCAATTTTGTTAATCTGGTTAGCCGAAATAAGAGTTACCCCTTTTAGGGTAATATCACGGAAGTCGTTTTCGGTAAATTTTAAATCTTTTATTGCTTCGTCAATGTGTTTTAAAACATCTAATGAGGTATGAATTCGGTTAAAGACGCGTCCTTCTGGAACTACATAATCGGCGAACTCATTCCAGGTTAAAATGTGAGGATTCTTCTCACCCATATCAGGCAATACATTGTCAATGTAGCTTCTAAACACTGGATTTGGCGTGATGAGATAGACCTGTTCTGGATTTAAGGTATCGCGGTTTTGATAAAACAGATAGGCAATGCGCTGAAGAAGAACTGAAGTTTTACCGCTTCCTGCGATTCCATTTACCAAAAGGGCTGGAACGTCTTCGTGACGAATTACCTCATTTTGTTCCTTTTGGATTGTAGTGGTGATTGCACTCATTTGAGAAGTTCGTTGTTGCGACAAAGAACGGAGCAACAATTCGTCTTGAATTGCGACGGTGGTATCAAAGTACGCATGAAGGGTATCTTCGGAAAGGTCAAATTGACGACGTAGTTTAAGATCGCATTGTATAGTACGTCCGTTTGCTTCGTAAGAAGTTGGACCGTTAGATTGGTTGTAATACACTTCAGCAACTGGCGAGCGCCAGTCAACGATAAGTCGGTGGTATGAATCATCCGAAATACCTGCATTCCCAATGTAGATGTCTTTAGGGTTTGCATTTGGCTTAAATTGAAGTGAAACTTTAGCAAAATAAGGTTGTGGTTTAAGCAATTCAATATTGGAAAGTTTTTCTGCATCTACTTGCTGTGATTGATTAAGCGCATCAATGACGCTGTTTAAATTTGCGTATTCGATATACGTTTCCTGTGCTTCACCTTCGCTTGCGAAGTTTGAAGTTGCTTCGTCTGCCATGGTTCTTTTGTAGTTTTCTGCGGTAGCGGCAGTCTTTTCCATGCGTGCAACAATGCTCTTTTGCATTGATACGAGTGTTTGATAGGTTTTAGAAAGGTGCTTCTGTTCAGCGTCAAAAACAGGATCGTTCGCTGAGTCATTTGCAGAGTGATTGACATGTTCAGTCATTTCGAATCCTTTCAATTTGGGGTTTAATATCATAGCGTTTTCGCGATTAACTGTGAAATGAGCAAAAAAGGAAGTTGATATTTTGTGAAGAGAAAAACTGCCGTAGAATTACAGTTATGCAACAAGTGTGTATTTACTTTGACACACCCGCTCGACCTCGTTATGGTGGGGAGCGGCGTTAAACCTTTTAGCTTATTTAATATAAGGTAGTAGTAACAAAAATGAGCAGCAGAGAGGGGGAGTAGTCGTGAAAACAATTGGTAAGCTTTTACAAAGAGACTTTAAGCGACTAATTAAAGCTCCTGCTGCATTAATAGTGGTTATTGTTTTAATTATTTTGCCCTCCCTCTATACCTGGTTTAATGTTGCAGGTTTTTGGAATCCTTATGAACATACGGGCAATATGCGCGTATGCATAGTGAATGAAGATGCGGGGGCGCAATCAGATCTGACTGGGTCTCTCAATATGGGTGACGAGATTGTCGATGAGCTTTCTCAGAATACTCAATTAGGATGGGTTTTTACTGATCGCGATGAAGCTCTTGAGGAGGTTCGCTCAGGTAAAGCCTATGCAGCGTTTATTATCCCTTCGGATTTTTCAGCCGATACTCTTACTTTGTTAACAGGGGATTTTCAGCAACCAACCTTACAGTACTACGTCAACGAAAAATCAGGTGGAGTTTCGACTAAAGTAACTGATAGTGGTGCATCTTCCCTTGACCAAACAATCAATGATTCTTTTGTTTCGGTCGTTAGTGAAACCATTGCAACTAAATTCGATGAAGCAATTCAATATAGTGACAACAAAATCTCTGCAACTCAAAATGATGTCGTAGCAAAGTTAACCGACGTTCAATCTTCGATGGAAAGTGTTGAATCAACGGTTTCTCAGTTGAAGGATGCAGCTAGCACAGCTTCAACAAAAGCGCAGGATGCAAAAGGGTCTTTGCGGCAAGCGAAAGACAATATTAAAACTTTGCAGGGTGAACTAGAAACTTCTTCTCAGTTGCTTACCTCAACCCAGGCTGCGCTTAATCCCTTTGCTCTTTCACTCATGGATACCTTCGATGAGTCTTCAGCACTTGCATCTCAAGCAGTTGCGCAGGCGAATGATTCGGTAGGAAAAGTTTCAAGCTCGATAACAAGCGCTGAAGCTGGTGTATCGGGAGTGGTAGATCAAGCGAATGCTCTTATCGAATTAAACGAAAGTGTGATTGCGGGGTTGGATACCTTTGCTCAGACTTTGCCTGAAGGAGCAGAAAAAGATGCTCTTGTGCAATCGATCGATTCTCTGAAGGCACAAAACGAATCGTTAAGAACCGTCACACAGGGTGTTCAATCGTCGTATCCTAGTATTTCGCAGGCTGCAGATGATATTGCTCAGGCATCAGAGAAAACTACGAGTGCTTTGCAGGATTCCTTAGATGCTCATGGTGAGTACCGAAAAGTACTTGTAGAGGAAACCTTTCCAGCTCTTAATTCAACCGCAACAAATTTAGCAAATTCAGTTTCTGATCTTTCAGAGGCAGCAGGATCACAAGCAATTTTAGTTGATAAAGGCATAGCAGAATTAGATCAACTAAGCACCGCTTTAGATCAAACTGCCCAAACGCTTTCTGATACCGCTGGATTGTTTAATGATCTAGCGGGAGATTTCGATTCGGTGAAAACTGATATAGCAGCATTAGGTATCTCTAGTACTTTAGAACAGCTGGTGGGTGAGGATGGGATAGATCCACAAAAGGTTTCTGATTTTATGTTCTCACCTGCAAAAATCGACACGGTCTCTCTTTATTCCGTTAATTCATACGGAAGCGCTATGGCTCCTCTTTTTATGAACTTGACGCTGTGGATTGGCGTGTTTATGCTTCTGGTCATTTTGCGTCAAGAGGTTGATAGGGAAGGGATTCCAAATCTTACGGCTCGCCAAAGTTACCTTGGAAGACTGCTCTTTTTGGCTGTTTTTGCTAGCTTACAAGCGGTAGTGTGCTGTACGGGAAATTTGATCTTGGGGGTTGAAGTTTCGAGTGTGGCACTGTTCTATGCTACCTCGATAATTGCATCATTAACCTATCTTTGTATTCAATATAATTTGTCGGTACTGCTTCAGCATGTGGGCAAAGGGCTCTGTGTTGTTTTGATTTTTGTTCAAATTCCTGGTGCTACGGGACTTTATCCCATTGAAATGACACCTGAATTCTTCCAGATAATTTATCCCTTGTTCCCCTTTACGTATGGAATTAATGCGCTGCGTGAGACCATTGCGGGATTCTATGGATTGCAATGGTTGCAATGTGTTGGAATGCTAGTCTTGTTTCTTGGAGTGTTCCTGATCGTAGGGCTTTTACTTCGTCCTTATTTTGTGAATCTCAACCGTATGGTTGCAAGTCGAATTAAAGAAAGCGACCTTATCAACGGTGAGGAAGCCGAACTTCCTGCTCGCCGTTATCGTTCTTCGTTGCTTTTTGAGGCTATTGCACATCAGCAAGAGTTTCGGGCAGCTATTGTTGAACGATTTGATGAATTCAAGCATCGCTACGAAAAGGGGAAACGCTTCGCCATTGCTTTGGCAATACTAGTTCCAGTACTTTTTACTCTTTTTATGATCCTCATTGGCGCAGAAAAAGTTGTTATCCTGACCGGTTGGTTAGTGTGGCTTGTATTAGTAATTCTATTTGCACTGGTTGTTGAGTTTATCGGAGATCGCCTTGAGCATGAAGTTTCCCTTTCATCGTATAGTGAACAGGAGTTACAAGAAATATATGGTGCTAGAATTCTTGGATCCTCGAAAAAACGAGGTGATAAGTAATGAAAACAATTTTGCGTATATTCAAGCATGATATAAAACAAATATTTAGTAATGTGGTGACCGTAATTATTGTTCTTGGTCTTGTCTTACTTCCTTCAATTTTTAGCTGGTATAACGTTTTAGCTTGCTGGGATGTGTTCAACAATACAGACAACTTAAAGGTTGCGGTTGCAAACTCTGATGAAGGCTACCAAAGCGATTTAGTTCCTTTGAAAGTTAATTTAGGTGATCAAGTTCAAAATGCCTTATTGGAAGATAAAGAAATGGAATGGGTGTTCACCTCTGAAGAAGATGCGATTGAGGGAGCTCGTTCAGGCGAATATTACGCAGCGGTAGTAATTCCTCAGAGTTTCAGTAAGGATATGATGACCTTTTATTCTCCAGAGGTTGAGCATGCAAGCATTCTTTACTACACCAATGAAAAGAAAAATGTTGTAGCGCCAAAACTCACAGAGCGTGGTGCAGATGATGTTGCAAATAAGATAAATACTATCTTCGTGGAGAAAGTAAGCGAAGTGGGACTTAATGTTGCTTCATCTTTGGTTGACTACACGGATAATAAGCAATTTGTTAATCAAATAACTCAGCTCTCAGATAATATCGCTACTTTAAGTGGGCGCATGGCCCAGGCATCAGAGGTGGTGTCGGGATATTCATCTTTACTTTCCGCGTCAGAGTCACTTATCGCGTCATCTGCTGATTTACTTGGAGAAACGAGTGATTCAGCTCAACAGGTCTTGGATACAACAAATAATGCAAAGCAATCGATTAACTCTCTGACTGACGCAATGGCGGTTTCAACCGATGCGCTTCATAGTGCACTTGAAAAAAGCACTGATAGTTTTGAAGGGGTATCAGAATCAATCGATACCGCCTTTACTTCGAGTGGAACCGCTGCAACCACTACGGCATCATCTCTTGATACTCAAGCTGAAGCAGTACGCAACCAAGCTGTTTCAATGCGAGCGATGGCTGATAGTCTGGAGCGTTGTAGTGTTCCACCAGAGTTTGAAGGCACCCTTGATGCATTCGTTTCGCAAGTTCGTGCTTCTGCTGATACGCAAGATCAACTCGCTCAAAGTCTAACTGCTGCAGCTGATTCTATAAGAACCCAAAATGATGAGGCGCAAGCTCATCATGCAGAGGTAAAAGATTTAGCCGAACAGGCAAAAGGGAGTATTAAAGATTTATCTCAAGATTACAACAACACCATAAAGCCTGAACTTGAAAAACTTCAAACCCAAGTTGAAAAAAGTTCTACCTTGCTTTTTGATAATGCCTCGCAGCTTTCGTCGGTAACGGAGGACATCAATGGTGCAAGTGGCTCTCTGATAGATACTTTGGCGGTTGCTCAAAACAATTTAGACTCAAGCGCACAGTCGCTCAAAGAATCATCTGAATATTTAGCGCAATTAAGCTCCAATATAAAAACGGCAGTTTCTTCTGAAGATTGGCAGGGACTCAAACAGATTTTCCAAACAGATCCTCATGAGCTTGCTCGGTCTTTAGCTTCTCCTGTCCAGATAGAGCGAACAGCTCTGTATCCCGCTTCGAATTTCGGTTCTCAGATGGCACCTCTTTATACCATGTTAGGTCTATGGATTGGATCTTTACTCTTGCTCGTTGCGGTTAAAGTCAAGGTATCTTCCCGTACGTTAGCAGAGGTGGGTTACCCGAAGCTCCACCAGGTATTCTGGGGAAGATTTCTTATCTTTGCCTGCCTGTCTTTTGTCCAATCAAGCATTTTAGCTTTAGGTAATCTTCTCTTCTTGCAAGTTCAAGCTACGGAACCTTTATTATTCCTGGTGTGCTATTGGGTGTCAGGTCTTGTATTTACCTTTATTATTTATACCCTTGTGGTTTCCTTTGCTAATTTAGGGAAGGCTCTGGCAGTATTTTTACTCATTATCCAGGTTTCAGCAGGTGGCGGTAGCTACCCACTTCCGATGTTGCCAGATTTTGTCCAAGCATTAAGTCCCTTTTTACCACTCACTCATGCCATCAATGCTTTGAGAGCTGCCATGATGGGTTTGTATCAGATGGACTTTTGGGTTGAGATAGGACTTCTTCTTGTATTTGTAGTGCCCTTTATGTTGCTTGGTCTTCTTTTAAGAAAGCCTTTGATGAATCTTCTGAACTGGTACGTACGAAAAACTGAAGAGTCGAAACTAATCAGTTAAAAGGTTAAACGCTGTAAAGTTCAATTTACCTTTCTTGTCTATAAACCATTTACTGAAAAGTTCAAAAATTGCTGTATTCCTCATATCGAGTTCAATTACAATTATGATTACTGAGAAAAATTGAACTTTTAACAAGGGTATGAGTGAATAGAAAATGAACTTGCCGAATCAAAATACTGCTGGAGCTTTTGGTGAGCGACTTAAAGAAACTATGGCTCATAAAGGTATTAAACAAGTAGATCTTATAAACCAGGCAGATACCTTAGGCTTTAAGCTTGGCAAAAGCCAGGTTAGTCAGTATGTAAGTGGAAAAACCATTCCAAGAAAAGACACGTTGTCTGTTTTGGCTCAAATTTTAGGCGTTGATCCTCTGTGGCTTTTGCAAGGTGAAAACACACCTCAAAAGGGTTCTTTTGACGTTTCTTTATCTCATGACAATGGTGGTGAATTTCGAGAAGGGCATTCTTCCCAAATTCCTGTTTCAATGAAAGGTACTCACATGCGCGAATTTAGAAAGTCATCGAAACTAGATAACGTACTTTATGACGTTCGTGGTCCCGTCGTTGATGAGGCTGCCCGTATGGAGGCAGAAGGTACGCGCATTTTAAAGCTAAATATCGGTAATCCTGCACCTTTTGGGTTCAGCACCCCTGATGAAGTAATTTACGATATGCGCCAACAGCTTGTAGATTGCCAGGGTTATTCGGATGCTAAGGGTATGTTTGGTGCACGTAAAGCGATTATGCAATACGCTCAGATTAAGCATATCCCTAACGTAACAATGGATGGAATTTATACCGGCAACGGCGTAAGTGAATTAATTAACATCTGTATGTCTGCACTGCTGGATAATGGAGATGAAATTCTCATTCCTTCGCCTGACTATCCTCTCTGGACAGCATGTGCAACACTTGCAGGTGGAAATGTAGTTCATTATCTTTGCGATGAACAGGCAGAATGGTATCCCGATATTGACGATATAAAGAAAAAGATAACCCCACGAACCAAAGCAATCGTCATCATTAATCCTAATAATCCTACGGGTGCGCTCTATCCACGTGAAGTTTTACAAGAAATTGTAAAGGTTGCACGAGAACATCAGCTGATCATTTTTTCTGACGAGATTTATGATCGTTTAGTTATGGATGGGGAAGAGCATGTTTCTATTGCTTCACTTGCTCCTGATCTTTTCTGTGTAACGTTTAGTGGACTGTCAAAATCTCATATGATTGCTGGTTTTCGCATAGGCTGGATGATCCTGTCAGGCAACAAAGAAATTGCGAAGGATTATATTCTTGGGTTGAATATGCTTTCTAATATGCGTTTATGTTCAAATGTACCTGCACAATCTATTGTTCAGACAGCGTTAGGTGGTCACCAAAAAGTTAATGAATATATTGTTCCTGGCGGCAGAATCTACGAGCAGCGTGAATATGTTTACAATGCTTTAAATGATATTCCTGGCATCAGTGTGGTAAAACCAAAAGCAGCTTTCTATGCTTTTCCTAAGGTAGATACAAAGAAATTTAATATTACCAATGACGAACAATTTGCTTACGATCTCTTACGCGAAAAGAAAATTCTGCTCATTCAAGGAAGTGGATTTAACTGGAAAGAACCTGACCATTTTCGTATCGTGTATCTTCCAAGAATAGAAATTTTGCAAGATGCGATGGGGAAGCTGAGTGACTTTTTGTCATACTATCGTCAAAGGTAGCAATGAGTTCATTCTGCGATTTCTGGCATAAAATTCGTATCTAACGAAAAAGGCTAGGTAAAAAACCTAGCCTTTAAATTTCTAATGGAGGCGACGCCCGGATTCGAACCGGGGGTAAAGGCTTTGCAGGCCTCTGCCTTACCACTTGGCCACGTCGCCGATTAAAAAAGCCGACCGAATGTAATATCCAGTCGGCTTGACTAATCAATGGAGCGGACGACGGGGTTCGAACCCGCGACCCTCACCTTGGCAAGGTGATGCTCTACCAGCTGAGCCACGTCCGCGCGCAAGAAAGTATTATATCGGTTTGAAAGTATTGTGCAAGAGGGAATTTAAGAAACTTTGCTACAATATTTTGCGACTTGCATACCAAGATCGTTTAAAGATGATCTGCTATACGGTCGTTGATTAAGTGCTACTTTGAAACTTTTCTTTAAGATATAAGGAAAGTACTATAAAGGTATGTAAATCAATGATTCTAGGAATGACTCTATGAGGGAGAGGGAGCGCGGTGGTAGAAAATATTAATCCTACCAATAACGACAAAGGGTCGAACGAATCTAAAACTGTAAGCGAAAAGAAGTCTGGGAAGAAAAGACTGAAGCAAATTATTGGTATTGTCTTAGGCGTAGCGGTTTGTATTGTTTTGATTGCCCCTTCTATTGCGGGTTATCTCAATGTTTCGGTCATTTCGACTTCAGGACAATATACCGGTCAAGATTGTGAAGTGGAATTATATGAGGGCGACGTAGTTGCTCTGCTTGCTGATGCAGATCCTTCCAATGATCCTGAACCGATAAAAACGAGCCAGATTGTTGTAGGGCAACGCACGACCTTTAATGGAATGAATTTTGGAACCTATACCATGAACGTTAAGCTTCTCGACGAGCAAGCTGCCGCTCAGGTTTCTATCTCGCCGCGTACAACTACAATGTGGGGAATTGATAATCGACAAACTTATGAGATAGCTTAAACACTGTTCGTGGTATGATGTTTTCACTCTATGAGGGAGTAGTTGACATAATAACTATGTGATGCGTCAACATCTTGGCCTAAAAAAAGCCTGGCGTGTCTTAATTGACGAGACTCATGGTGGAAGGGGTAAGGCCTCTTTTGCCATGAGTCTTTTTTGTTGAGCATTACTTAGCTACGGTGTTTGTTGGCTGCTGCGTTAAATAAGTTAAAGGAATTTTAGGCTTAAACCAAGGAAAGGGTACTTATCGATGGATCTTTCGATATTCGCAACACCAGAAGCGTGGATTAGTTTAGGTACGCTTCTCTTTTTGGAAATCGTTTTAGGTGTCGATAATCTAGTATTCATCTCAATTACAACTGATCGTCTTCCAGCTGAAAAACAGCACATCGGCCGTCGTCTCGGCTTGTTGGGCGCTTTAGGAATGCGTATTCTATTTTTAAGCTTTGCCTCTTTTTTGGTTCATATGACCGATCCGCTTTTTACGATTCCAGGTGTGTATATCGGGGAACGTGAATTAGGCTTTTCTGTTCGTGATTTAGTATTACTTTTTGGTGGCGCTTACCTTATTTATAAAGGTATTGTTGAAGTACGAGACGTACTTGGTCTTGCAGAAGAAAAGGAAGACCAGGGTGATACGAGCCAATCTCGCCGAAGCTTAACGCTTCCTTCCGCAGTTGCTACCATTATGGTTATGGACCTTGTATTTTCAATTGACTCTGTAATTACTGCGGTTGGTTTAGCCGAGCATCTAATCATCATGATCATTGCGGTCATGGTTGCTATCATTATTATGATGATCTTTATTGATAGCATTTCTGATTTCATTAATGCTCATACTGAGATGAAAATCCTTGCTTTGGTATTTATTATCACTATCGGAGTTCTTTTGGTTCTTGATAGTCTTCATATTAATTCGGGCATTGAAGTGTTGGGAATGCATGGTGAAAAGCTCATGATTTACTTCGCGATGGTATTTGCCATTGTTTTAGAGCTTATTCAAATGCGTTACACCAAAAACTACCGTGAATGGACCGCAAAGAAGAATTTAGAAATGATGCGTGCGAAAGGTTTCGATCCTCAGCGTACTGACACACTCGAACTTGCCCAGGCAATTTACGAAGCTGAACGTGCTGCGCAAGATGCTAAAGCGCTGGCCGAAGCTGTAGAAAATGAACCTGCAGAAGAAAAACTGAAAAAATAGGCAAAGTGGCTCTCGCTATAGTGATTGTGGGATCAGCGAAATAGGATTTAGATAAGCAATTTGTATTTTAATAGATGCTAACTATTCCTGTTTTTGTAGTTGCGAGTCATTAGGGCTAAAGTGATCTAGACATTCCTGAGAAACTACAAAGCGAGTTGCCTGTGGTAGGCAACGAATAGTTAAGGGTGTTTGAAGGTTTGTTGGCTCGCCGTCGTATTGAACCTGCATTCCGGGATCTGCTTCAATACGAATGTCGGTACCGCGGTAGAGTTCAAGTCCTCCAACTTTTTTAGCAAGAGCTCCTGAATGATCAAATACCTTTGCCATCACAATTGGAAGTAGCTGAAAGGCGTTTTCAGTCTTTAAAACTACTACATCAAGTTTTCCATCGCGTGGCAAGTTTTCATCCGATACCATTACTTCGAATTGCATCTTAGAGAAATTTGCAACAACAACACCAATACCACTTGAAGTAATGGTTTTGCCATCGATGGTAAGAGTAAATTCCGATACTTGTGGTTTAGGATTTTGAAAAGCTGCTTCAAAATAGGCAACATCACCCAGAAGACGCTTGTGTTGCGTAGCGGTTCTCATGATGAGTTCATCATACCCGCAGCCTGCCATCATCGAAAAGCCGCGTTTTTCACCCGTGTCGGTTTCTAGCTCGCCAATATCAAAGCTTAGGGTAAGTGCATCATCTGTTATTTTGCAGAGTGCATGAGGCTCGTTAGGTTCATAGAGATTCATTGCTAACAGGTTTGCCGTGCCTGATGGATAGGGAAGTATGGGAATATCGGTATAGCGCAGTTCGTAAGCTACCGAAGAGATGGTGCCATCGCCACCACTTGCTACGACAAAATCATACTGATCAGCATCTTTTAAAAGTGAAGAAAGGGGAGTGTCCGCTCCAAAAGTTCGTATGGTGAATTCATCGCCGTCTTCAGCGTACATGCGAACAAAATCATAAATAGCACCATTTCGTAAGCCGGAACGTAAGTTATGTATGACAAGTACTTTCAAGATAGCCCTTTCCTGTTAGTATGCTATACATACTATATCGTGAGTAGCGATATAGCAGTGTAAAGTTATAAGCACTTTTTAAATGCACGATTTAATTGATCCCAACCAAGGGGTGTATGCATGCTCGTCGAAACCGACGCTCAACTAAAAGAGTTTTTAACCCTATGCGAAAAAAGCTCGTATATGGCTATTGATACGGAGTTTTTGCGCGAGAAAACCTATTATGCAAAGCTGTGTCTCATTCAGGTTGCAATTGAAGATTGTATTGCCATTATTGATCCTTTTACTATCAGCGATCTTACGGTAATGGCTTCCGTGTTGCGTAATCCTGCAATTGTCAAAATATTTCATGCTTCTTCGCAGGATATCGAAATTCTCTATCATGAAACAGGTGTAGTACCTTCTCCTGTTTTTGATACGCAAGTTGCTGCCGCTTTATTGGGGAAGTCTCAACAGGCTTCTTATGCGGTGCTGGTTCAATCCTTTTGTCAAGTTACCTTGCCAAAAAAGGACTCTTTTACCGACTGGTCACGTCGTCCGCTTAGTGACTCTCAAGTAGAATATGCCGCTGACGATGTTGCGTATTTGCCTACCATTTATCATGACATGGTAAAAGAATTAACTGAAAGAGGTCGCTTAAACTGGCTTGACGATGCTTTTGCTGAAATAGCAAATCCTCGCAAATACGAAATTGATCCGCGTTTACGTTACAGAAAGCTAAAGCGCGTCAATCAACTTTCGGCTCGTCAAATGGCTGCAGCACGTGAGTTTGCGGCATGGCGTGAACAGCGTGCCCAAAAGCTTAACATTCCGCGCAAATGGGTTGTTTCGGATGAGCAAATTGTTGAAGCTTGTCGAAGAGAGCCTGCAAGTTTAGACGAACTCTATATGGTGCGTGGTCTACGTGAGTCGTTAAAGGCAAATGATGCTCGGCAGGTGCTGCAGCTCATCAAAACAGGCCTTAATTGTCCTGAGGAAGATTTACCACAGACAAAAGTCTCTCAGCGAAGTGAAGCAAATGTTGATATAGCGGTAGATCTCATGAACGCAATTGTCCGATTGCGAGCTCGCGAAAATAAAATTGCACCTCAAACACTTGCACCTCATGCTGAGCTAATGAAGCTTGCAAGAGGTCACGATGAGGAATGTGAGCTCCTTAAAGGGTGGCGTTATCACGTGGTAGGGAAAGAACTATCTGACTTTCTTGAAGGTAAGTTTTTGCTACAACTCGTTGACGGAAACTTGAAAATTATTAGAGAAGCATAATTATTTTGTTGATTCCAGGTAAGCTAAAGCAATAACGAGACGTTTATAACGTATTGTTTTTAATATCGTGACTTTTACGTTTTAGAAAAGCATAAAGCCGAGATGAAAACAAAACGGAGTAGGAGTATACATGTATCTTCTTCTAATCGTAGTAACGCTTGCGATTGGTTTTGGAGCGCAAGCTTACGTTAATCGTCAGATTAAAAAATATTCTTATGTGCCTATTTCCAATGGAATGACTGGTTATCAAGTTGCTGTTGGTATGCTTAATTACTACGGTATTTACGATGTTCCCGTGAGAATGGGGCGCCCAGGTGAAAATTTCTTCAATCCAAAGGATAATTCCATTACCTTAGATCCTCAGTCTTTCAATGGTGCCTCTATCACGGCAACAGCTACTGCATGTCATGAAGTTGGTCACGCTTGCCAATATGCGCAAGGTTATGTGCCTATTAAAATTCGTGGTGCCATGGTTCCTGTGGTGAATTTTGCTTCCAATACGTGGATATTTCTTCTTCTAATTGGCATCTTTTTAAACATTGCTGGTTTGGTTGATTTAGCTATTATTTTTTATGCGTTTGCTGTTTTGTTCCAGCTGGTTACTTTACCCGTAGAATTTAATGCGAGCCATCGAGCACTTGCCTATATGGAAACGACTGGTTTGCCAGGAGCAGAACGTACGGGCGCCTGGAACGTTTTGCGTGCTTGTGCTCTTACATATGTCGCTGCAGCTTTGGTGTCTATATTGCAGTTGTTATACCTCTTGGGTTCTCGCGAGGAGTAACACAATTAGCTTGCTCTAAGTTATACGTAAGTTCAAAAACGTATAAACATCTGCGAAAATCGTCGCAAGGAGAATTTGCATGAAAGAACAACTGGCATCGTTTGATAATGCTGGTATCAATTACTCTGAAACATTGCAGCCCGCTTCAACTAAGAAGCGGGCGCTTTCAGTATCTGCTGCTATCAGATTAACTAAGTCGCTTCTTCAAGAGCATACGTTTTGTATTGAAGGGGAAGTAAGCGAACTTAATAATAAATCAGGCTACAAAGCAGTTTATTTCACCATCAAAGACGAGGATGCTTCACTGCCGTGTCTTATGTGGAAAAATCGCTTTCAGTCAAGTGGTGTAGCTCTTAAAGTTGGCGCAAAAGTCCAAGTGACGGGCAAATTTACTATTTTTGCTCCAAAAGGACGAATGAACTTTGATGTTTCTCGGTTGGTTTTAGCAGGCGATGGCGATTTGCGTGCTCGCGTAGCGCAACTTGCTGAAAAACTTAAAAAAGAAGGTCTCATGGACGCATCGCGAAAACGAGCACTTCCTACGCTGCCTTTGTGTATCGGATTAGTGACCTCTCCTCGCGGTGCTGCAGTACATGATGTTCTAAGAACCTTGCGAAGACGCTATCCTTTGGCGCGAATTGTTTTTGCAGGAGTACCAGTCGAAGGCGCAACCGCGGCTGATGTTTTATCACAAGCAATTAAACAGGTAGCAGCAAGTGATGCTGAGGTTATCCTTCTTGTGCGAGGCGGAGGCTCGTTTGAAGACCTTATGCCCTTTAACGACGAAAACCTTGCACGAACCATTGCCTCATGTCCGAAGCCTATAGTTACTGGAATTGGACATGAACCCGATACCTCTATAGCTGACATGGTAGCTGATATGCGAGCTTCAACTCCGACAGGAGCAGCTGAAGCAGTAAGTCCTCAGAGAGAAGACCTTAACGAGTTACTCCAATCTCAGACAAATCGACTTTCAAGTTCGTTGATACATCGGCTTAATCGTTCTCGAGTATTTATCGATGGTATTGCATCACGACCTTTATTTCGTGATCCCTCATCGCTTTATTCAGCTGAAATGCAATCGGTTGACACGTTGCAAGATGCAATAGAACGAATTGGTAAAACTATTACACGATCCAACGAACATGCTTTGGATCTGGCGCAAACTTCAATGCTGCGTATTGGCCAATCTTTAATAAAGCCTTTTGAGTCACAAGCCGCAATAACCACTTCGCGGCTTAATGACCTTTCGCCATTAAAAATCCTTGAACGTGGTTGGTCAATAGCAAGAGATGAAAGCGGCTCAATTCTTAGATCGGTTTCGCAGGTAAAACCTCACGATCAAATTTCAGTTCAGCTCATTGATGGAACTGTTGTTGCTCGTGTCGAGGATGAAGTGACCTCTGAGGTAACGGAGCTGATTTCTTTTAAACAACCAGATTAATAATTGGATAGGGAACCTATCTTTCGAGATATAGGTTAAGCAAATAGAGAGGCTAGAGATAATGGAAAACCCAAATCAAGCACAAGAATCTCCGCAATTGACCACTATCAGCTCAGACGATATGACATTTCGCGAGGCTATGGCAGAACTTAACGGTATCGTAGAGGCTCTAGAAAGTAACACTCTTGAACTCGAAGAAAGCCTCGTGAAATACGAACGAGGTATTGCTCTTCTACGATTCCTTAAGGAAAGTTTAAACACTGCACAGCAAAAGGTAGAAGTTCTTATGGGAGAACTTGAGATGCCAGAAGACGATACCGTAATCGACTCGACACTGTCTAAGGCGTAAGCAAGCGAGATGGCATTACATTGCCAAAAAGGGGATAGTACTTTCTTGTAGGGAGTTATCTTCGTAATATCTCCGCATTTCAAAACCGCTTATCGCCGTTTTATGTTCATTGAACGTCTTAATGATACCGCTCGCCAGCTACCGGAAAAATGCCTGTCCAAGCATGGGACAGGCACCATTTTTTCGTACAATATAAAAACGAGAAATTAGTGGGAGGGATTGATTTGAACATCCTCGTTATAAATGCAGGTTCTTCTTCATTAAAATATCAGTTAGTTAATATCGCCACTCACAAGGTTGTTGCTAAAGGCTTATGTGAACGGGTAGGTACTGAAGAATCTTCACATAAACATGGTATTGACGATAACGAGTTTGTTTATGAGCTACCTCTACCAGATCATACTGCTGCCGTTCAGGTTGTACTTGACGTATTGTCCAAAGGGCCTAATGCAGTAATTCACGACATGAGTGAAATTGCGGCAGTAGGACATCGAGTTGTGCACGGCGGTGAATATTTTGAGAAATCTGCTTTAATCGATGAAGATGTAATTTCGAAAATCGATGAATTAGCAGAATTGGCACCACTTCACAACAAAGCAGCTCTTGCTGGTATTTTTGCTTGTCGTAAGCTGATGCCTGATACTCCTATGGTTGCTGTGTTTGATACTTCGTTTTTCCAGACGCTGCCTCCTTCTGCTTATATGTATCCTTTGCCGTATGAATATTATGAAAAGTATGGCGTTCGTAAGTATGGCGCTCACGGTACTTCACATCGTTATATTGCTGAACGTGCGGCAGACTTACTTGGTGAACCTTTAACGGATCTCCGTCTGATCACCTGCCATCTGGGAAATGGATGTTCCATTTCTGCTATTGACCACGGTAGCCCTATTGATACCTCTATGGGCTTTACCCCTCTTGATGGTTTGATGATGGGTACTCGTTGCGGCTCTATCGATCCTGCTATTGTGACATTCCTGATGGAAAAGCTTGATCTTACTCCTGGTGAGATGAATGACATCATGAATAAGCAATCCGGTCTTTTAGGAATTTCAGGCATTAGTAACGATCTTCGCAGTGTGCGGGAAGCCTCTGAAGCAGGTGATGAGCGTGCAATGCTAGCATATGAAATGTATTCTTCACGAGTAAAGAAATATATTGGTCAGTATTTCTTTATGCTTGGTGGTGCTGATGCTATCGTTTTAACTGCTGGTGTTGGTGAAAATTGCGACAAAATGCGTCGTATGATTTTCTCTGGCTTGCAGCCGTTGGGTATTATTTTGGATCCTGCTAAAAATAAACAGCGCGGTTTTGAGCGTTTTATTTCCTCTGATAAGTCAGAGGTTCCGGTTATTGTTATTCCTACCGATGAGGAGTACATGATCGCTCGTGACACCTATGACATTGTTCGAGCAAAGACTCAGATTGTTCCCGTGCAAAAATAATTTTGAATCTATTTAAATGATTTAATAAACCCCTAAGCAAATTTTTTGTTTAGGGGTTTATTTGTATATTGAGTAATCAATTTAGTTCCCATAGTGAGCAATATATTATTTTGTGCATATTATTTCGTACGCTTCGCGTCTCAGCGGGCTGAGACTATTAATACTAAAGGCATCCAAGAGAACTTGAATGCCTTTGATTTTGCTTCAAAGAAGTGTTTGAGCAACTCGTTTGATTGATTAGTTAATCCTTTTTGGCATAGCCAGATTAGAGCGTTTGAGCTTGCACACAAGTAATAGCAATAACGCCCACAACGTCTTCAGCGGTGCAACCACGCGAAAGATCGTTAACCGGTGCAGCGATACCCTGGAGAATTGGCCCATAAGCTTGAGCATTACCGAGGCGCTGAACAAGCTTGTAGCCAATATTTGCTGCGTCTAAGTCGGGGAAAATCAAAACATTAGCTTTACCAGCTACTGGTGAGCCAGGTGCCTTTGATTGTCCTACTTCGGGAACAATAGCAGCGTCCAATTGAAGTTCGCCGTCAGCATTAAGGTCAGGGTAGTGCTCCTTAATGTAATTCATTGCTTCTACCACCTTGGTAGCATCATCATTTTTTGCGCTGCCATAAGATGAGTGAGAAAGCAGAGCGATGCGAGCTTCTTTACCTAAAAGACGCTTGAAAGAATCGTTGGTGAGATTTGCGATATGAGCAAGCTTTTCTGCGGTTGGTTGAACTTCAAGTGCGCAGTCGGCGAATGCAAAGATACCATTTTCGCCGAGCTCGCAATTAGGGACATCCATGAGGAATAAAGAACTTACCATGGGAGCGCCTGGTGCAGTTTTAAGAACCTTTAAAGCAGGTGAAAGGATTTTTACCGTTGCACAACCAGCACCGCCTACAAGGCCATCACACATGCCTGTTTTGAGCATCATAACGGCAAAGTAGATCGGATCAGTTGTAACCAGGCTGTGAGCCTCTTCTTCGGTCATGCCCTTCTTTTTGCGGAGTTCGAATAACAGATTTGCAAACTCTTCCACTTTGTCAGAGGTTGCAGGATTAATAATCTCTGCATTGTCTAGAGCAAAGTTTTTTGAGCGAATTTCAGTTTCATCACCTAATATCACAATATTTGCAATGCCGTCTGCAAGTGCAGTTTCGGCAGCTGCTAGAATGCGGTCGTCATTGCCTTCGGGCAAAACAATGGTTTTCTTATCTGCTTTAGCACGTTCGATCATTGACTCAATGAGCGTAGCCATAGGCAATCCTTTCGTTACGTATTGCTACTTTTCATTTTCATTTTAGCGTTCGTTGAGTTGCGTGGGTATAATGTGCCTTTGAGGGAAACCACGTACGGCGTGAACGGAAAGGTTAGGTGGAATCCTTTATGAAAACAATCTCCTTTGCAGTGCCTTGTTTTAATTCGGCAGACTACATGGAGAAATGTGTAGAATCACTACTGCCTTGTGGTGATGATATTGAAATTATTTTGGTTGACGATGGGTCGACCAAAGACAATACTCCTGAAATTTGTGATCGACTGGAAAAAGAACATCCTGGAATAGTGCGTGCTATTCATAAACCTAACGGCGGACATGGCTCTGCAGTGAATTCTGGACTCGAGGCAGCAACAGGGCTTTATTATAAAGTGGTCGACTCAGATGATTGGCTTGATAACGATGCCATGAATACCATCATGCCTTACTTGCGTGAGCAAAAAAACCGCTTCGAACAAACGGGTGCTACAGCAACGGATTTGGTAATAGCTAACTATGTGTATGAAAAGGTGTTTGAAGGCACTCACACTACTATTCGCTACACGAATGTTTTTCCCACTGATAGAGAATTTGGGTGGACAGAGGTAGGCCGTTTTAACCCTTCGCAGTATCTTTTAATGCATTCTGTTATCTATCGTACAGAGATGCTTCGTTCTATGGGTTTGAAGCTTCCTGAGCATTGCTTCTATGTAGATAACATCTTTGTGTACGTGCCTCTGCCTCACGTTAAAACGATGCGCTATTTTGATGTTGATATGTATCGTTACTTTATTGGACGAGAGGACCAGTCGGTCAACGAGAAAATAATGCTTTCTCGTATAGACCAACAAATTCATATCACAAAAGTGATGATTGATTCAGTTGATCTTTCGTCGGTTGAAAACAAGCGCTTGCGTAGCTACATGAAAAACTATTTATCTATGATGATGTGCATTTGTTCAGTGTTTTTACGTATGGAAAAGACATCTGAAAATGAGGCAAAGCGAGCTGATGTTTGGGCATACCTACGCGCAAAAAACGA
>ERZ772821.38-NODE-38-length-131084-cov-16.718314_pt1 | contig 131084 bp, 96 predicted proteins | sample MGYA00580859_ERZ772821 | MGnify/ENA primary metagenome ERZ772821 (study PRJEB29015, sample SAMEA2737674) | human gut metagenome | biome: human gut; feature: human-associated habitat; material: faeces | place: China | collected 2012 ...
TGCGGAAAAGTACCCGGATGACCCGCAAATGCAGCGCGACCTGAGCGTTTCGTATAACGACCTCGGCAATATTGCGGAAGCACGGAATGATTATAACGCTGCGGAAGGGTATTATGCAAAGGCTCTTGAAATCCGCAAAAAGCTTGCGGAAAAGTACCCGGATGACCCGCAAATGCAGCGCGACCTGAGCGTTTCGTATGGCAATCTCGGCGATATTGCGAAAGCCATGAACGATTATAAAACTGCGGAAGGGTATTATGCAAAGGCTCTTGTAGTCCGCGAAAGGCTTGCGGAAAAGCACCCGGGAGTTCCGATGCTGAAGAACGATCTCGCCGTTTCTCTTTCCATGTGCGGGACATGCAGTGCGGACGGAAAGCTTTCATCCGAACAAAAAGCGATGCTGCGCAGCGCTGCCGCGATTTGGGAGGAGCTTTACAAACAAACGGGATATGAATTGTATGCGGAGAGAAGAGAGATTGCTCAAAACCGATTGAATCAATGCAGTGAATAAGGAGGAAAGAATATGGAACAGAAGAAACCCGGATTTTTTGCGCAGCTGCGCGAAAAAATCAGAGCGTATCGCGAGATGAGAAAGTTGGTAAGAATGCTTAAAATCATGGAAAAAACCGATCGAAAGCTGACCAAAGTCATCGAAGAAGCGGATGAGCTGATCCAAAGCGGCGAAACGGACGACGAAGAATAAGCCGAATTTGACCCGCAGGGAACAGCGCGGGGAAGAAACGCTTCCGGGGAGCGCACACTCTCCGGAAGCGCAATTTATCAGTCACAAAACAGTTGACAAATGTTGGCGAATGCTGTATACTGTGAACGAAGATGCAGATATACTGTCACATAATCTTCACAAATCAACAAAAAGTATTGCTGTTTGACCCTTTGGGGATTGCTTTTCGACGGAATGCGTCGAGGTAAATTTATTGTTTTACCCTTTGGAGCAGGGGAATGCCCTGCCGAGATTTTGCACAAAGGAGAACATGCCATGCACGACAACACGGAAAACGCACGGAGAGTGTTCAACAAGTTTTGCGGCGCACTTGACAAATGCGGCATTTCCTATCAAAAGGATGACGAAGAATTGAGCGTTTCATGCCGATTCAAAGGCAATGACATTGTGATTCCCGCAACAATCGATTTCCTGAAAGACTTCGGAGTAAGAATGAGAAAAAGGATAGTATCATTATTGACGGCGGCTTTACTGATCTGCGGCATTTTATTCGGTGCTGCAACATCGGTCGTTTTCGCGGAGTCGCTGTATGTTCGAAAAATCGTTTCGGTTGTTTACGATGATTCCGCCAGCATGGGCGGTCAAGACTGGGCTTATGCAAATTATGCCATGCAGACCTTCTGCGGCATGATGAACAGCGAGGATCAGCTTTTTATTACATACATGAGCGGGGTGCTGTACAACCCGCTGTACAAGCCCTACAGTGCGGATCTGTCCTCCGGAGGCATTCAGGGCTCCGTGGATTCCATCCGCAGCCACCAAGACAGCGGTTCAACCCCTTATGATGCCGTTGAAACAGCGATGAAAAAGCTCGAAAAAACGAAGGATTCGAATCCAAACACACAGTATTGGCTTGTTGTTATTACCGACGGCTATTTTAACGAGATGAACGGCATGTATGAAGACCAGGCAGTGAATATGCTGGATACCAATCTTGCCGATTTTACAAAGAAGACAATGCCGAACGGCACGAACCCGCAGGTTACTTTCCTCAGCATCGGCGGCGGAGCTGTTTCTCCGACGGAAAAGACGGACAAGGGCATTTTTACATATCACGCGGAGGATGCGGAAGGAATAATGACGACCATGTCCGCAATGGCGGACAGAATCTCCGGAAGAACACGTCTTTCAAGCAATGATATAACTCAAGTTAACGATACAACCATTCGGGTTGAGTCTGCAATACCGCTGCTGAACATTGTAATGCTCCTTCAACAGACGGATGCAAAGCCTGTAAAAACCGTGATGAACAACGAGCTGTCCGCCGACGTGAGCAGGGAAGTTCGAGTCAGTTTCCCGGACTTCAGCAATCTTCGGGGCGGGATTTTCATGGTTGGGGATTCAGCCAAAACAATGCCTGCCGGCACATATGAAATTACATTTGACGAAAAGGTGAATGTTGACAATCTGGTTATTCTGTTCGAACCCGCACTTGAAATTCGAATGAGAGCTTTTGTGAACGGACGCGAGATTACGGATTACAGCGAGCTTGACAATCTTTCGGAGGGCGATGAAATAACGATTTCGTGCAGGATCTATGAAATGGGAACGGATAACGAGATCGATTCATCACTGCTGCCGCCGGACACAAGCTACCGAATCAGCATTGCCGAAGACGGCACGGTGAAGGCGGAGTCGACCGACTCGACCATGACTATTGACAAATACAAACTCGGGAAAAGTGACACCGAACTCACAGCAACGATAAGCATTCCGGGATTTAACCCGATAAGGTTAAACTTTGAATTTACGCCCGCGGAACTGGACGGCAACTTTACGCTGTCCGCAGATTACGGCGGAACGGCTCAAAGCGTGAGGTTGAACGAGATTTTCAGCAATAAGGATCTGTCAATTGTGTTCACAATTTATGAGGACGGCGTTCAGGTCACCGATCCTGAGAGGATCAAAAAGCTGAATCCGGTTATTGACGTTTCGCCCGCCGGAAACAGCGGCACGATTGAGTATCTTAAGGATGGAAGAATCAAATTCACGCCGAATAATGCAAATGTCGAGCCTGATGCGGAAGGAAGCATGGATGTTACGGTAACCTGCACACTGAAAACAGGTGCGGCAGCATCCCACATGTATACGGTTGTAATTTCGGATTATAAGGTAATTGCGATTCCGCAAACGGAAAGCATCATTAAAACAGAATTCTTCGGAAATCAGATCGGCGCATCATTTTATATCACCAAGGACGGACAGCGTCTTCCGAAAAGCGAAGTTGACGGCAAATGCAGCGTGACTGTGGATAAGCGGTTCAAGTCGATTGAGCTTTCCATTTCAACGGAAGCGGATGGAACAATTGTCTGCATTCCGACGGAGAATGCAGCTATGGATATAGGCTTTTCCGATTGGTGGATTTACTGGGTAAAATACCTGTTCAAACTTCCGCACGGAACGATGAATATTCACCTTTCATCTCCGTGGGGAGAAGCGGATTCTGAAATTGCAATAAAGGATGCTTCATTGAAGTTCCGCCTGCTGAATGTTTATTTGCCGCTTCTTATTGAAACTGCGGCCGCAGCGACACTGACGACGTGGGTTATCCTTGTCGCGACAAAGCCGCGTTTCGCAAAGAACGCAAAGCTTTATGTTGGGGATGTGATCTACATAAACAGCAGCGGTTTACACAGAATTCATAATTTCAGGCCGATAGTATTGAAAAAATATAACAAGCTCAAATACCGGTGGAAGTTCAAGCGGGGAGCCGAAGTTATTCGTGCTTCGGGTGTGGCTTTCCGCGCAGAATACGGAAACATAATAAGCTGTGAAATGATTATGCCGTGGTACAAATGCGAACTCAAGCCGGATGACTACACGGTACAGGTTCCCGATGCGGCTTCATTAAAAGATTACATCGAAAGACACCGCTATATTATGGTGGAGGAGCTGTCAATGTTGACAACGGTGACGGATCCGAGCGCAAAACGCTTGGCAGCATCCGCCGGCAGATATCCGAGGTACTGGGTGATTCCGACGGAGATAAGCAAGATCAACGACGTTGAAAGAATAATTAGGGCAAAGATAATTCTTTATACAAATTAAACCGGGAGGAAACAAAATGGAACAACAATCTCTGCTGATAGGCCTTGGCGGAACGGGAAGCCGTGTCGTCAACAATGTTACAAAGCTGCTCACAAAGAACGGGAAAACGTTCAATGATAATTTGGGACGGATCTGCTGCGCGGTGCTTGATTCGGACAAAAACGACAATGAACTCATAACGAAAAGCAGAACGCAAATCCCTGTTTTTCCGATCAGCAAACCGCAGAAAATTCAACAGTATTTTGATCAGTACAGAAATCGAAAGATTGCTGAGTGGAGTCCGGATTCACCCGCGTTCCGCGAGCAAAGCATGCTTGACGGCTGCTCCGAAGTGCGTGTAAAATCGCGAATTGCATTTTTCGATTACCTTGAAACCAACATGAACGGAGAACTGGGTGCGCTTATCAACCGAGTGCTGAAGAATAATGTGAATACTATCATCAGGATCATGATAGTATCCTCACTTTCCGGTGGGACCGGCTCCGGCATGTTTATCCAAACCGCATTGTGGCTTCGCAAACATCTTGCGCAGAGCAATGTGGTCATCCGCGGTATTTTCCTGCTTCCCGACATTTTTATTGATACGGTAAAACATATTCGGGAAACATCCGCCACAAGGATCAGGCATTATGCAAACGCGTACGCAGCGATACGAGAGCTGAATGCTATAACCAAGATAAAGAGAAATCTTCCGATAACTTTAAATGAGAAAATCGAGTTAGAGGGGCTTTTCGACAGCGAGAGTGATGCAAACAGAGGTAAACCTGTCTTTGATTACTGCTTCTTTATTGACAGCAGGAACGCAAAAGGTGTAGGCGCAAGCGATATTGCCGAATACGAGCAAATGGTAGCTCAACTTGTATACATGCAGCTTTATTCGCCAATGGCAGGGAACATGTATACGGAAGAAGACAATTCTTTCTCTGCGTTCAATGAAAATTCCGAGCCGCTGTTTGGCGCATGCGGCTCTGCAAAGGCGGAATACCCGGTTGACAGTGTGAAAACTTTTTGCGCAATTCGCGCAGCGCAGGATTCCATCAAAAACGGATGGAACAGGATCGACAGCGAGATTGCCGCAAAAAGAGATGCGATCAGGGCAAGGGAAAGGGATGGAATATACCAAATTGAAAACTTTGACCCCCGTGTTGAGTATATAACACTCTTCGATGAAGCGACATCAAGGCGTGCGGAAGAATACGGGCGTGACAGGTTCTTTTTGAGAGTTGGGCGTGATGTGAAAAACGAAACCAAACAAACTCGGCCGGATGGAAAGGTAGATGTTCAGTATTCCGATAAGGTTGATGATTTCCTTAAAAAATTGAAAAAAGAAAAAATCGAGGTAGTTGCGACAAAACACAATGGCTTAGAGCCATTTGAGCGTAATGTGGCTGATTTTGTGAACGCAGAACATGATAAAACCGAACTTGAGGCGCTTATTGTATTGGACGAAAACGGCATGCGCGAGGCAGTCGATACCTTCGAGGACAAGGTGGATGAATATGCGGAAAGCATTGTTAATGCAGTGTTCCCGTTGAGCATGGGCGATGTGAATCCGGGCAACGATTGTTCCATATTCGGCCTTGCAACGAAGCTGAACGATGAAGGAAGGCGTGTTTTTATTCACCCGGTTGCGTTGAGATACATCCTCTGCCGAATTATTGATAAAATGAGGCGCGAAATAAAGGCAACAGATCTTGAGGCGCAAAGGATCGATGCCGATACAGGCGGGGACCCTGGAGCAACGCTTGATAACAGGAGGACCCCGCATAAGACGGAAACAACGCCCTCTGAATTGCTGAACAGCAAGACGCGGTTTCAACGGCTGGCAAGATTCCTTGACATGTATGAACAGCAATATGCTGAGTTTATTAATACAAAGGTTGGCTTTTGCAGAAAATACGAAGCAGAGCTTCTTAAAGTACGCGTATATGAAAGGCTGATGGAGCGTGTGAATGCATTGCTGACTCAACTCGAAGCCTTTTTCAAAAGGCTGCCTGATATTCAGGAAAAGCTCTACGATGAACTGGATAACAATATAAAAGCAACGAGCGGAACTATCGGGAACACGTACTATGTTTTCAGCAGCGGAAGGGACAAAGAATCGATTTACAAAGAGCTCGACCTGACCGCGGACAGAGCGGACGAAATAAGCCGAAGCGTGATTGAAACAGCTTATGGAAGACTTTGTGCGGAGCAGCGCCCGTCCGTGCCGGAGAATAAACCATATGCAAATCGAGGCATCGCTGAGAAGTTTATGACGGATTCGGTAAGAACTTTCCGAAAAAGAATTGACAGCGATCCGAACAATCGAGAGATAGTCAATATGGACATCTATACTGCAATAAGCAAACAATGGGATGCAGAGAATGCTGTGCATACGGATGCAGAGCAGATTGAACGTGAGTCGCTGAGGAGTGTGAACTTCGAAGAAGGTGAAGAGTCAAATCGCTTCGACAGAACGTTGGCAAGCAAGCGGGCTTTCATGGCGTGTACGGAGAAGTTATTTGCAATGGCTGCGCCGATGCTTATCAGCGACATTGAGCCTGCGGATATTAATGACGGTACAATAACAACGAGAACAAACACTTTCTGGGGATTTAATCCGATAGTGTCAGAGCGGTATTCGGAAATTGGGGCAACCTTGGGCATCAATGCCGGAACCGAGCAGAATGACGCATATCCGATAAACGAGCTGCATTGCTACAGAGCGGTCTATGGTCTTGAAGCGAAATACATTCCGAAGTTAAATGAGATTAACGGAGGAGTTTACTACGTAAGCTACAAGAATATAATCACCAAAATGGTGCGCCGAGCGGCAGGCGGTGAAGGAGAAAACGCATATGTGTCAAGCCCGCATCTCGATAAGAGGTGGCATCGCATTTTGCCTTACGTTACTCCGGAAAAGAATGCTGAAAGCAAAGAAAGATTCTTCCGCGGTGTGTGGCTTGCGCTTGCATACGGAAAGATCAGGGTGAATGCGGACGGCAACTTCTGTTTGCGGCAGCGCGTAGACAACGGCCGGCGTATGAGCATTGATGAGGATGTCGTGATAATGCATGGAGGACGCGGAGTCGACAGAAAAGCGATTTACGGGCTGATCGCGGCATTGAGTGCTGATTTGTACTTCAAAGATATCGTGGTTCCGGAGCTTGAAGTGAAGTATGTTGCGGATGTCAACGGTAAGGACAGCTATGAAGACACAACGGTATTCAAAGCACTGATAAATAACGATTGCGGGCTTAACCCGGTGGATGCTGTGCTGTTGTACTACAACGGTTTGAACAGAGATTTTGATATTGCAGCTCCTATGGTCGGAGCGATCGATCGGATAGCTGAAGAGACTGGATCAAGGTTCGGCTTAGATACCGATGCGAAACGTGCTGAAAAAACAAAGTACATGATTTGCAAAGCGTTCTACGATGTGGCAGCACCTGACAAAGAAAAAGACAACTTGTTCAGAGAGTGGAAAGAAAAATTTGCGGAACTCGGTCTGTGATGGCTGAATGACAACTCAATAGCGGTAAAACTCCCGGCGGCACATTAGATGCCGCCGGGGAATTGTGATTAAGGGAGCTTGGTTATGCATACATTTTTTATCAATACATCCGACAAGAATGTTGACGAGGGAAAGATTCTGTTTGATATTAATTACGAGAACAGAGCGCTTGTTGCCTTGAAGTGCCGCATCGAGGATTGGCCGGACAAGGAGAAAGGCTATTTGGCATGCGTTGAAAAAATGAGCGAAATGATGGATATGTATGATGATATGAACAAACAGTTCAATCTGATTATATATATTGACCTTTCGGCAATGCGGAAAGAAGCACTCGAACAAGACACGATGGCCAATGACTACAGAGGGTATATGGAAGCGTTGAGCATCGTGTACTGCCGGGTTATGAGAAACACGATAATCAACGCTCTGGAATGCCGCAGCCGCAGCCCGAGAGAAATCCTGATAATGTTCGGTACAGAAGAAAAAAGAATTTATGGTGCTGATATAAGCTCACCTTATGAGAATGATTTGGTTATTGAGCCGCTGCGCCTTTTTATCGGTCTTCCGCCAGACAAGGATATTTTCAAACTTCACGATGATATTGTTTCACCCGAACATAATGATGAAGGAAAAATGAGTAAAGCTCTCGCTGAATCCTGTAAAAAAAAAGCAGAGTACTTCAGCGCTGCAGAAATATTTGCAGAGGAGTTTTTGGAGTATTGCCGGAAGGCAGAGACTTCATGCTATCAGGAAGGAATACATGAAGAGTATTTGAGTTTTGTGAGAACGGCGGTAAGCAATAATCAAAAATCGAGAAACGGGACAAGGATTAATACGATATTGTGTCCTTTGGATAATGAAGCGGAAGCCGACAATAAAGCGGCCAGAACACTGAATTCGCTGCGAATTGCGTGTTATATTCTTGCTTGTGTATACGACGGAACAATTTTCGACAATAACACGGAGCAAAAAGAACTGCGCTCGTTTGACGCTCTGAACATTGAAAAGATTACAGAGGCACTTGCAGAGAAAAGAAGTGAATATGTTTACGCATTAATATCATTAAATGAAATGAGCAGCAGGTTCAGCGAATTGAAACTTACACCTGTTTTGTACAGCTTTAAAGGAAATGTATTTGACTATAATGAGGACGGAGATGCGATAAGCTGCTCTGTTGAACGTCCGGTCGGTGAGAGTAAGAAAAAAAAGAAAGCAGAAAGAAAAAAACGCAGGAAAAAAAAGGATATTTCCGAAATGGAAGACGGGAGGGTTATCGAAAGCGTCAAGCGCGAAAGGAAGAACTTGCTCAAAGAAAGAAAAGTTGAGTATTTTAGTCATGCGGAAAACTTCAGCGAAAGCCCGGAAATCTCGGAAACAGCAGGCAAATACATAATGCGCTGTGAACGATTAAAAGACTTTCAGCTTGGCTTTCTTAAAAAAGCCCAAAATCATATACTTGGAATTTTGTCTCATTACGCCGGAAAATCTGAAAACAATACAAAGGCAATTCTGCCCAAAAGGAGAGTCAGCCTTGCCGATCCGGATGGCGGAGATGAAACCAGAGAAAACTCGTATACAGCATCCAAACTGCCGGAGGAGCGCGAAATAGAGAATGTTGAACGTACAGCGAAAAAAATCTATAATGGTGCGGTTAAAGAGTATTTAATGTTTGAAGCTCGGGGGCCGCTTGCCGAGATGGATATTTCACGACAATGCGATTGGTTTGCAACAAGGATTCGCAACATTGAATCAAGCAAAAAGATGCTTAAAGTTATGTTTGGTGTGCTTACAGGTTTGTTGACGGTCTCATGCGTGCCGTATATTGCTGTGCAGTGGGACGTGATTAAAGCGTCGGCGGAGTCTGCGCTTGTTGCTGCGGCAACGGTTCTGCTTCCGCTGTTGCTGCTGGCGGGACTTTATGTTTTAGAGTCAGCGAGGTATAAATACAAGTATAGACAAGCATGGCTTGAATTGATGGAAAAATATCAGGAAATTCAGCAGGGAAACCTTGAATCAATAGAAAACTATGATATGCTCATTTGCAAAACAATTCCAACGTTGAGGTGGACCTATGAGTATAAACTTGATGTTGATTTCTTCAAACAGTGCTGCAGTTATGCGAGTGCAAAAATCGTGCATCATAAGAAAAAACTGAAGGAAAGGGTTAACGGCATCGGAAACCTGCTTGATAATCTCGGAGCAAAAGAAAACAGAAGAGCTTCTTATGACAGTGTCGAAAGCGCTCGCGATACTATTGAATTTAACGAGGCGTATTGCTGCGGAGAAAAGAATATTGCGTTTTATACTGTGATTGATCAGAATTTCATAAACGGTCTGTACAGCAAAAGGAGGAAAGATGCATGAACTTGCTCATAAGCACGCTGAAAATTATTTTTACTTTTGCAACAGTATTCTTTGCAGCACTGCCGTTTGTTTTTGAGTACCATACGTACTTAAAAGATAAAGAAAAGAAAACAGCAAACAGGCGTTTCCGAATTATGTGCTTCACAATGATTTATGTTGCTGCATTGACATTTGCGCTTTGTGCTTTGCGTGATGTTATTACGGCTGTAGGCGGGTTGAGCGTAATTTCATGGTTGGCCGCCAAGCTTGCGTTGCCGGTGAGAACGGCGTTCTTTTCGGATGTTGTTGGTGCGCTGTTAATTAACTTCGCTATTGGATTTTTATTCAGATTACTGCTCAGATTTGTGCGGATTGGGATGGGCAAGAGGAGCCTCAGTGAAGGCGAGAAACCGGACGGCGCTTTCAGTCTTGCGCAAAAAGTTGAAATCAAGATAATAAAGCTTTTCAGGAAGGATGTTTGGGTGTCAGCTGCAAGCATCTTGAAAAAACTCAGCATATTTTTATCAGCAGCATATGTTTGTTTATATGTTGTATTTCAATTGATTGCCCTGTTTGGAGCGGATTGGATTCCTTTTGATTTTCTTTCGCTTCTGTTTAACACAGGAACAAAGTATCCGGTGATTGCACTGTTCATTCTTTGGGAAGGCTTCTTTTTCCTTGACGGGATAAATGAGGATATTGATAAATGTCCCGAACCGGATCAATCGAAATTCGAAAAATCTGATGAAGGCGAAATTGATGTTGAAACGATAGACGAAGAGATTCGCAACGTATTTGGAGCTTTTTATGCGTGCGATGTTGATGTGGCTCTGTCGATTGACGATAGTGAGCAGGCAGATGATGCAAAGTGAAACAAAAGCATCACAAGCGAGAAAGGAACATGATTTTATGGAAAAACAAGCAATGGCACAGAGCGTTGATAAAAATAGAGTTGCGGATCTTATAATTGAAGCTGTTGAGCATAATTTCCGCGATTCGGGACACAAAAACAAGACATACCGAAATTGTATAGAAAAATTGGTAAAGTGCAGCAAAAGTGCAATAATAAACGGCAACATGTTTTCCGCCTTTTCAGAATACTTCATCCGGTATTTGTCCATTGCAGCTGCAAGAGGTGATAATATCATTTTTGTATGCAATACCGATGCTGAAATAGAACTTACATATGATTTTCTTGTCCGGAAATTTTCCGAAATAACAAGCCTGCATTGCAATGACAGCACAGGTGAAATTAACTTTGATGATCCGATATGGAAAATAATAAAGATAAAAGGTAACGGGGATAATTCGGAGGAGGCTTCAGTAGATGAAAAGAGCATTCTTGTCACTTCACTGAGATACCTTTCATCTTCACGCTTTGAGAACGACCATAAAAGGTTTATTCATCTTATTGACACTGTTGTGTTTATTGACACGCTCGAAACAATAAACAAGTATAATCGTCAGATGGCAATGTTCAGCACAAGAGTTAAGCATATTGCCGAAACAAATGAATGCCTTGCCAGGAACGGAGGCAGGAACGAAGGGTTTCGTCTGAGATACATGGCACGTCCGATAAAGTATATTTGCTTTGATGATTCGAGGACACCCGGACTGGACAAGGTCCTTAAAAACCTCACGGCGGAGGAGTTTGAGTCTTTGGATGCAATGCAGTATAATCCAAACGCTGTTGTTAGGTGTTACAATTACGATGGACGCAAGGACGTCGGCGGAAGAGTTGTTGTTCAGCAGTTTGTTAATACACGTGAAGAATTGGGTCCGATGATGAATGTTGCATTGATGTGTCTGAAGGCGGGAGCAAAATCCGTTACGGTGTTTGCAGATAAAGACATACCATATGAAAACATTAAAGAGTCAATTGCAGCAAATGCGGGAAGCATGGAAATCGGGGAAAAGCAATTTAGGCTTAACCGTGCAGAATGCGATGCAAGCGATTATTCCGTAATCATTGCAATGGACAGTGAAGAGAATCTTCCGAGGACATTGAGAAAGTACGTATCATTGACAGCTTCTGAAAAAACGCTGATAATTATATTTTCAAAGCCGTACATGCTGCGTGATTTTTACTATGCAAATATCGATGAAATCTGGAGCAGGATTCAGCTTGCGAGGATTCCGGTTGAAACCGGAACAAAAAAGGATTTTGCGCAGAAATTGCTTATAAGAGCGAGCTCGGGTGGAATGATTGTGGATGAAATATTCCGCTCGGCGTTGAATGTCAGCACGAATGATTACAGAGAAATGGTGAATAGGCAGGATGTCATCTCCATTCTTGCTGATGTGCTGGATATCTACGGCGTGTTGAACGTGGACAAAAAAGCAGACAATGAAAAAGCAAAACTCAGATATAGGGAACAAGTGCTGAAAATTTTCGAGTTTCGTCACGACTGTGTTTTCGGTTATGACGGTAAGTTCTGTTCAGAAGACAGAGTGTTTTTGCGCACAGGAGGAGAGCTGTATGATTTGATCAACGGACGGGACATGGCGTCGTTGATTTTGGACGGCAGCGATAAAACGGAAACTATCCCCCTTCCTCGTTCGAGAATAACTCAGAACTATATTGCAGGCCAAAATCTAATATTTAATGGCAACATCTACACAATTAGAAACATAGATACCGAAAAGGGAATTCTGTATGTTCAGCTTGCGTTTGGAGGCATTAATACAGAGGTACATCAATATATTCAAAACAGAGAATATATTGTTAGCTCTGACGACGAAAGTCCTGTTGTACTTGCAAATAATGTTATAGTATTAAAGGGCACTAATGGTGATATTGCCGTTGAGAAGGCTTGTATTTCGGTGTTCAGAGCACCTACAGAGGTTATCACACACGGATATTACGAAGTCAGCTCAAGGACATTTGCGCAGAACAACAATAATCAAAATTATCACAAAATTGATGGTGAAGATGATTCGCTTGCGCAAAGGTCATACAGACGATACGGGAAAGTAGTTAATCCGTATTACGAATCAAAGCCTGCCGTTGCCGGAAATAAGGGAGCTTTGATGATGACAATAAGACTAAACGGAAAACTGGGAGAAAAAACGGAGAGAACTGTGCATCTTGCTGCTGCAATGATCAGGGAAATAATACGCTCGATGTTTCCTTCGGTAGCTGATTCCGTTGCGGTTTGTGCTTCGCAGCAAACTGAGGCATGCAGCAAGGTGGATATCGGAAGACCCAAACTCACCGTGAAAGGAAAAAACAATATTTTCAATAAAGATGTCTTTGAGATTACAATAATCGAGGACAGCGTCACGGAACTGGGAGTTATATCTGCATTATCTGCATCCGGAGAGGACACACTCAAAACGCTTTTCACTCCGATTGATGAATACCTTGAATGGTATTTAAAGTCGGAGAAAAAGAGCAATTACTTATACTACGGAAGCGACAGGGAGCCTGCGGAATTCGATTTTGTGTCCCTCTCAAAGCTCGCTGCATTGTTAGCTGACAGAGACCACGAACTTCGTTTTGGAAGATTACACGAGCGTATAACGAATCGAAATTGTGATTTCTGCGGGAGGAGGGTACGGAAAAATGAAAGATTGGACAGGCTTTCGGACGGCAGAAAAATTTGTGATCAATGCAAGAAACAAATTGTGACGGGAAATAAAAGAGAACTGAAAGAACATACGGCTGCTGCAAAGCTTTTCCTTGAAAGTAATTACGGAATAAAAATTGATAATGAGTATGCAGTTTGTTTTGATTCTGCAGAGAGAATTTTACAAGAAATTAAGGCAAAGGGAGATACGGAATACAAGGGAGATATACCGCTTTTTTCCTTTTTCGAAAAAAGGAGGGTTCACGTTGAAAAAGGGTTGCCATCAGCGAATCTAACCGAATTATTCGTTCGTGAATTGACACATGCCTGGCAGCGAAAAAACGTTCCGGATCTTTCGGCAGACCTTTCGGAAGGGTTGCTTGCCATTGTGGATATACAGTATTTAAGGTTTATCAGCAGGAATGGTTTGGCGGATGAAAGAACAAGCAAGCTGAACAGCTCCTATACGAGAGCAGGCACGGGATATAGGGAGATAGCCGGTAAACTAAAGGAAAACCCTAAGTACAGAAATAATCCGTTTTTGTATTTACTTGCAACTGCTTCGGGAGAATTTTTGGATGAGCTTATCCCGGAGAAACCGCGAAAAAGGGAGATGGGGGAGGATATCTTCGGGAAAAAATATGAGCCAAAAGAATTTGATCGGGTTCTTGAAGGACCCCCGGAGTACTTTTATCGCAATCGTTTGGCATCCGCTCAGCAAATGCTTTATGATTCTATGGTAGAAGCAATTATTCAGCATGTTGAGAGTGTGGACGCAAGCGGACTGAAGGAAGGCAGTGTTTTTACGGTGTCTAAAGCGATAAGCTATGATCGTCCCGATTTGTTTTGGTACAATAACTGCACATATACAGAAGATAAAATCCTTCTTAAGTATGGTGCCGATCGGGAGGAGAGGGAAAAGCTGCAAAAGCAGATGGATGAGATGATTCCGAAATTTGTTGAAGACATTGATGACAAGATGAGCGCATACGATGCGGCGATACGCATCTACGCAAAAGTTGTTAATGCAACGGATTACGATACCATTGCACTCAACGAACAGAAGGCTAAGGGAGGGCCGGCCAAGGATGAAATTGATTATCTGAGAACAATATGCGGAATTTTTATTAGGGGAACAGCAGTTTGCGAAGGATATGCGCGTGCGATTGCGTATGTGATGCAAAAATGCGGCATTGAGTGTGCCGAAGCCGCCGGATACATAACAAAGGCCGACGGAGGGCAAGGAACGCCGCATGCATGGAACATTATTAAAATAGACGGCGAATACTACCATGTGGATGCAACATGGGATGATTATTCCAATACGAATCAGGCAGTCAAGCATGATGAATTCGGATATAATTATTTCTGCATTACAACGGAAGAAATTCAAAGGACACGAAAAGTCGACCTTTGCCCGACGGATGTTCCGATTTGTTCGGCCGTGGGGGCAAACTATTATTACCACAATTCATTGATACTAACGAAGTATGATTTGAATGAAATTAAACGGTTTGCCGCCGAGGCAGCGGAGCGGGGGCTTGATAAATTCTCGTTCAAATGCGGCAGTATTGCGGTTTACAGAGAGGCCATTAACAGACTGTTCGTGAGTTCGTCAGAAGGGTTTTCGGCTGTTGGTGCGGCAGCAAAGGCGAATAGAAAGATTGATGGCTCGACATATTCCTATTCATGGGATGCTGAAATACGCACAATAACTATAAAGTTTAAGTTCAAAAACAGGTGACTTTTGAAGGATTGAAAGGAGACTAAGTCATGAAAAGATTAGTTTCGATTGCAATTATCGTTGTTCTGCTTGCGCTTTGCGCCTGTTCTCCCGCAAAAAGAATTGTGGGGGAGTGGAAAACGCAAAGCACAGTGCTTGGAGTAGTTGTGGAAACAACGTATGTCTTTGATGAAAACGGAACAGGAAAGAAATGCGGAGCCGCCGAAATTCCGTTTACATACGAGGTTCAAGACAATAAACTGTTGATAACAACAAGCATCATAGGCGTTGATGTTTCAAAAAAAGAGTATTCCATTGATTTTAAAGGGAATACGATTATACTTACAGACGAAAATGAAGTCATTGAACTTATAAAGGAAAAGTGATAAAATCAGCATTGACGATTCAAACGCATAAAAGGAGGAGTAATGGAAGAACTTGAGTACAGTCCTCTTCTGAGAAGACTTATTGAGAAAGCAACAGAACTTGACGGCGGACCGAATCATAAGTTAACAGCAGAAGGCTTTATTGCGGCGGTCGTTTGCTATGTCAGAGATGTAAGCGATCCGGACAGCCAAAGACTGAAGAACATGCTGAAGCTGAAACTTCCGACAGCGATAAGCGATCCGAACAATATTGCAACAGACTTCATTTTGCATGCTACCAGTAAAGCCACACCCGAGTCAAGGCGCATTGACGAAAGCTATATTGAAGGGTGTCTTAAAAAGGCGCGCTGCATTGCGGCGAGCGAGGGTTCGGGAGAGGTGCATGCGTACCAGCTGCTGAAATGTATCCTTGACGAGCCGAACGACTTTATACGTAACTATATAGTTTTCGATGATCTCTTCGAGACGGAGCAGACAGTGCCCAGCACACAAGCGCTCGAGGATGCTTACACACGAATATTCGGCAACGACACTGCTGAAGCACAAAAATCATCCCACAGCGGAGAATGCAAGAAGGAGACTCGAAAAGAGGCACAAAAAAGTATTGCGGATATAATCAAAAGAACGAAGCAGATTCAGGAGTATCTGAGCGAGAGAGTCTTTGGTCAGGATAATGCGGTAAGTGTATTCGTTGAGGGATATTTTCGCGCGGAGCTTTCGTCACTGACGGACAAAAGCAGCAACCGACCGCGAGCAACCTTTTTGTTTGCCGGCCCTCCGGGAGTTGGCAAAACCTTCCTTGCAGAAAAGGCTGCTGAAGCTATCAGCTATGCGGAAGGAAAAGAAATTCCGTTTGTTCGATTCGATATGAGCGAATACTGCGACAAAGAGTCCTCACTTGAATTCATTGGCAGTGACGGTGTTTACAAGGGCTCAAAATCAGGCAATTTCACAAGCTTTGTGAAGAAAAATCCGCGCTGCTTAATTCTTTTGGACGAGGTTGAAAAGGCGCACATTTCAATTATCCATTTATTCCTTCAAATTTTAGATGCAGGAAGGATACGAGACAGCAAAACGGACGAAGAAGTATCCCTTGCGAGCGCAATAATGGTTTTTACGACCAATGCGGGCAAACAGCTTTACGAAAACTCCGAGTCGATTGATTTTTCGGTTTTACCGCGCAAAGTAATTTTAAAGGCATTGCAAAAGGACGTTGAACCAAACACGAAAACGCCGTATTTCCCTGCCGCGATATGCTCAAGATTTGCGTCGGGAAATGTTGTTATGTTCAACCATATTCGAGCGCACGAACTTTGGAAAATAGCGAATCGTGAAGTACTGAGAAGTGCCGAATCCTTTACAAACGAAACCGGAATCGGGATTTCCGTGGACGAAAAGGCATACACGGCACTGCTTCTGGCAGAGGGAGGAGCGGCAGACGCACGTGCAGTAACATCACAGGCAAGGACGTTTTTGAACAACGAGATATATGAGATGCTTAGATTGCTGAGCTCTGACCGGAGCAAAACAGATATTGGAAAGCTCGAGGATATTTCGATTGAAGTTAATTTGCCCGCTGACAACGATGATGTTAACTGTTTGTTCAACAATACAGAAACGCAGAACGTTCTGATAGTATCAACATTGGATATTATTGCAAATTGCAGGGAACAATCTTCGAGTGTTTATTTCTTGGGCGCTGATGATACAGAAAGCGCAAAAAGCATCGTGCACAATAACGAGCTGAGTTTTGCCATTGTGGATTTATCGTTGGGAGAACGCGGTGATTCTGAATTGTTGAATCAGGAGGATATTGAATCAACGGGCAGGGATATTCTTTGGTATCTCCGCGAGAACCTGCCGAACCTGCCGATATATGTCCTTGAAAAGAACTCCCAAACACTGAGTAAAGAAGAAAAGCGTTCTTTGCTTAAACAGGGAATAAGAGGAATCTTGCAGATTGGTGATAATGCAGCAGCCTTTGACAGAAGCATTGAAGATATATGCGTTCGGGTGCATCAGCAGAAAAGTATGAATATGCTGGCAAGAGCGAACAAACTTATCTCGTTTGAAACATCACAGAAGGTGAGTGAGGACGGAAAACATGCGGTAATAACCTTGTTCGATTTTGAAACGGAGACCGCAATAGAAGCTGAGGATTCAAGCAATATAATGAGTACTGTTTCAAGGCCGAACATACGCTTTGAACACGTAATCGGAGCGGAAGATGCAAAGAAAGAACTGAAGTACTTTGTTGAATACCTGAAAAATCCCGGAAAATTTATCGGTACAGGAGTAAGTGCACCAAAAGGCGTAATTCTTTACGGCCCTCCGGGCACGGGCAAAACAATGCTTGCAAAGGCAATGGCAAGTGAGTCGAATGCAACATTCCTTTTTGCGGAGGGAAATCAGTTTTTAAGCAGATATGCGGATGGCGGTTCTGAAAAGGTTCACGAGTTTTTTCGGACAGCACGTAAATACGCACCGTCCATTCTGTTCATCGACGAAATCGATGCTATTGCAAAAGAACGCCGAGGAGAAGATCAAACAGGAGCAGAGGCAACGTTGACGGCGTTCCTTACGGAGATGGATGGGTTCAATAAGGATCTTTCAAAACCTGTATTTGTTCTTGCGGCAACTAATTTTGATGTTGAATCCGGCGGAAGCAAAAGTCTTGATCCTGCGCTCATGCGCAGATTTGACAGAAGAGTTTTAATTGATCTTCCCAACAAAGCAGAGCGACGCACGTATCTCGAAATGAAGATAAACAAAAACAATGTTTTTAACGTGTCCGACAGTAAACTTGAAAACATTGTTGTGCGCTCAACCGGCATGAGTCTTGCTGCACTGGAATCAGTTGCGGAACTCGCTTTGAGAATGGCAATTCGTGACGGAGAAATGAGAGTCGCGGATGAAATTTTTGAAAAGGCGTTTGAAACATTTAATAGCGGGGAATCCCAAAAATGGGATAGTGCAACAATTGAACGCGTAGCTCGACATGAAGCCGGTCATGCGTTTCTTTGCTGGCACGGCGGTGAAACCCCGTCATATGTTACAGTGGTTGCAAGAGCGAATCATGGCGGTTATATGCAGCACGGAGACAACGAGGAAAAAACAATCTACACAAAGCGTGAATTGATTGGAAGGATCCGAACATCTCTGGGCGGGCGTGCGGCTGAGATGGTTTATTACGGCAGCGAAGACGGAATTTCAACCGGTGCAGCGGGAGACTTGGAAACTGCAACATCCTTGGCAAAACGCTTGATATGCAGTTACGGCATGGTTGAAGAGTTCGGCCTTGCAGCAGTAGATCCGAATTCAGTGAGCGGAGAGCTTTCGAACGAGATAAGAAAGAGTATTAACAACATACTGGACGTTGAGCTGAAGAAGGCAATACGAATTATCAGTGAGAATCGGGAAGCCGTGGACAAGCTTATTGAAAAATTGCTCAAAGATGATTATGCTGCCGGGGACGAAATAGACGCAATTTTCGCATCATGCATTAAGGGTTAATATAATAAACATTGCGAGACAGCCTTGATGAATGCCCAGAGGGGACGGACTGCCTCGCAATTACGGAGAAAATGCCACGCCATGGCAGCAAGGCAACGCTGACAGCAATGAAATGATATTAAACGATGTCGTTTGCTAAATGAATGACAACTGAATGCGGATAATAAACGAAACAGCCGTCGCATGACGGCTGTTTTGGCATCCCCGGCGCGATTCGAACGCGCGACCTTCCGCTTAGGAGGCGGACGCTCTATCCTGCTGAGCTACGGAGACATTTACCAACAATTATTCTATCTTATTTTTGAAAAAGAGTCAATCACTTTATGCGGGCGGGGTGAAATATATCTTGGAGACGGCGCCGGGTACTGATGTTTTTCGGACGGCAGCCGAAGAAGACGGCAGCTCGGGGTGCAATTTTCTGCTTTTGAGGAGAAAAATCGGGTTCCTCTTGAAAATAGAAAAAGAAATGGTAGAATATTGGACAAAGGACACAAAAGTGTTTAAGGAGGTGCAAAACATGCCGGCGAGGACAAAAATCATTGCGGCGTACCCATCGCTTTCACCTGCAGAGCGGCAGGCGGCGGACTTTATCCTTTCCGATCCGGATGCGGTTCCGCATCTTTCGATAAAGCAGATTGCGGCGCGGGCGGGGGTCAGTATGCCGACCGTGACGCGGCTTGTACGGCGGGCGGGCTACAGCGGTTTTACGGAGCTGCGAATTGCGCTTGCCGGAAGTTTTACCAAAAACAAACCGGTTGCATCGGGCGATGATGACGGCGAGTTTTTCAGCAAATTGATGCTCGGCCAGATGCGTTCGGTCGAGGCAGCACTTAAGGCTGCGGATGAGGAAAGAATTTGCGCACTTGCCAAACGGCTTGTGACGAGCACGGGGTGTGTGCTGCTGTGCGGTGCGGGAGCTGCGGCGGGGATTGCCGAAAGTGCGGGCAGCGCACTTGTCGAACTCGGAATCCGTGCGGTTTGCCCGCAAAAACCCGAAACCCGGGCGGCATATTCCGCGCTGCTCGGTGAAGGGGACACTCTGTTCTGCATCCGTTCCGAAGGAAGCAGGGAAAGCGCGCAGCAACTGACGGAATGCATTCGAACGGCAAAAAAGGGTGGTGCGTACACTGTTTTTGTTTGCAATGAGCCTTGCATTTCGGCGGAGAGTGAAGCGGATTGCAGCATTTGCACAACATGCGAAAGCGATATTCGCAGACTTTTGGGTTATGCAACATCGGCATCGCTTGTTGCGTTTACGGAAGCTTTACTCGCGCTCACGGCGCGATATGCGGGAAAAATTCCGGAGAACGCATACCGGGGAAGAATGCAGTGAACAGCTGAAAGGGAATATAAACAAAATGAGAATCATTGAGGATTTGCATACACATACATATTACAGCCACGGCAAAAACGGCCCGCGCGACAATGTGCTTCGGGCGTTGGAGCTCGGACTTGAGGCGGTTGCGGTCAGCGAACATGCGGGCGGCAACATGTATTACGGTGTCCGCGGGAAAAAACTGGAGCGGCTGAACGCGGAGCTTGCGGAACTGCGTCGGGAGTTTGACGGACGTATCCGCGTGCTGCGCGGCTTGGAATGCAACGTAATGAATTTCGGTGAAAGCGATATCCCGAAGAACCGCAGCGAATATGATGTCATTATTCTTGGGTACCACAAGGGAATTCCGCCGGTGAACAGATTTGCGCGGCATATCCTTTTCGAAAGTTTCGGCGGGAAATCGACTCCGCGGCGCAACACCGAATCGCTCATGGCGGCGGCGGAAAAGGGTCATGCAGATATTATTTCGCACCCGAACCTTTATTTGACTCTGGACATTCCGTATCTTGCGGACTGTGCAAGGCAGCTTGGCATTTTGCTGGAAATAAACTCCTCGCATGTAAGCCTGACCCCGGAGGAGATAAAAACGATACACGAACACGGCGCGGGGCTTATCATCGGCAGTGACGCTCATGTCAGCTCCCGTGTCGGTGATTTTGCAAACGGAATCGAATCCGCAAAACAGGCGGGAGTTTTGAATTCGGTTGTTAATATTGAATTATAATGCAGAATGCACGGTGCATCGACCGATGTCCGAAAGTACGGAGGCTCAGGTTCGGAAGAACCGCCTGCAAAGCTCCGAAAGCGCGGCCTCGAGCTGCGCACAGCTGCGCCAGCCGCTTCCGATAGGTGCGTTCGGACGGCTTTTTCCGTGAAAATCGCTTCCGCAGGTTGCAAACAGTCCGAATTCACGGGAGAGGGAAGAGAAAAGCCGCGTCTCACCTTCCGTTGCGGCACCGTAAAAAGCTTCAATACCCCATATTCCCTTGTCGGCAAGGTCGCGGACAAGCTCATGCGGATCGCATTTTTTCATCAGCATCGGGTGGGCGAGTATTGCAGCTCCGCCCGCGCCCGTAACGGCATCGATGACAGCCTGCGGAGAGGGGTGTTTTTGCTTTATATCCGCAAGAGCATCGCTGTTCAGTATGCGGCGGAAGGCATCGGCTGTGTTTTCGGCGTGGCCTGCTGCGGTGAGCGCGGCAGCATAGTTGGCGCGGGTCGTGGATTCGCTGCGGATAAGATAATCCGAAACATCCATGCCCATTTTGCGCAGCTTGATTTCAAGCAGACGGTTGCGCTCCTCGCGAAGAGCGGTTTGTTCCGCAAGCAGTTTTTGAAAACACGGCGCGTCGATATCCTGCCCGATGCCGAGAATGTGAAGCGTGTCGGCATAGTCCGCTTCGGCCTCAACTCCGGGAAGCATCCGAAGCCCAAGCTGTGCGGCACGGGACAGCGCGGCGGGAACTCCGCGCACACAATCGTGGTCAGTCAACGCGAGCAGCTCAATTCCGGCGGCTTTTGCAAGCTCGGCAACATGTTCCGGGGATTCGCTTCCGTCGGAACAGCGGGAGTGTGTGTGCAAATCATACATTGTGTTTTCCTCCGTGTACACGGCGAAGCCCGTGCGGGTGATTCGGCCGTGCTTTAGTCTGTCGGAATGCCGACTGCGTTTGAAATAATTATACATGAGACCGCGGAGAAATGCAACGGCGGAACAAAAACAATATATCTGCCGGAGATGATTGTCGGAAAAGCGCGTATATTGTATAATTAAAGAATGCGGGAGTTTACGCATGAAGGGCGGGAAACTCAAAAAATATCGAGGCGAAAACCGATATGATAAACGTGAAAGAAAAGAAAACCGAACGAACCGAAAAAATCGGGAAAGGACAAACAGCACCGAAAAGAAAGAAAACGGCAACGGTCGAGCGCATTGCGCAGGCGATAGGCTCAAAACGTTTTCTTGCAATTGTGCTGTGCTGCTGTGCCTGGGCGGTGTTCCATGCAGTGAACATGTATGCCGTTTATTCCGATTTGCTTAAGCGCGTTCGGGATGCGCTTCCGATTTATTCCGGAGAGGAAATGCAGCGATTTGCGGAGCTGACTTCCGACCTGATATATACTTTCAGAGTCACGGCGGGAATTTACTGCATACTTGAATGCATTTTGCCGATTGCGGCGGCGGCGGCATTTGCGGCGGTGCATTGCGATGCACGGCGGGGACAGCTTGCGGAGGGTTCGGGAATTCCACTGCTTCGAATGACGCTTGCGGTGCGGGTTGTCATCGGAATTGCCGCAGCCGTGACGCTGTGCCTGCTTGTCGTCTGTGCGGCGGAACTGGAGCAAGATATAATCGTTTTTCGCAAAACCGTACTTAACATCATTGCAACGCCTCCGCCCGTGTTTACTCCGATGCGCATTGCGGCGATAATAATTACTTCGGGCGGGATAAATGCTGCGCTGTGCACACTTGAATGCTTTTTGTTCCGCATGTTCGGAAATGTTCGAAGTCAGCTTTCTGCGGAGCCGAACGGCGGCAGGGCGGAAATACGGCTGCAGGGGGCGGAATATCTGCTGTTCGGTCTCGGGCTTGCTTCGGCGGCGTGCGCGGTTGTTCTGCTTACGGCGGTTGTGGCAATGGGGCAGCGGCATCCGTCCGTTTACAAAAGCGGAATCATCAATGCGTTCAATCCGCCGGCATTTGCCGCCGCGGCGTGTGCGCTTTTCACCGGTATGAAGCTGTGCCGAAGCTGTGAACAACATGAAGCTGTGAACAATAAGAAAAAAACTGCTGCGGAAGATGCACGCAATTAACAACGGCTGCGAATCCGTTTATAACGACAAAAAAGCAGAGCCGCTGCGGCGAACTCTGCTTTTTGTTGTTCTTGCGGGAAGAGTCTCGGAAAGTCGCTTTTGCGAAAACGGTTTGTTTAACAGCCTTTTTCACAAAACACGAAACGTTAACTCAACCGACGGCTGAAGGAACCGTTATTTTTCGTCCTTTGAATCGCCGCACTCGGAGAACACAGCCCTGAGCCTGTCAAGAATATCGATTATATATTCTTTGTTGAGCGTGTAATAGGTTTTTGCGGTGCGCAGATCGCATTCCACAAGGTTTGCCGCAACAAGGCGCGCCATATGATGGGAAATGGTGGTGGGGTGCAGCGCGGTCTTTTCGGAAAGCTCCTGTCCGTAGGCGGGGCTTTCGCGAAGCAGATTGATAATGTCCAAACGGCTCGGCTCGGAAAGGGCTTTGAACAGCATTGCGAGTTCCTCGGGGGAAGAGATAATGTCGCGAACGCTTGAAACAAGGTCATAACCGATGCCCATGAGAACCATGCCGCTGTCCTTTCCGGTATCGTCCTGATACTGCTTGATGAAAGCAGCAATATGGTCATACATGAAGATGGAGCAGTAGGAAGTCATTTCGATATCGTCGGGAAGTCCCATTCCGTAGCAGTCGTTAACCTTTTTGAGGACGCCGCTGCCTTCGGGATAGCGTTTGGAAAATGCGGAGCAGATTGATGCAACGTTTTCGCGTTCACGGCGCATTGCATTGAGGAACCCGTCAACAAGCAGGGATACGCGTTCGGAATAGCTCTTGTATTTGAACAGGAGCTTCATTACGCCGAGTCGGGACTGCTCATCAAGGCCGGTGTTTTCAAGCCGCTCATAGAAGACATCGGAAGTGATCTCCTCGGTCACGGTTGCGGTGCCGGGGGATTCAAGAACGCTCAGAATGTCAACCATGATGTCTTCATCGGTTTTTGAATAAATATATTCGGTGAAATTCTCCGGATCAATACCGTCGCGAATTGCGGGGAAGACCATCATGTACATAATGCTGTTGCTGCATGCGAAGGGTGTGGGACTGCTGCAAACAGGAGTCAACAGCTGACTAAGCTCGCGCTTGCCCACACGGACAAGGTAGTCAAGGCGATCCTGAAGGTCTGCAACCGGAGAGAGGAGCCTTAAGAATTCGTTTGTTTTTGAAGGAAACCTTGTGCACAATCTGTCGAGTTCGATGCGAACGAGACGACCTTCGGCTCTGCGGTGGAAGTATTGAAGAGCTTCAAAGAGGGGATTGATGTTTATCATACGGGAGACCAACCTTTCGTATTTTTGTTTTATACTCTTTTATTCTAATGCATTTAAAAAAATATGTCAAGTACAGAATTTCCTGTTGACAAGATATTGTTGGGCATTGTACAATGCATAGGATACCAATCCTATAACTGTGGTTGGAGAAGGAGGATAAACATGAAACTCAAACGTTTGGCGGCACTTGTGCTCGCGGTTATGATGACATTGGCCGCAGCTTCCGTGACGGGGCTTTCGAAGCTTGCGGCGGAAGGAACACAAAAGCCCGAAAAGTCCGTTGTTGATGCGGCGGGCGCAACATGGTACCACGCCGATGCAGGCGAGGAACTGCGTTTTGATGACGACTCAAGCTATTGCTTTGAAAGCGAAAGCTGGATTATGCGTCAGAAGAGCGGGAACACGATTGACGAAGCTGTTTTCGACGGCATCACGCCCGACAATGTTCAGACATTGACCGATGAAAACGGCGAGACCTACACCGTTTCAATGTATTCCCAGGCAACGGTTGTTGCAGCACTCAACCGCATGCTCGGCAAGGAAACGAAAAAACCCGAACGAACCCTTGTTGAAAGGTACAAAATTGATGATGAAGGCATGATTGACGTCATTATCAAACTTTCCGGCGATGCCGTGCTCGAAAACGGCGGCGCGGTTCTCGGCGAAGGACTTACCAAACAGCAGTCCGCCGCACGCGAAAAGCTTGCAGCGGAACACGAAATCATTAAAAAGCGCATTGAGTGCGCCGCTTCGGCAATCTCTTTTGAATATGATTTCACCCTGCTCTGCAACGGCTTTGCGGCAAGCGTACCTTTCAACGAGGTTTCACGCATTGCGGCGGTTGCGGGTGTTGAAAGCGTTGAATACATGCCCGTGTTCGAAATTCCCACGGAAAGCTATGAAATCGTTCGTCCCGGCGACACGAAGATGACGATTGCGAACGATGTTATTGAATCCCGCTACGCATGGGATCTCGGCATTGACGGCAGCGGCATGGTTATTGCAATTATCGATACAGGCATCGATACCGATAACGAATGCTTTGCTCCCGGGCTTGAAACAGTCAAACTGACGCAGGAGGACATCAGCCGCATAATCGCCGAAAATCCGGATATGAACATGCTTGCGCTTCGTCCCGGAACGACTGCGGAACAGGTTTATATCAACGATAAGATTCCGTTCGCATTTGACTATGCGGATAAGGACTGCGATGTTAACCACGGCGGACAGGCTTCCGCACACGGCACGCATGTTGCCGGCATCGCAGCGGGGCAGGCGGTCGAAAGCGCGGGCACAAGCTTCGGCCTGACATCTCTCGGCGTTGCACCCAAGGCGCAGATCCTGCCGCTCAAGGTGTTCAGCAATCGCGATGCTTCCGCAACTCTCGGCAGCGTTGCGGCCGCAATGGAGGATGCGATCGTTCTCGGTGCGGATGCGATAAACCTCAGTCTCGGTGCTGTCGGCGGTCCCGTGTATTACGAGGACTATACAGAAGTTTTTGATGCGGCACTTGCCAACGGCATCAATGTTGTTGCTTCTGCGGGCAACTCCGCCTCTTCCACTTACCACAGCCTTTGGGAAGCGGATCTCGGCCTTACGGATAATCCCGATATCGGCATGGTCGGCATGCCCGGAAGCTTCAATTCCGTTTTGACGGTTGCAAGCCTTAACAACCCCGAATACTTCGTTGCGATTCAGACTAAGGATGCGCTGCTGTTCGATGATGCATATCCCGAATACGGCGGCTCATGGAAATCCCGCTACGACGACAAGGCGGGTTATGAGTACAAAGTTGCAACCCGCATCGGCGGACACAGCTACGAGTACAGCATTTTTCATGCAACAATCGATAGTGCGGATCTTTCCGATGTTTCCGGCAAGCTTCTGTTTGTTGATTATAACTCCGAACTGACGATCGATGAACATGCGGCGTTTGCACGCGAGGCGGGTGCGGCTGCACTGTTTATCTTTGACTCTTCAAGAGAAACCACCTTTGTTGACACAACGAGAGAGGATTGGACCTATCCCGTTGCGGCATACAAATACGATTCGCTGACCAAAGCTCTTGAACCGTCCCACCCGGCGACGATTCACATCAACCCCTATTGGGATATTGACGATCAGGGCGGTTATATGTCCTCATTCTCAAGCTGGGGCACAACCGGCGGACTGACCATCAAGCCCGAGATAACGGCCATCGGCGGCAATGTTTTCTCCGCATATAACGGCAGCGGCGCATACGCACTTTCAAGCGGCACGTCAATGTCCGCTCCGATGACGGCGGGCAGCGCACTGCTTGTTCGTCAGTATCTGATGAACAATTTCGATATTCCTGCGGCGGAACTTCCGGAAATTGTGAACAACCTGCTCATGAGTGCCGCAACTCCGGTGCTCAATCCCGACGGACTTACCTATTCCCCCCGTTATCAGGGCGCGGGATTTGAGAACATCCGTGCAGCAATGACCGCCGGTGCCTATATCACCACCGAATGCGGCAGGGCAAAGCTTGAACTCGGCGATGACCCGCAGAAAACAGGTGTTTACAACCTCAATTTCACCGTTGTGAACATGACCGATGCGGACAAGACCTATACTGTTGATGCTTCCGTTCAGACGGAAAGTGCGGAGACGGGCCGAATCAATGCGGACGGCACCCGCCGTTATCTCATGACCCAGACCCCGCACATGCTGAATTCCGAAATTGCGGGCAACGGCGCGATCACGGTTCCCGCGGGCGGTTCAACCGAAGTTTCCGTAACGATTACGCTCACCGAGGAAGATATCGCTTATATCGAAAAGTACTTCCCGAACGGCATATATGTCGAAGGTTTCGTGACTCTCACCGCAGGTGAGGAGAACGGCGTTGATCTTTCCGCTCCGTTCCTTGCATTCTACGGCGACTGGCTTGCCCTGCCCGCAATTGAGCAGAGCAGCTACTATGATTTCACCGAAATTGAAACCGGTGAATGCGATGCAACCCATGTTGTCAACGGCGTATATACCTATGATGCAAATTACGATGAGTATATCGGCCTCGGAACAAGCATGGCTTGGCCGAACAACAGCGTTTACCCCACGGAGGAACTCGGCACGATGCGCTATGTTGCAAACCGCAACGCGATCTCTCCCAACGGGGACAGCATCCGCGATGCGATCGATGCGATCGTAATCGGATTGAACCGCAATGTTGAGAATTTTTATTACAGCGTTGTGAATGCAGAAACGGGCGTTGAATACTACCGCAAGGATCTCGGTTTTGTGCCGAAGACGTATTATAATGACAATGCGGGTCAGGCACTTTACGTCGGAGCCTATGATAACGAGGAGTTTGACTGGGATTATACCGACCTTGAAGGCAACCCCCTGCCCAACAACACAAAACTTACTGTTGCATTTTGTGCGGAACTGGCTTATAATGGCAGGGAGCGCACCGAAAAGTGGGAGATGCCGCTCACGATTGACACCGAAAGCCCAATCAAGAATGTTTCCATGGTCAGCTATGAATGGGAATATGAAGAATGGAGCGATGAGGAAGACGACTATGTCGGCACGGGTGAATACTACCACGTTCCCACTATCGTCATTGACTACAGCGAGAATCAGTACATGGACTGGAATTGCGGCAGGGCTGCATATGTCAGCGGCGCCAGCTCAAGCAAAGTGTTCCACAATTCCGTTGAACCCGGTACCGTGAACGGAACGACAAGGCTCGGTCTCGGTCCGGACGATCTGAGCGACATCAACAGTTTCCTCTTCCTTGAATGCATGATAAGCGATTATGCGGGCAACGGCTTGTTTATTCGCATCGAGCGCGATGATCGCCCCGGAATCTACAACTCCGGCGAGCTTTCCGACAGTGTTGTAAATCTCCGCCCCGGCGAGACTTACACCGTCAGCGCACATTCCGATATCTGGGATTTGTTCACGGATTTCGACTTTACATGGAGTGTTGAGGATGAATCAGTCGCATCGGTTGCCCCGAACGATGGTGATATTTTCTCCGCAACGATAACCGCAAACGAAATCGGCAGCACCACGCTGAAGCTTACGAACGGTTTCCTTAAGGAGATGACCTGCACGATTAACGTTGTTGCCGAAAACTACGACATCTCCGCTTCGGCAGGACTCGGCGGAACAATATCGCCCGACGGCACAACCACCGTTGATTCTCTCGGTTCTGCATCGTACACGATTACTCCGAATGAGGGCTGGCATGTTGCGGATATCATTGTTGACGGCGAATCAGTCGGTGCCGCAAATGAATACACCTTCGACTGCGTTATTGCAAACCACACGATCGAAGCTGTGTTCGCAAGCGATAACTACTTTAATGTTTACTTTGTTGACTGGGACGGCACAACGATCAGTGTTCAGACAGTCGGCTACGGCATGGATGCGGAAGCACCTGCCGACCCCGTGCGTGAAGGCTATGATTTCATCGGCTGGAGCGGAAGCTTCACCGGAATCACGGCAAACACCGTCCTTGTTGCACAATATGAACCCGCAAGCGGAATCCTTGCGGGCGATGTTGACGGCGACGGCATTGTGACCGCCGCAGATGCTCTGCTCGTTATGCGTTATTGCAGCGACCTTGCGGAGCTGACCCCCGAACAGCTTGAGGCTGCCGACTTTAACGGCAACGGCGTTGTTGAGCTTATCGACGCGCTGCTTATCCTCCGCGCTGTTATCTGATTTGCTGCTGACGGCCGTTATCATGGCACGAACGGTAACAGCCTTTCAGCAACCCTGCATCGATTTCCGAACAAAAGACTGTCATCATCCTTTCTGTCCTTTGCATCCTGACTCCATTTTTGCAAAGTCGTTCGGAAAATCGGTGCAGGGCATAGAGCCTGCATTGCCGCAATCGTTGACCGGTTGCGGCAATGTTTTTTTACCCCATGCATCAATTTAACGGACGCACAGCCGCCGCAGGAAAACAGTGAATCAAATTTTTAATATAATGTGATTCTCCCTCTTGAATCCGTTTAAAAAATGTGTTAAACTGATATGTGTACAAAATTTGAACATATTCGCCGGTGTGATGGAATTGGCAGACGTGACGGACTCAAAATCCGTTGGTAGCAATACCGTGTGGGTTCGAGTCCCACCACCGGCACCAAACACAGAGGCACCCGTTGGGTGCCTCTGTGTTTGGTTAAGTCAAACGGGACTCGAAGCCGGGGAAACAAAACGGTCCTGTGGAGCGTTTTGCCCGGCCGGGGAGCGAAAGCAGTCCGGGCGCGCAGCACGGAGTGCAAGCAAAGGACGATTTGAGCGGAGAGTCCCACCACCGGCACCAAACACAGAGGCATCCGTTGGGTGCCTCTGTGTTTGGTTAAGTCGAACGGGACTCGAAGCCGGGGGAACAAAACGGTCCTGTGGAGCGTTTTGCCCGGCCGGGGAGCGAAAGCAGTCCGAACGCGCAGCACGGAGTGCAAGCAGCGGTATGCAGATCTTTGTTCAACACACCTTATATGCTGTATACTAAGACAGTAAATAAGCCGAAAACTCCTTTTTTGCCGTTGTCGGTTGATCGGCTCATCCGACAAAGCCCGAAGTATGCCATACAAATCACCCCCGGTATTTAGGGATTTTCCCCCATGTTTACCTATTGGACTGCGGAAAAGGCGGAACCTTACAGAAAAAATGCGAAAAAGAAAAGATATTTTCGATGACGATTGATTTACCTCCTGTCGCTGCCCGTACTGTTGAACGAATAAGACTTCCCCTTACAACGAAAGAGTAACGAAAGTCTCACTTGCAAGCGAATAATATATAATTAAAACCGCATAACTATTAATGCGCGTGTATTGACTTCGGGCACCCAAATAGTGTATAGTATGTACAAACAGCGGGAGGATGTATCTGAATATCTTGTATTATGCTTATAACATGAGCTGTGTGCAGACTATCCTTATTGCACGAACGCCTCATGCAGCCGAGCGAAACAATATACGCTCTGCGACCGCATATGAGCCTGCCGGTGGTTCTTACAAGAGGAAAGAAGAAGTTCGTTGCTTGAAAACAGCCGATTTTACAAAAACACCGGATTTCTTGCATCTGCGGACAGCGAGAGCTTGCAGCAGAGAAGAAAATGCACAGGATAAAAAAGTGTAGGGTTTTGGGCAATATCTGCGGCTCATCAGCAATTTTTTTCAATGCGCAGTGTCTGCGGGAGAGGAGCACGCTGTTCTTGGAATCGCACCCTCCTCCAATATCCATAGCTCTGATCCCGTTACGCTGTCCGTCCCTAACGTCCGTTTCGACAAAGAACTCTTTCGAACGGTCGAAGAGCATATTTGTCGGAACGAGGGACAGATAACACTTTGAAATACGCAGCTGCATTCCGGTAAATGAATCCTCTTCTTTTCAAAATGCGAAGAGGTTTTGGCTGCAATATGTGCAATATGAAGGAAGAACGACTGCCGCTTTCCCGTCAGGCGAGAAACGGGAACCCTTTGAGAAGAATCCGTTGAATCAAACGCCCTCGTTAAATTAAGCGGAGAAGTCACCGATATGTCGGGACTTTGAAGCATTAGGATAAAAAAGAATACCCCAGGAGGACGACCGATGAAAAGAATTATCTCAGTGATTTTGGCAGCGATGATGCTGCTCATGATCGCCCCAACCGCCGCACACGGCAAACGTGCGGAAAGCCGTGCACCCTACGGATATGTGGAGCACGAATACGATCAGCTCCTTGCTTTTATGGAGCAGACCAACTCAGCCGGCGTAAAGAACGGCACGCAGCTGAGCTCCGCATACGATCCCAACGACCCGGAAACATGGGGAGGCATCTTTTGGTACACAGCACCAACGGGATTCATACATGCCGAATACATCTTCTTCAGCACTTATGATTTCCCCAACAGAAATCTTGTCGGAACCTTGAATCTTTCCGGCTTCTCAAAGCTGCGTGCGTTTGGCTGCGCGGGAAACTCCATCACAGCCGTCAGCATAAGTGACTGTCCGCTGCTCGATGAGTTGAATGTCGCGCAGAATCTGCTGACAAATTTCAGCGTAAGCAACTGTGCAGAGCTGCGTCTTGTCTGGTGTGAAGAAAACATGCTGCCAAGTGTTTCAATGTCTAATCTCCCGAAACTGCGCCAGTTCCACTGTTATCAAAACCCCATTACCGAACTGGACGTTTCACCCTTTGAAAATCTCTGGTATCTTTTCTGCGGAAATACCGGGATATCGCAGATCGATGTCAGCCGGAATCCGCAGCTGCGGGAACTTCGCTGTGAAAACACGCATCTGACTTCAATTGACGTAAGCAAATGCGAGAACCTTACGGATCTGTTCTGCAACAACACCGACATAAGCGAGCTGGATATTTCCAACAACCCTGCATTGGCAAGGTTGTTCTGCAACAATACCGACATAAGCGTATTGGATCTTTCACAGAACACGAACATAGACAAGCTTCGCTGTTATGATGCGAAACTGATGTCGCTCGAATGGGAGTGCATTATACCGGGGCTCTCCCTTGACATAACCCTCCTTTCCGAAGGCGACGGCTATGTGGGCGTGGACTGGGAGCGTGTATATGTGAGCGACAACTATTGGGAAAACAGGATAACCGCCGTGGCCACCCCCAACGGAACGTTCAGAGGCTGGTATATGGGTGAATCCCTTGTTTCTTCGAGTCTGCGGCTCCCCCTCGGCGCGGACATCGATATCCCCGCTACCATGCTTACGGCTAAGTTTGACGGTACAACTCCCATTCCGCCCACGCCTACGCCGCCGGTTTCTCCCGAACCGCCCACGCCCACACCGCCCCCTGCACAGGAGGACGAGCCTACCATATACGGCTTCTGGGTTTCGGAGCGCATACCGAACGATCCGGAGTTCCATACGAAATGGTATACCTGGTCGAGCTTTAACGCCGATTCTCCGGAAGAAGTCACTATGCACTGCGGTATGCCCGCCGAAACGGGGAGCGGATATTCAAGCCTCGTTGCTGCTGCTGCCTATCATGACGGGTATATTTACGGGTATACGGGGCATAATAACTTTTTCAGGGTGCGATTTGACGATATGGTCGCCGGGGAAACAACGCAGCAGTACTTTCTCGATACCAATTTCGCACAGAACGGTGGATTCAATGTTCTCGATATGGAATATGACTACAGTCGGAACAAAATGTTCGCCATCCTGCAAAACAGCAGCGATGGGACGCAGTGCATATGCGAAGTCGATCTTGAAACCGGCAATATGCTGAATCTTGAGAGCGGAGGGATCCCGCTTCCTTACATGAACAACGGGGAGGGCATCCCATACACAATGCAGACACTTGCAATAGACCTGCAAGGCAACGCTTACTGCATGGCGATGGGCTTCTCCGTATCGGAACTTTGCAGTCTTGATCTCGACACGGGAATGTACGAAACAATCATGACCGTTCCGGCAAAGAGCTACGACTATCAGTCCATGACTATGGATCATTCCACCGGACATATATACTGGGCACAGTATGCAACATTTTCGGAAACATGGAATCCGTCCAACCTGCTTTTCAAGATTGATTTGCAGACGATGCAGGCAGAATCCAAGGGAACGATAGGTCACGGCAGTCAATGGACGGGAATGTTCATCCCCTACGACAGCGGTCAGCCCCCCGTAACCGGCATCCTCGGAGATGTTGACGGCAACGGAATTGTACAGATCGCGGATGCGATCCTTGCCGCCCGTCATGCGTTGGGTGTATATTTGCTTGAAGGGGAAAGCCTCATTCTCGCAGACGTGGACATGAACGGAGAAATAACGATCGCAGACGCAGTTCTCATAATGCGCATTGCAATGGGACTGTATGAACCGTAAAACCCCTTGCCTCGTAAAAGCTGCCTTTGAATCGTGAAAAACACGGTGTGTGTACTCAAAGGCGGCTTCCGGGAAAACAAAAAGTGCTTTCGCTTCCCCCTCACTCAGCCGGGCAAGGGTGATCGGTTCTTGCCGAATTGACCGTTGCCCGGCTGTTCATATAACGAAAAACAAAGAAAGGAGAATCAAGATTATGACATGGAGCAAAGATTTAATCGAAAACATTACCGACATAGGAGAGCTTGAAGCGAAGCTCCGGTTTGATCGCAGACTGACACAGCAGATGCGGGCGCTGTGTGAAAAATTCCCGATGTCCGTCACAAGATACTATTTGTCACTTATTGACTGGAGCGACACGGACGACCCAATCCGCAGAATGAGCATCCCCACGTTCCTTGAAACGGACATGAGCGGAGAGTTTGATACGAGCGATGAGGAGTCTAACACCGTGTGTCAGGGTGTCCAGCACAAATACACCGAGAGTGCCCTTATACTGACAACAAATCGTTGCTTCATGTACTGTCGGCATTGCTTCCGCAAGCGGCTTGTAGGGCGTTCGGATGAGGAGATAGCCGGAAATCTTGAATCCGTTGTAAATTATATCCGCGAGCACACCGAGCTGACCAACGTTATCCTCAGCGGCGGCGATGCGTTTACCCTTCCCACATGTATCATCAAGCACTATCTTGATGTTCTTTCAAGGATGAAGCATCTCGATCTCATCAGAATAGCAACGAGATCGCCGGCAGTGTACCCCATGCGGATTTATATGGATGAAGAGCTGCTTGCCTGTCTGAAAAAATACAGCGGAAAGAAGCAGCTGTATGTTGTTACCCAATTCAATCATCCGAGAGAAATAACGCCGGAAGCCACCGCTGCCATACGCGCCCTGCTTGATTGCGGGGTTGTTGTAAAGAATCAGACAGTGCTTTTGAAAGGCGTAAACGATTCTCCCGGCGTACTGGGCACGCTGTTGAGAAAATTGACCGCTTGCGGAGTAGTCCCGTATTACATATTCCAGTGCCGCCCGGTGAGCGGCGTCAAGAACATCTTCCAAGTGCCGTTTTCCGAAGGATATGACATAGTTGAGGGAGCGAAAGCGATGCAGAGCGGTCAGGGAAAGTGCTTCAAGTACTGCATGTCGCATCCGAAAGGAAAGATAGAGATTATCGGAAAGCTGAACGATGAGTCGATGGTTTTCAAGTTCCATCAGGCGAAAAACAACCGGGATTGCGGACGGGCATTCATTAAAAAACTCTCAAAGGATGCTGCATGGCTTCCGGATGAGTTATGAGGGGGGGATTCATATGTATGACCGGAACTCCGTTGCAAGCTTTCAGAATGTGTTCCTCAATCGGTCAATGAACGGAATCCGTATGTACGACAGGTATCTGATTACAGGTGCAACCGGATTCCTCGGCAGAGCTGTATCTCAGAAACTGGCTTCCTGCAACATCCCGGTTCGGGCGTTGGTTTTATCCAACGACCCGTATGCGGAGCAGCTTCCAAAGAGGGTTCAACGCGTCACCGGCGATGTTCTCGATAAAGAATCGCTTGAGGCCTTTTTTGACGGCTCGGGAATACACACCTGCGTGATTCATTGTGCCGGTATCGTTTCCGTTGCTTCCAATCCCGATCCGATCATCTATACGGTCAATGTGGAAGGGACAAACAACATCATTTGCAAGTGCAGAGAACACAATGTCGGCAGACTGATTTATGTCAGCTCCGTTCATGTAATGCCGGATATTCCGAAGGATCATGTTATCACGGAGGGCTGGTATTTCTCTTCCGATCTTGTTGACGGGGCATACGCCAAGAGTAAAGCCATTGCCACAAACCTGGTTTTTGACGCAGCACGTCACGGGCTGAACGCCTGCGTTGTATTCCCCTCCGGGATAATCGGACCGGGAGATTTCCAAGGCGGGAGTTTCACAGCAATGGCGAAAGCCTTTCTCAAGGGAAAGCTGCCCTTTGCCGTTCGCGGCGGATATGACTTCGTTGATGTAAGAGACGTTGCAGGCGGCATCCTTGGCTGTGCAATGAGCGGGAAGTCCGGAGAGGGATATATCTTGTCCGGGCGTTATATCACGATCAAGGAAATGCTTGATATAATAGGCAAAGCAGCGGGGCTGCGTCACCGGCCTCTCTGCTTGCCGCTCGGACTTGCCGAATTAGCAGCTCCATATTACGAAAAGAGGTGTATTCGCAAGAAGAAACCGCTGTTCTTTACGCCGTATTCGATTGCCGTTCTCGGATCAAACGGATACTTCAGCCATAAAAAAGCATCCGGAGTGCTTTCTTACAAACCTCGTCCCATAGAGGAAACCCTGCGGGATATGACCGAGTGGCTCAGGCAGCAGGAAGAAAGCTGATTTCTTCCGGAAACAAGCCAATCTGATTTTTGAGGAGACAGTCTGAAAAATAAGATATATGTATGCTGCGATGCTTGTGCTTGCAGCCTTTATGGCTTTTGCAGCATACATACTTTAGACCTTCATGTCAGACAGCGGCTGTTCGGATTCCTGAAAAAATCTTTATTATCAGCGGGCGATGAGGCAAATATAAACGAAACTCAAACGAGAGGAGGCGATATATGTGAAAAAGAAAATAACTGCGGGAATCCTGTTGCTCCTGCTGCTGGCAGGAGGTTGTGCACAGCCGGTCTATGCCAATTCCGCCCAGCGGCACTGGAGCGGCACGGACGTTACAGGCGCGGTCGTGACGGGAGAGGATTGCCCCATCGTGGTGGAGAGAGAACTTCTGACCTTCGATGTGCAGGAATTCCCGGAGCAGTATTATCCGGATACGGACAGCTTCCTTGCCTATACCGGGAAAGTCACGGCGGAATACACCTTCCGTAATCCCGCCGACTATACGGTCACGGCCACGCTGGTTTTCCCGTTTGGTAATCCTCCACATTACGGAGAATACATCTATGACCAAGCAACGGGTCGGCCGTTCGATGTTTCCGACGCCCTGAAATACGGCGTAACGCTGGATGGAAAGCCGATAGAGGCGGCTGTCCGACACACATTGAAGGCACGGCACACTTCTTTCTCCCTTGATGAGGATCTGCCGAAGCTGGCAGACAGCTATATCTGCGACAGTTTTTTCGCCCCCGATATGCCGGTTCGGGTGCAGAGGTATTCCGTCACGGGCATAGATGAAGAATACAGCGCAGCCACCGCCGCATTTGTCATAAATGCGGACAGCGCAAAAACGCGGGTATTGTGTGAGAAGCAAACCGGCGGAGCGCGGCTGAAGAAGGGGAGTCAAGCCTCCTGTTGGGTACAAAACGGCGATACAATCACGGTATATATCTTCGGCGAGCTGCCGAAGGAGGAGCTTATATGGACACTGTATGAAAACGGCGCCTGCGAAAAGGTTATCGAAGGAACGGTGTCGTCGGAGTTTTCGGAGATGACATTCAAGGACTATGCTCTGCGCGGCTATGACGAAAACTCCGGCATTTTGGAGTCTGACTGGTACAATGCTCAGGTCGAGCTTCTGCGGCTCGGTTCCGAAATATGGGGGAATGGTCTGGTTCAGATTGAAGCGGGGGTATTTTCACTGATGCGGTGGTATGAGTACACCATCACGCTGGAGCCGGGGCAGACGCTGAAAAATGCGGTGACAGCGCCGCTGTATCCCGCCATTGATGCGGACTATACACCGAGCATCTATGCGTATACCTATCTGCTTTCCCCGGCAAAAACATGGACACAGTTCGGGGAATTGGATATCACGGTGAATACGCCCTATTACATGACGGAATGCGGCATTGACGGCTTTACAAGGACAGACAGCGGATATGCGCTGACACTGCCGGGTCTGCCGGAGGGCGAACTGACATTTACGCTTTCAGAGGCAGAGAGGCCGCAGCCGCCGAAGCGGTCGATCTTGCACCTTGTGCCGACAGAGCTTATCATTGTACCGGCGGCGGTGCTTGTCGCCGGCGCAGCCGTGTTTCTGCCGGCTCGCAGGAAGCGAAGAACAAAAAGATAGAGAGAATTGGACTTTGAAAAACCGTATCTCTTCGGTTCTGCCGTCAGCATTGATGTCGTTTTTATCATATTTTCACCTCGCAGTCTTATTACGCGCAGCTGTCCGGTGAAAATCCGGTGATTTCAAAAAACAGTGCGAAAACTCCGCTCTCACTTTACGCACTTCCCGTGGATGTTACACACTCGAACGGACAGCTTTCGTAAAGAGAAAAGCAGACCGCATCTATTTAACATTTCAGCGGGTACAAGTATTTTTGCCCGACAGTGAGACAGTGCAGACAAGCGAAGCATCACCGTCTGTTTCCCAAAATCAATTTTTTTCGATTTTGGGAAACAGAATCGCGGAAGCAGCCGACCTTACAGATATTTAACCTGTGGTTTTATTCGCTGCCATACTGTATCGGAAACTCTGCCACAATGACAGTGCCGTTTTTTGAGCTCTCCTCCACGCGGACGGAGCCGCCATGGATGTCGGCGATCTCCCACACCAGTGAGAGGCCCAGCCCCGCGCCGCCGTATTCCCGGCTGCGAGACTTGTCTACGCGGAAAAAAGGCTGGAAGATGCTTTGCTGATACTCCTCCGGGATACCGCAGCCGTTGTCGGAGACGCGGATCAGGAGCTTTTCCGGCTCCTGTGCGACGGAAACCCGCACCGAGCCGCCCGGTCGGTTGTACTTGACGGCGTTCTCCGTCAGGTTGAAGATCAGGCGGTAGATCAGCGCGTCGCTGCCGGTCATAATGCCGTCGCCCTCTGCCGTCAGCGTAACGCCGCACTTATCCGAGAGCGGTGCGAGATCCGTAAAGATCTCCTCGATCATTGGAGCAAGCCGGATCCGCTCGTTACGCGCCACCTGCCGCAGATTACTCATTTCCAGCAGGGTCTTGGTCAGCCGGGTAAGCCGCTCCGTCTGCTCCCGCAGAAGGGAGAGAAACTCCGCCGTCTCCGGCTGCATATCAGGATGTTCCGCTGAAAACAGCTCCAGCTGCGCCTGCAGCAGCGCCAGCGGCGTGCGCAGCTCGTGGGCGGCGTTGCCGGTGAACTGCCGCTGTGCGGCAAAGGCGTCGTTCAACCGCTCAAGCATTTGATTGAAGGACTGACTGAGCTGCTTAAACTCCGGCAAGGCATCCTCATCGATCCGCATATCCGCCAAATTGTTCATCTGCACTCTCTCCACCTGAGAAGCAAAGCTGTGCAGGGGCTTGAGTGCGTGTCCGCTGACAAAGTAGGCAAGAATGCCGCTCAATACCGTAACCGCAGCCGTGATGTACCAGTTGGTGGTGCGAAATCGTCCCTGCACACCATCGACAACGATTGTCAGTTCCTCGCCGGGTTCTGCGAACTGCGGGTCGAAGCTCGCCGTGCCTTCATCAGTTATAATAACAGTACCGCCGCCCCGCAGCGCGTCCGCAATCCTGTCCATATAGTACACGCCGGAGGAGCAGAGCATCAAATTCATGGCGATACAGGTCAAACCGATGAGCAGGGCAGTCATCAGGGTGATGCGCCACTGTAAGGAGAACTTCTTCATACGCCGTCCTCTTCCATCAGATAACCCTCGCCGATGCGGTTGCGAACGGGGTCATAACCCAATGCGGCGCGGAGTTTCTTGCGCAATGCGGAAATATGCACACGAATGGAGTTGCTGAAATTGTCCACGCTGTTGTCCCAGACATGCTCAATCAGTTCTTCCTGGCTGACGGGCCGCCCCCGATGCACCATCAGATATTCCAGAATTCCCGTCTCCTTTCGAGTGAGCGTCAAGGCTCGTCCGTTCACGGAGGCCTTTCGCGCACGGGTATCAAAGGTCAAGGTACCGCAGGTCAATATCACATCCTGCTGGGTGAACTGCCGCAGTGTCAGGCTGCGGATGCGGGCTTCCAGCTCAGCCAAATGAAAAGGCTTTGCAAGATAGTCGTTGGCACCTGCATCCAGTCCCTCCACCTTGTCCTCTACTTCGCTGCGGGCGGATAAAATCAGCACCTTTGTTTCCCGGTCTTTCTGCCGCAAGGTGCGCAGCACCGTCATTCCGTCCTTCCCCGGCAGGTTCAGATCCAACAATACAAGATCATAGCGTTCTATTTCCAACAGTTCCAGTGCTTCTTCGCCGTCGCAGCAGTAATCCACACTGTATGCGGCGCGCCGCAGACTGCGGACAATGGTTTCGCATAGAGCGCGTTCATCCTCGATTACTAAAAGGTGCATAAAAATCTCCTTTATATACGTTTATATGTTGCGCTTAACCCGCTGTTCTCATTATACAGGAAACGGATAAATTTTGTGTAAAAATTTTTCTTAACAGGAACCTTATATCGACAATGCTATGATAACGGCACAAACCGGAAGGAGAGCTAAGTATGAAATACGGAATAAAAACTGCTGCACAGGCTGCACTGCTGGCAGTTGGAATTGTTATGGTATGTCTGGGAGTATGCCGTAACGAGGTGGCTACGGTGCTGAGCAAAGCCATCAAATTATGTCTGGAGTGTGTTGGCATTGGGTAAGAAGGTTTCGGTAATCTCTCGGTTTCTGTCCCGTTTCCGAGGCTGGATACAGGCGGGAGCAGCTTTGTTGACCAACCTGCACCTGCCGAACTTCCTCAAGGGAGGACTGTATCAGGGCGCAGGGAAAGCCGTCTGCGTGCCCGGACTCAATTGCTATTCTTGCCCGGCAGCGTCGGGAGCCTGTCCCATTGGATCATTTCAGGCGGTGGTTGGTTCGTCAAAGTTCAGCTTTTCCTATTATATCACCGGCTTCCTCATTCTGTTGGGAGTTCTTTTGGGACGGTTTATCTGCGGATTTCTGTGTCCCTTCGGGTGGTTTCAGGATCTGCTGCATAAAATTCCCACGAAGAAGCTCTCCACAAGGAAGCTGAAGCCCCTGACGTACCTCAAGTATGCCGTTCTGCTGGTGATGGTCTTTCTGCTGCCGGCGTTCCTCGTGAACGATGTGGGCATGGGCGACCCCTTCTTCTGCAAGTACCTCTGCCCGCAGGGTGTGCTGGAGGGAGCCATCCCGCTGTCCCTTGCCAATTCCGGCATCCGAGCGGCACTGGGGAGCCTGTTTACCTGGAAATTCAGCATCCTGTTGGCGGTGATCGTGCTGAGCGTGGTATTCTATCGTCCCTTCTGCAAGTGGCTCTGCCCACTGGGTGCATTCTATGCGCTGTTCAACCGGGTGTCCCTCTTCCAAATTAAGGTGGATAAAAACAAGTGCGTCTCCTGTGGAAAATGCGCCAAAGCCTGCAAGATGGATGTGGATGTGACGAAAACGCCCAACCACACTGAGTGCATCCGCTGCGGTATGTGCATACATGCCTGTCCGACGGGCGCAGTGTGCTTCCGCTATGGCTTCGGCTCCGATAAAAAAACGGAAAAGACGGCGGAAACATCAAAAAAAGAGTAAGAGCTAAGGAGGAAAGCCCATGAAATCAAGAAAATTTCAGCGCCGGTCCCGGCGGTGATGCCGGCATCGGTGCTGATATGCAACACGAATGTTTATGTGAAAAAATAAAAAAGAAAAGGATGGAAAAAAAGAAATGGTCAAGAAGAATTATACAAGTTGGTTGATTATGTTGCTGATATCCGCTGTGCTGCTGTCTCTGATGGCCTGCGGATCAAAAAAGGGTCCCAAGAATGCGGAAGAGGCTTCTGCAATGCATAAAGACCTCATGGCTCAGGAAAACGCGATACTGTCGAAAAACACTCAGCTTTGGGATAAGGTGTTTATGGCAGCGGATAAAGGCATGGCGATGATTGAAGACGGCAAAAATTACGGAGATTTTTTGCTTAAAACGATTGAATCCGCCAAAGACCAGTTTACTGCAGATGAGCTGAAACTGCTTAAGGCTGAGGCGGAAAAAATCCGAGAAATTGAAAACGAACTGACAAAGTTAGAGGAAAAATTCCCGGAGATTGCGAAAAAAACGCCTTCTGAGAGCACCACAAGCATCCCTGCGGAGGGGAACATCGGTACAAAAAAATTCCCGTCCTTTGTCGGAAAAGACTTAGAAGGAAATGATGTGACCAGCGATGAATTGTTTTCCCGCAATGCTGTCACGGTGGTGAATTTCTGGTTTACCACCTGCGGGCCGTGCGTCGGGGAACTTGCCGAGCTTGACGCATTGAACAAAGAACTTGCAAATAAGGGCGGTGCGCTCATCGGCATCAACTCCTTCACATTGGGCGGAGATGAAGCGGCAATTTCCGAAGCAAAAGATGTACTGTCCAAGAAGGGAGCAACATACCGGAACGTGTACTTCGACTCTGACAGTGAAGCCGGAAAATTCACCGCGAACATCTTCGCTTACCCCACCACTTATGTGGTAGACCGCAGCGGCAATATCGTCGGTGAGCCCATTGTAGGTGCCGTTACGGAAAAGAAGCAGGCGGAAACGCTGCAAAAGCTCATCGACCAGGTTCTTGCTTCCGACAAGGGGTAAGCCTCGGATTATCCTGCCGGGTGAGAAACACCATAGTTCGGAAAGAATTTCCGCTTCTGCTCACTGCGGTGCCGCCAAGCGGCTGAGACGGACAAAGGCATCTCCCGTTCCTGCTTAAGGGACGAGGACCGGCAGAGAACTGTATTAAGGAAGAACAAAGGGCTGCTGCATCAGCCCCGAAAACAAAACCGGGCAGCTCAAGAAGGGTTGCCCGGTTTTTGCTTTCGTGCATAATTAATTTGCACAAAACAGATATAAAGCGGGCTGCCCGAGCAGGTCTGTTTGCCGTACTCAAAAAACACGCTTTCCGCATGAGTCCGCTTCGCTTGAACCGGAAAATGCTGATGTTCGGCACCCTCGGATTGCCCTCCTTAAAAAGAAAGGTGCTGCTGCAAATATGACTTGATTTTGCAGCAGCACCTCCTTGGCTTTTATTCCGCTTGCTTTGTGAATGTGATCACCGTGCCTTCAAAGAGAGGGCGGTACTTGTAGACATTCTCGTTGCGACTGAATGTAAGAGTTGCGTATGGCGCGTAGGATTCATTTCCATCGCCGTCTTTCCCGTCGGTGAAGCGGAGATCTCCGAACTTCTGCAGTCTTACGTCTCCCTCAAAAATGAGTTTTTCGTTTTCAGTGACGATCATATGCGGTTTATCACCTGAAACCTCGATCACGGCTTTGATGTCGTCGTTCTTCCATACGCCGTACAGTACGCTTTGATCTATCGGTACATTGATCATGTCGTCACCGTCATACGGACGCACAGGCTGCGTACGGCTTTCCCGAAGTTTTCCGCAGTCCTCGGGAGTTATCAGTACGGACATGAGGATCACTCCTCCGGGGCGCATCGGTCTCCGATGCGCTCGAGGATCATCGTACCATACGCGATGGTCAGACAGCCGTTCTCATCCACAGGTATTTCGGCGAACGGGTCGACCGTCTCTCCGAGGACCTCGCCTTTGACTTTGGTATCGTAGTAAAACTTACCGTCCTTCTCTTTCCAGGTGGTCTGCTCGATTGCGGCGAAACCGTCCTCGTCGATCACGGCGCCCTGCGACTTCGCGAGCTCGATTTTGTCCTCGGGTACGCGCATCAGCGTTTTCATGAGGCCGTCCTCGGTAAATTGGGTTATGCTCGTGAGCAGCATGATGATTTCGTCAGCGTGATCTCCCACCGGCAGATTTTCCGGCGTGTAGGACTCCATGCCGTTGCGGGTGGGGAAGAGCAGCTCCTTGACTTTCCATTTTCCGATAATGTTCATTGTGATTTCTCCTCTCTGTTGGTCGTTTTATCGTTGATCCCGAAGGCGGGTTATGCCCGGGGGTCTCGGATTTCGGTGTGCGGACGCCGGTCAGCAGATACTGCTCCCACAGGAACCACTTGCCGTCGGAACCACGCTGACGCAGCTTTATCGGGTGCGGGGAATACGCTCCGCCGCAGGGAATGAAGAGCTTCATGCAGCCGGGCCCCTCGTTTGAAACGTGGTTCGACCCGATGACGAGCGTTATATGGCTGGCTCGGCGTATAGTTGTTGTCAGGCGTCGAGCCGGAGAAGCAGGCGAAGGGCAGATGCGGTTTCCGTCTTAAAGCTTCCGGGTTTGGAACATATTAATTTCCGCTCAGCAAATCGTACACTTGTCAGCCATTACAGTTCTCATTTTCATTTCCCGAAAGAACCGACTTATTTTTTGATTTTTCTGCCCGCAAGAGAATAGAATGCGTCGGTCAACTCTCTGCCCGCGCTTATCGGGGCGTGTACTGAGCTGCCGTCCGAAAAAGCAAACGATGTGTTGTATGTGGTTTCGTCAAGAACATATACGTCGCTTTCCGACGGTGCTTCATATGACAGAACATCGCTTATAAGACATCTTTCCCTGACTGTTCGGAGTATTTCCTCTGCTTCTTCGGTATCGACAGGAATCTTTTCCGCTTTCGTATGATATCCTACGCAATCTGCCGCACAGTCGAAGGACAGAAACCAGTTGCCTTCCGTTTTTTCGAGACTGAACGAGTATGATAAGGAATGATCCATGCAGCCGCGGCTGATATTGATCTCAGTCAGGAATTGTGCCCCCGCAAGCCCATAAAGGCAACAGTTGAGCTCATCCGGCACGGGGAGGGATGAGTTGATCCTTCTCCCGCCGGCAAGGCTGAAATCCGTGAAATACACACTCCGATCGGTAATACCATCGACATCCTCCGGCGGCTCGGCATATCCGCTTGCCGCAGAAATCAGGTCATATTTCGCTATAATTCTTATCACATCGTTTGTTTCCTCATTTGACAGCCGGATATTCTCAGACTTCACGGGAGAACCGTCCTCTCCAAAAGAACATTCGCATGAAAAGTGCCAACCGTCGCCGCCTTTTTTTAGAGTGAAGGAATGTGAGCGCCATGGTTCGGTGTCCTTTAGACGGACAGATACCGAGGTGAGCTCATTCTTTATGTACTCCGACTCGGCTTTTTCGGCAGCTTCATAATATCTGTCGGCAAGGTCGCGCAGGCAGTCAACAGCCCTGCCGCAAAGCTCGGTCTCTTTATCGATGCTGTTTCCGTCGGTGAAGGTCATTCCGGAGCTGCGCATCGGCGCGTCGGCCGCATTAAAGATGCGTATCGGATTGCGGTATTTCCGCAACCGCCCAAGCTCGTCTTCCTCGCGGAGGATCTCAAGGAATTCCTCCGCTTCCTCGGTCGGTATCGGGAAGGAACTGAAGGATGTGTAACAGTCCTCCCGGCTCTTGACCCAGCAGCTTGCGGAGAAGAGCCAGTTTTCATCCTGCTTTCGCAGCGCGAAAGCATACACCGGATTGCTTTCCATGCCGCAGCAGGATGTGTGGAAAGCAATGATATCATCGACCGTGTATTTCCTGCTCCCTCCACAGCCGAACAGCGCGGATACCGTAAAAACAGCAGACATTATTATCACCGCCCTCAATAATCTTCGGCATTTCATGGCGTCAGGACAGCGGTTTGCCGCACTCGGGGCAGAACTTCGGCGGCTTTGCCTGATTCTCCGGGGTGCAGCCGCAGGACACGCAGCGCACCGTTTTAGGAGCCGGCCTCGCGCATCCGCAGTTCTCGCAGAATTTTTCCGACTGACCCTCAGAACCGCAGGAACGGCAGACCCATGTCTCATTGACAGAAGTCCGAGCCGCATCAGCCTCAACAGGCACGGTCTTCAAAGCACCGCAGTTGTCACAGAATTTAGCCCCGATGGTCTTTGAACCGCAGGAGGGACAAACCCATTCCCCGCCGCCCGGTTGGGGAGCGGGTGCGGAGACTGGACGGTCATATTCAGCGCGGATAAGGTTCATCGTTCCGTCGCCGTCAAAGACACGATAACGATTGCTGCGGCGCATCAGTATATCCGCAAGCTCGCGCATTTTCTGCTCGTATTCGCGGTAGAGGTCGGTGAAGCGGCTTTCAGGACGGTTTCCGTCACTCAGTTCAAGTTCAATCTCGTCAAACCACGGGGAATCAACATGGATTGTAATGTTGAATTCATAATCGCACTCGTAACGAGGCGGATGGCAGCTCGTCTCGTTGCCCTCGGAATCCTTACAGAAGATCTCCTCCTTGTTTTCCTTGATGTCCGTTTCAACATTCCTTACCTGTGAGAAGCTGATAAGATCCGGGTTGCCGCTGCGCCAGTTTGAAAGCCTCGTGACGATGAAACGCTCCCTTATCGGGTCAATATAAACTTTCTTGCTTCCGTCAAAGGTGACGGTCGGCAAGAAATCATCGAGCCGCCGCTTGTTATCTTCGCGGTAGGCGAGCTGCTCCTTTATCTCAGCGACTGTTGAATTCCTGCGATCGCTGAAAAACGGGGAGAGCTTTCCTGCGCAGTCCTTGCAGAGGTTGCCGTCCTCGAGCTTGCGATTCCCGAGAAAACCGATCTTTGCACCGCAGACGTCACAGTATTTTTTGTCGAATAATCCCATTATAAGGAGCCTCCTTGTTTTTTGTCGGCCGTCAGCACGACCCATTTGGCGTTATCCGCATCGAGACTGTATCCGCAGAACGAACAGCAGTGTTTTTCGTCAGGAATGAAATTGGCTCCGCAGGACGGGCAGTCCTTTTCGATGAAAAGCTTTCCGTCCGTCTTTCTTTTATCGGGGTGTCTTGCTCTTTGCAGAGTGAGTGTTCTTCCGGTTTTCTTCGTGTACGGTTTTTTGTTTTCGGGGAGATACGTTTCGCTTACGCAGACATCGGCGGTTATCGTGGTTGTGTCCTCCGTGTTGACGACTTTTTTCAGAATGATCGTACCTACGCTGTAGTCAAGCAGCTCATCGCTGCCGGCGTCCTTGTAAAGAGCCTCGGTTATGCAGGATCGGAGGTAGTTTTCCGAATAAAGCTCAATCCGCTTCGCCAGCTTATCGTGCCTCAGCTTCCGGGCAAACGCCAGAGCCGTCAGTGCCGCGAGCACCAGAATCGCCGTGCCCACACCTGCCGCCAGGGATATCTCGGTATCCTTTATCAGGTAGAGGCAGAGAAATTCGGAGAGAAACAGTACCGTCATGCACCCGAGCAGCAGCAGAAACTTTCTGAGATTGTTCCCGATATGCTCGTAGATCTCAAAAACCTCGGTCTGCCAGTCGTAAAAATCCGTTTGAATCCTTGCGCCGCAGTATTCGCAGACTACCTGCTGACTGCTGAGCGTGACCTCGGCACCGCATGACGGGCAGATCACCTTGGCTTTTCCGGCATAGAAGGTTTTTTTGCCGTTACCGCAGTCAACCGTCTGAACATGCCGCGACTGAAGGACTCGCAGACAGGCGTGCTTTCGGTAGATCTCGTGCTCGACCTCAGAGTTCTTCGCGGAGATCAGGCGCTCAAGTGCGCAGCACTCAAGCTCGGCTTCACGCCATTCCCTGCCGTCGTCCTCCCATGTCCGGAACCCGATTTTCTGTCCCGGACTGAGGTCAGCCACGCGGATGTCACGGTAAAGGCTGTGCCTTGCGAGACTGTCGATCTGGAGCTCGATGTTTCTGCGGAAGGTTTTATCCATTCTGATCGGCAGCAGGCTTTTATCCGCTTTGGCGAGGGGGCACAAAACATTTTCATATGCGTTTCGGATATTGCGGCGCAGTCCCATATTTGCAAGCGGCGTTTCACGCTTTGCAAGAAGTCTTTCATACTTCGCCTTTTTCCTGTTTTTCGCAAGAAAGCACGAGAAATCGATATCAATGATCTTTTCGCCGATATAATACGCACAGATCACGGCAAAGGCCGCCGCTATCCAGAATGCATCTGACAGACTCATAACTACCTCTTGTTCTTGTTATTACCGCTTTTTTCCCCGGCTTCTTCTTTTTTGCCCGGTGCCACAACGCTGTGTGCCATCACCACAGTCAGAAAACCGCCGACAACAACAGCCATACAGTACAGAAGGAAATCCGCAGGATTGCCTTCCGGAGCGAGCTTATACTCGCCCTTTCCGGTTCGATAGACCTCGACCGTGACCTTGTCCCCGGAGCTTATATCTCTGTAGAAAGTATCCTTTCCGGTGTAGGTCTTTCCTTCGACGTCAAATGACAGCTTGGCTTCGTATTTCCAATCGGTTGTGTTGCCGTCGGAGTCCTTTATCGCGATTGGCTCGTAATCCTGAACGACTGCGCTGACCTCCCGCACGTCGTCGGAGTTCTTGTACTCATGGCTTGCGGTTCTGCTCGAGACGATGCCGCAGACGCCTGCCACAAACAAGGCGAAGCAGAGCAGCACCGCCAGATAAGAATAAATATCTTTCTTCGGGGGGTTCGGTTTTTCATTCATTGTGACTCCTTCTCGGCAGAATCGGGTAAAGGGACTTGAGAAGCGCGCAGATGGCTTTCTCGCTCGTTCTGCCATATTTCGCGGACATCCTGCCGCCGTCCGCTGTTTTCCGGCATACCGTCAGGCTGCTGCCGGTTTTTATATTCTCCACGGTACTGCCGGGGTATATGTCGGAGTATTCCGTGATGGTTTCTCCGTTGAACAGCACCATCGGGGGGTCGCTGAAGCTATAGGGGTTGCCCAGCGAACCGTAGTCGTTCTCTGCCGTGACACTCGGAAGCAGAGTACTTGACGCCGACATACCGGGCAATCGTACAGCCCTCTGCCGATGTCATGATGCCGAGAGTGCCTGCGATGACCGCAGCCACTACGGTGACGACGAGCGGTCTTGCAAGTTTGCATGTATTATTTTTTTTACTCCTAATTTGCAATAGCAACTTCCGATCGCTTAACGATTGAAAGACGTACCGAGCATCTTGTGATACCATTATAATGCATATTCCGACTCTTGTCACTGTCACAAGGGACAGTTGTTTCGCTGAAACAAAAAATTCTCCGGAGGAAAGTCATCATTTTGGGGACGGAAGGTGCGGACAGTGAATTATGTCATGTTGACAGAATGTTGCTCTGACAACTCATGCTCTGCTCCTGCCGTAAAGCTGCGTATTTCTCCCTCTGCTGCCTATAACGGCTGTAAATGTTTTTGCAGGCCGTGTGCAGCCAATCATCGGCGCCGAGAATAATCGGTATACCCACACCGAAACTGTTGACATAAAAGGTATACTATGTTAATATATGCTTGATGACGGATTCTTTCGGTTGGATTGCCCGAAAGAACATCAGTATTAATCACAAGGAGGTACACTAATGAAGAGAAGAGTTTTGGCACTATTGCTGACTCTCGTTATGCTCGTCAGCTGTTTTCCGATGAATTTGATCGCGAAAACAAGCAGCAGCATAGCAGGCACAGCCGACGGGCCTCTTTCCCTCACGGCACGCGAAAGTAAAAGCGGCTTTGCGACCGGACGTGAAGGCAAGGGTTCGACTGCGAACACACATCATGGAAAGCTGAATACCGACAGGTTCGAGCTTTCAAGCACCCCCTTCTCCGAAAACGATGCCGCCGCATCGTTGAGATCCGGCGACGAGGTGACATTCATAGTTGTTTTGAAGTCCGCCTCATTGCTTGGAAACTACTCTGTAAGGGAAATTTCCGAAAGAACAGAGGCAGTCAAGTCTCAGGAGTCGAAACAAATCAAGGCGATTGATTCTGCGAAAAAGCAGGCAGCCGAGGCTCTCGGCAAATCAAAGCACGAGTTTGGTTTTGATTATACGGTTGCAATGACAGGCTTTTCCGTCACGACCGCATACGGCAACAGGAAAAAGCTTGAGGCACTCAACGGTGTTGAAAGCGTTTATGTTGCACCGACTTTTGCTTTGCCGGAAACGGATTATGATCTTGCACCGCTTACAAACAACGCTTCAACGATGATCGGTTCGGACATACTCAACAATTCCGGCTACGGCGGAAAGGGCATGAGAATAGCGATTCTTGACACAGGAATCCTTGTTACACACCCGAATTTCGCCGCATTGCCCGATGACAAGCTTGATGACCCTATCACAAGACAGAGCGTCGATGATATTTGGTATACGCTTAATGCGGGCAAAAGCACCCCGAAGCTTAATCGCTCGTATTACAACACGAAGCTTCCGTTCATCTTCAATTATGCCACAGCTGATTTTGACGTATCGAACACATATGCAGGTTCGGATCACGGAACGCATGTTGCAGGTATTGCTGCGGCAAACAAGATTGAAGGAAGTAAGGCTGTCGGTGTTGCTCCGGACGCACAGCTTGTCGTTATGCAGGTTTTCCAGTCCGGCGGCGGTGCAGGTTGGGCAACAATACTTGCCGCAATGGAAGACTGCGTAAGGCTTGAAGTCGATACCGTAAACCTTTCACTCGGTGCTGCAGCAGGCTTTACCGATGTTCCCACCATGATGGAAACGATGAACAAATTCCTCGAATCCGACATTCAGATTATTATCGCTGCCGGCAACGATACAAACAATGCATACGGCAACAGGTGGGGCATGAACATGTCTCTTCTTCCGAACCCCGATACCGGTCTCGTCGGTACTCCGTCAACGTACAGTGCTGCCATCTCCGTTGCTTCCGTTGATAACGACGGTTACGAACAGCTGTACATCACTGTCGGCGGGGCGGATTTCGGCTATCAGGATACAGCAGCAACCTCTGCAACAAGCTTCATTGCAAATTTCAGAAACCGTGAACTTGAATATGTTATGGTTCCCGGTTACGGCACTGAGGCAGATTATGCAGGCATTGACGTAAACGGTAAGGTTGCCGTTGTTTCACGAGGAGGCAATTCTTTCCCTGAAAAGCAGAGCATAGCTCAGGCTAACGGTGCAATTGCATGTGTCGTTTACAACAACACCGTGGGCATTGTAAACATGCAGATAAATGACGGTGCGGGCAATATCCCTGCTGTCAGCGTAACGAAAGCGGCAGGTCAGGCTTTGCTTACCCAAGCAGAATCAGGCAATGCCGTGTTCAGAGTTTGCAATGCGGACACACAGCTTTTCCATATCGACAGAACGATAAGCAGCTTCTCTTCCTGGGGAGTAACCCCGGATTTGAAGCTTAAGCCTGAAATTTCAGGCGTCGGCGGAAGTATTTATTCGACGGTCGATCCTGCAATATCGGGTTCTTATTACGGAAACATGAGCGGAACGTCGATGGCATCACCGCAGATTGCAGGTGCAATGGCTGTTCTTATCCAGTATTTGGATGAAAACTATCCTGAACTTTCCGGGGCTGAACAAAGGCGAGTTGCTGCGGCTCTGCTTATGAGCACCGCAAATCCCCTGTTTGCAACCGACACACTTGAGTATTCACCTCGTGCACAGGGCAGCGGTCTTGCCGATTTGGTTAAGGCAACCACAACAAAGGCATACCTCACCGGCACTTCTGCTTCAGAGGGAAGACCGAAGGCTGAAATAGGAGATAATGACAGTAAAGACGGCATTTTCAATTTCAGTTTCGAAATCAACAACCTCACGGACGAAGCTTTGACCTATACGCTTGACAGTTCTCTTCTGACTGAAAGCATTTACGGAGATAGGTTTATTGCCGCTGCACCTTACGGTCTTACGACCCGTGTAACGTTTGAAGGAGGAAATACCGTTAACGTTCCGGCAAACGGCAGGGTAACGGTTAATGCGGAAATCAATTTGACTGATGCCGACAAAGAATACATGAACAGATTCCTCAACGGAATATTCGTTGAAGGCTTTGTCTATGCCGTTCCTGTTTCAGGTTCGGAAGCTGAACAACCCGTTTCGCTGGTAATGCCCATTGTCGGTTTCTACGGCGATTGGTCCGCAGCGGACATTTTCGACAGCGAAAAAGAATCGGAATACAGTCTCTATCCCGTCAGGATATTCACCAACAACGCACAGCTCGGCACAAACCCGTACATCAGAACCGGCAGAGCAGGAGATGCATATAATGCATTTTCCTACAGCAATCCCCTCGCTGAAATTGATTACGGTATGTTAAGAAATGCGCGCACTCTCCGGATCACCGTGACCGACAGGAATACGGGCGATGTTTACTTTGACATCAGCGGAGAATACCAGACAAAGAGTTACTATAACGCTGCTTACGGACAGGTTATTCCCGGCTATCTGCTTGCAGGAGAAGGTGACGTTTGGGACGGGAAAGACTTGGACGGCAACGAGCTTCCCGACGGAACTGTTGTAACATACAAAATGGAAGCCTATCTCGATGACGGCGACGATTTTGTTGACGACAGCATCGTATTTGATGTGACTCTCGACTCCGCCGCACCGCAAATACTGAATGGCGCGGATCTGCAGTCCGCAGTTTCTTTCGACGAAGAAAACGGACGTACCTATCTTAACCTTGAGCTGCTTGAAAATCGCTACATTGCGGCAGTTCTTTTTGAAAGCAGCAACGGCACGATCATGGGCAAGTTCGAGGTTGAAAACACTCCGGGAGAAGTTTTCAGCGGAAGGTTTGACATTACCGGCTTCGGCAATGAATTTACCGTTGTTGTTGCTGATTACGCCTGCAACGAAACTGTTATCGATGCATTCCTTAACCTCGGCGATCATACCGGCGGCGACACAGGTCCCGTTGCGTTGGACAGCAGCCGCATTTACGGATGTGAGACTTACGATGCGGCAGCGGTTGAAGGCGGTTGGTTCAGTGCGAATAAAACTGACCTCTCCGATGCGAGAAACGAAACATTCGATTCTGCGAACAGATATTATTCAGCCGAATATGTTAACGGCTATCTTATCGCGCAGAATGCGGGGACCGGGTCACTGGAGCTGGTGACTCCGTCGGGAACCTATTGGAAAACAAAGACTCTTGTTGCTCAAAGCGGCAAAGTCGGCGAAAACGGCGTATGGGTTCTTTACGATATGGCAATGGACTACTCCGATACAAGAACAGCTCTGCTTGATCCGTGGGATTCCGCTTCCGGAACCGACTTCCTTCTTGCCGTCGGTTGGGCATACAAGGGAGATAACAATAACGACGGAAAGGACGATGGATACAATGCATTGTACAAGATTTGGACTTCCAAGTGGAACAACCAGGTCTTTGTTGACGAGATTGGGCCGATCACGGGCGAAAACGGTTCATCGGAGATTCTCTGTCTCGGAATAACGACCGAAGGCAGCATCTACGGTATCGGTACAAACGGCTGTCTGTATGCATTGGAACTCAATACAGCCGGCAACGGTGCGGAAACCGTACTCATTGGGGAAACAGATTTTGTGAATTATCCGGGTTTTGGCGGAGCAAACGTTATTCAGTCAATGGGCTACGACCACAACACGGATACAATGTACTGGTTTGCACACAGTCAGGTTCCTCAGGGTGCCGTATATGTAAATATTAACGTAACGTATACCGTCAACCTCGAAACTGCTGCATGCACCGAAGTCGGAACCTATGGCCCCGGCGGTCAAACATGTTTGTTCATTCCAAACAGCATTGAATCCGATCTCTTCCAAATGGGAATCAATGCGACCGGGTTCTCACTTGAGCCGTATTCCACAACAATGGTTCAAAATCAGACTCGTCAGATTAAAGTCGCGTGGCAGCCGTGGAATGCACAAGCAAACGGCGTCATGTGGTCAACATCAAATGAGAACATTGCCGTTGTTGATGCCAATGGCTTTGTAACGGCAGTTTCGGAAGGAGACGCAGTTATCACCGCCACGGGTCAGGTATGGGATCCCTATCATTGGGATAATGAAACCGGCACAACGGTACCCGCTTGGGTGGATTACAGTTCGGAGTGCAAGATCAAAGTCGTGAAAGCGGAGGATGCCCTCTACGGCTTTGTTGTTGAAGATTTTTCAAACATCGGCAACCGATTCACATGGTTCACGTATGCTGACAAAACACCCACTGCAATAACATCACTCGGAAAACCCATGGTAACATATTACGATCCGACATCCGGAGAAAATGTCACTGCCAATGCGCTCTGGCAGGGCGGTGCATATTACAACGGATATGTTTACACTGTAATGGTGCAGGCACTTACCGCTCCGGACGGAACTTTCGGCGGTGCTTCGGTGCTTTATCGCAGTCCTGTTACAAAGGGTGCGGTTCCCGCTGAAACTGTGATCGGCGAACCGGAAGAAATCGGATACACCATCGGTATTGAAGTTGGAAACATCGGCTTTGATTACAACACCGGCCGTATGTACGGCGTTGATCTTACAAACGGCGGTTTGTGCATTGTGGATCTTGAAACGGGGTCGATTGACCCGCTCGGAACTTTCTCCGGCGATATTGGCGGACCCGCCATTGCAACGGCAATGTGCGTCACGGCAGAAGGAATGATCGTCATTGCAGACATGAGTTCAACTCTTTACTCTGTTGATGCCGATACTTTGTCAACAACTCGTCTCGGCAGTGCTTCGGGTGACAGCTGGTTCTATGCAGGCATGACTTACGACTACAACACCGGCAACATCTATTGGAACCCGTGCATGAACAAGGGACTTTCACCCCTCTACCTTGTCACACTCGGTCCGGACGAATGGGAACCCGAAAGGACGACCGCAACCATTATTGACATGGGCGATGTGTCAACAAAGGCCGGTGTAGAGCAAACGGTTATTTTCACCATTCCCGACAATGAACCTGAAACGCAGATCATCCCCGTTGAAAGCATTACGATAACCAACGGTGAGTCGGCTGTAGGTCTTGCCGGAGGGACGCTCCAACTCAACGTTGTGACGGAACCTCTCAGACCTACCAACCAGGTTAAAACATGGGTATCTTCCGACGAAGACGTTGTCGTTGTCGATAGATTCGGCAAACTGACATTTATGGGCATTGGTACGGCAACCGTTACGGTTACGACGAGAAACAAAAACGATGACACATTGTACACTGACTCCATAGAGATTACGGTTCTTGAAGCAGCCGGCGAATTTAAGGCCTTCCTCAACCTCGACCAGGGAGGAACAAGCTACTATGATTTCTGGATTCACGGCAATGATTATGACCTTAGGCACATGCTTGTTGACAAGAGCATGATAAGCGTCTACTCGCTGCGTTCGGGCGTTTACTATGACGGTTACTACTATGCCTTCAATGATAAGGGAGCTTTCCTCAGGATCGATGAAAACGATCTCTCGGCTTACACGACAATAGGTACGGCGAACATTGATACTTACAATGATCAGATTACCGCACTTGCAATGGATTATGCATCAGGTACATTGTACGGCCTCACGCTTCACCATACCTACGAGTACAGCACCGATCAGGCAGTTCAGTGCCCTGCGTCGCTTGTGACGGTTGACCTGAATACCGGCAGTGTAAACGTTATTGCACAGCTCGATTTTAACAGACCTGTATATGCTCTTGCATGTGATGCGCAGGGACAGCTCTATGCAGCAGGATCTCCTTCAAACGACTCTTCACAGACCGTTATATATACGGTGGATAAGGTGACGGGCGAGTATGAGGAGTTCATGACGATTGCAGGCGCCGGTGTCTTCACGGGCAACAACTACTACGGCAACATGCAGTACAATTCTCAGATGGCGTATGACTATGGTACGAACAGACTGTATCTCAATGCAACATACAGCACACAGGGGCTTAAGTATGCAAGCGGCGTTGTAATGATTCAGCTTGGCGAGGAACCGTATTCGGTAAATCTCGGAGGAATCAGCCTCTACACACGCGAAGGTTCATCCGTTAAGTACGGTGAAGCATTCTTAGGACTTATGGCCTTCATTCCGGATGAGAGTGAGTTGCCGCAGAGCACCGTTAACGGCATATTGCTTAACAAGACTTCTGCTCGCACTTATGTAGGCGGAACTGCACAGCTTGAAGCGAGGGTACGTCCTTCAAACGCGGCAGATACGAGCGTAACTTGGACGTCGGCTGATGAAAGTATTGCAGTCGTTGACGAAAACGGTCTTGTAACCGGTGCTGCAGTCGGCAGCACTGTAATAACGGTCACAAGCAACCAAACAGGTGTATCTGCACAATGCACGGTTGAAATAGTTGAACAGCCCGGGGCTTCCTCCGTTGCATACACTGTTTCAGCAAACAGAGATGCTTTGATCGCATTCAATCCCGCTCTGCCCGCACAGACGGCGATAACCATCGCTGAATTCAGCGGCGGTTCGATGATTAAGGGTCTTGCATACGGCGATAACTTCCTGTTCTATGTCGTTGAAAGCGGAGCTTCTTATCAACTCTACCGATACGACATACTGACCCGCCAAAGCGTGAGCTTAGGCGGTCTCGAAGCATGGACGGGCATCAACGATATTGCATACGATCCGGATAACGAACTTCTTTATGCGGTCGGCGGATTCTATATGTTCCAATACAATACTGCAACTCTGCAGGCGGGCGGAACAAATTACATGTCCGGTTACATTATGGATTCCGATTACTGCACAATGGTCGGTGTTGCAGTGAAGGACGGTGCTGTTTACGCAATGGGCAATGATTGGGCAACCTCTGTTCCCAAGCTTATTAGGTACTCCGACAAGTATCTTACGGACAGGACAGTCGTTATGTCGGGCGTTGGCGTTAATGTCTATGCGGGTGCAACCGAAATGGCTTATGATGCAACAACCGATCTCTTCTACATAACGGATGCTTCAAACAACATCTACTCAATGACGGACACCGGAGAGACTCATTTTGTGGACATTCTCGGCAGCGGTACCGACATCAACGGCCTTGCTATTAACTCAACTCCGAGTTATTCTGTAAGGTACACCGATGGTGTAGATGGCGAAGTTATCTTTGCGGATCAGCAGTACTTTGCTCAGGAGGGTTCGCATACTCCGAACTTCAACGGAACTCCCATGCGTGCAGGCTATTCGTTTGCGGGGTGGACACCCGAGGTTGCGGAATTTGTTACCGAAAACGTTGTATATACAGCAACGTGGACGATTAACGACTATACCATCACCTTCGATGCACGCGGCGGCGAAGTCAGTCCTGCGGAAATCACAGTAACTTACGGTCAACCCGTTGGTACATTGCCTGTTCCCACCCGTGAAGGATTTGACTTCATAGGTTGGTTTGATGAGAACGGCACAAGGTATACTGATGAAACTGTTTATTTTGTTGACGGCAATATCACACTGAACGCACGCTGGTCCATGACTGCTTACACGGTGACTTTCGTTGACAGCCTCAACAACAATGCGGTTATCGGCACGCTGACTGTGGGCAGGGGAGATGTTATCGATTCGGGCGAATTCCCCGTTGCACCTGAACATCAGGGTTATGTCTTCTGCGGATGGGATTACGACGGAGAACCCGTTATGAACGATATAACAGTTTCTACCGTCTACCATTTGCTCGGAGATGTCGATATGGACGGCTGCATCAGTGGCATTGATGCTCTTATGGCACTTCGTAAAGCGATGGGCATAATTGAACTCACTGAGAATCAGTGCCGCCTTGCCGATGTCGATTTCAACGGTGAGGTAACGGTGAATGATGCTGTCAGGATACTGCGTCACGCACTCGGCATTGAACTGCTCGGATAAGCTGTGATGCAAATTAAAAAACAGCGTTCCGCAAACGGCAGCATCGGATAAGAAAACATTGCGGAAGTCAGTAGAATCAATGTCTTTAACGGTGCGAGCACGGTGCGGAATCGAAACAATCAAATACTGACAAGCTCAAAGGAGCTGCTGCAAAATCAAGTGATGTTTGCAGCAGCTCCGTTGCCGTGCTGCGCTGACCTTTCCACCTATCCTTTCCAATACGGAATATTTCCCGCATGGGGTATGCTGCCATGGGGATGAGCAGCAAAAACAACTCACACAGGAGCAGCTCACGCAGTGTCAAAAGTTCCGCAGGGACATACATCAGAAGCAGTGTTATACCGATGATAATGGGGGCAGGGTCAGAATGCGCACGATCAGATGCGAAACGCCGACAGATCGCTCTCTTTTCTTTGCTTGGCCTATTTTCACGACTCGAACCCCAGCATAATCCCGCCGCGCTCGGCATAATAGCTGCACAGGCCCCGCAGCGGATAGCTTTTTACATCCGCTCCCGGGAACCGATGCTGAATCTCGCTGCAAAGTTCCAGCGCAAAGGCTGCGTTCTGACAATGTCCAATTCGAACACTCCCACCCTTGAAGCCAAGCCGTTCCATCTCGTGCAGCATGAATTTCTGAGTTTTTTGATGCCCGCGGCATTTACTAAGCATCTCAAGTGTCCCTTCGGAGCCGGCTTGCCCAACAGCACGGATACCCAAAACGCCGGCCATGGCTGCCGCCAGCTTGCCGATCCGCCCATTCTGCGCAAGGTTGTGCATGGATTCCAGAGCAAAGAGCAGATGAGTTCGCTCACGATATACTTGGATAGCCCTGCACACATCGTCAAAGTCGGCGCCTGCGCACATCTCAGACCGTGCTTTTTCTATGAGGAGCGCGATCTCCGGTCCGGCCGACAGAGAATCCACCACGCAGATGCGGCGAGAGGAATCAAGCTCCTCACAATGCTTCTTTGCAGCACACGCCACGCTGTAGCTGCCGGAAAGGCTGCCGGTGATGGTGAAGGCGATTACATCGCCACGCTCACCGAAGGCATCTTCCCAATCGGCGATATTCGGGCATGCACTGTAAGAACGCCCCCTGGTGCCGCGCAGTACAGTGACCATCTCGTTCACATCGAGAAAAGCGTCATCGCGGAATTCCTCCGTGTCTGTGCGTATGGTAAGCGGAACACTGACGAAGTCTGCTCCGTCCAGCGTGAGAAGGTCGCAGCTTGAGTCTGCGACAATACGAAACCGATTCATTGTACGTCCTCCTAATAACAAGAAGCATTTCACCCGATTTTGCAAATCGACACAGGTATTTTATCAGGTTTTTATTATTCCGTCAACAGCTTTCGAAAAACCTGTAAAAAGCTTATATAAAACAGTTGAAAGTTTAACGAGAAACGTGTATAATATTTGCATGGAAAAGGAAGTGAACAGCATGATAGAGAATATTGAGGGTTTCCGCTTGCCGCGTTATGAGCAGATCCCGAACGTCGGGCTTTATCTGGAGCAGGTGGTGCGCTATGTCAACGCTCACCTTGCGCCGTTGGGGGAATCGGAGTTGACAAGCTCCATGGTGAGCAATTATGTGAAACAGGGTCTGATCCCATCCCCGATAAAGAAGGCATACACAGCGGAACACCTCGCACGACTCCTGTTCATTGCCGTAGTCAAGCCCGTTGTCCAGCTTGAAGGGCTTCGATTGATGTTCGGCATACAGGAGGATAACTATCCCCTTCAGACCGCCTATGACTATTTCTGTGATGAATTTGAGAATATGCTCGGTGCAGCGTTCGGTATAGCCCCGGCGAGAGATGGAATCGGTAAGACGCAGTCCGATGCAAAGGATCTTCTTCGCAACACGATCCTGGCCACCGTCAACAAGGTTTATCTGGATCGATACCTGGAGGATTATCAAAAGCGGCGGGAAAAGGAGATTCACAGACAGGAATAGGAATCGGTGCAGGGCATTGTATTCATACGGTCACCTGACACATGCAAGAGGTTACTGCTTGTTATACGAGTTTATTTGCTTGTAACCGAATGTTCATAAGCACTTCGCATGGCAGGAGAAAAGCATTGCACAAGCAATCTCCCAATCTTTATTTAATCTTAATACGCTGCAAATGTCCCTTATCCAACCTTAAAGTCTCCGACCGTATAATATAACGATAACAGAAATAAGGAGCTGCCTTTATGCCGGAAGAGAACATTCGTCGAAAACGTCGTCTTTCGTCTTTTCAAATTATCATACTTGGCTTTGCCGGGGTCATTCTATTCGGAGCGCTGCTGCTGATGCTGCCGATCTCCACAACAGCCGGGTGTGTAACGCCATTCAATGAAACGCTGTTTACCGCGACATCTGCCGTCTGCGTGACGGGGCTTGTGGTGCAGGATACAGGCAGCTACTGGTCAACCTTTGGGCAGGCGGTTATTCTGGTGCTGATCCAAATCGGAGGACTTGGTGTCGTAACCGTAGCAGCATCGTTTGCGCTGCTGTCCGGGCGAAAAATCTCTCTGATGCAGCGCAGCACCATGAAGGATGCAATCTCAGCACCAAAGGTAGGCGGAATCGTCCGTCTTACACGCTTTATCTTGCGAGGGACGTTTCTGATTGAACTGCTGGGGGTGCTTGCCATGCTGCCGGCGTTCTGCCGGGACTATGGATGGCGCGGCGTCTGGATGGCGGTGTTTCATTCCATATCTGCTTTTTGCAACGCCGGATTTGACATTCTTGGGACAGAAAACAATCTCTATCCGTCCCTTACCGGCTATGCCGGCAGTCCGGTAATCAATATCACGATCATGCTGCTGATCGTGATCGGCGGCATCGGATTTCTGACATGGGACGATATCTGCGAAAACAAGTGGCGGTTTCACCGCTACCGGATGCAGAGCAAGGTGATCCTTGTCACGACATTCGCACTGATCGTCCTTCCGGCGTTGTTGTTCTTCTTCGTAGACTTTGATGCGCTTCCCCTTGGAGAGCGGATTCAGGCAGCTCTGTTCCAGTCGATCACACCGAGGACCGCGGGCTTCAACACAGTAACGCTGTCCGCGATGTCCGGTGCGTCGCAGGGCGTGATGATCCTTTTGATGCTCATCGGCGGTTCTCCGGGTTCTACGGCAGGCGGCATGAAAACAACGACGCTGGCGGTCTTGGTTGCCAATGCTGCTGCGACCTTCCGCCGGCGTGAGAGCGCTCAATTTTTCGGACGCAGAGTCGATTGCGGCGCCGTCAAGACCGCTGCGACAATTCTGATGATGTACCTTGCACTGTTCTTTGGCGGTGCTGCCTTTATCAGTGTATATGAGAATCTTCCGCTGTCTGCCTGCCTGTATGAAACTGCGTCGGCTGTCGGGACGGTGGGATTGACGCTTGGTATCACGCCGCAGCTGCGCATTCCGTCGCAAATTGTGCTGATCACGCTCATGTATCTGGGCAGAGTCGGCGGTCTTACCCTCATTTATGCGGCACTTTCCGGCAAAAAAGCAACCGTAGCAAAGCTGCCGCAGGAACAAATTACAATTGGATAAGGAGTATTTTCTCATGAAAAACATTCTGTTGATTGGCACAGGCCGCTTCGGACGGCATACCGCAGTACAGCTTTCTCAACTGGGGCATCAGATCATGGCGGTCGATACAAACGAGGATCGAATCAATGATGTGCTGCCGTATGTCACCAACGCACAAATTGGCGACAGTACAAACGCGGAGTTTCTTCGCTCTCTCGGCATCGGAAATTTTGACGTCTGCTTCGTGACCGTCAGCGGTAACTTTCAGAACTCGCTGGAAACCACCTCGCTGCTGAAGGATCTGGGTGCGAAGTGTGTGGTGTCGCGTGCCGAGAGGGATGTACAGGCGAAGTTTCTGCTTCGCAACGGTGCAGACCATGTGGTCTACCCGGAAAAACAGGTGGCAAAATGGGCAGCAATTCGATATACTTCCGATCATATTTTCGACTACATAGAGATCGATGACAAGCACGCCATTTTTGAGGTGGAAGTGCCGGAATGCTGGGTCGGGAAAAGTATTGGCGAACTGGATATCCGCAGAAAGTTTGGAATCAACATTCTTGGCATCAAACGTTCGGGAAAAACCGACGTTACAATTACACCGGATACGGTGCTGTCAGGGGAAATAACAATTTTAGCGCTGGGTGAATATAAGGCGCTGCAAAAGTGTTTCCGGATATGAACGGACGGTGAGGGTATGTGGAAGATGTTGTTTTGATCGTCGGAGCAGCCATGGTATTTCTGTTTGGCTGGTTTCTGATGAAACGTCTGGATCAATTTCTGGCGGAAAATCGGAAACGAATCGAGGAAGCGTCCGAACAACAGCAGCATGAGCCGTGCATGCATCTGGTCGGAGATATTTCTCCTGACGAACTTGAGGAAAAGCTTTCCCGGTTTCGCAGCAGTCATACCCATGTAGAAATCGTGATCTATGATCCAGAGCAAATTTCTTTTCCAAACAGCGAATCCGATTGGACGCAGTAGAAACCTTCACATTTTGGTGCTGCAATATCGTTTAAGAGGGGTGGTGAAAATGTGCAGAACAAAGGAAATGAAATACCAAAAGAGCATATTCTTGTGTGCCTGTCCTCGTCTCCGTCCAATGAACGCATTGTACGAATGGCAGGGAAAATGGCGCAGGCATTTCGCGGCAGCCTTACCGCACTCTATGTGCAGACCCCCGGAGACGCTGATATGAACGCGGAAGATACCGTTCGCTTGCAGGCAAATATGCACCTTGCGCAGCAGCTTGGCGCAGAGATCGTCACAACGCATGGTGAAGATGCGGCAGCACAGATCGCGGAATATGCAAGGCTTTCCGATGTGACCAAAATTGTGATTGGGCGCAGCGGCGTGCAGCGGCGGCATTTTTGGAGTGAACCGACGCTGACAGAACGGCTCATTACGCTTGCGCCTGAGGTGGACATTCATATCATTCCGGATGCGGATGTCTACAAAGGCTACCGCAGAAAACGGCTTTCTGCCGTTCGCCCGGTGTTTCCGACCGCTCGGGAACTGCTTCTGACCATCGGGATTCTGGCAGCTGCGACGGTCATCGGATGGGTCTTTCTGCGGCTCGGCTTTGCAAATGCCAATATCATCATGGTTTACCTGCTGGGGGTGCTTCTGACTTCCGCTTTTACCAGCGGATATACCTGCGGTGTGCTGTCCGCTTTTTTGAGTGTCATCCTGTTCAATTATTTTCTGACGGAACCCCGACTGTCTTTGGCAGCCTATGGCAGCAAATACCCAATAACTTTTGCCGTCATGTTTGCAGCGGCACTTTTGACCGGTACGCTTGCAGCTAAGCTCAAAGCCCATGCGCAGCTGTCCGCGCGGGACGCTTATCGTACGAAGCTCCTTTTTGATATGAACAGGCAGCTTCAAAAGGCGGAAACGCCGAATGAAGTCTATCAGATGACTGCAACGCAAATACAGAAGCTCATGCAGCGGAACGTTTTGATTTACCCGGCACAAGGCGACGCGCTGCTGGATGGGAATGTTTATCCGGCAGACGGAAGCAGCCCATACAGTGCCCCGGATACTGACCGGGAGCAGGATGTGATCCACTGGGTCTGGCAGAACCGGAAACGCGCCGGAGCGACGACGCAAAACTTTCCAAAGGCAAAACGGCTGTATCTTGCCATTCGTACCGGGCAGCAGGTTTTCGGCGTTGTCGGAATTCCGATGGAGAAGCAAACGCAGCCGGACGCATTTACATCCAGCGTGCTGTTTTCCATTCTCGGCGAGTGCGCTCTGGCGCTGGAAAGCCTACACAACGCCGAAGAAAAGGAAAAAGCCGCCGTCATTGCAAAGAACGAACAGCTTCGTGCCAATCTTTTGCGTTCGATTTCTCATGATCTCAGGACACCGCTGACCTCTATTTCAGGCAACGCCGATACGCTGCTGCACAGCTATGACGTGTTGGATGAGCAAACACGGAAACAGATTTTTACGGACATTTATGACGATGCGCAATGGCTGACCGGACTGGTTGAGAATTTACTTTCCGTTACGAAAATCGCGGACGGCAGCGTCAAGCTGCGCCTTTCCGATCAGGTCGTGGACGACATCGTATCGGAATCACTCCGACATATTGACCGAAGATCCGCAGAGCATCACATCACGGTGGATTGCGGAGATGTACCGTTGCTGGTTCGGGTGGATGCGGGACTCATCATGCAGGTGCTTATCAACTTGGTGAACAATGCAGTCAAATATACTCCGGCAGGCTCGAACATCCGAATCACGGCGATCCGGCGGGGAAATGCGGCCGAGATCTGCGTCAGCGACAACGGTCACGGTATCCCGGATGAATTGAAGGAACGTGTTTTTGAAATGTTCTTTACCGGAGGCAATCCGATTGGTGACAGCCGCCGAAGTCTCGGGCTTGGACTTACGCTCTGTCAAGCCATTCTCCATGCACATAACGGCGAAATGACGTTGAAAGACAATTCGCCGCAGGGCTGCATCTTTTCCTTTACAGTACCGCTCAGTGAGGTGAACTTAAATGAATAAGCCGCTCGTCCTCGTTGTGGAAGATGATACATCGGTGCGCAATCTGATCACAACGACGCTGAAAACTTACGAATACAGGTATCTCTCAGCTCAAAACGGCGCAAGCGCCGTGATGGAGGCGTTGTCTCATAATCCGGATATTGTGCTGCTTGATCTGGGACTCCCGGATATGGACGGCGTGGAGATCATACGGAAAATCCGTTCGTGGTCGAATATGCCGATCATTGTGATCAGTGCCAGAACGGAGGATTCAGATAAAATCGGGGCGCTGGATGCCGGGGCGGACGATTACCTGACGAAGCCCTTTTCCGTGGACGAACTGTTGGCACGGCTGCGGGTGACGCAACGAAGACTGTCGCTGATGAAAACAAATGCGGCGCAGGATTCTCCGATTTTTACAAACGGTTTGCTGAAAATCGACTATGCGGCAGGCTGCGCATATCTTGATGGTGCGGAACTGCACCTGACGCCCATTGAATACAAGCTGCTGTGCCTGCTCTCAAAAAATGTGGGCAAGGTTCTGACGCATACCTACATCACGCAGCAGATCTGGGGCAGCAGTTGGGAAAACGATATTGCTTCTCTGCGGGTATTTATGGCGACTCTGCGCAAAAAGCTGGAAAATGGGAAAGGCGGGCAGCAATACATACAAACGCACATCGGAATCGGCTATCGGATGCTGCGGGTCGAGTGAGCAATTCCTGAACTCAAAACTCAGGAATGAATGGTGTAGATTTCTCGATTTGGCACCACTTTTCATTTGCATGTTGTGGTCATACCATTTTGCCGCAAATGAGCTGACCATCGTTGTAATGGCGAGGACTTGAAAGTAAACCGGAAGGCTTCTTCTGTCTTGACCGCAGAACCGTAGACAGCAAACATGACATCACCGATATATTCGCAAAACCGGGAAACACGAACGATGTGAAGCCCTATCTCGGAAGATTGAGGGTATAGATTGACAAAGCCGAAGCAGGCGATGTGATTTCGGTTGAGCTTGAAACTGAAAAGGGAAAGGTCGATATTGTCATCGGAGCGGAGGACGATGAACCGATTTATTTCGGCAATGATGTGGATTCGGGAAAGTTTGAACTTCCGGTTTCGGCCGCAGGACAATACAAATTGACGGTCGAAGCGCGCGGCGCGGCGGGGGGAAATTGCCGTGCAAAGGCTGCCGAATGCGGCAGAAGAATAACCTCCGGGATCCTCAGGGCTGTTGTTCACCGAGAAGCACTCCCAGCCGCTCGAATTCGTTATTCTCAACATTGTAAACGCGGAGACGGCAATAAGATGTTTTGTGTGTATGCTTTCTGTTGTCCCACGGAATACCGTTCACGATGTGGTAAACAACGCTTATTACGCCGTTATGGGTCACAACGAGAATGTTTCCGTTGTGATTACGGTTTTTTTCGACAAAATCTTCGAACCATGCTTTGATCCTGTCAAAAAAAGCATGGGGACTTTCACCGTCGGGGTAAGGCTCGTCGAAACCGAGGGTGCTGAAAAAAACGCCCGGATATTCGCGCAGTGCATCGGTGTTCAGCATTCCGCTGAGTTTGCCGTTGTTGATTTCGCGCAGGCGCGGTTCGGGGTGCACGGGCAGCCCGAGTGCATCCCCTGCAATGCCGGCGGTCTGCATGGTGCGCGGAAGATCGCTGGCGATTATTTCGGTAATGTCGCAGGATTTTAGCTTTTCGGCCATTTTTTGTGCCTGCAATACTCCGGAGGGCAAAAGCTCGAGATCGCTCCACCCGCCGCGATAGCGTTCATCGTCCTTTCCGTGCCTTGCGAAAATAATTCTCATAAATTTCTCCGTGTTTTCAGCTTATTTCGGGGAGTTTGCTTACACGATTTCCCAAACGAACGCAACGGTATCGCGAACTTTGATGTCTTCGGGCTCGATGCAGTCCGGGACTGCTGCCGACCGCTTGAGAGAAGCGCGCTCAATTGCATAACCGGTGGGGGATATCAAATCGATTTCACTCCAATCGTAGTTGACGGTGAGCAGCCTGCCCAATTCAACACCGGAGGCACGGCAGAGAATCTGCGCCTTTTCGCGTGCGTTTTCTGCGGCGGCCTTAAGCAGAGCGCTTTTTACGGCAGAGCCGTCGCGCACGGTGAAGCGAATTGAAAGCTCGGGTTCGGCCTTGCTTTCGGCAATTGCATTCAATGTTCTTTCAAGCATATCCCTGTCAAAATCGAACGACAGGCGAGTGTTGTACGAACAATTGTATCCGACAAAAACGCGTTGATAAGTTCCCTTGGAATTGCGAACGCTGTCATACTCGGATGAAACACCAAAGTTTATGGTTTTGAGCGCATCTTTTGAATGCCCCGCCGAAACGGCGGCATTGCAAACGGCTTCGACCGCTGATGAAGCATCGGCCAGAGCTTCGGAATAGTTTTTGCTTTGACCCCTGATATCCATTTCGATAACGATGAAATCGGGTTTTGCGGAGATATTGCCGACTCCGCGGACGGTAATGGTTCTTTCCATAAACTTTCCTTTTCCGTGACTGAAAATATCACAACAAACCATAAACTGAATTTACGACCCGAGCAGCCGTATTAAAGCTGCGGCACATATAAAAGCTTTCAAGCAGCACACCGCACCGCACAACGGCACTGCATCGGACGGATTCGTCCTGCTGAAAACCTTGCAACAGGCTTAAAAACAGCGTTTGTTTTATCGGTGTTCCATAGTTTACCACGAATGCGCAGATTTTTCAACGTGTTTTCATAGAATTGTCGAAATTTTATGCGCCTAAGTGCTTGACAACTGATTTTCGCGGATTTATAATCCGAATGCTTCGCGGACAGCGAAAGCACTTCGGGCAAACCTGAACCGAAGAGCTTTCGGGTTTTACATGCCTGCGGATGCAGTTTTTGCAAAATCCGGCATATGGGGAATAAAACAGAAATGGAAGAAAAGGCATCCTTTCAAAATAAAGCTCAAAACAAAGCACACCGCATTTGTGAGCATACGGTGCAGAACCGGCAAATTCAAAATAATTCCGTAAAAAACACAAAATAAATTTTCTCTTGCTTCGGAACCGACGTGACATGCGAAAAAACACGACACATATATTATTTTTTGCAGGAAAAACATATTGCCAACCGATTGGAACGGCGGTATAATAAGGGCGGCAGGGGAGTCGGGTCTGTGGTTGAAAGTCGATGCCAGTCGCAGGCGAAACGATCCACATAAGCGGGGCAAAGTTCCCGTGAGCATGGTGCGGCTTAGATGTAAGTCCTGTCGTGCGGCATTCCGAATCGAATGCGGTGCGAGAGTGGCAGTAGTGGGCGGCGTAAAGCTCAGTAGCGAACCCACCGACAGGCGAGTGTGGGGGCAAAAACCAGGTCAGCCGACTCCATGTGCCAAAATACAAAAAGGGGTATTATACCAAATGTTTGAAGACAAAGTACTGGTTTGCAAGGATTGCGGCCAAGAATTCACTTTCACCGCAGGTGAACAGGAATTCTATGCAGAAAAGGGTTTTGACAACGCACCCGCTCGCTGCAAAGCGTGCAGAAGGAACCGCAAGCCCGCAGCCCGCGGCGAGTCCGGCCGCGTAATGTACGACGCAATCTGCGCAGAATGCGGCAGACCCACCAAAGTTCCGTTCGAACCCAAGACCGACAAGCCCATCTATTGCAGCGACTGCTTCGCAAGGCGCAGGGGCTGAGGACAGCCGAAAAGCATCAACCTTTTTGAAAAGGGTGTTTGCAGGCTGCCGTTTCTCTGTTAATTAGTCCGATTCCGCCTGCTTTTCATGCAAATGGCGGCAGAACTTCATTATTAATAGATTTCTGAACAACATGGCCGACGGATTGCGTCGCAGGAAAAGCTCCTGCGGCGCAGTTTTTTTGCCGAAAAGGTGTGTTGAAGCCTCTTTAAACAGGGCAGACCCGGGAAACCCCGCCTTATTACAACTCCGGGCTTGACTTTTCCTTCGAAGGGAGTATAATCACAGATAAAAGATGAATTATTGTTTCATTTCGATTCAGAAAGGGAAATCTCTCCCGATGTGTTGCCGAATTGGCTTTTGGCAGCCGTTTTTTTACGCTCGGGAAGAGATTGCAGCCATGTGTTGCAGCCATGTGTTGCAGCCGTGTGTTGCAGCCATATGATTGAAGTGAAACGGTTGCAGGAGGAACAGGAAATTGATATTCGGGAAACACATCAATCGCTACTACATTAAAAATGCACCCGTGCTGATTTTGGGCGTACTTGCACTTATCCTGGTTGATTACTTCCAGCTCAGGATACCGGAGCTTTATCGTATGCTTATTAACGGCATGAACGGCGAGCTCATACTTGTGAACGGGGAATATGTGCCGTTTAACCTTGATTTTCTTCTGGATAATATTTGTCTTCCGATAATCACTATCATTGTTGTAATGGTCATCGGCAGATTCCTTTGGCGTGTCTGCTTCTACGGCTCGGCGATCCGCGTTGAAACGGATCTCCGCAACAAAATGTTCAATCACTGCAAGGATCTTTCTCAGCAGTATTATCAGGTGAACAAAGTCGGCAATCTCATGAGCCTTTTCACCAACGATCTTGACACGATTCAGGAATGTTTCGGCGACGGTATCCTGATGTTCCTTGATGCTGCATTCCTCGGCATTCTTGCACTCGTTAAAATGTGGCGCATGGACAAGCTTTTGACGGGACTTTCAATGATTCCCATGGTTCTGCTGCTTATAATCGGCACGATCGTCGGAAGAGCCATGATGCGCAAATGGGAGATCCGCCAGCAGGCCTTTTCGGATCTGTCGGATTTTGCACAGGAGAGTTTTTCGGGCTTTGCCGTTATAAAGGCATTTGTAAAGGAGCTTAAAGAGCTTGCAGCGTTCCGCAAACTGAATGTGTTAAACGAGAATGTCAACGTTGATTATACGAAAATTTCCGTAACGCTGAACATTCTTATCTCACTGCTTGTGGAATCCGTTATCTGCGTTATCTTGGGCTACGGCGGATACCTTGTTTACCAAAAGAAATTCGATGCCGGACAGCTTGTTGAATACATCGGATATTTCAGCTCCATAGTCTGGCCGATCATGGCGGTTTCGATGCTTATCGAAAAAACTTCGCGCGGCAAAGCCTCTCTCAACCGTGTAAGAGAGCTGCTCGATGCCGAAATAAACGTTAGTGATGCTCCGGGCGCGGTTGATATCGGTTCGGTGAAGGGCAAAATTGAAATGCGGAACCTGAATTTTCGCTATCCGGACGGTGAATTCGATGTGCTTCGGAATGTTTCGTTCACGATCGAACCCGGCGAAAACGTCGGCATAGTGGGAAAGACCGGTGCGGGAAAGACAACGCTGGTTGACCTTATCCTGCGCATATACAATGTTCCGGACGGAACGCTCTTTGTTGACGGACACGATGTAAACAGCGTTACGCTGCATTCCCTTCGCGAAAACTGTTCGTATGTTCCGCAGGACAACTTCCTTTTCTCGGACACGATCGCAAACAATATCGCCTTTGCATTCGATGAAACGGACAAAGCCGCCGTTAAACGGGCGGCGGAGCTTGCGGATGTTGACGATAACATTGTTGAGTTTAAAGACGGATACGACACCGTCCTCGGCGAACGCGGCGTGACTGTATCGGGCGGGCAGAAACAGCGAATTTCCATTGCACGCGCACTGCTTAAGAATGCACCGATACTGATTCTTGACGATTCCGTGTCCGCTGTTGATACGAGCACCGAGCAGGTGATACTTAAAAACCTGCGTGAAACACGTGCGGGGAAAACGACAATACTTATTGCACACCGAATCTCAACGATTCAGGATATGGACAAGATTATCTTTATGGATGACGGGCGCATTGTCGCTGTCGGAAAGCACGATGCGCTGCTCGAACGCTGTGAAGAATACCGCAAAACCGTTGAGCTGCAAAAGCTTGAGGATGAGTTCGGAGGTAAGTGATTATGCATGAATACTATCCCCTGCTGCTTGCGGGCGGCATTATCGGACTGATTTCGGTTGTTCTTATAATTGCATATGCAACCGTAAAAGATAAAAAACAAACCATGGGGTTTGAACGTCATATGAATGACGGAGAGATTACCCGCCGCCTTATGGCATACGCAAAACCCTATGCGCTGAGATTTGTTTTCGTGGGCATCGTTATGCTGTTCACGATTGCATTCGACATTGTATCTCCGCTCATCATCGGCGGCATTGAGGATATGATCGTTACCGATTTCAAGCTGAACAAACTGTTCATAATGGTCGGAATGTATGCAGGAATACTGATTGTTTCCATGGTCGGCGCATATGTTCAGGCTATTGTGCTGCAAAAGACAGGTCAGCGAATCATCTCCCATCTGCGCGAGGATCTTTTTACCCATATCGAGAGCCTTTCGCACGAACAGATGAACGAGATTCCCATCGGAAAGCTTGTGACCCGCATCACAAACGACACGAACGCAATTTCACTGATGTTCACAACGCTGCTTGTGAATCTTGTGAAGAACTTTTTCGTGCTGACGGGCGTTCTTGTTGCAATGTTTTTCCTGAACTATGAATTGACACTGATGGTGCTGTGCATTGCGCCGTTCATAGTGCTTTTCACCGTTATCTTCCGCAAGTTCTCGCGCAGAGCATACCGAAAGATTAAAGACAGAACGACCGATATAAACACCTATCTTTCCGAAAACCTTTCCGGCATCAAAATCACTCAGATTTTCAACCGCGAGGAGGCGAAGGAACGTGAGTTCGACAAAAAGAGCAACCTTCTGGGCAGGGCGAAACAGGAGCAGATACTTGTGTTCGGCATATTCAGACCCCTTGTCTATATGCTTTACATAACAACCGTGATGTGCCTTTTCTACCTTGGCGGCAAGGGCTATCTGGACGGAACGACATTCCTCGGGCAGACGCTGACGGCAAGCACGATCGTTTCGTTCTATATGTACATTGCCACTTTCTTCAACCCCATTCAGAACCTTGCGGAGCAGTTCAACTGGCTTCAATCCGCATTTGCTTCCGCCGAAAAGGTGTTCACGATTATGGACATTAAACCGAAGCTTACGGATGCACCGGATGCGATTGAGCTTGACGAGGTTCGCGGCGAGATTGAATTCCGCGACGTTTGGTTCAGTTATGTACCCGGCGAATGGGTACTCAAGGGCGTTTCGTTCAAAGTCAATCCGAAGGACACGGTTGCGTTCGTCGGTTCGACCGGCTCGGGCAAAACAACGATTCTTTCGCTTATCTGCCGCAACTACGAGTTCCAGAAGGGCGAAATCCTGATTGACGGAATCGATATCCGAAAGATAAAGGCTGCATCGCTGCGCCGGCATTTCGGACAGATGCTTCAGGACGTTTTCCTTTTCTCGGGCACGATACGCAGCAATATTCTGCTGCGCGAAGAGGGAATTTCCGACGAGGAGGTCATGGAGGCCTGCCGTTACGTAAACGCGGATCACTTTATCAACAAGCTTGAACGCGGGCTGGATGAACCCGTGCGCGAACGCGGCAACAATTTCTCCGCCGGTCAGCGGCAGCTGCTCTCTTTCGCAAGGACGATAATCCACAAGCCCGCCGTCATGATACTCGACGAGGCGACCGCGAATATAGACACCGAAACCGAACAGCTGATTCAGAATTCGCTTGAAAAAATGATGAACATCGGCACGATGCTTATCGTTGCGCACAGACTTTCCACGATTCAGCATGCGGATAATATCATTGTTCTTTCAAACGGAAAAATCGTTGAACAGGGCAATCATCATGAGCTGCTTCAGAAACACGGCAGATACTATCAGCTTTACACACTGCAATACCATCGCGAACAGATGAAAAGTGCGCGCGCGTGAGATGAACCCTGAAGCGCAGAAAGCAAAAATCAAACGGTGAAACCGTTGCTGCAATTCAAAACCCGGGCATAAGCGAGAATGCCCGGGTTTTTGCATATAAACATTGTGCTTCCGAAACTTCGGTGCGGGAAATAAATCCGAACATGAATCGAGACAACCCTGCTCAGGCAGTCCTTTCAAAAAGGTACACTTTCACGGAAAAGCATTCGTTCCCGGGCATTTTTCCGGAAACGATCCGAACAGCTTCAAAACCCATGTTTTCATACAAACATTTTGCGGGTTCATTGCCGACCAATGCCTCAATGCTGTGAATGCCGGGAAATTTCTTGAGAGCGTATTCTGCAAGCTGCCTGCCTGTGCCGCATACTGCTCGGCGGAAGCGGCAGTCAATGCCGGTGCGGCGCAAATGAAAATCTTAAAACACTGCTAATCTATGTCATGTTTTTGCGAAAGTCGGCTATGGATATTCTAAATATCTGTTGCAAAGGCACGGAGGATATGATACAATAAAAATATACAGGCAACTGACTTTTTCGCATACGGCGGAGAAAAAACGAAAGTGAAGCGCATCACCGCAATTCAACGCGAAAAGCATTCGGCTGTTTTATTCGGAGGGAACACATGGCAATTCGTTTGTTCGGAAAACACAGAAACAAAACCGAAAAGAAAGCAGAAATGAAATATAACGAAGGCATGACTTTTATCGCCAACGGGTATTGGGATGAAGCGTTTGCGCCGATTTGCGAAGCGGCAGAGCTCGGGCACCGCGGAGCGACCGGGCAGCTTGCAATGATGTATTTTTTCGGTAAAGGCTGTGAATGTAATAAAAACGAAGGGATGCGCCTTTTGAAACTTTCGGCAGAAATGGGAAACCCGTATTCCTGCTATGCTTTTGCGGCGTTGTTTGATAACGGGGCTGCGGGCATAACGGCGGAGGAAGCGGAGGCGATGTGCCGCATTGCCGCCGAAGCAGGCGTGGAAGAAGCGGAGGAAAGGCTGAAGCGCGGGTTCGGAAACCAAAGACAGATTGAAAAAGATTAAACGATGGTTTTTCAGCCCCGAGTTTTGCGGCCTGCTGTGCAAAACCATCCGAAAACGCGGGAGAAGCAGGAAAGAAATATAAACAGGAAATATAAATATGAAATTCAGGATAATTGAGGAAGCGTGGGGGGTCAACCGAAAAACGGGGGAACGGAAAGTCCGCAGAACGGCGGAGCGGATCTTTACCCCGGAGGCGGGGCAGATAATCGAATTTCCGCTCGGCAGGCGGAGGTTCGGCATTGTTTCGGCCGATGAGGAGCGCGTTGTGCTTCGTGTGCAATGTGAAAATTCGGCCGATGAAAAAGAGTTTATTATTGAATGCGGTACCGGCGGATTCTACAACCCGCGTTCATGTGACGGAGGTTATCGGTATCTGTTCGAGTTCGACACGAATGAACCGCAAGGCAGACCGTCCGCGGGGCGACGCAGGGGAAAGGAAAGCAGGTATTCAATTGCAATCAAGGTCGAAAAGGCTGCGGGGGAGCATGATTACACGCAAAGCAAGTTCTTCGGCTCGCCGACAGTGCCGAACGAATGGGTCGAAAGATTTTATGACGACATAATTTTCCTTGCGCAGATAAGGCTTTCCGATATTGCCGAATATGACCCGGACAACATACTTCCGCACAGCGGCTATCTGTATTTCTTCCTTGATGCGGAGATGTATCCGTCAGATCGGCTCTATGTTTGGGTCGAATATTACGACGGAGAGCCGGATACGATTATTGATGATTTTAACGAGCTTTCACCGCTTCCGTGCGGACTTAACGAGGATTGGCTGATTTCGTTCGGTGCTGCGCCGCCCGATGCGGACGGAACAAAACTTCTGGGGCTGCCGTCCGGTGCGGCGGGAGAGGATGCAAGCCTTCCGAAGCTCCTGCTGCAATACGACCCGCTTGATTTTGAAGGAGTTCCCTATCTTGAGAACGTTGACGGGTATGCGTATGTGCTGTTCGGCAGGAATGAAAAGGATTTTGACGGGGCTGTCTATAAGGTTGACAGAACATAACCGACCGAACAAAAATGCCGAAACGGCGGGAACTTCGATAAGAAAAAGTACGTAAAGTTATAAAAAACTGCTGCTAAGGAGAGGGCGGATAAATGGCATACAGTGAAAAATCCGCGGCGCGTTTGGCTGCGCTGCACGGAGAAATTGAAGCGCGGAAGGAACATGAATTCGCTGCGCCGACATACAGGGATACGGCGGCACTTGCCGAAATAAGGCAGACGGTGTTCAATCAGCTTGAATCGGAGCATGAACACGACAGGGACACTGTCGAGGACAGCATCGCGGTGCTGCGTTATCTTGCCGAGAACTATGAAAACATGGGACGGACTGCTTGTGCGCTGCCTTTGCGGAAAAAGGTGCTTGAGCTTGATGCCGAACTTGCGGCACGGTTCAAAAACAGGGAAGGAATCGAATCGGATTATTATTGCGCATTAAAGGCGCGCAATCGCTACGGAAGGGACGAATGTGCCGACCTGCGGGAACTTGCGGCGGGGCTGCTGCCTTTGGATAAACAAATTCAAATCGAAAAAAATGTTTTTGAAAACTATCCGATGCTTGTGCGCGACAGTGTTGAGCTTTCGGAAGAGTATCTTGCGGTTATCGATGAGGTTGAGCGGCTGCTCGAAGAAGAATGCGGAGAAAATGCGCATCCGCTTGAAACAGCGCAGGCAAAAGCGAGGCTTTTGAGCGAACGCGGAATCCTTTGGCGGTCCGAAATGCAGTTGAATCCGGGAGTTCTGTTCGATTGAAAAGCAGAGAACCGATCCGGAAATGAACAAAAGCCGAAAAGCCGGCAAAAACAAAACGAAAGCAGAAACCATAAAACAACAGAGCAAAGGGGTGCTGCCGTGAACATAAGCTATAACAAACTTTGGAAACTGCTTGTGGACAAAAAAATGAGCAAGGCGGATCTGCGTCGGGCAACGAAGCTTGCGCCGAACACAATGACAAACCTCCGTCGGGATAAATATGTTTCGCTGGAGGTGCTTGTTCGCATATGCGAAGTGCTCGACTGCGATATCGGCGATATTGTCGGCGTTTGCAGGGATGATGCAGCGGGGAATTTGCAGAAAAATCCGACAGAATAAATGAAGCTGCATGAACCGGGTTCGGCTTCCGAAAAAAACAAATGTCGCCGTCGGAGCGACCTGCACGGACGCGGGATATGGCATAATATGCTTGTCAGAGGACGGCAGGGAAAAGATTTGAAAGAAAGGAAGCTTTCGCGGCACGCGAAAACCATGGCTCCGAAAATGAAAACGAATCCGAAGGGCAAAGGCTTTATGAAAAAGGGCTTGAACTTATCAAAAATCTCAATTGGAGCGCGGCAAGGCTGCAAAAACGGTGCTTTTGAATATACTGCGCCGGACGGAACGAAGGCGAAACGCTGCTATCGGGACGACAAGGAATCGAGCTTTTCATAAAAGTGAAAAGAAACGGGGAAAGAGAATTGAAACGCGGGCTTAATGCTGAAGAGAGGAGTTATCTTATAACTGCCGTCGTTGTTGCCTGTGCAATAGCGGCGCGGGTAATCTCAAAGGCGGGTATTGCTGCGGATACAATGGGCTTGATACGCTCCGTGCTTTATATCGGGCTTTATTTTGTTTGGGGAATTTCAATCAAAAAGCGTGTGCTGCAGGCACAGGTTCAAAGGTACCTGACGGCTATTGTCGGAATGATGATATTTTGGTTCATTGTGCGCACAATGAAATATTTTTTTGTCGCGGACATTGATGCAAAGAGACAGCTGTGGTATCTTTACTATTTTCCGATGCTGTTCATTCCGCTCCTGTCCTTCTTTGTTGCATTATCGCTCGGAAAAACAGAGAAGTACAGGCTTCCCCGAAGGGCATTGCTGCTCTGCATTCCCACGGTGTGCCTGCTGCTGTTTGTGCTCACAAACGATTTTCACGAGTGGATTTTTCGTTTTCCCGAAGGGCAGCCGCGTTCGGATGCAAACGGAATGTATTCGATCGGGTATCTGTTTGTTGCCGGCTGGGAAATTATCTTCGCGGTTGCGGCACTGGTGATGCTGCTTGCAAAATGCAGGTTTTCGTCGAAAAGAAAATACCTGCCTGCAATAATACTGACGTGTTCGGTTGTGTATGCGGCAGTGTATGCAAGCGGTACACGCTGGATGCAGGTCGTCGGAGGCGATCTGACGGCGGTACAATGCCTTTTTGTGGCGACATTGCTTGAAACATGTATCGCCTGCGGGTTGATTCCGACAAATACAGGTTACGGTGCGCTGTTTTCGGCAGCGACCATGCGTGTTCAGATTGCGGATGAAAAATACAATGTTTGCTATGCTTCCGCAAATGCGCCCGAGCTGCCTGCCGAACTGATGCGGCTTGCAGAGGTGGGCGATGTTGACGCCGGCGACGGCTTTTTGCTGCGGAGCAGCAGGATTCCGGGCGGACATGTGCTTTGGATGGAAGATATATCAGCGATTAACGAATTGCTGGAGGAGCTTGAATCAAACCGTGCAGAGATTGCGGAGAGTAACAATCTTGAACGTGAAAATTATAACACAAAATTAAGAATCAATGCACTGCGCGAAAAAAACAGACTGTACGACCTGCTTCAGGAACAAACGGCGCGCGGCATAGATTTGCTGGATGATATTTTCGGGCAATACGAAGATTCCGCGGAACCGAAGGAACGGCGTAAGCTGCTTGCAAAGGCAGCGGTCATCGGTGCATATATAAAAAGACGCGGCAACCTGATGTTCATCGGAGAGAAAAGCAACGTGACCGATACTGCCGAACTCGGGCTTTGCCTTAACGAATCGTTTGCGAATATTGAACTTTTCGGGGCAGAATGCGCACTGTCCGTACCCGTGCGTGTGCGCATACGAACGGAAGACGCAATTCGTGTTTATGATTTTTTTGAAGAAATAATCGAAGCTGCAATGGATGACCTGCGTTCGGTTTGGCTGAAAGCACACACTGTTGAAGAGAGGGTAGTATTCTGCATCGAGGTTGAAACCTCTGCCGACCTGAGCGGGAATACCAAAGTTTACAGCGGTGGAAAAACGGAAGAAGACGTTTGGCGGTTCACATTTGCAGTGGGAAAAGAGGGAGCAAAAGCATGAAGTACTTCTGTTCGATTTCAACAGCCGAACGTTCGCTGCTGCCTGCCGCATTGTTCGGAGCGGTGCTTATTTCACTTGCTGCCGCCGTTCTCGTCTTTCAAATGCGAAGGGAAAAATGGCTGCAGGCGTTGAACACGACCGCCTTTTTGCTTCTGTTCGTGCTGCTGAACGTGGTTTTTTCGAAAATCGACAGGCAGGGTGATACGCATGGTTCGATTGATTTGCTGACAGGATTGCTGTGGATAATCATTTGCACCGCTGCGGTTACGGGAACGCTTGAGATACTGCTGCTCCGCAAACAAACGGGAAAAACTATCGGAAGGAATTCCGTGAAGCAGGCGATAGATTCGCTGCCGTCCGCAATTTGCTGGTTTACGGAGGAAGGCACGGTAAAGCTTTGCAATCTGCAAATGTACAGGCTTTTTCGCATGCTTGCGGGCAGAGACCTTCAGATGTATGCGGAGATTTGCACAGCTTTGGAGGACTGCCCGGAAGGGAATACGAACAGCAGACAAATCGGGGTGATACGCCTTTCCGGGGAACGACAGACTTATCTGTTTCCCGACGGGAGTGTGTGGAAGTATTCACGAAAGGAAATTGCCGCAAGCGACGGAAGACGCTATATTGAGGCAATGTTTTCAAACGTTACGGGTTTGTACGAGAAGCATCTTGAGCTTCGGCGGCAAACGGAGCAGCTGAAGCTTATTTCGCGCGAATTGAAAAAACTTTCGGAGCATGTGCTTGAATTGACAAGGGAGAGCGAGATACTTGCGGCAAAAACCCGCCTGCACGACAGAATAGGCGCGGGCTTGATTGCGATTCGGCAGACTCTTTTGGGAACGCGGACAGCGGAGGAGGGCGCAAAAGCACTGCAAGCGTTCCGCAATGCCGTTCGCATGATAAAATCCGATAATGAATCCGTTTCCGAAAAAGGAGAACTTGCGGAACTCATGCAGGATGCAGAGGCGATAGGCATGCGCATTGAGCTTTTCGGTGAACTGCCGGAAGATACGGATTTGCGGAAAGTTTTCCTTATTGCAATACGTGAATGCCTCACAAACGGTGTTCGCCATGCGGATGCAACGCTTATACATGCGGAAATTGTGCGGAAGAACAAAAGCATATTGTTATATATAACGAACAACGGAAAGCCCCCGGAAGGCGTTGTTGTGCCGAAAGGCGGGCTGTTGAACCTTTTGCGTTATGTTGCGGATTGCGGAGGAAAAATGAAAATCGAATCGCTGCCGCAGTATGTGCTGTCGATTGAACTGCCGTCGAAAAACGGGGAAATTGAGAAGGAATGACAGAAAAAAGATAAAAACGGTGAAAACAGGGGCTCGAAAAATGAAAAAAATACTGATAGTCGAGGATCAAAGAATGCCGCGGGAGAATATGGAGCGCATGATCGCGGAAAGCGGACGATATGAATCTGCGGGCAGCATCAGCGACGCCGGACTTGCGCTTGCGCGCTGCTGCCGCATTCCTGTTGACTTGATATTGATGGATGTCTGCACGGCGGGCAATCGGGACGGCATAGAGGCTGCGGCAGAGATTAAAGCAAAGTTTCCGAATATCAAAATCATTATTGTAACATCAATGGCCGAAGTCGGATTTTTGGACAGGGCAAAAGCGGCAGGTGCGGACAGTTTCTGGTACAAGGATATAAGTCGTGAAAAACTCATTGATATTATTGACAGAACCATGGCAGGGGAGAAGATTTTTCCGGATGCAACGCCGACGGTTCGGCTTGGCCTTGCGGACAGCACGGAACTGACCGCGCGCGAAATAAATGTGCTTAGGCTTGTGTGCGACGGGCTTGAATACGGGGAGGTTGCGGAGCAGCTGAATATTTCGGAACGCACGGTCAAATACCATGTTTCAAACATATTGTCGAAAACGGGTTATGCGAACAAAACCCGCCTTGCAATTGCCGTTACGAACAAAAAATTTATCATCCCGAGGATTCCGGAGGATTCGAGCGACTTGCAATAAACAATCGGAACGACCGAAAAAACATCGAGAAGCTGCATTTCCGCGAATGCGGCTTTTTGTCGGTCGGGAATGCCGAAAAGCTGCGTATACGGTGAATTCGATAGTATTCCGTATGTTTTTGCAAATTGCACTTTCGGACAGTGCGAAGCGGCGGCAAATAATGTATAATCACACCAACCCACGGAGTGGGTTTTCGGCGGGACTAAGCCGAACGGCGGGCAATATGCGGCGGACGGCAGCGAAAACATTATCAGATGCGAGGACAAAACTCGGGCGAAAATCGAAAGAAAAACGGAGGCGAGCCATGCGGCGAATAGTTGTTGATATGCAGAATGCATTATTTACGGATGCAATTGCAGCGGCATTGCGGAATTTTGACTCCGATTTCGAGGTTTTTGAAAGCGAGCTGCCGCAAAAAACGGCCGAGTTGTGCGGAGATGTGCGTGCGGACGTGTTGATTGCAGAGGTCACAAGCTGTACGCCGTGGACGTTTGAGGACCGCATGAAAACCCGAAGCGAGCTGAAAAAAATCTGCCGAAGGTGCAAAATTGTGCTCACCGTGGACGAAAACAACGAAAAGAACGCTGCGGACAGGGTGCGCCGTGCAAAAAAAGACGGACTGATTGACGGGTTCCTTTACGGTTCGGTTTCATCCGCATATCTTGCAGCTTTTATTGATACGCTGTAAAGCCGTGCACAGAAATTTGAAACAGAGTATGCGGCGGCCGCACGGGACAGGAAATCAGCCGAAAAAAATGTTATAATAAAATGCGATTGCGCGTTTAAATGCCCGAAACAGTTTTATAAGGCAAACTGAAGGGCAAAACCGGAGTGCCGGATTTGAAACAAAAAATGCGCAGCCGAAAAGTATAAATGATTTGACGAACGATCGAAAGGAGCAAGAACCATGGGACTTATTAAGGCAGGAATCGGAGCGTTGGGAGGAACTCTGGCAGACCAGTGGAAAGAGTTTTTCTATTGTGATGCGCTTCCCAATGATGTCCTTATGAGAAGGGGACAGAAACAGATAACCGGACGCTCTTCCAACACAAAGGGCAACGACAACATCATTTCAAACGGATCGGGCATTGCCGTTGCCGACGGACAGTGCATGATAATCGTTGACCAAGGCAAAATCGTGGAGGTTTGCGCCGAACCGGGCGAATACACCTTCGATACATCCTCCGAACCCAGTATATTCAGCGGAAAATTCGGAGAAAGCCTGAAGGAAAGCTTCAAAACACTTTGGAAACGCTTTACCTACGGCGGCGATACGGGAAAGGATCAGAGAGTCTATTACTTCAACACCAAGGAGATCCTGAACAATAAATTCGGCACTGCCAACCCCATCATGTTTGAGGTTGTGAATAAGCGGATCGGCATGAGCAGAACGGTGCAGGTTCGCTGCAACGGTGTTTATACCTATGTTATTTCCGATCCGTTGGTTTTCTACTCAAGGCTTTGCGGCAACGTCGCAACGGAGTTCACGCGCGATGAGATAGACGCTCAGCTCAAGGTCGAATTTGTCGATGCGCTTCAGCCCGCGCTCGGTGCGCTTGCCGAACAGGAGCTGCGCCCGGCACAGATTCCCGCAAAGGCAAACGAGCTTAAGGCGGCAATGAACGACGCATTGAAACAGGAATGGATCGAGAACCGCGGAATTTCCGTTGCGAAAATCGCGCTCAATCCCATCACGCTGACCGATGCGGACATGAAGAAGATCAACGAGATCGAGGACGCGGTGAACATCGGCTCCAACCCCTTTGCAATGGCGGGAAGGATGACGAACGCAACCGCCGATGCAATGCAGACCGCCGCGGGCAACTCTGCCGGCGCAATGACGGGCTTCATGGGCATGGGCATGGTCGGCATGGGCGGCCAAGGCGGTTTCGGTGCGGCACAGAACCTTTACAACATGGGGCAGCAGCAGATGCAGCAGCCTCAGCAGATGCAGCAGCCCGCACAGAACGGTTGGAAATGCAGCTGCGGTGCAACGGCAACGGGCAAATTCTGCCCCGAATGCGGCGCAAAGAAACCCGAACCCAAGCCCGCCGGCGAAAGCTGGAAATGCAGCTGCGGTGCAACGGCAACGGGCAAATTCTGTCCGGAGTGCGGCGCAAAGAAACCCAAACCTGCACAGGACGGCTGGACCTGCACCTGCGGAAAGGTCAACAAAGGTAAATTCTGTTCAAACTGCGGTGCAAAAAAGCCTGCGAGCGCACCTCTGTACCGCTGCGACAAATGCGGCTGGGAACCCGCAGATCCTGCGCACCCGCCGAAATTCTGCCCCGAATGCGGAGACGTGTTCGACGATAAAGACGTTAAGTAAAACAAGAAACTCCTTACACTGAACTTTCAGTGCGGCGGCGGAGAATGCGGACAGCATTCTTTGCTGCCGGCCGTGAAATGCGGCCGCATGACGAACTGAAAGCAAATGTTTCGGCGATTTGAAAAGCTTTCCAAATTCGGAAAGCTCGCATCGTTTTAATAATAAGGAACTGATTTAACGGAAAAAATTTTTCCACAACGGTTTTGCAGGGAGAGATTTATGCAGAATTTACAGGAATATAAATGCCCGTGCTGCGGAGGCGCAATTGCCTTCGACAGCACTGCGCAAAAACTGAAATGCCCGTATTGCGATACGGAGTTTGAAATTGAAACATTAAAAGGCTATGAAGAGGAGCTGGAAGGCGACTCGGCCGACAACATGGAATGGCAGACCGATGCGGGAAGTGAATGGCAGCAGGGCGAGGCGGACGGCCTTTGCAATTACAGCTGCAATTCCTGCGGCGGCGAAATAGTTGCGGATGAGACAACGGCGGCAACAAAATGCCCGTTCTGCGATAATCCGGTCATTATGAAGGGCAGACTTTCCGGAATGCTCAAACCGGATTATGTGATTCCGTTCAAGCTGGACAAAAAGGCGGCAAAGGCAGCTTATATGCGGCATATTGAAGGCAAACGCCTTTTGCCGAAGCTGTTCCGCGATCAAAATCGCATCGATGAAATAAAGGGAATTTATGTGCCCTTCTGGCTGTTCGATGCGGATGCGGATGCAAACGTGCGCTACCACGCAGAGATTGTTCATCCGTCGTACGAGGACAGCGAGAACAGATATACTCCAACGAGTCACTACATGGTTCAGCGCGGCGGCAGCATAGGGTTCGAGAATGTTCCGGTTGACGGTTCCGAAAAAATGGCGGATGACCTTATGGAGTCCATCGAGCCTTTCGATTTTTCGGAAGCGGTGGATTTTCAAACGGCATACCTTGCGGGTTATCTGGCGGATAAATACGATGTTGATGCGGATCACAGCATCGACCGTGCAAACGAGCGAGTCAAACGTTCCGTTGAGGAGGCTTTTGCTTCAACCGTTGAAGGCTACACAACGAAGCGGACGGAAGCAAGCAGCGTTCAGCTGCATAACGGCAAGGCAAAATACGCGCTTTATCCCGTTTGGCTTTTGAACACAACGTGGAACGGACAAAGATACACCTTTGCGATGAACGGGCAGACGGGTAAATTCATCGGCGATCTGCCGGTGGATAAATCCGCCGCAGCGAAGTGGACGCTCGGATTGACCGTCGGTTTGGGAGCTGCTGTTTACGGCATATGCTGGCTGCTGCGGCTTCTCAGAATCCTGTAAGGAGGAATGCGAAAATGAAAAAGAACACTCTTTCCCCCAAAAGCATCATTGCGATTCTTATTGCCGCAATTATCGCCCTGACGGCATTTGTGCCCGTGAGCGCGTACGGCGGCAGAGTATATGTTGCGGATGAGACGGATTCAATACCCGCGAAAGAGCTTGCGGAGCTCAACGAATATGCGGAACATGCATCGGAAACCTGCGGAACGGATATTTTGTTCCTGCTGGCGGAGGATGAAGCAGCGGCGGGCGACAGCATTGTTGATTACATGGCAAACTATCCCAATATGGGAAACGGTGAGAGCAGAATCTTTTTTGCGATCGGTCCGGATTCGTCGTGGTACATACTGTGCGGCGGCAATATGCAGAACATGCTGACGAAAGAACAGGAAGATGCGCTGCGCGATGCATATAACGGACCCGAAACCTATTTTGGCGGCATCAAGGCATATATCGACCTTGCCGAAAGCTATGTTTTTGAAATTTATCCCAACGATACTCCCGTTGATGAGGGGCTTGAGGGGCTCGAAAGGCTTCCGGAAGAGATAAGATCAATGGATGAGTTCACATGCGTTCTGGACGGTGCCGGTATGATCGAACCGGAACAGCGTGCCGAACTTATGAAAAAACTGGGTGAGCTCAGCAGCAAGTACGGAATGGACTATGTTGTCTGCACGGTGAAAAGCCTTAACGGCTCAACTGCGGAGGCTTGTGCGGATGACATTTTCGACTACTGCGGATTCGGTCGCGGCGAGGATCGAAGCGGCGTGCTGCTGCTTATCAGCACGGGCGACAGAAAGTGGCATATTTCAACAAGGGGATACGGAATCACCGTGTTTACCGATGCGGGAATCCAATACATCGGTGAGGAGCTCAAAGAGAAGATGAAATCGGCAGATTACGCAGGCACATTTTTCGGGTTTGCGGATCTCTGCGACAGGTTCACCGATCAGGCAAAAAAAGACAGACCGTACGATACTTCCAACCTTCCGATTGATGAGGGGCTTGAGGGGCTCGAAAGGCTTCCGGTAAAACCCCTTTCGTTCAAATATATCCCTATTTCACTCGGCATAGGTCTTGTTATCGCACTTATTGCCGTCAGTGTTATGAAATCGAAACTTAAGACCGTTCGATACAAAGCGGAGGCAAACAGCTATGTTCGCCCGGGCAGCATGAATATCACGGTAAGCCGCGATTTGTTCCTTTACCGCACGGTTGCAGTTTCTCCAAAGCCGAAAAACAACAGCGATTCGGACGGCGGAAGCAGCACGCACACATCCTCCTCGGGTTCCACCCACGGCGGGGGCGGCGGAAGCTTTTAAATAAAATGCACGCAGATTGTTAAGTTTAAACTGATTCAACAGTTCCGACCTCCATAAGCATTTCGGCGCATCCCTGCTTCAGCCCGGTTAACCGGCACGGCAGGTGGATCGGACAGGGATGCGGCGAGATGCGGCGGCACTGCATGAGAAAAAGAAATTCTATTGAAAGGAAACAGATAAAAATGAGTATTTTTGACAGACTTAAAAACGTAGCGGAAAAGACGGCGAAGGATGCGGCGCGTTCCGTAGGCAATACAATCGGAACGAAGAGGGAAACATTCACTTTCTCCGCTCTTCCCGAAAGCCTTGCCGAAATGCAGGCTCTGCCCGAGGCAAAGCTGGACACGCCGTTCGCAACGGCTGCCCTGACAGTGCTTGCGCTCTGCGCATATGCAGCGGACAGATCCACAGGAACGGAAATGCTGAATTGGCTGCGCGGCCCGCGCCCGCTCAACGGTCAGGATATTTCTTTTCTTAACGACAGGTTCCGCGACGGAAAGACTTATCTCCCGTTCACCTATTTTGCAGGCTCAACTCCGGACAACAACTACACTCCGGCACAACCTTACAAAGTCACAATCGAAAGCAATCATGTTTCGGCTGAGGAACAGGGGTATATGAAACTGTTCATTCCCTGCGGCGGTGCCGATTCACCCCGACCCATTAAACTGCGCCAGAGGGGCAGCGACGGCAAATGGTTCCTTTGGGAACAATATCTGCTTACAGGCGTAAGGACTCCGAAGGAAGCCGATCCGTGGGCATAAAACCCGAAAAATGCTGTTTTTCGATCCGGCAAGGTATTCTTATTCGAAAAGGAGAATAAAATGGACATTATCGGCAAATGGAAGGTTAAACAACTCAATATTCCGACACTTGACGGCGTTATTAAGTGCACCCCGGACAATATGCCCGAAGGAGAAATATTTGAAGAGTTTGCGCCGATGGCGAATGCGATCTTCGAGTTCACTCCGGAAGGAAGTCTGGATATGCTCTTAAGCTTTTCGGCGGAAGAACTTGAAGACGCAGCAAAGCACGGCGAAAGGGTTCGCGACGGATACTTTGTTGCGGAATCCAAACCGTGGAAGGAAGTCGATGGGAAATTCTACTATCTTGAGGATATTGAGGGCGAAGTAATGGGCAGCGAGATCGACCCCTATTTTGAAATCAAGGTTCAGCCCGACGGCAGCCTGATGTACTGCATGGATATGCTGCTTCTTGAAAGGGTGTAATCATTTAAAGTTTTTTCAGCATTGCCGAGGTACGGCGCATTACGACTTTTCGGCAGGCGCAAACACCGGTTTTTGCCCGAAAGGGACAAATTCATAAATCAAAGAAGAAAGAGAGAACGGGAATGAAAAGGAGCGGAAGAATCCCTGCACCAGATCATGCCCTTGCTGCACCGGCTCCTTTGCGGTTCGCGGCACATTGAAGGACGTTCCTGCCGGTAACGGAAGGACGATCTCGGTGCCGACATCTAAGTGACATGAGAGTTTGACGGCAAGGGCAAATGGAAAATGCAGAATGAGCCAGCGGCTCAGAACGGTGAGCAGTCGTTGACAATATTCGGCAACGATCATGCCCGAACTGCGGGACGAACCCAATGTGTGCACGTTCTCCGCTGACGGCAGCAAGCTCACAGCGTATGATTTTTTTCCGCCGGATCTCGGCGGACGGTAAGTAAAAACAGTAAATAAAGAATATTTCGGAGGAAGAAAAATGAAAGGTCAAAAGTTTTTAAAGGTTACTGGCATTCTTATGATAATCGGAGCGGCGCTTTCGATTCTTTTCGGGGTTATCATCGGCGGCGTCGGCGCACTGATTGCAAAATTCGCCGGCGCTTCAACACTTGGTTTTGCATTCTATCTGGGTCTTGCAACTACGCTTGTCGGCGGCATCATTCAGCTTATTGCAGGCATCAACGGTGTTAAGCATTGCAACAAGCCCGAAAATGCAAAGAAATGCATCACATGGGGTATCATTGTTATCGCTCTTGCCGTTATCAGCAGCGTGCTTGAAGTGATTGGCGGCGGCAAATTTAACGTGCTGAGCTTTGTGATCGGGCTGATCGTTCCCGGACTGTACATTTACGGTGCATTCCTTAACCACAAAGAAAACGCTCGGTAAATTTGCAGAATGAGTTCGCCGCAGAAACGGATGCGGCACAGCATTACGATAACATCAAAATAACGGCATAATTACGAACACGGGGGCACCGAACGGTGTGCCCGTGTTTTTTTCGCGGAAGTAATATGCATAATCTGCATAAGCGAATTGAATCGTTATGCTTATGCCCGAAAGAGTTATTTGCACAATTCCCCAAAAAGCGAAATTATTTTTTTTGCAAAACTATTTTGATGAAATTGAGATATTTTCCCGCACCGGCATCCATTGAACGCCTGTCACCGACAGCATACTCGTTATCCTGTGAAAGCCGGTCCGCCCAAACTTCTTCGTTGCTCTGCATTTGTTCAACGGTCAGCACTTTTGCGCCGCGGCATTTTGAAACCATATCCGTCCAATACGATACATCGTGCATATAGTCAAGCTGCTCCGGTGTCCACGAGAGAAGCAGTTCGGAAGGAAGGCTGTCGCGGCAATCCCGAACCATGCCGGGAATTGCAATGTAAACATATCCGCCGCACTTGACAAACGGAAGAAGCTTTTTGTCAAGATAAGTCTCGTCGCGGCCGAAATAATTGTAGGAGTCCGTGCTCACAACGGCATCGAAAGACACCTTTCACGGAGGAAAGAGTGTGCGCATAGTATGACAGCAAACGAACATACGGGGGTATTGGGTCCGATGCATGGAAAGGAATGGAAGAAAGGCGGAGGTAAAGAGTATAACGGAGACAATGAGCCGACTGCTGAGTTTGAAATGACATTGGATAAACTTGAACCGGGGCAGGCGGGGGTCATCCTTGAACTGAACACAGGCGGCGGCATGCGCAGGAGGCTGATGGATCTGGGCTTTTCGGCAGGGGAGCATGTTGAATGCGTGCTTAAAAGCCCTCCCGGAGATCCGCGCGCATACCTTGTGCGCGGAACCGTGACGGCTTTGCGGGGAAAGGATGCGGCGGAAATTAAGGTTCGTGCGGAGGACGGAGCCTGCAATATGCGTTCCGCTGCCCGCTGCAACAGCGGCGCGGAAAATAAAGAGGGGTGATGAAATGGGACTTACGAATTCATCTGTCGGGCGCAGTGCGTCGCAAGGCGGGTTTGAAGCAACGAATCTTCCCGTCATTGCGCTTGCGGGCAATCCGAACGTCGGCAAAAGCACCGTGTTCAATGCGCTTACGGGATTGAAACAGCACACGGGGAATTGGGCGGGCAAAACAATAGAACTTTGCAGCGGCAAATGCAAAAAGGAGCCGTGGCAGCTTGTGGATCTTCCCGGCTGCTACTCGCTGAGCCCGCGTTCGCGGGAGGAAGCGGTTGCACGGGATTTTCTTAAAGAGCGGAAACCGAATGCGGCGGCGGTTGTACTTGACGCAACCTGCCTTGAGCGAAGCCTTGCGCTTGCGCTTCAGATTATCGAAATCACGGAGAAGGTCGTCATATGCATAAACCTTATTGATGAAGCACGAAAATGCGGAATACATATTGACGCGGAGCGGCTTGAAATGCGGCTTGGCGTCCCGGTCGTGCTTTGCTCGGCGCGGAGCGGAGAGGGGCTTTGCGAATTGCTTGAGGCCGTGAAACGCGTGATGGCAAACCCGCCCGAAAATGTTTACCGCATTCAATACCCGAAAAGCGTAACGGAGTACCTGCAAAACAGCGGGAGAATGCCATTCGGCTGTTCGAATAAATCCGATAAAAACGAAGACGGTGAACAGGAAAACCCGCCGCCGGAGGCTGAGGTATCGCTTGAGGATGCGGTTTCAAAGAGCATTCTTGATGCCTGTCGTGAACTTTGCTGCGGAGTTGTGACGGTTGTGCCGCCGGAAAGCCGCGGGAGAGAGTGCCTGGGTCGAAAAAAATGCGCGGGCTGCATGAAATGCGGCTGCAAAGCCTGCAAACACTGCGGCGAATGCGGCGAGGTCGGCGATGTACGGCGGATGACACGGCGCATAGATAAAATACTGACGGGAAAATTTACCGCATTGCCGTTGATGCTGCTGATGCTTTTCGGCGTGTTTTATCTCACGATACGCGGGGCAAACTACCCTTCCGAACTGTTGTCGCGCGGGCTGTTTGCGCTTGAAGCTCTGCTGCGGAAGCTGTTCGACGCAATTCGAATGCCGAATATGATAACCGACGCGCTGCTTTCGGGCATGTATCGCACAACGGCATGGGTCGTGGCGGTCATGCTGCCGCCGATGGCGATTTTTTTCCCGCTTTTCACGCTGCTGGAGGACCTCGGAGTGCTTCCGCGGATTGCGTTTAACCTTGATAAAGGGTTTGCGCGCTGCAATGCCTGCGGCAAACAGGCTTTGACAATGTGCATGGGCTTCGGCTGCAATGCGGCGGGTGTTGTCGGGTGCAGAATCATTTCGGGGAAAAGGGAAAGGTTGATTGCGATCCTGACGAATTCGTTTGTGCCCTGCAACGGACGGTTTCCGATGCTTATCGCGTTGATTTCGCTTTTTCTTGCAGGCAACAGCGGCGGATCCGCAGCAGGTTCGCTCACGGCGGCGGGTGTGCTTGCGCTTGTTGTTGTTTTTTCGGCTGCGGCAACGCTTGCGGTGTCGTTCATCCTTTCAAAAACCCTGCTTCGCGGCGAAAGCTCCGCATTTACGCTTGAACTGCCGCCTTACCGCGTGCCGCGAATAGGGCAGGTCATTGTGCGGAGCGTGCTGGACAGAACACTGCATGTTCTCGGGCGCGCGGCAGCCGTTGCGGCTCCGTGGGGACTTGCGGTGTATGCGCTTGCAAATATCAGCGCGGGCGGGGAAACGCTGCTTTCGTGGTTTTGCTCATGGCTTGATCCCGCGGCAAGGCTTATCGGGCTGGACGGGGTGATACTTGCGGCATTCATTTTGGGGCTGCCCGCAAATGAGCTTGTGATTCCGATAATGCTGATGGCATACACCTCAGGGAGCTGCCTTACGGAAATAAGCTCATATGCCGCCCTTTCGGAAGTGCTTTCGGGCAACGGGTGGACGGCGATGACGGCTGTTTCCGCCGTGCTGTTCACTTTGATGCACTCGCCGTGCAGCACAACACTGCTGACGATAAAGAAGGAAACGGGGAGTATCGGCTGGACTGCGGCGGCGGCGGTCATACCGACGGCAGCGGGAATCGGGCTGCTTGCGGTGCTGAACTGCATTTTCGGATGAGGATGCCCGCACGATTCGAAATGCTCCGAATGATAATTTTGTAAAAAAAGCCGAAAAACTGTTATTCCCGGAAAACCGTCTTTAAACGGTGCTTTCCGGGAAAACATTTTTAAGTGCGAACCGCCGAGGGGAGAATGTGTATTATATTCGGTATTTGAATTCTGCTGCGGAATAAGGTATAATGAATTCAAGAAGACTCCGATTGAAGGCTGTTTCGGCGAAAAAACACCGTAAATTCAACTTTTTTACCGAAAGCGAATTGCCCGGAGCGTTCCCGAATTCAGTTGTAAAATATCGACGGTGTTTCGGAGGCTGTCTCTGCAAAAAACCGAAAGGAGCGCGCAAATGAAATGGGATAAAATCGCCGGTGTGCGGCGGGAATTGAAGAAGATGGCCAGGGAAGCGATGGGAAGGGAATACATTTTCAGCGTGACTTTTGCCTGCATGATGAACCTGATCCCGTGGGTGATTCACAAATCTCTGGGCAGCCATTGGGCGGTCGGCATTATTTCTTCAACGATACGCCGCTGCGGGTTTGCGGGGCTGTCGATTCCTCTGCTGTGCTTTTCGCTGCGGATAATTCTTCGAAACATGCTTATAGTGCTGCCGATAAGCATATTTGTTCAACAGAATATGAGAGTGGGTGCGCAGGACAGTCTGTATCAGATTTTTTGGGCCGAAGAGATAAGGCCGCTCGATTTTATCAGGTTCGGATTTCGGAGATATTGGCATAACTTCAGCGGAATGATGATGGTGAATATTCGCGTTTTTCTCTGGTCGCTGCTTTTCATCGTTCCGGGAATCATAAAGCATTACGAATATTGGCTCACGCCGTACCTGCTGGTGGAAAATCCCGAGCTCACGCCGAAGGACGCAATGGAGTTTTCCGCCCGTTTGACCAAAGGCTATAAATGGGATCTGTTTTTGTTCGATTTAAGCTTCTGGTACTGGCATCTTTTGGGGCTGCTGACTTTCGGCATTGCGCGGGTGCTGTTCGTGCAGCCGTATTATTACCTTGCAAAATCCGGTTGGCATATTTATCTTTTCAGAATGGCGGACGAGCTTTCGGATGCCGATATCAACGCATACAGGGCGCAAAATGCCGAACGAAAAGGCAAACGATAAACAACTCCGAATTTCGAATGCGGAACAAAGAATGAGAATGCGGACGGTGATAATGCCCCCGATTGTCCCGAGAATATCAGAGGACGGCCGGACTGTATATTTCATGTATGCGGCTTGACTGCAATGCATTGACATGATAAAATGTTCAATCAGAACCGAATACTGCAATCAGCGAATGAGGGAGTAGTTTCACGGGACGCAGGTTCCGCGGCACGCATCAACAACACTGACGCAGCGCACGGAAGTGCAGCCGCGTTTGGTGCGGGCGTTACCCCGATGACGGGAATTTCAAAGGCTTCGGCTGACATGAATATTTCGTTTAACGTCACATAACAAGCAAGACTCATGCAGCACCGAAAGACCACAGGTTTGTTTTCGTGTGCCGCAGGGAGTCTGTTTTTTATGGACTTGCGTAAACTTAAATGTTTTTCGCTTTGCGGACGGTTGAACGCCGTATAAAAAAGGCAGAATAACAAAACAGGCGAACGGTGCAGAAAGGGAATTGACACAAAAAATGAGGTACTACTACGAAGACAAAGAGCGCGTCCTGCAGTCACTCGGCTCATGCGAGCAGGGTCTTTCCGATGCGGAAGCGGCGGCAAGGCTTGAGCGAAACGGCAGAAACAAGCTGAAAGAAGCAAAGAAGGAATCCCTTCTTTCGCGTTTTTTCAATCAGCTCAAGGACCCGATGATAATAATTCTTATCGCGGCGGCAATTGTTTCCGGCGTTGTTTCGGTTGTTGAAAAGGAAAGCTTTTCGGACACGATAATAATTATTGCGGTCGTTTTGCTGAACGCTGTCCTCGGTGTTTATCAGGAGAGCAAAGCGGAAAAAGCGATCGAGGCATTGCAGGCAATGTCCTCGGCAACAAGCAGAGTTCTGCGCGGGGGCATGGTTCGCCTTGTCAAGAGCGAAGAACTTGTTGTCGGAGATGTTGTGCTGCTTGAAGCGGGCGACGCGGTGCCGGCGGATGCGAGGGTTATCGAATGCGCAAGCCTGCAGGCGGAGGAAGCCGCATTGACGGGCGAAAGCGTTCCCGTCAATAAACAGGTTGAAACCATTGAGGATCTGACCGGCAAAGAATGTCCGCTCGGAGATCGCGTGAACATGGTCTATATGGGCTCAACCATCGTGTACGGCAGGGGTTATGCCGTTATCACCGCAACGGGAATGGATACCGAAATGGGCAAGATCGCGGATGCACTCACAAAAGCGGAGAGCGGACAAACGCCTTTGCAGATTAAACTCGGCCAGCTCAGCCGAATTTTGACGTATATTGTCATCGGCATATGCATATTTATGTTCGGCTTCAGCCTTTTGACGGCAAAAAGCGGCATCACGCCCGAACTTGTTCTGAACACATTCATGGTTGCGGTCAGCCTTGCGGTTGCCGCAATTCCGGAAGGGCTTGCAACCGTTGTTACAATTTCGCTTTCGATCGGCGTTACGAAAATGAGCAGGCGCAATGCCGTCATAAGGAAGCTTACAGCCGTTGAAACTCTCGGCTGTGCGCAGGTTATCTGCTCCGACAAAACAGGCACGCTGACCCAGAACCGAATGACGGTTGTGCGCACCGCGGGCCGTGACGAAAAGCTGCTTGCAACGGCGATGTCGCTCTGTTCCGATGCGGAACCCGACGAAACGGAGAAAGCGGTCGGCGAACCGACAGAATGCGCGCTTGTGAATTTTGCAACCGCACTCGGGTTGAAAAAACCTGCTTTGAAGGCGGAATACCCCCGCATTGCGGAAGCTCCGTTCGACAGCATGAGAAAGCTTATGACCACCGTTCACAACCATAACGGGGAAATAATCCAATTTACAAAGGGTGCACCGGATGAATTGCTCAAACGCTGCACGGGTTATTTCGACGGCAGCAAAGTCGTGCCGATGACGGATGCGCTGCGCCGCGAAATACTTGCGGAGAACAAATCCATGGCGGATGATGCACTGCGTGCACTCGCTGCGGCAATGCGGACATGGGACGAAAAGCCCGCGATCACAACGCCGGAGTATCTCGAACAAAATCTTACATACATCGGAATTACCGGCATGATAGACCCGGTTCGCCCGGAAGCGATAGCGGCCGTCAAAGAATGCCGCGAGGCGGGGATCCGTCCCATCATGATAACCGGCGACCACCGTGATACGGCGGCTGCAATTGCAAAACAGCTCGGAATCATTTCCGATGCCTCCGAATCGCTGACGGGCGCGGAGCTGAACGAAATGTCCGATGATGAGCTTTACAATAATATTGACAAGTATTCGGTGTATGCCCGCGTGCAGCCCGAACACAAGGTGCGCATTGTCAAGGCATGGCAGCGGAGAGGCAAAGTTACCGCAATGACCGGCGACGGCGTGAACGATGCAGCTTCCATCAAAACAGCCGATATCGGCGTGGGCATGGGCATCACGGGAACGGATGTTACAAAAAATGTTGCCGATATGGTGCTTGCGGACGACAATTTTGCAACCATCGTTTCCGCCGTTGAAGAGGGCAGGCGCATTTACGACAACATCCGCAAGGCGATTCAGTTCCTGCTTGCTTCCAATGCGAGTGAGGTGCTGAGCATCTTTACGGCAACGCTTTTGGGCTTCACGATACTTGAACCCGTGCATCTGCTTTGGATAAACCTTATCACGGACTGCTTCCCTGCGCTTTCGCTTGCAATGGAACGTGAGGATGATGACATTATGCGGCGTCCCCCCCGCAACCCGAAAGAAGGCATATTCGCAAACGGCATGGGGTTTGAAGTTGCCTATCAGGGCGTTATGCTGGCTGCAATAACCGTTGCGGCATACTGCATCGGGCATTTCCGCGACCTCGGCACATGGAACGTTATCGGCAGCGCGGCAAGTCCGCACGGCATGACCATGGCGTTTTTAACGATGAATCTTGCGGAGATTTTCCACAGCTTCAACATGCGTACCCAACACGGCAGCATATTTGCCAAAAAGGGACAGAACATGTGGCTTTGGGGCTCGTTTGCGCTTGCGCTGCTGCTCACGAGTGCGGTTGTTTTCATCGATCCGATAGCGGAAGTGTTCAGCCTTGCAACGGACTTCGGCTTTGATGAATTCGTTATCGCGTTCGCACTTGCATTGTCAACAATCGTAATTGTTGAGATCGTAAAGTGCTTCCAGCGCATGTATTATAAAAACAAAAGATAAACATAAATACAGAGCGCACTCCGCATGACGGAGGTGCGCAGAACGAAGAGCCCGATCCGCACGGATGGGGCTCTTTCTGATTGACGGCATGAGCGGCACGGCACCTCCGCTTTAGCATACACCGCCGTTCGGTGCAATACCGTATTAATGACACAAAATTACAGTATTGACGAAAACCGGGCGGGAATCGCTCCGCCGCGAAACCGTTCGGAGGTGCAGCAAACGCACTTTTTTTGAAAAAAGACGAAAAAATGTTGTGCATATAATATCAAAAAAGAAAGATATATTCCTGAAAAATTAAGCCGATAAAGGTTTTTTTGAAAAAAGCAGGAATAAAAAAAGTTTTAGAAAAACACTTGCGATAAGGCGGTTAAGATGATATAATAAATGCGTCAGACTAAAGTGCACGGGCGTATACTACCCCGAATCACGGGGTTCTTAATTGCGGCGCACGTATCTGCATCATTTAATTCGGTTTTTGCGCCTTGTGCGTGAAAATAAAAAAATTTAGGAAGGACGACATCCGATGAAAAACCTAAAAAGAGTACTGTGTGCTCTTCTCGCACTCGTCATGGTTCTCGGCTTTGTAGGCTGCAAGAACAACGGCGATGACAAGAACACACCCGCACCCAACAACACCAACAAGCCGGCAGAGTCCGAGGTTCCCGCAACCGCGGTTCCCAACACTCCGCTCCCCACCGGCGACTACAATGCAATGTCTGCTGCTATCTATGATGCACAGCTCGGCGCATTCAACACCCTTTACCAGGCTGCAAAAGAAGAGCAAAACGTTTCCAAGCGTTATGCTCTTATGGCACAGGCTGAGGCAAAGCTTCTTGAAGCTGCTGTTCTCATCCCCGGCACCACCAACGGCGGCAACTACGGTCTGAGCCGTGTTGCAAAGCGTTCCGCTTCCACCGTTCTCTGGGGCAATGACTCCGACCGTTTCCACAATGTTCTCATAACCACCGAGCTCATCTCCGCAGAGGATCAGACTCACCTCAAGGCAATGTGGAATGAGGTTCGCGGAACCGGCACCTACTCCCAGAAGGCAACCGATTACCTGAAGGAAAAGGGCTACACCCTTAAGGACACCTACAACATGGGTTACGCCAGCGACCCCAAGACCTGGGACGCTTTCGCAACCTCCCGTTCCGCAGACTCCGAAGCTATCGTTAACACCTACGACGGTCTCGTAGAATACGATAACGAGAACGAAATCAAGCCCGCTCTCGCAGAGTCCTGGGAAGTTTCCGAAGACGGCAAAACCTACACCTTCCACATCCGTCAGGGTGCAAAGTGGGTTGACGCACAGGGCCGTGAAGTTGCAGACGTTAAGGCAGACGACTTTGTTGCAGGTATGCAGCATATGCTCGATGCAGGCGGCGGTCTCGAATACCTCGTTGAAAACATCATCGTTAACGCTCTCGAATACAACAAAGGCGACGTTACCGATTTTGCAGAAGTAGGCGTTAAAGCAACCGACGACAACACCGTTGTTTACACCCTCTGCCAGCCCACCAGCTACTTCATCACCATGCTTGGCTACAACGTATTCGCTCCCATGAGCCGTACCTACTTTGAGTCCAAGGGCGGCGTATTCGGCAAGGACGACTACAAGGCAGCTGTTGACGCAGGCACCATGAAGTACGGTCAGACTGTTAACGACATCGCTTACTGCGGTCCTTACACCGTAACCAACTACACCGCAGAAAACACCATCGTTTTCGAGGCGAACCCCACCTACTGGAACAAGGACAACATCACCATCAAGACCCTCACCTGGAAGTTCAACGACGGTAAGGATCCCACCAAGGCATACGAAGACACTAAAGCAGGCACTCTTGACGGCTGCGGTCTCTCTTCCGCTTCCCTCGAAGCCTGCAAGGCAGACGGCAACTTCGAAAAGTACTGCACCGTTTCCGATACCGATGCTACTTCCTTCGTTCTGTTCCTCAACCTTAACCGTAATGCGTATGCAAACGTCAACGATGCAACCAAGGCTGTTTCCACTATGACCGACGATCAGAAGAAGAGGACCGACGCTGCAATGCTCAACGTTCACTTCCGCCGCGCAATCGGCATGGGTCTTGACATCGCTACCTACAACGGACAGGTTGTCGGCGAAGAGCTCAAGCTCAACTCCGTACGTAACTCCTATACCCCCGGTAACTTCGTCGCTCTTGAAGAAGATGTAACCATCGAAATCAACGGCGAATCCAAGACCTTTGCAAAGGGCACCTACTACGGTGAGATCATGCAGGCTCAGATCGACGCTGACGGCGTTAAGATCAAGGTATGGGATGCAGAAAACCAGACCAGCGACGGTTTCGCAGGTTGGCACAATCCTGCTAACGCTTACGAAGAGCTTCAGCAGGCAATCACCGAGCTCAAAGAATTCGGCGTTGAGATCTCCAAGGATAACCCCATCGTTATGGACCTGCCCTATTATTCCGGCGTCGACATCTACACCAACCGCGCTCAGACCCTCAAGCAGTCTGTTGAAGAAGCTCTCCAGGGCTGCGTTGTTGTCAACCTCGTTCCCTGTGCAGATGCTCAGGAGTGGTACTATGCAGGTTACTACACCGAATCCGGCAAGGATGCTAACTACACCCTGTACGACGTATCCGGTTGGGGTCCTGACTACGGTGATCCCGCAACCTACCTCGACACCATGCTCGGTGACGGCGCAGGTTACATGGCTAAGTGCCTCGGTCTCTTCTAATACCGCATTCGCACAATAACTTAGCTTTATAGAACACTAACGGACAATGGGGGAAGACCTCGTATCTTCCCCCGTTGTAATCTTTATAAGGAGTAGGGGCTGAATATGACGAAATATCTATTAAAGCGATTGCTGACCGGTGTGCTTTCGGCATGTGCTGCAACGATAATCGTTATGATCATGATTTTCTCTTTGCTTGATCGTAACCTTATTTTTGCAAAGGACTCCGTGTACAGTCATCAGACAAATAATGCTCGAGAAGCCTATAAGTACCGCAAATGGAGAGAATACGGCTATCTTGATTATGTTACCTATGCTGACTATGTAAACAGCTTGGTAAAGAACGGCGAGGTTGATGCGGAAACTGCAAAGACCGCCGTTAAACTCGGCAGGACTGCCGAAAAAGATTCTGAAGAAGCTCAAGCTTACATCAAAAAATTCACCGAATACTATGAGGGCAAAGGCTATAAAGTCGTGCGACTTGATGCCGTTCTTAAACCCAGCGGACGCGGCCTTGCCGAGGGCGGTTCACCTCAGCTTTTTGCGCATCGTGACATCCCCCTCATTTCTCGTGTGCTTAAATACTTCGGGAGCATTTTCACTATTGATAATATCCACAAGGCAAGCGGCGTTGCCGATGCCGATCGCGGATTGACATTCACTTTCTATGATCCCGTCTATAACCCCGTCGGTTCCGAAAAGAAAGTTTTCTCCCCGGCTATCATGGGCAACGGTACAACCCACAAGTACCTGCTCTATTTCAACAACAAATTCCCTTATGTTCATCAGAACCTTCTGACCATTTCCCTCGGTACTTCCTTTTCTGTTAACCAGGGCGTCGACGTGTTCACAACGATGACCAAATCCCAGGGTTCATTCGTTAAGAGACCGATGACCTTCCCCACCGGTTTCGTTGAGGAAAGTGCGGACGATCTTCACACAGCGACTTATGTCGCAGGTTCGAAGGATTCTTCCCCTGTTACCGCAGCGCGTTTCACCGATGACTACACAAACGTTCAGACTATCAACAAGACTTATTCCAAGGTTGGCTTCTCGTTCATCCTCGGTATTCTGTCCAGTCTTCTTGCATACCTCATCGGTATTCCCGCAGGCATCTCCATGGCACGCAAAAAAGACAAGCTGGGCGACAAGATCGGCACGATTTATATCGTTTTCAGTCTCGCCGTTCCCTCCCTTGCGTACATCTTCATGGTTAAGGCTCTCGGCCGACTCATCGGTATGCCCACAACCTTCGACATTGATAAAGGTACATGGCTGATGTATGTTTTGCCCATTATCTCCCTCGCACTTCCCTCCATCGGTAACCTGATGAAGTGGCTGCGCCGCTACATGATCGACCAGATGAACTCCGACTACGTCAAGTTCGCTCGTTCAGGCGGTCTTTCCGAGAGTGAGATTTTCAGCAAGCATATCTTCAAGAATGCTGCAATCCCCATCATTCACGGTATCCCGGGCACGGTTCTGTTCGCACTTGTCGGCGCGATCATCACCGAACGCGTTTACGTTGTTCCCGGTGCAGGTAACCTGCTCACCACGGCTATCAACATGTACGATAACAATGTTATTGTCGGTTTGACTCTGTTCTACGCGCTGCTGTCGGTTGTTGCCATCATTCTGGGCGACCTCCTCATGACGCTCGTTGACCCGAGAATCTCCTTCGTACAGAAAGCGAGGTAATAGAAATGGCTTCTGAATTGGTAAATGTCAGCGATCTCGGTATGAAAGAGGAAGAGTTGTTTTCCCGCTGTGACAGCAACATCGACTCCGAAAAGATTACCGCGCCGCGTTACTCCTATTGGCATTCGGTTTTCCGTGTGTTCTTCAAGAAAAAGATAAACATCGTTGTTCTTGCCATTCTGGCGTTCATCATTATCTTTTCCTACATTTATCCGATTTTCTCCGGATATGATGCATACGCAAACCTGCTCGACTCAACCGCAAAGCATTTGAGTCCCGCAAAGGCGATCGACAAATGGGGCTTCAGCCTGCATACCATTCTCGGTACCGGCGGTGCCGGCCAGTCCACTTTCGATGCGATTTGGCACGGTGCGGAGATTTCCCTCTCCCTTGCATTTGTCTGCGCACTCATCAACATGACTGTCGGCGTCACCGTCGGCGCACTTTGGGGTTTCTCCAAAAAAGTCGATGCCGTCATGATGGTTATCTACAACATTATCGGCAATGTTCCGTACATTTTGCTGATTTCCGTTCTTGTTATGTTGTTCACCGCGAGCTTCTGGTCCATGGTTTTCGCAATGACGATCACAGGCTGGATAGGTATCGCGTACTTCATCAGAACGCAGGTTGTCATCATCCGCGACCGCGAATATAACCTTGCATCGAAGTGCCTCGGTACTTCCACCGTTCGCATTGCAATGAAAAACATCCTCCCGTTCATGACCTCCGTTATCGTTACCGTTGCGGCAACCGAGATTCCTTCTTACATCTCTTATGAAGTCTTCCTGTCCTACCTCGGCATGGGTCTTTCCGAGATGTCCCTTGGTAAGCTGATCGAAGCTGCACAGAGCGCAATGGTTACCCCCGGTTGGGAAATCGAATTCTGGAGCCCCGTTCTGTTGGCATCCATTATCACGATTATCCTGTATGTTGTCGGTCAGAACCTGGGCGATGCATCCGACCCGAGAACGCACAGATAAGAGGACACCGCTATGGAAGAAAAGAAAGTATTGTTATCCGTTAAGGATCTTGAAGTCGAATTCCGCGTTCGCGGCAGAATTCTGACAGCTATCCGCGGCATCTCTCTGGATATTTACGAAAACGAATCGATCGCAATCGTCGGCGAATCCGCTGCGGGTAAATCCGTATTCACGAAAACCTTCGCAGGTATGCTCGATGATAACGGCTATGTCAGCAACGGTTCCATCGTTTTCAATGATCCCGAACTTGCCGAAACAACAGTTCCCAACACCCCCGAGGTTAAGGCGCGCATTAAGTCCATTCATGCAAAGCTGAATGCAGCATCCCGCTATGAAAACGGTGCCGCAATCTACCGCCGCATCAATGAGCTTAAGCAGGACAGGATCCGCAGGTCCAGCCTCAGCGAGGCAGAGGCTGAACAGCTCGATACCCGCATTGAGGATCTGAGATTCCGCAGAGCCGAGACTTATAACCTCAAGCTCACAATTGACCCGTCCAAGGAGAAAGATCGCCTTAAGGAGCTTTCTCACAGCATCAAAAAAATGGACGAGGAACTGAAGCAGCTTGAAGATGAGCGCAAAAAGACCATTGCCGCACATAAACAGGCAATGAACAACGACGTTGCGTACAACACCCAGTTCAAGACCGAAATGGCTCAGCTTACCGCTCAGTACAGAGAGGCATGTGCTCAGCCCGTTTCCGCAGACAAAATTGCGCGCAACGAGATTATCGCAAAAGAAATTTATCTGTCCGTCGGCAGATACAATGTTGCAAAACGCATCAAGGCGATTAACGACCTTGTAAAGGTTGTTCGCAACGCAATGAAAAACGGTCTCGACCTTAACGATGACGCAACAAGAACCGATGTATTCGATGATGTCGCTTTCCGCGTCAGGTTCCTTGACGAGAACGAAGAACGCATCCACGGTACCTGCGTTATCAACCTTGCAAAACTTAAATATGCAAAGGACTGGACCCGTATCCGCGGCAGAAGAATCGCAACCGTTTTCCAGGATCCTATGACATCGCTCAACCCGATCATCACCATCGGCAAGCAGATTTCCTCCATCATTATGAAACATCAGGACTGCTCCGAGGTTGAAGCACGTGCGCGTGCAATCGAGATGATGCGTAAGGTCGGCATCCCCAATGCTGAAAACCGTTACGACGATTATCCCTTCCAGTACTCCGGCGGTATGCGTCAGCGTATTGTTATCGCAATTGCGCTTTCCTGCCAGCCGAAGATCCTCATCTGCGACGAGCCCACCACTGCGCTTGACGTTACCATTCAGGCACAGATTCTCAAGCTCATCAAAGATTTGCAGAAAGAATTCAATTACACGATCGTTTTCATCACGCATGACCTCGGTGTTGTTGCAAATGTTGCCGACCGCGTTGCAGTTCTTTATGCAGGACAGATTGTTGAAGTCGGCACGACCGAAGAGGTCTTCTATGACCCGCGTCATCCGTACACATGGGCACTGCTCTCCTCATTGCCGCAGCTTGCACAGCGCGACACCGAGCTGTTCTCAATCACCGGTACGCCGCCTTCTCTCTACAATAAGATTGCGGGCGATCCCTTCGCACCGAGAAATCCTTATTGTTTGAAAATCGATGTCGTCAAAGCTCCGCCGATGTTCAAGATCACGGAAACTCACTATGCAAAGACTTGGCTGCTTGATCCCAGAGCACCCAAGATTGACAAGCCTGCCGCGATCGACAACATCCACGACAAGATGATTAAAGCGTTCAATATTTAATGGGAGGGTAGAACTGTGGAACATAAAGAAAAAATTACCGCAAAAGAGGGTAGGGTTTCCCATCTGCCCGAAAAAGCTCCTGTTGATGCAAGCGGCAGGGAAGTTCTCCTTTCGTTGAAAAATGTTGACATCACCTTCGGCAAAGGCGACAATGCCGTGCGTGCAGTCAAAAACGCTTCTTTCGACATTTACAAGGGTGAAACGTTCTCTCTCGTCGGCGAGTCCGGTTCCGGTAAAACCACGATCGGCCGTGCCGTAATTCGTGTCAACCCCTGCGCCGCCGGTGAAATTTATTACAAGGGCGTTCGCATCTCCGGCAAGATTCCCCATTCACTGGACCGCGAAGTTATCCGCAACATCCAGATGGTTTTCCAGGATCCCGCCGCATCTCAGAACGAGCGCGCAACCGTTGACTACATTATCTCCGAAGGCCTCTATAACTTCCACCTCTTTGAAAATGAGGCGGATCGCGTGAGGAAAGTCGAGGATATCATTCAGGAAGTCGGTCTGCTCCCCGAGCATTTGACCCGCTATCCGCATGAGTTCTCCGGCGGACAGCGTCAGAGAATCGGTCTTGCAAGGGCAATGGTCATGGATCCCGAGCTTGTTGTTGCAGACGAACCTATCTCCGCACTGGACGTTTCCATCCGTGCACAGGTTCTGAACCTGCTCAAAAAGTTCCAGCGTGAGCGCGGAACGACCTATCTGTTCATCGCTCATGACCTTTCGATCGTTCGCTTTATCTCCGATCGTATCGGCGTTATCTACAAGGGCGACATCGTTGAAGTTGCAACCGCAGAAGAACTGTTTGACTTCCCGATGCATCCCTACACCCGCTCTCTGATTTCCGCGATCCCGATTCCGGATCCGAATCTTGAGAAGCACAAAGTGCTGTTCAGCTATGATCCTTCACAGCATGATTACAGCGAGGATAAGCCCGAGCTTACCGATATCGGCCATGGCCACTTCGTTTTCGGCAACAAGAAGGAAATCGAAGAGTATAAGCGTCTCCGTGAGGAGGGAACTCCCATCAAGAGCGTTACCATTGCCGGCGTTAATGCTCCTGCGGATGCAAAAACTGTCGAAAAGCAGCTTGAAGAGAAAAAAATCGAGGGTTCAATCCTTGATACACCGCTGCACGATACCGGCAGCTTCTGGCTTGCGTTCCTTTCCTTCTTCCTTGCCATCCCCGGCTTGATTGCGGGTGCGATTTTCAAAAAGCACAACTATATCCGCAATTACAAGAAGTGCAAGAAGGGCGCGATTGCCGGCCTTATCACAACGGCAGCAATTATTGTCCTGTTCGGACTTATGCTGATAATTTCTATCCTGTAATCGGACTTTAAAAAAGGACGGCGGACTGAATTCAGTATGAGGCGAACAGCAAAAGAAAAAAGTCTTCCGAGGCCAAAGCCGGTACAACGCATTGAAGTGTCGGACAAACATACCGCGTTGCGAATTGTGTGTTTCGTGATTTGCATCCTGTTTGCGGTTGTTGCGATGTCATATGCGGTGTACCGGCTTGTTACAAGGCCGAGCGGATGGACAACGATCAAAGCGGCTGTTACCGGTGAGGATAACTGCACCGATGAACTGCTGCTTCAGTATGATATTGGCCTGCGCGACGATATTTCCACAACGACTGAATATAAACAATTGGCGGAAATGTATTCAAATTTGTGCAGCGAGGCCTACCGCATATTTCAATCAGACGAGGAATATTTCGGCGCGGATGATGCACCGGCAGCAAACCTCGCTTATTTGAATAAACACCCGAACGAGGTTGTGACGGTCGATTCCGCGTTGTATTCGGCATTTGAGCTGATTCGAGATAACGGCAGCAGATATCCGTATCTTGCGCCCGTTTATACGGAATACAAAGGGCTCTTCTCCTGCGAAAACGACAGTGAGGCCGAAGAATTTGACCCGATGCTTAATTCGGAAGTACGCGGGTTTGTTGATGAAACGCTGACGTATGTAAATAATCCCGATGCAATCGACATTGAGCTCCTGGGTGAGAATAAACTTCGACTCAATGTTTCGGACGAATACGCCGACTTTGCATCACAAAACGATATCGGAGAATATCTGGATTTCTTCTGGCTGAAAAATGCATTTATCGTTGATTACATTGCAGAACATTTGGCCGAAAACAGCTATATTCACGGAACAATAACGACGTATGACGGTTATACGCGGCATCTCGGCGGAGCGGGCATGGCCCTGTCAATGAATTTTTATGACGAGGCCGACGGACGCGGAATCCCTGCGGCGCAGCTGGATTTTAAGACGGCGCGCAATGCTGTTTATTTCAGGAATTATGAAAATTCCGATATGGACACGATGCATTTTTACACCTATTCGAACGGTGAAGTCCGCAATCCGTTTGTTGATCCTAAGGACGGACTTTGTAAGGCGTCAAAAAGTGATCTGCTGATGTATTCGGACAAACTCGGTTGTGCGGAAATTGCGCTTGCGGCCTACGGATTGTATTCGTCGGATTCTTTTGACACCGAAGCGGTGCTTTCGACTGCAAAGCGCGGGGTGAATGCCCTTTACTGCGAGGGAACCGAGGTTTGCTTTACGGAGGCTGAGGCAACTCTTTCGCATTTGTACCAAAATGACGGACTCAGCTATTCAGCGAAACATGTTTCCTGATGGAATTCTAATCGGATTTCAACTGCAATACGAAATATACGGATTATCAAGGCTTGCCGCAAGGCAGGCCTTTTGATTATTGCCTGAAAGGAAACGGAGGAGATGAACGGGAAATGAAAAAAGCGCAGCGAACTGAATTCACTGCGCTGGTGACCGGTAGGGGAGTCGAACCCCTGCTGCCGCCGTGAGAGGGCGGTGTCCTAGGCCACTAGACGAACCGGCCAAACTTGATTGCGTTGCTTATTATACCAAAGCAATCAAGAAAATGCAACCCCGAAGAAGCTTGAAATGAAGATATATTTAACGAACCAAATAAAACACGGATTGAAAATTTCAGGCATGAAGCAGCCGTCGGAAAGTATTTCACGGGAAATAACGTCCGAATCAGCGTTAAGAATATTTCGCGGGAAATAACGTCCGAATCAGCGTTAGGAATATTTCCCGGGAAATCAGTTGCAGCGGGAGGAAGCGGACTTTTATCAGTCGAGCTCAAGATAAATATGTAAGTTCCGACTTAAAGCTCAATATGCTTTTTCACTGTTCAAATGCGGCAATTTATGGTATAATCAAGTCAAATACCGGTAAAAAACGCAGCTGAGATAAAAATATGCGGATTCAGCCGCCGCTCACTGCTGCAGTTTTTGTCCGGCATGTTTCCGAAAGCGTAGGAATTTGATTCTGCTGCGCTTTAACTGCGGGAAATTCCCGCAGACGGAAAAATCATTATACAAAGGAAGGTATGTTAATGGGAAACATCATTTCCGTGCTGTACATCCTTGCGTTTGCAGGCTGCGGCATACTCACTGCACGTCCGATTTTTGCATCGGATCGCCCGCTGAAGAGGATTCTGTTCGGATTAACTTTCGGACTTGTAATGCTTCTTTGGCTTCCGGTGTTGTTTGCGTTTATTCTCGATTTCACACTTGCTGCGCAGATTCTTGCGCTTGCCGCAGCGGTGTTCATTGCGGGCGTATCAACATTCTTTGCCGTTAAAAAGCAAAAAGACGGCAAAATCAAGTATAAAGCCGCTTCAAAGCGCGACCTTGTTCCGCTGCTGGTCACGATAGTGCCGTTGGTTGCAGTCGGCTGGATACTTCATGCGAATCACACGATAACAAATGCATCGGACGGTTCGCTGCACGTCGGGCAATGCACTTTCGGCGATTTGTGTATGCATTTAAGCTTTATCACAAGCATCAGTGTGCAAAAAACGTTCCCGCCGAATTATTCGCTTCTGCCGGGAACCCCGTTGGGCTATCCTTTCCTGTGCGACAGTGTCAGTTCGACTTTTTATACACTCGGAGCGTCGCTTCGAATTGCGGCAATGCTTCCCGCACTGTACGCTTTTCTTGTTGTTGTGCTGGGTGTGTATTGTTTCTTTGATGAATGGTTCAAAAACACACGCGTCTCCGTGCTTGCGACATATCTTTTCTTTATCGGCGGAGGCTTAGGGTTCGCTTACCTTTTCAACAACAAACAGCTGCTTGCGGGCGAGGGCATAAACCGTTGGCAGGAAATGCTTGAAGGTTTTTACAAAACACCCACCAATCTGCCTGCCGAGGGACTTCGCTGGGTCAATTCAATTGCTGACATGCTTATTCCGCAGCGTGCAACTTTGTTTGGCTGGGCGCTGCTTTTCCCCGCACTTCAGCTTTTGCACAGGGCGGTCATGCAGCGTGAATACAAATGCATAGTTCCGCTCGGTATCATTGCGGGATGCATGCCGCTTGTTCATACGCACAGTTTTCTTGCGATCGGAATTATTTCCGCGTTCCTTTTCGTTGCCGCTCTCGGAAAAATGCTGATGAGCGGTGTTTCCGAAAAACACGAAAAGCTTGCTGTCCGCAATCTCGGACTGTTCGTTTGCTCGGCAATTGTCGGTGCATTGCGAATGATGAATATTCGTGTTGTTACCGAAGGGTTGAATGACAGGTTCACGATCATTGCGGGCACGCTGACTGTTGCTGTTTCCGTTGTTATGCTGGCCCTTGCTCTGCCCAAAAAGAACGCCAAAGGTGAACGGAAGGGATCCGATGACGGCCTTGAAACCGAGCTTGCGACGGAGCTTATGCCAATGTCCAAAGTCACCGAACGCAAATACATATCAGCAGTCGGAATTGCATCGGCGGTTGGTCTTGCGATTTCATCAATGCTGCAGGAAAAAGCATCCGCGCTCGGTTTCGTACTGCCTGTGTTTATGATTGCAGCAACGATTCTGCTCATTGTTTATAACGGCAAAAAGGCAGGAAGGAAGCCCGCTTCCGATGAGGTGAAGCATGCGCGTTGGTTTGCTCTGTTCGGCGTTATTGCGGTCGTGCTTGCCGCACCGCAGCTTTTCGGATTCACGTTTAAACAGTCCGTGAACAACGACTCGTTCCTGCGTTGGGGATTTAATTGGTGCAATGTCAGTGACAGCTGGCTTTGGTTCTATATCAAGAATCTCGGACTCATTTTCATTCTGATGCCTGTTGCGCTGCTTTCCGAAAAAAAGCAGAACAGACTGTTCTATTACGGAACACTCGTTATATGGCTGCTGTGCGAAGTGCTGATTTTCCAGCCCAACCCGTACGACAACAACAAGCTGCTTTTCGTTTGGTTCGCATTTACCTGCGGCATAGTTGCGAATTATCTCATAACAACATTTGCACGGCCCGTTACAAGACTGGAGCGCGGGAAACGCCGCGTGCTGCGCGGCAAGACCGCCGGTCGCTATCTGCTGCTTGCAATGATGCTTATTGCAATGCTGCTTTCCGGCAGCCTGACGCTGGTGCGCGAATACATCTCGGGCGATCACATTGCATTCGCCGCGGATGCGGACGGGAAGAGGAGCCTGCAATACATTGAAAGCGGCTACGAGGTTGTGCCGGCGGCGCAGGTTGAGCTTGCGGAATGGATAAACACAAACACCGACGAACCCATTGCGGCGGATGCAACCTTCCTGACCGAAAGCAACCATAATAATGCAGTTGCAATGCTCACGGGACGCAACATTTTCTGCGGCTCGGGCTCGTTCCTTGAATACCACGGCGTTAACTATCGCCCGCGCAAAGAGCTTATAAAACCCATGTATGAACAGCCCGAAACTTGCCTGCTTCGGTATGCGGCGGAATACGATATTGACTATGTGCTTGTGGGAACACGGGAGCGCGGAAGCTATGCGGTTGACACGGAATGGTTCAATGCAAATCTTCGGGTCGTGTACCGCAATGCGCAGCTGACGGTCTACAAGATTGCGAAATAACAAAGCAAAGGTTCCGTGTTGAGCTTTTTCGATGCGGGAGGAAAGAAAAACAATAAAAAGAAAACCGTGCGGCAGCGAAATGACTCAAGCCGCACGGTTTTTAAGTTCGGATTCTTTTAAATTCAGATTATTATACCTATGCTGCTCCGTTTCGGCATTGATGACGTGAGCAAAAAAGTGCCGAAGGGGCAAAATGGCAAAAGGGTTTTAAATCAATGCCCGTCAACCATTCTCAGGAAAAAGTAGATGCGTCCGCCGAGGTTGGATTCCCAATGCTGATCGGCGCAGGTGAGAACGGTCAGAAAACGGTCGTTCGGAGTGACATGAACCGAATAATCAAGCTCGGTCCGCGCCTGCTGATAGGTTATCCATTCGGAAATCTGTTCGGATGTCATGCTCTCCATGGTTTGCGGATAATTGCAGTTATAGTACTGGGAAGATTGCTCGGCAGAAGCGGGCTTTTCTTCATACATTGCAAAAACTTCCCAAGTATGCGTTTCACCGAAAAGGTTCAGCGTCCATAATCTGTTTTTGAATTCACCGTAAGTCGGTGCGTACTCATTCTGAATCTTGTGCAATTGATGCAGCATTATGCCTGCGCGGCGCAGATTATGGCCGGAAATCACCATGTTTTGCGAGGGATAGCCGTAATAAAGATAAATTGATCCGCGCGAGGATGAGTTGCCGCGTGCATCATGATAATGATAATAAAAATTCGGACCGAACATCACGGGTGCGTCAATATTCGTGCCTTCAAGTTTGATATAGCCGACGGTATCGGCATTTGTTCGCTCCGCATTTGCGGTCTGTTCGGAATAGCGGAAACTTTTTGCATATTGATCGATTACGGTGTAATTCGAAAGATGACAGCGAAGCTGTTCGACATCTGCCGCATCAACGGAATTCGGCTTTGCGGCATCGCGCAGTATATTTGCCGCCTGAAGCTGAACGGGATCGAGCTGAACATTGCCGCTGAGGTAAGCGGAGAGAAGATCTGCATCGGCGGCGGTTATGCTCCCGTCCATGTTTATATCGCCGAGGATGACCGCTGTGCCGCGTTCCCCGTTTTCAAGCGTATATTCATCACCCGTACGAATTAACGGATCCGCATCCGGTGCAAGCCCGAGTACAAAACCGCCGTCCGCAAGATAAGGGCGCAGCCGCCATGAAGCGGTTTCACTTTCGCAAAAGTCATTACTTCCGAATGCGTGGACAGTGCCGTCATCCGACAGCACAAGTGCGTGCCCAAAAGCACAGGAAAAATCCACAACGTTTGCATCATCTTCCGTGAAGGCCTCGGATATGCGCTCTCCGTCCGTGTCGGCAAGCTCACAATCCGTATGCAGTCGCCCCGCATAGTCAACGTAGGCAAAACAATTATTGCCCGCAAAGGCATATTTGCAGTCTGCCGCACCAAAAAGCACCGAAGTCGAGGCATTTGCCGCATTGCTTGCGCAAAGATACAGTCCGCCCTCCGTCCGCGCGGCAAGATTACTGCCGCATGCGGCAATTGCTGTCAGGCTGTGCCCCGAAAAGACAGAAAGCTCGGGCGTATTGCCGCGGGAATGAATCTTTCCGCTTGCTTCAACCGCAATGAAAAAATCGCTGCCCGCTGCGATAAGGCGGATATTATTCAAATCACCGGTGTTGAGCATTTCGCTGTAGAGCCGAGCTTCGGCATCGGATGCCGCTGCGGATTCGGTTCGCGCACCGATGGCAATGACTCTTCCGTCACCGGAAAGTGCATACACAATTTCGCTGCTGCAGCAAACGGCGGTTATGCCGTTAAGCTTTGCCGATTCCTGCCGAAGCGCATCGCTTCCGGAACAGAGCAATCGGCCCTCTTTAGTCAGTCCGACGGTAAAGGCAGGCGCGGCGGCAATTGCCTTGACATCGCGCCAGTCATAGCAATAAGCCTGTCCGTTATTGCAGCCGATATATGACATGAGCCCGACGGAGGACAGCCCGAACGAAAGGCCGTTTCCTGCCGCGACTGCACCGCACGGCGCGGACGGAAGCTCGCTCGGCACGGGAAGAGGTGCGGGTGTTTCGGGCATCGCCGAAGGTGTTTCGGAGCCGGGCGCAGCAGGGGGCCCGGGCGGGACGGGGTTCGACTCTTTTTTTAAAGACAGGCAGACGATAAGCCCGGCGGCAAGAAGAATTGCGCCTGCCGCAATCATTATGCCGCGTCGTCCGATATTTTTCACAAACCCACCTGCGGGGACAATGTTTCGGTGATTCGTATCTTTTTTTATTTTTTTCATGTAAGTTCCTCAGTTTTTATTGGATTGCACCCAAACTAAAATTGTTCAAAACCAATCCCAAATCGTGCGGGACGGCATCAAAAATGCGAACTGCGTTTTTTTTCGACTGCTGCGGCATACCGCACGGCATCGCGCACGGCATCGAAAGGCGAGTCGGCTGCCGCAAATATCTCATTGCGTAAAGACAAAAAGAGTTCAGGATCATTTGCGGCAAAGGCAATTGCTTCTGCGGTCAGCTTTCCGTTGCCGGTAAAATTCCGCCCGACAAGGCTGCGTGCCTGCGCAGCGTCGCCGGTGATGAGCCGTTTGAGATTAAAAACATCGTTCAAATTGATTTCGTCACCGTTTGCCGCACGAAAACTCTCCGTATCGGCGGGCGGAATTTTCGCGTTGCGCGGGCAGGCATATTGGCAAATTTCACATCCGATAAAAGTTTTCTGCATGGCGCGAACGCTGTCCGGATGCTGCGCGGTTTCCATTTGCAGCCGCATACAGCGTTCGGTCGTCAATCCGTTTTCGGATATTGCACCGGTGGGGCACGCTTTCATGCAGAGGGAGCAATTGCCGCATTCGCTTTGCCGAGTGTTCAACGATGGAAGGACGGTCAGCAATTCGGAAAGTGTTTCGGGCGGAATTTCCCGAACCGCAAACGTAAGAAGAACGATCCGCGTTCCGAATTCGGGCAGTGCAATCAATGAGTTGCGGCATTTAATGCCCATGCCTTCCGCTTCAAGCTGCATTTTGACGGGAATATCGGTTTTTTCGACGTGAATTCCCGCAGCGGTCAGGGCTTCCGCCAGTTTTTTTGCACTGTGATAAGCGCGGTTGGATGCAATGTAGTATGCAGGTATACGTTCGTCAGCCGTAAACGGCGCATAGGGGTACACAAGCACCGCAATGCTGTTTGCCCATGGATATGCTGTCGGAGCATCAGCGATAAGATTGAACCGATTGCGGCCGAGGTCAAATTTGCGCGGCGTTGTAAAAAACACCTGTAAGAATCCGTAATCGGCGGCTGTCGTTCGGAAAACAGTCCGCAAATTGCAGGGGGAAACAGCGTGGGGAGTGGGTGCTGACTGCATACGGTGCGCTCCTTTCTGTTTGATTTAATCCGTTTTGCGGTCGGTTCAATATGCGGACGGATTCCTCTTTCGTCCGTAAATTGCAGCAGTCAAACGCGCAGACGGGCGGATGAAGAATATATGTCAATTGTACCATACGATACCAATATCGGCAAGAGGGAACGGAAAACGAAGAATGAAACAGAAAGCGAAACCTGTTCAAATTGAACATAATAATATATTTAACGGAAAACGGCAAAAGCGCGGGATAATCGGGTCATTTCACGATAACACAAGTGAAAGAAAAAATAAGGAGATACAACCATGGACACGAAAGAAATCAATGCAGCCGTTAAATGCGCAGTGGAAACAACGCAGCAGCCGCCCTCTTTTTTCATTCACGGTTCATCCGTGTTTGCACTGGAAACCGAGGCAGTTAAAACCGCAGAGACGCTGAAAAGATGCGAAAACATGCTTTTTCGCGGAATCGTTAAGTATTTTTCAATCAAAATGCCCTATTTTTCGGATATGGCAGGTTCGGAAAATTTCCTTGCGCGGCTTGACGAAAGCATGAACACAGCAGCGGACTTTTACAGCGAGTTCAAAGGTGTTGTGATAATTGAACTTTCGGAGGAATGGGCAAAGAAAGGCATCAACGATGCGTTCTCATGCCTGCCGGGCTATATCGGAATGCATAAATGCATTTCGTACATTGTCATTATTGAAGCGGAAAAAGAGTCGGCATCGATTGACGATATGAGGAGAGCTTTGAACGGAAGCACGATTTGGATCGATATACGCATGAAAACGGCGGAAATAGGGCAGTGCATAAGTCTTTTCTTCAAAACGGCGAAGGAAGTCGGAATGACCGTTTCGGATGCCGCTTCAAAAGAACTTAAAAAAACACTTGAAAATGCCGATGTTTCCGTTTTGCCGCTTGATCAGGTTGTTCTTCGAACGGTGCAGCAAATAAAGCTGAACAAACAAGTCAAGAACGCCAACCCTGTTATTGAAGCGGGCGATTTGGATATAATGCCTCAAAAAAGGACGTGTGAAAGGCGAGGCCGCATCGGATTTTCTGCAAAGGAATAAGGAGGAACACAATATGCTGAGCGATGGATTGAAATATCAGGATTCAAGGATGGCGACTTGCGAAGAGATGAAGCAGGATCTTGCGCCGTTCGCATTGCATGATGCGGCTGCAAAGTCCAAGGGCGGGCCGGTGCTGCTGCGCGACGGCGACACGGTTTATACGGATCCGAGTGATTCGCATTCGCTGATAGTCGGGGATACGGGTTCAATGAAGACGCTGCGATTCGTGCTTCCTCTCATTTATTCCTGTGCGGCGGCGGATGAATCAATGGTTATTGTTGACCCGAAGGGCGAGCTTGCGCGGAAATCCGAAAGTTTTCTTTCCGCGAAGGGTTATAAAACAGTTATCATCAACATGAGGGATCCGCAGCGTTCGCCCGACACATGGAACCCGATGGGGCTTATAGAGAGGGAGTACAAAAGCGGGGAAGAGGGGCAGCAAAAGGCCGTTTTGCAGCTTAATGATATGCTGAACGACATTTTCTTTCGAAGAGTCGATACAAAGGATCCCTATTGGAACGAGTCCGCAGGGCAGCTTGCTCTGGGCATATGCCTGCTGCTGCTTGCATTGGGCGAAAAGCTTAATATGAAGAATCTGCTGAAATGGCGATACGAAAAGCTTCCCGACGGAACGCTTGAAACCTGCTTCCGAAAGCTGCCGACGGACGGCGAGATCTATCAAAACCTTGCGGGTTATTTGGATATGTCGGCCGAGAACACAAAGTCCTGCATAAGGTCAACCTTTGATCAGCTTGTGCGCGTGTTCAAGTCCGCACCTGCACTGACTGAGATGCTGAATGATACATCGTTTGATATTGAACGGATTGGGGAGGCAAAAGCGGCGGTTTTTGTCGTCATCCCGGATGAAAAAACAACCTTTCATTTTCTGGCGACGCTCTTTATCAGCCAGTGTTACACAACCTTGCTTGAAACTGCGGAAAGGCACGGCGGGTCGCTGCCGCGAAGGACGAATATCATCCTTGAGGAGTTTTGCAACCTGCCCGCGCTCGGCGATATCGTTCCGATGATCACGGCGGCAAGGAGCCGCAATATCAGGCTGCACATGGTCATTCAGTCGTACGGACAGCTTGTTGAAAAGTACGGCGAAAACGTGAGCCGTGCCATTCTCGACAATTGCGGAAACATGGTCTATCTGCATACGCGTGAAATGGATTTTTTGACGTATATCAGCAGACTTGCGGGGAACAACGAGTACGGAAGACCGTTGATTTCAACATCACGTCTGCAAAGGCTGCAAAAAAACGAAACCATTATCTTCCACGGCAGATGCTGTCCGTATCTTGCAGAGGATGTTCCGCTGATTTTTGATTATCCGATAAAATTGGGGACGGAGCTGCGCTCTGCGCCGCAAAAACCGAAGAAAGAAAAAAAGCGCAGGCGAATCGGGGATGTATTGAAGCCGCCCGAACTGAGCGGAGACACCGATGCATGGGACTGGTCGTAAAAGCGGTGCAGCGGATATTGAAAATATATTAGCCGTTGCTGCCGGGAAAAAGCAATTTTTCCCGATAAATAAGGTGTAAGGGAAAAACGAATGCAAAAGCGTTTGATGCGCGGGCGGCTGACGCCGAAACGTACAGCGCATGAGCGTTTGAAACACTCCCGGACCGAGGGACATGCTTTCTTCCCGCGGGCGATGAAAATATATCATTGAAAACCGTGGGGAAAAAACAAAAAAGCCCGATAAAGTAAATGAAGAGTGAGCAGAACTGAAAACTCACTAAAAACACAGAAACCGAAAGGAGAAAACTAAAATGGCAAGAACAGGACAAGCTTATTCAACAGCAATTGCGGACAGCATCAACGCCTTCCTTAAGGAGGACAAATGGCGTTTCGACTTTGACAGCGAGCGCGGCAGGTTCATTTTCAACCTCAGCCTGAGCTGCAAGCTCAAATCGGTTCGGTACATTGTTGATGTGCGCGAGAAAGACTATCTTATCTACGTTTTTTCACCTCTGGGCCCGGATAAAGGCGATGCCGCAACAATGAAGCGCACGGCGGAGTTCCTGACACGAGCGAACTACGGACTTGTTTTCGGCAACTTCGAAATGGACATGCACGACGGCGAAATTCGCTACAAAACCTTCGTTCCGTGCGGCGGAGAAGCCCCTTGCGCCGATGTTATTCGCCGCAGCATATATGTGCCGGCAATGATGCTTGACAGGTACGGCGACGGCTTGCTGAAGGTGCTGTATTCGGACATTGACCCCGAAAAAGCTTGCAGCATGTGTGAAAATGACCTGAGAGACGGCGCGGACGACGACACCGAAGAATCGGGCAGCACGAACGACAGTACGGCAGACATCCTGTCGAGGCTTTCGGCACATTTTTCAAGCGATACAAGCGATACAGAGGATGAATAATCCGTTTCGAACAGAACCTTTATCAGCGTCGCCTTAAAATAATGCCTGCAACGATACCGAGCAGCGCAATGCCGGCGCAGATAAGCACAAGCGTCCCGAAACTTGTCGTTTTGGCGGAGCTTGCTCCTTCCGCAAATGCCGTTGCACAGCACAGCGCGGAAATGACGGCCGCAAAGCAGCCGATGAATGAAAAGAAATTGCGTTTATTCATGTTTGTTTCTCTCCTTGTGTTCCCAACCCGCATGTTCAACTTCATTCATCGTCTGCGAGCGGCAATTAACGGATTCAGCTTTGCTGAAAGCAGAACCCGAGCTAAACAGCTTCATATGCATTATAACACTTAACCGACACATAATCCACAGCAAGTTTAATAAACACTTCAAACAGCATACCGATTCAAAGTTCATATCAGCCGATGCCCCCTTGCCGAATGCGCAGGGGGTATTTTTATGTAATCGTCCGGCAGGAAAGAGTTGTTGACAGGAAATGCGCCCGCGTATTATATATTTATTTGATTTGTTGAACAGCGGTTGACTTTTTAATAAAATTTTTATATTATTGACCTGCACATGCAGTGCGCGGGTTCGATACGCGCTGATGAATGTGTGGGGGAATTTCATAAAACAGACTGCATCTTTTTGCGGTCGGTATGTGCCGACTGCAAATCAGGTGTTTTTTGTGTATCGAATTATGAAATATGAAAGGGACTTGCGGGACTCCGTAAGTCAACGGTTCTTAATGTCATGAACGAATTTGTCCTCACTTGCTGTTCAACTGCAGACCTTCCCAAGGAACGATTCGAACAGCTCAAAGTTTCCTATGTTTGCTTCAACTACACGATTGACGGAGTTACGTATCCGGATGATCTCGGGCAGAGCATCCCGTTCGATGAGTTTTACCGCCGCATGGCGGAAGGCGCAATGACGTCCACTTCGCAGGTGAACATGGATCAGTATTTGCAATTTTTTGAACCCTTCCTTGCAGAAGGAAAGGATGTTCTGCATGTTACTCTGTCCTCCGGAATTTCGGGTTCGTTTAATTCCGCATGCGCGGCAGCACAGGTTTTGCGCGAAAAATATCCCGAAAGAAAGCTTTATATCGTCGATTCTCTCGGTGCATCATCGGGGTACGGACTTATAATCGATAAGATGGCGGAGCTTCGCGATTCCGGCATGAATATAGACGCGCTTCATGACTGGGTGGAGGAACACAAGCTTAACATGCATCATTGGTTCTTCTCAACTGACTTGACATATTATGTGCGCGGGGGAAGAATTTCGAAATCTGCCGGATTTATCGGCTCGATTCTGCATATTTGCCCGCTGCTGAACTGCGATGAATTGGGCAGGCTTACTCCGCGCGCCAAGATACGCACGAAAAAGCGCGCAATTAACGAAATCGTTCAAAAAATGGTCGAGAATGCGGAGAACGGACTTGATTATTCCGAAAAGTGCTTCATTTGCAATTCAGCTTGCTATGACGATGCACGTGCGGTTGCGGATCTTGTTGAAGCGACTTTCCCGAAGCTTAACGGCAAGGTGCTGATAACTTCGATCGGAACAACCATCGGAAGCCATACGGGGCCCGGAACCGTTGCGCTTTTCTTCTGGGGAAAGAAGCGCGTTGACTGAATTTGATAACGGCTTTTAAAACAAAACGCATTGCCGCAAACAGGGGCAATGCGTTTTATCTTTTTCGTCAATAATTTTATGCAGCAAAAAAATGCGTTATGCACAAGGGCTTCGGCTTTTATGACAGGAGCAGCTCCTTCACGCGAACTGCGGCTGCCACGTTGAATTCACATCTTGTATCCACCTGGTAATCAACGCATGCGCTTCGGATTATTTCGGGTGCTGCGTCAACGTTTTCGGCAGCAAGCAAAGCCGTTACAATACGAACGAATTCGTTAAGCTGCAAAACGGGCAGATCAACGACTACTTCAAAAAGACTCGGGAGCACGGGTGATTTTGAACAGGCCGCAAGCAAAACATTCATCGGCAGCAAAGGTTCTGTCACCGTTTCGCATGTATCCTCCCGCAGCTCATCGCAGAGGAGCATGAATTTGAGCGGCTGACAACGCAATTTTGCAAGCAAATCAATGCAATTCAGGCTGCCGTTGAGTGTGTAAACAAGGCGGAGCTGGGGCAATTCGTCCGTCAGCTCAAGCATCATGGTCGTTTTGCCCATTCCCTGCTGACCGCAAAGAAGCATCGGATGTGCGCTTTCGTCCCGCATAAATGCAATCGCATTGTTCAACAGTATACGGTATTCCGCGTCCATCAGCGGAACAAAATCACCCGCCCGCAGCTCGTGAAGCGGTTTCAGCGCACCGTCAAAGATGAAGTTTCGGTATTTGAGGAAGATTCCGCTTCCGTACGAAGAGTGAAAATTCCAAAGGTCGTTCACAAGCTCGGACCAATCATCAGAATCGAGAAAACGCCGATACATGCCTTCAAGAGCAACGTCCGCATAATAACTGTCGCGAATGCCGAACTCGCCGTATTGCCACACGGGCGGCGGGAATTCGGTTTTTGCAGGCGGCTGTTTGGGTTTGAATTCACGGGGCATGGGTGCAACGGGGGCGCCGCCCCACGCAGCGGAGGCAATCACGGAGGCGGCATCCTTTGAATTCTTTTTTTGCTTTTGTTCCGTGCAATTGCAAATTATGGAGTGCAAAACGTTTTCATCTGCCTCCGAAAGAGTTTTCAGCGCGGAAAGCTCAAGCTGCATTGCGTGAATGACGGCATCGTCCGCCTTTCCGGAAGCAGCGGCACATGAAAACACGTTGTCGGTCAGCAACACCGTATCAAGAATGTAATCGTGCCAGATATTGCCGCTTACTCTGCGTGCGCCGCAGCAAACAAGCTCCGAAGTCAAAGTGGAAAGTGCGTCCGCAGCGTTTTGCACGTTGCCGATATCGGCAAAGCGAAGAAGCTCGGAAAGTTTTCCGAGGGGACGAGTGAGCAGTTCGTTTCGGAAAATTGCAAGCCGGGCAATTGCAGCGGACAGCGTGCGAATGTTTTCCTCAGTTTGTGTGCAATCCATTTTTTGCTGCCTTTCTGTAAAAAATGAAGCGTTTGCGCCGCAGACTTACCAAGCGATAAGGTGCAGAATATTTTGATCAAGCACGATGAAAGCTCCGAGAATCGCCGTGTAAATCGCAAAACCCCAGAGTGAATGCTTTGTGATGAGTTTTATCATGAAACGCACCGCAAAATAGCCCGAAACGGCGGCAGCGGCAACGCCGAGCACGACCGAAAGCCAGTTTATGTTTGATGCGCCTGCGCTGATCGCACCGGGAATTTCAAGCACCGCACCGCCGAGAATTGCCGGAATTGAAAGCAGAAAACTGAATTCCGCAGCGTCTTCTTTTTTCATGCTGCAAAGCGTTGCGCCCGTGATGGTTGAACCCGATCTTGAAATGCCGGGTAGGATGGCAACGCCTTGAACAAAACCGATAAACACCGCATGATACCACTTCATTGAAGGAACGGTAAGTTTGCATTCGACTTTCTGACGTATAAAATCGCAGAGCACAAGCAGCGCCGCCGTGAAAAGGAAACAGAAGCCGAGCAGACTGCCTTCGTTCGCCGCATCGATGATATCTTTGAATACGAGTGCCATAACCGCGGTTACGAGTGTGGCAACGATCATCCAGATCCAATACTTTGCCTGCTTTACCGGGTGGAGCAGCATTTCAATGATGCGTTTGCGGTAAACAACAAGCACCGCTGCCAAAGTGCCGAGATGCAGCATGACGGTGAAGAAAAGTCCGCCGTCCGATATGCCGAAGATTTTTTGAAGCAGCAGGAGATGACCGCTGCTTGAAATCGGAAGAAATTCGCAAAGTCCCTGAACAAGGCCCAGGATAATTGCAATAAAAGCGTTCATTTTTTGTTCGCCCCCGAACAGCGGAGGCTCTCCCTTCAACTTTGTTTGCAGACCCGCGAAACCTGTCGAATTGCCGAATCGGAAAAAACGGCTTAATCAACACAGGCTGCATTGAAATTATATTTGTTTTTTTCGAAACGATTCGATTTACTGCGAAAAAAGGTTGAATCTTCATCCTTTTTCGCGAAAATAAGCTTAAATCGGCGTTTTCATCGGAAGGTTGTCAATCTGACGGGAACTCCCGATTTTTATGTTTGACGGTTGAAAACCGTGAAATCAATAATAGCGGGGTCCGGAATTCCATGCGTTGTCAAACGCGTTGTCGAACGCAAGAATAAGACCGGCGTACGTTAAAATCATAAGAAGGGTCAGAACTGCACCGATTACAATTCCCGCAATTGCAAGGCCGCGTCCTTTTTCCGAACGTTTATTGCATTGACAAAGTCCGACAATGGATAGAATAAGTCCCACGATGCCAGGCAGGCCGAAAAGAAGGATGTTAGAAATAATTGCAGCGCAGGAAAGCGAGAAGCCTGCAATGCTGAGTCCGTTATAATTTGCGGAAGGCGCGCACGGCGTGCAGTCCTGCTGCGGCGGGGTGTAGTTGAATTGATTATACCACGACTGCTGCGAGTCCTGCTGCGAATTCTGCTGCGAGTCCTGCTGAAAATCCTGCTGCGAATTCTGCTGTGAATCCTGCTGAGCAGAACTTTGATCATTGCCTCGGGTGAAGCTGTTCAACTGAGCACCGCAGTTGGGGCAGAACGATGCGTTTGCATCAAGGATGTGGTTTCCGCAATTTGGGCAAAACATTTTTTGTTCCTCCGTGTTTGAATTGAATTCGAGACACATGCAATGTGCTTTAAATCCAATAATATTATACAGCACATACAGGGGATTTTCAAGGGGGCGGGGTATTTGTGCAAATGAAAGGGGCTTTTAAACGAACCCCGTTTCGACGCAGCCTCTTGACAACCGTATATTGCGGATTTAGAATATCCCTGCGGGGTAACCGCAGTTTCCGAAATCGCAATTTTTCGGACAAAAGGAACATCGGCTTCCGCTTTTGCTGACAAAATTTTTGGGAGGATTTTGCGGTATCGCGGCGGCATTGCTGCTGACGGGAAAAGCGGGGCGGCGGAGAAAAGGTCAACGTTCCCGAATCGGCAATCAATCTGTTGTCGAAGGCAAAACATACATTAAGTAGCGTTAAGTAGCGTTTGAATTTTTCGCTTGAAGAATGGCTTTTGCTTTTTCATACTTTTTGCGCCGCGCGGCAAGCTGCTCCGCATCGATTTCGGAACAGCCCGCATAACGTGTTTCGTCCGAATTATGCGCAATGTCCGCAAGTTTGACGCGGACTGCTGTCGGATTGCTGCGGATTGCCCGGATGTAATCGAAATAGTCAATGCCGTCTTTATGCGTCAGCAGTTTTAACACATCGATAACAGCCGACGGAAATTCGGATTCAAGTTCAGAGAGTGTTATGTCCGTGTCCTCTGCAACGTCGTGAAGAAGTGCTGCGCAGACCGAAATTTCATCGGGCATTTGTTCCGCAAGATGAATGGGGTGAAAAATATAAGGCACGCCGCATTTGTCAACCTGCCCGGCATGGGCAGCGTATGCAGTACGCATTGCCTTATTGGTGAGGAGGGTGTAAATCATGGTTCAAACGATCCTTTCGGGTTTCAGTGTAAATCAGCATATTCAAGCTGAACACGAGTGCAAAAACACAAAAAACTCTCGAAACCTTCGAGAGTTTGGAGCGGGAAACGGGGCTCGAACCCGCCACCTCCGCCTTGGCAAGGCGGCGCTCTACCAAATGAGCTATTCCCGCATCTTGGCATTTCACTGTCTTTTCACCAGCGCGCTTAATTATAATAGCGCAAGACGGAATGGTTGTCAACCCCGTCTTGCGCAAATTTTGCAACTTTTTTTGTGGGCAACTATAAGCTCAAAAACTCTGCGGCGTTTTTGTATTGGATCTTTTCGAGGGCCGTTTTTGACAGGGGAAGGGAACGCAGCCGGGCGAGTTCCGTGCCGGCGTCCCACATAGGATAATCGCTGCCGAACATTATCCTGTCCTCACCGTACATATTCATGAACTCCATTATCCTCTCGTCGGTCATGGTAAAGAAGCAGGAGGAGCAGTCCACCATTACGTTTGTGCCGGGGATGTATTTTTCTGCCTCTTTCCATTCGGTCCATCCGCCGAAGTGGGCGCATATGAGCCTGAGGCGGGGGAAGCTCTCCAAAAGCCTGGGTATGAGGCAGGGATTGGAGTAATGATAGCGGTAGTCGCCGGTATGGAAGAGTATGGGATAGCCTGTGGACTGGCAGAAGTCGTATATGGGCCCCATGCTGCTGTCGGTTATGGCGAACTTCTGAAAGTCCGGGTGCAGCTTTATACCCTTTAACCCCAGTGATTCAGCCCGCTCCAGCTCGGCTATCGGGTCCTCCATACCCGGATGTATGGTGCAAAGGCCCACGAACCTGTCAGGGTGAGCCAGAACAGATGCCTTTATGAAGTTGTTTATGCTTTTTACCTGATGGGGCGTGGTCGCCGCAGAGTGTACCACAAATTTGTCCACTCCCGCCCTGTCGCCTATTTCCAGCAGTCTTTTGACTGAGCCGTTGGGGTTAGTCATGTGCTTATCGTAAAAATAGCCGATGTTCATTGCCGCTTTTTCGGCAATATTATCCGGGTAAATATGAGCGTGTACGTCGATGACCATTGGGTGTTTTAAACGTTCCTTTTCTCGTGATTATTTATTTCTGAGCCTTTGCTTCGGCAGCTCATCGTACATTGCAATTATATCATCGGGAGGGGGCGGGGGGAAGGGGCAAAGGGGCCCACAAAAAGAATAAGCCATCTGGTGACGGCTTGTTCTTTCTGGAGCGGATAATGAGACTCACCGGCGGCACTGGGGCAGTGCCGCCGCCAGCCCGGGGAACTCGGAAACGATACACTGTATCGTTTCCGCCCCTCGCGGGGACTTTCCCTTCGAGTCCCATTCCCCAATCATCATTTCAACAAAAATATCCCCCCATTCGGGAGGATATTTCTGTTGGAGCGGGTAATGGGACTCGAACCCACTATCTCAGCTTGGAAGGCTAATGTGTTACCATTACACTATACCCGCGTATTAAGTTGTAAGTGGTGCGGGCGAAGAGATTTGAACTCATACGCCTTTCGGCACTGGAACCTAAATCCAGCGCGTCTGCCAATTCCGCCACGCCCGCAAGCTTATTATTCAAATTTGGTGACCCGTCGGAGATTCGAACTCCGGACACCTTGATTAAAAGTCAAGTGCTCTACCGACTGAGCTAACGGGTCAATTGGCTGGGGTGGCGGGATTTGAACCTGCGCATACCAGAGTCAAAGTCTGGTGCCTTAACCGCTTGGCTACACCCCAATAACTGGGGGTGAGGTAACGGAAGCGGATAAAGTAGTATTATCCGCTTCCCCTCGAAAAATGGGGTGAGTGGTGGGATTTGAACCCACGACATCCAGAGCCACAATCTGGCGCTCTAGCCACTGAACTACACCCACCATGTAAAGTTATACGACCTCAGGATGCCAACTGCAAAACCATTTAAGCGGCTCAAATAACTTTGCGTTTGGCGCGCCCGCAGGGATTCGAACCCTGGACCTACGGCTTAGAAGGCCGTTGCTCTATCCTGCTGAGCTACAGGCGCATATCCAGATGTCAGTCCCTGGCCCCTTGGCAGCCCATATAGGCATACCGCCGACATCAACGTATTTTATCAGAAACACACAGCTATGTCAAGCATAATGCTGATCTTAAAATGCGGCAACAGAATGAATTAATTATATTTTGATTATTCTGCGCCGGCCGGGGCAGAATATGGCTATGTTGATTTTGTTTATCAGAGCAATAATACTTTATCTTCTTGTGTTTATGGTGATAAGGCTGACCGGCAAGCGGCAGATATCCGACCTTCAGCCCTTTGACCTTATCATAACGCTGCTGGTAGCGGACTTGGCCTCTGTGCCTGCGTCAGATACCAGCATACCCCTTCTTTACGGTATAGTCCCCATACTGGCCCTCTTCCTTATACAGCAGACGATGGCGCTTTGCTCGCTGAAGTTCGAGGGCTTCCGCTATGCCGTGTGCGGCAGGCCCTTACTGATGGTATCAAAGGGTGTGGTGCAGGAGCAATCCCTCAAGGCGGCCAGGTACACCCTAAATGACCTTATGGAGCAGCTTCGCGCAGGGGGCAACTTCGAGCTGTCAACGGTGGAGTACGCCATACTCGAAACAAACGGGCAGCTGTCTGTGCTGTTGAAAGGCCCTTCACAGCCTGTGACGTACGAGGCGCTGTCGCTGGAATCCCCCAAGGCACAGCCTCCCTTTTTGCTGGTGCAGGACGGTAAGATACACAAGGAAGCCCTGCGCCAGTCCGGCTACGACGAAAAATGGCTCAACAGCAGGCTGAAGTCCGCCGGAATAAAAGGACCCGAGCGGCTTTTGTTTGCTTTTTTGTCCGGGAATACGCTGCATGTGCAGTCCAAGGGAAAAGATGGAGGCAGGGTGGCATTTATAGATACAGGAGGAAAAAATGGCTAATAAAAGCGGTTTTCCCATAGTAGCTGCCATAGCTGCGGCCATAGCGGTAGCTATGCTCATATTCCTGTTCACAGTGCCCGGAAATTATCTCAGGGATATGACGGCAAAGCTGCGCGTAATGACTCATGAGGCAGAGCAGGCGGCAGTATTGGGGGATATGGCAACGGCTGCGGAACGCTTGGACGCGATAACGCGGGAATATAACAGCCGCCGCGATAAGATAAAGATGTTTTTCCATCATGACGACCTGGACGAGATGGAAAAAACGCTCATCACCTGCCGGGATCTTGTGGCCATGGGCCAGAGCGACAACCTTATATGCGAGATAGATACCATCTTAGGCATACTGGATCACATGGATGCTGTGGAAACCATAACCATAGCGGAGCTGTTCTAACCTGAACAAAAAGGAAGCAGCAAAAAACTAAACCACCGGCTAACCGGTGGTTTGCATACTTTGCGCTCAATGCAGTCGAGAAGTTCTTCGCCGTTATAATCCCCTTATCCTTACTTCCAGCACCCGGCCGATTATCTCCACGTCGCCGCCGGAGATTATCATGGGCTCGTATTTGGGGTTGGAGGGTATCAGCATCAGCGTGTTATTTAGCCACTTTACCTTGCGCACCAGAACCTCGTCTCCTATGCGCACTATGGCGATATGTCCGCTTTCCACCCGGTTCTGCATGCGTACCAGTACAAGCGCGCCTTCGGGTATGAAGTCGCCTATCATGCAGTCCCCTTCCACTTCCATATAAAAGTAATCCCCCGCAGTGACGTCGCCTGCGGGCAGGGGAATGTATTCGGTGATGTTCTCGTCCGCCAGTATGGGCAGCCCGGCATGAACCCTTCCCACAAGCGGAACGCCGACAGTGTCCGTAACGGGCATGAAAAGGGCGGAACTGCTGCCCCGCTCCTTGAACATGGTAGTCACTGTGTCACGGCCCAGTATGTAGTCTGCAGTTACGTGGAATATGGAGCAGAGCTGCATCAGCGCATCGTTTGGCAGGGGCACCCTGCCGGTCTCATATTTACATATGGCTGCCTTTTGTACGCCCAGCGCCTGTCCCAGCTCATCCTGAGTAAGGCCATGCTGCTTTCTAAGCTCCCGCAGTCTGTTCATTTATACACCGCCTCTCCGATATGTGCAGTCCTGTTTTGTTTAGTGTATCCCATTAAGAAATAAAAATCAAGCCGAATATTTTGTACAAAGTACCACAAATGGTATTGACAGTGTCCGATAAAGATACTATAATGCAATTATAACCTGATAAGACACTTTTGAGAAAGATGCGGAAAATGATCGTTTCCGATGAAGATATAAACGGAGGTGCGTTATGAATTACTTTGGACTGTTCTTCAGCTTTATGATCCCCGGCGTGGTGATAGGTACTATGGCGGCGTCCGCCGTAAAGGAAGCGGCAGCCAAAAAAGGCAGGCGTCAGGCTATGATGCGGCGCAGAGCCATGCATACCGTCCCCAAGAATAAGCTGTATGTAAGCACCATCGAGGAGCGAAAGGCCGCGTAATACGGCTGAATAGGGCTATCCGGCAACTTCAAAATCAAAGCTTGCCCGTTTTCACGGGCAAAAATCAACTTAATATGCGCCATTTGTAAAAGCTTCGCCCGAATAAGGCGGGGCTTTTGCATTGCCTGACGATTTGCCCAATGTGTAAACTTGCTCCCGGTTTGCTTGTGGGAAATGACAAAGTGAAGTATAATATCCTGGTACACCTAAAGTATAATTGACGAGGTATGTCATAATGGCAAAAAGACGCAGGAGAAGAAGCAGAAACTCAAGGAGAAGGAGAATACGCAACGCCATAAGGATAACGCTCTTTTTCCTTATTGTTGTCGCTATAATAGGCGGAATCATACTGCTGGTCTCAAAGCTTATAAATAAAGGCGGGGAGACGGGCGATATAGGCAGCGATGCGGCGATAGAGCAGCCGGCCGGGCAGGAGGAGGAGAAGCAGGGCTTCTTCGCCAGGCTGTTCAAAAAGAAGGATAAGGAGCAGGACGGCCTGTTCGACGAGGAGGGCAACCCTCTCGCAACCCAGCCGCCGGAGCCTACCCCGACACCGCTGCCGGAGTTCAGCCCCTATTCCGTGGCAGGCACAAGCCCCTCGGATTTCGGCTTTGAAACAAAGATAGAGGTGGACGGCAGCGAGATGGATGCAAGCCAGTATACCGCCGCCGATGTCATAGACTTTGAGGAGGGGTATAAATATACCCAGCTTGAGGGCGTAATAACCTTCCGCGGCAACAACTTCCGCGACAGCCCGTCTTATGGCACTGTGAACATGACCGAGAAGAAGTTCGACACCTCCCCATGGACCTTCACGGTGGGCAGTATGCAGAAGATGTACGGCTCCGGCTCCTGGTCAGGCTGTGGCTGGACGGGTCAGCCGCTGCTCGTTCGCTGGCCGGAATCCACCAAGCGCATAATGAACATGCGCGACTGGGCCAAGCAGAAGGACGGCCTTGTGGAGGCCATATACGCCACCATGAGCGGCAACATATACTTCTTTGACGTCGAAACGGGGCAGGAGACACGCGACCACATAAGCACCGCCTTCCCCTTCAAGGGCGCGGGTGCGCTGGATCCGAGGGGCTATCCCCTCATGTATGTAGGCTCCGGCGACGACAGCCCGACCGAGGGCAAGGATACCTCCCACGCCTTCATAATAAGCCTCATAGACGGCTCGGTGCTTTATGAGTTCGGCAAGCAGGACTCCTTCAGAATAAGGGGACTTTCCTACTTTGACAGCTCTGCCCTTGTGGACGCCGAGACGGATACCCTTATATACCCCGGCGAAAGCGGAATACTGTACCTTATAAAGCTCAACACAAATTACGACGAAGCCGCAGGGACTATCTCCATAAGCCCGAAGGTGACAAAGTGGCGCTATAAGGGCGCAAAGAACAACACGGACGGCGTAGCCGCAAGCGACGCCTTCTGGCTCGGCATGGAGGACAGCGCCATGATCTGGCGGGGCCACCTGATAATATCCGACAACGGCGGCCACCTCATGTGCATCGACCTTAACACCTTGCAGGTGAAGTGGGTGCAGGATACCCTGGACGACACTAACTGCACAGGCGTGCTGACCCTCGAGGGAGAGGACCATCACCCTTACGTGTATATGTCCACCTCCTTCCACCCCAACTGGAGGGCCAGAGATACCCAAACCGCGCCCATACCCATATGGAAGATAGACGCCGTGACAGGCGAGAGGGTATGGACCAACAACGACTACAACTGCCAGACCATTGCAAAGCCCAATCAGGTTTCGGGCGGCGTGCAGGGTTCATTTGCCTCCGGCAAGAACGACCTTGAGGGCCTCATATTCGTGCCGGTATCCATGACAGAGGGCATGAAGGGCGAGCTGGTGGCGCTCAACAAGTCCGACGGCACCGTAAAGTGGCGGTACACCTTCCAGGGGTATCCTTGGAGCTCGCCGGTGCCGGTATACGACCAGAACGGCAAGGGCTACATAATACAATGCACCAAGTCGGGCTACATACACCTTTTCGACGGCCTGACCGGCACGCTGCTGGACGAGATGAACCTGGGCTCCAACGTGGAGGCCTCTCCCGCTGTGTTCGATAATCATATCGTCATAGGCACCAGAGGCGGGCTCATTTACGGCATAAAACTAAAGTAACTGATTTGGAGATGTAATGGGCAGGGTAAACGGAAATATTCAGGGCATAAAGGACACGTTGCTGGAGAGGATAGAGCTGCTGTACGATATGCGTCAGGGGCAGGACGAGTTCGTCTCCCGGGAAATGGTGGCGGAGCTGAGCCAGCTTACGGGTATTCTGGGCCGGGAGATTTCCGTATACATAGGCCGTGACGGCCGCATTGCCGACGTATCCGTGGGCGACAATGCCAAGGTCTCCATGCCCAATATGCGCCTCGTGCGCAACGAGGACAGGCTGTGCGGCGTGCGCTGCATACACACTCACCCCAACGGCGACGGAAGGCTTTCCGGAGTGGATCTGGGCACACTCCGCAGCATGCGCCTCGACAGCATGGCGGCCATAGGCGTGAGGGAGGACGGCGAGCCCACATCGGTATACGCCGCGTACCTTGGGGATGCGGACGAGGCGGGGGAGCGGGGAGTGCTGATATACGGCCCCATGCGCCCATACAAGCTGCCCCAGCGGCTGCTTATGAAGGAGATATACCTTGCAGACGACAGGCTGAAGTCAACGACAGTCGAGGCGGAGGGCTCCCGGCCTGAGAGGGCGATACTTGTGGGGCTGGAAAACAGCGAGCCCTACGATACCCTTGCGGAGTTAGGCGAGCTTGCGAGGACGGCGGGGGCAAACGTGGTGGGCAGGTTCACCCAGAAGAAGGCCGGCGCGGACAACGCCACATACATAGGCAGCGGCAAGGCGGAGGAGCTTTCCCTGAAGGGGAGCGAGCTGGAGGCGGACCTTTTCATATTCGACGATGAGCTTACAGCCGTGCAGAGCCGCAACCTCGAAGAAATTTTGGGCGCCCGGGTCATAGACCGCACGGCGCTGATACTGGACATATTCGCCCAGCGGGCGACCTCCCGGGAGGGCAAGCTTCAGGTGGAGCTTGCACAGCAGAAATACCGGCTGCCGCGGCTGCTGGGTCAGGGAACGGTGCTTTCCCGGCTGGGCGGCGGCATAGGCACACGGGGCCCCGGCGAAAAGAAGCTTGAGATAGACCGGCGGCGGATAAAGCGGCGGATATTCGAGCTTAGCGAGGAGCTTAACGAGATTGAAAAGCAGCGGAGCCTAAGACGCGCCCGCCGCGAGAAGAATTCCACCCCTGTCGTGGCGCTGGTGGGCTACACCAACGCCGGCAAGTCCACGCTGCTCAACGCCCTGACCGACGCATCGGTGCTGGCGGAGGATATGCTGTTCGCTACGCTTGATCCGGTGGTGCGGCAGGCGGAGCTGCCCAACGGCACCGAAGTGCTGATCTCTGATACCGTGGGCTTCATAAATAAGCTGCCCCACGACCTTGTGGAGGCTTTCCGCTCCACCCTTGAAGAGGCGGCAAACGCAGACATTATACTGCACGTGGTGGATAGGTCTTCACCGTATTACGAGAGCCAGATGGCAGTAGTGGAGGACGTGCTGTCAAAGCTTGGCGCGCTGGATATACCGAGGATAAACGTATACAACAAGTGCGACCTTACTGGGGAGCGAACGCCAAATGACGGCGTGTTCATAAGCGCTGCAAAGGGCACAGGCATTGACGAGCTGCTGGAGCAGATAGAGAGCCGGATAAACAGCGGCAGGCTGGAGGTTGACGTGGTAGTACCTTACGACAAATACGAGGCCATGAACGTCATACGCGCTGAGGGCCGAATATTGAAGGAGGACCATCAGGGGGACGGCGCTCATCTGAAGATTCAGATAAACGAGACTGCGCTGTGGAAGCTTAAAAGGATGCTGGGAGAAGGATATGGGCAAAACTAAGGTAATAGCCATAGAGGGAATAGACGGAAGCGGCAAAAGCGTGCAGTATAATAAGCTTGCCGAGGCGCTGACGGATATGGGCTATTCCGTGGAAAAGCGGGAGTATCCCAAGTACGAAAGCTACTTCGGCTCCCATGTAGGCAGCTATCTTTCAGGCGCGGAAGGCGTAAAGGCGGATACGGTGGACGGCAAGAGCATGGCCTTGTGGTTTGCGCTGGACCGCTGGGAGGATATGAAGAGCCACATTGACGGCGAATACGACTATATGATAATAAACCGCTACGTGCTGAGCAACGCGGTATACCAGAGCATACGCGACATAGACCTTCAGCGCCCGGACATAATTGACTGGGTATTCGATCTGGAGTACGACCATTTCTGCCTGCCAAAAGCCGATATATACCTTTTCTACGACGTTGCGCCTGCACAGGCGGGCGAAAACGTAATGAAAAAGGGCTTCAGAGATTACGTCGGCGGCGAAAAGAAGGACGTATACGAGGAATCCTGCGGCATACAGCAGCGGGCCAGAGCCAAGTACCTTGAAACGGCACAGAGACGCGGCGACGTCGCCGTGATACAGTGCATGGGGGATGAAGGAATGCGCTCCATAGAGGATATAGGGGCGGAGACCATGCGGGTGCTGCGGGAGAGGAATATGATCTAATCGGCGGATATACCGCCTTTTTTTATTGCGGCAAAAAGCGCCCGCCACAGCGCAGCGTCAACGGCTTCCATCTGCGGCAGACAGTACTTCAGCCGGAAGGCCGAGAGGGCGGAAAGGGTATCGCCGGAAAGGCTGCCGTTCATCAGGCAGGAAAAACCCAACATATTCAGCCCCTGCTGAAGCACGAATACATGAACCCCCATATTTCCCGGGAAAAGTACAGGATACCCCACGGCAAGGGAGGAACGCCCAAGGCTGACCTCGCCCCGTATCCACAGGGGCGATTGGTACTGGGCTTCTACATATGAAAACAGCTTGTGATTTATACAGTACCGGCGTATCTCGTTTTGTACGCCGCAGATATTTTTGCAGGGGCAGAGCAGGGCAAAGTCCCCGGAAAGGCCGGCGAAGCAGGGGGAAAAGGGGGCGAAGGGCTCCCGAAGGGTATGGAAGGAGCTTTTGAGTATCATATCGTAGCGGCTGCAAAGGCGGCGGCAGGCATATAAGAAACGGCCGTCCGTCCAGAGCGTTCCGCCGCAGCTTTTGCAGCGGCCCATGAGGGCGGGATCGGCCGTGACGAACCTGTCGCCGTATTCATCGTAAACAAAAAGCGTCGCCATGCTTTATCATATGGCGGCGCGTTTGCTTTTGTTAAAGCGTATTTTTGCCTTTAACCCTGAAACTCCACCTGGGGCTGGCCGTTGGGGTCGATGTAGGGGGCGTTGGGATCGTAGTAGCCGGGGTCCATGGTAGGCTCTGCGTATACGGGGGAGTTGTCGCTGTAATAATAGTAGTTGCCGTCAGCGCCCTGATATATGGTAGGCGTGCGGGGAGGCAGGGATTCGCCGGGGGAAAGCACCTTTGCGGCCTCGGCTTCCTGGTTGGAATCGAATATGAATTCGTGCAGCGCCTTGGCGTTGGCGGGCATATCTGCCAGCACTACCGACTTCCTCTCGTATTTATCGGTTTTGTATGTTTCGTCCGCAGGTATCCTGCAGTAGAGCAGGCCGCCTGCGCCCATGCCGAGAGCCTTTGTAGCGCAGGAGATTATGCGGTCGTTGGTCATGTTGGTCTCCACCATGGGCAGTATCTTCTCAAGCATTTTATATTGCCTGGATACGTCCGCCTTCATGAACTGGGCGTATATCTGGTTGAGCAGCTTGAACTGGCGTTTTGTGCGGTTGAAGTCGCTGTCTATGTGGCGTATCCTCGCATAGCCCAGGGCCTGCTTGCCGGTGAGCTTGACGTTGCCCTCGTTGGCGAATATGAAGCCGTCCCATGTGTCCGCTATGCCGCGCTGCTTGTTGAGGCCGGCTATGCAGTCATTGGCCTCGCTTATTTCCTCGGCGCTCATGCGCACCGTAACGCCGCCCAGCGCGTCCACTATCTCCTCGAACATATTGAAATCCACCAGCACGTATTCGCTGAGGTTGAGATAAAAGTTGTTGTTGAGGGTTTCAAAGAGCAGGTCAAGGCCGCCCTTTACCGCGGCGGAGTTGAGCTTGCCGTAGCCGTGGCCGGGTATGTTCACCAGCATGTCGCGCATTATCGTGGTGAGCTTGAGCCTGTTGTTTACCGTGTCTATGGTGGCTATGAGCATGGCGTCCGTGTTGGAGTCCCCCTTTGTGCCGCGGCGGTCAACGCCTATGAGCAGCACGTTTATGTAGCGCTCGTCCGCAGCGTCAGCCTTCAGCTTTTCTAAGGTTGCCTCGTCCAGCCATGTCTGGTCGTATAGCTCGCTCATGGGTATGGGGGTTGGTATCGGGGTAGCCGAGGGCTCCGGCGTAGCGTTGGGGGTGGCCGCGGGTGCGGGGGTGATTATGATGTCCCCGTCGTTCTCTGCGAACACGGTATCCGTGCCGGGGCGGGATATGCTGTTGAGCAGCTTTGCTGCAAGTATCCCTATGGCGGCGGCTGCGGTCACTATGACGCATATAAGTATGATTATGATTTTGCGGCCTTTGCCGTTATTTTTATTTTGCTCCATCTTTTCGGACGCTTCCTTTTGTATAATATTGTCCGGGACATTATAACCTATAATGCGAAATATAGCAATTTTTGCGAACCGAATTTACAGTGCGGTAACTATTGCCATGTTGAAAGCCTTGGGGTATATTATAACATGAATTACTATTGCAACATAGGAGCAGTATGCTAATGTATGGTGATTTCGCGGGCATGTACGACCCGCTCATGAAGGATGTGGATTACGATTCCTGGGCGGAATACCTGCTCCGGTTTATGGGCGCTGAAAAGCTGCGGGTGACGGACTGCGCCTGCGGCACAGGCGAGATAACGCTGCGTCTGGCCAGGGCGGGGCACATAATGACCGGCGTGGACATATCCGGGGACATGCTGAGGATAGCCTCCGAAAAAGCGCGAAGGGCGGCGCTGAAGATACCCTTTGTGGAGCAGGACATGCGCAAGCTCGCGCTGCACCGGCCCCAGGACGCTATAATCTGCGCCTGCGACGGGGTGAACTACCTCGATTCGCTGAAGGCCGCCGAGGAGTTCTTCGAGGCCGCAAACGCCGCGCTGAAGGTGGGCGGCCTGCTGCTTTTCGATATTTCGTCGCAGTACAAGCTGGAAAACATACTGGGCTGCAATACCTTTGCGGAGGACGAGCAGGGCGAGGCGTATATCTGGAAGAACAACTACGACCCGAAAAGCCGGCTCATAGAGATGAATCTGACCTTCTTTGAGCGGCAGGGTGAGCTCTACCGCCGCTTTACCGAGCGGCACATACAGCGGGCCCATGGCGTGGACGAGCTTTTGAGCGCCCTGAACAGGGCGGGCTTTGACGCGGAAGCATACGACTTTGAAACAATGGATCCCGTAAAGCCGGACAGCGAGCGGGTGCAGTTTTCAGGAAGGAAAAGGCGATGAAGCCCCTTGAGCTTTACAGAGACGGCGAAAAGGTGGTCTGTGCTTTTACGCTGTACATAGACCCGAGAGCCGGGGAGCCTGAGGAGATGCGGCAGCTAATGCTGGACGGCCTCGGGCGCATAGCGGGCTGCTACGGCACGGACAAAGGGCCCGTTGAGATTGAGGTGCGGGTGAATATAGCCGATAAATTCAGCTTGGGCGCGGTGAACGTGCGCATAATAGACGAGACGCCAGTCATACGTAAGTGGTACAGCCCAAGGATAAACGTGAGCCGGGCGTATTACGGCGCGCGCCGCAAGGGCCTCCTGAAGCTATGGCGGTTCATTATGCGCAAGCCGGACGTCTACATAAACCTCGCCGGCAAGGATGTGCAGGACCAAAGGCAGCGGGGGGTGATATGCTCTGTGATACAGCACGAGTTCGGTCATGTGCTGGGATTCAAGGATAAGTACAGGATGAGGAATTTCAAGAAAAAGAACGAGGACGTTGACGACGGGGACATAATGTACCGCGTGGGAGAAGCACAGAAGTTCATGGAATATCATATAAGAAGATTGAGGAGCTGCGCGGATAAGGGCAACATACCCTTCAGAAACGTGTAGCGACGATATACGGAGGATAACATAATGGGTAGGATAGTAAGGGGCCTTATGGCAAACGATACGGTAAAGCTAATGGCTATTACCGGCAAGGACATATGCGAGACTGCCCGTGAGCTTCACGGCCTGTCAAGGGTGTGCACAGCGGCGCTGGGCCGTTCCCTTCTCATAACAGATATGATGGGGGCGCAGCTCAAGGGCGAAAACGACAGGCTCACCACCATAATCAAAGGCGGAGGCCCGGCGGGCAATATAGTCTGCACCGCGGATAACAGGGGCCACGTAAAGGGCTACATAGAAAACCCCAAGCTGGAGCTGCCGCTAAACGACAGCGGCAAGCTGGACGTTTCCATGGCGGTAGGCTGGTTCGGCGAGCTTACGGTAGTGCGGGATCTCGGGCTGAAGGAGCCCTATGTGGGCAAGAGCAATATGGTGTCCGGCGAAATAGCGGAGGACTTCGCACAGTATTTCACGGTGAGCGAGCAGCAGCCCTCTATGGTATACCTGGGGGTCAGGGTAGACCCCCACGACGGCAAGGTCAGGGCCGGAGGCGGCCTGATAGTGCAGCCCATGCCCTTCTGCCCCGATGACGTAATAGATAACATACAGGACAGGGTGCCGATGGTGAAGATGCTTGCCGGCATGCTGGATGACGGCATAGAGCTGGAGGCTT
>ERZ772821.44-NODE-44-length-121176-cov-35.103723_pt1 | contig 121176 bp, 95 predicted proteins | sample MGYA00580859_ERZ772821 | MGnify/ENA primary metagenome ERZ772821 (study PRJEB29015, sample SAMEA2737674) | human gut metagenome | biome: human gut; feature: human-associated habitat; material: faeces | place: China | collected 2012 ...
AATGTGGCCTCCGTCGTGAGCAGGACTGTAGAGCAGGAAACTTTACCCGCGGCCCCCGCCGGGAACAGCAAAAGGGCGACCCCTGCCCGGAGTCGCCCTTGTTGAGCTGCTTATGTGCGGCTGTTACTCGGCGTCGTGGTGACGGCGGGGCTTGCGGCCTCCGTTGTCACCGGGACGGCGCGGACGGTCGCTGCGCTCGGAGCGCTCGCGACGCGGACGCTCACGGCGCTGGAAGTGCTCGCCGTCGCCCTCGGAGGAACCCTCGGCGCGAGCCGGGGCCTCGGGCTTGTCAAGACGATCGAGCGAGATCTTGCCGCGATCGTCGACCTCGATGACGACGACCTTGACCTCGTCGCCCACGTTGAGGACATCCTCGACCTTCTCCACGCGGCCCTTGGCGACGCGGGAGATGTGCAGCAGGCCGTCCTTACCGGGCAGCAGGTTGACGAAGGCGCCGAAGGGCTGGATGGAGACCACGCGACCGGTGTACTCCTCGCCAGGCTCGGGAACCTTGATGATGAGCTTGATACGCTCGACGGCTTGGTCGACGGACTCGCCGGTGCCGCCGACAAAGACGGTGCCGTCCTCCTGGATGTCGACCGAGGCGCCGGTCTCGTCCTGGATACCGCGGATGACCTTACCGCCGGAACCGATGACGTCGCGGATCTTGTCGGTCGGAACCTGGATGGAAACGATGCGCGGGGCAGTGCTGCGCGTGGTGTGGCGCGGCTCGGGGATCACATCGAGCATCTTCTGCAGGATGTACGCACGACCCTCCTTGGCCTGCTGCAGAGCGCGGGCCAGGATGTCGAAGGTGAGGCCAGTGGCCTTGTTGTCCATCTGCAGGGCGGTGATGCCCTCGGTGGTGCCGGTGACCTTAAAGTCCATGTCGCCCAGGAAGTCCTCGAGACCCTGGATGTCGGACAGGACCACGGTCTTGCCCTCCTCCTGGATCAGGCCCATGGCGATACCGGAGACCGGGCGCTTAATGGGCACGCCGCCGTCCATAAGGGCGAGCGTGGAACCGCAGGTCGAAGCCATCGAAGAGGAGCCGTTGGACTCCATGACCTCGGAGACGACGCGGATGGCGTAGGGAAACTCGTTCTCGTCGGGGAGCACCGGAAGCAGAGCGCGCTCGGCCAGGTTGCCGTGGCCGATCTCGCGGCGCTTGGGGCTGCCCATGCGGCCAGTCTCGCCGGTACAGAACGGCGGGAAGTTGTAGTGGTGCATATAGCGCTTGCCCTCGGTGGGCTCGATGGTATCCAGACGCTGGCCCTCGTTGAGCATACCGAGCGACAGGACGGAGAGCACCTGGGTCTGACCACGCTGGAACAGGCCGGAGCCGTGAACGAGCGGCAGGTAGTTGTCCTTCACCATGATGGGACGGATCTCGTCGGCGGCACGGCCGTCGACGCGCTCGCCGGTCTCGACGACCATGGTGCGCATGGCCTTCTTCTCGAGCTTCTTGAGCGCCACGGGGATCTCGCGCTCCCAGGCGGCCTGCTCCTCGTCGGTGAACTCGGCGCGGATGGACTCCTTCAGAGCCTCGACCTTACCGATGCGGGAAAGCTTGTCGGCGTCGCGCAGGGCAGCGGCCATCTCGTCGTAGTGGGCGAAGATGCGCTCCTGGACCTCCTCGACGGGCTGGTCGAGCGGGTACTCCTTCTTGACGATAGCGCCGTTGACCTGCTCCCACTCGGCAACGAACTCGTCTTGGGCCTGGCAGAAGGCAGCGAGGGCCTCCTGACCAAACTTCATAGCGGCGAGCATGTCGTCCTCGGAGATCTCCTCGGCGCCGGCCTCGACCATCGAGATGAAGTCGGCAGAGCCACCCAACTCCAGGTCCAGGTCGGAGTTCTCGCGCTCCTCATAGGTGGGGTTGACGATAAACTCACCGGTCTCCACGTTACGGCCAATGCGCACGCAGGCAAGCGGGCCCTCGAAGGGCACGCCGCCGAGCGTCATGGCCAGCGAAGCGCCCATGACGTTGATGACGTCGAAGGGGTTGACCTGGTCGGCGACGAGCGAGGTGGCGACGATGTGTACCTCGTTGCGGAAGCCGTCCGGGAAGCTCGGGCGGATCGGGCGGTCGATCATACGAGCCGTGAGCGTGGCCTTCTCGCTGGGACGGCCCTCGCGCTTGAGGTAGCCACCCGGGATGCGGCCGGCAGCGTACATCTTCTCGTTGAAGTCGACGGTCAGCGGGAAGAAGTCGTAATTCTTACGCTCCTTGGAGACGACCACGGTGTCGAGCATCGTGGTGTCACCCTGCTTGACCAGACAAGCGCCGGTGGCCTGCTTGGCAAGCTCGCCGGACTCAAAGGTGTAGGTCTTGCCGTACAGCTCAAAGGTCTTGGATACGAGTGTCATTGTTCTCCTTTACCCCACAGGCCCCTTGCCTGCGGGCTTCTCATGTGACGCGGGCCCCCTGCCCCCGTCACGCTTCAGAGCGTGATTGTTCACGCCCTTACACAAAAAGAGCGCCCCGCTGCGCAGGACGCTCTTAGCATGTACAAATCCTTACTGGATGTTGTCGCGGATGCCCAGAGCCTTGATGAGCTCACGGTACTCGACGATGTCGTTCTTCTTGATGTAGGAGAGAAGACGACGACGACGGCCAACGAGCATGAGCAGGCCACGACGGGTGTGGAAGTCCTTCTGGTGGGACTTCATGTGCTCGGTCAGCTCCTTGATGCGCTCGGACAGGATGGCGACCTGAACCTTGGGGTTACCGGTATCGACCGGGGAGTTACCGAACTGGGCGGTCAGCTCCGCCTTGCGCTCTTTGGAAACAGTCATTGTTTCACCTTTCGTTTCGCGTCGCCCGTGGGCGACTCTATTCGCCTCGAACTGGGAAGCCGCCGGTGGAGCGAACATCCAAGGTCGAGGTACCAACAGGTCGGTATGTTACCACAAGCGGCGCGCGCCTGCGTATCATCACCGACCCAACATGAATTCCATCGCACGGAGCCGCTGATCGGTGTGCGTGGCGGCCCAAACATGCGAAAGCCCCAGCAAAAAAGCAGCCGTATGCGGATCGATTCGCTCGGCCATGAGCTCATCGAACGTCATGGACATCAGAGCGCGCAGCCATGCGACCTCGCCGGTCGACACCAGCTCGGCACCCGGAATGCTCGACGCGCATGACCCGCACAGAAGCCCGCCGGCTTGGGCCGAGAAATACGAGAGCATGGGATCGCCGCACGAGACGCATGCCGAGAAATCGGGTCGGTAGCCAACGTGCGACAGCAGCTTAAAGACATATGCCGCCACAAGTAGATCCATATGTGCCGCGTCGAGCCCGCTGCCCACCAGGGCAAGCGCTCGCTGCGTGATGGCAAAGGTGAACGGGTCCTCGGCGTCCTCGAATGAGCACACGCGCGCGACCTCGGCAATCGCGCTTGCGGCGCAGGTCGTCTCGTAATCGGGCGCGGCGCCAACCGGCGCTTCCAAAAGCTCGGCCTGAGAAACAACGTCGAGCGAGCGTCCATGCGCGAGCAACATATCGACGGTACAGAACAGCTCGCAGCGCGCAGCCAGGCGTCCACCGGGTTTGCGCGCGCCCTTTGCCACGGCACGAACCTGCCGACCCCGCTCGTCAAGCATCGTCAGGATCAGGTCCGTCTCTTTGAGCTTGGTCTTATCGAGGACGAGCACCTTCGTGCGATATGTACGAGAACCTGCCATTCGCGCCGCGTGTCCCTAATCCTCGGCGTTATAGCCAAAGCGGCGAATCTGGGCCTCGTCGTCACGCCAGCCGGCCTTGACCTTCACGTCCAGCTCCAAAAAGACCTGGGTGCCAAAGATGCGCTCAAGGTCGCGACGGGCGTCGATGCCGATATGTTTGATCATCTCGCCGCCCTTGCCGATGATGATGCCCTTTTGGCCCTCGCGCTCGACGTAAATGGTGGCGTGCACGCGCAGCACCTTCTTGGTCTGCTCAAGCGCATCGCAAATCACGCCCACGGAGTGCGGGATCTCATCGCGGGTGCGGCGCAAAACCTTCTCGCGCACAAACTCGGCAACGAGCGTCTCATCGGAAGCGTCGGTACCCATGTCCTCGGGGAACCAACGCGGACCCTCGGGCAAAAAGTGCGCAACGGTCTCGATGAAGGCATCGACGTTAAAGTTCTTGACCGACGACGTCACGATCTCGTCGTCATATTCCATAAGCTCGTGGGCGGCCTTAAGCTGCTCCATGACCTGTGCGGGGTCGGCTTCATCGGCCTTGGTGAGCACCAGGACCTTCTTGGAACGGGCATTCTTGACACGCTCGGCAACCCAGGCGTCTCCCCTGCCAATCGGTTTAGTGGCATCAATCAAAAACGCGACAACATCGACATCGTTCAGCTCGAACAACGCACTCTTGTTGAGCTCGGATCCCAGACCGTCCTTGGGCTTATGAATACCCGGGGTATCGACAAAGACCAGCTGGTAGCCGGGACGGTTGACGACGGCGCGCATGCGACGGCGGGTCGTCTGTGCCACCGGCGAGGTGATGGCGACCTTTTTGCCATAGCAGGCATTAAGCAGCGTGGACTTGCCGGCGTTGGGGCGTCCGACCAGGGCCACAAAGCCGCTGCGGAAACCGGGCTCCACGTCACCAAAGCCCGCGAGGCTGTCGCCCTCGTCGCACAGGGCGTCGAGCTCCTCATCGCTCATGCCCTCAAACGGGTCGAACTCCTCGGCCTCGTCAAACGAATCGGCACCTTCAGCCTCGTCCAGGGACTCGTCGTCCAAAATCTCATCGGTAGGCTGCATATTGTCGGACATGGGAATCCCTTTCTAAATAAAGCCGAGCGCGTGGGCAAATACCAGCACGCCCACAATCGCGGCGGTGATGGAAAGAACGTATACAGAGGCGGCGGCGATGTCCTTCGCACGCTTGGCCAGCGGATGGAGCTCCTGGGTCGCTAGGTCGACGATGGCCTCCATAGCGGTGTTGCACAGCTCGCCGTGAATCACCAGGCCACAGCAGATGATAATCGTAGCCCACTCGGCAATGTCGAGCCCCACAATGCAGCCGGCAATGACAGTGCACACGCCCGCCACGAGCATGACCTTAATGTTGCGCTCGGTCTTGACGGCGGTGACGAAGCCCTCCATGGCGTAGGAAAAGGACTTTAAGAAGGACGGATGGTCCTTGTTCGATCCGGGAATCATAGACGGCTCCTAGTCGTGGGCGTGGTTGGTGATGGGGCCGACGTGGACTAGCTTGGGGTCCTCGCCGCGCTCGAGCGCCAGATCGCGCAGGATGGCGTCCTCGCGGGCCTCCATGACCTCGGCCTCGTCGTCCTCGATATGGTCATACCCCAGCAGGTGCAGCATGCCGTGTACGAGCATCAGGCGGCACTCGTCGGCAGGGCTATTGCCAAAGCCGGGGGCCTGACGGGCAATGACCTGCGGGGCCAAGATGATATCGCCGAGCTCGAGCGTCTCGTCGGCGGGAATATCCTCGTCAAAGGCCGAGTCGCATTCAAACGAGAGCACATCGGTGGTGCGGTCGATGCCACGCCACTCGTGGTTGAGCTCGTGCATCTCGTCCTCGTCGACATACGAAAGGGAAATCTCGACTTCACGTTCAACGTCCTCGGCGGCAAGCACAACCTCGCAAATGTGCTCCACCTCCTGCGCGTCGAGCAGCGTATCGAGCTCGGCATCGTTGCTGATCAATACACTCAACGGGACTCCTTTCGGTCGCGCGAGCGCTGCTCACGCACGTCATCATAAGCATCGTATGCCTCGACGATACGACCCACCAGGGCATGGCGCACCACATCGGCGCGCTCCAGGTGTGCAAACGCCACATCGTCGACACGGCCCAAAATCTTCTCGACATCCGCCAAGCCACCACGACGACCCACCAGGTCGCGCTGGCTGAGGTCGCCGGTAATCACGAACTTGGAGTTGAATCCAAGTCGTGTCAGGAACATCTTCATCTGCTCGGGCGTGGTATTTTGCGCTTCGTCGAGCACCACGAAGGCATCGCTCAGCGTACGACCGCGCATATAGGCAAGCGGGGCGATCTCGATCACGCCGCGCTCCATAAGCTCATCGGTGCGCTCGCGATCCATCATGTCAAAAAGGGCGTCGTAGAGCGGACGCATGTACGGATCGATCTTTTCCTCGAGGGTGCCGGGCAAAAAGCCCAGGTTCTCCCCTGCTTCGACAACCGGACGCGTCAAGATCAAACGGCCCACCTCGTGGCGCTTGAGCGCGGCAACGGCGAGCGCCATGGCCAGATAAGTCTTACCGGTACCGGCTGGACCCAGGCCAAACGTGATGGTATGCGAGCGGATGGCATCCACATAGCGCTTTTGCCCGAGCGTCTTGGGGCGAATGACGCGGCCGCGATACGAAAGCAGCACGTCATCGCGAAGCGACGTAGCCTCGTGCTCACCGTCGCGCAAGACGGCCAGGCAACGAGAGACATCGTCGGCAGACAGGGTACGACCGGCCGCCGCCTCGCGAAAAGCATGTTCGAAAAAGCGAGCCACGAGCTCGACCTCGTCCGGGTCACCGCTCACGGCGATGCTATCGCCACGGGCGACCACGTGAGCGCGAACCAAACTCTCGAGCGCACGAAGGACGCCGTCGCCGGCGCCCAAAACGCGCGAGGGATCAATTCCCTCGGGAACGGTAAGTCTAATCTTCGAGGCTTCCATGGACCTCCCTGCGCGCATGGACCAAGCCGGAATCATCGACTCCGATGATAGCAACATCGAGCAGGCACGGGGCTGTAAGTCCACAGGTATCGTCAAGACGGGCATGATGGAACGAACCGAGCGTCAGGTTGTCACCATACTCGAGCACGGCACGCTCGACAGTGCCCACGCGACGACGAGCATCGGCAATAGCGAGCTCCTGCGCCGTGTCTCGCATACGACGGCTGCGCTCGGCCATAACCTCGGGCGGCACCTGGTCGGGCATGTCGGCAGCAAGGGTACCGGGACGCTTGCTGTAGCGGAACACGTGCATACGCGAGAAACCCACACGGCGGCACAGCGCCAGCGACTCCTCGAACTCCTCGTCCGTCTCACCAGGAAAACCGACGATGACATCGCACGAAAGAGACGCCTGGGGCAAGTTGGCGCGAATCATACGCACCGTGTCCTCAAAGGCCTCCGCACTATAGGGACGACCCATGCGATGCAGGGTCGCCGTACAGCCGGACTGCACGGGCAGGTGCAAAAACGGGGCGATACGCTGCGGATAGCGCGCCATAACCTTAAGCAGGCGCTCAGAGATATCCATGGGCTCGACCGAGGAAATGCGCACATGCGCAATAGTCGTGCGCTCCATGATGGCCTCGAGCAGCTCATCGATTTCGACATGCTCGTCGGTCGCGCTCTTGCCATCGTAGGCACCCAGGTTCACACCGGTCAGCACCACCTCGGGCACGCCGGCCTCCTGGGCCTCGCGAACTTGTTCAAGCACGGACTCGACGGGCACGGAGCGCTCGGGGCCGCGCGCCTTCCACACAATGCAATAGGTGCAGCGATGGTTGCAGCCGTCCTGGATCTTCACGCCCAGGCGAGAGCGACCGAGCGCATCGACCACCTCGCCATCGCTGCAGGCGGGAACGCTATCGGACTCAACGCCCAGCACCTCGCAGACACGTTCGGCGACATCGATCTTGGACGGCTCGGCGATCACGCGATCCGAAAGCTCCAACAGCTCCTCGGGATGCAAATTGACCACGCAACCGGTCACGAGCACATAAGGCTCGTTTGGATGGGCCAGCGCATGACGGACGGCCTTACGTGTCTTGGCCTCGGCCTCGCCCGTAACGGCACAGGTGTTAATGACGATCAGATCGGCATCCTGGGGCTCCACCATAGCAAAGCCCAGGCGCATAAGATCGGCAGTGATACGGTCAGACTCAACCCGGTTGACACGGCAGCCGAGGTTGACGACGGAAATATGGGGTGCGAGCACGCGGGCTCCTTAATCGAGGATATCGTCGAGGGCACTCTTGATACGGTCGGTCACCGACTTCTTACCGGAAGCGACGTCATCGCCCATCTCATCGGCAAAAGCACGGAGCAGCTCGCGTTGCTTATTGGAAAGATTGGTGGGAACGACCACGCGCAGTTGCACGATCAGGCGGCCACGCGAACCGCCACCGCCAATGCGCGGCATGCCGTAATTATTGACGCTCACGGTGTCGCCGTACTGGGCGCCGGCGGGAACCGTCACCTTAACGACCTCGTCGGGCATAATGCCCTCGACCTCGATCTCGCAGCCGAGCGCAGCCTGCGCAATCGAGATATCGCTCACCAGGTACAGGTCGTCACTGTTGCGCTTAAAGCGCTCATGGTCGGCAACGCGCACGTTGACAATCAGGTCGCCCGAAGGCTCGCCGCGAAGGCCGGCCTCGCCAAAGCCGCTCACACGCAGCTGGCGACCGGTCGAAACGCCGGCGGGAATATCGATGTCGATCTTTTCGTGCGAAGGCGTGCGGCCCTGACCGTCGCAGGTCTCGCAGGGATGGTCGATAACCGTGCCCTCGCCATGGCAGTCGGGGCAAGGCGAGGAAGACTGAACCTGGCCCAAAAACGATCGCTGAACCGTCGTGACGTAGCCCGTACCGTGGCAGCGACTGCATTGCTTTTCCTGTGCACCCTCGGCCCTACCGGTACCGTTGCAGTCCTCACAGGGAGCAAGGCGATCATAGCTGATCGTCTTTTTGCAGCCGAGCGCCGCCTCCTCGAGCGTCACCGAAAGCGAGATGGCCATGTCACGTCCGCGACGACGCTCACGACGGCTGCGGGCGCCACCACCGGCGCCACCGCCAAAGAACGACGAGAACAGGTCGTCCATGCCCATGCCACCAAAGATATCGTTGATGTCGACATAGCCCGAACCACCAGGAACGTCGGCAGTGCCGTAACGGTCGTAGTTAGCACGCTTCTGCTCATCGGAAAGAACGGAATAGGCCTCGTTGAGCTCCTTGAACTTGGCCTCGGCCTCGGGATCGTCCGAAACATCCGGATGTACGGTACGGGCCTTCTTTAGAAACGCACGCTTAATCGTCCGCGCGTCGGCATCCCTGTCGACGCCAAGCACCTCGTAGTAATCCCTATTTTCCGACACGACCGAATCCTTCCGACTTTCATTATTGTCACAGTGCGTCCTATACCCAAGCTGGGCCGACCGCAAACAAAGGGTTTGATGTTATTGCATTTGATACGGCGAAAGCATGGCCCGTTGCGAGCAGCTCGCGAACCAAACCGACACGAGCGCGAACATGAAGCCGTTGGCAAAACCGTTGGCAAACTGCATCGCACCGCGCTTCCACCACAGCAGGCTGCGATGAAGCACACCGTCCGAAAGCACCATGAACAGGCCCATGGTAAACGGAATAAAGCACATCACGGCAAAGGCCGAGAACACGCCCGAGATGGCCGACAGCACCAAAAACGGCGCCACAATGCCCATCAGGTAAAAGCCAGTACGAGCTTTGCCTTCCAAGCGCTCGGCCTCAACATGGGCGCGGCCGACCAGGTCGCCGCCCGCGGCACCGTTAGTGCCAGCATGGCCCATGCCGCTAATGCGGACCTCGTCGCCATCGTGCGTGCCGGCAGGAAACTCAATCGTCTGCTCGGAGGTCACACGGGTTCGCCCGCTGCCACCGCAATCGGGGCAGGGGTCGGCCACGACCTTACCGGAACCGCCGCACTCGGGGCAGACCGACTGGAACGTGCCCGCACCAAACAGGAAGGACAGGTCAACGTCGATGTGGCCGCGGCCACCGCAGCTCGGGCAGGTATGGGCATGCTCAGACGAAACGGAGCCCGAGCCGCCGCAGTTGCTACAGGTATCGAAGCGCGTGTAGCGGACGGTCTTGCGGGCACCGCCCCTGGCCTCCTTGGCGTCGAGTTTGATATCGACGACCACGTTGGCGCCGTTCTCGGGATTGTAGGCAGCCTGGCCGCGACGCTGCTGGCCCCAGGCGCCACCAAAGGGAAAGCCGCCCTCAAAGGGATTGCCATAGCCCGTGCTGCCGGCGTAGCCGCCACCATAGGGCGAAGCCGTAGGAGCACCGGCAAAGGGATTGCCAGAACGCATGGCGTCGTAGCGCGCACGTTTTTGCTCATCCGAAAGCACGGCGTAGGCCTCGGAAACCTCTTTAAACTTTTCCTCGGCATCCGGCTCTTTATTGACGTCCGGATGGAGCTTACGGGCCTTTTGCTGGAAGGCCTTTTGAATATCACGCGAGGTGGCGTCCTTGGAGACACCCAGAATCTCGTAGTAATCTTTTTCGTTCATCGTCGCCATGCGCGGCAACCTCCTGCTCACAGCAGCGTATATATTCCGGTAATTCTACCCGAGCGGCCTAAGCTAGATCCCAAAACAGCTCGAACAGAACATTTCCATCGAGCCAGCCCAAGTGGGTGGGAGCCAGACGGGCGCGAGTGCGACCTTCGATAACATCTTTCGATGTAACGCGCCCCGCATGCCCTTTAGCATCATCGGACACCCAGGAGGCAAGGCCCAACTCGAGCGCGCGGTCGCAAGCCGCCGCCAGCTCGTCCTCGGGGATAATGTTTGCCGAGCGAACCAACAGGTCAGACCCAACGCCGCGCGTCATGCGACAGGCGAGCATCAAATCCTCGGCTGCTGCCTCGCGCTGCGACAGACACTCGGCATCAAACGTCGTCGCAGCATCGTCGCGCTGTACCAGACGCACGCGATACGCGTCGCCTCGAGCAAGTGCGCCGCAAAACAGCCCGGCCAAGCGAGCGAAGTCCCCAGCATCGAGCATGCCGGCGGCAGAGCGGCCCAGACCCAGGTAACCCTGTCCGGTCCAGTAGGCAATGTTATGGGCGCACTCATGGCCATCAAGCGCGTAGCTCGCCACCTCATACGGGTGATAGCCGGCGGCACCCAGGAGCTCGCGCGCCACGTCCATGCAGGCGGCCTGAAAATCCTCGTCGGGCTCGAGCGACTCGTCACGGCACGCCATGCGATAGAGGGGCGTCCCCACCTCGAGCGTGAGCGGGTAAACCGACACATGATGCGGAACCGCCGCCAGCACGCCCTCGAGCGTACGCTTCCAACTCGCTGCGGTCTGCCCGGGAAGTCCGCACATAAGGTCGCACGACACGTCAAGCCCAGCGTCCTTGACCGTCGCGATGGCGGCGAGCGCCCGATCGGCATCGTGAATGCGGCCGATGGCGGTAAGTTCGGTGTTATCGAGCGTTTGCACGCCCAGAGAAACGCGTGTGACACCAACCTTGGCAAGCGCAGTAGCAAGCTCGGCGGTCAGCGACTCGGGATTGGCCTCGCAGGTAAACTCAACGGGGGCGCACCACGCACGAATACGCCACGCCAGCTCCACCAGGCGCTCCCCCGCCAGCGACGGCGTGCCGCCGCCAACATAGACGGTGCGGATCTGGTCGAGGGCCCCAGCCTTGCCAAAAGCATCGAGACGCGCGAACAACTGCTCAAAATAGGAATCGAGCGCAGCATCCAAATCACACAGAGCAAAGCTGCGCGAGTCAAAGTCGCAATAGCGGCATTTTTGAGCGCAAAACGGCACATGCACGTACAGCGCGGTAACGGCCACCCTTAAGCCTCCAGTGGATGAGCGGGCACCGACTCACCGGCGGCAAGCGCGGCCTCGCAGGCCACCACATCGCGCTCGATATCATCGACCAGCGACATGAACTCCTCGTACGTAGAGCAACGCACCACCTGAGCGCGCCAGGCGGCGGCATGGGGCATGCCTTTTAAGTACCAGCTTGCGTACGTGCGGGCGCGCGACATGAGCGGCAGAAGCTCGTGCGTCAACGTCAGGTGCTCGCGCAGAGCCTCCAGGCGCTCGACCGAGGAGCGAGAAGGAACCGGCGTGCCATCGAGTGCAAGGGCTCGGGCATCGCCGAACACCCACGGATTGCCGTAGATGCCGCGCGCGATAAACACCGCGCTGGCACCCGAGCCGTGCAGATGCTCAGCAGCGTCCTCGGCCGAGAACACATCGCCCGAACCAATCACGGGAATCTCGACAGCGTCGGCAACCTCATCGACGACCGACCAATCAGCCTGGCCCGTGTAGAGCTGCGTGGCGCAACGACCATGCACGGCGACTGCGGCAGCCCCTGCGCCCTCAAGCATCTGGGCAAACGTCGCGGCATTACGGTCCTCGGCATAAAAGCCCTTGCGGATCTTGACGGTCACGGGCACATGCGCCGCGCCCACCGTGGCCTCGACGATCTTCTCCGCCAGGTCGGGCGTGCGCATGAGCGCCGAACCCTCGCCCTTGGTGACAACCTTGCGAGCCGGGCAGGCCATGTTGATATCGATCAGCGACAGGCGATCGCCAACGCGCTCCTCGACGGCGGCGACGGCGCTCGCAAACTGATCGGGCTTGGAGCCAAAGAGCTGCACGCAAATCTGCTGCTCCTCGTCGGCCGGCAGCACCAGGCGCCACGTTTTGTTGCTGGCATAGGCAAGGCCTGCCACGCTCACCATCTCGCTGTAGGCAAGGTTGGCACCACGGCGGCGACACATGATGCGATAGGCGGGGTCGGTAACGCCCGCCATGGGAGCCATAAGGAACGGCTGCTCGGCATAGGCGCCCAGCAGCCGCTTGCTGTAATCAGAAAGCGCCATGGACCTACTCGTCCACCTTGAGGATCGCCATAAAGGCCTCCTGCGGGACCTCGACCGATCCGATGGCCTTCATACGCTTCTTGCCCTCTTTCTGCTTCTCGAGCAGCTTGCGCTTACGCGAGATATCGCCGCCGTAGCACTTAGCAAGAACGTCCTTGCGACGCGCCTTGACGGTGGAACGGGCGATGATCTTGTTGCCGATAGCACCCTGGATGGGAACCTCGAACAGCTGACGCGGGATGATTTCCTTGAGCTTGTCGCACAGGCCACGGGCCAGGCCATATGCCTTGTCCTTATGGACTATAAACGAAAGCGCGTCCACCTCGTCGCCCGAAAGCAAAATATCGAGCTTCACGAGCTCGGAGGGACGGTACTCGTTGAACTCGTAGTCGAGCGAGGCATAGCCCTTGGTGCGGCTCTTGAGCTGATCGAAGAAGTCCAAGATGAGCTCGGCGAGCGGCATATCGAAGCGCATCTCGACCGATTTGCTCGTCAGGTGGATCATATCGGTTGTGACGCCGCGGTGCTCAATGGCGAGCTGCATGACGGCACCCGTGTACTCAGGCGGGCAGATGATCTTTGCCTTGAGGTAGGGTTCCTCGATACGATCGATGCGTGTGGCCTCGGGAAGGTCCTGCGGACTGCGGACATCGATCATTTCGCCGTCGGTCTTGTAGACGTGATAGTCGACCGAGGGACTCGTGGCAATGAGGTCCAGGTTGAACTCGCGCTCCAGGCGTTCCTTGACGACTTCCATGTGCAGCAGGCCCAGGAAGCCCACGCGGAAGCCAAAGCCGAGCGCCACCGAGGTCTCGGGCTCCCACACCAACGACGGGTCGTTGACGTGCAGCTTATCGAGGGCGTCGCGCAGATTCTCGTAGTCCTTGTTGTCGATCGGGAACAGGCCCGTGTAGACCATGGGCTTGGCCTCGCGGTAGCCCGGAAGCGGCTCGGGGCAGGGGTTCGACGCCCACGTAAGGGTATCGCCCACGCGAACGGCCTCGGGGTCCTTCAAGCCCGTGACCACATATCCGACCTCGCCGACCGTCAGCGCGTCGACCGGGGTCTCGGCAGGACGCTTGACGCCCACGCCGTCGACCAAAAAGTCGCCCTTGGCCTGCATCATAAGCAGGGTATCGCCCTTTTTGATGGAACCATCGAAGACGCGCACCGTAGCCACCACACCGCGATACTCGTCAAAGTACGAATCCAAAATGAGCGCTTTGAGCGGAGCGTTTGCATCGCCCTTTGGCGGCGAAATCAAAAAGACGATGGACTCCAGCAGATCGTGAATGCCCTCGCCGGTCTTGCCCGAGACGCACACGGCATCATCGGCGGGAATCGCCAGGTCGTCCTCGATCTCGGTCTTAACCTCATCGGGATGGGCCGAGGGCAGGTCGATCTTGTTGATGGCGGGCACAATGTCCAGATTGGCGTTCATGGCGAGCGTCGCGTTGGAGACGGTCTGTGCCTCAACACCCTGAGTGGCGTCGACGACGAGCACCGCGCCCTCGCAGGCGGCCAGCGAACGCGAGACCTCGTAGGTAAAGTCAACGTGGCCCGGCGTATCGATCAGGTTGAACTGATACGTCTCGCCATCATCGGCGTCATAGGACACGCGAACGGCATTGGACTTGATCGTGATGCCGCGCTCGCGCTCGATATCCATGGTATCGAGCAGCTGCGACTCCATGTCGCGCTCGTCGACGGTATGGGTGAGCTCGAGGATGCGGTCGCTGATCGTGGACTTGCCATGGTCGATGTGCGCAACAATTGAGAAGTTGCGGATGTGGGAAATGTCAATTGAAGTATTCATGCGGACTATCTTACCCGAGCGATACAAAATATGGAGCCTGTTCCATAAAACAGGCTCCATTTATGCGCGTAATCTGTGTGGTGTGAAATTTACAACTTAGGCGTTGATGCTGTTCACGAGCTTGGCAAGACCGGACTTGCGGTTGGAAGCCTGGTTCTTGTGGATAACATGCTTGGCGGCAGCCATGTCGAGACGCTTGGTGACGGTCTTGAGGGCAGCCTGGGCCTTCTCGGCGTCGCCCTCGGCGACGGCGGACTGGACGTGCTTGGTCAGCGTCTTGAGCTCGGACTTGACAGCCTTGTTACGCATGCGAGCTGCCTCATTGGTGCGGATACGCTTCTTCTGAGACTTGATGTTTGCCACTTCTGGAGTTCCTTTCGAGTTCCTTGCAAAAAATGTATGACACCTCTGAGACACGGTGAGGTCATGCAAGCGCCTACTATAGCACGCTCCCCCTCAAAGGGATAGAACGAATTTGTCAAATAGGCAGGTATCATCACGATTTTCTCAAAGTGTTCGTAATCCAGAGCAAAAGCGCGGTCTGAGAATCGGCCGAACCCTTCAGTGCGAGCTCCACATCGACCGCGCACTCGAGCGCGGCAACGAGCTCTGCCATCGAAAAGCGACGTGCCCAGGTCAGGTGATTCTTGACCTGCCAGGACTGGAGCTTGAGCGTTGCGGCCAGCTCACGACCCTGTCCGCGCGCATCGAGCGCCTTGGCAACGATAAGCTCGCGGATGCGGCCGCACAGCAATGTGTAAGTCCACACGTAGCTCTTGGAGGGCAAAAGCTTAAAGAGCTCGAGCGATCGCCGCATATCGCGAGCCGAGACGGCGTTGAGGAAGTCCCAGGGTTGAACCTCGGCCGTACGTACAATCCAGCGCTCAACGTCGGCAAGCTCAATCTGGGGCGCCTCGACCATCTGGGCAAGCTTAGCCAAGTCGTTATCGAGCATGCGAGTGTTTTCACCCGAACGCGAGACGAGTTCCTCGGCGGCCGCCGTCGAGATCGACTTGCCGTGCTGCGTCGCCATCTGCTGCACACGGCGCGGTAGCTCCCAGCGCTTGGTGCCGGAGCAATCGATCACGGCCTTCTTGTCGATCTTGGCGATCGCCTTATACAGGCGCGTGTTCTTGGCAAGCGAGTCGGCGATGATGAGGCAGACCGTTGTGGGGCTGGGACTCGCCAGATACTCGACAAGCGGCTCGGAAACCGCCTTGGCAAGCTTGGAGCAGCCGTCAAGGATTACCAGGCGAAACTCGCTGCCCATCGGAAAGGTGTTAAGCGAACCGATAATGGACTCGATATCGGGGTCCTTGGTCATGTCGCGCTCGTCGAGATTGAACTCGACCATACCCGACTTTTCCAGACGCGCTTTCATACGCGAGACGGCGTGGTCGCGCTTGACCCCATCGGTACCGACGATCAGATATGCCGGCAGCAGACCGGTTTCGGGCATTGCGCTCCCCTCTCGCAGACTCTCGAATTCGTACCGTGCCATTTTAGCCCAGGGGCCAGCCGCGCGCCAACGATGTCATCACGGTCGCTGGCATCTCATCGCAAAGCCATTCGCAGTCGGCGCGACGGTAATGTCGCCGTGTTCGATGGTACACGCGAACACACCACCCGCTTCCTTCACGGCATCGATGCAAGCATCGGACGGATGGCCGTATCGATTCCCCTCGCCCGCGCTCGCGAGGGAAAGCTCGGGCTTCAGGACGTCCAGCAATTTACCATCGACTGAAACCTTGGAGCCGTGATGCCCAAGTTTAAGGACATCGATATCCCCCACCTCCTGCACGAATTCCCGTTCTTGGTCGAGCTCGGCATCACCGGTGAGAAGTATGCGCAGGCCCTTGCCTTCCTGAACATAAGAGAGCAGCAGGACAAGCGAGTCCTCATTTCCCTCGCCATCCACGGACTCGAACGGCCACATCACGCGGGCGCAAAATGAGCCGATATCGACCGTATCCCCACGGCGCACCTGCCGATACTCCACGCCAGGTCGGTTCAATACCTCGGCAGGAGCATCCTCCAGCGCATCCGCCGCCACGGCAATCGTTCCGACCGAAAACTGTTCGAGCACGGCAGGCAGACCACCCCAGTGGTCCTCATCCCAATGCGTCACAAAGACGGCATCGATATGGTGCACGTTATTGCGGACCAACGCCGCCACCACGCGCTCGTCGAGTCCGCAGTCGACGAGTGCTACTGCGCCGCCCTGGCGGATAAGAATCGCATCGGCCTGGCCCACATCGAGCACCGTCACCGAAGGCGGAGCGAATCGATCCCAGTAGACGTACGGAATCGCAGCCAAGAGCACCAGGCATGCAAGCCCCACCGCCATAGGACGTGCACGGGGACGCGGCCACCAGACCAGCAGAACCGCCAGCAAACACGGCACTAGGTAAATCCACATGCTATCGGGCGGCACGCTCACGTATGCACCCGGCACGGCGGCAAACAGCTGCTCGAAGAACAGCGCGCAACGGGCGGCAATCATGGGCACAACGAGCGCCCAAGTCCGCAACGGTCCCACGAGCGAAAAGGGAGCCAGCGCGATCGACACAGCGAGCAGAACGCTCACCACCGGACCGATGACCGCATTTGCCAGCGGAGCAATGAGCGAGAACGTACCGAAGGCAGGAATGGTAATGGGAAGTGTCGCCAGTTGCGAGCACAGCGTGACGGAAAGCATGCTGGCAACGCCCGATGGCACACCCAGCTCACCCAAAGCGTAGGTCGCATAGGGGCAAAAGCACAGAATGGCTAAGACGCTGGTGCATGAAAGCTGAAAGCCCATCTCGAACAGCACCGTCGGCCGCAGTAGCACAAAGATGGACATGGTTACGAAGAGTGCCGAAAGGCCGTGCCGACGACGCCCCGCGCCGTTTACGACAAGCGTCGCGAACACCATGCAGCACGCACGCACGGCCGAGGGAGACGCGCCCGTAAAGGCAGCATAGCCCACAAGCGTTATCGCCAATATCGCCCGCTGAAGACCACGTGAGCACCGAGTCTTTTGCAATACACCCTCGATAACAAACCCCATGATAGCCAAATGGCTGCCCGAGACGGCGATAAGATGCGCCGTTCCCGTCACCGAAAACCAGTCGCCCGCCGGCTGGGCGCGCAGCTCGGCCGAACGACCGCAGACGACACCGGCTATGAGCGCACGCGCCGGGTCGGTCGCAGGCGCGATGGACGCAAGCAGCCCATTTCGCAGCCGAAGCAGCAGCCTCGGAGAACCCTCATCGACCGACACAATCCGAACGGCTTTAACCTTGCGCACCTCGCCTCGAAGCACGCGCGATCGTCCATACGCATCGTTCTCAAAACGTGACACGCGACCGATAACACGCACGTGCGCCCCGACCTTGAACTCACGGTCACACGATAGGCGAACCGTTGCCAAGTTCTTACCGTCCGAGCGTGCCTCGCAGGTATAGGAATACACGTCGTCATTTATGGATGGGTCACCCTGCACGACAAACTCGAGACTGCTTGCCGCTCGACCGTCGAGCGTCTTCGAGGCGTTGAGCGCACCCACGGCCCACCACGCCGAAACGACCGCACCCGCTATGAGACCGACGGACGCGGCATACAGCCACCGCTTCAAAGGGGCAAGCCTCGCACAAGATTGAGCCAGCACAACGAATACCGCCGCCGCAACGGGAATGGCCCATAGCGGCCCGACCGCCGGCGCCCGCTCCCTCAGCAGCGCATCAGCGGCCACGTTGAGCACCAAGGCGCAGCTCATGCACATGCCGGCACACAGGGCCATCGTCCACGGAATCAGGGGCCGCGGAGGCATCACGTGCTCGCGCTCGGTCGCACTCATACGCAGATGCAATCTTTGATTTTGGCAAGCTTCTTCTCGCCGATTCCCGACACGCGCATCAGATCGTCAACCGAAGCAAAAGCACCGTTCTTTGTCCGCTCATCGATAATCGACTGTGCCATTGAGGGACCGATTCCCGAGAGCGTCTGCAGCTCTGCCGAGCTTGCCGTATTAATGTTTACTAGGCCTGTTGCGCCACCGACGCCTGATGATGCGGAAGCCCCACCATCAACACCGGCTTCCGCAATGGACACCTGCTGCTCCCCTACCGTTGGAACGTGAATTTTTTGTCCATCAGTGACCTTGGATGCACGATTAAGCCCCGTAACGTCTGCTTCGGGCGCCAGCCCGCCGGCGGCATCAATCGCCTGAGCCACCCGCGCCCCGTCTTTGAGGCGATATACACCGGGTGACACCACGGCGCCATCAACATCGACATAGACCTCTGCCGCGGCAGACGCCTTAGGCGAAGAGCCTTCGGATGTCTTTCCGCTCGAGGCATCGCCGGATCCCGGCTCCACTAACGAGCCCGAACCATCAGTACGCTCAAACGACACGCCGCCGGCACTGCCGCCAAGGTTCGCCATTGCCAGTCCACTCGCCATCGCAATGACGACCAGTATCGCCATCACCACTGCCTTATGACCGAGCAGTTTGCCCGCCCAGCGGTCCATCTTTTTGACTCGTTCATGTTGTTCGCGCTGCGCCATAGCAAAACCTCCCAACACCATCGTGTCAGGAAAGGAGCTCCGCAACAGCCACGCCCCAAAACCGGTTTTCGCGGTCAAACCAAAAGCTGACCAAAACCTTGCGCAATAATGTCCATTTATTCAGGCAAACGTCGACAAATGAACCGTTTATCGCCTAATGCCCAGATAGCAAAAGACCGACGATGCAGGCGCATCGTCGGTCTATGCACAAATTTATTCGTGATCTTGGTAAATCTCACGCGGAGCAAGCTCCGAATGTTTGCGTTTTAAGGTCTTAGGGGCCTTGTACGTGTTGCTCTCGAAGTCGATGTACTCGGTCTGCTTAAGCAGGCGCTCGATCATCTCCTCATGATCGAACAACTCCCAGGCCTCATGCACGGCATCGAGTTTAGCGTGCGTCTCGGGTCGGCGCGGCATAAACAGCGTGCAGCAGTCGGGAGCGGCCTCAGTCGAGATATCGAACGTACCGATCTCCTCAGCACGCGCGATGATCTCCTGCTTGTCCGAACCGATGAGAGGACGGAACACGGGGATCTTCACGGCCTCGTTGACGGCCATGATGTTCTCAAGCGTTTGGGAGGCAACCTGCCCAAGCGATTCGCCCGTAACGATGGCCTTGGCGCCCTCGATGCGCGCAATGCGCTCGGCAACCGAATACATAATGCGACGATACATGATCACACGCAGGTTGCTGGGGCAGGTGACCGAAATCTCACGCTGGCAGTCGCCAAACGGCACCACGTACAGGCGGCCGATCTGGACACCCGGCTCAAGCGCACGGATGATGTCCTGCACCAAATACTCGCTCGTATCAGGCGTCTGCGGACGACCGGAGAAATGCACCGGCACGCACACCGCGCCGCGACGCGCGAGCATCCAGGTCGCCACCGGAGAATCGATACCCGACGACAGCAGCGTCACGACCTTGCCGGCAGAACCCACCGGCAGACCGCCCACGCCGCGCTCGGAGCGCGCGTACACATAAACGCCACCCTGGACCACCAGTACGTGCACCATCACATCGGGGTCGTGCATTTGAACCTTTTTATCGGGGAAGGCCTCACACAGTACCTCGCCCACCTGACGATTAATATCGATCGAGGTGAGCTCATAGTCGGTATTGGAGCGCTTGGCGTGCACCTTAAACGAATCGAAGGAACCAAACTCGAGCAGTGCCTTCACGGCGGCGGCGCAGTACTCCTGCGGGTCGCGGTTGGTGTGATACGCCATAGACACACGGGCAACGCCGGGGACGGTGCGAATGACACGCGCCGCCTCGTCGGCCTGATGCTCGTTAAAGGTCACGAGGATATAACCGGAAATTCGAGACACGGCGTTCACGGAAAAGGCGGCCAAGGCCGCCTTGATGTTATCCATGAGGATATGCTCAAAATGTGCGCGGTTCTTGCCCTTCAGTCCAACCTCGTGATAGTGGACCAGGCAAACGCGAGCTGCCATTTAGGCTTCAGCAACCTTATGGCCGAGCGCCTTCTCGTAACGGGCCTCGTCGTAAGAGATGTCGCCGTCGACAATCTCGTCCATAGCCATCGAGATGGTATCGGCACCGGAAAGCCCGATGGTGATGTCATCGACATCCTGGACGGCAAGCACGCGGTTGTGCTGGCCACGCAGCATGCTATTGATGTCGCAGGCGCGCTTGGAGGCAAGCGAAGCGAGCAGGAAGCGGTTGTGATCGGTCTTCTCCAGAAGATCGTCAATGCAAGGCTTTACAACGGACACGGACCTCAGATCCTTTCATGCATATCGAGAACGCGAACGAGCTCATCGGTCGCGCGGTCGAGATCGTCATTCACCACGACGTCGTCGTAGCGGTCGGCAAGGGCAAGCTCATCGGCGGCGTTTGCCATACGCAGCTCAATCGTCTCGGGCGTCTCGGTACCGCGACCGACTAGACGCTCGCGGAGCACCTCAAGCGAAGGCGGCTTGATAAAGATCAACACGGCCTCGGGGAAACGCTCCTTCACCTGCAGGGCGCCCTGGACATCGATCTCCAAAATCAGAGACGCGCCCGAGGCGAGCTTGGATGTGACCTCGCTCACCAACGTGCCGTAGCAGTTACCGTGGACCTCGGCCCACTCAACAAACTCACCGTTTGCCACGCGGCGGTCGAACTCCTCGCGCGTCAGAAAAAAGTAGTTGACGCCGTCGACCTCACCTTTGCGTGGTGCTCGCGTGGTAGCCGAAACCGTCAGACCCAGGTTCGAGCGGCGCTCGCGCACACGAGTGACGAGCGTACCCTTGCCTGCGCCTGACGGTCCAGAAATCACAAAGAGCTTGGAATCCTGAGCGCTCACTTATTTGGTCAGCTGCTCGAGGAGCTGCTCGCGCTGACGGACGCCGAGGCCCTGGACGCGACGAGTAGCGGAGATACCGAGCTCCTCCATGATCTTGGCGGCCTTGGCCTTGCCATAACCGGGGAGAGACTCGATGAGGGTGGAAACCTTCATGCGGGAAGCGATGGGGTCATCGGAGTTGAGCACGGACTCGAGGGACTTCTCGCCCTTCTTGATCTGCTCGCGAAGTTCAGCGCGGGCGTGACGTGCGGCAGCAGCCTTCTCAAGAGCCTGCTTGCGCTGCTCGTCGGTAAGCTGAGGGAGTGCCATTCGTACCTCCAAATAGTTGGGTTATATCTGATTCAATAATTGGCATTTTAGCACGTAGAACGTACAAAATGCCTAATCGCGGCTCCATAGGTTAGACGATACCCGCAAAAAGTGCAATATACTGCGCCCAAAGTTAAGCCCCTGACCTGCGATTCCACACAAAGGATGGGAAAGTTTACGCAGGCACAGGGGCTATTTTGTGCTAATGAGACCCAAAAGTGGTGACTTAGGGGAATCTTTTACGCGACGTTTTCGACCAGCTCGGCGACGATGGCGTCAAAGGCGGCAACCGGATCGTCGGCACCGGTGATGGGACGGCCCACCACAATGTGGCTTGCGCCACGCTCGATAGCCTGGGAAGGCGTCGCCACGCGGGACTGGTCGCCAAGGGCGGCACCCACCGGACGCACACCCGGAGTCACGATCAGGGCATCAGGACCCAGCAGCTCACGCATGTCGTGAGCCTCCATCGGTGAGCACACGATGCCATCGATGCCGTTGGCCTGAGCAAGCTTTGCCAAGCGGGCGGCCTCCTCGGCCACGGGCGACTCGACGCCGATCTCGCTCAAGGCATCCTGATTCATGCTCGTGAGCACGGTGATGGCGACGAGTTTGGCGCGGTCCTCACGCGCCTCCTCGGCACCCTCGCGGCAGGCAGCGAGCATAGCACCCGAGCCCAGGCCGTGGACCGAAAGCAGGTCGGCACCGGCAAGCGAGGCCGAGCGGGCAGCGCCGCGCACCTGATGCGGAATGTCATGGAACTTAAGGTCGAGGAAGACCTTAAAGCCAAGGTCCTTAAAGGTCTTGACGATCTGGGGACCCTCAGCGTAATAGAGCGTCATGCCGACCTTGAGCCAGGCGGCATGGCCCGAAAGCTCGTGGGCGAGCTCGAGCGCGCGCTCACGGTCGCAGTCGAGGGCGACGATAACACGGTCGCGGGCATCATTCTCTAGCATTCGAAAGCACCCACCAGCTCGTTGATGTCCTTTACGCCCTGGGACTCGGCCCAGGCCTCGAGCTCATGCGCGATCTTAAGCGAAGCACACGGATCGACGAAGTTGGCCATGCCGACCGACACGCAGGTGGCGCCGGCCAGGATAAACTCAGCCGCATCCTCGCCAGTCATGACACCGCCGACACCGTTGATGGGGATATCGACGGCCTGGGCAACCTCCCAGACCATGCGCACGGCGATGTGGTGGCAAAGCGGGCCAGAAAGGCCGCCCTTGGGCTTGGCCACGCGGGACTTGCGGGTATGAACATCGATGGCCATGCCTTGGATGGAGTTAATGACCGAAAGGCCGTCGGCTCCCGCGGCCTCGAGAGCCTTGGCAATCTCGGCGACGTTAACCGGAGCCATCTTGACGAACAGCGGCTTATCGGTCACCTTACGGCAGGCGGCCATGACGGAAGAGGCGCCCTCGGGCGTAGAGCCCATGGCGGCACCGCCGGCGGCGATGTTGGGGCAGCTCACGTTGATCTCGTAGCCGGCAGCCCAGGGGCATAGCTCGACATACATCTCGAGCGCGCGCACAAACTCATCAACGGAGTGCCCGGCAACCTGGCAAATGACCTGGCAACCGTCCTTGGACAGCTGCTCGAGCCACGGGCCGGACTCACGGGCAAAGGCGGCGACACCGGGGTTCTGCAGGCCCACGGAGTTGATCATACCGCCAGGAATCTCGGCCATGCGGGGCGCAGGGTTGCCCGGCCAAGGCTCGGCGGCACAGCCCTTGGTGGTAATGGCGCCCAGCTGGGAAACATCAAAGAAGTTCTGGAACTGCCAACCGTAGCCAAAGGTACCGGCTGCGGTGTTAATGGGGTTCTGCATCTTGACGCCGCCGAAATCGACGGCCATGTTCACGGTACCCACTAGAAGACCACCACCTTGGAAGCATCGAACACGGGGCCGCACATACAAGCACCCTTCATACCGTCGACCGTCTCGACATTGCAGGTGTTGCAGGCGCCAAAGCCACAGCTCATCATGCGCTCGAGCGACACCTCGCAGTACACACCGGCCTCGGCGGCAGCGGCGGCGACCTTCTTCATCATGACGGCGGGGCCGCAGCTGGCGACGTAGTCGTAGCCGCCCTCTCCAAGCAGCTCGGCTGCCGGATCGGTGCAAAAACCGTGCGTGCCGAGCGAACCGTCGTCGGTGCACACGTTAACCGTGGCGCCCAGCGCGCGGAACTCATCGACACCCACGACTTTGGAAGCGGTGCCGAAGCCCAGGCACACGTCCACATCAACACCCTGCTCGGCAAGCATGCCGGCAAGACACAGCACAGGCGGAACGCCGATGCCACCGGCGACGAGCAGTGCCTTCCTGGTGCCCTCGGGTACCATCCAGCCACGGCCACCGGGGCCCAACAGGTTAGAGGTGGAGCCAGGGCCCATCTGGGACAAACGGCGGGTATCGTCGCCCACGACGGCGTACCACAGCTCGACGGTGCCGGCCTCGGCGTCGGCGCGGTAGAAACTCAAGGGCACACGAAGCAGAGAAGACGCATCGCCGGGGACGGCGATGTTCACAAACTGACCGGGCTTGAGCGCACTTGCAAGCTTGGGGGCCGAGATGACGAGCGAGAAGATGCCGTCGGCGATCTCCCGGTTCGAGACGACCTCGAAGTCGTGCATGCGTGCAGTGGAAGGTGTGGGCATAGACGCTCCAATCCCCCATGCGGTTGCATGGTCTAAACGAACAGAAAGCGCGGCACCGCAAGGGCGCCGCGCACAAAAGCGATAAGGCTATGCTAGCAGATGCAGCCGTCGGCGAGCGTCTGCTTGCCACCGACAAATACATCGGTGGCACGACCGGTGAGCGTGCGGCCGGCAAAACCGGAGTTCTCGGCGCGCGACTCGTAACCGTCCTCGCCAACCGTCCAGGTTGCGGAGGGGTCGAACACGGTCAGGTCGGCGACAGAGCCCGCCTTGACCTGAACCTGATCGAGGCCCAGAATCTCACGCGGCTTGATGGCCATGAGCTCGACCATGCGGCTCACGCTCATCTTGCCCGTGTTGACCAGCTCAGTGAGCACGAGCGACAGCGAAGTCTCGAGGCCAATCATTCCAAAGGGCGCGAGCTCGAACTCGCGGGCCTTCTCCCACGGGGTGTGGGGAGCGTGGTCGGTAACGATAGCGTCGACGGTACCGTCGATGACACCCTGACGGATGGCCTCGGCATCCTCGTCGGTGCGCAGCGGCGGATTGACCTTGAGCGAGGTGTTGTAGGTCTCGTCCAGGTCGTTCTCGGTCAGGAACATGTGGTGCGGGGTGGCCTCGCAGGTCACCTGGACACCGGCAGCCTTACCGGCACGCACGAGCTCCAGGCCATGAGCGGTGGAGATGTGCTGGATGTGCAGCTTGGCACCGGTCAGCTTGGCAATCTCGATGTCGCGGGCAATCTGAAGCTCCTCGCCGGCGGCCGGCCAACCCTCGAGGGCCAGACGGGTCGAGACCTTGCCCTCGTTGATCTGGCCGTGGCCGACCAGATCCTCGTCCTGGCAGTGGCTCATAAAGACCTTGCCGAACATCTTGCCGTAGTCCATGCAGCGACGGAGCATGCCCGCACCCTGCACGCCGCGACCGTCATCGGTGAAGGCGACGGCGCCGTGGGCGACCATATCGCCCATCTCGGACATAGCCTCGCCCTTAAGGCCGCGAGTCATAGCACCAGAAGGATAGACGCGGCAGTGGCCGACCTCGGCAGCGCGGGACTTGACGAACTCAACGACGGTTCCGTTATCGGTAACGGGGTCGGTGTTGGGCATGGCGCACACGCCGGTGAAGCCGCCCTTGGCAGCAGCGCGGGTGCCGCTCTCGATGTCCTCTTTGACCTCGTAGCCAGGCTCGCGCAGATGCACGTGCATATCCACCAGGCCGGGGACGAGATACTTGCCGGAAAGGTCGCGGACCTCGGCTCCCTCGGCGGCGAGGTTCTCGCCGACCTCGGCGATCTTGTCACCGTCGATCAGGACGTCGACGACACCGTCAAGCTCGACGGACGGATCGACGACGTGGGCATTCTTAAGAAGCAAGGCCATTATCGGCACCTCCAAGCAGCAGATACAGGATAGCCATACGCACGCAGATACCGGCGTAGACCTGCTCCAGGATGACGGAGCGTTGCGGGTGGTCGGCCATATAGGAGTCGAACTCAACGCCGCGGTTGATGGGGCCCGGGTGGCAGATAATCGCATCGGGCTTCATGAGCTTCTCGCGGTCCTTGGTCAGACCGAAGAGCTTGTGGTACTCACGAATCGTGGGGAACGGTGCGCCCTCGAGGCGCTCCTGCTGCACGCGCAACATGTAGACGACGTCCAGCTCGGGCAGGACGGAATCGAGGTCGCTCGTCACGTGGTCGCAGCCCAGGACCTCGGGCGCCGGCGGCAGCAGCGTGCCGGGGGCGACGGCGTAGGTCTCGCAGCCCATGATCTTAAGTGCGGGGATCAGCGAGCCGCACACGCGGGAGTGCGCGATATCGCCGACGACGGCGACCTTCAGACCGTGGAAGTCACCCTTGTGCTCCCAGATGGTGTACAGGTCGAGCAGGGCCTGCGTGGGGTGGTTGTGCTTGCCGTCGCCGGCGCAGATGACGCTCGCGGGCGAGTTCTGCGTGACGATGTAGGGAGCACCGGCGTGCTTATCGCGAACGACGATGCAATCAATCTTGTAGGCGTTGAGGGTCTCGACGGTGTCGACGAGGCTCTCGCCCTTGACCGTGGAGGTCGAGGAGCCGCCAAAGTTGAGGCTGTCGGCCGAAAGGCGCTTCTCGGCGAGCTCGAAGGAGCTGCGGGTGCGCGTCGAGGGCTCGTTGAACATGTTGACGATGGTCTTGCCCTTGAGCGTGGGGACCTTCTTGATCGCACGCTCGTTGACCTCGGAGAACGCCTTGGCGGTCTCGAGGATGAGCTTGATGTCCTCTTCGGAGTACTCGGTAATGTCGATCAGGTGCTTATGGTTGAACGCCACGGTACTACTCACCTCCCAGCGGCGCGGAGCCCACGTGGGAACCCGGCGCGACGTCGTTAATCTCGACGGCGGTGTGGCCGTCGACTTCCTTCATATATAGGTGCACGTTCTCCTCATGCGACGAGGGAACGTTCTTGCCGACAAAGTCCGGCGAGATGGGGAGCTCACGGTGACCGCGGTCAACGAGAACTGCCAGCTCGATGCGGCTCGGACGGCCCAGGTCCATGACGGCATCCAGAGCGGCGCGGATAGTACGGCCCGTATACAGGATGTCGTCCACCAGCACGACGCGCTTGCCGTCGACGCTGAAGGGAATGTTGGTAGCGTGGATCGCGGGAGCGAAATTGGTCGCATAGTCATCGCGGTAGAAGCTGATGTCCAGGCTGCCGAGCGGAACGTCGACGCCCTCGATCTCCTTGATCTCCTCGGCGAGCTTCTTTGCCAGAAGGTCGCCGCGCGTGACGATGCCGACCAGAGCGAGGTCTTCACAGCCCTCGTTGCGCTCGAGAATCTCGTGCGCGATGCGGGTCATCGCTCGATTGACGGCGGTCTCGTCCATGATGACCGCCTTGGGGGAAGTCGTGCCCATCGATCTCCTTCCTCACATGTCTTGACTGCTGACACAGTCAAAAAAATAGATGCCCGACCGCTTAAAGCGGACCAGACACCCACAGGAAGGGCTGCTCTTTGGCAGCTATGTAATTCCATGTGGGTATCTCGTACCCCTTTAATGGTCAAGGGATAGTGTAGCCAACCTCGAGCTTAATTGCGAGCATAAATACAGAACAATCCGTAAACGGAGCCCAATGCTCCATAAACCTATATATATTTGTGGGACGAGCTTGAAAACACACGCACGAGCTGGCATAATCCCCTCTGCTGCACGCAAATCGGATCTACGTCCAGGGCCGTAGCGTGGGCACTATCGCCAAAAGAGGAATATCTCTGTGTAGATTGCGCACAGGGAGCGACTTCTGTGCTATAGTTCAGGCTTGTTTGTTAACGCGACATGTTCGTTTGTCGCCCAAGGAGGGTCAGTTATGTCCAAAGTTTGCGAAGTTTGCGGTAAGCACCCCGTTGCCGGTCGCTCCATCAGCCACTCTCACCGCGTCACCAACCGTAAGTTCCGCCCCAACATCCAGCGCGTCTACGTCGTCGTCGATGGTCACCGTCGCAAGATGAACGTTTGCTCCACCTGCCTCAAGTCTGGCAAGGTTGCGCGCTCCTAAATAAGGTCTTACCAACAAGTACCTCGGACTCTCCGGGTCAAAGACCTCGCGTTCATATAGAACTATAAGAAACCGCTTTCTTTTGAGAAGGCGGTTTCTTTTCTATCTATCCAGGAATGCAAAACCAGAGTGAAAATGAACTGCGTCCCAAATCTTGGACGCCCTAAATAGCGACTAGGCCGCGAGGGCCTGATTCCGGAACTCCTCCGGGGTCAGGCCCTTCAATCTTACCTGCCTCCGGCTCGTGTTCCAGTGGACTATGTATTCCTCCAGGTCGCGTTTGAAATCCTCGAACGTCTCCCACTCGCGGCCCCGGTAGAACTCGTCCTTGACGTGGCCGAAGAGCTGCTCGGTGGCGGCGTTGTCGATGCAGTTCGCCTTCCTGGACATGCTCTGGACGATGCCGGCGGCCTCGAGCCTGGATGTGTACGAGGCGTGCTGGTACTGCCGGCCCCGGTCCGAGTGCATGGTCGGGGCGGCGCCCTCGGGGATCTTGGGCAGCAGCTCGTCGAGCATCCTGACCTGCTGGGCCATGTCGGGCGTGGTCGATATGTCGCTCGCCACGATCTCCTTGGTGCAGAAGTCCAGCGTCGGGGCCCAGTAGGCCTTGCCGCCCGCCACCTTGAACTCGGTGACGTCCGTTCCCAGCTTCCGCCACGGGGCCCCGGCGTCGAAATCCCTCGCGATCACGTTCTCGAACGTCCTGCCGACGACGCCCCTGTACGAGTTGTACCTGTGGTAGGCCGTCTCGCGTCTGATGCCGCAGCGGATCCCCATCTCGCGCATCATCTTGAGCACGGTCTTGTCGGCTATCACGGCACCCTCTTCCGCCCTGAGGCACATCGCTATCTGCCGGTGCCCGCAGCCGTTGGCGGTGCGCGAGAAGATCTCGGCGGCCACCGGCGGCCTTCTGCTCGTATGTGTACCTGCCCCGCTTTCCGTCCATGCGCAGCAGCACCTCGCTCCCGAACGCGCGGTATATCTCCTGCCAACTTCTCACGGCTTCCACGGGAAGCGAAAGGGCAATCGCGGCAGATTTATACCCGTGCCCGAGCTCGAAGAGCCCTATGGCCGCCTTCCTGGCCTCGACATCATACTTCACTCTCAAATCAACGCGCATAAAGAAAGCCTCCCATTTCTCATGTCCAAGAAATGGGAGGCAGTTCATTTAAAGCCATGGCTGGCCATTATTTATTTATCGTTCCGCCTCTTCTTGCGGTTGTATTCGAGCAGCAAGCCCAAAGAAGTCAAAGCAGATCCGACAACTGCCAGCGGAAGAACCGGCAGCAGTCTCTCCCCTGTCGAAGCCAGAGCACCCGGCTCGGTGGTCTTGGTCTGGGAGGCGGGGTCGGCCTTGGTCTCGCCGCCGTTCTCGTCGAAGGTCACGGTGACGTCGCGGGGCACCCACTTCCACTGGGCGTAGACGGTCGTGGACTTGGAGACCTCGGTCTTGTCGGTGAACTGATCGCCCGACCCGTCCCTCTCGGTGTTCCAGCCGTCGAACGCCCAGCCCTTGCGGGTCGGGGCGGTCTTGGGCAGCGCGAAGGTGAACGAGGTCTTGCCCGGCTCGGTGGTCTTGGTCTGGGAGGCGGGGTCGGCCTTGGTCTCGCCGCCGTTCTCGTCGAAGGTCACGGTGACGTCGCGGGGCACCCACTTCCACTGGGCGTAGACGGTCGTGGACTTGGAGACCTCGGTCTTGTCGGTGAACTGATCGCCCGACCCGTCCCTCTCGGTGTTCCAGCCGTCGAACGCCCAGCCCTTGCGGGTCGGGGCGGTCTTGGGCAGCGCGAAGGTGTAACTGTCCTTATCTGCAGTCTTATCTTGCAAAAACTTTTGAGGATAAGCAGGATCGTATGCGCCATTATCATCAAAAGTCAGCGATAACTTTGCTGCGACCTGCCACATGTGAAAATCATCAGTACTGTCGGCATCCCTGACGCGCTTAAGGTAATAGCCCTCACCAACCGCATCCTCGTTGCCAAGAATAAAAGTGCTTTGCTTAGGTGCATCACCACTAGCTTTGGAGAGTACGTAGTTATCTCCGAGTGACGGCAGTTTCAAATTCTGCCAATTGTTCGGATCCACCGTATTAACAGTAGTCTTCCCTGACGATTCCCCTTTTACAATAAGGGGTATGTCGCCGCCATCATCCGTGCCATCATAGTTATTAGTGACAGCTGGCAGTCTAATTTCAGCGTCATCGCCACGGTAATTTCCTTGGAATAATGCGGGTGCCATTAAGGCAAGTGTGCCCTTATTAATAACGGCACCTTTCAAATTACTTGAACCGTGATCGATGAGAATGCCCTTACTGCCAATAGAGGTGGTTCCCTTAACGAAAATATCGTTATAGTTTTTCGCAGTATTGTATTGTTGCTCCCAAGTACCATTGATATCGACATAACCATATACGTAGGCTTGAGAGCCAGCTGTCGTCAAAACGCTGCCCTCATCTACCCGAAGGCCATTGTCTTCAATTAATTCATTGCTAGAAGCATTGTTGCAACCAAATTTGGTCGTTACATTTGTATTCGATTGACCAGTAATAGCGATCTTATTTACAGAAGAAATCGTACCGGCCGTAATTTCGGAGTTATCAGTAACATTCAATGCAGATGCGTACTTAATATAAGGAATCTCAGCCACAGTCCCTGCAATATTGATTGTGGGAGAAGAAGACCCCTTGGGAAGCCCATAGTACACACCCGTAACGCCCGTAGCTATTTCCGGTCGTCCAGCAATATTAATGAAGGAACCGTCAGAAATCGATACATTCTTGTTCGAAGTCAACGAAACGTAGCCAACACTGCCGCTATTCAGACTGATAGATAGCTTTCCTCTAGCCTTTACGCTCGATCCCTCATCCGACGAATTGGTCAGGTCGTTCTCGCAGAAAACATACCCATGAGAATCGCCCGCTTCATCCCTCAGCTCAACACCAGAAGCGTTCACGGCGATATCACCGTTTACAGCACTCCACTCTGCTCCATAAATAGAGCCAACATGGGAGCCGTGGACATTAACGGTAATAGATCCGCCAACGTTCGCTTTCTTCGAACCTTCAATAAAAGGGACATCATTGGGTATCGATCCACCTTTATCCCAGCCCCAAACATTCTCGTAAGCATCGATAACGACATCGCCATCGACCTCATAAACTCCATCTGGGATCATTTGTCCTGCGCCAATTATTGGCCAATTGCTATTAAGACGAAGCGTTTTGTCGGTGTTTTCATAAGTACTGCTGCCCGCAATAATATGAATGTTGCCTTTAATAGGCGCAGGGTCACCAAAATGACCGCAAATTTCATTTACCCGACCCGAGCGAACATCAAGCGTCACGTTGCCGCGCATCTCGCAACCGTAAGTGCCTTCGATAGCAGGAGAAACTTCGGAGTTGGCATTGTCGTAAACAAGCGTGGCGTTACCACCTACATAAACAGCAGGAAAGCCGTTTCCATCGCCGCTCGACCCATCGCCGCGCATGCAACCGGGATTAACGTGATTACCGCTAGCCATGCGAAGGTTACCGCTGATCTCAAGATAGGTGTCATGCTCGACGGACCCTTGATATGAACCACCGATGACGTCATGAAGGCCAGCGCCACTACCAGGATTGATATATCCAGACGCGGCTATCACCACATGTGTGTGATCGACAGTCGACCTATAGCCACCGCCATAAAGTGTTTCAGAGAGGTTGAGCTCGCAGTTACGAGTGAAAACGGTATCGAAACCATTACAATAGAATTTTCCTGAACCAACCACTTCGACGTTGTCAAAAGTACAAGATCCGGAAAGCATGGCACGGTTGGAGAAGTGCAAGGTTGCGCGATTATCACCGTCACTCGTCACGGTAATCTTCTTGTTAGCAACGCCGAAAGTCGAAACGTAATCTTGGGTCGGTACCACAAAAGACGAGCCGCCTTTTAGGACAAGTCTGATCTCCGATAAATTATCGGAGGCGATTTTATTCAGCGCATCCTCAAATGTTAATTGATCATTAACTTGATAAACACCAGATTCTGCTGCATCAGAATTCGATTCATCAGATGTTTCATTCACATTCACATCGTTTGACTGCTTATCCGAGACATCAGATTCAGGTTTTTGATCATCACTTGAAACCGTATTGTCGTTAGACGAAGCCTCGACCGCCCCCCCCTTGACCCAGAATCACTATCAGCAGATTCATTAGACAGATTCTCCGAAGTCGTGTTTTGCTGAGGGTCATTATTCACTATTACGTCAGCAAATACGCTCGTAGGAATCGTATTAAACACGAACAAAAAAGAGACGAGCCAAACGAGAGCTCGCCTGCAACGTGGCAATCTCACAAACCGCCCTTTCTACTCAACTGACATGAACCGGTAAAGGGCGACAAAATACCCAGAGGCAAAGGCATATATTTCACTCTTACTGAATGTACTGTCTGGCACATTGGTTTTAGTTTAATACCAGTGTTTTGTCTGACAAGAGAACGCGTTTATTGCCATGAAATAGAAACGACCAAAAATTAGTGTCACGACCAGCCAGAATTGATCGATGTGCATTAATTTCCTAAGACCTAATGAACAAACAATGAACAAACTCCACACCATAGTCATGGGGAAACTAGGAATTCGCCCGGAGAAGACGTTGAGCTTTTAGTTAAATAGTTAAAACGCTTCAGTTTATTGAAGCGTTTTAGTATGCCTTTTAGAGGAATCTGACCGTTCGCCGAATAATTTCTTGCTATCATGCAAGGCGTAGGGTAAATCTCCGATCGCAAGGAGACACAAATGGTGAAAAAGTCACCGGAAAACACTACTCCCGCAATTGTGGACAACGTAGAGGCGCTTGAGGCTAAGCTCGCTCAGATGCGAGAGGCCCAGGCGCTTTTTGCTACGTACACGCAGGAGCAGGTCGACAAGATCTTCTATGAGGCCGCCATGGCCGCCAACAAGGCTCGTATCCCGTTGGCGAAGATGGCCATCGAGGAGACCGGCCGCGGCGTTCTTGAGGACAAGGTCATCAAGAACCACTACGCCGCAGAGTACATCTACAACGCTTACAAGAACACCAAGACCTGTGGTGTCCTAGAGCGCGACGAGGCCTACGGCATCACCAAGATCGCCGAGCCCATCGGCATCGTGGGCGCCGTCATCCCGACGACCAACCCCACCTCCACTGCGATCTTCAAGACGCTGATCAGCCTGAAGACCCGCAACGCCATCATCATCTCCCCGCACCCGGCTGCCGCCAAGTGCACCATCGCCGCCGCTAAGCTCGTGCTTGACGCCGCCGTCAAGGCCGGTGCCCCCGAGGGCATCATCGGCTGGGTCGATGTCCCCTCCATCGAGCTGACCAACATGGTCATGCGCGACGTCGACATCATCCTCGCCACCGGTGGCCCGGGCATGGTCAAGGCCGCCTACTCCTCGGGCAAGCCCGCCCTGGGCGTTGGCGCCGGTAACACCCCGGTCGTCATCGACGACACCGCCGACGTGCTGCTCGCCGTCAACTCCATCATCCACTCCAAGACCTTCGACAACGGCATGATCTGCGCTTCCGAGCAGTCCGTGACCGTCATCGACACCATCTATGACCAGGTTAAGGCCGAGTTCCAGAAGCGCGGCTGCTACTTCGTCAAGCAGGGTGCCGAGATGGAGGCTCTGCGTGCCGCCATGTTCAAGAACGGCGCTCTCGACCACCGCATCCCCGGCATGGCTGCCGCCAAGATCGCCGAGCTCGCAGGCATCGAGGTTCCCGCCAAGACCAAGATCCTGATCGCCGAGGTCACCTCCACCGACCCCGCCAAGGAGGAGTTCTCCCACGAGAAGCTCTCCCCGGTCCTGGCCATGTACCACGCCAAGGACTTCCAGGAGGCAGTCGACAAGGCCGAGCACCTGGTGCTCGCCGGTGGCCCGGGCCACACCGCCTCTCTGTACGTGCACCCCGCCCAGGCCGAGAAGATCAGCCTGTTCGAGCACGTCATGAAGGCCTGCCGTATCGTCATCAACACCCCGTCCTCGCACGGCGGCATCGGTGACCTGTACAACTTTGGCATGAAGCCGTCTCTGACCCTGGGCTGCGGCTCCTGGGGCGGCAACTCCGTCTCCGAGAACGTTGGGGTGAAGCACTTGATCAACGTTAAGACTGTGGCCGAGCGCCGTGAGAACATGCTGTGGTTCCGCGCTCCCGAGAAGGTCTACTTCAAGAAGGGTTCCACGCCCGTCGCCCTCGACGAGCTCGGTACCGTCATGGGCAAGAAGCGCGCCTTCATCGTCACCGACCAGTTCCTCTTCAAGAATGGCAACACCCGCGCCATCGAGGCCAAGCTCGACGAGATGGGCATCGCCCACGACTGCTTCTACGACGTCGAGCCCGATCCGTCGCTGCAGTGCGCACGTCGCGGCGCCAAGCAGATGGCTCTCTTTGAGCCTGACGTGATCATCGCCGTCGGCGGTGGCTCCGCTATGGACGCCGGCAAGATCATGTGGATGATGTACGAGCACCCCGAGTGCAAGTTTGAGGACATGGCCATGGACTTCATGGACATCCGCAAGCGTATCTTCACTTTCCCCGAGATGGGCAAGAAGGCCTACTTCGTCGCCGTCCCGACCTCTTCGGGTACCGGCTCCGAGTGCACGCCGTTCGCCATCATCACCGACAAGGAGACCGGCATCAAGTGGCCGCTCGCCGACTACGCGCTGCTCCCCAACATGGCTATCGTCGACGCCGACAACTGCATGACCGCCCCGCGCGGCCTGACCGCTGCCTCCGGCATCGACGTCATGACCCACGCCATCGAGTCCTATGTCTCCATCATGGCTTCCGACTACACCAAGGGCCTCTCCGAGCGCGCTGCTAAGCTCGTCTTCGAGAACCTGCCCTCCAGCTTCACGAACGGCGCCAAGGACCCGCATGCCCGCGAGGAGATGCACAACGCCTCCTGCATGGCCGGTATGGCCTTCGCCAACGCCTTCCTGGGCCTCAACCACTCCATGGCTCACAAGCTCGGCGCCTTCCATCACCTGCCCCACGGCCTCGCCAACGCCGTCATCCTGACCCGCGTTATGCGCTACAACGCCGCCGAGGCTCCCGTCAAGATGGGTACCTTCTCCCAGTATCCTTACCCCAACGCGCTGCACAACTACGCCGAGATGGCCAAGTACTGCGGCATCGAGGGCAAGGACGACAAGGAGGTCTTCGAGAACTTCATCACGAAGCTCGAGGAGCTCAAGGACTTCATCGGCGTCAAGAAGACCATCGCCGACTACGGTGTTGACGAGCAGTACTTCCTCGACACCCTCGACGAGATGACCGAGCAGGCATTCAACGACCAGTGCACCGGCGCAAACCCGCGCTACCCGCTCATGAGCGAAATCAAGGAGCTCTACCTGGACGCCTACTACGGCCGCGAGCCTCAGGACTACGCCGTCTGCTAGTTTTAGCACGGTTTTTAACGGCGGGGGTGCACGGGTGTTTCACACACCCCCGCCGTCGCTTCTATCGCATCGTTGAAAGGATGCAACCATGCTGCTACCCGATTCCAAGACCGAGCTCGTCCGCCGTGGCAACAAGGTCGTTTACGACCTGGGGGACAAGATCGTCAAGGTCTTTAACGAGACCAAGCCTGTCTCCGACGTGTTCAACGAGGCTTTGAATCTTGCCCGCATCAATGAGTGCGGCATCCGCAGCCCCAAGGCTCTCGAGGTTTCCCAGCTCGAGAACGCCAACGGCTGGGCGCTCGTGACCGAGAAGGTTCCGGGCACCACCCTTGCCGAGAAGATGACTGCTGAGCCCCAGCGCTTTGGTGAGTATCTCGAGATGTTCGTCGACCTCCAGATCGAGATCCACGGCTATACCTCCCCGCTGCTCAACCGTCAGCGCGACAAGTTCGCCCGCATGATCGACAGCCTTGATCAGCTCAATGCCACCACGCGCTACAACCTTCAGGAGCGTCTGGACGGCATGACCAAGGAGTTCAAGGTCTGCCACGGCGACTTCAACCCCTCCAACGTCATCGTCGGCGACGACGGCCAGCTCTATGTGTGCGACTGGGCACACGCCACCCAGGGCTCCCCTGCTGCCGACGTTGCCACCACCTACCTGCTCTTCGCCCTCAACAGCAAGGACCAGGCTGAGGCCTACTTGGAGCTCTACTGCGACCGCGCCGACATGCCCATGCAGGTCGTGCGTCAGTGGACGAGCATCGTCGCCGCTTCCGAGCTCGCTCGTAAGCGCAACGTGAACGATGAGTTCCTGAAGAACTGGATCGACGTCGTCGATTATCAGTAATATCTGAGCGATTTATTTCGCATCGGAGGCACAAGAAAACCCCGCAGCTCATTAGGGCTGTGGGGTTTTCCTTTTAGATATCGAGCATGCCACAAGATAAAAGGACGACCCCACATGTCCCCGATCTGGAGAAATGCGGGGCCGTCCCGTATTTCGAACTACATGTGAAATCGCCGATTAACGGCGGGCAGCCTTCACGAGCTCGGCGACCTTGGCGACGACCTCGTCGATCGCCACGTCCTCACGCTCGCCCGTGGCACGGTCCTTGAGCTCCACAGTACCATTCTTGAGGCCACGCTTGCCAAGCACGACCTGATACGGGAAGCCCATGAGGTCGTTATCGGCAAACTTAAAGCCGGGACGCTCATCGCGGTCGTCGACGACGACCTCGATACCCTCGGCGCACAGACCGTCAACAATCTGATCGCAGACGGTAGCGCACTCCTCCTTCTTGGGATCGAGCGGAATCACCGCGACCTCGTACGGGGCGACTGAGACCGGCCAGACGATACCGTGCTCGTCGTTGTGCTGCTCCACGACGGCAGCGAGCGAGCGGGAAACACCAACGCCGTAGCAACCCATGATGAGCGGCTTCTCCTTGCCGTCCTCGTCCATAAAGGTGGCACCCATGGCCTCGGAATACTTGGTGCCCAGCTGGAACACCTGGGAGACCTCGATACCGCGGGCAGCAGAGAGCGGCTTGCCGCAGTGCGGGCAGGGATCGCCGGCAACGACGGTGACCAGGTCAGCCCACTCATCGACGGTAAAGTCGCGCTCGGGGCAGGCACCGGTAAAGTGGTAGTCGACCTCGTTGGCGCCACAGGCCCACTGTTTGGACTCGCGCAGGCTCTCATCGCAGACCAGACGAATGCCCTCGGGCAGGTCAACCGGTCCGATAAAGCCCTTATGCAGACCGTAGGTCTGGAGCTCCTCGTCGGTCATCATGCGATAGCCCTTGCCAAAGACATGCTCAGCCTTGCAATCGTTGAGCTCGTGGTCTCCCGGGACAATGGCAACGACCGGTTTGCCCTCGGCGTCGATCAACGCCAGGGACTTGCGCGTACCGTTCTCGGGGAACCCAAAGAACTTAGCGACGGCCTCAATGGTGCCCATACCCGGGGTCTCGACCTTGGTGAGCTTACCATCGCCGGGGCCCTCGGCCACGACCACCTTAGTGCTCGCGGCCTCGTCATCGGCGGCAAAGCCGCAATCGTCGCAGTAGACCAGTGAAGCCTCACCAGCGTCAGCAAGAGCCATGTACTCGACGGAGGTGTCGCCGCCGATCTCGCCGGAGTCGGCGACAACGGGCAGAGCCTTGATGTAGCAGCGCTCGCAGATGTTGGCGTAAGCCTGCTTCATCTTGTCGTACTCCTCCTGCAGACTCTCCTGCGTGGCAGAGAAGCTGTAGGCGTCCTTCATGATAAACTCGCGGCCGCGCATCAGGCCAAAGCGGGGACGGAACTCGTCGCGGAACTTGTCCTGAATGTGGTACAGGTTGACGGGCAGCTGTTTGTAGGAGCGCAGCTCGTTGCGCACCAGGGCCGTGACGGTCTCCTCGTGCGTGGGGCCCAGGACGAACTCGCGACCGTGACGGTCGTCAAAGCGCACAAGCTCCTTGCCATAGGCGTCGATGCGGCCGGACTCACGCCACAACTCGGCGTCGACCATGATAGGCATCATAAGCTCCTGGGCGCCAGCGGCGTCCATCTCGTCTCGCACGATATTCTCGATCTTGCGAATCGAGCGCCAAGCAAGCGGCAGATAGGAATAGAGACCGGCGGCCTCCTTGCGGATCATACCGGCACGAAGCAGCAGACGATGGCTTGCAAGCTCGGCGTCGGCCGGATCCTCTTTGAGCGTCGGCGCATAGAGCTTAGACATATACATTGCTCGGGTCATTTATTTCTCCTCAATAAGTTTGTCGACCTCGGCCATAAGCGCGTCGACAATTTGATCCTCAGCTACTTTACCAATGATCTGGCCATGCGAAAAGAGCAGGCCCTGACCACGTCCGCAGGCAACACCCAGGTCGGCGTCAGATGCCTCTCCGGGGCCGTTGACCGCACATCCCATCACGGCGATCGAAAGCGGCGCGGAATAGTTCTTAAGCCGCTCGGTGACCTCCTCGGCGATGGGAATCAGGTTAACCTGGCAGCGGGCGCACGTGGGGCACGAGACAATCTCGGGACCACGGCGACGCAGGCCCAGCGACTGTAGAATTCCCCAGGCGACCGGCGGCTCCTCAACCGGATCGGCCGTGAGCGACACACGCATGGTGTCACCGATGCCTTCGGAAAGCAAGATACCCAAGCCTACAGAGCTCTTGATGGTGCCCTGAAGCTTGGTCCCCGCCTCCGTCACGCCCAGGTGGAGCGGAACATGCGGTATCTCGCGCGACAGGGCGCGATAGGTATCAAGTGTCGTCTGTACGCTATGGGCCTTGGCGGATAGCACGATGTTGGTAAACCCACGGTCCTCAAAGTGCCGCACAAAGCGTTCGCTCGACATCACGAGCTTTTCGGGCTGCGTGAGGTCGTCGCGCTCGGCAATATCTTGCTCAAGCGAGCCCGCGTTCACGCCAATGCGAATCGCGCAGCCCGCGGCACCCGCGGCATCGATGACGGCATCGACCTTAGCCCAATCGCCGATATTGCCGGGGTTGATGCGCAGCTTAGAGGCACCAGCCTCGACAGCGCCAATGGCAAGCTTATGGTTAAAATGGATATCGGCGACGATTGGTACCGGAGACTCGGCACAAATCGTGCGAAAGCCCTCGAGCGCAGCCTCGGTAGGCACGCTCACGCGCACGATATCGCAGCCAGCCTGCGCCAACGCGCACACTTGCGCAAGCGTTGCCTGGGCATCAGCAGTATCGGTGCAGGTCATAGACTGAACCACGACCGGAGCGCCACCACCGATCTGCACGCCGCCCACATGCACGGGGCGCGTCAACTCGCGAGGCAAAGGATGGGATAAAGACAATCCAAACACTCCCCTACAGAATAAATCGAAGGATGTCGGAACGAAGCATATAGACAAACAGCAATGCGAAGAGCGCGACGCCCACATAGCTCACGATCGTCTGGACCTTGAGCGGCAGCTCGCGGCCAGCAATCTTTTGAATGATCTCAATAAGCAGCTTGCCGCCATCGAGTGGTGGGATGGGCAGCAGGTTCATAAAGCCAAGCGAGAACGAAATGAGCGCGGCAAACGACAAGAACGTGACGGGACCGGCAGCAGCTGCCTGCGAGGACATGACGCTAATACCCACGATCGAAGAGGACTGATCGAGGATCTCCATCGTATGCTGCGGCTGGAGCAGGCGCATCACGCCCTCCGCTGTCTGCGCAACATACGAGAAGGAGAGGCGCGCCGAGGTGATGGGGTCCAAACGGACCACCTGCGTAGAGGCATAAACGCCCAGACGTTCGTCCTCTTTGAGTGCGACCGAGGTCGAGCACTGCTTGCCATCGCGCTCATACTCAATAGCAATATCGTCCTTACCGGCAGCCTTGCCGATGGCATCGTAGACATCCATCCAAGTGGAACATGAGACACCGTCAACCGAAAGGATCGCGTCACCGCCCTCGATACCCGCCTTGGCGGCAATAGACCCCTCGTCAACCTGACCGATCACGTTGGTATCCATCGGCACGGTGACACCCGCAATGGAATAGATGCTCATAAGGAGCAAAAAACCCGTCAAGATATTGACGATAATGCCCGCGAGCAGCATAAAGGCGCGCTTGAGAAAGCCTTGGCCAACATAGGTGTGCGAGCGCTCTTGCGCAAGGAACTCGGCCTCGCCGCACGGCAGCTCCCACACATCGCCCTCGGCAGTCGCATGTTCGCGATCGAAACGGCGACCATCAAAGGTGGTATAGCCTGCCTTGTCTCGCGGCAACGTCTGATATTTGGTGGGATAGTAGCTCGGCGAGGGCTTCTCCCCTTCCTCATACCAGGGCGCGATGGAGCCCCAGCCCAGCAAAAGGGCGCATGCCTCGAGCACATCCTCCTCGGAAAGCTCGAGCTCGACAGCAAGGTCGGCCACGGCCACGCGACCATGACGATAGATAGCCGCGAGCACGCGGTCGGCGCACGAAACATCGGTCGGATCCATACCGCAGATGGCAGCGTAGCCACCCAGCAGCAGCGGGGTCACGCCAAACTTGGTTCCAATGCGACGCGACGCGTAATGGATGTCAAAGCGGCACGGCAGACCCAAAAAGAACTCGGTCACACGGACGCCGCAGGCACGCGCCGCCAAAAAGTGGCCGCCCTCGTGCAAAAACACGAGGACGGAAAGCATCAGCAGGCCCCAAAAGACCGATGAGAGAACGCTCAGAACAGTATCCATAAAACGAAAAAGCAATCCTTATGGGTTAGGAACGGGTTGCGGCGAGCACCTGCGCAGCCTTTTCACGCGCCCACGCATCGATGTCGCGAAGCTGCTCAAACGAATCGACCACCTGCATATCGTGGGCGTCCATGCAGGATTCCACAATGCGATCGATATCGGTAAAGCTGCAGCCATCGTGCAGGAAGGCATCGACGGCGACCTCGTTGGCGGCATTGAGCACGCACGGCATGGTGCCACCCGTCTTGCCGGCACGCTCGGCCAGTGCCAGACAGCGGAAGGTATCCATGTCGGCAGCATCAAACGTGAGCTGCCCCAGCTCGCGGAAATCGATACGAGGCGCCGGAGTATCCCAACGCTCGGGATACGAGAACGCGAACTGGATGGGAATACGCATGTCGGATGCACCGAGATGCGCCATCACGGAGCCGTCGGCGAACTCGACCATAGAGTGAATCTTGGACTGACGCTGCACGACCACGTTAATGAAATCGAGGTCGCAGTTAAACAGATGCATGGCCTCAATGCGCTCCAGGCCCTTGTTCATGAGGGTGGCGGAGTCAATGGTGATCTTGGCACCCATGGCCCACGTGGGATGCGCGAGGGCATCGGCACGCGTCACGCGATCGAGCTCGTCGCGCGTGCGGCCAAAGAACGGACCGCCCGAGCAGGTGAGCCAAATGCAGTGGGCCTCGCGCGGGTTCTCCCCCAGATAGCACTGGTAGATGGCGGAATGCTCAGAGTCGACCGGAATAAGCTGGCCCGGTTGCGCCAACGGCATAAGCAAGTCGCCACCGACGACGAGGGACTCCTTGTTGGCAAGGGCAAGGCGCTTATTCGAGGTCAAGGCCGCATGGCTCGCCTCGAGACCGGCGGCGCCCACAATAGCGACGAGCACGCAGTCGACATCGTCGCGACGCGCGAGCTCGCAAACCGCCTGCGCGCCAACGCCGAGCTTCGTTCCCTCGGGCAACTCCTGCAGCACGGCGTCATCGCCATGATCGACATCGGCCACGGCAACCGCCGGAACCGAGAACTCGCGGGCAGCGGCAACGAGCTCGGAGGTACTGGAGTTAACGGACAGCGCCGTCACCTGCAGGCGATCGGCATGCTGGCGGCACACATCGAGCGCCTGGGTGCCAATAGAGCCTGTACAGCCCAGGATGGCAACGCGAAGGCGTCCATCGGGGCCATACGTCGTCTGGAAGGACATTACAGCACGCCTCCGATCATCAGCAACAGCTGCGCGGTGATGCAGCCGAAGATAAGCGAATCGCTACGATCGAGCATTCCGCCGTGGCCCGGGATAAGGTTGCCGGAATCTTTGACGCCCACACCGCGCTTGATGCGCGACTCGATAAGGTCGCCGATAACGCCCAGAATGGACACGACCACGCCGCACAGCAGCGCATAGGGCAGGCTGAGCTTGTAGAAGTGCGTCGCCCACAGGATGAGCCAAATCAAAACCGAGCCCAAGATGCCGCCGGCAAACCCCTCCCAGCTCTTTTTGGGAGAGATCTTGGGAACCATCTTGTGCTTGCCGATACGGCTGCCCACGATGTAGGCAAACGAATCGGAGACCCAAAGGGACGCGCAAACGCCCACTGAAAGGAGGGCGCCGGCAAAACCGGGCACGGCATCGCGCAGCAGCACGATAGCCGACAGCATAAAGCCAGTGTAGATGGGACCCATGAGCGTCACGGCCACATCAGAGATGCGGGTACGCGGCGACCAGACATACCAAATGCCCACAGCGAGCATCAAGGCAAAAAGCAGGGCATTCAGCAACATCGAATCGCCCAACGCCGACAGCGGAAAGAGTACGGCGGCAGCGATACCCATGCGCTCGTTAGCCATCTTGCCATCGAGCCTTGTCATACGGAAAAACTCATAGCAGCACAGACCGCTCATGACAGAAACAAAGATGGCCGTGGGCACGATACCCAAAACCAGGCACAGGATAAAGACAACGGCGTAGACGATACCGGCGGCGGCACGGGTAATAAAGCCCGCCAGCCACGAACCGGTGCCGCTCTTCGCTGCAGGCGCTCCCGCAGTGGCAGCCTTGCGCGCAGGCGCCGCGGAAACTGGCGTCTTGGGAGCAGATGCCTTGGGACGATCGGACACGATTAAGCCTCCTCGGTCTTGCTCAGTCCACCAAACCTACGGTCACGGCCCTGATAGGCCAAAATGGCGTCGACAAGGCCCCAACGATCAAAGTCGGGCCAATAGGTATCGGTGACGTAGAATTCGGAATAAGCCACCTGCCACAGCAGATAGTTCGAAAGGCGCAGCTCACCAGAGGTGCGAATCACAAGTTCGGGATCGGGAAGACCGGCGGTATAGAGGTGGGAAGCCACCATGTCGTCATCAATTGCGGCAGGATCGATCTTACCGGCGGCAGCGTCGGATGCGATCTGACGGACAGCGCGGGTAATCTCGGCACGCGCGCCGTAGTTGACGGCAAGCGCCAGCGTCATACCGGTGTGATCGGCGCACTCGGCAAGACCGCGCTCAAAAACGTCGCGAGTCTTCTTGGGCAGCGCGGAAATGTCACCCAAAAAGACTACGCGCACATTTTCGCGCTTCAGAAGCGGCAGCTCGTCGATAAACGTCTTGGCAAACAGGTGCATCAGAACGTTGACTTCGTGCTGCGGTCGATTCCAGTTTTCGGTCGAAAATGCATAGGCCGAAAGCACGTCGACGCCCAGGCGCACGCAGGCGGTAATGATCTCGCGCAGCGAGACGATACCCGCCTTGTGGCCCTCGGTGCGTGCAAGACCGCGCGACGTGGCCCAACGACCGTTGCCGTCCATGATGCACGAGATATGGTGCGGAATGTTATTGAGGTCAAGGTCGGAAAAACCGACGCCCGCAGGGGCGTCGGCAAAGTACTCGACCAGTTTATGCTCGTCGTATTGCACCTTAGATCTCCATGACCTCGGCTTCTTTTTCCTTCAGAAGCTCCTCGACCTTGGCGACATACTCATCGGTATGCTTCTGGACCTTGGCCTGCTCGCGACGTACGTCGTCCTCGGTGAGCTCCTCATCGCGCTCGAGCTTGTTGTTGAAGTCGCGACGGATGTTACGGATAGACACCTTGGCCTGCTCGGCGTACTCGCGGCACTCCTTGACGAGCTCGCGACGGCGCTCCTCAGTGGGAGCCGGGAACGGAAGACGAACGACGGTGCCATCGGAGTTGGGGGTAATACCCAGATCGGAAGCGCCGATGGCCTTGACGATAGCATTGATGAGCGCCTTATCCCACGGCTCGATGAGCAGCATGTGAGCCTCGGGGGTCTTGACGGCGGCAACCTGCGTGACCGGCGTGGGGACACCGTAATAATCGACGGTGATGTCGGACAGAATGTTGGCGTTGGCACGACCGGTACGGACCTTGGAGAAGTTATGCTTGAGGGACTCGAGCGACTTGTCCATATGGGCGGTGATGTTCTCTGCCATGCTTAATCCTCCTGATAGACGAGCGTGCCGACGGGCTCACCCGCGAGCGCGCGCTTGACGGTGTCCTCGCCATCGATGTTGAGGACCAAAATAGGCATACGGTTATCCTGGCACAGGGCCGTAGCTGTGGAATCCATAACCTGCAGACCGCGAACGAGAACCTCGTGATAGGTAATCTTGTCAAAACGGACGGCATCGGCGCACTTGACGGGATCCTTGTCGTAGATGCCGTCAACCTTGGTGGCTTTAATCAGAATCTCGGCGCCGATCTCGCACGCACGAAGAGCCGCGGCGGTGTCGGTCGTAAAGTACGGATTGCCCGAACCGGCGGCAAAAATAACGACGTTGCCCTTGGAAAGGTGGTTGATGGCGCGACGGCGAATATAGGGCTCGCAGATCTCGTTCATCTGGATAGCGCTCATCACACGGCAGGGAACGTCGTTATGCTCGAAAGCATCCTGCAGGGCGAGCGCGTTCATAACGGTCGCGAGCATGCCCATGTAGTCGGCCTGAGCACGCTCCATGCCACCGGCAGCGCCTGCCATGCCGCGGAAAATATTGCCGCCGCCGACAACGACGCCGACCTCATGGCCAACGGCGAGCAGCTCCTTGACCTGCTTGGCAAGATGATCGGTAACCTTGGGGTCGATGCCATATTGGCCGTCGCCCATCAGCGCTTCGCCGGAAAGCTTAAGAAGCACTCGTTTATATCGGATGTCGGACAAAGCGATCCTCCTTTAATTAGACTCTCAATATGATATCAAAGGCTCTGATAAGAGCCATGAAAAAGCAGGCTGTGAGTAAAACCCACAGCCTGCTCATTACCAGCTACAAGAGCTTATTTACTCGCCACGGACCAGACGGTCAAAGGCAACGACGGTAATGGTGTCGCCGAGCTCCTTGGAGACCTGCTCAGCGTACTTCTTGATGGTGAGGGAGCTGTCCTTGATGAACTCCTGCTCGGTGAGCACGGACTGCTTGTAGAACTTCTCCAGACGGCCAACAGCCATCTTCTCCTGGATAGCCTCGGGCTTGCCGGACTCGGCAGCCTGGGCCATGTAGATCTGCTTCTCGTGCTCGACGGTCTCGGCCGGAACCTGATCGCGGGTAGCGCAGATCGGGGCGACGGCGGCAACCTGAAGGGCAACGTCGTGAGCGAAGGTCTTGAAGGACTCAGCCTGAGCGGTCTCGGCCTTCTCGAAGGCGAACTCGACGAGGACGCCGATCTTACCACCCATGTGGATGTAAGAAGCGAGCGCGCCGTTCTCGGCCTTGCGGGCAGCGAAGCGGGAGATCTTCATGTTCTCGCCCATGATGTGAATCATCTCGGTGAGCTCGGAGGAAACGGTCTCCTCGCCCATCGGCTTCTCGAGCAGAGCGTCGACGTCAGCAGGCTCGGTGGTAGCGACAACCTCAGCGACCTTAGAAGCAAAGCCGGTGAACTTGGCGTTGGAGCCAACGAAGTCGGTCTCGCAGGAGAGCTCGAGCAGAGCGCCGGTCTTGCCATCCTCGGAGACGAACGCGGCGACAGCGCCCTCGTTGGTCTCACGGCCAGCCTTCTTGGCAGCCTTGGCAAGGCCGTTCTTACGCAGAACGTCGACAGCGGCGTCCATGTCGCCGTCAGCCTCGACGAGAGCCTTCTTGCACTCCATCATCGGGGAGTCGGTCATCTCGCGGAGCTGCTTGACCATAGCGGCGGTAATCTGGGCCATTGTGGTTCCTTTCAAAGAGATGAAAAAGAATTAACTAAGACTGATTTACTCGGCCTTGGGCTCAGCGGCCATCTCGGCCTCGGAGACCTGCTCCTTACCGGAGCCAGCGAGGCAGGCGTCAGCCATGAGCTCGCACATAAGGGTGACAGCGGAGATAGCGTCATCGTTGCAGGGGATGCCGTACTCGACCTCGTCGGGATCGGAGTTGGTGTCGATCAGAGCGACGACGGGGATGTTCAGGCGCTGAGCCTCCTTGATGGCGTTCTCCTCGCGCTTAGTGTCGATGACGAAGAGAGCCTGGGGCAGACCCTTCATGTCGCGGGCGCCACCGAGGTTGGTCTGGAGCTTGGTGAGCTCCTTGCCGAGCACAGCCTGCTCCTTCTTGGGGAGCACTGCCATGCGGCCGTCCTCGACCATGGCCTCGAGCTCCTCCATGCGGTTGATGCGGGAGCGGATGGTGACGAAGTTGGTCAGCATACCGCCGAGCCAACGCTGGTTGATGTAGGGCATATTAGCGCGCTCAGCAGCGTTCTTGACGGCCTCCTGAGCCTGCTTCTTGGTGCCGACGAACAGCACGTTGCCACCCTTGGCGACGTTCTTGACGAAGGTGTAGGCCTGGTCGGCGTCGAGGATGGTCTGCTTGAGGTCGAGGATGTAGATGCCGTTGCGCTCACCGAAGATGAACGGCTTCATCTTGGGGTTCCAGCGACGGGTCTGGTGACCGAAGTGGCAGCCGGCCTCGAGCAGGGTGCGGATATTAATCTTGGTAGCCATGTTAAACCTCCTGTGGTTTGCCTCCGCGCGGGGTCATCCTCCAAAACCAACCCGGACATGTGCTACCAAAGCCCGGGCACCACGGTATGAAGTAGCCGCGCGTGCGTGATAAAAACATGTTGCCGTGAAGCAACCCGATGAATGATAGCAGGAATGCATCTTCGTGCCAACCCGCAATCAAAACCACACACCTGAGTGCGGCGCGGGACGTCCCAGCCACTATTCGCCTCGGGGATGGGCTTGAGCCACGGCACGTTTGAGCCGATCGGGCGTGAGGTGCGTGTAGATCTGCGTCGTGGACAGGCTCGCATGACCCAGCAGCTCTTGAACCGAGCGCAGGTCCGCACCGCCCTCGAGCAAGTCGGTCGCAAAGGTATGGCGCATCGCATGCGGGGCGATGTCGGCCGGAATGCCGGCGAGTGTCGCCAGCGTATGGAACCGCCGCCTGAGCATGGCTGCACTCATGCGATTACCGCGCGCCGATATAAGCAGCGGATGCGGCCCGGTAGCGGGGTCACGACGCTTTGCCTGAGCGAGCAACTCCGGCCTCCCCTCCTCAATATAGAGACGCGTCGCCTCGAGCGCACGACGATACAGAGGGACGATACGTTCTTTGCTCCCCTTGCCCCACAGGCGCAGCGTGCGTTCGGACCACGCAATGGACTCCACATTGAGTGCTGCGAGCTCTGAGATACGGGCGCCCGAGGCATAGAGCAGCTCGAGCATCGCCGCATCGCGCAGTCCCGCGGGTGTTGAGGTATCAGGCGTCTTGAGCAGCGCCTCGACCTGCTTGGTCGTAAGGACGCCCGGCAGGTCACGCGGCAGCTTGGGCGATGCGATCGCCGAGACTGCATCGCCCTCCACGACCCCCTCAGCAGCCATCCATCGATAGAGCGATCGGATAGCCGACAGATGCGCCGCAAGCGTTCGGGGAGCCACCTGCTCACGCGAAAGCTCGGCAAGATAGCGACGAATGGTGCGCACGTCGGCAGCGAAAGCATCGATATCCTCGCGCTCGCACCAGGCAGCAAAGCGCTCCAGCCTCGAGCCATAGGCCGTCACCGTATTGGGAGAAAGCCCCTCGACACGTGCGATATAGGCGATAAACGAGTCGACGGTGTCGTACAGGTCAAAGGCTATGACCGGTCGCCTCCAAACAGATCGGGGCGAGTGGCCAGATAGGCATCAAGGGCCTCGAGCGCACGGTCCGCATAGGCCTGGTAGCGGTCGCGCTTGCTGCGGCGCTTACCATCCTCGAGTGGCGGCACCAGGCCAAAGTTGACATGCATGGGCTGGTAGCCCACGGTGGCAGGATCGGTCGCATAGCCCACGAGCGCGCCCAGGGCGCCCACGCGGGGCAACTCGACGCCCGCGGCGCCGATAGCCTCGGCATAGGTGTTGAGCGCCGCGAGCAGACCGGTCGCCACGGCTTCCATGTACCCCTCGGTGCCGGTGATCTGACCGGCCAGGCGCACGCCGGTACCAGGCACGGCAAAGGTGCCATCGAGCACGTGCGGGGCGTCGACAAAGGTATTGCGGTGCATGACACCGTAGCGGAAGAACTCAGCGTTCTCCAGGCCCGGCACCATATGGAAGACGCGCTTCTGCTCGCCAAAGGTCAGGTTGGTCTGGAAGCCCACCAGGTTATAGGCGGTCTTCTCCTTGTTCTCGGCACGCAGCTGAATCGCCGCCCAAGGGCGACGTCCGGTACGCGGATCGGTGAGGCCGACGGGCTTCATGGCGCCAAAGCGAATGGCGTCCTTGCCGGTGCGCGCAACTTCCTCGGCAGGTTGGCAGGCCTGGAACAGATCGCCGCCCTCAAAGTCTTTGAGCACCACGCGGTCGGCCGTGGTAAGTGCCTCGATAAAGGCCTCGTACTCCTCCTTGTTGAGCGGAGCGTTGAGATAGTCGCCGCTCCCCTGCTCCTCGTAGCGCGACTGCGAAAACAGCACGTCCATATCGAGCGTGGAGGCATCGACGATCGGCGCCGCGGCATCGAAGAACGCAAGGGCGTCGCCACCGACGAGCTTCATGACCTCTTCGCTCAGCGCCGGTGAACACAGCGGGCCCGCGGCAATGACCACGTGGCCCTCGGGAATCTGCGTGACCTCGCCGTGCGCGACCTCGATATTGGGACGGGCGGCAACCTCGGCCTCGACAAGCTCGGAAAACTTGACGCGGTCGACCGCCAGGGCACCGCCGGCGGGAACAGCCGCGCGATGGGCGCAATCGAGCAGGACTGAACCCATGCGCTTAAGCTCGGCCTTCAGCAAACCAGCCGCGGAATCCGGACGGGTCGACTTAAACGAATTGGAGCAGACGAGCTCTGCCAAGTGATCGGTATGGTGAGCCGGGGAGCTAACCTGGGGGCGCATCTCGCACAGCTTTACGGCAAAACCGCGGTCTGCCAGCTGGATCGCGCATTCCGAACCCGCCAGACCGCCACCGATAACCGTCACCTGATCGAACTGCATCTGCAAACACCTTTCTAATTGACACGTTTTCCATTGTGACCGAAGGGCGTCTGGGCGTGAAGGGCAAACTTGGAGGGCGCATACCTTCCATCCATCATGCGCTCGATAAGGCCCTCGAGTTCAAGCGAACCCAAGAGTTTGAGTACGCCGACAGCATCGAGCGCGACGAGCGCCGCGATGTCGTCGACCTTGAGCGGAGAGGCGATGAGCGCATGCATCACGGTCTGCTGTGTTGGATCCAGGTCGGCAATGCCGGGAGCATCAGGGCGCGAGTAGCGCAGGGTGCCGTAGATGCGTGAGATAGCCATCTCGATAGATTCCTCGTCGATGATGCAGCAAGCACCGTTCGCAATGAGGTAATTCGTGCCACGCGACTCGGGCGATAGGATCGACCCCGGCACGACAAGAAGTTCGCGCCCCAAATCCATAGCAGCCTCGGCTGTAGAAAACGTCCCGGAAGGCATACCCGCCTCGGAAACAAAGAGGGCTTGCGACAGGGCCGCGATCACGCGATTGCGGCGCGGAAAGGCAAACTTGCGCGGACCCATGCCCCACGGAGAGATCGACACGACCGCGCCACCCGTATCGAGCGTGCGCATAATAAGCCCCGCGCTCGAACGCGGGTAGACCACGTCGGCGCCCGTCCCCAGCACCACGACGTGTTTGCCGCCGGCGTTGACCGCAGCCCAACCCGAGGCCTGGTCACAACCGACCGCGCCGCCCGAAACTACCGTCACTCCCGCCTCGACCGCCACCTTTGCCGCAAGCTCTGCCACGGCAAGACCATACGGCGAGGCCTTGCGCGCGCCGATGATGGAGAGCGCGGGCGTCGAAAGCACCTCGGGGTTGCCGCGCACATAGAGCGTCTGGGGTACATCAGAAAGCTCCAAAACGGTCTCGGGATACAACGCATCACCTGGATGCAGCTCGTAGGTCCCCTCGGCCATCATTGGTCCCTCCTTCCCTGGTACATCGCTGCCTCGAGCACGTGGTCATGCGTCACTTGCTCGCTCTCGGCGACGTCGGCGATTGTACGCGCGATACGCACCAGTCGCACAATGCCGCGACCCGTGAGATGTGTGCGCTTCGACAGGCCGAGCACACACTTCTCCGCCGCATCATCGAGCTCAAAGGTCGAAACGACGCCGTCAATGGACCGTGTCTCGTCATCCTCGGCCTCGGCATCCGCATCGTCCATACGGGATTCGCGCCAAGCGCGAAAAGCGCGACCGCGCACAACGTAGTCACGTAACTCGGCAGACGACATACCCTCCGCACCCTCGATAATCACTTGGGGGTCGGGACGGGTCACATCGATCATCATGTCGATACGGTCGGCCAAAGGACCGCGCAGTTTAGACCGATAGCGCTCGACCATCGCCGCCGAGCAGCGACACGGCACCTCGCGATCACCCAAGAAGCCGCAGGGGCAAGGGTTACTCGCAGCCAGCAGCTGAAAGCGCGACGGGAAGGTAAAGGCCCCGTCGACGCGTACGATCCTGACGTAGCCGCGTTCGATGGGCTGACGCAGCGTCTGCAGCACACCCGTGGGAAACTCAGCAAGCTCGTCCAAAAAGAGCACGCCGCCATGAGCCAGGCTGATCTCACCCGGATGCACCGGGCGCCCTCCGCCAATGAGGCCAGCCGTTGATATGCTGTGATGGGGACTTCGAAACGGCCGATGACCTGCCAATAAGCCATCGATGTTCTCACCCAAAACCGAATGGATGCACAGCGCTTCCTGCTGGTCCTCAACGGAAAGCTCGGGCAGAATGCCGGTCATACGGCGCGCGAGCATGGTCTTACCCGAACCGGGCGAGCCGATCATGAGCAGGCCGAGCTCGCCGGCGGCCGCAAGCGCCATGCCGCGTTTAGCGACTTCCTGCCCCAGCACATCGGCATAGTCGAGTTCGGGCTCAAAGGTCGTCTCAACACCCTCGGAATCCAGATAATGACGCACGGCATCGCCCATGCCGCGAGCAAGCTGAGACAGATGATCGATAAAGCCGCAATCAACGCCCGCAAGCGGCACATGCTGATCGGACCTGCCGGCGATAAAGGACAGCCCCATGTCACGAGCCAGCAGCTGAAACGCCACCTCGCCCTTGACGGGAAGCACCGTACCGTCCAAGCCGAGCTCGCCGGCGATAAGGCAGCGATCGAGGTTGTCACGGGGAATCTGCCCATCGGCCGCCAACACCGCGATGGCGATGGGCAGATCAAAGCCGCTACCGGTCTTGCGAATATCGCCGGGCGCCAGATTGACCGTAATGCCCGAGCGCGGGATCTCGAACCCGGCGGAGCGCATCGCACAGCGAATACGACCGCGTGACTCCATCACCTCCATACTCGGAATGCCGAGCATCTGAATACCCGGAACGCCGCCGGCAAGCGAGACCTCGACCGTGACGGGAATTGCCTCGACGCCGCGGATGCAGGCCGCGTGAACGGCAAACGTCTCGAACGCCATCACGACACCTGCCAATCGAATGCGTTGTACTGATGCTCGATCTCGGCGATATGCCCGCCGCGAATGGTGACACCCACGGCATCGAAGCGAATCGCCTTGAGCGGATAATGCTCCATGAGATAGCAACTTGCGATGCGGCGGTAGCGGCGTTGTTTTTGGGCGTCCACGGCCTCCTCGGGAAAGACCCGCGTGTTGCAATCCAGTGCGACGCGTCTGGTCTTGACCTCGGCCATCACCACGACATCGTCGAGCTCATCGAGCAGCACCAGATCGGCCTCGCCCTCGGTGCAACGATAACCCTGCTCCAGCAAGGTGTAGCCGCGCTCGTTAAAGTAGTCGATGGTGATCAGCTCGCCCAGCATGCCCAGCTCGCGGGGACTGAGTCCCTTGATAAACTCGGGCGTCATCGCCCCGCAGTCGAGCTCGCCGTTTTCCCAACGCTCCTTGAGCTGCTGCGTCTTGCTCTTTTTGCTTGCGGCACTCATGGGGTCTCCTTTCCCGCACGCTGCATTGCCCCGATGATGAGGGCACCTTTCATGCGGGTAAGTACCGGAAGCAAACCAAAAGCTGACCAAATGCCGTCAAAAAACGGGCCGTACGCAGCAATGGTGTTGCATACGGCCCGCTGCCAGCAGGTTTATAAAACCCCTGAGGTCCCTGTCTCCACAATTGACCTAGAAAAGGCGCTCAGTCTGCAGAAAGTTTCCGCAAAAGCTCACGCGGTGCAGTGGACAAAGTCCATGTTTGCGAATGGCCTCGATATGCTCGGGGCTTGCATAGCCCTTCGACTCGGCCAGATGGTACTCGGGATACTCGGCGTCGTACTCGACCATCATCTCGTCACGCGTGACCTTGGCCATGATGGACGCCGCGGCGATACAGGCGATCTTGGCATCGCCCTTCACCACGTCGCGCTCGTTAGGAACGGCGCCCAAGGGGTTGCCATCCATGAGGACGCAGTCGGGTTCAAGTCCCGTATCGGCCACGGCGCCCGCAACGGCGGTACGGATAGCACGGGCCATGCCCATTTCATCGATATCCTTCGGCGCGATATGGCAAAAACCGATTGCCGTCGCCACCTCGGCAATCTTCACCGAGAGCAACTCGCGGCGCGCGGGCGTGAGCTTTTTGGAATCGTTGATACCCCAGACGCGCGGCTCCATAGGAAGACAGACGGCGCATACCGTCAAAGGGCCGGCCACCGATCCGCGACCTACCTCGTCGACACCAACGACCACCCCATCGCCGCCAAGCTCATGCATAAGCTCGTACATGTCATTGACGCGCTCGCGCTCGGCAAGCTCTTTGTCATGGCGTTTGAGGGCGCGTTCACAAGCCTTGATCACCTGCTGGCGCGGGTCCTCGCGATAATGCTCCACGAGGGCGGGGATCTCCTCAAACGTAGCGCTCGCCAACTCACCGGCAACCTGCGATGCCGAAACCGAGCTCGTCATGTTGGCCATACCAGGCCCTCCTTGCATGCAAATCAGATAAAAAGAAGGGCCACCCGAAGGTGACCCTTGTGTCCAAACGAGTGGACAGACGCTGCGATCTTCTTAGCGCTTCTCGGGGATGCGAGCAGCCTTGCCCACCTTGTCGCGGAGGTAGTACAGCTTGGCGCGACGGACGCGACCATGACGGACGACCTCGAGCTTGGCGATCTTGGGGCTGTGAAGCGGGAAGGTACGCTCAACACCGACACCGAAGGACATCTTGCGGACGGTGAAGGTCTCGCGGGCACCGGCGCCGGCCATGCGGATGACGTCGCCCTGGAAGACCTGAATGCGCTCGCGGTCGCCTTCCTTAATGCGGTAGTGAACCTTGACGTTGTCGGCGACGCGAACCTGAGGAATGTCCTCGCGGATCTGCTGACGCTCGATTGCGCGGATGTAATCCATGTGCAATTCCTTACTCTTCTAGAGGTGCCGTACCACCTTGGCCGGCACGTAGTTGAACAAACGTATTCGAGTATACACGCGCGGGTTTCTGCTGCAAGAACAATTTTTTGCGCAGACAAAAAGACAAAACCCGCACATGATAACCGCCCGTCTCACGAATGAGACGGGCGGCATGAAGGGGGCTACGCTAGGCGTCTAAACCCAAAACGTTAGGCGGAACGCTTGGCCTCGAGCTTGGCCTGAGCGGCAGCCAGGCGCGCGAGGGGCACGCGATAGGGCGAGCAGGACACGTAGTCCACGTCGGCCACGTTAAACAGGCCCTTGATGGACTTGGGGTCGCCGCCGTGCTCGCCGCACACGCCAAAGTGCATGTCGGGATTGGTGGCGCGGCCCTTCTCGACGGCCAAGCGCACGAGCTCCAGCACCGCCGCGTCGATGGTCTCGAAGGGGTTGTCTTTCAGGATCTTTTTATGCATGTACAGCGGGATGAACTTGGCCTCGGCGTCATCGCGCGAGAAGCCAAAGGTCGTCTGGGTGAGGTCGTTGGTGCCAAAGCAGAAGAAGTCGGCATGATGGGCGATCTCGTCAGCGACCATGCAGGCACGCGGCAGCTCGAGCATCGTGCCCACGGGAATATTGAGCTCGACGCCTTCCTCGGCGGAAACCTCGGCGATCACGCGCTCGATAACCTCGCGGGTCTGGACATGCTCGGCCGTGATGGAAACGAGCGGAACCATGATCTCGGGGCGCGGGTCGACACCCTCCTTGATAAGGCGGGCAGCGGCCGTGGCGACGGCGCGAACCTGCATGAGCGGCAGATCGCCAAAGACGACGGACAGGCGCACGCCGCGCAAGCCCAGCATGGGGTTGGACTCGACCATGCCGTCAATGCGACGCAGGCGGGCGCGCAGGGCAGTGAGCTCCTCCTCGGGAGCGCCGGCGGCCTCCTTCTTGGTGATGGCGACCTCGAGCTCGCGAGGATTATCCAGGAACTCATGAAGCGGCGGATCGAGCAGGCGGACGACCACATCGCGACCGGACATGGTCTTGAACATCGCCAGGAAGTCCTCGGTCTGAACCTTGAGCAGGTCGGCCAGGGCCTGCTGCTTCACGGCCTCATCGTCAGAAAGGATAAAGCTCTGGATGATGTTCTTGCGATCGCCCAGGAACATGTGCTCGGTGCGGCACAGGCCGATGGCCTCGGCGCCAAACTCGAGCGCGAGCTCGGCATCCTCGGGGTTGTCGGCGTTGACGCGCACGTGGTTGGCGTGGCCGTCAGTCTCGTCCAGGCGGATTTCGTCAGCCCAGGACAGGATGGTGTCCAGGTCGCCGGTGAGCTCAGCGGAGACCAAATCGACAGCGCCATCAACGACAATGCCTTGGGTTCCGTCGATGGAGATGATGTCGCCCTCGTGCAGTACGCGATCGCTGCCCTCGATACGCACGACCTTCTCGGCCGCGTCGATATGGAAACGCTCGACACCGCAGACGCAGGGGGTACCCATGCCACGGGCGATAACGGCGGCATGGCTCGTCTTACCACCGTGGCTCGTCAAGATACCCTCGGCGGCGACCATACCCTTCAGGTCGTCGGGGTTGGTCTCCCAGCGGACCAGAATGACCTTGTGACCCTCGGCGGAACGTGCGACGGTGTCGTCACTCGAGAACACGACCTCGCCCACAGCGGCACCGGGACTGGCGTTAAGGCCACATGCGAGCGCCTCGTACTTCTTGGAGGAGTCGAACTGCGGGTGCAGGAGCTGGTCGAGCTGCGCGGGGTCGATGCGGCTCACGGCCTCCTCACGGGTGATGAGGCCTTCTTCGACCATCTCGATAGCGATGCGCAGGGCGGCGGTTGCGGTACGCTTGCCCACGCGGGTCTGGAGCATCCAGAGCTTGCCCTGCTCGATGGTAAACTCGATGTCGCACATGTCGCGGTAGTGATCCTCAAGCGTCAGGAAGACACGCTCAAGCTCCTCACCTGCGGACTCGAGGCCCGGGGTGGTCTTGAGGTCGGCGATGGGCTCGGTGTTGCGGATGCCGGCAACGACGTCCTCGCCCTGGGCGTTGACCAGAAAGTCACCGTAGAACTCCTTGGTGCCGTCGGCCGGGTTACGGGTAAAGGCGACGCCGGTCGCCGAGGTCTCGCCCTTATTGCCAAAGGCCATAGCCTGGACGTTGACGGCGGTGCCAAGATCGTCGGAAATGCCGTGCTGCCTGCGGTAGATGCAGGCGCGCTCGTTCATCCAGCTACCAAAGACGGCCTGGATAGCAAGGCGCAGCTGGAGCTCCGGATCGTGAGGGAAGACGGGCTTGCCGTCGGCGACCTCGAGCTCGGGATACAGGGCAGCATCGACGTTATCGGAGAAGATGCCCTTGAACGTCTCGACGAGCTCCTGCAGGTCCTCGGCCGATAGCTCGGAGTCGACGCGAACGCCGGCGACCAGGCGGGCCTGGGTCAGGGCATTCTCGAACAGGTCGGCGTCAACACCCATGACGACGTTGGAGAACATCTGGATAAAGCGACGATAGCTGTCCCAGGCAAAGCGCGGGTTCTGCGTCTGGGCGATAAGGCCCTGGACGGAATCGTCGTTGAGGCCCAGGTTGAGGACCGTGTCCATCATGCCGGGCATGGAGAACGGAGCACCCGAGCGTACCGAGACGAGCAGTGGGTCGGAGGCATCGCCGAGCTTCTTGCCACAACGGGCCTCGAGGTCGACCTCGGCGGCAACGATTTCGTCGAGCGCGCCCTCCGGCCACACGTTGCCGGCACCAGAGTACTCAACGCAGGTCTGGCAGGTAATGGTAAAGCCACCGGGAACCGGCAAGCCGATACGGCTCATCTCGGCAAGGTTCGCGCCTTTGCCGCCAAGCACGAAGTTCATGGACTTGTCGCCCTCGGTGACACAAGTGCCCTGGGCGTCGGTTCCAAAACGGTAAACCCTCTTGCAATCGCTCACGATACTTCCCCTTCCATGCGCTCTCGCGCACGACCGTGGTAACGAATCGACCCGCCGGATGCGGGCCGTGAGGGAACTATACGGCGGGATTTGAACGGGCTTGAGCAGAGGATACGCGGTTTGGTAAACGTGCTAAAACTTGCGGTAAACGGTAGGTAAAGGTGGTTACCTTATGAAGATACCACTACAATAAATTAGCAGGTCAAATGTAGGTTTCTTGCTAAATCGCTTTACCAAAACCAGTCAATTGAGACGGGGCATTTTAATCCCCGTCCCAGAAAAATCATCCCAGAAAGGACTACTGCTGTTGAGCACGGCGGACGGCACGGTGGGCTCTTGCCTCTTGAATCTCTTCGAGGTGAGCGATGATCTCGGAGGCGCTTTCCTCGATCGCCTTGCCGTCGGTGCGAACCACAAAGCAACCCAGACGTTTCATGAGGGCGCGAGCCTCCTCGAGCTCACTGCGTACACTCTCAGGCTCGGCATAGGAGCCCGCAACGGCACGGGCATAGTCGTCGCCCAGGCGGCTATCGCGAATCTCGGAAATCACATCGACGGTCGAAATCAGACCGAAAAGACGCATCGGATCGACCTCGTAAATCGACTTGGGCGGCTCCATACCGTGCGCCAGCGGAACATTGGCGACCATATAGCCCTGATAGGCCAAATACATCGACAGCGGCGTCTTGGATGTGCGTGACACGCCCAGCAGCACAATATCGGCACCCGACAGATCATCGCAGCCACGTCCGTCATCGTGCTCGACAAAGTACTCCATGGCCTCGATACGGTGGAAATAGCGATCGTCGGTCTTGTGAATCACGCCCGCAACGCCCTTGGGCGGCATACCGATGAGGGACGACAGCACCGCGAGCGACGGCCCGATCAGGTCGACCGAGCGAATATGCAGCATGCCCAAGTAGTCGAGCACGCGAGCACGAAGCCCCGGGTCGACGATGGTATGGAACACGGCGATATCGCGATGGTCGGCATCGACTCGCGGGCCCACAAACGACTTAACCTGCTCCACCGAGGTCACCTTAGGCAGACGTAAAACACGAAAAGCCCCTTCATCAAATTGCCCGGACGCCGCAAGCACCACCTCACAAGCGGTATCACCGAGCGAGTCGGAGATAACGATAACGATGGGACGAGCGGTGACCGGGCAATCCATGCGGGGCTCCTTTTACGCTTATGCGCAGGCTAGCTTACTTTTTGCGGGCAAGCTCACCAATGTTGGCGATGCCGGAGAAAACGGCCTCGAAGCGGTTGAGCAGCTTAAGGCGATTATCGCGAAGCTGTTCGTCCTTGTCCATGACCATAACCTCGTCAAAGAAACGGTCGATGGGGGCACGCAGGGCGGCCAGAGCGGCAAACGCGGCAGGGTAATCCTCGGCAGCAAGGGCGGCATCGACAGCGGTCTGAGCGAACTCGGAGGCGTCGGCAAGTGCAAGCTCGACCTCGCCCATCAGGCTGCGGTCGTACTCCACACCCAGCTCGGGCTTGGAGATATGCGCGGCTCGGGCGTAGGCAGTCGCCAGGTTGTCGAAGGTCTCGGCGTCGTTCTTGCGGGCCTCGTCGAGGGCGGCGCAGCGGGCGAAGAAGACCGACGGGGCAATGATGTGCACCGCGGATACGGCGGCGACGGTATCGGCCGGGATCTTCTCGTCACGGGCCATGCTCACCAGACGGCCGTGGAAGAAGTCGCGAACCTGCTGGGAGACCGCGGCGGCGTCAAACTCAATGCCCTGCTCGCTGTAGAGCTCGAGTGCAAAGTCGATGAGCGACGTGGGGTCGATCGGCAGACGATCGCGCAGGATGTTGATGATGCCGATAGCGGCGCGACGCAGCGCGTACGGGTCGGAAGAGCCGGTCGGGGGCTCGCCGATGGAAAAAATACCAGCAATGGTATCGAGTTTGTCGGCGCAGGCCACGATGCAGCCAGCGGTGCCCTCGGGCAGCTCGTCGCCGGCAAAGCGGGGACGATAGTGATCGCGAATGGCGTGGGCGACCTCGTCGTTCTCCCCCATCGTGGAGGCATAATAACCGCCCATCACGCCCTGCTGGCTCGTGAACTCGACGACGGCGTTGGACACCAGGTCGGCCTTGCACAGATGTGCGGCGCGGCCGGCATCAGCGGCCAGATGGGCACCCAGGTGAGCCTCGCGGGCAATAGCGAGCGCGAGCTGCTCAATACGCTCGGACTTGGCAAGCACGCTGCCGAGCTTCTCCTGGAAGGCGACCTTGGCCAGGCGCTCACGGAACTCGTCGAGGGAGATCTTCAGATCCTCCTCGTAGAAGAACTTGGCGTCGTCCAGACGGGCGCGCACGACGCGCTCGTTGCCGTCAATCACGCGCTCGGCATTCTCGGGCTTGCTGTTGGAGACGACCACGAACTCACGCGTCAGCTTGCCCTCGCCGTCATAAATCGGGAAGTAGCGCTGGTTGGTGAGCATAGACTCGCAGATGATCTCGTGCGGGACCTTGAGGAACTCCTCATCGAAGGTACCGACGAGCACCGTCGGCCACTCGCAGAGGTTGATGACCTCCTCGAAGACCTTCTTGGGCGTATCGACGTGGCAGCCAGGACGGGCGGCCTCGACCTCGGCGATACCGGCAAGGATGGCCTCACGACGGCGCTCGGCAGAAAGCACGCCGGCGTCCTCGAGCACCTGCTCGTAAACAGCGGGGCTGGCGACCACATGGTCACCGGGGCCCAGGACGCGATGGCCGCGCGTGGTGTTGCCACTCGTCACGTCGGCAAACGACACGGGCACGACGTCCTCGCCCAAAAGGCAGCAGATCCAGCGGACCGGACGCACGAAAGTGGCGTGCTCGTGGCCCCAGCGCTGGCTGCGGTAGTTGGGCCACTGCAGGCCGGCGATGGTCTTCTCGCACAGGGCCGTCAGAATCGGGGTGGCCGGGGCGGAAGGAATGTTCTTCTCAGCAAAGACGTACTCGCGTCCGTCGGTGTCCTCGCGACGGACCAGGTCCTCGGCAGCCACACCGCACTTGCGGGCAAAGCCCTGGGCGGCCTTGGTGGCGTTACCGTCAGCGTCGAAGGCGATGTTGGCCGCGGGGCCACGCTTGACCTCGTGAACCTCATCGGTCGCAGTGGCGACGTCGGCAACGAGCGCAGCCAGGCGACGCGGGCTCGAGATCACGCGGACCTCGCCGTGGGCCAGACCGGCCTCGTCGAGACCCTTGGCGATCATGGTGCCAAGCTGCTTGACGGCATTGTTCAGCGGTGCAGAGGGCATTTCCTCCGTACCGATCTCAAACAGGAAATCCTTAGCGTCTGCCATGGCTTACGCCACCTCGCCTTCCTGGTCGGCATTCTCGTTGATTCCGGCGACCTCGGCCATATAGGCCTCGCAGCACGCCTTGGCGACGGCGCGGACGCGCAGGATGTAGTTGGCGCGCTCGACTGCGGACAGCGCACCGCGGGCATCGAGCAGGTTGAAGGCATGGCTGCACTTCATGACACAGTCGTATGCCGGCAGCGGCAGCTTACGCTCCAGGCAGGAGTGGCACTCGGCCTCGTAGTCGTCAAACTTCTGACGCATCATCTCGACGTTGGCGACCTCAAAGTTGTAAGCACTGAACTCGCGCTCGTTCTCCAGGAACACGTCGCCGTAGGTCATGGGCGTGCCGTCGGGCAGGTAGCTCCACACCAGATCATAGACCGAGTTGACGCCCTGGGCGTACATGGCGATACGCTCCAGGCCATAGGTGATCTCGACGGGCACGGGGTCGACCTCGATGCCGCCTACCTGCTGGAAGTACGTAAACTGCGTGACCTCCATGCCGTTGAGCCAGACCTCCCAGCCAAGGCCCCAGGCGCCCAGCGTCGGGCTCTCCCAGTCGTCCTCGACAAAGCGGACGTCATGGTCGTTGGGGTCCAGGCCAATGGCGGCCAGCGAACCCAGGTAGAGCTCCTGGGCGTTGACCGGCGAGGGCTTGATGAGCACCTGGAACTGATAGTAGTGCTGCATGCGGTTGGGGTTCTCGCCGTAGCGGCCGTCGGCGGGACGGCGGCAGGGCTGCGCATAGCAGGTGCGCCACTCGGCGGGACCGAGCGAGCGCAGCGTGGTCGCGGTATGGAAGGTACCGGCACCGACCTCGGAGTCATAGGGCTGCATAATGACGCAGCCCTGCTCGCCCCAGTACTGTTGGAGGCGCAGGATGATGTCTTGGAAGGAAAGCGATGAAGCGTTCATGCCTCTAATATCCCCTCGTCGAAACGATTACACGGTTAGGTACTGTACTATAGCGGTTTTTAGTCGATAGCGCCGATACGGTTGAGCGGCCAGTAACGCACGAGCGCCACGGCGATCAAGTCGGAGCGGTCGACCGGGCCAAAGTAGCGGGAGTCAGCAGAGTTCTCGCGGTTGTCGCCCATCACCCACACACAGTCGTCAGGGACGGTGTAGGGATAACTCACCTGAGCAGCGGGCGCCTGGGCGGAAAGCGGCCAGCTCATGCCGGTCGTATAGTCCTCATCGAGCGCCTGGCCGTCGACGACGACTTTGCCGTCCTGCAGGTCAACCGTCTGGCCGGCCGTGGCGATGACGCGCTTTACCAGCACGTCATGCTCGGACGTGCCATCGGGGTTGTGGAACACCACGATATCACCCTGTTTGACGGGCTGCCCGAGCTCGAGCGTCACCTTTTGCGCCAGGATCTGGTCGCCGATCTCGATTGTGGACTCCATGGAACCGGTGGGCACCACAAAGGGTTCGACCACAAATGAGCGAATCAAGAAGGTGGCGACCAGCGCGATCGCGACGACCACGATCCACTCAAAGGCGCCCCTCAGGGCAGAATGCTGCGATGGAACCATTCTCACTCCTCGCTCTGCGAATACGAAGCGTCCAGGATCTCCTGCGCGTACGCGCGCTCCTCTACCGTAAGGCGTGCCGTCTCGATAAGATCGGGACGCCAGCGACAGGTACGCTCGATAGAGTTTTTGCGACGCCAGGCATCGACCTTGGCGTGGTCGCCGCTTACGAGCACTGGTGGCACGCCCTCGCCATTGAACTCGGCGGGGCGGGTGTACTGCGCGTACTCGAGCAGGCCACCGTCCTCGGCGGTCGAGAAAGACTCGTCCACGTTGCTCATCTCGTCGCCCAAGGCTCCGGGAATGAGCCGTACGACGGCATCGGCCACGACCATAGCGGGCAGCTCGCCGCCTGTGAGCACGTAGTCGCCGATCGACAGACGCTCATCGGCATACGCATATGCGCGCTCGTCGACGCCCTCGTAACGGCTGCACACAAACAGCAGGCGCTCGCTTTTGAGCAGGCGCTCGGCCACATGCTGCGTAAAGGGCTCCCCGCAGGGGGTGAAGAACACCACGGTGGGCTTGGGACCCTCGGAGCTGATGGCCTCGATTGCCTCGGCAATGGGCTCGACCTTCATGAGCATGCCCTGCCCGCCGCCATACGGCTCGTCATCGACGGTGCGATGGCGGTCGTGCGTCCAGTCGCGCAGGTTATACGCCTTAAAATCAAAAAGGCCGGCCTTGCGGGCGCGGCCCAAAATCGACGTGGACATGACGGGCTCAAACATCTCGGGAAAGACCGAAAGGGTCTCAATCAGCATGCTGTCCTCCCTACTTGTCCATATCGATCAAGCCATCCATAACGTGGACGGAAATTGTTCCTGTGTCGGGAAGATCGAGCACAACCTGCTCGATCACGGGAATCAGCACCTCGCCGTACCGATCGCCCTCGACAACCCAAACATCGTTGGCGGGCGTCGACATGATCTCGACAATCGTACCGAGCGAGCCAAAGCGCTCATCGACCACCTCGCGACCCATAAGGTCGGTATAGGCGGCGTCGAGCGAATCGAGCTCGAAGTCGTCACGATTGGCCAGCACATAGCATCCGGTGATGCCCTCAGCGGCCGTCAAGTCATCTATGCCCTGAAACGAGACCAGATCGCCATCGCCCGTATCGGTGACGGACACGACCGTGCAAAAACGGTCGCGCTTGAGCGCCGGCGGCGTCAAGGCGACACGCATACCCGGCTCCAATACAGAAGGAAGCCCCCGCAGCGGCTGCGCGAGGACCTCCCCCTTCCTTCCGTGCGGCTTGACCACACGGGCGATGTTTTTGTACTGGGACCTCAAGGTCCTAGCCCAGAACCTCTACCTCGACAGCGGTGTCGAGGCGAGCGGCCAGTGCACGGGCGAGCGTGCGAATGGCCTTGATGGTACGGCCGCGACGGCCGATGACCTTAGCGACGTCATCCTCGGCAACCGAAACCTCAATCGTGGAGGCGTCGTCACCATCGATGACCTCGAGGCTCACGGAATCCGGGTCGTCGACGATCTGAACAACGAGATATTCGACGAGATCGGCGATGCGATCTGAGAGCATTGCCTCACCCTCGAGCTGTGCAGCGTCAACCTCAGGCACGATTTACTCCTCGGCGCCCTCAGCGGCCTCAGCGGCAGCCTTAGCGGCCTCGGCCTCTTTGGCGAGCTGCTTCTTGGACTTCTTGACGACGGTCTCGGTCTTCTCGCCCTCGTTGGCGGCCTTGACCAGAGCGGCGACGGCGTCGGTAAGCTGAGCGCCCTTGGACTGCCAGTCAGCAATCTTCTCGAGGTCGAGGTTGATGGTCTTGGGGGCGGTCATCGGGTTGTAGCGGCCAACCTCCTCGATGATACGACCGTCACGCGGGGCGCGGGAATCGGCGACGACGACACGGTAGTACGGACGCTTCTTAGCGCCGTGACGAGCAAGGCGAATCTTGACTGCCAAAGGAAACTCCTCCAACCAAGCAGCTTTAGGCTGCAACTACAAACAAACAGTTGAACATAATACGCCATCGACGCGGGCAGGTGAAGTCCGTGAGACCAACTTCTTCGGTGTAGTCGAGGGCAAATCCATATCTTAGACAAGAATTCGCGATTTGCAAGCACATCCACGCACCCCACATGAGCAGCGCGGTATACTCATGACATGGAAAGACGCGAACATACATACGGTTATGAGGATACTGCAGGCGTTACGCCGCCGCCCTGGACGGGTCCGGCGGTGGGCCTGATGGACCTCGATGCATTTTTTGCGAGCGTGGAGATGCTTGATCATCCCGAATGGCGCGGCAAGCCGCTCATCGTGGGTGGTGATGCCGATTCCCGCGGCGTTGTGTCCACGTGTTCGTACGAGGCACGTCGCTTTGGCGTGCATTCCGCCATGCCCTCGGCCGAGGCACAGCGCCTCTGCCCGCAGGCCATTTGGACGCACGGACACTTTGATCGCTACCACGAGGTCAGCGCGCAGGTCATGGCGATTCTTGCCGATGAGACCCCGCGCGTGGAGCGCGTATCCATCGACGAGGCCTTTATCGATATCACGCCGGGCCGCTTTGCGCCCGAAGACCCGCTGCTGGTTGCGCGGCGCATAAGCGACCGCGTGGCAGCGCTGGGAGTGACCTGCTCTATTGGCGTGGGCTGCAACAAGACGGTCGCAAAGATCGCAAGCGAGCGGGACAAGCCGTTTGGGCTGACCATCGTGCGCCCCGGAACCGAGCAGCGCTTTTTGGCCGCGCTGCCGGTATCTGCCATGAGCGGAATCGGGCGTTCAGCCGAGGAGCGACTGCGTCGCATGCGCGTCTATACGCTCGGCGAGCTTTCACGCGCGCCAGAGTCCACCCTGGCTGCAATCTTTGGCGTGAATGGCGAGCGCATGCGTCAACGTGCTTTGGGGCTCGAAGTATCCGAGGTCACCAGCCTGGAAGAGGAACGTGAAGTTAAATCAGTGAGCAATGAGCGCACCTTTGCGAAGGATTTGACTGAGCGTGGGGATATCGAGGCGGCGATCGCGCTGCTCGGCGAGTCGGTTGGGCGGCGCCTGCGCCGTCAGGGGCTGACAGGCGGAACCGTAACGCTCAAGCTCAAGTATTCGTATGGCAGCGGACGCACGGCACAGCGCCGCTTGCCCCACCCCACCGACGACGAGAATATCTTTGTGGCCGTAGCGCTCGAGCTGCTCGACAATATCTGGCAAGAAGGCGTGCACGTGCGTCTAGCGGGTATCGGCATGAGCGACTTCGACCACCAAGGCGGTATCCAAACCGACCTATTCTGCGAGATCGATGACCGCGGAGCCCAATCCAGCGACCGCCGCGACCTCTCCGTCGCCATCGACGCCGTCCGAGACAAATTCGGCGACACCGCCCTATCCTTCGGCCGCCAATCCCGCTTCTCCTCCCAATGATTTACGTTTTGGGCAAAAAGAAAGCCGGGCAGCTGCAGGTAGTGCAACTGCCCGGCGAACGGTAGAGGGTGGCTCTAGAGAAGCCCCGCCCAAATAAGGTCCTAGAGGAGATTGAGGGGGAGCTGGGGAGCGTCGCCCCAGAGCTTCTCGAGGCGGTAGAAGTCGCGGGCCTCGGGGGTGAAGACGTGGACGACAACCGAGCCGTAATCCATGAGCATCCAGGTCTTCTGCTCGCGGCCCTCGATAGAGAACGGGTGCTCACCGCAGGCCTCGGCAACCTTCTCCTCGATCTCGTCGACGATAGAATCGACCTGACGGTTGTTGGTACCGGTGGCGATCACAAAGTAATCGCACACGTCGGAGAGCTCGGTCAGATCGAGCACCTGCACGTCCTCGCCCTTCTTGTCGTAGGCGGCCTGCGCGGCGGCGCGGGCGACATCCTCGGCGGCGACACCGCTCGCGGACAGCGAGGCAGCGGTGCGGTCGGACGTGGCAACGAAGCTCTTGTGCTCCACACCTTCAAGAATCTGCTCGTCAGTCATGGTCTCATCGGCCATGGAATACCTCTTTCTAGACACACCCGAGCTAGCGCAGCTGGGCGTAATGGTTGTAAATCGTAATAGCCGTGGGATAAAGATAGCGCCCGGACTGGATCACGTAGACCAGACCCTGCGCAAAACAGGAGAAGAACAACTCGTCAAGCGTCGACTCCCCCACCATCTTGCGCAGCGCGTGGGCATAATCACCATGGCGGTTAGGCTCGATGGCATCGGCCACAAAGACCACCATATCGAGCGGCGTCATGTCGCAGGCGCCCACCGTGTGACGGTCGACAGCCTGGAAAACGGCTGGCGATAGCTCGGGAAATAGCTGCGGAAGCTCATAGGCGGCAACCGGGCCATGCAGCAGCGGCGTCGCGGCCGAAGGAGAGCCGGCAACCTTAATGCCGTAGTGCAACGCGCGGGCCACGAGCTCGTCATCGGAGAGTACCTTATCCCAGTCATGAATCAGGCCAGCGGCAGCGGCATCAAAGCGGTCAACGCGGTAGACCTCAGCCAGATGAAGCGCGGTCTCAGCAACACCCAGCGAATGCATGTAGCGCTTGCGCTTATCCTTCATACGCACATCGAGTAGCTCTTGAATGCGCTTGAGCAGCGCGCGCTCATCGCCCTCAAACTGATCCTCTACCGACAACGTAGACCCCCATCACTCAAAATCTTCTTGACCCAGATCGGTATACAACCCGCGTTTGCGAATATAGCCGAGCACGGACTCGCTCGTAAGATAGCGCACGCTCATGCCACGGGCAACCCGCTTGCGAATGTTGGTCGAGCTAATCGCCAGCGCCGGAATCTGGATATACCGCACGTCAAACGGCAGGCCTGACTCTTTGATTCGCGCGCGAGCAGTATCGATATCAAAGCCCGGTCGCGTCGCCGCAATAAACGTGGCAAGCTCGGCGATTCGGTCGGCATCATGCCAGGTCACAATATCGATAATCGCGTCGGCGCCCGTAATAAAGTAGAGCTTTACCTGAGGCGGGTAAAAGTCGCGAAGGGCATGAAGCGTATCGGCCGTATAGGTCACGCCCGGACGGTCGATCTCGAATCGGCTCGCCAAAAAAGCCGGATTCGCAGCGGTGGCGAGGACCGTCATGGCATAACGGTCCTCAGCAGGCGTCACCGGTTTGTCGAGCTTAAAGGCGGGAGAGCCGGCCGGCATAAAGAGCACGGCGTCCAAGTCGAGCGACTCGCGCGCCTGCTCGGCGGTAACCAAGTGCCCGTAATGAATCGGGTCGAAGGTGCCACCCATAATGCCAAGCCGAAACTCCTGCCCATCCTTGATAGGCAGCTCAGGCAGACCAATTCCACCGCGCAGCGACATGACTTACTCGCCCTCCGGGGTCTCGACATCATCCGCGACGTCCGCCGCATCGACAACCTCGACGCCCTCGTCCGCAGCATCGGCTACGTCAAAGACCTCAACGCCTTCGTCCTCAAGCTCCTCCTCGTACTCCGAGAAGTCCTCGGCGCCCTCAAAGTCAAAGGCGCGCTGGCAAATGCGGACCTCGTCGCCCGCACGGCAGCCGGCCTTCTCGAGCGCGTCGTCAACACCCATGCGCGCGAACTTATGCTGCAGGTAGATGACGGCCTCCTCGTTTTCCCAGTCGGTCTGGATGACCATGCGCTCGATGGCGCGACCGACCACGCGGAAGGCGTGGGGCTCTTCCTGAACAATACGGAAACGCTTCTCACGCTGCAGGCGACGGCGCTCCCACTCATCGTCACGCAGATCGACCGGCTCATCGGAGACAGCCAGCTCGGCGCGAAGCTTAGCCACCTGCTCGCCTACGGCAAGCATCAGCGTATTGAGACCGGCACCCGTCACGGCGGACACGGCAAAGAACATATGACCGTCGTCGAGTGCCGCACGCTTGAGGTCGGCAATCTTGTCGGCCGTGCCCGGCGCATCGCACTTGTTGGCGACGACAATCTGCGGACGCTCCGAAAGTTCGGCGCCATACTGCTCGAGCTCACGGTTGATGATACGGTAATCCTCGACCGGATCGCGATCCTCAAACCCGCCCGTCATGTCAACGACATGCATGATGAGCGCCGTGCGCTCAATGTGACGCAGGAACTGATGGCCCAGGCCCTTGCCCTCGCTTGCGCCCTCGATCAAACCAGGAACGTCGGCAACGACGTAAGAATACTCACCGGCACGCACCATGCCGAGGTTCGGCACGAGCGTGGTAAACGGATAGTCGGCGATCTTGGGTCGGGCGGCACTCATGCGCGCGATAAGCGAGGACTTGCCCACCGAGGGGAAGCCCACGAGCGCGGCATCGGCCATAAGCTTCATCTCGAGCTCAATCCAGTGCTCCTCGGCCGGTTCGCCCAGCTGAGCGAACGCGGGCGCGCGGCGCACCGACGTCACAAAGTGCGTGTTGCCCAGGCCACCGGCACCGCCGGGCGCCACGACAACGCGCTCGCCATCATGCACCAGGTCGGCAATCTCGAACATCGGGGTCTGCGTCTCGGGGTCGAGCTCGCGCACCACGGTGCCCATAGGAACCTTCAAAATTAGGTCCTCGCCGCTCTTACCGTTACGACGGGCACCCTGCCCGTGCGTGCCGCGCTCGGCGCGGAAGTGATGCTTAAAGCGGTAATCGATCAACGAAGACAGCTGAGCATCGGCCTGGATGACGACATTGCCGCCACGACCGCCGTCGCCGCCATCGGGGCCGCCCTTGGGGACAAATGCCTCGCGCCTAAACGACATGCATCCGGCTCCGCCGTCGCCGCCGCACACGTTAATGCGGCTGATATCGGTGAACTGTGACAACAGAATCGCCTCCTACAAAAAGAGGGAGACCCTTGAATCCTAAAACTCAAGTGCCTCCCACATATGTGCTCTATGAAGGGTGAATTACGCGTTCGCGAGCGGGCGTACGCTGACCCTGTGCTTGATACCCTTGTGGAACTCAACGGTACCGTCGACCAGCGCGAACAGCGTGTCGTCCTTGCCACGGCCAACGTTCTCACCCGGGTGGATGTGCGTGCCGTGCTGACGGACGAGAATCGTGCCCGTGGTTACCGTCTGGCCGGCATAGCGCTTCGTGCCAAGGCGCTGACCGCGGGAGTCACGGCCATTACGGGAGGAACCGAGTCCTTTTTTGTGTGCCATTGTGTATACCTACTCTTTCGTTACGAGTGTAATCTACTCGGCGACGGGAGCCTCGGCAACAGCCTCGGCCTCTGCCTTGACAGCCTTCTTGGCGCGGGACGTAGCCTGGACCTTCACGATCTTCAGCTTGGTGAGCTGCTGACGGTGACCCTTCAGACGACGATAGCGCTTACGCTTGTGGAACTTGAAGACCAGCTGCTTCTCGCCCTTGAACTGCTCAACGATCTGAGCGGTAACCTTGGCCTTGGCCAGCTTGTCGGGATCGGTGACGATCTTCTTACCATCGTTGAGGAAGATGACCGGCAGGGTGACCTTGTCGCCCTCATTGCCCTCGATCTTCTCGACGGTGATGACATCGTCGGTGGCGACCTTGTACTGCTTGCCGCCCGTGTTAACGATTGCGTACATGTTTACTTGCCCTTCATGCATCAGTTAGTGCAACAGTCGAATATAGTAGCAGGCGAAAATACCCCCGTCAACGAGTATGTGGAGCAAATCCACAAGTTCGCACAGGTATGGGGCTGACGAGTCGGCCCTCGTCGTCCTCGCATGCTTGATTCTGACGCTCGACATCGTAGGAGCAGATGGTCACGAGGTCTTGCATACCGGTGGAAACAATAGGTGCATCCACGCCCGGGGTCAAGCCCTGCAACAAAACATCAGCAGCGGAAAGCAAAATTTCCGGACGCATGGAGCCCTCGTTGTCGGCATGGGTGTCGAGCATGAGCACCAAATGGTCCGGGCGCTCCCCCGCCGTGAGCTCATAGCCCACGAGCGTGTGATCCAAATCCAAGCGCTTGCTCTTTTTGCCGCGCGCGTAGTCGATGCCATGGTCCGCGCGCAGCGTGTCGATCGCACGACGAACCTCGTCGGCGCTTACGGGCGCCTCGGGATCCAAGTGCAGGTCGATGCGATACGACAGACGCGTGAGCTGCGCCGTCAACGCCGGTGTGCGCACGTCGATGTACGCCGCCTCGATGGGCGCCAGATCGGCCGGAGACGCCGCAGCCAGGCGCCCAAACGCCTCGTCGAGCGCCACGAACTCGGTCATAAACAGGTCATACCACTCGCAGGTCGACGACGTACCCACCGGTAGCGCCGAAGAGAAGCCCACGCGCATGTGCGGAGAGAAGCCCTGCGTGACGGCATAGGGAAGCCCCGCACGGCGCACGATGCGCTCAATGGTATGGATTACTTCGAGATGGCCCAGGTACTTAAGGCGATCGCGCTTGCCATAGCGAACACGAAGTCTAAAGAGCGTGGGGTTGTCGGTCAGGCGCTCACTCATGCGCGATCACCCATCAATACATTCTTGGCGTGGAGCGTGGGGCAGATTCCGCAGCCGGTGCACGACGTGCGGGTGCAGTCGGGAGTCGTGACACCCTCGAGCGAGCGACGGTACTCGCGCTCGAGGAAGCCGCGCGTGCAGCCGGGGCTCACATGCTCCCACGGCAGACGCCAGTCCAACTCGTAGGGCAGGTGCACGAGCTCATTGAGGTCGATGCCGTTTTTGGCAGCAGCCTCCTTCCAGATATCGAGCGAGAAATGCTCTACCCAGGCGTCAAAGCGAGAGCCCGCGCGCCAAGCATCGATGATGACGGGCGTCATGTCACGACCGGCGCGGGACAGAGCGGCCTCGATGAGCGAGGTCTCGGCATCGTGGTAATGCACGCGGACGGCACGGTTGCGAACGCTCGTGATAAGCAGCTTCTGGCGACGCTTGACGTCGTCGTAGTCGAGCTGCGGGCACCACTGGAACGGCGTGGCAGCCTTGGGGATAAAGACCGAAACCGAGATGGACACCGAGATCGAGCCGCGACGAGCCTTGGGCACCACGGAACGACCAAGCTCCAGCACGTGATCGGCCAGATTGGCGATGGCCACGATGTCCTCGTCGCGCTCGCCGGGAAGGCCCATCATAAAGTAGAGCTTCATGCGGTTCCAGCCGGCCTCGAAAGCCGCCTTGGCCGCACGGTCCAGGTCCTCCTCGGTCACGTTCTTGTTAATGATGTCGCGCATGCGCTGGCTGCCGGCCTCGGGCGCGAACGTCAGGCCGCCCTTCTTTTCGCCGGCGACCGACTCGGCCATATCCACGCCAAACGAATCCAGGCGCTGAGACGGAATAGACACGCGAATACCCGTGTCCTCCAGGCGACGGTTGAGCCTGCCGAGCACGTCGCGAATGCAGGAGTGGTCGGTCGTGGAGAGCGAGGTCAGCGACACCTCGTCATAGCCGGTCTTTTCCAGACCCTGAATCACCGACGAGACGATCTGGTCGGCCGAGCGCTCGCGCACCGGGCGATACGTCATGCCGGCCTGGCAAAAACGACAGCCGCGGGCGCAGCCACGCAGGATCTCGATAGACAGGCGGTCGTGGACCAGCTGCGCATAGGGTACGCACGACTGCGACAGCGGATTCGTGGCGCCGAAATCCTCGACGACGCGCTTGTAGACCAAGGTCGGCGCATCCTTGCCCTCACGCGGCACGGTGTAGCCATGCGGCGAGCAGGGCTCGTCATGACGCACCTCATACAGGGACGGCACATAGGTACCGGCGACCGTCGCGAGCTGCTCGACAATCTGAGCGCGCGAGACGCCCTCGTCGCGCAGGCGGCGATGCAGCTGGCAGGTCTCGAGCAGCGATTCCTCGCCCTCGCCGATGAGGATGGCATCGAAGAAGGCCGCGTACGGCTCGGGGTTGTACACCGAGGGGCCGCCGGCGATGATGATGGGGTCGTCTTCGCCTCGGTCGGCCGCTAACAGCGGAATGCCAGCGAGGTCGAGTGCCTCAAGGAAGTTCGTCACCGCCATCTCGTGCGGCACATGCAGACCGACGATATCAAACGAAGCGACGGGGGCGGCACCCTCGAGCGACAGCAGCGGAATGCCCGCCTCGCGCATGGCGTCACCCATATCGGGCCACGGCACATAGCCGCGCTCACAGGAGATGCCCTCGGCCTGGTTAAGGATGTTGTAGAGGATGGCGATACCCTGGTTGGGCAGACCGACCTCGTACACATCCGGGTAGATCAGGCAGCAACGGTAGTCGGCATCGGCCTTTGAAAGCGTGCCCCACTCGTGATCGATATAGCGACTCGGCTTTTCGACCTTGGCGAGCAGCGGCTCAATTAAATGAAAACAGTCTTGATACGGAACGCGCAACGGAAAACCCCTAAGCAGCGAGATCGGATGCGTCCTCGTAGGACGCCATAGGACGGGTAGCGCCCGCGACCGTGGTCACCAGATCGCGAACGCGGGAGAACGTGGCAGTGACCACCTCGTTGGCACGGCTGTAGTCGACATCGCGCTCGTAGAGCGAAACGAGCGCACGGCCCATGCCATAGGTGCCCGCGGCGGCAGTAAGCGCCTTGACGGCAAACCCAATATGTGGCGTCTGCTTGACGAGCGCGCGGGTGACCGCGCGGATCGCAAGACCGCCGGCAAGCACGCCCGCGACCTCGTAGCCGCGCTCAGGCTTAATGCCGCGTCCAAAGACGGCAGCGAGCTCAAAGAGCATGCCCACCTGCGCCAGCGCCATCACGGGATAATCGGCGCCCGGCAAAAACACCAGCGCACCGGTCGCCATATTGGTGAGCGCGCACGAGGTGATGATACGATTAGCCGCCGCGATGCGCATGAAGGCAAAGTTCGCCGCAAAAGCCGTTTCCTTGTCGGTGCGATCGAGAATCCAGCGGGCAAGCGTCTCGAGCAGATACGTCTTATCGGTTGCCGCCACCACGCCGAGCATGGGCGTGGACTCCTCGATAAACGGCACCTCCACAGCAGACTCGGCAAGCACGCACACGGGCGCGCCGGCGATCACGAGCTCCTGCACGGCACTCTCCAAGCGGTCGGAGCCGCACGAGAGCACCAGTACCACATCGGTATCGGTCTTTGGAGCAATTCGCTCCTCCCCCAAACGCTCGACGCGCACAATGCCCGAGGTCGTCTGCGGCACAAAGGCGTCACGCACCGTCTCGGCCAGAAAGCGCGAGGCGGACGAATCCAGATAGACCGAGACGCGCACCGGCGTATCGGAATCCTTCTTAACGGACGCGCCCATCTTAAAAGCGCGGGTCAGCTTATCTACGGGAATTTTCATAGCAAACCCCTCCAGCGGTTACGCGGCGCCCGAACGATGCCGCCATATGGATTGTACGATACCCACCGTCAGCAGCTGAATCATCATCGAAGACGAACCAAAGCTAATAAACGGTAGCGGAATACCGGTAATCGGCATCATGCCGATGCACATGCCGATGTTTTCGAAGGTCTGGAACGCCCACATGCCAACGATGCCCACACACGAAAGGCGCAAGAACAGCGACTCACACTTAAAGGCGACGCGAATCGTCGAAAAGATCAGCAGCACGTAGAGGCATAGGAGCAAAAAGGAACCGCAAAAGCCAAAGGTCTCGGACAGGAAGGCGAAGACGAAGTCGGTGTGGAACTCAGGCAGAAAGCCGCCGGCCGACTGCGTCGCATGGCCCAAACCCTTACCAAAGAAGCCACCCGAGCCAACGGCGATAAGCGACTGCTGCAGGTTGTAGGCATCGTCCGAATCGGCATTATCGGGGTCGATAAAGACCGTCAGGCGGTTCATCTGATACTGCTTGATGAGCACATCGTGGCCGAGCAACGAATCAAAGACCGAATCGAGCGCCAGGACGAGGGCCACCAGGCCCACGAGCAGGGCCAGGGTCGACAGCACCCATTCGCGGCGTGCACCGCTCATGCAGATGACGATGGCGCCCGAGACCAGCACGACCAGGCCCGAGCCCAGGTCGCCCATGGCGACGACGGCCAAAAACGGGATGGACAGCATGCCGCAGAGCTTGACGTAGTCGCGAACGGTATCGATGCGGCCGTTATACTGCGAGCCAAGCGTGGCAATAAAAAAGATGGTGATGAGCTTGGCAAGCTCAACCGGCTGGAATGTCAAGCCGATACCGGGAATCTTGATCCAGCCCGTCATGCCCAGACCGCCCGTATAGGACAGACCCGGAATCTTGGGCGAGAAGATAACGATCAGGTCGATGACGAGCAACGCTGTCGAGAAATTGGAAATACCGCGCAGGTCGGTACGCCAGACCAGCACCGCCAGCACCGCCCCGATGCCAATTCCCAGAAGATGACGTGAGAACGAGGCATCGGCCTTAAACTGCGAAGCCGACCAGATAATGATGGCACCGTAGGCGACGAGCGCCACTGTAGCCACGAGCACACCGATATGCACCTTTTGGCGAAACGTGCCGCGCGAGGCCGAAAGTTGCTTGTTGACGCGGTCCAGGCTGCTGCGAGAGCCGGTCTTGGTTGAACGGAACAGATCCGCCGGAGAAAAATCCATCGCAACCTCCTATCGAACCGAAGAATCGCCCGAGGCCGAAGAGGTGTCGGGCTCGTCATAAATCACGCCGAGCACATCGCGCACGACATGCATCGCGGTATCTGAGCCACCGCCGCCCTGCTCCAGGACCGTAGCGATGACATACTTGGGATCATCGGCCGGCGCATAGGCGCAAAACCACGCGTATTCGTCCTCGCCGCTTTTCTCGCCCGTGCCCGACTTGCCGTATACCTGCGGCGTCAGGGTGCCAAAGTGAGCCGCCAAGGACGTCGATGCCGTGTAAATCACGTCGTGCATGCCGTTGCGAACAAGAGCCAAATCCGAATCGCTGTTGATCTTGGCCTCCAGGCGCTTCTTCTTGCCCTTGCCGTTGTACTTATAGGCATCGCCGTCGCCATCGCGCGATACTGCAGACAAAAAAACGTGAGGCACGTACTGTTTGCCGCCGTTGGCAAGACCCATATAGGCGCACGCCATCTGCAGGGGCGTCACCAGGATGTCGCCCTGGCCGATGGCAATGTTGGTCATATCGCCGGCATTCCACTTGCGGTCCTCGGCAGAGGCGTCGGTAAAGTACGAATCCTTCCACTCGGCATCGGGAATACGGCCCGCGCCCTCACTCGGCAGATCAATACCGCAGGTCTTGCCTAGGCCCCAGCGACGAAAGACCTCCTGCAGGCCCTCGGAATGTTGCTCGTCATAAAAGAACGCCTTGCCCATGTCGTAGAAGACGGGGTCGCACGAGTTGGCGATACCCGACTGCAGCGTCATGGTGCCGTGGCCAGACGTCAACCAGCAGCGCTTGCCCCAAGCCTTGCCCAAGCCCGTCCAATAGCCCGTGCAGTTGGTTGTCTGTGTTGAAGTGTAGGTTCCAAACTCAAGACCGGCCAGTGCCGAGAGTGGCTTGATGGTCGAGGCCGACATGTACTGTCCGCTAATGGCGCGGTTGAGCAGCGGGTGCGAACCCTTGTCATCATTGAGCTCGGTCCACACGTCATTTGAGACGCCGCCGATAAAGACGGACGGATCGAACTTGGGCTCGCTCGCCATGCCCAGGATCTCGCCATTGTTGGGATCGAGACACACCACAGCGCCGTTGCCGGCATTGCTGTAGCCAGTGGTCTTGGCAAGCTCGATGGCGCTCGCCAGCGCCGTCTCACAGGCCTGTTGGATCTTAAGGTCGAGCGTGAGCTTAATGTCGGAGCCGGCCTTCGCGGGCACGGCGCCGGCCTGACCAGTCACATTGCCCGAGGCATCGACCTTGACGGTCTGCTCGCCACGAATACCCTGCAGCAGGTTTTCGTAGTAGCTCTCAACACCCGCCTGGCCCACGATATCGCCCGACTGGTACGTAATCCGGCCAGCAGAAGCATCATCATCACCAGAGGTTTTCTTATTCTGGGCCTCGAGCTGCTCGGAGGTAATGGTGCCGGTATAGCCCAAGATATGGCATGCCGTCTCGCCATATGGATACTGGCGCTCGGTACGCTCGGCAATCTTGACGCCCGGGAACTCGCCGGCGTGCTCCTGAATATAGGCAACCGTGGAGCGACGGACGTCCGTCGCGATGGTATGCAGGCTCTGGGCGCCCTCGGAATTGTCCTGGATATTGCGCAGAACCGCCACGTAGGGCATACCGAGCACGTTGGCAAGATGGCGAACCAGAACCTCATCCTCGGCAAGGTCGCGGTAGGCCACGACAGCAAGTGAGGGACGGTTCTGGACAAGTGCCACGCCATTGCGGTCGAGGATGCGGCCGCGCACAGCGGGTGTGGTAACGGTGCGCGTCTGATTACTATTAGCCTGCTTTTCGTAATAGTCCGACGAGACCATCTGCATGCCCCACAGCTTGACGGCAAGCGCCGCGAACATCGCGCCCACACCCGTGGTGAGGATGGAGAAGCGGCCCTTAAAGGCGGTCGCCGCGGTATTGCCCTCGCCCTCGGTGGCGCGCGGGGCCGTTCCATGCTGCGTATCGTAGGTAAAACGGGAATCGCCGCGACGCATGATGACCAGCGCGACCACGATGGCCACAACCAGCACGATACCGGCGATAATAACCGTCATCTGGGAAGACATCTACAGGCCTCCCCTATTTGAGCTTGCGGGTCTTGGGCTTAAAGCGCATGCCCGTCTGGCGTCCGCCACGTGCGGAGAATCCATAACCGGACTGCGGCACGACGCCGGACATCAAAAACGGAATGGCAACCAGACCCGTCAGGATCGAAGACGGCAGCGCATGGCCGAAGATCGCCACGACAAAGCTCGTCTCCAAACCCATAAACAGCAAGATGATGCTGTAGATCACATTAATGACGAACGCGAAGGCGCCCACCGTGATGCCGCGCGCACTCGGGGTACCGCCCGTCTGACCGGCAGCGCTATGCACCAGGGCAAAAGAACCCACGGTCAGCAGGAGCGACATAACGCCCACCGGCACGGCAGCGGAAAGGTCATAGAACAAGCCGCTGCAAAAACCGCACACGACGGCACGGGTCGGGTCGCCCGAGAACACACTCAGGCACACCAGGATAATCATAAAGTCAACGCGACCGCCCGCAATGGAGATCTGCGGTGCCAGGCCTGTCTGCAGCAGCACGCACACGATGGCGGCGATTACAAACGTGCGGGAGCTCATCCCCTGCTCGTGTAGATCCATGGACATGCCCCCTATTCGCTCGAGCCGGAATCGGTCGTCTCGGACGTGTCGGAACTGTCATCCGGGCTCTCGTCCTTCGTCTTGGTCGCAGCATCGCGCGACGTTCCCTGCGGCGTGCTGTTGGCCGTGTTCACGTCCTCATCCGAGGCCGACTGTTCGTCGGTCAGCGAGGTGATGACCAGCACTTCCTCGTTGTTCTCGGCCGTGGTCTGAGCGCGCACCACAATGGTGTAGTACACGTCGTTAGCCGATTTCTCAACCGACGAGACGGTGCCGAGCGGTAGACCCTTGGGGAACACGCCGCCAATGCCCGATGTCACGATGATGTCGCCAACCTTAACGTCGGAATCGACGCTCACGTACTCAAGACGCAGCGTGCCGTCAGCCTGACCCTGCAGCATGCCCTGGGCGCGCGTATCCTGCACCATGGCGGACACGCCCGAGTTCTCATCGCCAATCAGGCGCACGGTGGAGGTCTTGGCCGAGACCTCGATAATCTGGCCTATGACACCGGCAGAACTCGTCACGGGCATGTTGATGGTAAGCCCGTCGGCAGAACCCTTATCGATGGTGACAGTCGAGGTCCAGGCATCGCCCGATGCGCCGACGATACGAGCTGCGGTTGATTTGAGGTTGTAGGTCGACTGCAGGCCGACCAGCCCCTCCAGTCGCTCGGCAGTCTTTTGAGCCTCGGAGAGCTCGGCAACCTTAGAGGTCAGTTCCTCGTTTTGCTTCTTAAGCTCGTCAAGCGTGTCCTGCGACGCCGTAAGGTTTGAGAACACATTACCGATTGCGTTGAACGGCGCGGCTACGGCCGAGCCCACAAAACGCACCGGCGAGGTAATCGTCGTCACGCCCGAGCGCACGGCATGAATCGGTCCTGCCTCGCCCTCGCGGATGTAAAACGTGAGCAGCAACACCGAAATCAGGCTGAAAACAATCAACGGGCGCATACCCGTTGATTGTCGCTTGGTATTCAGATTTGTGGAGAAACCCGAAGATCGTGCCAAATGGAATCCACCTTTTGGAAATTAAGCATTGGTCTGGACGAAGCCGCCATCAAACGCATTGGCCTCGAGCACGCGGGCACAGCCGTTAACAACGTTATCGAGAGCCGTGGGGCTGACGTTGACCGAAACGCCGGTCTCATCGCGCAGGCGCACGTCGAGACCGCGCAGCAGCGCGCCGCCACCGGTCAGCAAAATGCCGTAGTACATAAGGTCCGAGGCAAGATCGGGAGGCGTAGCATCGAGTGCGTCCTTGACGGCCTTGGCCATCTCGTCGAGCGGCTTGTTGAGCGCGCGACGAATCTCCTCGCTCTCGATGCGCACGGTCTTGGGCAGACCGGTGATCACGTCGCGGCCGTTGACCTCGACGTCGAGCTCGTCCTTGAGCGGCACGGCGGAACCGACCTTGATCTTAATGTCCTCTGCCGTACGCTCGCCGATGGCCAGGTTGTAGGCATCGCGAACGTGCGTGAGGATGGCCTGATCGAACTCGTCACCGGCAATACGAATGGACTGCGAAACGACGATGCCGCCCATAGCGATAACGGCAACCTCGGTGGTACCGCCACCGATGTCGATGACCATGGAGCCGGTGGGCTCCTCGACGGGTAGGTCGGCGCCGATGGCAGCCGCCATGGGCTCCTCGATCAGATAGGCCTGGCGAGCGCCGGCCTGGATCGTGGCCTCAAAGACGGCACGCTTCTCGACCGACGTGACGCCGGAGGGAACGCAGACGACGACGCGTGGACGCGGAGTCCACGGATAGCGCTTCTCGGAAGCCTTGTCGATAAAGTAGCGAAGCATGGCCTCGGTGACATCGAAGTCGGCGATGACGCCGTCCTTAAGGGGACGAACGGCCACGATGTTGCCGGGCGTACGGCCGAGCATACGCTTGGCCTCGATGCCGACTGCCAGGATGCGCTCGTCGTTCTTGTCGATAGCGACAACGGAGGGCTCGCGGATGACGATGCCCTTGCCGCGCACGGAGACGAGCGTATTGGCGGTGCCGAGGTCGATGGCGAGATCGCCCGCATAGCTACCGAAGAACATATCCATCAAAGAAAACAACGCAACTCCTGATGTGTTGGATGATTGCTGGAAAACTACTAGCCCATCATACTAGCGCAAGCCCGGCACCTCACTTGCGGTGAAGCGCCGGGCAGAGCCAAATCTCATAAGGTCACTACTGGTTGTCAGCGGCCGAGAAATCGATGTCGAGCGAGGAGACGGCCCAACCGATATGGTTGTCGGAGCGCACGAATTTAACGGTGTACTCCTGCTCGCCGCCCTTGGACAGCGAAGCCTTCACCTTGGCGGTGGTCTCGGTCATGGACTGATCCATACCCTCGATGGAGACGGTGGCGCCCTGCGGGATCGAGGAGATGATCATCGCCTTGGCGTCCTCGGACAGGCTCGAGGCCAGGCAGGACTCGGCCTTGGCGGTATCGCCGTCACCGGCAGCCTGGAACAGGTCGGTGATGACGGACTCCTGCGAGGGATAGCCCATGCCGCGCGTATAAGCATAGCCAAGACCGCCGGCAGCAATCACGATGAGCAGAAGCAGCGCCAGGAAGATCTTAAGACCCGTGTGGCGGTGGCGACGACGAACCTTGGCCTGCTTGCGGTCCTGCTGGACCATCTCGGACTCGGACAGCGTAAAGAAGCCGGTATCAGAGGGGTCGGGCATAAACTGACCGGTCGTGCCCGTGGGATCGAGCGGGTCGACAGCGGGAGCGTCCATCGCGGGAGCCGGGGCCGTGGACATGGCCGTCTGGGCCGAAAGCGCGGCGAGCGAGTCGTGCACGCGGGCAAGCTCGTCGGCCTGCTCGGGCGTGAGCTGGTAGATGCCGTCTGCGGTAGCGGCGTTAAAGGCATCGAGCGCATCGGAGGGACGGCCGGCGGCGGAAAGCGCTTGACCCATGCCGGCGTTGAGGGCGCGTGTATCGTCGCGCGGGCCGGCAAAGTCGATAGCCGTGCGGTAGGTCTCTACGGCGTCCGCGGGGCGGCCGAGCTTGATGAAGCAGCGGCCCAGATCGCCGAGAGCAGCGGCAGGAGCCGGGTTGGCGCCGTCGATGGCAGCCTGACGGAAGGCAGTACCGGCGTTGGCATAGTCGCCCGACTGGAACAGCGCGTTGCCCAGACCCAGGTAGGCCTTAAAAGGCGTGGCGTAGGAAGCGTCCTGGGTAGCTGCAGAGAACGCCTGGGCAGCCGTGGTGTAGTCGCCCACCGCGGCGAGTGCCTTGCCGCGGTTGGTGAGCAGGGCGCCGCGCTTGCCATAGGCGCCGTCGTTGAGGGCGGCGGCGTAGGCCTCGGCGGCCTCGGCGTACATGCCCAGATGCATCAGGGCGTTGCCGCGCAGGTGGTCGGCCTCACCCATGATCTCGTTGGGAGTCTTTGCCGCGCCAAGCATCTGGGCGGCAGCGGAAAAATCACCCGCGCGATAAGCGGCGCGGCCCTGTTGGATCAGCTGGCTATTCAAGGAAGTCCCCTTTACTCGTGAACGATCTCGACATGAACGATCTCGTCGCCGGCGCGCAGCTGCGAGATGACGTCGAGGCCCTCGACCGTGGTGCCAAAGACGGTGTAGCCGGAGTCGAGGTTGTGCTGGGCACCCAGGCAGAAGTAGAACTGCGAGCCCGCGGAATCAGGATCCATGGAGCGGGCCATGGCAAGAGCGCCATCAACATGGCTGTTGCGCGGATTGGTGGCAAACTCGCCCTTGATGCAGTAGCCAGGGCCGCCGGTACCGGGCATGCCGTCGGGACCCTCAAGGCCGGTAGCGACGTCGGCGCCGGACATATCGCGGGTATTGGGGTCGCCGCCCTGGATTACAAAGCCGGGCACATAGCGATGGAACTTAAGGCCGTCATAGAAGCCCATCGTGGAAAGCTCGCAGAAGTTCGCCACATGGATGGGGGCGCCCTCACCGTCAAACTTGACCTTGATGGTACCCTTCGACGTCTCGATCACCGCGTACTCGTCACCGACGAGCTGGTACTCGGGCGTATAGAGCTCTTTCTTAAAACCAAACATGTGGTTCCTTCCTCGTGCGTTTAAAGCATATTTGTACGAATTGTAGCAATAAGCACGGGCTTCCATCAATTGCGCACGCAGGTTATGCCGCCGGAGGGCAACAAATTACGAACGCTGCTGCGGCCTCCATGCGCTCACGTTGGCGTCGTACTGGTTAAGCGCGCTGTTGCCGCCTTGTGCGATGGGCGCCAGGATCTCGCTCTGACGGGCGCTCAGCGACTCACCATCGGGAATGGACAGCGAGATATCCCAGCTCTGGCAGATCACGTCGACACGCTCGTACATCCACTGCGCAAGCTGCTTTAGATGATCGATGTCCTCCGCATAGACCGTGTCGTCCTGAACCTTGAGGTTGTTGAGCTCATCCTGGGTCTTTTTAATCTGGTCGCGCAGGGCATAGGCGCTCTGTGACAGCTCCTGGCGGGTGGAAAGCGGTGTACGCAGATAGCCGTTATTAAACGAATCGATGACCTCGCCGATCTGATCCTCGTCGCTGTACGACACGATGGTCTGGTACAGGCCATCAAGCCTGGTGTAGAGCTGGTCGTCGGTTAAGACGGTCTCCTCCTGAACGACCTCGGACGTATCCTCTTGCTTGGGCTCTTTATCGGTGGCCTCGCCCTTTTGGCGCGACGGGAAGGTGGTCTTGGCGGCCTGGCCAAACTGGTCGTAAAAGCCGGGCATGACGCCCATGGGATCGGCGGTCACAAACCAATACGCACCACCGCACACGGCGGCGAGCACCGCGATGACGATGAGCGGTTTGGGGATATGGCGCTTGTGCTTGTGATAGGCGTCCTCGTCGGGGTGGACCTTGCGCTTGGGCTTTTGCTTTTTGGGCTGGGCATCATCGCGCAGGGACACCGGCGTGGGGATATCGACCTTTGGGATACCAAAGTCCTTATCGAAGGCAGGCAGCACGCAGGTCTCGTTGGGGTCGGCTGCGTCGGAGAGCACCGCGGCGGCAGATGCCGGCGCGTGGGGCACCTCGGTATCGATCTGCTCCTGCGTCAGGCGCGGAAAGCCGGCCGTGCGCCCTGCGGCCAGGTCGGATGCGGCCGCGTCCTCGGAAAGGATGCCTGGCGCGGGGCGTCCACACTTGGGACAGGTACGGTCATGCGGGGACAGACGGGCGCCGCAACCGTCGCAGAACACGAACTCGGTATGCTCGGGGCCATCGCCCGGACCAACGTATGCGTTGCAATAGGGGCAGAACGAGGCGCCGTCCTCGATGGTCTTTAGGCAATGCGGGCAGATCACGGCATCCTCTTTCCGAAGCAATTCAAACAATTGAGGTTAGAGCATAACATCGACACGCCCCCACAAGCGCAAGGCACCAATTCAACATCGCCGGGCAGTCTTTTGGGGGATGATTTTTCTGGGACGGGGACTACTTCTTTTTCTTGGGCATCGAGACCTTGATGCCTTGGGCAGACTTGGTCACCCGCGATCGCTTGGTGCCCGTGCCCTTCTTTTTCTTGGGCTGGGTCTGGGCCACAACCTCGAGTGCACGGGCCTCGGCCTCGCGGACAGTGCGCGCCTCACGGCGCTGCGCCATATCGGCGGCAACGCGCTTGGCAAAACGCTCGGCGGTCGATCCCGTCGAGCTCACCTTGCCGCCACCGCGACCCAAGCGAACGCGCACGCCACGGCCAAAGCCGGTAGCCGCATGACGGCGACGGGGCTTAAGAGAGTCCATCATCGTTGCAAGCTTAAAGAACACCGCGCAGGTAAAGACGACGATAACCGCCAAGATGACAATCTGACCCATCGACAGGTTGGCGATCGACAGCAGCTCCGGGAACCCGATAACGCCCGTCAAAATACAAGCGATGACAAACACGAAAAGCACCACGCGCAAGGGCGTGAGCGGCTGCGAGATGCGCCAGATCAGGCTGACACTCGCCGCGCACGACGTGAGCAGGCACATGGTCGAAAGCGTGAGCTGGTTAAAGCCAAACACGCGTGCCACAAAGATATCGAGCGCCGCGGCCAAAATGACCGCAATCGACGCCGGCAGCGCACGCTTAAGCACGTTGGTCAAGAACGACCCCTTCACGCGGGCGTTGTTAGGCTCCAGGCCCAGCACAAAGCCCGGCGCGCCGATGCAGAAGAAGTTAATGAGCGTCATCTGAATGGGCTCGAAGGGATACGGCGGCAGGGCGATGCACAGCGCCGCCAGGCCCATCGAGAACAGCGTCTTAGTCAGAAAGAGCGCGGCAGAGCGCTGCAGATTATTGATAGAGCGACGGCCCTCGGCAACCACAGCGGGCATCGAGGCAAAGTCGTTATCGACGAGCACGATCTCGGCCACATTGCGCGCGGCATCGGAGCCGGCGGCCATCGCCACGGAGCAGTCGGCCTCCTTGAGCGCCAGCACGTCGTTGACGCCGTCGCCCGTCATGGCCACGGTGTGTCCGCGGCGTTTGAACGCCTGCACGAGCTCGCGCTTCTGCTGCGGCGTCACGCGGCCAAAGACGTGGTAGCGATCCACCGCCGCATCGAGCTTGGCAGGCGTATCGAGCGTCGTGGCGTCCACGTAGGCGTCGGCACCCGGCACGCCCACCACGCGCGCGATCGACGACACCGTACGCGGGTCGTCGCCGCTGATCACGTTGAGGGTCACGCCCTGCTCGTTAAAGTAGCCGATAGTCTCGGCTGCCGAAGTGCGAATCTCATCGCGGATGGTCACAAAGCCCACGGGCTCGGCCTCGCCCACCATATCGCCATCGGGCGTAAAGCCGTCAACGCGCGCCACCACGAGCACACGGCAGGTATCGGCGAGCTCGGCCACACGATTCTCGACCTGCGCAAATGCGCGAACGGAGAGCACAAACTGCGCGGCGCCCATCACATAGGAGCCCTGCGCAAACGACGCGCCACTCCACTTTTTGGACGACGAGAACGGAATAACCGACAGCGGCTCGGACACCTCGACCGGACGATCGGCGTAGTAGTTGAGCAGCGCCTGGCAGGTCTCGTTGGCATCTGCCGAGGTCGCACGCGCCACGTTGGCGAGCGCAAAGTCGAGCACCGTGGTCTCGACGGGGACAGCCGCCTCGTCCGAGTCCGCGCCAAAGCCAACACCCTCAACAGGCAGCGGGTAGGTACCCTCGACCTCCATACGGCCCGAGGTAATGGTGCCCGTCTTGTCCAGGCACAGCACGTCGACGCGCGCGAGCGTCTCGATGCAGTAGAGCTGCTGTGCCAGCACCTTGCGACGTGCCAGACGCACCGTGGCAATCGCGAGCAACGACGAGGTCAGCAGTACCAGGCCCTGCGGAATCATGCCCAGCAGGGCACCCACCGTGGACAGCAGCGCCGAAGAAGGCACACGACCGGCCAGCAGCTCGGAGAAGCACCAGGAAAGCGCGCTATCGCCCGGGGTTCCCGCGGCATCCCACAGCTCGCTCACACTCGAGGAAAAGAGCGCCAGACCAAGCGGAATCATGATAATGCTCGCGAACCGCACGATGGCGTTCAGCGCGTTCATAATTTCGGAATTGACTTTTTTGACGTACTTAGCCTCGTTGTTGATCTTTGCCACGTAGTTATCGGCGCCGACATGGATCACACGGGCACGCAGCAGGCCCGAGTCGATAAAGCTGCCGCTCATGAGCTCGGAGCCCGGCTGTTTCTTAATGAGGTCGCTCTCGCCCGTCAGCAGGCTCTCGTTGACGAGCGCCTCGCCCGACACCACCACGGCGTCGGCGGGAATCTGGTCACCGCGCCCCAAGCGAATGATATCGTCGAGCACGATCTGGTCCAGGTCGAGCTCCACCTCGGCGCCGTCGCGCACCGCGATGGCCTTCTTAGAGGTGAGCAGCGTAAGCTTGTCGACCATCCGCTTGGAACGCATGGACTGAATCACACCGATCGCCGTGTTCAAGAACACCACGAACAGGAACGTCAGGTTCTTAAACGAACCGGTCAGCAACACCAAAATCGCCAAGACCACGTTGATTAAGTTGAACAGCGTGCAGAGGTTCTCGATGATGAGCTCTTTAACCGACTTGGTCTTGAGCTCCATGTTGCGGTTGATCCTACCAGCGGCGATGCGCTCCTCGACCTCGGCGGTCGAGAGTCCGCGCTCGATATCCGTTGCTGCCATACCACGTCCCATCACGTCGCGTCGGTATAAGAAAAACCGCCCGGACCATGCGAGGTTCGGACGGTCTCACGTTCGATGGTGCCCCATGTTGGATTCGAACCAACGGCCTTCTGCTCCGGAGGCAGACGCTCTAATCCTCTGAGCTAATAGGGCGAACGGTAGGCATTATACCCAAGTGCGCCACGGGCTATCAAAATAAAAGAAAAAGCTTTGCAATTCCGAGGAAGACGCGGCGCAACGGCCCACTTTAGAAGGCAAAAGCGAATCAGATAGTATAAACTCTCATGCACCATATATACACGGCTCGCGATGCGGGCCGTTTTTACAAGGGTTATCCATCGAGGTGAGAGGCACACCATGATTGCAATTTTAAAGCAGAGCGCCAGCGACGAGGCCGTCAGCCATATCGTCAGCTGGATTGAAAAAAAGGGCCTGAAGACCGACGTCTCGCGCGGCGAGAACGAGACGATCATCGGCCTGGTGGGCGATACGACCAAGATCGACCCGTTCCTGCTCGAGTCCATGGACGTCGTCGAGCGCGTGCAGCGCGTCTCCGAGCCGTTCAAGCGCGCCAACCGCAAGTTCCACCCCGAGGACTCCGTCATCGACTGCGGCCACGGCGTCAAGATCGGCGGCGATCAGTTCCAGGTCATCGCCGGCCCGTGCTCCGTCGAGGGCGAGAACCTCATCCGCATCGCCCGCCGCGTGAAGGCCGCCGGTGCCACGATGCTGCGCGGCGGTGCCTACAAGCCCCGCACTTCCCCGTACGCCTACCAGGGCATGGGCCCCGCCGGTCTGGACCTGCTGTGCGAGGCGTCTGCCGAGCTCGACATGCCGATCGTCACCGAGATCATGGACCCGCGCGACGTGCAGGTCTTCCTGGACAAGAAGATCGACGTCATGCAGATCGGCGCCCGCAACGCCCAGAACTTCCCTCTGCTCAAAGAGGTCGGCAAGACCAAGACTCCGATCTTGCTTAAGCGCGGCATGTCCGGCACGATCGATGAGCTGCTCATGGCCGCCGAGTACATCATGAGCGAGGGCAACGACAACGTCATCCTGTGCGAGCGCGGCATCCGCACCTTCGAGACCCGTACTCGCAACACATTCGACCTCAACGCCGTGCCGGTGCTGCACCACCTGTCGCACCTGCCCGTCGTCGCCGACCCCAGCCACGCCACCGGCTACACCCGCTACGTTGAGCCCATGGCGCTTGCCGCGACCGCCTGCGGCGCCAACGGCCTGGAGATCGAGGTCCACGACGAGCCGAGCCGCGCCTGGTCCGACGGCGCCCAGGCCCTCACCCCCGATCAGTTCAACGACACCATGCGCCGCATCCGAGCCATCCGCGAGGTCGTCTGCCAAGAGACCATGGAGTAGCCCATGGGTACAGTGAGAAACGCGCGCGTCAACCAGGGCGGCCCCAAGTGCGCCGGCATCGTCGGCCTTGGCCTCATCGGCGGCAGCTTTGCCCGCGGCTATGCGCAGGCGGGCGTCCGCGTGCTGGCCTGGGATCCCGATGACGATGTCATGACGGCTGCCAGCATGGGCACCGTTGCCGGCGAGCTCAACGACAAGACGCTCGGCGAATGCGACATCATCGTCCTTGCCTGCTATCCCGAGGCATGCATCGAGTGGCTCGAGGCGCACGCCCAGGCGCTCGCCGACGCCACCGACACCGAGGCCATCATGGGCCCCGTGGTGATCGACACGGTGGGCGTCAAGGGCATCGTGTGCGAGCGCGCCTTTGAGCTTGCCCGCGAGCACGGCTTTTACTTTGTGGGCGCGCACCCCATGGCGGGCACGCAGTACTCGGGCTATGCGCACTCCCGCGCCGACCTGTTCCAGGGCGCCCCGCTCGTGCTCGTACCGCCCGCGGTGGACGATGCGCTCAAACTGGAGCTTTTGGGCCAGGTGCGCGAGATGGTACGCCCCTTGGGCTTTGGCAAGTTCAGCGTGACCAGCGCCGCCGAGCACGACCGCGTCATCGCCTTTACGAGCCAGCTCGCGCACGTCGTCTCCAACGCCTATGTTAAGAGCCCGACCGCTCAGGTCCACCACGGCTTTTCGGCCGGCAGCTACCGCGACCTCACCCGCGTGGCGCACCTCAATCCGCAGATGTGGTCCGAGCTCATGATCGACGACGCCAATGCGCTCGCCTTCGAGATCGACCATCTGATCGAATCGCTCGGCGCCTACAGCCGCGCCCTTAAAGACCGCGACCAGCGCTATCTGGAGAATCTCCTTGCCGAGGGCGACCGAATTAAGCGCGCACTCGACGACGAGGCCTCCCACTAGACCACCTATCACGCCAGGTCGAAAGGACCGAAGCTTATGGCGATTACCATCGATATCGACACCGCACGCCCCTACCAGGTGCATGTTGGCACGTTTTTGCTGGAGCAGGCGGGACCGCTCGTGCGCGCCACTGCCGGCGGCACCAAGGCCGTCATCGTGACGGACACCAACGTGGGCCCGCTCTACCAGATGCCCGTTAAGCAGAGCCTGGAGGCGTCAGGCTACGAGGTGAGCATCTGCACCTTCGAGGCCGGCGAGCCCCATAAGCGCGCCGAAACCTATGTTGCCATTTTGGAGTTTGTGGCCGAGCACGAGCTTTCGCGCTCCGACGTGATCGTGGCACTCGGCGGTGGTGTCGTGGGCGACGTGGCGGGCTTTGTGGCCGCCACCTACATGCGCGGCTGCAAGTTTGTGCAGATCCCGACGAGCCTGCTCGCCATGGTAGATTCGTCTGTGGGCGGCAAGACCGCCATCGACCTGGCTGCCGGCAAGAACTTGGCCGGCGCCTTTTGGCAGCCGAGCGTGGTCATTGCCGACGTGGGGTGCCTGGCCACCCTCACGCCCGAGCAGTTCGCTGACGGCTGCGGCGAGGTCGTCAAGCACGCCGTGATTGCCGATCCGGAGCTTTTCGCCGAGCTGGAGAAGACCCCGCTCACGCTGGAGCTGCTCAACCACGATGTGGCCCGCGTAGCACTCATCATCGCCCGCAACATCGACATCAAGCGCGCCGTGGTCGTCGCCGACGAGCGCGAGACTAACCAGCGTAAGCTCCTCAACTTTGGACACAGCGCCGGACACGCCGTCGAAGCCTGCGAGCACTTTGAGCTCGGACACGGCAACTGCGTGTCGATCGGCATGGGTATCATCACGCGCGCCGCGGCCCTGCACGGCGTCTGCGATGCTGCGCTGCCCGGTCGTATTGAGGAGCTCTGCGCCCGCCATGGCCTCAAGACCCGCTGCGGCCTAGATGCCGATGCCGTCTTTGCCGAAGCGCTCCACGACAAGAAGCGCGCGGGCGACACCATCGACCTGGTGATTCCGCACGGCATTGGCCGCTGCAGCATCGACCGCACGCCACTTTCCACTTTCCACGAACTCATTGCCGAGGGCCTCGGCCAGAAGGGAGACGCATCCGCATGCTAGCCCGCATCACCCCGTCCCCGCTCAAGGGCACCGTTCCCGCCATCGCGTCCAAGTCGATGGCGCATCGCCTCATCATCTGCGCTGCGCTTGCCAACGGCGAGACACACGTCACCTGCAACACCACCTGCGCCGACATCGAGGCCACGGTGCGCTGCCTTACGGCACTGGGTGCTCGCATCGAGACCGTCGAGGACGGCTTCCAGGTCCACCCCACCATGAAGAGTGTTGAGTTTGGCCTGCTCAAGGCCCTTGCCGGCGGCACGCTTGACTGCGGTGAAAGTGGCTCCACGCTGCGCTTTATGCTGCCTGTCGCCTGCGCGCTGGGTGCGGATGCCACCTTCGTAGGCCAGGGCCGCCTGGGCGCCCGCCCGCTCTCCCCGCTCTCGGACGAGATCATCGCCGCCGGCTGCGACCTACAGGGTCTGGGCGGTTTTCCGCTCAAGACGAGCGGCCGCATGCGCCCGGGCACCTTTGTGCTTCCGGGCAACGTGAGCTCGCAGTACATCTCGGGCCTGCTGCTGGCAGCCCCACTGCTGGCCCAGCCCTCCTGCGTGCAGGTAACCGGCCTCATTGAGAGCCGTCCCTACATCAACCTGACGATCCAGGCCATGAAGGCCTTTGGCGTCGAGGTCAACGTCGAGCGTATTCCGGCCAAGGACGGCCAGCCCGAGGTCACGAACTTCCGCGTGACCAGCGGCTCGTACCGCACGCCCGGCAGCGTTGCTGTCGAGGGCGACTGGTCCAACGCCGCCTTTTGGCTGTGCGCCGGTGCCATCGGCACCGACCCCATCACCGTCGAGGGCGTGTCGCTAAGCTCCGCACAGGGCGACCGTAACGTGCTTGCCGCGCTTTCGCGCTTTGGCGCCCGCATCGTGCGCTCCACCAACGCCGCCACCGTGCAGTCCGACAAGCTCGCCGGCTTTGAGATGAGTGCCCACGACATTCCGGACCTGGTGCCCGTCATCTCGGCCGTGGCCTCGTTGGCACAGGGCCGCACCTTTATTCGCGATTGCGCCCGTCTGCGCATCAAGGAATCCGACCGTCTGGTCACCACCACCCGCGAGCTCACCGCGCTGGGCGCGCAGGTGCGCATTGCCGGCGATGACCTCATCATCAAGGGTGTCGATGCCTTCACCGGCGGCGAGGTCGATTCGCACAACGACCATCGCATCGCCATGATGGCCGCTATCGCCGCGAGCCGCGCCACCGGCGAGGTCGTGATCCACGGCGCCGAGGCCGTCAACAAGTCCTATCCCGATTTCTTCGACCACTACCGCCTGCTGGGCGGCAAGGTCACACTCGAGGAGGAATAGCATGTCCTCGACCTTTGGCAACGTCTTGCACGTAAGCATCTTCGGCCAGTCGCACTCCCCCGCCATCGGCTGCTCCCTCGATGGCATTCCGGCGGGCATCGCTGTTGACCAAGAGCAGCTGCAGGCCTTCCTTGACCGTCGTGCCCCCGGTCGCGACGAGACCGCGACCAAACGCCGCGAGGCCGACGCCGCCCACATCATCGCCGGTGTGGTCGATGGACATACCACCGGCGCGCCCATCGCCGCGATTATCGAGAACACCAACACGCGCTCCAAGGATTACTCCGAACTGCGCCGCAAGCCCCGCCCCGGACATGCGGACTTCCCTGCGCGCGTGAAGTATCACAACATGCACGATGTCGCCGGCGGCGGACACTTCTCCGGCCGCCTAACGGCACCCCTGTGCATCGCCGGCGGCATTGCGCTGCAGGCACTCGAGGCCCGCGGCATTAAAGTGATGGCGCATGTAGCGCAGATCGGCGGCATCTCCGACCTGCCGATGGACGACATGGTCTATCGCGAGGCCGACCGCAAGGCGATCCTTACGAACGATCTGCCGTGCATTGACGCCGCCGCCGCCGGCCGCATGCACGAGGAAATCCTAGCCGCGCGCGACGAACTCGACAGCATCGGCGGCATCGTGGAGTGCGGCATTTACGGGCTTCCTGCGGGCATCGGCGACCCCATGTTCGATGGCATCGAGAACCGCATCGCGCAAATCGCGTTTGGCATTCCCGCCGTAAAGGGCGTGGAGTTTGGCATGGGCTTTGCCGTGGCCGCCATGCGTGGCAGCGAGAACAACGATCCGTATCGCATCGATGCCGAGACCGGCGAGATCGAGGTCGAGTCCAACAACGCCGGCGGCATCCTGGGCGGTATTTCGACCGGCGCGCCCGTCATGTGGCGCATGGCCGTAAAGCCGACGCCCTCAATTGGCCGCGAGCAGCAGACGGTGGACATGGACGCTATGGAAAATGCCGAGCTCTCGGTCCACGGCCGCCACGATCCCTGCATCGTCCCCCGAGCCGTCCCCGTAGCCGAAGCAGCCGCCGCCCTCGCCATCTGGGACGCCCTCCTCGAAGACGCCGCCCAGCGCTAACTACCCACCCCTCAACATCCCCCGACACGTGAAAGGGGTCTCCATGGACCTTGCTGACATCCGCCAGGCCATCGATGGCATCGACACCACTCTCCTCAACAGCTTTGTCGAGCGCATGGACATTGCCACCGAGGTCGCCAAGTCAAAAATCGAGATGGGCAAGGCCGTCTTCGACCCCGCCCGTGAGCGCTCCAAGCTCAACAACCTCGCCAGCCGCGCACCCGAGCGCTACGAGGCGCAGACCATCACGCTATTCCGCCTCCTCATGAGCATGAGCAAGGCCGAGCAGCAGCGCTACATCAACGAACTCAAGGGCATCACCGTCTCGCAACAGGCCCACGCTACGGCCGTGGCCTTTGACACGCCTTTCCCCCAGACGGCCACCGTCGCCTGCCAGGGCGTCGAAGGCGCCTACAGCCAGATCGCCGCGTGCAAGCTCTTCGACGTGCCCGATATCGCGTTCTTCGAGACCTTCGAGGGCGTTATGCGCGCCGTGCGCGACGGCTTCTGCGAGTTTGGCGTACTGCCCATCGAAAACTCCACCGCAGGTTCCGTCAACGCCGTCTACGACCTGCTCGCGCAGTTCGACTTCCATATCGTGCGCTCGCTGCGCCTCAAGATCGACCACAATCTGCTCGTCAAGCCCGGCACCAAGCTCTCAGACGTGCGCGAGGTTTACAGCCACGGCCAAGCCATTGCCCAGTGCGCCGGCTATATCGAGAACCGAAACCTGCACGCCACCAAGTACCCCAACACGGCCATGTCGGCCGAGATGGTTGCCAACTCCGAGCGCGCCGACGTCGCCGCCATCGCCTCGCGCAGCTGCGCCGCGCTGTATGGCCTGGAGATACTGGAGCCCAACATCCAGGACTCGGACAACAACTACACGCGCTTTGTCGTCATCAGCCGCGAGCCGCGCGTCTATCCCGGTGCCAACCGCACCTCGCTCATGATCACCACGGCCAACGAGCCGGGCGCACTCTACCGCGTGCTCGAGCGCTTCTACGCCCTCAACATCAACCTCATCAAGCTCGAGAGTCGCCCCATCCCCGGCCGCGACTTTGAATTTATGTTCTACTTTGACCTGGACTGCCCCTTTGGCAGCAGGGCCCTCGACGACCTGCTCGATTCCATCGACGACGTGTGCGAGAGCTTTACCTACTTTGGCAGCTACACGGAGGTGCTCTAGATGGCCGATGCCGCCGCAACCCGCCCCTACGGCGTGCTGGGCCGCGTGCTGGGCCACAGCTACACCCCGACCATCTACAAGGAGCTCGCAGGGCTCGAGTACGTGCGATTTGAGCGCGAGCCCGAAGACCTTCAGGCCTTTATGATGGGCGACGAATGGGAGGGCACCAACGTGACCATCCCCTACAAGCGCGCCGTCATGGAATACTTGGACGAGCTGAGTCCGCTCGCCGAGCGCATGGGCAACGTCAACACCATCACACGCCTGCCTGACGGTTGTTTGCGCGGCGACAACACCGACTACTTTGGTTTTCAGTGTCTGGTCGAGGAGTTGGGCGTAGAGGTTGCCGGCAAGAAGGCCCTCGTGCTCGGTGCCACCGGTGGCGCCGGCACCACTGCCAGCATGGTGCTCGGCGACCTGGGCGCCATCGTCGTGCCGGTCGGCCGCACGAGCGAAGTCAACTACGACAACATCGCGCAGCAGTCCGACGCCGCACTGCTCGTCAACTGCACGCCCGCCGGCATGTTCCCCCACTGTCCCGATGCCCCCTGCACGCTCGAGGGGCTCGATGCGCTCGAGGGCGTCATCGACATTGTCTACAACCCCGCTCGCACGGGACTCATGCTCGAGGCCGAGCGCCGCGGCATTCCCTGCATCGGCGGCCTGCTCATGCTCGTGGCCCAAGCGGCACAGGCCGTCGAGCGCTATACCGGCCAGGTCACCCCGCGCGAGCGCATCCTGGACGTAACGGAGCGCTTGTCACGCCGTGAACAGAACATCGCGCTGATCGGCATGCCAGGCTCGGGCAAGACCCGTGTGGGTGAGCAGATCGCCCTGCTCACGGGTCGCGAGCACATCGACCTGGACCGCGCCCTCGAGGAGCGCCTGGGGATGCCCTGTGCCGACTATATCGTCGAGCGCGGCGAGGCGGCCTTCCGCGAGCAGGAGACGGGGGCGCTGGCCGGCATCTCCAAGTGCAGCGGCCTGGTGCTTTCCACGGGCGGCGGCGTGGTCACGCGCGACGAGAACTACCCGCTACTGCACCAGAACAGCCAGATCGTGATGCTCAACCGTAAGCTCGACGAACTCGCCCACAAGGGACGCCCCATCACCGCCCGCGACGGTATCGACAAGCTGGCCGAGCAGCGCATGCCGCGCTACCGCGCCTGGGCCGACTACATCATCGACTCACGCGACTGCGCCGCCAACACCGCCCAAGCCCTCCTCGACACCCTCCCATCCGCTCTCTAATCAAAACCACCGCAAAGGGGACAGGCACCTTTGTGGTGGTTTTCCAACCGCAAAGGAAGCAACCATGAAAGCACTCGTCATCAACGGTCCCAACCTCAACATGCTCGGCATTCGCGAGCCGGGCATCTACGGCAGTGATAACTACGACCACCTGGTCCAGATTTGCCAGGAGGCAGGCGCCACGCAGGGCTTTGACGAGGTCGAGGTCTTCCAGTCCAACCATGAGGGCTGCATCGTCGACAAGATCCAAGAGGCCTACGGCAAGGTCGATGGTATCGTCATCAATCCGGCTGCCTACACGCACACGAGCGTGGCCATCCTGGACGCGCTCAAGGCCGTCGCCATCCCGGCTGTGGAGGTCCACATCAGCGCTGTCGAGACCCGCGAGGACTTCCGCCAGGTGAGCTACGCCCGCCTGGCCTGCTTCGCCACCATCACCGGCGAGGGCTTGCAGGGCTACGCCCACGCGCTGGAGCTGCTGAAAGGGTATCTGCTACACTAATCATTGGGGGAAATAAGTCAGAAACGTTTGTCCCTAAACTAAAGTAACTGTCCAATTGACATACAAAGGAGCATATCCATGTCCCAGTACGATTACCTTGTCGTCGGTGCCGGCCTTTCGGGCGCCGTCTTTGCCAATGCCGCCAAGCGCGCCGGCAAGTCGGTCCTGGTCATCGATCGCCGCGATCACATTGCCGGCAATATCTACACCGAGGACGTCGAGGGCATCCAGGTCCACCGCTACGGCGCGCATATCTTCCACACTTCCATGAAGGATGTTTGGGACTACGTCAACCGCTTCGCCGAGTTCAACAACTACGTCAACTCGCCGGTAGCCAACTTCCACGGCAACATGTACAATATGCCCTTCAACATGAACACCTTCGCCAAGATGTGGCCGGGCGTCGTCACGCCGGCCGACGCCAAGGCCAAGATCGCCGAGCAGGTGGCCGCCGAGAACATCGGCGAGCCTCAGAACCTCGAGGAGCAGGCGCTGTCGCTCGTCGGCCGCGACATCTTCGAGACGCTCGTGAAGGGCTACACCGAGAAGCAGTGGGGCCGCGACTGCAAGGACCTGCCCGCGAGCATCATAAAGCGCCTCCCCTGCCGCTTCACCTACGACAACAACTACTTCAACGACCGCTATCAGGGCATCCCCATGGGCGGCTACACCAAGATGGTCGCCAACATGCTCGAGGGCGTCGAGGTGAGCTGCGGCGTGGAGTACAAGGAGCTGGCCGCCGCCGAGCCCGATATCGCCGTCAAGACGATCTACTGCGGCCCCATCGACGCGTTCTACGACTTTAAGCTGGGCACGCTCGAGTACCGCAGCCTGCGCTTCGAGACCGAGACGCTCAACGAGCAGGACCACCAGGGCGTGGCCGTGGTCAACTACACCGAGCGCGAGGTCCCCTACACCCGCATCATCGAGCACAAGCACTTCGAGTTCGGCACGCAGGACAAGACCGTCATCACTCGCGAGTACCCGGCCGACTGGAAGCCCGGCGACGAGCCCTACTACCCCATCAACGACGCCAAGAACGAGGCCCTCTACAAGCAGTACGAGGAGCTGGCTGCGCAGGAGGGCAACGTGGTCTTTGCCGGTCGTCTGGGCGGCTACAAGTACTACGACATGGACAAGGCCATCGCCGCAGCCTTCGAGCTTGTCCGCAACGAACTGGGCGTGGAGCCGACTGAGGCGTAGAGACAAAGGCGCATTAGCTAGCCACCATAAGCAAACAGAATGCCCGGTGCAGCGCGAATGCTGCACCGGGCTGGCTTTGGGCATCCCCATCATTATGGAACTCTTAGCCACCGGACTCGTTCCGCTCTTCCACACCGCCATGCTTTCAGCAGCGTTTCTGTTCCTGTGCGGACTCTCGCTCACTACGGGCTTTATCCTGGACTCCGTAGCCAAAGTGGACAGCAAGCAGTGGGAACTGAGGATAAATGCGGAGAGCACCGATTAATACCCTTGCATGAAATCACAAAGTTATAGTTTTGAATTAAAAAATAGGAGTAATGCTGATTTTGATATCAGTTCAACTGAGTCCATTCATACAGAACCTGGTTCCGTAGGTAAGACGCAGGCGGCCTTTCAATCATTTCATTAGCTTGATTTTCTATTCTGGTCAACCGAATGCGACCTTCATTTGAAATACCATAATAGTCAAAATATGCCGTAGCTGTTTTATATAGATCTACGTTCTTTTTCTGCATATCGATTAATTCAAGAAGACATTCTTCCGCATCATCTCTCATATCCATGCAATATAAGGAACCAATCTTTAATAGCTGTAACTCAGAAGTTACACTTCGCAAGCGTAAAGAATCAGCAGTATCCACAACACTGGCATATTCGCCCTCGTCACATAATCTGAGCAAATAATTCTCAGTCACTTCGGGGTCTTTTTCAAAACACGAAGGACCTCTATCTCCCACTTCAATCAAATAGCTTCTATAACATGTAATGATCGTAAGGCCGAAGATTATCGAAAGACATAAGAGGAGGCAGCCTTTATTAGCCCAGTTAGTAAATCCGAAGGATAATTCTTTTATAGAATATTTTTCATTTCCGCGAGACAAAAACAGAACTAACAGTAAATCAATGAAACCGAATTGGATGTCAATATCAACCATAAAATGAAGCAGCATTAAAACAGTGCCAGCAACCACGAATGAGCTATGGGGAATATTGCTACGCTCCTTAAATATGCAGATTATACGCGTGATACAGAACCATAAAAATGCAGTAAGCGCGAAAATGCCACCGTCAAGCAGAATTTGAAGATAACCACAATGGATGACATTGGCAGAGTATTGCGCACTTTGAACGAATCGATACGATTGTCGCCAAGCACCAGGGCCGATTCCGATAAAAGGGCTAGACCCAGCCAATCTAAGTCCATCGTATATTTGAATAATTCGCTCAATAAATGTCTGCACCGACTCCACAATACGTCCCGACATCATGTCATAAATACACAATATGAGGACAAGCCCGAACACGGCGAGCAAAAATGAGGCCATAGACCGCTTTTCCAATATCAAATAAATCATAAGGCCAATAACGACCAATATGGCAACGGCGACCGAACGCGTCAGGACAAGCGCAATAAATGGCACTAGACAATCAATTTTTGTAAACAAAGGACTATCGAGCAGTAATAAAAATGAAAGCGCAAACCAAACGGCAGCTGTATTAGCGTATTGAAAAAACGCCTGAAGACGACCAGCGCTAACATAACCAAAAAAAGAAGGGAAAACAAAAAAAAGTAAAATAGCAGCTGCAGAAGAAATGAAACAGATGTAGCGTAATCCCCCAATCAGGTAATTGAAATCAAAATCATCAACCGAAGTAAAAACAAATGACGAAGACAGGAACATGCAATAAGGGGCAAGATGAGCAAGCGAGTAGGAGCCGTAACCGCATGCAAAAGAAGATATAAGCCCAAGAAATACCATGGCAGCCATGCTTATATTTCTTTGGAAATTTAGAATTTCGAATTTCGAGCGATCAATAACTATAATTGACAACAGAAAAATGGAAGCAATAAAAGAAATGCTAGAATTATAGCCCCCTTGGAGTAAAAGAATAGCCCCGAGTAAACACAACAGTGTCCAAAGAGTTCTTTTATTCAATTCAACTACCTCGTCGTATATAAATAAAAAACGGAGACCCCTGATGGAGTCTCCGTTTAACCCAATCAGCAAGGTTTACACGAGACCATTTGCATCCATACGATGCAAGAAGGCGGCCATATCTTGTCTAACTACATCCGACATTCCGCGGAAGGTTCGAGAACCGTTGGCCTCAGCCCAACCCTCTGATACGCCATTTTCCGAAAGCCAAAGGACTTCCTCATAGTGAGGAGTGGATTCGTTAACGTCAGAAAACGGGTTCGACCTCGAAGCGACACCGCCCTTGTGCAAGTAATCCGAAAGACGCTTAAGGAAAGCCGCCATATCCTGACGCTTAACGCTATCCATGCCCCTAAATTCATAACCAGAGGATACCTTCCATCCAGTAGAGATTCCGGTCTGCGCCAACCAGCAAATCTCCTTATAGTGGGGCGTGGAAGAAGTCACATCGATAAATGGTGAAGTTGCAGGTGCAACTAATTCGGGAGATCCGGCTAGACGATAGAGAAATGCCGCCATGTCCTGACGCTTAACGCTATCCATTCCGCGGAAAGTACGCGAACCGTTCTGTTCAAGCCAACCTTCAGATATTCCACTGTTAGCAAGCCAATGAATATCCTCTGAATGAGGAGTTGAACTATCAACATCAGCAAACTTGATATTTCCCTCAGAACCCTGTTCGGTCTTTTCTGAGGTATCGAAGAACCACCAAAGCCCATCTTTCTTTACAAGCACGAGATTTTCATTTTCAAAATCAAGGTCTTCGTAAGCATCATATTCAAACGGAACAATGACGGTACCATCGGTCTTGATTAGACCCCATTTACCATTATTATCCTTAGCCCACCAAGCATCACAGGAGGAGTGATACGGCGATGATGGCCCAAGCCGCATCTTCGATACATCAGAAGCCTGCTGACATGTCGAAATGTTATAGGAACCGACAGAAAACCGAGTTAACCCACTATCTGACAAGGTGTAAAGAGGAGTTGAGTCATAATAAAACTCGCCAGCAAGAATCAGGCCGCCAACCGATCTGATATCGGCAGAACAATCAAGCTCACCAACAACTTTTTTATTATTCAAATCAATAAACGCAGTAGAACCAGCATTATCATTTGCCGGCCCAGAAACAGATACGAAGTTCTTGCAATATTGCGACGACAGATAGCCGCCCACGCCTATTTGCGCACTATACAGTTGCTCTCCGTTTTCATCAATCAATTGACCTATGGTATCGTCAGTGCTTGCATCCTTATAAGTCAGAAGTGCGACTGGAGCGGCGTCATAAAGACTTAAGGAATCCATACTCCAAGGCACGGACACACTCCATAGCTTAAACTCAGAACTGCTTGTATGTGACGGCATAGCTATATTTTTAATTTTATTGCCATCGACATCATAGAGCGCACATGAAGACGAAGTTGTATCCGATAAAATATAGCGTTTTGATCCATCAAAAGCAAAGAGGCCTTTAGTCCGTGAATATAGAGTGTTGCCCTTTAGTAAAGACTCAATCCACTCAACCCTATCTCCCCTACTCGAATATACCAACTCTTCGGAACTATCACCATATTTCCCATACTTATTAACGATGACGAATTCACCAACCACATTTTCAAGACTGCAGTCAGGCAGATGCTTGGTAGCTCCAGAGGATATAATAGTGACGCAGTGATCACTGCCACAGGAACCACAGCCGTTAATGTAATTACACACCGTATATGCATTCCCGGCGCGATCAAAACTAGAAGAATAATAGTAATCAGGCTGGCTTGAGTCGTAAGGCATAAATTCGCCTAGAACACCATCATGTATTGCAAACTGCCCCTGTCCATGATTTTGATTTGACACATTAGAGTCATCGTTATCCAGTGAATAATAGATACTTAAAGCAGAATTATCATCAGCAAATTGCATGCGGCATCCAGCGCATGCAAATGGAATCACCGAGGAGCTGAGCTCCGTACCCGTATCAAGACTGTAAAGAGATACAACCGTCTTGCCGTCACGGATAGAAGCCTTTGCGAACAAAGTAGAGTCCTCAGAAAACTGACCCACCAAGTCGCTCGCATCGGCATTTACAATAGTACGCCGCTTCTTAATATCATAGTAACCGGAGTTCGATATGTCCTCATTCTCGCCATAGGAAAGCGCAACAAGACCTTTATCGAAACCACGCCTTGGGAAATACACACTATCGGAAATGTATGACTCCACACCTGATACGGTATTCAACAGAACATTTCCAAGAGAATCGACCAGGGCAATATGATCGCCCTTACGCATGATAGCAGCGCCATTCGACACGCCATAGACATCGTCATACACAAGACCCTTTGAATTGGTAATGCCCTTGGCGGTATATGCTTCAGATGCTACGGGTGCTAAGAAAAGTGCGATGAGGCCAACGAGAAGGCCATATACGCCCATTCTCAAACGAATTTTCATAGGAACTCCTTTTTCACTTTCCCCCACCAATAAAACAAATCTAGAGTATCAAATATATTAGGAATATGAACTTCCGATTAGGCAATTTTCGGTAAGCGTGTTAAGCAACCGAAATAAGTTACAGCAAACCGCGCAAATTATAGAAGCTCGCGAAGGCTCATTCGATGCATAAACGCAGCCATATCTTGCCTCTTCACAGAATCCATGCCACGAAATGTGCGAGTTCCGTCAGCCTCAATCCATCCCTGGGTAATTTCATATTGAGATAACCACAGCACTTCATGACGATGCGGGGTATCAGCCACAACATCAATGAATGGGTTTACGCCCTCTCCGTAATAAGGATGACCGAGATAGACGGACAAGCGGTTCAAAAACGCAGCCATATCCTGTCTTTTTACTGAATCCATTCCGCGAAAAGTTCTTGAGCCATCCGCCTCCGTCCACCCGCTAGAAATGCCCGAACTTGCCAACCAAATGATTTCCTTATAATGCGGGGTTGACTCGTCTACGTCCGAGAAAAAGCAACTTGCATTATTCGAAGTTATCGAAAAATCAGGGCTACCGGCAAGACGATACAAAAAAGCAGCCATATCTTGACGTTTCACGCTATCCATGCCTCGAAACGAATAAACCCCATTCCCTTCGTCCCAACCAGTCGAAATACCTGTTTGATAGAGCCATAAAATATCTTCCGCATGTGGAGTAGAAGGATTTACATCTGAAAAATGATAAGACGGGGTTGGCGGGACATCAGGATTTTCAGAAGTATCGTGCACACAATTCGAGCAAGGCGTTCTACCTTCGCTCCGTGCTTCGCCAAGAGACATTGATATGGGGTTTTTCATACCAGAACAGTCGATTACATAATGATATTTCGTACCAGTTCTTGAACAATATACCGTTCGGTTTAAATCAACAGCAAACGCAGTTTTCGGCGCCAATGCTAAGGACGTTGCTATAGCAATAGTAATTATTAGCACTATAATTGACGGTAATAAAAGAACGCGAAAATACCCTCGTTCTGCATTGAAATCAATTTCATTCATAGGGACCCTCCTTAAACAACTAATTTAACAATCTAAAATTCGTTTATAGAAATCAGAAACACTACTTCGAATTCGATCTCTATATCTATTACGACTGTCAAGATCTTCAAAACCAAAACCGGGAGTCTCGGGGATGCTCTCGAGTGAAATTTCATTCCATCGGGAGCCCATCCTTAAAACAGCGTTTTGCTTAATTGGGTAGTATTCTTCGTCAACATTAATAAACGCACCCGAACAGCCAAAAGAAGAAGCAATGAGATGTGGATGATACCGAGATGAAATCCACTTCTGATCACACCGCACCGGCAGACCTTCCGAAAGCAACTCAAGGGTAGAGTAAAAACGAAGGCTGTATCCTCGACCAATCAAATAGTCATATATGTATCTGTCTATAATGGGATTACATTCGACTACCCCGACAAGGTCGATGCCAGGTTTAACCCCCCATGCTTTAAGCGTACGATCAACCGCATCAAATACCAAACTCGAATCACAACAAAATTCATGCTGAACACAAACCATATATTCTGGCAACAATTCACTTGCGTCGGTTTGGATGCAATCTTCCAAGCCATTGATAAAGCAGTCATCAACATCTAAGCGTAGATTGCGAACGCCATTAAGAGCATCATAAGTATCAGCATCACGAACCCCAACATAATCGAAGCTCTCAAAAGCAGCATTGACATACGATAGGTCATCTTTCGAAAGCGGCATCAACCCCAAACCCGTAGCAATAGCTGGAATTCCATGGTCTGTGGCCCAGCGCCCAAGTTCCAAACGCGCCAAATTAGGCTTCCAGGTCCCATTTAAATACCCGCCGCCCAAGTAATGAACGCCGGCGATAGCGTCCTCAAGCAATTTGACCCCACTAGCGTAGTGGGGATTTCCTCCTTGCCAGTCCAACGCTCGCCTAACAGCGAATGCTATCTCAGAAACTGATTCGAGATTATGGTTGCCTTTAACAAATTCATTTTCGAAAGTAAGGCGCGCAATAGTGTCGACGCAGACTAAATTCTTATGAATACCGTACAAAATAGCTGCAGCGGAACCCGGCCTATTACAGTCAAGAATGACCGGAAGATCGGGATCAATACTCGAAATATACCGAAGCCATTCTCGGGCAATAAGTTCATCACCGTAATTCGGCCATCCGGGCTCGCAAATCAAATATAAGGCCTTGCGTTGGGGTCGAGGTTGACGACTCTGGTCAAAAGAAATAAGTTTTTGGCCAATAGAACCTAATAAGCCCATCAAACCTCCGCTTCAAATAAATTGGTGTACAGTATTTTAAACCAGATGACAGACCAGAAACGTCAATGATCCCAATACAAAAAGGCCGGGCAAGCGACCCGGCCTACTCTTCTCTGGTGCTCCATGGCGGATTCGAACCGTCGACCTTGGGATTAGAAGTCCCCTGCTCTATCCAACTGAGCTAATGGAGCCTGAATGTATACTAACAAAAGTACTATATGGCGATAGATATAAAAAGCGAATCAACCATGAAAAATAGTACGAACCAAAAAGACTTATTATCCCGTTACACCACCGAACGAAATTGAATCATAAAAAATCCTCAGCAAATGAGCGGCTTCTTCGCGCGACAAACGAGCAGAATGCACTCCATAATCAAGAAGCTCGCCGAAACTAAAATGTCGTTGCAATAAACTCAGCCATTCTATGGCATCAGAGCTCGACATGAGCTCATCACCATAAAAGGAATCCCGCTTAGCATCAAACTCAGGCAAATAGCCTTCATTCTTAAGCCAATAAATCGCAAATGATCCAGGCGAAGAAATGTCAACGTCCAAGAAGGGATTTACAAACTGATTTTTATCCCCGTCTCTTACATTGGGATCCAGTTCTTTGACAAGTCTAAAGACAAAAGTAGCAAAATCCTGCCGTTTAATCTTTTCCTTTCCCCTAAATTCTCGATGAGTATTATCTATAGCCCATCCCCTTGTAATTCTCTTTTCTACCATCCAATTAATATCCTGGGCGTATTTCGAATTCCGATCAACATCAATAAAATCAAAGCTGAATTGATCATGATAAGCGGAACATACAGTACGAACAGGGCCATCCATACGTAACTCGCCTTTTTCAATCCATATCGCACGCTGACAAATGCGTTCAACTTGCTCCATAGAGTGAGACACGAATAGAACCGTCACGTCACCACTCTCAATGAAATGATGGATGCGACGCTCGCACTTCTCTTGAAAAAAGACATCTCCGACCGAGAGTGTTTCATCGACTATCAAAATGTCAGGTTCAGTTATAGTGGCAATCGCAAACGCGATGCGTGCAATCATGCCCGACGAGAAATTCTTCAGAGGCATGTCGACGAAATTATCGAGTTCAGCAAAATCAATAATTCCATCAAAGTGTGCATCGATAAACTCCTTGGTGTACCCAAGCAGCGCACCGTTCAGATATATGTTCTCACGAGCAGTAAGCTCAGGATCAAAGCCAGCACCAAGCTCAATCAGCGGCGCGATATTACCGTGGACCTTAACCTCGCCCTCACTGGGCTCCAAAACGCCAGCGATAATCTTGAGCATCGTAGACTTGCCGGAACCGTTGGTACCAACAAGGCCAACGACCTCGCCGCGATGCACATCAAACGAAATGTGCTTAAGCGCACGAAACTCCTCAAAGAACAGCTCGTGCTTTGCGAGCTTAATAAAGTACTCCTTGAGGTTTGTAAGCGACTCAGACGCCATATTAAAAATCATGGTGACGTCTTTAACCTCAACAGCAAGGGGCTGCTTGCTGTAATCAATAGCAGATTCAGTCATAAACAGCACTCCTTAGATGTAGAGAATAAACTTGTGCTCAGTCTTATGAAACACGGTGTAGCCAATAGCAAGAGCAAGAACAGCCCAAACAACACACAGCCCAAAGGTAAACGCAGAAGGCACGGTATTAAACAGGAAGATATCACGCATAAACTGGAGGTAGTTGTACATGGGGTTCACAACCACAAGGACCTGGATCCAATGTGCCATTTGGCTGATAAAGTCTGTCGTCCAGAAAATCGGCGTCAAATACATCCAAGCAGTAATAACAACGCTCCACAGATGCATAACGTCACGGAAGAAGACTGCCAATGCTGACAGCATCATGCCCAAACCCATACAGAAGCACATGAGCAACAGCAGGCAAACCGGCAGAAGAATTAAATGCCAAGTAGGAGCCACGCGGAAAAAGAGCATAACAAGGGCGACGGCAACCAAAGAGAAGGAAAAGTTGACGAGCGAGAACAACACCTTCTGCACCGGGAACACCCAACGATGCACTTTGACCTTCTTCAGCAACGAGGACGCCCAAATGATAGACATCAACGCCTGGTTCGTCGATTCGGACATGACGGAGAACGTTACGTTACCGACAATCAGGTAAAGCGGATACAACTCGGGGGTAACAGAGCCATTACGGCCTTGCGCGAAGATTGTCGAAAACACGATCGACATAACAATCATCATCAGCAGCGGGTTAAGCACGGACCATGCCACACCCAGAACACTGCGACGATATTTAATCTTAAAATCTTTGGTGACAAGCTGCTTAAGAATGAACTTGTCCTTTTCAAAATCATTTTTAGCGTGAGAGGCCGGTTTAGCCACCGCTTTCTGACTCTCTACGTTGTCAGCCACGGACCATCTCCTTGTCTCGTAAAACATAACAGTGGAAAGTATAGCCCTCCCACGTAGACGATAACTCACCGCAACAAATCTGGAGAACTAACCCATATCTAATCAAAGGGGCAGGCGATAGGTATACTTTCGACCAGATGAGTCATTAAAGGAGGTCCTACATGGACTATTCGAGTACCGCCGTCATAATCCCCTGTTACAACGAAGCGTTGACGATTGGCAAAGTTGTCGACGATTTTCATCGAGAGCTGCCCGGCGCAACTGTCTATGTTTACGACAACAACTCGTCCGATGACACTTCACAGGTCGCCAAGCAGCACGGGGCTACGGTGCGCCACGAGCCTAGGCAGGGCAAAGGCAACGTGTGCCGCCAAATGTTCCGTGATGTCGACGCCGAATGCTATCTAATGGTTGATGGAGACGACACTTACCCCGCCGAGGCGGCAAAGGCGCTTTGCGAGCCCATCCTTAACGGCGAAGCCGATATGACCGTTGGCGATCGCCTGTCAAACGGCACCTATGCCGAAGAGAACAAGAGGGCCTTCCACGGCTTTGGCAACAATCTTGTTCGCGTCATGATCAAGTGGATTTACGGCTACAGCTTTGACGACGTGATGACCGGCTACCGAGCCATGAGCAGACCCTTCGTCAAGACCTTCCCCGTTTTGAGCGAGGGCTTCCAGATTGAGACCGAGTTCTCCATCCACGCTGTCGATCACCGCTGGCGAATTAAAGACGTGCCGGTGGAGTATCGCGATCGGCCCGCAGGCTCCGAGTCCAAGCTCAACACCGTTAGCGACGGCATCAAGGTCATCGCAATGATTGGAACACTCTTTAAAGACTATCGTCCGCTCAAGTTCTTTACCCTTATAGCGCTCATCTTCGCCATCATAGGCCTTGCCCTCGGAATTCCAATTGTTGTGGAGTACTTCCAAACCGGCTTAGTCCCCCGCTTCCCCACGGCCATACTTGCGGCCTCATTCATGTTCCTGTGTGGGTTGAGCCTAGCAACGGGACTAATCCTCGACTCAGTTGCAAAAGTCGAAAGAAAACAATGGGAGTTACAAGCCTATAAAACCTATTCAAAATAAGAAGAGGTCCGGACTTAATCCGGACCTCTTCTTATTAAAGCCCCAAGTACTTTTCCCAAAACTCTCGCGAAGTCATGTACGGCATGGCATCTTTCCATGCCCCCCTGACGCTCTTGCCTTCTTTGCGATAGCGCGCCATCAGCTCGCGCTCTCGGCAGCGAACGCTCTTGAACCGCGCTCGGTCCATCGTGCGAACCGATCCCTTCTCGCGGGTCGGATCAAGAAAGACCAGCGTCTTGCAGCGCGTCGAGTTGCCCTCAAGCGTACAGCTGCCGTTCTTTACTACATAGCCAGGTTTCCCGCACAGCAGCGCATCGGGAAGATAATGCTTGTCGTAAGGAATAGATCTCCAATACTTCATAAACTTCGAAGGATGGAATTCCAGATTAGCATTAGCGAGCACTTGCTTCGTAACCCCGGCCTTGCGTAGAAGCTCTGGGTCCATCTCGGAAACAGGAATCAGCTTTTCGTTTAGCTTACCCTTACCGATCATAGTTGCAGCGCCATCAAGCTTCTGGAGATACTCAGGGCCGCGCAGATAGTCCTCAAAGCCATCAAGAATAAACTCGGCAGCCTGATAATCCATATCGCGCAAATTCTGACGTACCCCTCGCTGAATACGAAGGACAAACATCTTCTCATCAGCACAATCATCGAGAGCAATCATGGCAAAGAAGTTGCGGAAATATTGATAACAATCCACCGAAGCCCTGAAACGCCCCTCAAAGCTTGCATGCCACACACAAATGCAATTCATGGTCATGTAGACAGGCTTATTGCGCATGCCAAACTCAACGTCGTCACAGCGGATAAAGAAAGGCATGGGAAGACCGTTCTTTTCGATAGCCTTCACCGGAATACAGCTATACCACCAGGCTCCGTAAGCTTGGTCAACCTCGACGCTTGTGCGTTCATTTTCGAGGATGTCAGCCAGCTTGCCGACATTCAGATCATCTTTTACGCGACGATAAGCACCGGTAGTCGCCACATACGAGACATCCTCAAACTGACGAGTAGGGTCCTCCATTGAGAGCATGGCGCCGTTAATAAAGGCATCCTTATATTTGCCCTTCGCAAGAGAGAGGAGATTGAACGTACGAATCAAACTCTCGGGCATGATGGAGACATCGTCATCCATCAAAATGATATGTGTGAACTGATCAGGAGTTTCAGTAGCCGCCATCATTCCTCGTGCGAATCCTCCCGAACCGCCCGTGTTGGGGTTCGGGAGCACGGTGACCAGATCATCGGAAAGCGATGCAAAATCGAGCGTCTGCCCATTGTCGACGACAAACATGTGGAAGTGGTCGCGAATCGGACCGTCCTCTTTAGAGATGCCCTCTTTAACAAGATCGATGTTGGGAATGATATATCTCTCATTTTTAAACGTTGTCGTAGACAAAGCGAGGTCAACACGATTTACCTCGTCCCCATCCACAGCTGCGGTATAACAGCCCTTAACCAAAGTCGCGGTAGTCGATTCCTCGGAGGATATAGAGAACCCAATAAGGTCAAAATTCTCCAGACAGACACTAATGGCCAACGAGCCCAATCCAGTCTCAGGAGAAAAAGGAACCTGTTTAATTTGCACTGGATCGAGTGACCCATGTTCTACGCCATAAATGCGCACAAGCCCCGATCCATCAAGAACCAAATTCAGACAGACCTCATCGAGCTGCGTGTATTGTCTCCATTTCAATGCGGAAAATCCATTGACATACGTCATAAAGTCAACAGTTCCGTCTATCTGCAAACAACCCCCCGGAAGGGTGCACACGATACCGCCACGCTCAATCCGATAATAGAGCTCCGAGTGGGAAATCGCGTGGTCATCAACGCAGCACACTATGTTGGCTAACTTATAATTAAGTTTCAAAATTAACTCCCATACTTACCTTCGAGAAGATACAAGCAATAACATTATCGCCTAAATTGACTGTAAGTCGCGCACCCCTGCAGGCATCTACAACACCTTATGAATAATGTGAAACATCGCGTATATCTATATAATGAATCAAGATTATTTACAAGAAATGGAGATTTAAATGCCCCTGATGAAGTTCGCAAATGTACTCTTGGAGCACAGCGCACGCGCAGTCAATTATCCCTCTTTGTATTGTCGTTCAACTGAACCCGTTGTCTTTCTTCCCGATAGTGATGCCTGGGAACTCAACGGCGAAGGCGAATTTGACTTCAGCACTTATTTCAACGCGCTTTCGATTAATAAACTTAATACTTATACAAACGCACAAAAGTATTATCTTCACCTCGAACTAAAGGGCGCTTCGTGCGAGGTGGTGCAAACAACCTCTGATAGATTTTCATCATGTCCAATTGTTCTTGATGCCACGAAAAGATGCATAGAGAAATCCGACTCCTTTGTTGTTCTAGATACCGAACTGGTAACGAGCGATGACACAATTCTGGTCGGTTTTATCATTCGCACTACAGGACCCGTACAAATTCGAAATAGCTACTACTCAGTCTTGACGGATCAGCCCCTAAAAGACGTTGAGCTTGTTTTGGCTACTACAACCTTCAAAAAAGAACAGTACATTAAGTCCAATATCGAGCTTGTCAAAACGGCAATCCTTGATAGCGCCGACCCAATCGCCGACCACTTTAATATGCACGTAATAGATAATGGCAGAACGCTCGATTCATCAGCCCTGGAAAACGGTCATGTCCATATTCATCCTAACCAGAACGTTGGCGGCGCAGGCGGCTTCACTTACGGGATGATTCTTGCCAAAGAGCAGAAACCGAAAGCAACGCACGTTCTGCTTATGGACGACGACGTAGCTGTATCTCCAGAGAGCATCAAAAGAACTTATAACCTGCTAAGGATAGTAAACAAAGACTATAACGAAGCGATGATTAGCGGCGCAATGCTGAATTACGGCATTGCTGATCAACAGTGGGAAGACACTGGCTATATGACCCCTCTCGGCTCTTTCTCCCCCGCTAAACCGCCCTTATACCTATCCCGTTTTGAAGACATTGTTTACAACGAGACGTTTAGAATCCCTAAAAACATTCGTGACACCAACGCCCGCTACGCGGCATGGTGGTATTGCTGTATACCGATGAGCGCTATAGAAGGAAACGGATTGCCTCTTCCCTATTTTGTTAGGTGCGACGATGCGGAATACGGCGTTCGATGCAAAAAACCTTTTATGACGATGAACAGCATCTGCATCTGGCATGAAAGTTTTCATGTTAGATACAACGCGGCGGTCGAGCGCTACCAAACAACGAGGAACACGCTTATTGCCAAATTCACCACTGGATTCGGAACAAACTCTGATTTCATGTACGAATTAAAAAATAACGTTCGACTCGAGCTCAAAAAGTATGGTTATAAAAATGCCAGCTTAGTTCTTGATGCATTCGAGGACTTCATGAAAGGACCCGATTTCTATAGCGAAATCGGAATTGCCGAGAAAACGTTCATGGAGGCAAATAAGAAGAAGGAAGCAATGGTTCCATTCAGCGAGCTAGAGAGACAAGCTCGCAAGATAGGAATTGAAGGCTTTTCCATTGATAATATTGATAGACAATTAATTGCTGGAGACAAGCCACGATCGATTTCGCAAAGATTTGTCGATTTTATCACCGACAATAGGCAAAGAATTCTAACAGGAGATGGTTCTGGATTTGCAGTCATCCCCGTACACGGTTGGGAATATCCCGCCGGAGCAATCCGAGGGAAAAGGTACATTATTGTTATTGACTGGTACAACCGAATGGGCTGTATTAGGACAAAAGATACCGAGGAGTACGCCAAGCTCCTTAAGCGCTACAAAGCCGATGTTAAACAATTCAAGGAATGTGAGAAAAAGCTTGCTGAAGCCTATTCTCAGAGTAGGCCAACCGTTACATCGGACGAGTTTTGGAAAAGGTATCTTGGAATCTAACTTGTTGGCTAAGCCAACTGAGTAGTTGCACGCCTGTGCATTACAGAATATCGCGAAACTTCATCGCTGATACTATGCTGTGCGCCGTATCCGGCAGGGGCCACGGCGCCCTTTTTATTGGTAGCGTCCGATCGCGTCGGAAATGTTGGTGTAAGCGCGCCGAGGGTGCTCAAGGAGGCGGAGCCCGACGCGCTCGCGTACCTTGACTTCCCGCCGTCGCACTGGAAGCGCCTGCGCACCAACAACGTGCAGGAGCGCGCCAACAGGGAGATAAAGCGCCGCTCGCGCGTGGTGCAGGTCTTCCCGTCGGAGAGTTGCTGCTCAGGCTCGTGGGCGCCGTCATGTGCGACCAGGCCGAAACATGGTCCGGCTCGCGCTACTTCTTGGAGAGGAAGATGGCCGAGATGCATGACGCCGCGTTCAGAATGGGTGCCGTGGGCGAGCACGACTGGGCGGAACTGGAGAAGACGGCCAGAAAGATGATCGAATCCAGCCTGGAACTTGCCGACAGCGTGGAGGCGGCCTAGGATATCAACTGATTCCGGATATCGGACACAGGGGCCGCAAGGGCCCTTACACCAACTTTCTCGACACTACCCATCATACTCGAGAAGTGCCGACCGAGGGCCGAGACGGTGCTGGATGGGGCCGAACTGGATGCCCATACCTACCCCCAAAGAAAAGAATGCGTCGCAATTTCGTTATGCCCGATATGCTTGCCTAAGACCAAAGCAGCGTGCTATCGGAAAATACAGAAACAAACCCCGCGTCTAATAAACATCAGTTAATTCATATAAACGTATATCATCTTTGCTGTAAATCAATTTGAACCCAGGAGTATCTGCATCTATTGACTGTATTCCTGACCAAAAATCAGGATCATAAACACAGTAAAAGGAACTTGAGTCTGACGGACTCACACCAGAATCTAATTGCAAAACATACCTAATATGCTTGTCCAAAACCTCTTGCTTTACAGCTCGATTCGACGTGTATTCATGAATACGCTTGCGAAGAAGAGTATAAGAATCCGAGGGGTCCTGTGCGGAGGACTGCCTGTACAGTAGATTAACGTTAAAAAGACCGTAGAAGAAAGAGCTGCCATCTAGTGGGTTATTCAATACTACATATTGTCGATCAAGCATATCGGCAATTTTCGAACCAGCCGACAGTTCATCTTTATCGAGCATCAAGGTCTCAACCGCACCATTTACAAACGGTTTGCCGTTTAACTCATTAATAGAACTCAACGTGCACCTTAAATAACTAAAGGCAGAAGACAGGGTAAACGAGCCGTTCACCACGAGAGACGGCCCAAAAGCAAATCCGAGAAGTAATAAAATACATAGACCTGAATATACGCGCGGTGATATACCGGTATCAGGTTTTGATGCAGCATAATGATATAGATGCCTAAATAGCAAAGACATTCCTCTTGCAGCAAAGGGAATAAGCGAAATGACAACAATTGCAGCAATTCTTCTTGAATCTGTATACCAAAAACCCGTAAGCAATTGCTTTAAGTAGCCATCCGTTGAAACATCAACAATATAAAGAACACCCGCGAATATAGCAGACGCGATGAGCCAATTGCTTTGGTCTTTTCTACGAAAACATGAAATTAAACCAAACTGGACTAGCAAGCAAACTGGAAGCTGGGCAGGAAAATCAAAAAATGACAGAGTAAAAAAAGATGAAACAGCAGTACCAAAAGACTGGAAAGCTGGCCAATTAAATGAAACGGTCGCATGGAGCGGAGGCAAATAATAGCAAATAACCCAAACAGTGACCACCGCTAATATCGCAATGCACGCTACAAATAAATGGCTGGGCCACGATTTCTGTTTACCCGAGCACTTAGAGCACGTATAGACTGATTTGACAATTAGTGGAGCAATCACTACGCCAGCGGTAAATAAGGAACCAGGATGAGTAAAAGCCAAAAGAATAAGTGCGAGAATGAAGGCAATCGCGGCATGAGAAATGCTGCCTTTTCTGTTTACCAGCCGATCTGAAAGAATAATAGCAGACGATATCGCCGCAGGCACAAAAACAAGGCTGAAAAGATTAGCCAACAGCGAACCAAATGTAATTAGACCCCAGGGAAAAGCAACAAAAAAATATGAGACAACACAGCCAGATAGCTGAGCAACATTATCTTCTGGATAGCATGACGAAATCAGGCTTCGTACAGACAGACATAAAATCGGACATAGGGATACGAAAATTATAATGTTCAGAGCCTCACTAGGAGAAATTGAAAATATCTCGACGAGCAATGCCGCAATAGAGTGCATACCAGTCGGATAGTAGCTGGTACCATTAAACAGAACTGAACTGTCCCTATAACAAGAGCTAAACAAAACGCCATATAACTTGGTATTGCTAAAGGATCGCACTGTGGAAAGTGCAAACGCGTTATCAAAATAAGGTATCACAGAGCTCGGGCCATCAAGATTTTTAAGGTAGATCCAAGCAACCAAGATAAGTGAGACCAACATATATACGACAAATACACAGAATGAAGTTGCCGAAACGTTATTAATGCGCTGCAATAAACACCGACGATTATTTATAGCAAAGACAAAAGATAACATCACCAATAAAAGGACATACCAATACCAGGGCACGGATATTTGTGCGACATAGGATAGCAACATCGCCAAAAACAACGCCATTAAAGAGAAAATAGGCGATAACGCCACAAGAAGATGATTTGGAATGTCAAATTTTGAAAAAGAAATAAGACCAGGTAAATACAACGAAACAGTAAGCGCAAATGACACCACAATAAAATAAAGCCAGTTGATCATTAGAATCCAGTTCGATTAAAACCATTAGATTATTGCCCCTGACAAACTGTCAATTTGATCGACTTGAGGCATCCTCTAAAACTTTTTCAAGAAGCGCGATACGCTGAGTAAGGTTTTTCGTAGCTACAACCAAACGACTAATCGCAATACTCAAAGAAAGACATATCAATAAAAGCAAAACAACAGCTACTACCAAAACAAAGTTAGAAGCCGTAATAAACCCAATCCAGTCTGAAATTAGATAAACCAAATTAGGTGCCAAAAGGCAGAGAAGAGCGATACAGCATAGAAAAATCCATAACAAGGAGTACTTGAGAAGAAGCTTCCCCTTCGAAACAAGATTGAACACGTAAAGCAACAAAGAAAAAAATATTAGAGAAGACCCAATTCGAAGTGCAAGGCTCATGATTAACCTAATTTCGCTTAGTCAAGCAAGCAATCGATATTGCAAGCGACACTTTTACCATGTAATAAATCGAAGAAATACCGCCTATTGAAGAAACACCGCCTTGCCGCTCGCGCATTTTGACTGGAACCTCGCTTACCGTCAGACCAGCTTTAAGTGATGTGGCAATAGATTCCGGTTCTGGATAATCGTCCGGATAGTCCCCACAGAACAAGCTGATTGCTTTAGGACCCGATGCGCGAAAACCAGAAGTTGGGTCAGTAATTATATGCCCAGTAAATAGATGCAGCCAGAAAGAAAGCCATTTAATTCCCATTCTACGGAGTCGAGTTGACTTGAATCCATCTTGCAAAGATAAAAACCGAGACCCAATAACCAAATCAGCGCCATTTGAAATCTCTTCAACGAGCATAGATATATATTTGGGATCATGCTGTCCGTCGCCATCAACCTGAACGTCAACATCATAGCCGTATCGTCGAGCGTATTTATGCCCAGCCTGAACAGCACCGCCAATACCAAGATTCTGAGGTAAATCTAGAACATTAATACCGTTTGATTTACATATTTCAAGTGTAGAGTCTTTTGAGCCGTCATTAACAACGACGTAATCAAATCCCGCTTCGACTACCGCACCGACAGCAGCCTCGATATTAGCCTCTTCGTTATATGCGGGAATAATCACCAAAACTCGTGGATCCGTTAGCATCAATGAACTCCATACAAAGAGCGGTTAATCAAATAGAACTTGCTCTATTCTATCTAAACAAACACGCCTCGAAAAATGCTCACGATAATAATTGAAGCCATTGGATCCCAAAGCATCAGTAGCATCTTTATTCATTGAGGCAATTTTTACCATATTTGCAGCAAGCGCATTAACATCTGAGGGATTGGAGACAAACCCGCATTTAGCAGAACGGACCGCATTGGCCCCTTCGCCGCGCATTACAGCAAGTATTGGTTTCGAAGACGCCATACAACTTGAAATCTTCGCCGGAATAGTAAGCTCTAGCTCGGGATTGTCGGCGAATGGTGCAATCATTGCCGTTGCAATATCTGAATACATGGGCACAACTTCAGGATCTACGCGCCCAATAAACAAAATGAACTCGCTCAGTCCTTTATTTGCAACGGTCTTCTGCAATTCCGCTCTGGACATGCCATCGCCAAGAATTAGCAGTCTCATCTCAACAGAACTATTTTTGATTGCATACGAGAACGCCTCAATAACTGTGTCAAGACCCTGTGCAGGAGTTATTGATCCGGCAAAAAGGAAAACACACTGACTTCCAAATTGCGACCTCAGCCCCTGTGAAACACTCTTTTGTTCGTAAACCTCCTCACAGTGCTGAGGTATTACACTTATCAAAACATCCGGATTCAAAGGTTTAATCCTATGAAATAAGTTGTCAGCCAAAGAGTCACTCAAGGCAATCAGCTTATTACAGACGGCATACTGCTTGTCGCAAAAAGATTTGGCAAAAGCTCTCAGAAAGCTATTTTGGACATTTATAACGGTATACAAATTTTCAGGCCAAATATCCAACACATACGTGACAAGAGGACATTTATTTCGCCATGCAGCAAACCTAGCCGGAATTATCATCAAAATAGGACTTGTGTTATAGCAAAATACAACGTCGTAATTATTTTTGAGGCTCAATGCCTTGAGAGATGCAGTAATCGGCCAGCTAATATAGTTCAGGAAAATGCGGACCGAAGTGTTTCCCTTTCGGCGTATTTCACCAGACCGAAAGACAGACGCACCATGGTAATCATCGTGACGATGGCCGCAATAACCATATCCTTCGGCCCATTCGCCTGAAGGATAATTTGGAATACCGCAAAGGACGTCAACACTTGCACCGTCTTCAATAAAACCTTTGACGATGTCATTGACTCGAAAGGTCTCTGGATAAAAATGCTGCGTTACGACAAGTATTTTTTTCCCAGCACATGAGCAAGCCATTAAACAATCTTCCTCCACACCATCTTGTCCACGACGCCGGTGTAGCTCTGGATGATCTTGACCACCTTGGTGGAGACGGCCTCGTCGGCGTAGTCGGGGACGGGCGCCTCGGGCAGCGACCCCTCGGCGTCGAGCTCGACGGCGGTGCGGACGGCCTGCAGCAGGCCGCGCTCGCTGATGCCGGCCAGCGTGAAGCAGGCCTTGTCAAGCGCCTCGGGGCGCTCGGTGGAGGTGCGGATGCACACAGCCGGGAACGGGCGGCCGACGCTCGCGAAGAAGCTGGACTCCTCTGGCAGGGTGCCGGAGTCGGACACCACGGCGAAGGCGTTCATCTGCAGGCAGTTGTAGTCGTGGAAGCCCATGGGCTCGTGCATGCGGACGCGGGGGTCGAGCTTGAAGCCGGTGGCCTCCAGGCGCTTGCGGGAGCGCGGGTGGCAGGAGTACAGGATCGGCATGTCGTACTTCTCGGCCAGCGCGTTGATGGCGGTGAACAGGCTCGTGAAGTTGGCCTCGGTGTCGATGTTCTCCTCGCGGTGGGCCGAGAGCAGCATGTAGCGCCTGGGCTCAAGGCCGAGCTCGGTCAGGACGTCCGAGGCCTCGATCTTGTCCAGGTTGGCTCGCAGGACCTCGGCCATGGGCGAGCCCGTGACGTAGGTGCGCTCCGGGGCGCAGCCGGTGTCCTTGAGGTAGCGACGGGCGTGCTCGGAGTAGGCCAGGTTTACGTCGGAGATCACGTCGACGATGCGGCGGTTGGTCTCCTCGGGCAGGCACTCGTCCTTGCAGCGGTTGCCCGCCTCCATGTGGAAGATGGGGATGTGCAGGCGCTTGGCCGCGATGGCGGACAGGCAGCTGTTGGTGTCGCCCAGGATCAGCAGCGCGTCGGGCTGGACCTGGACCATCAGCTTGTAACTCGCGGCGATGATGTTGCCCACGGTCTCGCCCAGGTCGGCGCCCACGGCGTCCAGGTAGACATCCGGATCGGCGAGCTCCAGGTCGCGGAAGAAGATGCCGTTGAGCGTGTAGTCGTAGTTCTGCCCGGTGTGAGCCAGCAGGCAGTCGAAATGGCGGCGGCACTTCTTGATGACCTCGGACAGGCGGATGACCTCGGGCCGGGTGCCCACGATGATCAGGAGCTTCAGACGGCCGTCATCTTTGAACTCAATCATTATTTTCTCCCATGGATTTCCATGATTTATACAGTCAAATAGATTCATAAGGACTAGCTAATTGGTTGCTGCCTTGAAATATCCAAAATAGAGGACTTTATTGCCTCATAATCAGCAGGAACAACAGTCCCCAAAGAAGCGTCAGCGATTTCTGCACAAGCGGTATTCTCCATCACAAGAGCCCTCGTTCCGCAAGACTGGGCCTCAGCAACAGTAAGGCCAAATGTCTCTTCAACACCAGGGTGTAGAAATACATCAGCAGTGGAATATATTTCAGCAAGTTCCCTTGCATTACTAGTCTTGGAAAGACTCAGTATTCTATCCCCCGCATGAACCTTTTGTCTCTCATTAAGACCAACAAGAACAACTACATAGCGATTGGGGTCAAGCTCACGAGAAAGACGGACAAAAATATCAAGACCCTTGCGAGCACTCCAAGGACTAGCAACGCCAAGAATCATAAAACGGTTTCCGATTCCGAAATGACTGCGGAAGTCACTTGGAGTCGGCTTAAATACAGTTTTATCAATTGAGTTGTACCTTACTTCCACGGGATAGCCCGATAGAAAAGATTCCGAAACCAAATTTGCCAACCAATTTGATGGAACAATCAACTTAAGTCGGTCAACCGGCAAGGAAGTAAACAGCCGTCTTTTTTCACGCCAGCACCAATTGCATGATGAGTCAGGGGCGAAAGTTGGCGGATAGGTTTTTAACTGGGGGCATGCCTCTACGGAACAGCAAGACTCTTTCCATTGATTACAATTAACATATGAAAAATAAGCGCAATGTCCCGTAAACGCCCAACAATCGTGAAGCGTCCATTCCACTTTGCACTCATTTTTCGCCAACCACCGAAATAAAATAGGCAGATTTAAATAATAACCATGAAGGTTATGGAGATGAACTACATCCGGACGAATGCTATCGAGAGCCTTAATTAAACGATAAGTTTGAAAGCGAGAATGAAAGCCAGACTTTCCATCAATAAAAGTCTCAATTACATCCATAATAAAATTAATCGTAGTTCCAAATTGGCGACCATTCAATACATCCTTATTGGCTCTGCGACCCCAAAAAGCATATGACTCTTCGCCGTTCTCCAGAAGAGAATTATGCTCAGCAAGCATAATCCTACCCGTAGATCCGTCTGGAACGCTGTTTATATGAGCGTAAACCGTCAAGCTAAACTTCCTCGAAAAAAGTATCGGGGTCCTCGGGGTCGAAGGGCTCGTTTGCCCACATGACCGTCACGAGGTCCTCGGTGTCGGACAGGTTGGTTATGGAGTGCGTGTAGCCGGGAATCATCTCCACGGCGCGCATGTCAGACCCAGAAACTATATACTCGTCGACGGGGAACGGGTTCCCCTCGGCATCCTCCCCTACTTTCCTCAACTTGATCGACGCGGTGCCGGAGACCACCAGGAACCTCTCCCACTTGCTCATGTGCCAGTGGTTTCCCTTGGTGATGCCTGGCTTGGACACGTTGATGGAGACCTGACCGCGCTCTGGCGTGCGCAGGAACTCGGTGAACGAGCCACGCGCGTCCGTGTTAGGCCTGAGGCCATAGGAAAAGTGCCCCGGCTCGTAGTAGGAAAGAAACGTGCTCCAGAGCTTCTTGGAGAAGGAGCCCTCCGAAAGGTCGGGCACCGAGAGCGTCTCGCGGCTGTCTCGGAAGCTGTCGAGCAGGTAGACGATCTCGCCCAGTGTCTTCACGTCGGTGTTAGGGACGTAGCAGAACCCGTCTCCCTCCACCCTCTCGAGGCCCTCGTAGCCGCAGCGGTGCTCCTCGCCCAGCAGCGCCCCCAGCATCTCGTCGACCAGGTCGTCGATGTAGAGGAGCTCCAGCTCCACCGAGGGGTCGTTCACGGTGTAGGGGCGGCCGTTGGCGATGGCGTCGCAGAAGGTGGCCACGGCGGAGTTGTAGCGCGGGCGGCACCACTTGCCGTAGAGGTTCGGGAAGCGGTAGATGAGCACGGGCGCCCCCGTGCGCTCCGAGTACTCGCGGAAGAGGCCCTCCCCCGCGAGCTTGGACTCGCCGTAGACCGAACCCTCGAAGCGGCCCGACAGGCTCGCCTGCGCGGAGCTGGAGAGCATGACGGGGCATCTGTTGCCGTGGCGCTCCAACGTGTCCAGCAGCGTGGAGGCGAACCCGAAGTTGCCCTCCATGAACTCCGCCTGGTCCTCGGGGCGGTTGACGCCGGCCAGGTTGAAGACGAAGTCGGCACGGGAGCAGAAGTCCTCCAGCTCACCGGGCGCCGAGTCCACGTCGTACTCCATGACCTCGAGGGGAAGGAGTTGCTGGTATTTGGCACGGCGGTCCTTACCGTCCCTTATGTTCTTCAGCGCGCAGCAGAGGTTCTTCCCGACGAAGCCCCTGGCGCCGGTAACGAGGACGCGCACCCTACTGCACCGCCTCGTGCTCGCGGCCTTCCAGGGCCAGCTGTACGTACTCGGCGGTCTTGATCTTGGCGATGGTGCCGGCCACGTCGAGCCTCTCGGTGTTGTGGGAGGTGTAGGACTCGTCGGCCTGGGTCTCCACCTCGCCGTCCACGACGAACTTGTCGTAGTTCAGGTCGCGCGAGTCGCAGGCCACGCGGTAGTAGCCGCCCATGTCCTCGGCGCGCAGTCGCTCCTCGCGGGTCATGAGAGTCTCGAAGAGCTTCTCGCCGTGGCGGGTGCCGATCACCTGGGTGCCCACGCGGCCGAAGACCTCCTGCACGGCCTCGGCGAGGTCGCCGATCGTGGAAGCAGGGGCCTTCTGGATGAACAGGTCGCCGGGGTTTGCGTGCTCGAAGGCGAACTGCACCAAATCGACCGCCTCGTCCAGATTCATGAGGAAGCGGGTCATGTTGGGGTCGGTGACCGTGAGCGGCTCGCCCTTGCGGATGCGGTCGATGAACAGCGGGATGACCGATCCGCGCGAACACATGACGTTGCCGTAGCGGGTGCAGCAGATGGTGGTGCGGCCGGCGCCGTTGCGGGCGTTGGCGTAGATGATGGACTCCATCATGGCCTTGGACTTGCCCATCGCGTTGATGGGGTAGGCGGCCTTGTCTGTGGACAGGCACACGACGCGGTCCACGCCCTCGTCGATGGCGGCGTGCAGCACGTTGTCCGTGCCGATGACGTTGGTGCGCACGGCCTCCATGGGGAAGAACTCGCAGGAGGGCACCTGCTTCAAGGCGGCGGCGTGGAAGATGTAGTCCACGCCGTGCATGGCGTCGCGCACGCTCTGGGCGTTGCGGACGTCGCCGATGAAGAAGCGCACCTTGGAGGCGAGCTCCGGGGACTTCTCCTGCAGACGGTGGCGCATGTCGTCCTGCTTCTTCTCGTCGCGGGAGAAGATGCGGATCTCGGCCAGGTCAGTGTTCATGAAGTGCTTGAGCACGGTGTTGCCGAACGAGCCGGTGCCGCCAGTGATCATAAGGGTCTTGTCTTTGAATGAAGAAATGCTCATTGGGAACCTCAAATAATCTAAAAACAGTTACTTAACGCTTTTTCAGTATAATAACCACGACGAAGTCTTGCCGACACGCGTTCAACATTCCTAAGTAAGTCTGAATATTCATCATCTGTAAGACCCGAAAGCACGGAATTGAGTTCGTCTAAGGATGAAACAGCGATGCCAACGCCCTCTTCAAGAACAAACCGAGCAATAGCGGCCTCTTTCCAAACAATAACCGGGAACCCCGAAGCAAGATACAAAGACGTCTTATGTGGATTGTTGATTCTCAAATAATTGCCAAACGAACCAGAACAGCAATCACTGTCAGGCCCATCCCAAACAAGCCCAAAGCTACCGTCCAATACAAAAGGCAGTTCATCTACATCATAGGATCCCAAATAGTGCAAGTTCGGAAAAACGGATTTTTGCTCAAGGGGATAATTGGATCCATACAAATTAAAATTAACATCTTTAGGCAAACAAGATAAATAGCCAGCTTTGCTTGGGCTTAAGTTACCCGCAACAATGACAGGCCTATCAAGAGAAGCCTTATTCGGCACTTTATCGCTAGAAATTAAATAGTCGAATATTTGAAGATCGATAATTTTTTTAGTTGAAATCCCGTAAACACGAGAAATTGCCTTTGTCATTTCGGAATTATGCGAAATGACATAATCGCAATTATCCAAAGCAAGTTTTTCCTCATGCTTAATAATTGATTCTAGAAATCTGGAAACGAATGAATCGCCACCTCTCAATGCTTCCAGATCGTGTAAAAACAGAACTGTTTGACACTTACTTTTCTTAATTGCATGACCAAATGAAAAACAGCCATAGACGGGAGGGTAGTTAACAAGAAGACAGTCTTCAGGATCTAACTTAGAAATGCCCCTGTTCCAAATCGAATAAGTTGAGAACTGATAGATAATCTTATCAATTAGGTTAGCATTTTGACGCAGATGATCGAATTCGCACTTCAGTTCTCGAGATGAAAATACCCGTTCGACAGTGCGGACAACATCTCTACGGGGCTTAATAGAGGCGTTCTTTCGATCAGAAGTACTTCTCTCCGACTCAGTTACATGAAACAACATACCAACGTCCTTACTTTCTGATAAGTGACGGAAGCATCACTAGGCACCCGATTAAATACGCCAAAGAAATAGCAACACTAACGCCATTTGCACCGAGATTATTAATGAAGAGATACGAAAAAGGAACCACGAGGAGCAATGCAATAAAATTACCAGCCAGATTCGAACTCATTGAACGGCGAACAATCGTCAAATCAGAAAACACGCCAATCAAAGCAGTCGCAAGCGAACTGATAACAGCGCCATACAACAAATATGAATAACGAATGATTGTTGAGCCAAACAAAAGTTCAAGTGCCCATTGTCCAAATAGTAAACACCCAAGCATGCAACCAAAAGCTATGACAACCGTCACGCCAGCCACCTTAATTAATAATTGATTGAAGTGCCTTCTCGTCTTCTCCAAATCGGCCATCGCGAAGACAACAAGCAAGGGCGCATAAGCGTTGAGCGCCCCCGCCTGCACGATTGCAGCAGGAGAACACACGGAGGAATAGATACCTAAAATGCTATTACCCAAAATTGAAGCCAATATCTGCCTCGACGAAGAGGTGACCAAAGCACAGCACGCAACACCCACCACGGCAGGAAGACAGCTTGAAAACAATGCTCCTATTGCATCAAAGTTGAATTCCGGTAGGACTGAATCGAATTTGGACGCCCAACATATATCCAACAATAAAACCGGAACGCAAACAGCACACATGGATAGAATGGAGAGTGGTATCGAATCTGTCAGCTTTAAGATAAAACAAAACGCCAGCAATGACAGAAGTCCTCTCAGCAGCATCGAAACGCCACAAAAAATCATGTTTCCACCTTTTTGGTCTATACCATGGAAAACATCAACTAAGACTTCAATTACCTTATAAAGGCAGTAACAAACCACGCTTATTATTGCCTCTTTTCTGCAGGTAAAGATTGTATATAAAAATACAAATCCAAAACCCGCAGCAATGGTTACAATTCGAAAACCGATATACTGCCCAGAAGAAAACTGATTATTGATATCAGAAACCTGATAAGACCTAATTTTATAAAGAGCAATCGGAATGAAAATATTGCTATATGACATAGCAAGAGACAGGTAACCCGCATACTCATAATTTGAAGAAATTCGGACAACGGCAACGGTCGTTAGCCATTGACAAGCCAAATAAACGATTGATCCAATCGTATTCCAGATAACATTGTTAGAAGTACTAGATCGCATGATTACCCACGATTATTTAATAGACAAAATGACTTTACTTATCTTGTTGCCATAATCCAAGTCGGAGGCCCATTTACCGCTCAACTCACCTACTGTAGTTGCAGACCCCCTTTTTACCAAATAAAAACGAGGATCGACGCACTCTCTATTCAAAGGGCCAAATGAGGCATACGCTTTTAGATGCTGAACTTGCGCTCTTATCCCCATTCGAACAGAGTCATTCCCAAACGAATTGAAGGATGCACCAGAAGCTCCTCCGTCAAGCGCTCCAATTCCAGCAAAATTACACTGGTCAGGCTGGACCTGTCCTCCAAATTTTAACCACCCAGTTTCCACCATAGCCTGAGCAAAGACGACGTAGGGGTCAACCCCTTCATAAGCAGCCTCTTCAGCAATTATAGAAACAAAATCTTCTATAGATGCCGCGCCGAATTTCGTGTAAACATTCGAAGGAAAACTAAACTCACTCCGAACAAAAGCAGATACCATCTTCTCTTGATTAGACGTTCCTGAGCTCATTATTTTGTGGAAGCCAGATTTTATTAAACAGGAGCGCGAGGCCCAGCCGCGGCTCTTGGAGCCGTAGGTCGCCCACACGGTCGCGCGGTACTCGCCGAACTCGCCGAGGTCGGCGGCCGCCGGTGCTTGCTATTCAAGTTTTTAGTTCTTCTGTACTTCGATACGGTAG